>Ga0208789_1000079_pt1 | contig 145185 bp, 144 predicted proteins | sample Methanotroph_Enr_FD_187368 | JGI IMG/M metagenome (GOLD analysis project Ga0208789, IMG submission 187368) | Enriched soil microbial communities from Old Woman Creek wetland in Ohio, USA - Methanotroph_Enrichment_5 (SPAdes) (version 2) | ecosystem: Environmental > Terrestrial > Soil > Wetlands...
GGGTGACGTACGATTGGTCAAGACCGTGGACCCAGGCGGAAACGGTCCCGAGTGGGACGGCCGGGTCGGGTTCGTGCCGACCATCCTTGAAGAAACGGCGCCCAACGCCACAAACACCATCGCCCTGGTCTGCGGCCCGCCGATCATGATCAAGTTCACCCTGCCGGTCCTGGAGAAGTTGGGCTTCACCGACGAGCAGGTCTACACCACCCTGGAGAATCGCATGAAGTGCGGCCTGGGCAAGTGCGGCCGCTGCAACGTGGGTAACGTCTACGTCTGCAAGGACGGCCCGGTCTTTACCGCCAGGCAGGTCAAGGCCATGCCCGCGGAGTTCTGAGAATGGCTATTACAGAGGGTGGTGCAAAAAACACCAGAAAACGCCGTAAAAAGCGTAGAGTGAAGGCAAAGGAACAATCCGTTTTATCGATTATATCGGTGCGAATCTCTGATGAGGAAAAGGAGCGTATCGATAACATCATGCGCGTCGCCAATATAAAGCGATACTCGGACTTGTTGAAGATTGCCATTCAGATGATTCAGGTACCGGACAATGACGAAATCAGGTGTTCAGGGGCATACCATTGATGCCGGAATGACAAACCCGGCAATGATGGACCATCCGTCCAAGCTGTTTGTCGAGACAACGACACGCTGTAATCTGGGCTGTGTTATGTGTGTCAAGCAGACGTCCGGCTGTGAGATGCAGGAAGCTGACATGACCCTGGAAACCTTTGCGGCGCTGGCCCCGGCATTCCCCCATCTTGATGCGCTGATACTCAACGGTGTCGGCGAACCGCTGCTCAATCCCCATCTGGAAACATTTATTCGTACGGCAAAATCGCTAATGCCCGCAACCGGCTGGGTCGGCTTCCAGTCCAATGGACTGCTGCTGACCAGCCTCAGGGCAATTGCCCTTGTGGATGCAGGCCTTGACCGCATCTGTCTGTCCATTGATGCCGCTTCGCCCGAGCTGTTCCAGTCACTCCGGGAAGGTGGTGATTTGTCGGATATCAAACGTGCCCTGGCGGTGATGAACAATGCCAAACGCCTGTGCGACCGGCCGGACGTTGCTGTCGGCATCGAATATGTGGTCATGCGCAGGAATCTGGTTGAGTTGCCGCTGGCACTCCGCTGGGCCGCCGCTCATGGAGCCACCTTCGCAATCGTGACGCATGTACTGCCGTATGAGGAACAACATGCCGACGAAGCGGCCTATAGCCTGTGCACGGCCCAGGCCATCGATCTGTTCAGGCAGTATTCGGCCGTAGCGCATCAGCAAGGTCTGGATGTGGCGAACTACTTCGAGGCGCGCTGGAAATATACCCGCACTGCCGATGAGCAGCGACTGGTCGATCTCGTCGAGGCCATGAAGGCAGAAGCGGACCGTCGCAACATGTTTATCGATATGAAGAAACTTTTGCTGATGGATATCCATCAGGCGGATGAGGTAGCCGCGGTATTTGCCGAGGCACAGGAGGTTGCACGGGAATGCGGCATCGAACTGCGCCTGCCGGAGATCACTCCTCGTGAGAAGCGACACTGTAGTTTTGTCGAGGACGGTGGGGCCTTTGTGACCGTGGATGGGAACGTATCACCCTGTTATTTTCTGTGGCACCGTTATCGTTGTTATGCCAGTGGCTGGCGCCAGCAGGTAGCCGCCAAGGTGTTCGGTAATGTGACGGAGCAAGATGTTATACAGGTATGGAACAGCCCGGCGTACCGCTCGTTCCGGGCGCAGGTCACCGGCTATGATTATCCCGGGTGTTCAAGCTGTAGCCTGGCACCCTGCGATTACGTGCAGGCCGATGTATTCGAACAGGACTGCCACATCGGTGACATCCCCTGCGGCGCTTGTTTATGGTGCATGGGGGTATTTCAGTGCTTACTGTAAAATTGGGGTAGCGAAGACAGGGCTGCTGGATATTTCAGAGGGGCGTACTAAAAAAGTTCGAAGTGTGTTTGCAAGAGGACGCCAAACTTCAAAAAGGTCACTTTTCTCAGGTGGCCTTTTTCTGTTCCTATTCGTTGTGGATCGGCTTCGGAGTTTGGCCCGGAATCAGCGTCCGGATTGCCTCACCCTAATAGGTGAAGCGCGACACCGATAAGGGTCATATCTAAAATCCGGTTCGCGACCTTGTAAAAAGAATTAATGTATATACACTTTTATTAATAACGTTCTCCCCCAAAATTGGACCAGCTTATAGGGGGAGGGGCAACAATTTCCGGGAGTGAGATGAATATGGAATTCCCCAAGACAAATTACACCATGAGCGGGGACGTTAGCATCGCCTATCAGGTATGGGGAGATGGCCCGATAGACATTGTCATGGTTCCCGTCATGGTCAACCATCTTGAACACCTGCTTGAACTGGATGATTATGTCCAATTTATGAACCGATTGTCCTCGTTTTCACGAGTGATTACGTTTGATAAGCGTGGACAAGGGATGTCAGACTACCCTGGTATTCAGAACAGCCTGGAAAATCGGGTGGACGATATTCGCGCTGTCATGGACGCAACCAAAAGTGATAAGGCCGTCATCTTCGGTTCATCCGAAGGTGGACCGATGAGCATTTTGTTCTCGGTGACCTACCCGGAGCGCGTGAGCGCACTGGTACTCTATGGCTCTTTTGCACGGTTTGTAAAATCTGACGACTATCCATACCCATTTTTCGATAAAACTACTCTTGACGGTATGGTCCCATTGTGTATGAAGCAATGGAGGTATGGGGCCTTTTCCAATACACTCGCCCCTTCATTTTCAGCCAATCCCGAAAAACAGCTCTGGCTTACGAAGTTGGAACATTTATCAAACACCCCGTCTGGAATAGCAGCAATTATGGGATTAAATGCTGAGATTGACATTCAAAGCCTGCTTGAGGTTGTAAAAGTGCCAACCCTGATCCTTCATAAAACCAATGATTCAGCTTTTCCCATTAGCTGTGGTCAGCATTTGCACGAAAACATCGTTGGTTCAAAATTTGTGGAATTAATGGGTACGGACCACCTCCCATACACAGGTGACACCAAGTTGCTGGTAGATGAAATCGAGGATTTTATTACTGGTCAAAGCGGAACCGCCTCCAGAACAGACCGTGTATTAGCCACGGTGCTGTTCACCGACATTGTTGAGTCAACAAAAAAAGCGACTGAATTGGGAGACCAGAAGTGGAAAGAGTTATTATATGTGCATGATAGAATTTCGAAAGAACAGGTTGAATCTTATCGGGGCAAATTTATAAAAAGTACAGGAGATGGACTGCTTGCCATATTTGACGGGCCTGGTCGCGCCATACAGTGCGCAATAAAAATAAATCGACTGCTTAAAAATGCCGGCATTGAAATACGTTCCGGTTTGCATACAGGCGAGATAGAACTACGCGATCAGGATATCGGAGGTATTTCTGTTCATATTGCATCACGTATTGAATCAAAGGCATATGCAGGAGAAATCCTGGTCTCCCGGACTCTTACAGATCTGGTCGCAGGCTCTGGAATTGAATTCGAGGAACGTGGCATGCATCAATTAAAAGGGGTCTCAGGGGAATGGCGATTGTTCAGGGTTGCCTTTGCAAAAGGACCAGCTTCAGGGCACTAAATTTTAACTATGACAATAATAATGGTGACTTATCTGAGTTGGCTAAGTCCTTTGTTACGTGTATGCCGTGGTAGGTTCGGGTTTGCGTCGAATTTTTGCAGCAGTGTCTGGGCAGAAAGGATCCAAGCGGTTAGGTGTCTTAGCCATCTTTTATTCAAACAGCAATGTTACTTGTAATGTGATTGACTAGGCATGCAATTATCAATATTTATAGTATGTTACAAAACCAAGGAATGGGTTCTTAATAAAAAAGCAATAAGGTAAAAAAAGACTTCAGATCCAGATTGCAAACCCGATAAGTTAACTAAAGAACATATCCGAAACAACGAGGGTACTCATATGTCAATATCAGCCATAACATCCAGCGCAGTGACCCCGACGTACACGCCAGTTCAACCGCAGCAACAGCCCAAAGCTCCCCAACAGGCCCCTAAGACTGATACCGTTTCAATATCAACCCAGGCTAAGCAGTTGGCAAGTGATGGTGATCCTGCCGCTTTGGAAGCTCAGGAAAGTTCCACCGAGAAAGCAAATGAGGCGGCAAAAGGTAAAGCGTAATACCTGGCGCCAGCGAGCGTTAGGAATCACCACCAGAGGAGGGTATGAACATTCTATCTGGAAGGAGATTACGCCAATGGGTCATTCGGCCGCATAGGTTGCAAGAAGTAAACAGGCAGGATAACACCTGTCAGGTATAACCTGCTGATGCAGGTCAGAGAGAATAAGGGCTGTACAGCGCAATGTTGTACAGTCTTTCTGCATTATTATATGGTTACCACGCCGATATGGGAGTGCAGCCAAGCGCAGAAGAAACGCATGGATGCAATGTGATAAAATTATCGAATATTTTTGTAACCACATCCCGATTACGTACGTCTATTACTTTAACATGCGACGAGGGGCAAAATAGATGCTCCTGCGGCCTTGGCGGATACGTTGCTTATCGGAGCAATACGTGCAGATTGTCATACAATTTTTATAGCAGGGGCGGCTAATGGAAAATTATACTTTGTTTCTTGAATACAAAGAAATGATATGTGAATTTATTGAACAAATAGATAATGTAGATGCTGTGCTACAGTTGATACAGCTTCACTTGTTAATGCAAGCAATACCAATCAGTTTTATTAAAAACAAAGTAAATATCACAAAGTTATCTAATATATTAAAAAATAAATTATTCAGTTATATCGAACCTAATAAATGCTTTGCTAATTCAGACATATCATGCCAAATACTGCAAGGCGCGCGTTATGTACTAGGTTTTGTGGGTATAGATAATAAACCTATTGAACACGCATGGATTAATTATAATAGTATGTACTATGATCCAACGGTTCATTTATATAATATTGAAAATAAATTAATTATTAATGGCTACTATCCAGTTGTTGAGTTGAAATACAATCAATACTGTAAATTGAAAAAACTAGTTTTAAGAAATAGGGTTCCTGATTTAAGCACATATTTTAAATCCATAGGCATGATATATGGCAACTTATCTATGTAAATAGGTAGGTTATAAAAAATAAACAGTTTCCCGGCAGAATCAGCCGCGCGGTATAGGTGACAAAGCTACAACCGGCTCACAAATAACATTTCCGCAATCCAGATAACCATTCTGGCCCCACCCTGCTGGATCGAACTATCCATTTCGGATAGGCGTCCTGTCGTTGCTTTCTGATATTTAATAACATAAACAGTACGTTATAGTTTTGGCAATGATATTGCTGCACTATTTTCTTTTTTGCGTTCTAACTTCAAGCGCGATGGCTGTTATTGATATCGGGCGCAATAATCATGTGGCAAGGGGATGGGGCGTGGCAATATCAGATAAGGACTTCGAACAGCTACGCGACTTCATCTACAATCTGTGCGGGATGTACTTTCATTCCACCAAGAAGTATTTTCTGGAGAGCCGCCTGACCCGCAGGATGGAAGCCACCGGCACCAAGACCCATATGGACTATTACCTGTTCCTCAAATCACCCCGTGGCACCGAGGAACTCAAGTACCTGATGGACGAGATCACCACCAACGAGACCTATTTTTTCCGTAATGTCCCCCAGTTGAATGCGTTGGAAACCAAGTTGCTGCCGGAGCTTGTGGCGGTGAAGGCCAGTATGGGGTTCCGAAAGCTGCGCATCTGGAGCGCCGCATCCTCTTCGGGTGAGGAGGCGTACACGCTCGCCATGATCCTGCTGGAAAAACGGGCCACGCTGCTCAAGGACTGGATCATCGAGATCATCGGCACCGACATCAACGAAACCGTCATTGCCCAGGCCAAGGAGGGCGTCTTTAACGCCTATTCGGTCCGCAATGTCCCGGATATGTACAAGCGTAAATACATCAAGGAGGATAACGGCACGTTCATCCTCTCCCCTGATGTGATGAAATTCGTCACCTTCAACAAGCTCAACCTGTATGACGACTCGAAGATGATCTTCATGAAGAGCTTTGACATCATCTTCTGCGCCAACGTTCTGATCTACTTCGATACCGCATCCAAATCCAAGGTTGTGCAGCACTTTTACAATAATCTTCAGCCGTACGGTTACTTCTTTGTCGGCCAGTCCGAGTCATTGCACGGGGTCAACGACAAGTTCAAGACCGTACACTTTCCCGGCGGGTTCACGTACAAAAAGTAGGTAGAGGGTAATAGTATGGAAAAAACCGAGATGATCGCAAAAGCCGAGCAAATGGTGGCAAAGATCGACGACCTGCCGACCATTCCGGCGGTCGCCACCCAGGTGCTGCAACTCCTTGACCAGCCAGACGTGCAGATCGAGGAGGTGGCCGACCTGATGCTCTCCGATCAGGTCATGACCGCCCGGGTGATGAAGATGATCAATTCTCCGGTCTACAAGCCGGGTCATGCGATCTCTTCGCTCAAGAGGGCCCTGGTGTACCTCGGCCTGCGGCATATCCGTGAAGTGGTGTTGACTACCTCGTTTATCAATGCCTTTGATGAAACATCGGGAGCTTTTGAGATCGACTCATTCTGGGAGCACTCCTTCGGTGTCGGCATGGTCTCCAAGATCATTGCGGAGAAGATCGGTTACCCTGACCTGGAAAAGGCCTACATTGCCGGCGTTCTCCACGACATCGGAGAGGTTTTCCTCAGCACGTATCTGCGGGACGAATTTCAGCGGGTACTGAACAGCATCAAGGACAAACCGGTCAAGCTGGTGGAAGCCGAGGCTCTCCAACTCGGCACAACCCACTGTGAAATTGGCCTCTGCATGACTCGAAAATGGAATTTTCCCGAGGCGTACTGCGAGGTGGTTGCCTATCATCATCTGCCGTCCGAGGCGACCATTGATCCGGTGCTATGCGCCATCGTCAACCTGTCGGATCTGTTCTGGAGCGTGCGGGATGTTAATTATGGCGGGTGGGTCAGCTTCAACCTGGTGGAAGAGCATGCCTGGGACATCCTCAAGGCAATGTCTCCAAGCCTGGGAGGGTTGGACGTGGAGCGTTTCTGTTACGAACTTGATGATGCGGTTCCCCATGTGGAAACGCTGGTTAACTCCATATTCCATCCCCAAAATAACCGGTCGGCTGTAGCGGTGGCCTGAATACAGTAGATTATTACATGGAGGCACCATGACTCTCAATGAAGCGGTTGTTGAAAAACTGGGGGTTGCCGAAGCCGATCTCACCAGGCAACTCGTCAGCGATGTATGTGAGATATTTACCACGATGGTGGGTGTTGAAGACATAAAGCCTCTCCCCCGGGAAGAAAGGACCCTCCAGTTCGATAAAAGCGTTACCGCCATGGTCGGCCTGGCCGGCACGTGCAACGGCGTGGTGTGTCTGTATGCCTCGCAAACACTGGCCCTTGCCTTCACGGCGCAGATGCTTGGCATGGATGTGTCCGAGGTTGCTGACGACATGGGCGACGCGCTCGGAGAGATTACCAACATGATTGGCGGTTCGTTCAAGCACCATCTTTCGAACGGCGGCGACGACATAAAACTTTCCACTCCATCGGTTGTGACGGGCACCGACTATTCATTTTCCTCCGTGCATGCATGTGAAACACTGTCGCTCATCTTCTCCGCCAGCGGTGAGAAATTCATGGTGAGCGTTGCCCTTGAAATGGATTGAACGCCACGGAGAAGGTCTCAGGATAATCTTGACTTTTCAATAATTTAATGACAATAGGAATCGGCATGTGCGTTCATCCGAAATCACTTGTCGCTTGCCGCGAGTGCGATCTGCTCTTGCGGGAGATTCCGCTCCTGCCCGGTGGAGTTGCCTGCTGTTGCTGCTGCGGTGCCGCGCTGTATCGCAATACGCCCGGAAGCCTGATCCGCACGCTTGCCCTTGCCTTGGCCGCTGCCATACTCTTTATTGTTGCAAACGTCTATCCCATCCTGGGGATTGAAATCCAGGGGGTCCGAAACGCCACGAACCTGTGCGGCGCCGTGTTCTCCCTCTGGAACCAGGAGATGCGGATGATATCTTCCCTGGTGTGCATAACGACGATCCTGGTCCCGGCGATAGAGCTTATCATGATGATCTATCTCCTGCTGCCGCTCAGTTTGCGGCGCGTGCCTCCCGGGATGGCCCTGATCCTGCGTATCCTGCACAGCATCAAGCCGTGGGGCATGGTCGAGGTGTTCATGCTGGGGATATTGGTGTCTCTGGTGAAGCTGGCCGATTCATCCAGCCTTATCCCCGGTGTGGCCCTGTGGTCTTTCGGCGGGGTGACCTTGTTGCTTGCCGCTGTTGCGGCATCGTTCAATCCCCGTGATATGTGGGACTGTCTGGACAGCGATCCTGACCGTGAGGTGCCCGCATGAGGCGGCGGGTAACGCCGTCAGCCGCCGGGCTCGGGCTCTGCGCCTGCCACGCCTGCGGACTCGTATCAAAGCCCGAGCCGGTATCCGAGCCGTCACGCTGTCCCCGTTGCCACGCCCGGCTCCACTTCCGCAAGCCAAACAGTGTCGGGCATTGCTGGGCGCTGCTTATCGCCGCCTATCTCCTGTACCTTCCTGCCAACCTGCTGCCGATCATGGAGACCGGCACGCTGTTCGAGTCCCGCAAGGACACAATTTTGAGCGGTGTGGTTCACCTGTGGAAAAACGGTTCCTGGGGAATTGCCGCCATCGTATTCATCGCCAGCATTGTTGTGCCGCTGTTCAAGATGATGGCGCTCACCCTGCTCCTGATCTCGGTACAGCGCAGATCGACCTGGTGGCCCATGCAGCGGGCACGGCTTTACCGACTGGTGGATCTTGTCGGTCGCTGGTCGATGTTGGATATCTACGTAGTAACATTACTGGCTGCACTGGTGCAGATCCGCTCACTGGCCACCGTCAAGGCCGGAACCGGGGCAATAGCCTTTGGTGCCGTTGTGGTGCTGACCATGTTTGCCGCCATGAAATTCGACCCGCGCCTGATCTGGGACCCGCTCCGGAAAGAGAGTTAATTATGACCGATACGCCCCAAGTGCCCGATCATTCGGATATTCCCGATGCCGTTGTTGAACGTCGACGTCGGCGTACTTCGCAGTTGATATGGATCATCCCGATCCTCGCTGCGATTATCGGCATTTCCCTGGCGGTCAAATCCTACCTGGAGCGGGGGCCGGTCATCACCATCACCTTCAGGAGCGGTGAAGGCATTGAGGCGGGCAAGACCAAGATCAAGTACAAGGACGTGCAGATCGGCCTGGTCAGGGCGATTACCATTGCAAAGGATCGCTCGCACGTGGTCGTGACCGCCGAACTGAGCAAGGAGGCTGAAGGGTTGCTGGTGGAAGACACCCGCTTCTGGGTTGTCCGTGCCCGAATCTCCGGCGGGAGTGTTTCCGGACTTGACACCCTGATGGGGGGCTCATACATCGGTGTGGACGTTGGTACGTCAAAGGAACCCCAGGATGAATTCAAGGGGCTGGAACGGCCGCCGGTGATCGCCAGGGACGAGCCGGGCCAACAGTTTGTCCTGCACGCCGCTGACATCGGTTCGCTGAATATATCCTCTCCGATCTTCTACCGCCGCATGCAGGTGGGGGAAGTGAGCGCCTATGATCTGGACAAGGACGGAAAGGGTGTAACGCTCAAGGTATTCATCCGGTCGCCGTATGACCAGTATGTCAAGACTAACACCCTCTTCTGGCATGCCAGTGGTATCGATTTCAGTATTGATAGCAGTGGCGTGAAGATAAACACCGAGTCCATGGTCTCAATCCTGTTGGGAGGTATCTCCTTCCAAACGCCGGAGGACCGTGGCGGCTCCCCGTCCGCCCGCCCCAACAGCACCTTTATCCTGTTTGCCAACAAGGAAGAGGCCATGAAACGCCCGGATACGGTGGTCGAAAACTATACACTGGTGTTTGGGGAGTCGGTGCGCGGGCTGCCAATCGGAGCCCCGGTTGACCTGCGTGGTGTGCCCGTTGGCGAGGTTACCAGGATCGACGTTGAACTGGACCCCAAGAACAAGAAATTCGCCATGCCGGTGGAGGTTCGCTTTTATCCGGAACGCCTGCGGGCGCATTATCACAGCAAATCACAGCAAGGCAAGCCGATGGATTCCCGCAAACTCCTCGACGCGCTGGTTGAACATGGTTTCCGGGCGCAACTCAGGACCGGAAGCCTGCTGACCGGGCAACTCTACGTTGCCTTGGACTTCTTCCCCAAGGAGCCGCCCGCGAAAATAGACTGGCATAGAAATCCGCCGGAATTTCCAACCGTAACCGGCAGCATGGAGCAGTTTCAGACAGCGCTCATGCAGATTGTGCAGAAGATCGAGAAGATGCCGCTCGAAGGTCTTGCCGGCGATGCGCGGCAGACGATCCAAACCCTCGATGTTACGCTGAAGAGCGCGGATAAGCTGATCAAGAACCTGGATACGGCGATTGTGCCTGAGACGCGCTTGATGGTGGAAGATGTTCGCAAAACCCTGGATGATGCGCGTAAGACCCTGGGTAGCGCAAAACAGGCGCTATCCGCCGATGCACCGCTGCAACAGGATCTGCGGGACACCCTGCGGGAACTGGGGCGCGCCGCTCAGTCTCTGCGGGTTCTGGGCGACTACCTGGAGCGTCACCCGGAGTCCCTGATTCGCGGGAAGAAGGAGGATGAACGATGAAAACAGGGCGCCGGCTTGCAGCTCTGATGGTCATGTGCCTGGGTGTCTTGTCCTTGGCAGGTTGCGGCAGATCTCCCCATGCAAACTTCTACACCCTGACGTCCACCGTGAAGCCCGTTGTTGCCGATCCGGCCCGGACCTCACCGTCCGTAGCGGTGGCGTCGATCTCGTTGCCTGAACTGGTGGACCGGCCGCAGTTTGTGGTTCCCGTAGACGGTTCCCGCGTGGATATCCTGGAGGCGCAACGGTGGGCCGAGCCATTAAAGAGCGGAATTCCCCGCTTGCTGGCGGAGAATCTGTCCGGTCTGCTCGGGACGGACCGGGTGTCGGCATATCCTCAGACCGCTTCAAACGAGGTTGATTACCGGGTGTTTGTGGATTTCCGGCGCTTTGAATCGACGGGTGATGCCGTGTTCATCGAAGCATTTTGGTCGATACGGGGGCAAACTGGGACGATCGTGAAGACAGGGCGCACCCGGATCCGTGAGCCTTACGGCGGTAAGGGGTACGAGCCGTTGGTGTCGGCATACAGTCGGGCGCTCGGCGTGGTGAGCAATGATATTGCCCTTTCCATTCGCAGGGAATGGGCTGCGTCGCGATGATCTTGAGGGTGAATGGGTACACAAAAAAGGACCCCGGAAACGGGGTCCTTTTTTGTGAATAACGTGTGATCCATGGTTATAAACCAACGCTCTCTCAACGGCTCGGTTTCCCCTTGGCAAGCAGTCTGGCCAAGCCTGAAATATCGACCCACTCTTCTTGCCGGGGAGCCCTTTTGCCCTTGCTCCCATATCTTTCCGCCCCGTTGCCTGAGGCACGGGACTCCGCCGCAATCGGCGCAATCGATTTGCTTGCGGCTACCGGCTGCGTAATACCGAGCGTCTTTAACGCATTATCCGAAATGTACGGGATATCCACCGAAGCGTCCTCCCTTCCTCTTATGTCTATAGTTTACACTCCTCTCATGGAATAGGCAATGTACCTTGCCCGGTTGTAATTCTCCTACTTGTGCCTTTTCCCGAAATTTTATATCGTAACCAATTATATGGGGCGCATGCTCCCGACGTTCTCATCCGGGAAACGTCAGGAATGAGCATGATCAGGTCAGGGGAGTCGGCAACAGTCGTGAAAAGAGATAACGGAGAGGCAATGAAGGCAGAGGTTTATTCGATAACATACAGGATACCACTGACGGACGCCCAGCAGGCAAGGCTCGATCGAACGTGGCCCGATGGCGACCCCTTTATTTCCTATGAAATGATAGAGTCTTTGCTGGAACCGCTGCCGGTTGAGAATCTGGACTGGTCTCACCACTCCGGCCAGTTTTTTTATTTTACCGTGTATGGTGACGATATCGGAGGCACGGTAGCCGAGGTCATTGAGCGGCTCGAGCGAAAGTTGGGCAACAAATGATGGTTATGCCTTTCGGGACTTTCCTTAATTTGGTTCACATTTATGCTGAAATAGGGTATACGTCGGCAGTAATTCTATGAAATGGCAGATGGTCGTTATCGCCAAACGCAGGTGCGGTGGGGGAGAGATATGAAACGAGGACTGAAAACGCTGGTTGTCGATGATGACGACATGATTGTTGAAACAGTTGAGGTTATGCTTAATATACAGGGCATCAACGATGTCACCAAGGCCGGGAATGGACTCCTGGGATTAACCTGTTTCGAAGAGGCGCTCAAGGCCGGTACCCCATTTTCCCTGGTGTTCCTGGATATCGTCATGCCGGAAATGGACGGTCAGGCAGCCCTGAAACGAATGCGTTCGCTGGAGATGGAGGCCGGAATATCGGGCGATGATCGGTCCGTCATCATCATGACCACCTCGCTCGGTTCGCCCGAGGATATGATTGAGGCCCTGATCGGAGGCGATTGCACCGATTACATGGTCAAACCGCTCGACGGAGGCAATCTGCACGGCATGCTCGCCAAATACGGATTTGTAGCGTAACACCTTCCCGTTTCCCCGGCTGCACGTGCCCTGGCCGTCCATGGTGAGGGCACAGCCCCGAGCCGTCCCCGCTTTTTCGCAATTTTCCTATTTGCCCTTTTTAAGACGTTTGCACAGCGCCGATTGAGTGATGCCGAGGAGTCGGGCGGCGATACTTTGATTTCCATTGGCGCGGGACATGGCCTCGGCAACCAGAAGGTCCGCGGCTTCGCCGAAGGTCGGCAGGCGATCGATGCCGCTAAAAAGGTTGGTGTGAGGCAATGATGACGGCTCAATCTGCTGCCCGTCCGGGCTGCCGATTGCCTTGAGAAACGACTCCATGGAGATGATCCTGTCGCGGTGGACACTGACCGCATCATACACCATGGCCTTCAGTTCCCGCACGTTCCCCGGAAATCTGTAGGTTGACAGCAACTGAACCAGTTCCTTGGGATGCGTCGGTTTCTTCTTGCCCAGGGTTTTTGCCGCCTCGGTAAGAAAATGGTCAAGCAGCAGGGGTATATCCTCTTTTCGTTCCCTGAGGGGGGGGACCTGGATATGATGGGTTCGGAGGCGGTAGTAGAGATCGCGCCTGAATGTGCCCGCCGCCTGTTTGGCCGTCAGATCCTGGTGGGTAGCGACAATTATGCGTGCATTGAGTCGTTTGGGCCGGTCGCTGCCAAGCGGAAAGTATTCGCCCTCCTGGAGGAGGCGCAGCAGTTTTACCTGGGATTGGATACTGAGATCGCCGATCTCATCAAGAAAAAGGGTGCCGTCGGCAGCTTCCTCGATCATGCCGCGCCGGGCCTGTTCGGCACCGGTAAATGCCCCGCGGACATGGCCGAACAGGGTGTCGGAAAACACGGTATCATCGAGTCCCGCAACGTTTACCGCAACCAGCGGTCCCCGGCATCCGCTGAGGACATGGGCCGCAAGGGCGATGTGTTCCTTTCCCACGCCGCTTTCACCGCTGACAAGGAGGGGTTGCGGGCTGTGGGCAACCGCCTCGATATAGGCGAAGATGGCCTGCATGGCGCGGTCGTTGGTGATGATGCCGGAAAAGGCTTCGGGGTGTTTCAGGTTGCCATTGAGGATGCGGGCGGACATAGCCCGGTTTTCCCGTTCCAGCTCAATCATCCTGATGGCGCGCAGCACTCCGTTGATCAGCCGGTCTTCCTCATCGGTCTTGACGTAATAGTCGAAGGCCCCCATCTTCATGCACTTCACCGCGGTTTCGATCTGGTTCATGCCGCTGATGACGATGGTCATGATGCCGGGGTGCTGCTCGTGGATCATGGCCAGGAGTTCTTCTCCTCCCAGGTGCGGCATGACCAGGTCGAGCAGAATCAGACCAACCTTGTTCTCTGCAATGATGCCCATGACTTCCCGGCTATCCTGGCAGGTGATGATGCCTGTGATGCCGGTACGGCGTTCCAGGCTGATGGAAAGCGACAGCAGCCATGCGGGGTCGTCGTCAACGAGCAGGACGTTGAAGGGGAGGTGTGCATTGTTTTTCATGTATTCCGATCCTCCGCTACGGTCGGCAAGGTAAATGTTACGGTCGTGCCGGCTCCTGGCAGGGAAGAGAATTCGAGCGAGCCGCCATGATCCTTGACAATGGCGCTGGAAACCGAAAGCCCGAGGCCGGTTCCCCCATTTTCTCTCTTGGTGGTAAAGAAGGGGTCGGAGAGGTGGGACAGGTGTTCAGCGGGAATCCCGACCCCTTCGTCCCGGACACGAAGTACGACATTCCCCGTGAGCGGTTCGCGGCTGGTGGAGAGATGGATCGCACATTCCTTGTTCGGAAGCGCCTGGCAGGCGTTCAGTATCAGATTGATCACAACCTGTTCGATTCGTTGCGAATTGCCGCTCACCTTCGGCAAATTCTCGGCGTAATCGCACGTGAAGTGTGAGGTTGCATTGCAGATGGTTGCATGGACGAGCCGCACCGCAACCTGTATTACCTGGTTGAACTCGAATGTCTCCACATACTCCGTTTGTTTCTGGCGGGCGAAATCCTTCAGGTCGTCGACAATGCGTTTGATCCTCTTGGCCCCCTCCTGTATCTGCACCAGCATTTCGGGCAGCTTTTCCCGCATGCGTGAGTAGGGAAGTCCGCCGAGCATGAAATCACCATGTTCGCGGTAATATCCCTCGAGAATGCTGTCCGCATCATCATAGGCCTCTTTCAGGGTCGGCACGCTCAACAGGATGAAACCGTTGGGATTGTTGATCTCGTGGGCCACACCCGATACAAGGATGCCGATCGAGGTCATCTTATCGGCCTGAATGAGCTTGTCCTGCTCGAGATGCAGTTCCTTGAGGGCCAGTTCCTTTTCAGTCACCTCCCGTGCCAGCTCCTCGGTACGCTGGGCAACCTTCTTTTGCAGGGTTCGCGACCAGATGACGCTGCTTGCAAGAAGCAGTATCAGCGGGATCAGGGTCATGGCCCCATACTGCATGACCTTTTCCCAGGATACCCGGTGCGGTTCCAGCACACCCAGCCATTTATCGTAGATGAGCTGATACTGGCCGGTCTTCTTGAGGATGGCCAGCCCCTCGTTCAGTTGGGCGAGCAGTTCCGAATTTCCCTCTCGCACGGCAAAGGAGAACTTGAAGGAGGCCACGTTGCGTGCCACCGGGACCAGATTGGTGAGCTTGTTCTCACGGATGATGTACATGCCGGGCAGCAGGGCGACCAGCGCGTAGTCTCCCTCTCCCGATGCAAGCTTGCGGAGTGATCCGGCTGGGGTATCGGCAAAGATCAGGTCCTTCTCGAAGCCGAGCAGCCTCATGCGCTCATGCATGATGCCGTTACGATGAAGGATCACCTTCTTGCCGCGCAACCCTTCCAGGGAATCGACAGCAGGTGAGCCCTGTCGCGCAAAGATGGCTTGTTGAACGATGGTGTGGGGCGAACTGAAATCGAAGATCTTTTCCCGCTCTTCCGAGTTGTTCATCCCCAGGGTCATGTCGATCAGGCCGTTTTTCAGGGCGTCGTGCCGCTCGGCCCACTTGCCGAGGCTGATCTCGACCTTCATACCCATGACCTCGGCAATGGCCCGCATCAGGTCCACCGTGAAGCCGGCTGGTTTGCCGTTTTTGTCCACCAGTTCATACGGGGGATAGTCATGGTTGCCGCCGACGTGGATGATTTCATCCCTGTCGGTGGCTTTGGCAACCGACGCCGGCAAAAAAATCGCCACGATCATGAGCAACAAGACAGCGCCCAGGCAATGAATATTCAGGGCGCCTGTCCGCCGTGTTGTTGTGGTGCCCAGTTCCGCTTCGCTCATACCGTCATCCGTGGTCATTCTATCTTGTGGCTGGAGATCCTGGTTTTGCCCTTCTCGAACATACTCTCTTTCTGGATCACCTCCAGGAGGAGCAGTTCCCCGGCAGCGGGGTCATAGGCAAAGTCGGCCAGATACGTCGGCTCCTGTTTGGAGTGCCACAGTTCCTTGAGAACCGAACCGGACCACGTGAGGGCATGGAGCGTATGCTTGCTGTAGGCACGGTTGTTGCCGACGCTCAACAAACCCTCGTTATGGGGCACGAGCAGCTTTCCGTCAGGAGTAACGATCATTCGCTGCTCCAGAAAGGTCCAGATGTACTGATCGCCGCCCGTAGCCCTCATCTGTGCCATGGATTCCCGTGTGAAAAAGCTTTCCGATCCCCCGAATTTGTCACCGCTCTTCCATGCTTCCCGGCCGTCTTGCGAACTCACGATAAGATAACCATCTCCGTTCAGGACAACATCGTAGCTCTTGCCGGAACCGTCGCTGAAACGACTGAAGTTGAAGATGGTGCCGTACGGGGGGAGTTTGTGGCGGTTTCCGGTTACAAAGCGGGAACCGGATTTGACCAGTTCAGCCACGCCGTCGAAAAGCTCTCCCGTGGCACCCAATTCCTGAACGAATATCTTCCGTGAATGCAGATCCGGGCCAATCCCCCTGAGGAACCAGGGGAGGTTGTCGGCAATCTTTTCCAGGCCGGTGCCCTTGGGAAGATAGACTTGGGAGACCAGGGTTTCCCTGTCCATGATGGTAAGATAGACCTCGGGAACCCCGTCGCCGTCCAAGTCGGCGGTATCAATGCCGAGTATCCTGGCGGGCCGGGGGATCGTTACTTCGGCCACCTGCGTGAGCGCTGCCCCCTGTCGGTAGTAACGCAGAGTTCGTTCCCCCGCGACAAATAATTCCCGTTCACCCGTTGCGAGGGTGCGTCCCAGCGCCAGGCAGGTGAAGACCCCTTCAAGGGGCGGATCCGACCACGAGGGGGAGGTGGTGCTCTCCTGGCGGATCAGGTAGCTCTCCGTCGCCGTCGCCGCTACCGCCTTTTTCACGGGGGGCACAGGAAGCGCCTGCGGCGCGCCTGCCGGTACCGCCACTGCAACTGCCACGGGGTTCCTGGCCAGTTCCCGGTCGATCTTCTGCGCCAGCCGTCCCATGGCGGGGAGCAGATCGTCCTGACCCTCCCCCTGTTCAAACAGCTTGGCGAGCCTGCCGTTTCCGGTGTTCCTGATAAGCACATCCAGGCTGAACATCTTACCGAACAGGGCGTAACTACCGTTGATCAGCAGTTCAGCCTTGTCCTTGCTCTCCACGAGTTGGACCCGTTCAGGATTGAGGCGGGAGGCCAAAAGCCCCTGCAACGCCGTTTTTAGTTCATCCTTTGCGGATGCTCCCGCCACCGTGAACTCGGATACATAGGTTTTCAACGGGTCGGCGGGAGAAGTGCAGGGGAGGGCGAAGAGCAGGAGGGCGGATGTCAGGACAAGAAAAAACGTTTTCATGGCAACTCCTTTGGAAGGCGGTGGGACATAATACCCAACAACGGGTCGATCAGTAAATAGAAATACGTGCGCGGGGTTAACCCGCGCACGTTCCGGTCAAACAACATTTGATGAGGGCATGATGCCCGTTAGAACACCAGCCTCAAGACGACCTGGGTCTTCCAGGGGTTGTCCGGAGTCTTGATGGTGCCGTCGGTGGTCTTTGCGACGTCCTTCCAGTAGTCGCCCAGGACGACATAGCCGCCAACCAGGCTGGCGGTCAGGTTTTCACTGATCTTGTAGCCCACCTCGGTGTTGATTTCGGTGCCGAGATAGTTGCTGTTGAATTTGCCGGTCCTCTGGTTCTTCGGTTTGAAGGTCTGGTTTTCACGGGCAGCGGCGGCCATACCGACATTGCTCTTGATAAAGGTCTTGTCGATATCCAGGTCATAGCCGAGGAAGGCGCCCATGACACCCTGATCATAGTTGGAAACGGTATTGATGATGCCCCGGTCGGTGTTGGCGGCATATTTGGTATTGGTGATCAGCATGGTCATCTGGGCCATCGGGAACGTGGAGGTGGTGTTGCCGTCGCCCAACTGGTTCACACCCTGGAAGGCGTGCTCGGTACCATTGCCGTTGCTGCCCGAGGCATAGAGGAACTGGGCACGTGCGGTGCCGGGGCCGGCCTTTACCTTGCCACCGAGATTGGCGGCGAATGCGGACACCTTCTTGCCGACCTGACCGAAGTTGTTGGTCGGGTTGTCGCCGAACTGGTACAGGAAGAAACCGTCGATGACGCCGGGGCCGAAGTTGTAGGTCGCGTTCAGGCCCAAGGTGTTCAGTACGTTATAGCCGCTGGTCAGGTTGTCGTAGGTCATGTAGTAGGACCCGCCGACTTGAAACTGTTTGCTCACCTTGTACGTGACATCCATGATGCCCAGGTCGAGGGAGTAGCGGCCGGGAACGAAGGAGGAGGTCCCTTTGCTGTCCGAGGTGCTGTTGACCGGGGGAATCGTGCTATCGGCGCCGTTGAAGTTCTTGTTGTCGTAGCCGCGCAGCCAGCCCAGGCGCACGGTGGTATTGTCAACCGTGGTTGTGGTCATCACGCCGGCGATATCGGAACTGAGAAAGATCCCCTTGTAGGCATCGTCAAATGGTTGGATGCCCGCCAGCACGGTTGTGGGGAGGTACGGTACCTTGAACTGCATATAGACGTTCTTGGTCTCCAGGTTGACCTGGTCGGCCTCCATGGCGCCACCGACGTTACGGGTGGTGGCGGTTGACTGGGAGGTGTCGCCCCAGCGGGAGTCGATCTCGAACTGGGTCACCAGTTTTACATTGTTGGTCAGCGTGGCTTGGTAGCGAAGCCGGGCGCGCTGCTCCGTAAAGAAGAAGCTTTTCCCGGTGTCACCCTGGGAAAGCATGTTTGCCGGGCCTCGGGTGGACGCCTTGAGGACGTCGTTTCCGCCGGCTTGGTCATAGTTGGTGAAATCTCCCTTGACGAGCAGCATGCCATGGAATTCATGCTCCAAGGCAAATGCGGCAGAACTCGTGCATAACACTGCCGCCAGGGCGGCAACCGACAGCTTGATACTGCGTTGTTTCATAACTGCCTCCTTAAAATGATGTGTGTCCCATTACTGTTGCCGGCAATTGGAACGGACTGAAGATTGCGTCGTTTCGACTTCGGGTGGTTCGCCTCCTTTCATGTGGTGTCAAAATATGGTGAACTCCTTTCAAAAAGTGGGGGCGGCGGGCCACCCCCGATCCCAGAAAGGAGATACAGCCACGAAACACAGAGAATCAGCCACTATGTGAACTCCATCAAAAAGTGGGGGCAGCTCATAACTGCCCCCCAAATGAAGGAGGTACAGCCGGGAATCCAGGCCATTAAACGCAAAAAGGCGGATGCGGGAACTTCCCGCGATCCGCCTTTAATCCTTGCTGGCTACCAGCCTTGCGGCTCTGGCTTGCTCGGATCAAGCGTCATATTCGGTTTTCAATGGTACAAACGTGCTCTATTCTGCCTTCATGATCATCTTGCCGCTTTTGGTCGCTTCCACCACGTAGTTCTTTCCCGAAAAGGTGAGGCGAAGCGGCAGATCGTTTTCCTTGAGGATGAGCGAGTCATTGCCGGTCCGGTCCCTCCGGAGCAAAAAGATACTCTTCGGGACACTCATATCCGGAACCTCCCGATCAAACGCTGGAGGTTCGCGGACAAATCAGCCATCCTCGATGCGGCGGTGGCCGATCCCTGGGCGCCCCTGGCCGTTCCCTCCACGACCTCGCGGATTTGGAGGATGTTGTTGCTGATCTCGTTGGTGGTGGCGGTCTGCTCCTCGGCGGCGGTTGCGATCTGGTTGACCTGCATGGTCACATCGCCGATGCGGGAAACGATCTCCTGGAGTGATTCGCCCGACCGGGATGCGTCGGCAGCCACCTTTTCCACTTCCCTGACCCCCACGTCCATGGATTTCACGGCCGCGCCCGTTTCCGACTGAATAGCCTTGATCATGCCGCCGATCTCGTGGGTGGCGGTGGCGGTGCGCTCGGCCAGTGCCCGCACCTCGTCGGCGACCACCGCGAAACCGCGTCCGGCATCCCCGGCCCTGGCCGCCTCAATGGCGGCGTTGAGCGCCAGCAGGTTGGTCTGGTCGGCTATATCGTTGATGGTAGTAATGATCTCCTCGATCTGCTCGGAACGTTTCCCCAACTGTTCGACCGTCTCGGCGGATTGTCTGACCTGGGCGGTAATGGCGTTCATGGCGTCGAGCGTCCCCTTGAGAAGGGCTGCGCCGGACAATGCCGTACCGTTGGCCTGTTGGGATGACTCGGCTGCCTGATAGCAGTTGCGGGCGATATCCTGGGAGGTGGCGGCCATCTCCTCGCTGGCCGTGGCGACCGTGCCGGCCTGGGCCGCAACCTGTTCGGCCCCGGTAGCCATCTGCACGGCGAGCGATTGTTGTTCGGACGATGATGCCGCCAGCGCCTCCGATGCCGATCTGACCTCATGGATCAGGCGTTTCAGGTTCTCGGACATGCGCCGCACCGCATCCAGCATGATGCCCAGTTCATCCTTGCGCTGGCCGCCCACCTCCACGGTCAGGTCGCCGTCCGCAATCCGGTCCACCGCCGCGATGCAGGTGTTGAGCGGTCCGGTTATGGAGCGATGCAACAGATATCCGATGATGAGGCTGATCAGCACTGAGCCGATGCCGATGGCGATCAGCGCCATGCGGTTGAACCTCACCATGCTGCCCACCGAGATGATGGCTTTCTCCTGTTCGCTCTTGGCGGTGGTGATGGCCATTTCGCCGGTTTTGGTCTGCTTGACCACGATCACTTTCAGTTTGTCCATGGCCTGGATCGCCTTGTCGCGCATGGCCAGCTTGTGGCGGAGCTTGGCGACAATGCCATCCGCCGCGAGCAGGTTGCCCCTGACGGCGCCCAGGCTGCCGACCGCAAGTTTGAGAGTGTTGATCTCTTTCCCTGCGTTCAAGGTTTTCAGGGATTTTTCAAGACCTGCATGGACCTTGGTGATCCGCTCGCAGGTGTGCTTGACGCCAGCTTCGCCGGCGTCAAGTTCCTTGACGGTCATGGCGTTAAAGAGCCTGAGTGTTTCTCCTTCCAGGGAGGATCCGAGCGCCACCAGAGCCGCGGTACCCGAGAGGACGCCGGTGCTGGTGTTCAGGTCCCCGAACATGGTCCCCTGGTTCTTGCTCTCCATGGTCATCTGTTCCTGGGTGGTCTTGACCTCCTGATTGATGAAGTTGACCATGGATGCCATGGCGTCGGTCATGGACCTGCGCAACACATCATATTTGGCGCGGACATCGTCACCAGCCGATCCGAGAAGCGCACCCTTCAATTTGCCGAGTTCTTCCCCCTTTGCCGTGAACGTCTTGAGTACCGTATAGATGGCATCTTCCCGCTCACGGGCAAAATCGTTTTGCAGGGCTCCGGCCAAGGCGTTGCCGAACTTTTCCCGGGCTGTGGCCAGTGCTTTGCCGTCACCTGCGGTGTGGATCTCCAGCAGGGCAACCTGGAGATCCTTGAAGAGTACCTTCAGCGCCTGAGACTCCATGAACCAACTGACCGTGGTATCCGATGTCTGCCGGGAACCGGTAAATACCTCCGCGCGGCTGCTTTGCATGACGCCGATCTTCTTCTCCAGATCCTTGAGACGGTTGTCGGCATCGCCCAGGTTGCGATTGATCGTGGTAATGGCGTCCTTGACGTTCTGTTCGGCCTTTAGCCGGGCATCGGTCACCTGGGTGAGTTCTCTTGCCGTGTCGCTCAATTCATCGAATACCCTTGTCTCCTCTCCGGTCAATGCCGCGAGCGCATCGGTGGCCGTCTTGACCATTGTCAGGGTCTTCTCCGCCTCGGTACGCGAGACTGCCATTTCCGCCGGCGTTTCTGACGTGCTCAGCTTGATCAGTTCTCCCACCGTGGCTTGGATGGCACGCTGCTGCTCCAGGGTTCTCGTCTGGAACGGGGTGCTCCTGTTGGTCAGCAGCGTGATCTTCCCCTTGACGAAATTGATGCCAAGCAGAGCCGTGGCCACGATGCCGCTGACCAGCACCAGGGTGATGACCGTATTGAGAGCGAGCTTGGTCTTGATCGTCATGGTTGCCTCGTTTTCAGAACAGCCAGAGGTGTTCGGCCGGGATATCCACCAACTGCTCGCCCGGCGGCATGAACTCGTTGCCGTAGCCTCGGACGGTGGCGCCCGCCAGATCAAAGACATACTCCCACGTGTTCCCCAGGTAGACCGATGCGGTGAGCGGCAGGCGCAGGGTGTTTTCTTTCGGAGTCTGGGCCAGTTTGATCTTTTCCAGGCGGACGACCGCGGTTGCCCGGTCCCCGGCCTTGAGCGGTGTCCTGAGTCTGCCGTTGAGCGCCCAGCCATTCCCCTCGATGCGGGCCGAATCGCCGTCCACATCGGTGACCATACCGCTGATGGTGTTGTTGGCCCCCATGAACTCGGCCACGAACAGGGATTTGGGCGAGCCGTACATCTCCTGGGGGGTGCCGGCCTGTTCGATCACCCCATCCTTGAGCAACACCACCTTGTCGGCCATGGCCATGGCCTCTGCCTGGTCATGGGTTACGCAGACCGCCGACAGGTTCAGGTCGATAATCAACTGGCGCAGCCAGATGCGGGCCTCTTCCCGCAGTTTGGCGTCCAGGTTGGAGAGCGGTTCGTCGAGAAGGATCACCTGGGGTTTGTAGACCAGGGAACGGGCAAGGGCGACGCGCTGCTGCTGGCCGCCGGAGAGTTGGTGCGGGTGGCGCTCGCTGAGATCGCCCAGCCCCAGGTTGGCCAACACCTCCTGGACGCGCTGCCTGATCTCCCCATCGGGGACCTTGCGCAGCTTGAGCCCGTAGGCAACGTTCTCGTAGACGGTCCGGTGGGGCCAGAGGGCGTAGGATTGGAAGACAAAGCCGAGGCAGCGCTTCTCCACCGAGACCTCGATCTTCTTGGCCGACTCGAACACCACCTGTTCGCTGATCCGAATGGCGCCATGGCTTGGGAGTTCCAGCCCGGCGATGGAGCGCAGCAGGGTTGTCTTGCCGCTTCCCGAAGGGCCCAGCAGGGCGACGATCTCGCCCCGCTTGACCTCCATGGAAACCCCTTTCAGGATGTGATTCTTTCCCAGTGTTACGTGCAGGTCCTGTACTGTAAGTTCAATCATGTAATTTCACTCCGTAACGCAGCGCGATTCCCATGCCCACGCTGACCAGTAATATATTGATGAAGGAGAGGGCCGAGATGATCTCGATGGCTCCGGCGGCCCACAGGGAGACCATGAGCGATCCGATGACCTCGGTGCCGGGGCCGAGCAGATAGACGCCGGTGGAATATTCTCGCTCGAAGATCATGAAGATCATCAGCCAGCTTGCCAGGAGGCCGTACTTGATGAGCGGCACGGTCACGTGGCGGTTGACCTGGCCTGGCGTGGCGCCGGTCACCCGGGCGCACTCCTCCAGTTCGGGCCCCACCTGCAGCAGCGAGGTGCTGACGAGGCGCATGCCGTAGGCCAGCCAGACCACCGAGTAGGCCAGCCAGAGGCTCAGGAGCGTCTTGCGGAACGGGGCAAGGGGCGGGAAGAACAGGAATACCCAAAGGAAGGCCAGGCCGGCCAGCAGCCCCGGAATGGCGCGGGGGGTCATGACGGTGTAGTCCAGGAGCCTGGTCCAGCCGTTATTCTTGCGGTGGGACGACAGGCCGATGAAGGTGTAGCAGATCACGGCCAGGCCGCCGCCGATGACGCCCAGCAGGATGGTGTTGATGACGCCCCGCATGAGATTGCTCTGCTCGAATACCGAGCGGAAGTTGTCCAGGGTAAAGGCTTCCAGGAAGGTGACCCCTTCGCCCCAGTTGGTCACAAAGGCGCGGAAGACGACGCCGACGACCGGAATGACCACGGTCACGATCAGCCAGGCGGCCACGAGGCCGGCCGCCACCCAGCGCCATCCCCCCAGGGGGAGGGTGCGCTGGCGCGCCCCTTTGCCCTTGAGGGTGATGTACTTATGGGCATTGCGCAGCAGGAAGCGCTGCGACAGCACCATGGGGATCGTGATGGCCACGATGCACATGGCCACGGCCGCCATCAGGTGATACGACGGGGTGCCCAGCTTGTTGGTCAGCTTGTAGAGGTAGGTGGCCAGCACCAGGTGCCCTTCGGGGTCGCCCAGTACCAGGGCCAGGCCGAAGACCTGGAAACCGAGGAAAAAGACCAGTACGCCGCTATAGAGCATGGCCGGCATGACCATTGGCAGGCTGACGGTCGCGGCCACCTTGAGCGGCCCGGCCCCGGCCACCCGCGCCGCCTCCTCCACGTCGGAGCCGAGACTGCGCAGGGCCGACGAGGAGTAGATGTAGACATGGGGAACGTGGGACAGCCCCGCGATGAGGACGATGCTGGTCATGGAATACAGGTTCCAGGGGACGCTCCCCAGGATGTTCTGCGCCCAGAGGGAGACGAAGCCGACAGGACCTACCGCCACGGTGTAGCCGAAGCAGAGGATCATGGGCGAGACGAACACCGGGATCAGGAGCAGTGGTTCTATCCAGTTCCGGCCCGGCAGGTCGGTGCGCACCATGAGGAAGGCCAACAGCCCCCCCAGCGGCACGGCGACCAGCCCCATGCCGCAGGAGATGTACAGGGAGTTGAGAAAGGAGCGCTTGAAATCCGGGTCTTCGAAGATGAACCGGTAGGCATCCAGGCCGATCTTCTTGTCAGGCTGGAAGAACGGTGCATCCAGCATGCTTTGCCAACAGAGCAGGCCGATGGGCAGGAAGACCGCGATCGCGGTGAGTATGATCACCGCGATCTTTGAAAAGGGCATCTTGTTCATTATTTAACCGTCCCGAGGGCCTGCTGCCATTTTTTGAGGAAGTCGAGCCGTTTCTTTTGGTCAAGGAACTCCACGGTTTCCTTGTTGATGGGGATCGGCCTGGCACCGGCGCCCAACTGTTTGGAAAGCTTGGCCATGGTGGTGTCACCCTTGATGTCGGAGCGGATTGCAAACAGGTCGGCCTTGTCCGAGACGATCTGCTGGCCCCTGGTGGAGAGGAGGTAGTCGAGCCAGAGTTTGGCGGCGTTGGGGTTTTTGGCATGCTTGGAGATAAAGATGACGCGTGACATGACCACCGTATAGTCGGACGGATACAGATAGCCGATGGAGGGGTCTTTCTTGGCTTTGAGGAAGGCATAGGAGCCGATGATGTTGTAGCCCATGAGGGCCTCGCCGGAACTGACCTTCTCCATCATGGCGCCGGTGCTGGTGTATACCTTGACCTTTGCATTCCCCAAGGCCTTGGCCATATCCCAGAACCCCTTGGGATTGTTTTTCAGATCCTGAGTCAGGTACGAAAAGCCGACCCCGCTCCGTTCCGGATCATAGGAGACGATCTTGCCCTTGAGTTTTGGGTTGACGAGCACCCTGGCCAGGTCGGCATGGGATTTTGGTATCTCGTCCCCCTTGAGCAGGCGCTTGTTGTAGACGATGGAGATGGGCTCATAGGTGCTGCCGTAGGCCTGGTTGTTCCAGTTGGCCCATTTCGGCAGTTTCCCCGCTTCGGGCGATTTGTAGGTCATGGCGTGTCCGTCCAGGACCAGCTTGACCTGGAGATCCATGGAGGAGCTCCAGGTGATGTCGCCGGTTCCTCCCCCCGCAGCGGCCTCGCCGATAAAACGGTTGTACAGTTCGGTGCTGTTCAGGTCGTTGTACTCGACCTTGATACCGGGATAGAGCGCCTCGAAATCCTTGACGATAGGCTCGGCGGCCTTGGTATCGGTGGTGGCGTAGATCACCAGTTTGCCTTCCTTCTTGGCGGCGTCGATGATCTTCTGGTAGTCTGCCGGATAACCGGCAGGGGCGGCAAGGGCGGTGAGCGGCATCAGTACCGAAAGTACACCGAAAACGAATTGCAGAATGCTTCGGGCCATTAAACGTTGTTTCATGATTACATCCTCCTCGTGTGGTGTGTTGTCTTACGCTATTTTGCTACGCGAAATCTTTTTTCGTAAATTAAGAAATATGTAAAACCATGTTTGCAACATGGATTCCAATTTTAAAATTTAATTGTAAACACTCAAAATAGTTTACAAAACCTTATTTTGTTTTGTTTGTATCGAGATCAAATGGGTATGAGGTGTATACGGGTTGTGACTGAAGGGCTGTAGCTAACTCACTGAAAAAACATCAGATTGGCGGGTATTCCTTGCATCAATGGTATTCCTGAATTCATAGGGATTCGAGGAGAAAGGCAGGAAAGGGAGGATAATGGGTGCAGTTTCATGTTTCAAATTGCGTTTCAATGTCGGTTAAACATAAAAATATGAACCGGCAACGTGCCATGTTCCGGAACTATTGGGATTCACCCCAATCGGGTCCCCTGCCGGCGGTTCCACCCTGGTCACTGCGGCACCCATCCGTTGCAGGCACCGAGCCGTAGCCGGTTCGGAAAGGTTTACAGGCAGATTTACGAGATCCGTATCTCCTCGATTGGCAGCATGGCTAGCGAGCCACCTTGGCGGTCAAGGCCGGTACAAACTGCATGACATCCGCCACGACCAGGACGTCGGCCACGTCGCCGATGGGCGCGTCCTTGTCCTTGTTGATGGCCAGGATGAACTCCGACTTCTTCATGCCGGCCAGGTGCTGGATCGCTCCGGAGATGCCGCAGGCCACGTACAGTTTCGGTGATACGGTCTGCCCGGTGGTGCCAACCTGGTGGTCGTGCTCCACCCACCCCGCATCAACCACCGGGCGGCTGGCCCCCAGTTCGCCCCCGAGGGCCTTGGCCAGGGCCGCGATCACCGGCACGTTGTCCTTCTTGCCGACACCTCGGCCGGCGCTGACGATCACCTCGGCACGGGCCAGGTCGATCCCCTTTTCCTCGGCAGGTTCGTAGCCCACGAATTCCAGGTTGGAGCCGTTTTCCGCTTCGATCCGCTCTACCCGGGGAGTACCCCCTGGCTGCAAGGGCTGGAACGCCCCGGCCTGGATGGTCACGACCGTCTTCTGTGAGGCTGGCTTGACGTTGCGCCGCATCTTGGCGTTGCAGCACCCCACCTCGAAGCCGTTGTCCGTGATGCCGATCACCTCCGATACCTGGGCGATCTTGAGGCTGGCCGCGATGCGCGGGGCAAGGTCCCAGCCGTAGGAGGAGTGCATGAACACGATGCAGTCCGGGTTCTCCCGCTCGATCGCCTGGAGGATCAGTTTTTTGTGCAGGTCCGGGTTGTATTCCCCGCATTTCGTTGCATCGGCCAGATAGAGTGTGCCGTTGTACGCAGGGAGTTGTGCCTCGCTCCCCACCAGGAACAGGGCGGTTTCCGCGTTCATCTGGGCACTGAAGCCGAACAGCTCGTAGGTGGAGTCCAGCAGTTTGCCTTCCCGGTATTCGCCGATCAAAAGTGTTTTCATGGAAGTCTCCTGTTGAGTCAAAATCTTTTGCCACAGAGATCACAGAGGACACAGAGAAAATCAAAGGCATAAAACAAGGTGAGAAACGAAAAACTTCATATTAAACCCTACGCTTTACCTTCAAAAAGTTTGGTTTCTCTGTGCTCTCTGTGTCCTCTGTGGCCAATGCCTTTCGCTGTTACCGCAGTACCGCGGTTTTTTCCTTGAGTAGAGCGATCACACGGTCCACCAGATCGCCCACTTCTCCCTCCAGCACCAGGCCGCCACCCTTTTTGGCAGGGGGATGGAAGCTGGTTGTGGTGGCAAGCGATTCGTCCTTGAGCAGGTCAGCCACCGGGACGACGGTGATCTCCTTCTTCTTGGCCTTCATGATGTTGGGCAGGGTGGGGTAGCGGGGGATGTTGAGCCCCAACTGGCAGGTAACCAGGGCCGGGGTCTTGAGTTTGACGACTCCCTTGATGCCTCCTTCCAGTTCGCGTTTGGCGGTGATGGCGCCGTCAGCGTAGCTGAACCCCACCAGGGTGGTGGCGCAGGGCAGGCCCAACTGTTCCGCCACCAGGACCCCCACCTGGGCCGAGCCCCGGTCCTGGGACTGCATGCCGGTGAGGATCAGGTCAAAGCCCTTGTCCTTGGCATAGGAGGCGATGATACCGGCGATCTGCCAGGGGTCCTTGCCCGAGGATTGGGGGTCCTGCACATGGACGGCGTTGTCGCACCCCATGGCCAGCGCCTTCTTGATCGCTTCCACTACCCGGTCGGGGCCGATGGAGAGGACGGTGAGTTCGGCGCTGTCACCCAACTGCTCCCTGAGTTGCACCGCCTGTTCAACCGCGTATTCGTCGTATTCGTTCATACGGAAGGCCAGGTCAGCCTCGTCGTACCACGTGCCGCTCGCGTTCGGCTTGAAGCGGGATTCCAGGTCGGGGACCTGCTTGATGCAGACCAGTAGTTTCATGGGTACCTCCTGAATTTGAGCCGCCTAGTGGTCTTATAGGTCCTATGGGACTTATGGGACTTAAACCTATGCTTTCAGTCGTTCCGCAACTATCTCCGCCAGGTCCCTATGCCAGCAGCATCTTGGAGATGACCACCCGTTGCACCTCGTTGGTTCCCTCGTAGATCTCGGTGATCTTGGCGTCGCGATACATGCGCTCCACCTCGTAGTCCACGATGTAGCCGTAGCCGCCGTGGATCTGCACCGCCTCCTTGGTGACCCAGGTTGCGGTCTCGGACGCGCACATCTTGCACATGGCCGATTCCATGGCGTAGTTCATCTTGTTGTCCTTCATCCAGGCCGCCTTGTAGACGAGCAGCTTGGTCATCTCAATGCGGGAGTACATGTCGGCCAGCTTGAACTGGATTGCCTGCAGGTCGCAGATGGGGGCTCCGAACTGCTTGCGCTCCTTGGAATAGGCCAGGGCGCGCTCAAAGGCACCCTCGGCAATGCCCAGGGCCTGGGATGCGATACCGATCCGGCCGCCGTTCAGGGTCTCCATGGCGATCTTGAACCCCTGTCCCTCCTGGCCGAGCAGGTTCGCAGCCGGTATGCGCAGGTCGTCAAAAGCGAAGGCGGTGGTGTAGCTGCCACGGATACCCATCTTGTTCTCGTTCTTGAGGATGGTCACCCCCGGCGAGGTCAGATCAACGATGAGGGCGGAGATGCCCTTGTGCTTGAGGTTTTTGTCATGGGTGGCGAAGAGCACGCCGGTCCCGAGGCAAGCGCCGTTGGTGATGAAGGTCTTGCCGCCATTGATGACGATTTCGTCCCCTTCCCGTCGGTACATGGTTGACATGCCGGAGACGTCGCTCCCCACGTCAGGTTCGGTGAGCAGGACGCAGCCGATTTTGCGGCCGGTGGCCAGGTCGGGCAGAAACCGGTTTTTTTGCTCATCGGTCCCATAACGATAGATCGGATCGCAGGCCAGGGATGTATGAGCCGAGATGAGTACGCCGCTGGATGCACAGGCCTTGGATACCTCCTCCACCACGATGGCATAGGAGAGCATGTCGAGGCCCGCACCCTCGTACTCCTCCGGTACATAACTCCCCAACAGGCCCATGGCGCTCATCTTTTCGATCAGCTCATCGGGGATCTTGTGGTCCTCGTCGATCTTGATGGCAATCGGCTTGATCTCCTTCTCGACAAAATCCCGTACGGAATCGCGCAACACCTTGTGATCCTGGCTCAGTTCGAAATTCATGGTATGCCTCCCGCAAAAGTTGGATTAAAACGTTGAACACCTGCCACAGAGACACAGAGACACGGAGTAAAACGAACCAGATCTTTTGGTATCAAAAGCTGATGTATGTTTTTTCTCTGCGAACTCTGAGTCTCTGTGTCTCTGTGTCTCTGTGTCTCTGTGGCGGATGTGGATTATTTGCCTTTAAACGCCGCCTTCCGCTTTTCCACAAAAGCCCCCATTCCCTCCCGCTGGTCCTCGGTGGCGAAGAGTACGCCGAACTGTGCAGCCTCGTAGCGGAAACCGTCTTCCTTGGTCATGTTCAGGCCGTTGGCGATGGAGTCCTTGGCATAGGCAACGCCGAGCGTTCCCACCTGGGCAATGGCCCTGGCGATCTCCAGCGCCTTGCCCAATAACTGCTCCGGCGGAAACACCTCGTTTACGATCCCCCAGGCATGGGCCTTTGCGGCGTCGATCATCCTGCCGGTGAAGATTATCTCGTTGGCCTTGTTGGGGCCGATGAGCCGGGCCAGGTTCTGGGTGCCGCCAAAGCCGGGCATGATGCCGAGCGTCACCTCTGGAAAGCCTACCCTGGCATTTTCCGAGGCATAGATAAAGTCGCAAGCCAGGGCCAGTTCCAGGCCGCCACCCAGGGCATAGCCGTTGACCGCGGCGATGATCGGCTTGCGGATCTTTTCCATGAGCATCATCACCCGCTGTCCCTTCAGGGCAAAAGCGTGCCCCTCAAAGGCGCTCATCTCCGCCATCTCCTTGATATCCGCCCCGGCTACGAATGCCTTTTCCCCGGTGCCGGTCAGCACCACCACCTTGACGCTGTCGTCCAGGTTTAGTTCATACAGGGCGCATTCCAATTCCCCCAGCACCTCGCTGTTCAGGGCGTTCAGGCTTTGGGGGCGGTTGACGGTCAGGGTGGCAACGCCGTCCACGGTTTCGATCAGAAGGTTTTTGAATTCCATATCGGTATCCTCTCCCAGGGATTATTTGTTGTGGTTTTTTTTATGGGCTTATAGGTCCTATGGGACTTATGGGACATATGAAAACCTTGCTAATAGCTGTAGAAGCCCCGCCCCGATTTCCTTCCCATGTATCCCGCATTGACCATCTTCACCAAGAGCGGGCAGGGGCGGTACTTGGGGTCCTTGAAGCCGTCGTAGAGGACATTGGCGATGGCCAGCACCGTGTCCAGGCCGATGAAGTCGGCCAGGGTCAGGGGGCCCATGGGCTGGTTGGTGCCGAGTTTCATCCCCCGGTCGATGTCCTCGGCCGTGGCGATCCCTTCGTAGAGGGCAAAGGCCGCCTCGTTGATCATGGGGATCAGGATGCGGTTGACGATAAAGCCGGGATAGTCCTGGGAGACCGCCATCTCCTTATCCAGCCGTGCCACAAGTTCCGTGGTGATCGTAAAGGTCTCGTCGCTGGTGGCGTGGCCGCGGATGATTTCCACCAGTTTCATGATCGGCACCGGGTTCATGAAGTGCATGCCGATCACCTTGTCCGGACGTTTGGTTGCCGAGGCAATTTTAGTGATGGGGATGGACGAGGTATTGGAGGCGAGGATGGCGTCCGGGTTGACGATGGCATCCAGTTTGCGGAAGATCTCCAGTTTGAGCTGTTCGTTTTCCGTTACCGCCTCCACGGCAAAATCCACGTTTCCCAGGTCGGTCATGTTCTTCGTGGTCATGATCCGCCCCACGGTCTCGCCGACCAAGGTCTCGGGGATAACCCCCTTCTTGGCCTGGCGCTCCAGGTTCTGTCTGATGGCGGTTATCGCCTTTTCCAGTTGTGCTTCGGCAATGTCGTAGAGCACAACCTGAGATCCGAACCGGGCAAAGACATGGGCGATGCCGTTGCCCATCTGTCCCGCACCAAGGACCCCAACTGTTTTGATCATTATAAGCCTCCGGTGGTGATTCAATAGTGTTTGTCAGACAAGTCCGACTAGTCTGACATGTCTGACAAGGTTTTACTCACACCCTCTCAAAAATGACCGCTACCGCCTCGCCACCGCCGATGCAGAGTGTCGCCAGGCCATACCGGAGATTACGTTTGCGCAGCTCGCGTATCAGCGTGGCAGCCAGACGGCCGCCGCTGGCACCGATTGGATGGCCGAGAGCGCAGGCGCCTCCGTTCACGTTTGCCTTGTCAAGGGGCAGGTTCAATGCCTTGATGGCCAGCAGGGGCACGGAGGCAAAGGCCTCGTTGATCTCGAACAGGTCTATGTCATCAAGTGCAAGTCCGGCCCGGGCGCAGACCTTCTCGATGGCGCCGATGGGTGCCTCGGGAAAGTTGTCCGGGTGACGGCTCTCGGTGGCCGAGGCCACGATGCGGGCCTTTGCGGTCAGGCCGTACCTTTTCAGGCCGGCCTCGTCGGTCAGAAGCAGCAAAGCCGCCCCGTCATTGATGGTGGAAGCGTTGCCTGCGGTGATGGTTCCGTCCTTGCGGAAAGCTGGCCTGAGCTGCGGGATCTTGGTAAAGTCCCCTTTGAACGGTTCCTCGTCGTCGGCAACGGTTTCATCTCCCTTTTTCCCCTTTTTGAGAACCGGCACAATCTCTGCGGCAAAAACGCTACCCCTCACCGCCTCCTGGGCCAGGCGGTAGGAGCGGAGCGCGAATTCATCCTGCTCCTCCCTGGTCAAGCCGCCGCGGGTGGCGCTGTCCTCGCCGATCTCACCCATATGACGGCCGGTGCAGGGGTCCTGAAGGCCGTCGTAGATCAGCAGGTCCAGTATTTCGCCATGCCCCATGCGAAAGCCGTTACGCGCCTTTTTGAGGAAATAGGGTGCAAGCGACATATTCTCCATGCCACCGGCGATCACGACGCTCGACTCGCCGAGCCGGATGCTGTCGGCGCCCAACATGACCGCCTTGAGGCCGCTGCCGCAGACCTTGTTGATGGTCATTGCATGGGCTCTGTCCGGGATGCCTGCCGCACGCATGGCCTGCCGGGCCGGGGCCTGCCCACAGCCGCCGGAGAGCACCTGGCCGATGATCACCTCGTCCACCGCGGACGCCGCCAGCCCTGAATGTGCCAGGATGCCTTTCATGACCGTTGCCGCCAGTTGCGGTGCCTCGACGTCGGACAGCATGCCGCCGAATGAGCCGAATGGTGTTCTCAAAGCCTCGACTATATAGACGTCTTTCATTGCGTTCCTCCCGGATACCTGTGATACGAAACGGATCATACATACACCTTACGTACAAGTCAACGAAAGATATAACGTGATTTTATAAAACTAAGGGCACCGAAGTGGTGCCCTTGTTGTGTCGGGAAATGCGGAACTACAGAAAGATGATGTCGTCCGGCATGTCGGTGATTTTTTCGCCGCCGGTGGGGGTGACGGCAAAGGTGTTCTCGATGCCGATTGCCCCTTTGCCGGGGATGACGAATTTCGGTTCGATGGCAATGGTCTGGCCGGCCTGGAGCGGCACCTTGAAGCCTTGGGCAATGACCGGGAATTCGTCCAGTTCCAGGCCGACGCCGTGACCGACGAAGCGGGCCTGCTCACCCGGCATGCCCATGAAATACTGGCCCAGGCCGGACTGCTCAGCCATGCCGGCTGCCATCAGGAACAGCTCCTCACAGACCGCGCCCGGTTTGAGGGCCACTTGGAGGGCATTCTGGATTTCAAGGGAGACGATAAAGGCCCGGTGTAATTCGGGGTCCAGTGTGCCGATCACAAAGATGCGGGTCATATCGGTGATGTAACCGTTGCGAATGCCGGCGTAGTCCAGCAGGATCGGCTCATTCTCCCGGATGATCTCGGTCGATGCGCCGTGGGGTGCGGCGTTGGACAGGCCGCGCCCGGTCACCGCGCCGTCAAAAAAGCCGTGACTGGCGCCACCGGCCGAGACGGCCAGCCCCATGAACAGTTCCTGGTTGTAGGCACGCATGCGGACATACCCCTCGTTGCCGGCCCTGCGCAGGCGGGATTCGAATTCGGCGGCCAGGTCGATCTCGCGCATGCCGGCCCTGATGAATTGCGGCACCTGGGCAAAGACCGAACAGAGCATGCTGCCGCTCTGTCGCAGTTCTTCCCGTTCAAATCCGGATTTGACGGAGCGCAGTTCGCGGTTGAGGGGCGAGATGTCCACGAACTCCCGTCCCGGCAGGAGTTTGCTGTAGTAGTTGAGTTGCTGCACCGGCGCCACATCGAAGGTGAAGCCGATCTTTTGAACGTGCTCGTCGAACAGGGCCGGGAAGTCCTTGCTGGAAGGAAAGGGGCGGATATCTGCCAGGACGCTCTCCTCCATGGCACGGGACAGGCTCTTGCGCACCAGCAGCAACGGATCTCCCTCGGCCGGAATCCAAATGGTGGAGTTCTGGCGGGTGCCGCTGAAATAATAGACATCGATGGGGAAGATGAACAAGGCGCCGTCGAGCCCTTTGTTTCTGAGCATTGCCTGCATGTTCGAGATGCGCTGGTGCGTTTCGGTGGTGGTAATCATGGTCATGGTGGTGTCTCCTTGTTACGTCCCTGTTCTCTGACAGCAAATGGCTTGATAGCGGCAAATCCCCACGGCACCGTTCCGTCAGATGATGGAGTGGTGGGCCACAATCGACTGATAGCTCCGCATTGCGGCCAGATAGCGGGCATCCTCGGAATAGGTGGTGGGATAGACCTGGGGAACCGGGCAGTGGTTCAATTCTTCGTCAACATGGACAAAGGTGAACAGGCATGAATTTGAAAGAGCGCTACTGGTGCGGTCCCGGCTGATACGTTCGATGTTCGCCTCGACGCAGACAAAGCTGCCGCCGGTGTAGACCACCCTGCTGGTAAAGTGGAGCTTGTCGCCCAGCCGGACCGGTTGCATGAAGTTGATCCGGTTAACGGCGGCGATGATGGAACGGCCCGGCGTCACCAGTTCGGAACAGATGGCGGAAAGCTCGTAGGCACGCCTGATCAGGTAGCCGCCGAAGATCATCTTCGGATTATACTCCTTGGCCGGGTACATGCGCTCCCAGGCGTCGGCCACCAGCCGGCCGGCCAGCAGTCCGGAAAAGCCGGGCTCTTCCTGGGCCTTGTGGAGACCGGCAAGGATCTGGAATTCGTCCCGGCTGGGAGGTTCCAGCAGGGACGCCTGTTGCTGCTTGTACTCCTTGCGCCGGGCCAGGGCCTTCTCGGCCCGTCTTTGTGCTATCTCGTCGCCATACTCCAGTGGAGGGAGGATCACGCTGACCGCATCGTCCCCCGTACCGGAGCGGGCCACCATGGTAAAGTAGCAAGAGGCGATATGATTGGTCGGGTCCCCCGCCTGTTCCACGCGAATCCCCACCTCGACCGACGAGCGTCCCACGTGATTGATGCGGGCCTGGCAGGTCAGATCCTTGGTCACATCAGCGGCGTGACGCACAAAGATATTGTCGATGGCCGCCGTTACCACCCACGCCTGCGGGTGAAAACGGTTCACATAGGCGAGCGCGGTCTGTTCCGCTACCTCGTCCAGCAGTTCGAGCAACAGGCCGAAGCGGAGATTGCCCTGCAGCGGTTCGTCCAGCACCATAAAGCGGTGGCGAAGAGCGGCATCGCTGCCGAGCGGCAGGGTCTGGTAAAAAGATGTTTCGGTGGGATGTGCCATGGTAAAACCTCCTTTATGGAAAGCATGTCAGCGAACGAATACTACAGGAGTTTACCAATCTCCGCCCATTCGTAAAGGGAAATATTATGTGAGATTCTCTCTGCATGTTTTTTCTCGTGCATATTTCGTTTACGTATAAGCAAAGCTATAGTAAGACAATATGCGAGCATGCTGATAAATAGGGAAATACGGCTTAATGGAAGTGAAATTTCAAAAGGGGAGCCTCATGGATAACGTAAAGGCCAACGATGAAATTGTTTCGATTGGTGAGCTGGCAAAAGAACTGGGGTTGACGACAAGAACGCTGCGGTATTGGGAGGAGGTTGGCATAATTGAAGCGGCTGAACGTGCCGATGGCGCCAATCGCGGCTATACCCCCTACTATGTTCGTCGCATCAAATTCATCATGAAGCTGAAAGAGCTGGGGTTGACGATCAGGGAAATGCAGGATCTCTACGTCGCCTACGGTGAGGCAAAACAGACGGAAAAGATGATCCCGCGGCTGATCGATATCCTCGACCAGCATATCAATAAGGTCGATGAACGGATGGCAAAGCTGGCATTACTTAGAAAAGAGGTTGTCGATTATCGCCAGCGCATGGCACAAAAATTCCATCTCGGATCGCACTGACCGGATCGGAACAGGTTTGAATCATGCACGGACATCAGCTGAGTTGGGCCTTATTCGGTCTGCCGCGTGACGTAGGCGGTGCTGCGTTGTTCGGCAAAGGAGAGGTGCGCGAACATGGCATCCCGCGCGCCTTCGGGATCTTTCATCTGGATGGCTTGGAAGATGCGGCGGTGGTGGTCGAAGAGCAGGTGGTGATCCTCGCGGGTAAGGTAAACGGCCCGCCAGACGCTTTGCTGGAACTCCTTCATGGCGTCGAAGAGGGTCTGCATCAGGTGCAGCCAGACGATGTTGTGGGTGGCGCGGGCGATAACGATATGGAAATTGGCGTCCAGGTCCTCGGAGGGTTTGAGGCCGTCAAGATTGCGCTCCATCCCAGCCACCAGCTCCTCAAGCCGGCGCACATCCTCGGGCAGAGCCCGCTGCGCCGCATAAAAGGCGGTCCACGACTCCATCCCCTTGCGCACCTCGATCACGTCCAGGGCCCGTTCCTGCTCCTTGCGGATCAGTTCGGTAAGCGGATTGCCGGCCACCGTCTCCACCAGCGACATCACCACGGTCCCGCCCCCCTGGTACGCCTTGACCAGCCCGGACGCGGCCAGCATGTTGATGGCTTCCCGCACCGAGGGCCGGGAAACTCCGAACATTTCGGCTAGTTCGCGTTCCGGCGGCAGTTTGTCGCCGGGGGAGAATTCGCCGGCCAGGATGGAACTGCGAATCTGTTCAGCTATCTGCGATGAAACCTTCTTCGGTTTGATGGGCTGAAATTGCATGGTGGTCCAATCACAACGGGATTCTGCGTACGCCCACTCTATCTACTACATTTTATCCGGCCATGCAATCCGTATCGCTTCACGAATCCGGACGTGGGAAGCCGTTTTGTTAATGAGAGCTTTAATTCCCCGTAAAATTGTAGTATATGAAATAAATGGATGATGTCCTCGAAAATTACCGTAAACTGGTGACCAGGATTGATGCCCTCTGTCACGGGATCACGTCTGCGTTAGACGAGCACATCACCTGTTCTGAAGGGTGTAGCAGTTGCTGCACGTCTGTCACGCTTTTTCCGGTTGAAGCGGCAGCGCTCAGGGCAGCGCTCGATAGCCTTCCGGCCGATGAGTCGGAAGCCATCCGCCGGCATGTGGCGGAACATGCCGATGACGAGCGTTGTCCGCTGCTGGAGCATCACCGCTGCCTGCTCTACGCTGCCCGCCCGATCATCTGCCGCACCCATGGACTGCCCATCCTGTATGCGGAAAACAACGAACAGCATGTGGACTGTTGCCCTCTCAACCTGGAACAGTGCGAGTCGCTGCCCGGTTCGGTCGTCATCGATCTGGACCGGCTCAATGCCCTGCTGGTGGCGATCAATGCCCTGTTTCTCTCCAAGTCCGACGCCCCTGACGATCCCCCCGAACGCTTGACCATTGCCGAGGCGCTGCTTAGTCCCCCTTTGAAAAAGCACCCTCTGGGGCCTAAAGACCCTTTGGGGCCTAAAGGGGATTGAGGGGGATTTGTCTTTGACTTTCGTAGAGTCAAAATCCCCCCTGACCCCCCTTTGATAAAGGGGGGAACACTTCATAGATCGATATCCCATGCTCAAAATCACCCTGAAAAAGAATGAAGACAAGCGCATCAAGGCCGGCCATCCCTGGGTCTTCAGCAATGAAATCGGCTCAATGGAAGGAGCGCGGGAGTTGGGTGCAAGCGCCGAACTGTTCGATGCCGGAGGCGGTTTTGTCGGCTGCGGTTTCTACAACCCCCATTCCCTGATCGCCTTCCGTATTCTGTCCCGGCAGCGGGAAGACCTGGATAGCGCCGGGTTCTACGAACAGCGCCTGCTGGCAGCCTTGGCCCATCGGCGCACCATCTACCCCACATTGCAGACCTTCCGCGCCGTGTACGGCGAAAGCGACTTCCTGCCCGGCCTGGTGGTGGACAAATACGGCGACTACCTTTCGATCCAGATCCTCTCGGCCGGCATGGACACGCGGCGCGACCTGCTGCTGGAGGCGTTGCAGCGGGTGTTCACCCCTTGCGGCATCATTGCCCGCAACGATGTGGGCGTACGCACCCTGGAGGGGTTACAGGAGACGGTCGAGGTGCTGTCCGGCGAAATTCCCGATCTGGTGGAGATGGAGGAGAACGGCCTCAGGTTCCTGATTGATCTGCGGAGCGGCCAAAAGACCGGCGGTTTTCTCGACCAGAAGCAGAATCATCTCCTGCTGCGCGGCATCTGCGAAGGGAAGGCGGTGCTGGACTGTTTCTGCTATGCCGGGAGTTGGGCCGTGCATGCTGCTGCCTTTGGTGCCGCATCGTGCCTTGGGATCGATATCTCGGCCAGGGCAGTTGCTCAGGCCGGCCGCAATGCCGCGTTGAACGGTTTGGAAGGTCGGGCAGCCTTTGAGGAGTGCGACGCTTTTGACCGTCTGCGCACCCTCAATCACGAAGGGAGGCGCTTCGGCGTGATCGTCATGGACCCGCCCGCCTTTGTCAAGAGCCGCAAGAACATTGCCGAGGCGACAAAAGGCTATCTCACCGTCAACCGTCGTGCCCTGGAGTTGCTGGAGCCGGGTGGCTACCTGATCACCTGCTCCTGCTCCTTTCACATGGGGCGCGAGGCGTTCCGAGACATGCTGACCCAGGCCGCCAAGCTGGCCCGGCGTGAGGTCAGGCTGGTTTCGATTCATGCCCAGGCCCCGGATCACCCGGTGCTGCTCTCCTTCCCCGAGTCGGAATATCTCAAGTGCTTTGTACTCCAGGCGGTGGGGTGACGGATAAGCCGTTTTTGAAATCTCCAGGCTTGCACTCCCTCTATGGTTGCCGTATAATCTTACCAGTAAGAATATTCAGCAATCAGGAGTCATGTCATGGCAAATTTAGCGACAGCAAGAATGTCATCCAAAGGCCAGATCGTCATCCCGGAGGATATTCGTAAGCGCCTTAAATTGAAAACCGGTTCACAATTCGTGGTGTTAGGCGAGGATGACATTGTTATTCTCAAGGCCATATCTCCGCCGTCGATGGAAGAGTTTGACGCATTGATCGCCAAGGCTCGCGAGCAAGGCAAAAGCGCGGGACTGAAACAGTCAGACGTAACAGCCGCCATCGCCAAGGTGCGGAGCAGGAAATGAGGGTAATCCTCGATACGAACGTTTTTGTTTCCGGAGTCTTTTTCACCGGCCCTCCCCATCTAATCCTCAAAGCCTGGCGCGACGGCAAGCTGCGACTGGTTGTCTCAGCAGAAATCCTCGATGAGTACCGAAGAGTAGGACAAGCATTGGGTGAACAGTTCCCTGCGATCAACCTGGGGCCGTTTCTCGATCTGGTCGCGGCCAATGCAGAGATGTACCCTTCTCCGAGCTTGTCCGCTCCCGTCTGTGTTGACCCCGACGATGATAAGTTTTTTGCCTGTGCGGTTGCCGGGAAAATCAAGGTGATCGTGAGCGGGGATAAGCACCTGTTGCAGGTATCCGGTTATCGAGGTGTCAGTGTGCTGAAGCCGAGGGAGTTTTTGGACGCATATCTCAAAGCCGGAGAATATCTGACCTAAATCCCTCTGAAAGGACCCCCGCCATGATAAAGGGCAGTGAACGCCGCCAGGCCGACCATCCTGTAGATCCCCTCTTTATTGATCGCTGGTCCCCCCGTGCCATGTCGGGCGAGGAAATCACGGTCGAGGAGTTGATGGTGCTGTTCGAGGCGGCCCGTTGGGCGCCCTCCTCCTATAATAACCAGCCGTGGCGCATCCTCTACGCCCGCCGCAACAGCGAACAGTGGCCGCTGTTCTTCGATCTGCTGGTCGATACCAACAAGGCGTGGTGCAGGAATGCGGCCGCGCTGCTCGTGCTCGTCTCCAAGACCACCTTCGACCACAATGGGAAACCCTCTCGCACCCATACCTACGACACCGGCGCCGCCTGGGAAAACCTGGCGCTCCAGGGGTTTCTTAAGGGGTATGTGGTGCACGGCATGCAGGGTTTTGATTATGAACGCGCCAGGACAGACCTGAACATCCCTGACGGGTTCCAGGTGGAGGCCATGGCGGCCGTGGGGAGGCCGGGAACAGTGGATGATTTGCCTGTGGAACTGCAACAGCGGGAATCGCCCAATGATCGGAGGAAATTGGAGCAAACCGTCTGTGAAGGGCCCTTCCGGTTCTGAACATGGACGATCGGCAGACCGCGAAAAGGCTTTTCGATGCGGCACTGGCAGCGGTGGAGCCGGGCCGGGCGCTGATCCCGCACCTGGAGCGGGTGCGTCGGGAATATGGCGATGGCGGCTTCCAACGCCTGGTGATTGCCGGGTTCGGCAAGGCAGGACTTCCCATGGCGGTTGCCGCAGAGGAGCGACTGGACGATCTTATCACCAGCGGTCTGGTGATCACTCCCCATGGTACGGCTCCCCCCTTTGCCAAAGCGGGACGTAAAGTAATCGAGATCGCCACAGCCGGGCATCCCCATCCCGATAGTGCAGGTCTGGAAGCCACTCGCCGGATTATGGATATGGCGCGGGGATGCGACGAATCCACGCTGCTCCTGCTGCTGATCTCCGGCGGCGGCTCGGCCCTGTTCGTTGCCCCGGCAACGGGGATCACCCTGGAGGAGAAGCAGCTGACGGCCCGCCTGTTGATGGAAGCGGGGGCTGACATCCATGAACTGAACACCGTCCGCAAGCACCTCTCCATGGTCAAGGGTGGGCAATTGGCCAGGCTGGCCCATCCGGCACGGATTGTTTCCCTGCTCATCTCCGACGTGCCGGGGGACCGGCCTGACGTGATCGCTTCCGGCCCGGCCGTGGCTGATCCAAGCAGTTTCGGCGATGCCCTGTCGGTGCTGGCTCGGCGCGGTCTGCTGGAAAAGGTGCCTGCTGCCGTGCGTAACAGGTTGGGACAGGGGAGGGCGGGTTCCCTGGCCGAAACCCCCAAGCCGGGTGATCCGCTCTTTGATTGCGTCTCCACCGTCATCGCGGCTCGCAATCGGGATGCCCTTGATGTGGCAGCCCTTGCAGCCTCGGCAATGGGGCTGGAATTCCGCATCAGGCACGACGCCGTTGCCGGTGAGGCGCGCCAGGCCGGACAAATGCTGGCTGCCGAGGCGTTGCGTGTTCAGCGGGAACTGGCGCCGGAGACGCGCGTCTGCCTGCTGAGCGGCGGGGAAACCACCGTCACCGTACAGGGGAAGGGTACGGGGGGGCGCAACCAGGAGCTGGCATTGGCCTTTGCCGAAGCTATAGCCGGGCAGCCGGGTGTCACCCTGTTGTCCGCCGGTACGGACGGCATCGACGGTCCCACGGACGCGGCAGGTGCCATCGTGGATGGCACGACCGTGAGTCGGGCCCGCCAGGCCGGGTTCGACCCTGCGGCCAGCCTGACGGACAACGACGCCTATCCGCTGCTGAAGCGATGCGGCGCGCTACTGATGTGCGGCCCGACCGGGACCAATGTCATGGATGTGCAGATAATCATCATTGGCGCAGGAGGGTGATGCCATGAGCCCCCGGCGCTTCGTGATCGGTGATGTTCATGGTTGTTCCCGCACCCTGCGGCAGCTGGTGGAGCGGGGGATCGGCCTTTCCAGGGAGGACGAGCTGTATCTGCTGGGGGACCTGATCGATCGCGGACCGGATACCAAGGGGGTGCTGGACTTCATCTTCGAACTGCGGGAAATGGGGTTCGATGTCACGTCGGTGCGCGGCAACCATGAAGAGATGTATCTGCACGCCGGCAACAGCCGCGACTACATGGATATGTGGCTTGCCAACGGCGGCCAGACCACCCTTGCCAGCTTCCAGGCAGACGGCCCGGGCGACATCCCCCACCTTTACCAGTCGTACCTCCGTTCCCTGCCGTATTACCTCCTCCTCGACGACTTCGTTATCGTGCACGCCGGCCTCAACTTCGATCTGAACGACCCTTTTGCCGATACCGAGGCCATGCTCTGGCAGCGCGATTGCGAGGTTGACCTGCAGCGTACCGGCGGCCGGAGGCTGGCCAACGGTCATACCCCGGTGACCCGCGATCAGGTGGTTGCATCCCTGGCCACGGACCGGATACTGCTGGACAACGGCTGCGTATTCGGCTCCGGACGGGCGGGAAAAGGGTGCCTGGTCGCCTTGGAACTGAACACGCTGACCCTCGCCTTTCAGGCGAATATCGATTGCTAATCGAAAAGCGGTTTCAGTATCAGAAGTAGGCGCTTTTAAGACGAATGCAACGACGCAGCGTAAAATCACATAGTTGATTAAATACATTAACCGCAGAGTACGCAGAGGATCGCAGAGGAAAATATATCCTAATGGATTTAGGCTAGTTGTTAAATTATATCGTTATTTTGGTTTCCTCTGCGGCCTCTGCGGTGAAAAAAACTGCCGTTTATTGGTTGATGACATATCCTGTCACACAGTTATGTTAGCCTGCCTCCATGCCCACCCTTTCATTTCAACAACGCCTGAAAATTCTGGCCGACAGCGCCAAGTACGACGCCTCCTGCTCATGCAGCGGCACCAGCCGCAAGGGGACGCCCGGCGGGGTGGGCGGCACCGCAAAAAGCGGCGTTTGCCATACCTGGACCGCGGATGGCCGCTGTGTCTCGCTGCTCAAGATCCTGCTTTCCAACGCCTGCATCTACGACTGCGCCTACTGCATCAACCGCCGCTCCAACGACATCCCCCGCGCCTCTTTCACCCCCGACGAGGTGGTGAACCTGACCATGGACTTCTACCGCCGCAACTACATCGAGGGGCTGTTTCTCAGTACCGGTGTAGTCCGCTCCCCTGATCACACCATGGAGCAGTTGATCGTTGTTGTGCGCAAACTCAGGGAAGAGGAACGCTACAACGGCTACATCCACCTCAAGCTGGTGCCGGGCGCCGATCCCCTGCTGATTGCCGAGGCAGGCCGCTATGCCGACCGGGTCAGCATCAATATCGAGCTCCCCACACGCCAGAGCCTGGCGCTCATGGCGCCGGACAAGACACGCGAGTCGGTGATCAACCCCATGCGCCAGGTGAGCGGCCTGATCGTGTCGGCCCGGGCGGAACGGAAACGCTTCCGCACGGCGCCCCAGTTCGCCCCGGCCGGCCAGAGCACCCAGGTGATCGTGGGGGCCACGCCGGAGAGCGATCGGGAGATCATCACCCTTTCCGAGGGCCTTTACCAGCGTCTCGATATGAAACGGGTCTACTATTCGGCGTTTATCCCTGTGGCCCACGATTCGCGCCTGCCGGCATTGCCCGGCCCGCCGCTTCTGCGGGAGCACCGCCTGTACCAGGCCGACTGGCTGCTCCGCTTCTACGGATTCAGCGCCCACGAACTGCTGGACGAGGCCCGCCCCAACCTGGACATGCGTTTCGATCCCAAGGCCGATTGGGCGTTGCGCCACCTGGAACTGTTCCCGGTGGAGGTCAATCGCGCCGATTACGAGGTGCTGCTGAGGGTGCCGGGTGTCGGCGTGCGTTCGGCCCAGCGGATCGTCGTTGCCCGGCGTCACGCCCGGTTGGGTGAGGCGGAGTTGAAAAAACTGGGGGTGGTGCTGAAACGGGCTAAGTATTTCCTGACCGCCGGGGGACGCTACCTGGGCGGTATCAGGCTGGACGGGGAGGGGCTGGTGGCCCGGCTCCTGGCACCGCCGAAACGTCCGGCCCGGTTCGACCAGTTGGAACTGTTCGCCACAATGCCGGATGTATCGGCGATTTCAGGAGAGTTATGATGGCTTGCTACCGGTATGACGGCACGTTTGAGGGGTTTTTGTGCGCCGTGGCGTGCGGCCTGGAAGATAGTGGCGAGGCGGTTGAATTTCTGCATGGGTGTGACATGGCCGAAGAGGGTCTTTTTGCGGGCGAAATCCACGAGGTGGCCACGGTGCGGGAGACGGCGCTCCGCTTTCGGGAACGGTTTGTTGCTGTCGTTTCCGGGAACGCTTTCGGCACGGCGCGCTACGCCTTTCACAGCCAGGCAGCGGGTATCGAACTGCTGGTGTGGCGCTATATCCGGCTTGGTTTGGAAATGGGCGGGCAGTTGCACCGCATGCTGGCGGAGGAGCCGGTCTGGTCAATCAACCGGATTGCCCGGCGGGTGGCCCATGAGGCCCATAAATTCAAGGGATTTGTCAGGTTTCGGGAGGTGGAGTGGTCGGACCAAGCCTTTATGTACGCTGCTATCGAGCCGGATGCCGACATCCTTGCCTTTATCGCCCCCCATTTTACCGAGCGGGTCGGCGACCGTCCCTGGATGATCCACGATCAGCGTCGTTCCCAGGCAGCGGTCTATGACCTGAAGGTTTGGCGTCTGATCCGTGACATCGACCTTGCTGCCCCGCCTGCCTACACACCCGGCGAGGAGGCGTGCGTCCGCCTCTGGCGCGGCTACTTCGAGCATCTTGCCATCCCGGAACGGCGCAATCCGAAGCTTCAGCGTCAGCATGTGCCGGTGAGATATCGCGGCAATCTGGTGGAGTTCAACGGCTAGTGGTATAAAAGATGGTAGAGGATACAGCCATGACCCAAAACAAACAGATGCGTGCGATGGTGCTTGAACGGGTGGGGGAACCGCTGAGGCTGATCGAGATGCCGGTTCCCGTGCCGGGCGCCGGCGAACTTTTGCTCAAGGTGCTGGCCTGCGGCATCTGCCGTACCGACCTGCATGTCGTGGACGGGGAACTGACCGAGCCAAAGCTGCCGCTGGTGCCGGGACACCAGATCGTGGGGGTGGTGGAACAGGTTGGGCCTGGCGTGGAGGGTTTCAGTCCGGGTGATCCGGCGGGGGTTCCGTGGCTGGGGGGAACCTGCGGGGAGTGCGCCTACTGCCTTGAGGGACGGGAGAACCTGTGCGACAGGGCCGTGTTCACCGGCTATCAGAAGGACGGCGGCTTTGCCGAGTATTGCGTGGCCTCTGCCCGTTTCTGCTTCCCCGTGCCGGGTGGGTATCCTGCCGTCCAGGCCGCTCCCTTGCTTTGCGCCGGGTTGATCGGCTACCGTTCGTTGCGCATGGCCGGGGAAGGGCAGCGGATCGGTATCTACGGCTTCGGGGCCGCTGCCCATATCGTGACCCAGGTGGCGGTCTGGCAGGGGCGCGAGGTGTATGCCTTCACGAGGGCCGGTGACGAGGGGGGGCAGGCTTTTGCACGGGAAATGGGGGCCTGCTGGGCCGGCGGCGGGTTTGACCGGCCGCCGATGGAACTGGACAGCGCGATCATCTTTGCCCCGGCCGGAGAACTGGTGCCGGCGGCGCTCAAGGCGATCCGCAAGGGTGGGGTGGTGGTTTGCGGCGGCATCCACATGAGCGATATTCCCTCGTTCCCCTACGATCTGCTCTGGGGTGAGCGGAGCATCGTATCAGTGGCCAACCTGACCCGGCAGGACGGGGAGGAGTTCCTGTTTCTGGCACCCCAGGTGCCGGTGCGGACCGAGGTGGAGGTGTTTCGCCTGGAGCAGGCCAACGAGGCGTTGGAGGCGTTGCGTGCAGGAATGTTCAGGGGCGCCGGGGTTTTGGTGCCATAGAATGCAAAAAAAACGAAATCTAAATCACGAAGACACGAAGGTTGCACAGAGAATAATCCTGAAACCGTGACGCCGGAATGCCGCAGCGGCCGGAAGAGCCGGGGCTCGCACGCCGCCATGGTGCAGCAGACCGCTCACTCCGTGGGTCCTCCGCCGGACCGGCGAAAAACTCCTGAAATGCACTGGCAGAGGCCTTCCGGACAAGGCATGGAGGCGTCACGGTTTCAGGACCAACCGGCTAGTGTCCCTTGCGTGGCCCCTTCTTTTCTCCGCCGGGACGGTATCCCCTTTCTGCGCCACCGCTCTGACCGCCGCCATCCTTACCGCGCCCCGGTCCACGTCCCGCCTTTTGTTCCGTCCTCGGCGCCGGTGCGGCGCCGCTCCTCGCAGCTTCGGTCCGCTTTGCACCACCCCTCGTTTTCGGTCCATCTCCTGCCGCCCGTTCGGGCTTTCCCTTTGGCTCAGCATGACTCCTCGCTCCGGCGCTTGTCTGCGATGCCGCACCCGCTTTCGGCCCAAACCGTTTCGGCCCGCCGAACTGTCCCGGTTTGCCTGATTTCGACATGCCCGGTTTTTGCGGGCGGGCAATGCTCACCGTGATGACCTGGTCTATCAACAGCGCCCCGTCCAGGGTCTCCACCGCTTCATTGGGATCCACATCTGCCGCCATGCGCACATAACCGCACCGCTTGAACTCCTTGGTTTCGGGGTCGATGATCAGGTGGACCGAGGTGACCGTGCCCACGACCGAGAAGAGCTTGCGTATATCCTCTTCGGTTACGCTGCCGGAAAGATGTCCTACATACAGTTCTTTTGCCATGATTTTTTCCTTTTTTCGCAACGCTGTATCCGTTGCTAACTGCGTTATTCCTGCTGCTCCCGGTGGATGGCAAACGGTCCCCAGGCCTGGTCGATGGACATGACCTCAAGGGTATTGATGTTGACATGGGCCGGGCGATTCACCACCCATGCCACGGTTTCGGCTATGTCGTCCGCTGTGAGCGCCTCGGCCCCTTCGTAGACCTTGGCTGCCGCCGTTTCATCCCCCTTGAAGCGCACCTTGGAGAACTCGGTTTCCGCCATGCCTGGCTGGATGCAAGTGACGCGTACTTTGGTGCCGAGAAGATCGCAGCGCAGGTTGCGGGAGAACTGGGTAACGAAGGCCTTGGTGCCGCCGTAGACGTTGCCGCCGGGGTAGGGCCAGGCGCCGGCCGTGGAACTGATATTGACGATGTGGCCCCGGTTACGGGCCACCATGCCGGGCAGGATGAAGCGGGTGCAGTAGGTGAGCCCCTTGATATTGGTGTCCACCATGGTGTCCCAATCGTCCAGGTTCACCTTGTGGGCCGGTTCCAGCCCCAGGGCCAGCCCGGCGTTGTTCAAAAGCACGTCGATCTCGCGGAAGCGTTCCGGCAGGGATTCCACCGCTCCTCGCACCGCTTCCCGGTCGCGCACGTCCAGGGGAATAATATGGATCTCGGCCTTCCCTTCCAGTTCCTGTTTGAGCGCCAGCAGCGGATCGATGCGGCGGGCCGCCAGCACCAGGCGGTTGCCGCCCGTGGCGAAGAAGCGGGCGCAGGCCGCGCCGAAACCGGACGAGGCTCCGGTGATAAAGATCGTTTGTGTTCTCATGACTCAACCTCCGTTGCCGTTTGTGTCGCAAGACGGTGCAGCATGTCCCACACCCCGTCCATGAGTATACCGCACTGTTGACAGAGTTCGAGAAATTCGTCTGTCAGGGGAGCGCAGACCTTTAGTGTACCTGCCTCGGGCCTGGACAGCACTGTTCTGAATGAGTGCAGGGCAAACCCCTCGAAATTCGCCAGATCGCCGCTGCCGTAGCGCCGGTCACCCAGAACCGGATGGCCGATCTGGGCCAGGTGCCGCCTGATCTGATGCATCCGTCCGCTGATCGGCATGACCGCCAACAAGGCACAGTCGTTGCCTGCCAGCAAAACCTCGTAACGGGTCTCGGATTCCTTGCCGTCAAGCGGTTCGTTGATCATGCCGCTGGAGTCCGGGATTCCCTCCACCAGCGCCAGATAGAGCTTGTCCAGGCCGGTTTCCTTGACCTGACGGCCGTACATGCCGGCTGCCGAGGAACTCTTGGCCAGGATGACCGCTCCCGATGTCCCTCTGTCCAACCTGTTCACCGGGTAGAGCTTGCAGGGGGTGTCACGGCGGGTCATGTAGGCCATGCCCTGATCCACCAGGTTGTGCTCCTGTTCGGCGGTACGGTGCATGGGCAGACCGGCCGGTTTGTTGATGACAATGATCTGGTCGTCCTCGTACAGGATATCCAGGGCTGGCCTGGTTCCGGCCAACAAGGAGGTCAAGGTGGCGCTTTCCTTGAGGGTGACGCTGTCGTGAACGGCCAGGAGGGTGTCGGGCGTGGCCAGGGCATTATTCAGTTTGGCACCGCCGTTTTTGATCAGCTTGCGCGGATATCCCGGCGCAGCCGAGGGGAGAAGGGTGCGCAGAAAGCTTTCCAGCCGACGGCAGTGGTCGTGGGGTGTGATGGCAAAGGTGAGCATAGGGTGTCGGTGGTATGCACGGGCGACCCGACCGGCCGCCGTGATGGGGTAAAATAGGCAGGGGCAAGTTTACCTTGTACCCTACGGGGTGATCTTGCGGTCCCGCATCAGGTTGGCCAGGGACCGGTCGTAGGTCTTCTCGCCGGCCGGGGTGAACATGCAGCCGGTGGCCTCTGCCCGGTCACGGTGAAAGGCCACGCACTGGCAGCAGTTGCCGCGGCGCGAACAGGCGGTATAGGTGCAAAAACAGTCGTCAGCGGTTCGCGTGCAGGCCATAAACAGTCAACTCCTTTAGACGAAAATCGGCTCTCACAGAGCTCACGGAGGCACAAAGGAAAATCGAAAACAAACAAAACTAAATGGCTTTATTGGAGAGAACACCACGCCAGACTTTTGTAATTATGCTTCACTTGATTCTCTCTGTGTCCTCTGTGCCTCTGTGAGAGTGTGGTTAGATGATCTTGTTCAAGGGGTATTCGATGATCCCCTCCGCTCCCAGTTTCAGCAATTCCGGCACTACGCGGCGCACATCCTTTTCGCTCATGATGCTTTCCACCGAGAGCCAGTCCGACTTGTAGAGATGTGACACGGTCGGGTTCTTCAGGCTGGGGAGTAGTGCGGTGATGGCCTCAACCTTGTTGGCCGGGGCGTTCATCTTCAGCCCGACCATCCCTTCGGCGGCCAGGGACGCCTTCAGCAGCGTGGCGATCTGCTCGATCTTTTCCCGCTTCCAGGGATCGGCCCAGGACGCCTTGTTGGCGATCAGCACCGGCACGGATTCCATGAGCTCGCAGACGATGCGCAGGCCGTTGGCCTTGATGGTGGAGCCGGTCTCGGTCACCTCGACGATGGCGTCGCACAAGCCGTCAACCACCTTGGCCTCGGTGGCTCCCCAGGAAAACTCCACGTTGACCGGGATGTTGCGTTCGGCAAAGTAGCGCTTGGTAAATCCGACCAGTTCGGTGGAGATGGTTGCGCCGTGCAGGTCTTCCGGTCCCTGGACCTTCGAGTCTCCGTTGACCACCAGCACCCAGCGGGCAGGACGGCGCGAGACCTTGGAGTAGACCATCTCGCACACCTCGACCACGTCCGAATCATTCTCGCGCACCCAGTCGCGACCGGCAATGCCCGCGTCAATGGTGGCGCGCTCCACGTACTTCCCCATCTCCTGGGGGCGGATCAGCTTGCAGTTCATCTCGCTGTCGTCCACGCCGGGAAAGTAGCTGCGCGACGAGATACTGATCTGCCAGCCCGCCTTTTTGAACAGCCCGACAGTGGCTTCTTCGAGGCTCCCCTTGGGGATGCCTAAATTCAGTATATTTGCCATGTGATAATTCTCTCTCAAAATTGGATTTGGATTTTTCCGAGTGGATGCGATTTTTTCGCAAGGCCAAGGCGATCAAGGGATGCCGCGGAGGCGTAGCACCCAGTGGGCATAAACAGCGCTACGTCGCACAAGCGCATCCCGCAGATCAACGCCGGGATTGCGGAAAAGGCGCATTCATCCTTTTTTGTAGACGTCGTCGGGATTGAAGAGCGGGTTCGAATGCTCCACCCACTGGCCGTTTTCCCATTTAACATAGAAACAACTGCGGTTGCCGGTGTGGCAGGCGGCCGGGCCGTTTTGCTTGACCTTGATGACGACCGTGTCGGCGTCGCAGTCGGTCAGCACCTCGACTACCTCCTGGGTGTTGCCCGATTCCTCGCCCTTCATCCAGTATTTGTTGCGAGTCCGGCTGAAGAACCAGGTCTTGCCGTCCTTGAGGGTCAGGTCCAGGGTCTTCTTGTCCATGAAGGCCACCATCAGTACTTCGCCGTTCTCATGGTCCTGGATGACTGCCGGGATCAGGCCGCCCATCTTGTCAAAATCGATCTGAATCACACTATCTCCTTGCCCGAAAGGTTATGAAGTTGGCAAGTATACGAATTTGACCCATAAAATGCAAGCCGCTTTCGGTTGCAATGGAAAAGAGCGCCCTGGTAACCCGGGGCGCTCTCCCAAAAAAACACGTTCACTATTTTGAATGCATTACCTGCATGTTAAAGATAAAAAAGCCAGGGGCTCATGGGAAGGTGAACAGCCCCTGGCAAAGGAGGTGATGTAACTCTATCAACTATCGTGCCAGTGGTGACAAGCTGCTATTTCAAGTGTAATTACCTTATTTTACTGGGGTGTGGAAGTTTAGGCCGAATAGGGATGTGTAATGAAAACTGACAATGCTGTCGTATTATTTACCAATGTTGCGTTTATAGCTACCTTTTCCTGAAGGTTATCGACTTTACCGGTTGCTGCGGAGCGTCAAGGATAGCCGTACTTTGAAAATTGCTGTTGTCCCCATGCATGCAATATGTGGTTGTTGAGCCGGCTGGTAGTGCATATTTGCATTTCGAGTTGTTGGCCAGGCATCGTGACAGTCCGTCCACGATGCGTTCCGTACGGCAGTTGTCAAAATTTGGCTCGCTTCTGGTGATATCTTGTTGAGAGGTAGCCATGTGGATCCCTCCGTCACGTTTTTTATTATTACAGTACTATTAAGTTTACCGCACAATCATTATTTGTAAATGTCGTATAGATTGTGCGGGAATGTGAGGTGCCCCTTACGCTCTGTCTACGGCGCAATTCTTTGCAAAATCATCTTCACGGATGGGCGGTCTGATGGACCGGAGCCCACATGATGAAGGCGCACAATCCCTGACGGGTCTATCAGCACATCACCGCCCCGCTGAAATATATCGCCCGACGATTTCTGCAATCTTTGCCCGTGCAGTAATTCCTTCGCATATGCCCGCCATGTTGCGGGACCCCAAATATCCCAGAAAGATGCGGCAAACATCCCATAGCCTTTATAGGTCTCCCGGGTCTCGTCCACCAGGATGTCCCAGGGCAATGACGTATCTTCAACATAGCTACGCGCAAAAAAGTCGTTCTCAAAGGTGACCACGACGATGGTGAGGTTCTTCTGAAGCAACTCCTCCTGATGCTCACGCAACTGCGTGAGGTGCGCCCGGCAGGGGAGTCAGCCAAGGTGGCGATGAAAAACCATCAAGAGCCACCTGCCACTGTAATCATCGAGCTGGTGGAGATGGCCATTGCAGTCGTGGAGGCTGAAGGGGATCGCCGGCTTGTTCGTCAGGTCTTTCATGGCTGCCTCCTGGGCTTTGGTGTGGATCGCTAGATTATTGTTACACGGATGGCAGCTGTTTTGGAACTGTAATGTGGGGGGATGGGCATGCGGCGCGGTGCAAATCGTAAAGCCGCGTGCTGAGGAAGACCATAGACAACAAGGCCCCGAAAATCGGGGCCTTGTTGTTGTACTACCTGCGTCGGAATTAATAGGATACTGCTGCTATGGCGGCAATCTGGGCAGCCGTCAGGGTGGATAAAGACTTCATGGATCCGATGCTTGCAATCGCCGAGGTGATCTGGGCCGCGGTCCGGACGCCAAGCGTGCCATGGCAACCGAGGCAAACCGTATTGTAGTACGATAAAGCGTCGAAAGCCGGGGCCGATGTGGTTGCCGTGGCCTGGGCCGAGGCGGCGCTTTCGCCGGCGCTGTTTACTGCAGTGACGATGAAGTAGTAGGCGGTGCTGTCAAGCAGGCCGGTCTTGACATAGGGGCTGGTAGCGCCGGCGATCTTGGTGCCGTTGGCCGTGGTAACCCCGGATGTGGTTGAGTAGTACATGTTGTACGAGGTAGCGCCGCTGACCGCCGACCAGGCGATGCTGACCTGCTGGGTGCCGCCGGTGGCGGTTACGCCGGCCGGAGCGGCCGGGATGACGACCGGTGGAGGATTGGTGGTGGCCGATGCCTGGGCCGATGCGGAGCTTTCGCCGGCACTGTTCACCGCCGTGACGATGACGTAGTAGGCGGTACTGGCGGTGAGGCCGGTCTTGACGTAAGGGCTGGTGGCACCGGCAATCTTTGTCCCATTGGCGGTGGTAACTCCGGCAGTGGTGGAATAGTAGATGTTGTACGAGGTTGCGCTGGGTACCGCCGACCAGGAGATGCTGACCTGATTGGCACCACCGGTTGCGGTTACGCCGGCCGGGGCGGCCGGGATGACAACCGGTGGAGGATTGGTGGTTGCCGAGGCCTGGGCCGAGGCAGGGCTTTCGCCGGATACGTTCACCGCGGTGACGATGTAGTAGTAGGTTGCGCCAGCGGTAAGTCCGGTCTGGACATAGGGGCTGGTGACCGCGCTGATCTTGGTACCGGTTGCCGTGGTTACACCCGAGGTTGCCGCCCAGTACAGGTTATAGGAGGTTGCGCCGGGCACCGGTGACCAGGAAACGGATACCTGGTTGGCGCCGCCGGTTGAGCTTACGCCGGTTGGGGCAACCGGTACGGCCGGGGGCGGTGTGTTGGTGGCAGCAGATGCCTGGGCAGAAGCCATGCTCTCGCCGACGCTGTTTACCGCTGTGACGACATAGTAGTAGGTGGTGCCTGCGGAAAGACCGGTCTGGACATAGGGGCTTGAAACGCCGGCGATCCTGGTGCCGTTGGCGGTGGTGACGCCGGTGGTCGTGGACCAGTAGAGGTTATAGGAGGTTGCCCCGGTGGCAGCCGACCAAGAGATGGTTGCCTGGTTGGCACCGCCGGCAGCGGATACGCCGGTCGGGGCCGAGGGAGCGGTAGGAACCGGAACGGGAGTCAGGGTGGTTGCGGCAACCTGGACAGAGGCGGCGCTTTCGCCGACGCTGTTCACCGCGGTAACGATATAGTAATAGGTTGTGCTGTCGGAAAGGCCGGTCTGGACCGCGGGACTCGTGGCACCGGCGATTTTTGTGCCGTTGGCTGTAGTTACGCCCGAGATTTTTGACCAATACAGGTTATAGGAGGTTGCGCCGGAAACTGCCGGCCAGGAGATTGTTGCCTGTTTGGTGCCCCCGACTGCGTTCACGCCGGTCGGAGCGGCAGGTACGGTCGGAACCGGGGGGGCTACGGCGGTGGATGCCGAGACCTGGGCCGAGGCAACGCTTTCGCCGGCGCTGTTCAGCGCGGTGACGATGTAGTAGTAGGTGGTCCCCGCAAGGAGCCCGGTCTGGACGTAGCTATTGCTTGTTGCGGCGATCTTGGTGCCGTTGGCGGTGGTGACGCCGGAGGCGGTTGCATAATACACATTGTACGAAGTAGCATTGCTGACGGCGGTCCAGGCAAGGGACACCTGGCCGGTGCCGCCGGTTGCGGTCAGGCCGGCCGGTGCTGCCGGTACGGCAGGGGGCGGTGGCAGGGTACCACCGGTAAAGACGCCATTGGCGATGTCGGTGAGGCTGCCGGTGAAGACTACCGCACCGGTTTTGATGTAGATGATCGAGAGAATCCCGTTGTTCACGGTGATTTTCACGTTGTCGAACATCTCGTCCAGGCCGAGATGGTTGGCAATGTAGCGCGAGGTGATCGGGTTGGTGTTCTGGGCATTGTATTGCTGGAGGAGCGGCTGGAGTTTGGTCAACAGGGTGTTGACGGTAGCTTGGATATTGTTCTTGATCTTGTCGAGCTTGTCATGGTCCGAATGCTCATAGGACTGTGATGCGTCGTCATCTCCCGCGGCACTGGCCACGATCGCGTCGGAAAGCGGGTTTATGTTGGCAATGCCGGTTCCGTTGGCAAAAGAGTGCAGCGTGTAGTTGCTTCCGGCCGCATTCCCCGTTGCCCGCAGGATAAAGGGGGCCTGCATACCGGTTACATCGATGGCGAATGAACCATCACTGGCGATAACGGTTGTTCTGACCTGTGGGGTGCTTGATGCGTCCTTGAGACTTACCTGGCCGGCAAGGGGGGCTCCGACAGAGGCGGTGCCGCTGACGACCTGGGACGACAATCCGCCTCCACCGCTTCCGCAGCCGGCAAGCATGGCCCCGATTGTTACCAGGGAGAGCGCCGTGATGGTGGCAATGGTCCTTTTAATCAGTCCTTTCATTGAAACTCCTTTTTTGGTTAGTGTTGCGTGAAAGTGGTGACAAACTCGGTTTTCTTCTGCTTCGTGCATCGTTCCTCCTCTGTGTGCTGAGTGTGCCCGAAGGCTCGGTGCTCGTTAGTGGCCGGTCTCGTAGCTACCTGAGATCGCGTTATTCGCAGTGCAGTTGTTGTGGAATGGGCAAAAAAAAGCCGGGGCCGAATATCGTGTGATATTTCGGCGACCCGGCTGTCTCTATGAGACCCTGTAGGCTTTCCGCCCCATCCTCGCGGATGGTTTAGTATTATCGTGTACCACCAAATTTTTACCAGTTCAGCAATTGCCGCTGGCTGGCCTGGCTGGAAAACTATCGACTCGAAAAGTTCCTTTCACGAAATTTGGACATAAAAAAGCCGGGTCCCGATATCGTATGATATTTCGGCGACCCGGCTGTCTCTGTAAGACCCTGTAGGTTTTCCGTCCCATCCTCGCGGATGGTTTAGTATTATCGTGTACCACTATGTTTTTAGTATCAATTAAAAGGAGTATTACAAATTCAAACTGAATTAGTCAACAAAATAATTTTAGTTCATAGCGACATGGTATCATCGCATTACGGAGGAGCTTAGCAAGCCTATAATTCTGCTGACCTCCTCAAACGTTACTGCCAGCATGAGCGAATTTGCGGAACACTTGCCAGTTCATAGGCAGCACATAATGAAAAAGCCCAGTAGCTGTAAAAGCATGCTGGGCTTGATCATTGATTGGTGGCAGTGCAGGGATTCGAACCCCGGACCTAGCGAATATGAGTCGCTTGCTCTAGCCAACTGAGCTACACTGCCATTCGGTTGCCCCCCACCCGTGGTCGTCGAAACCGTGAAGGGGGGCAGGAGGTTCTGTGTTGAAAAAAGCCTCTAGTGGGCATCCCAAGAGGCTGGAATATATAACCGGTACTGCTCAAAAACAGACAATTTTTATAGTTCATTCTTTGAAATGTGTCAAGAATTTTTTCCGGCCAGGGCTGCTCTCGTATCCTCTCTCCTTCATTTTAGATGATAGTGTCACGTAGCATACATTGGTGGCAGGTGCCGAAAGTAAAACCCGCAATTTACATTTGCACAGAGGCCCATTATAATTCATCGCACGAATGCATTCGTGCGATGGGGCCTTTCAACGAGCATCCGGACCGCACCAGTTTACATTCCACATTCTATATTCCAAAGCGTCTTTTGTACCAATCGAACCAAGGATACCAATGACCCCGCTTGCTTTTGAGCGTATTGCACACCTGTTGGCCCGGCTGCGGCCGGATGACCCTCCCGATGACGGCCGGACCCGCGCCTCAGTTGCCATGATCCTTCGGCATGGCAGTGATGATATGGAGATGCTGTTTATCGAGCGGACGGCATATGAACGCGACCCCTGGTCGGGAAATCTGGCGTTCCCGGGCGGCAAGGTCGAGCCGGGAGAAGAACCGCGTCAGGCTGCCGAACGGGAGACCTGCGAGGAAATCGGCCTGGATCTGGGAGTTGTTCCCTGTCTGGGGCGATTGACGGATATTGCGGGGATGCATCTTCCGGTACGTGTTTCCTGTTTTGTCTACGGAATAAACGGGATGCAGGGGGAGCCGGTACTGAACAATGAGGTGTCCGATGCCTTCTGGGTGCGGCTGGCCGACCTGACGGCGGTCGAGCGCCATGTCATAGCCCCGGTCCGGTTTGCAGAGGAGACCTTCGATGTCCCAGCTATCCGGCTCCCCCAGCCGGGAAAGCCGGTACTCTGGGGGCTTACCTACCGCTTGACAATGCAGTTTCTGGAAATTGTAGCGAACCGGTAGATTGCATTTTGGCCGGGATGTTATAGACTTGACGGCATAAAGAAAATTTCAGGAGGATACCGATGTCAGACGAACGTACAGGAATCATCACCTTCAAGGGTAACCCCATGACCCTGATCGGGCCGGAGCTCAAGGTTGGCGACAAGGCGCCCGACTTCAGCGTGGTGGATAACGGCCTTGCACCGGTTACCCTGGCCAGTTCGGCCGGCAAGATCAGAATCATCAGCGCCGTGCCGTCGCTGGATACGCCGGTGTGCGACACCGAGACCCGCCGCTTCAACCAGGAGGCCGCCAATCTGCCGGGGGACGTGGTGGTGCTGACCGTTAGCCTGGATCTCCCCTTTGCCCAGAAACGTTGGTGCGGAGCTGCCGGCATCGACCGGGTGACCACGCTGTCCGACTACCGCACCCGATCTTTCGGCAAGAATTATGGTGTGCTGATCAAGGAGCTGATGCTGCTCTCCCGCACGATCTTCGTGATCGATGCCAAGGATACCATTCGGTATATCCAGCGCGTACCCGAGGTAACCAGCGAACCGGACTACGCCGCGGTTATCGCGGCCGCCAAGGCGCTGCTGTAGAACCTGACCACCCCCAACCCCCTCCTTGGCAAGGAGGGGGCTTTACCCTTCTGTTATTCCGCTATTCTCTTCAGCAGCCAGGCCATGTTTTCGCCCAGCACTCGCATGGTATTCACACCCTCCTCGTCTTGCTCCACATCGCCGATGTTACGGCCGACGCCGATATTCCAGTAACTGGAGCCGGGGATGATCATCTGGCCGATGGTGAAGAAGTGGTTGATGGTGTCGAAGACGTTGATGGCGCCTGCGCGCCGCACCGCAACCACGGCCGCGCCTGCCTTGCGCCGGAACATGTCGCCGTTGGCGCGGGATACCATGCCGCAACGGTCCATGAGCGCCTTGGTTTCGGGGGTCAGGGCGGCAAAGTAGGTGGGCGAGCCGATGATGATGCCGTCGGATTCCAGCATCTTCTCGACGCAGGTGTTGACGATATCGTCGTTGACCGCGCAGCGTTTATCCTTGCGGCTGAAACACTGGTAGCAGGCCACGCAGCCGTGGATCTTTTCGCCCCCCACCTGGACCAGTTCTGTCTCGATCCCTTCCTTGTTCAACCCCTCGAAGACGTGGTTTATAAGCAGTGAGGTGTTGCCGTCCTTGCGGGGACTGCCGTTGAATGCGGTGACTTTCATCGGGTTTTTTCTCCTTGTTTCCGGTTCGGTAGTGGGTAAAAAAATGCTCATGCTGTATATATGTGCTAATCGTCCAGTTTCAGTTCTTTAATCAGATCATCTACAGTGCCGCGTTTAACCCTTCCTTCCTTGAGATCGTCCAGCGATTCATAGACCCTGGTATAATAGGCCTCCTGTTCCGCCACGATCAACTCCTGGTAGCGCTCCTCGGAAAGCACCACGTATTGCGGCTGATTGTTCCTGATGACATGGAGATCGCCTTTTGTAATAAGATCATCCACGGCGGCAATACCACGCCGCTTGATCTCCTGGGCAGGTATGGCGTTCATGTTTTGACTCCTTTTGGTACTTGATTTGATACTTGAATCATGCCCTGACAAGCGCTGGTTGGCAAATAAAATTGATCTGTAAGCAAATTGTGGTTTGTGCGGGCGAGGAAGGAGATGGGGGATGTGGAGATCTTGCCGCTGGCGGCGTGAGTCAGCTTGCGAAAGAGGGCAAAACAGGAATACTCAGTTCAAGTCTGCAATGGGTCCCCGTCTTGGAAAATTCTGGGCACTGGCAAGAACAGGCTTCCTTATAACGGCCGGAAGTTGACCGCGTGCTTTCTCGACCGGTCCAACTTTTGGGTTGGAAGTTCCTGCCGATGCCTCGCTTTCAATTGTCCAATGTCCATGGCTGACCCTTCAGGTCCACTATTCATTTATAACTCCTGTATCTTTTTTCTACGCTTTGCTCCCTCCGCAAGGATACCACCACCTGTGAATTGTCAGGGGGCGACGCTCTTCTTCCGATAAAGGTCATAGTCATATCCAATCGATCAGAAATGGGAGCCAAAGAAGTATCAATGGGATAGTTTCCCGAAAACGAGACTGATACGTTTGCTTTTTCTACCAAAAGTGTAGAGGGCAGTGATGTCGAAGAAGGGCTTCCAATTTCGACATTTCCGGTGATATGTAAAGCTTTGACGCCGTCTACTTCGATGATTTTTTCGAGCGTAGTGTTCCCGTTGATTTTATCCAAATCGGCTATAACACCGTCTTCGGCAAGCATTTTGGCCATCTGATCACTCCGTACTGGCCATTTGTCCCCCACTTTTTTGGCTTCCTTGGTGCCGAAAACATCATCATCTGTGATGTTGCTATTTCCAAATGAAAAAAACTGAGCAAGTATATTTTCTACCGCTAGAGGAACTGGCTTGTTGTTTATAGTGAATACTTCCTCACCCTCTTGCAGTTGCGATATGATTTCAGTGCCAGGTTTCAGTAATTCTTTTTCAAGTGAGCCATCAATTACGCTACACTTAGAAACTACTAGTCGGAGCTTAGTTCTACCGCCGTTATCATTCGATGGTAAGACATGAACCTTGGTTTCAAGTTGCCCAGAAAAAAAGCTCTTTGTCTGTTTTAAAACATTTAATCCTTGGGATGTTTTAATTTCATCGAATTGTGTAGCAGTGCCGCTGAAAATGTATTTATCCCCAACTTTTTCTGGTCGAACTAGCTTGATATTGTATTGGTCTGCAAATGCAGCGCCATGTATCAGTATCACAACAATCATCACCAATCTACTTACTTGCATGTATCCTCCTGCACGTGAACTGCTACAACTACTTAATGCTTTGATTTTCTGACCGAGTATCTAATATTATATGCTTCTTGTGTTTTAACCCTCATCCACTTTTAACATGTAAATACCCCGTTTCAGTAACACGGGAGCTTAAAAATAGTTTTTCAGAGTTGCCTCTCCACCCGTCGCAACAAGATGGAATTCAATACCACCGAAACCGACGAAAAGGCCATGGCCAGGCCGGCGTACTCCGGTTTGAGGGTGAGGCCGTAGCGGGAGAGCATGCCGGCGGCAAGGGGGATGCCGAGGACGTTGTAGATGAGCGCCCAGAACAGGTTCTGCTTGACCTTGGCCAGGGTGGCGCGGCCAATGGTAATGGCGCGCACCACGTCCATCAGGTCGTCGCGTATCAGCACGATGTCACCGGTCTCCTTGGCCACGTCCGTGCCGCCGCCGATGGCGATGCCCACGTCGGCCAGAGCCAGGGCCGGGGCGTCGTTGATGCCGTCACCCACCATGCCGGTGATCAGCCCCCTCTGCTGGTATTCCCGGACCACCTCCTGCTTGCGCCCCGGCAGGACCTTGGCCTCGAAACAGTCCACCTCCACCTGATCCGCCACGATCTCGGCCACATCGCTATGGTCGCCGGTGATCATGCAGGTGCGGATACCCATACGACGGAATGCGGCGACCGCCTCGGCGGAACCTGGTTTGAGGGTGTCGGCAAATGCGGCCAGCCCCACCAGGGATGTGCCGGCGGCCACGTAGATCAGCGACTTGCCCTCACCGGCCAGTTCGCCGGCCTTTGTCTCCAGGTGCCCCAGGCTGATCCCTTCCCCTTCCATCAAGCGTTCGTTGCCCACTGCCAGGCGGATACCGTTGTAGGTGCAGGTGATGCCGAAACCGCCCCGTTCCTCGTAATCTCCGGCTTCACCCGGCTGTACCCCCGCTTCCGCGGCCGCAGCCACCGCAGCCTCGGCCAGGGGGTGGGACGAGTGGGCCTCGGCCGTTGCCAGGCACTCCAGCAGTTTTTCCGGGTCAACGTGGCGTGATACCGGGACCAGATCGGTCATGGTCGGGGTGCCGCTGGTCAAGGTGCCGGTCTTGTCCAGGAGCAGCACCTGCAGGCGCGCAATGGTCTCCAGGGCCGACCCCTTCTTGACCAGGATACCGCGCCCCAGGGCGATGCCGCTTCCCACCATGATGGCGGTGGGGGTGGCCAGTCCCATGGCGCAGGGACAGGCGATTACCACCACGGCTATGGCAAAGCGGAAGGCAGTCAGGAAAGCGGCATGCAGGGGGAAGAACCAGATCAGGAAGGTGGCCAGGGCCAGGATGATCACCACCGGCACGAACCAGCCGGAGACGGCATCGGCAAAGCGTTGGATCGGGGCCTTGTCCCCCTGGGCCTCGCGTACCATGCGAACGATCTGGGCCAGCAGGGTGGCTTCGCCCACGCGGGTGGCGCGTATGCGAAGCACGCCGTTCCGGTTGATGGTGGCGCCGGTAACCATGTCGCCTGCCTGCTTCATCACCGGCATGGATTCGCCGGTGATCATGGCCTCGTCCACGGCACCGCTGCCGTCGATTATCTCACCGTCCATCGGGATGGTCTCACCGGGCCGCACCAGCACCACGTCACCTACCCGGATGATGGATGCCGGCACCTCTTTCTCGCCCTGATCCGTTACCAGGCGGGCCTTGTCGGCCTGGAGATGCAGCAGCTTTTTGAGTGCTTCACCCGCCTTGCCCCGTGCCCGCGCTTCCAGGTACTTGCCCAGCCGGATAAAGGTGATAAGCCAGGCCGATGTCTCGAAGAAGATCTCACGGCCGGGACCGAGAAGCCCGATAAAGGCCGCCAATGAGTAGAAGTAGGCAGCCGAGGTGCCCAGGGCGACCAGCACGTCCATGTTGGCGCTGCGGTTTTTGAGGGCGGCCCAGGCACCGCGGTAGAAGAGCAGGCCGGCCGAGAATTGTACCGCCGTGGCGAGCAGGAAGTTGAGCTGCAGCACGGCCCGGTTGTGGTGCATCCCCATGGTGAGCATGATCGGCAGCGAGGCTGCCAGGGAGAAGATGAACCAGTTTCGCTGGCGGAGCAGGTCGTCATGGCCTGCCGCCTCGGCCTCGCGCAACTCTACCGGAGTATAGCCTGCGGCGTGGACGATGGCGAAGACATCCGCCGGCCCGACCCGCTCGGGATCGAAGCGCACGAAGCCGGTCTCGGCGGCAAGGTTGACGATGGCGGTGGTGATGGCCGGGTTCTCCAGCAGCCGCGTCTCCAGTCGGTTGACACAGGAGGCGCAGTGCAGCCCCCGGACACCGAAGGTCATCTCGCCGGGCGGCTCGGGGCGGATTACGCCGTACCCCAGGTCCTCCACACCCCTGATGATTTCCTCGGCGGAAATGGCGGCCTCGTCGTGCTTGGCGATCAGTTCTTCCGTGGCAAAGTTGACCACGACCGATGCTACGCCGTCTCGTGCGCCAATCCCTTTCTCGATCCTGGCTGCACAGTTGGCGCAGGACATTCCGGTTATTTTTATAACGGTTGTGATCATAGGTCTATTTTCCGGTGAGTGGCACAAATGTCAACAGCTAAATCCGCCGTATGCGCCATGAGGGGATTGTTCCAACTGCTCTATGCATCCTCTTCCGAATCAGGAGGGTGGTGGGTGATCCTGCCATGATCACTGAAATCGCCTCTCTGGATATGCCCCCAGGTGATCTTGATGGCCGACGCGACCGGGAGCGCCAGCAGGATGCCCCAGAAGCCGAGCAGTTCACCCAGCGCCATGACGATGATGATGGTCACCAGGGGATTGAGGTTCATGGACTTCTTGAAGACCAGCGGCTTGATGATGTACCCCTCAAGGAAGTAGATCACGGCGAAGGCCAGGCCGGTTTTGGCAAGGCTGCCAATGGCCTGGGAGTTGAACCAGGTGAAGAACAGCGCCGGCAGAACGGCGATGATCACCCCGATGAAGGGGAGTATGGAGGCGGCGCCCGCAAAGATGCCGCAGAAGATCGGGTGGGGGATGTCCATGAAGAAGAGCGCCAGCGATGCCATCAACCCGACGATGATGGAAACGACCACCTGGCCGCGCAGATAGCCGCCGATGCTGCTGTTGACCTCCCGGCCGATGGCCAGGATGATCTCGCGTTGGCGCTCGGGTATCCATGCGGCGAGCGTTGCGACAACGATCTCCTTGTAGTAGAGCATGAAGAAGACCAGGATCGGAGAGAGAACGACATTGAAGATGTTGAAGAAGATGCGCGTGGCGAAACCGTAGAATTTTGTGCCGGCATTTTCGGCTGCGGCATCGATGTTGGCGGAAAGTTTGTCCAGGAGCCACTGGATCTCGTCCGAACCGTAGCGGTCGGGGAGTCGTGACTTCCACTCCATGACGATCAGCTTGATCTTCTGCATGTACAGCGGCAGGTCGCCGATAAAGCTGTTCCAGCCCATGGTAAGCTTGGGAACCATGAAGGTGAAGAAGAAGATGGTCAGGAGACCGAGGACGGCATACAGCAGAGCCAGCGCGTAGATGCGTTTGAGGCCTCGCTCTTCCATGTGTACGACCAGCGGGTCCAGCAGATAGGCGATCACCCAGGAGAGCAGAAAGCAGGAGATGGTATGCTGCAAGGCATAACCGGCGGCTGCCAGCAGGCCCAGCATGAGGATGGCGGCTATCAGGCGGCCATTATCGTTGCGGACGTGGACTTCATGATGCGCGTGATGCATACGGTCCCCTTAGATCCTTGATACAAGCATCGCCTCCATATCACCGGCGAACAGGTTGTTCTCTTCGAGCCAGTTTTTGACACGGCTGGCAAGAAACTCGTCCTTGATCTCCAGCAACCGTTCCTGCTCTTCAGGGAAGAAGGAGAGGATATCGTTCAGTTTGCCGTACGGTTTCTTCCCAAGCAGCGAACCGTCCAGCAGCCGTTTGAGCCCGTTATCCTGGATGGCGCCCATGAATCCGGACAACATCTGGCGTTCAATGCCGTAGTCGAAGCGCGGTATTTCCAGAAAGCGTTCCCGGTTGTTCTCCAACTGGCGCCAAAACTCCTCGTCTTCCAGGACGGCGGGTACAAAAAAGATCTCGCCGGTTACGCGGTCCAGGAAATACACCCGGTCCCCCTGGCCGCTGGTGAATGCATCCATCAGGTCGTCCCAAACTATTTCCACATTGTGCACGAAGGCCATAGTGATAAACCTCTATTCTCTGTTGACTTCTGAGGGGAGTGACAGCACAATCCCGGTCATGCGCACCATATTTCTTGCCGATGCCCACCTGGTGGCACCGGCCGACCACAACTACCAACTTCTGCTTCAGTTCCTTGCCGAACTGGAAGGGAACACGGAAACCCTGTTCATCATGGGCGACCTGTTCGACTTTTGGCTGGGCTTCCCCTCGAACCCTTTCCGCCAGTACGATGCCGTGCTGGATGCGCTCCAATCGCTGGTAGCAAGCGGTTGTCGCCTGGTCTGTTTCGAGGGCAACCACGATTTTCACCTGGGTGCCCTGTTCCGCGAGCGCCTGGGGGCCGAAATCCATGCCGGCCCCGCCATCATGACGCTTCAGGGGAGGCGGCTCTTCCTCTGCCACGGCGACCAGATCAACCGGGCCGACCACGGTTATCGCCTGTTGCGGCTGCTGCTGCACAATCGTCTCACGGCCGCTGCCGTTGCCCATTTCCCACCGTCGTTGGCCATGCGGATCAGGGAGCGCCTTCAGCATGCCAGCCGCGCCGACTATCAGGCCAATATCCAACGCTGGGATTACCGCGGCATCATCCGGAACTTTGCCCGATCCGTGCAAAAACAGGGATGTGACGGGATGGTCACCGGCCATTTCCACCTGGGTTTTCGCGAGGACCTGGATTCCGCACCCTTTACCATCCTCTCCCTTGGGGACTGGATGGAGCAGTTCACTTACGGTGAGATGTCGGATGGTGAGCTGTTGTTAAAGAACTATCCTGCCGACGAACCGTAGGGGCGCCCCCATGTGGGCGCCCGCCTTTGCGGCGGCCAAACCGGGCCAGGCGCGGGGCAGGGCTGCCAGGCGGGGCCGCCCCTACCGGATCATTTACCGAAAAACTCCTCCAGGGCCTGTTCTCCCACCTGCGTTGCCTTGATCCGCCACTTGTCCTGATTGATAACCAAAGCCACCAGCGCGATGCGCGGTTCCTTTATCGGTGCAAAGGCGGCAAACCACGAATAATGGCCTTTTGGGTCGCGCCCATCGATGGAACCGGTCTTGGCGGCGATATTTACGTCCAGGCGCGGCCTGCCTCGCCGGTCGTGAAATGCTCGCCGCGATGTGCCGGTGGTGACGGTGCTGGAGAGCATCCGCGTGAGGGATGCCGCTGTTTCCGGCGATACAAGCCGGCGCAATTCCCTGGGCGTATAGGTCTGTTTTACCGTCCCCTTGCCGTCCAACACCCGGTCAGTCAGGCTGGGGGACATCATCAGGCCGTTGTTGGCGATGGCGGCCATAATCACCGCTGCGTGCAAGGGTGAGATCTTGACCTCGTGGTCGAGGCCTGCCCCCATCAGTTTCAAGCCATGGTCGTCCCGGGGCTCGTCGGCTCTGCTCGCCTTGGCCGGTGTGCCGGTCAACAGCGTTTGATTGAAACCGAAGCGGTGAACCAACTCCATGAGCGATGTCTTGCCGGCCAGGTCACTGGCAACCCGTCCGTACACGGGGTTGATGGACTTGCCCATGGCATGGGTCACGTCCATGCGGCTGTTGCCGCCCCGCGGATTGATGTCCCAGTAACGGGGATTCTCCGAGTAGGACTTGCCGCGAAACTCTACCACTGTCTCCGGCGTGATACGCTTGGTCTCAAGCGCCGCCGAGGCGGTGATGATCTTGAACAGGGACGCCATGGGATACAGGTTGAAACAGGCGCTCCGCGCCCAGGGAAGATCGGCGGAGGAGTAGGCGGTCATGGCCAGAATGCGCCCCGTTGAAGGCTCGATGGCCACGAACACGCCATAGGGGACCTGGCTCCTGGCCATGAAATCATGCACCCGCTTCTGCAGATCGCTCTGGATGGAGTACTGGATGGTTTCGCCGCCGGCTGTCAGTCCCGTAAGGCGGTCCCCGGTCGTTGTTGCCGAATCGAGCAGAAGGCAGGCGGTTTCGAAGCTGCCCGGGGCGAGCTGTTTGGCCGCCTCCGCTTTCGGCGATGGGGTTGCCAGACGCGGCCTGAGCCACGTTTCAATGCTCTTGGTAGCTTGAGGCGCCTTCTGGAATATGAGTACGCAGACCGGCGTCAGTCCCAGTACGATGGCCAGAAACAACAGGAGGTGCTTGAGCTGTTCACGACGCTTGCCCGTGGGGAGGCGAAACCCCCGCGGAACAGCTTCGTCTGAAGCTGTCAGCTTTCTGTTGCTGGAACTGGTTCTGGAAAAGCCGAAGCCGAAAAGGCGTTTCTTGCTGGATAGGTGTTTGAGGTCCTGCATGGCGATCCGGGAAAAATGTGATGGGTGACTATACAGGCAAGGGGAGTTGGTTGTCAATCAATGAGGGGCTCCTCCTCCGGCCAGAAACGTCTTTGCAGCTCCTGGACCAGAGGTGCCAGGCTCTTGCGGTCGCGGGCCGAAACGGTCAGGCCGTTCCGGGTGCGGGCGATCTGGCGCACCTTGAGGAATGCCACGGTGTCGGCCTTCTTCATCTCCGTCAGCAGGTCAGACTTGTTGAATACCAGCAGATGCGGTTTGTCAGCCAGTTCCAACTCATTCAGAATACGCTCCACCTGGGCGATCTGGTCCTCGAAACGGGGATTTGAGGCGTCCACCACGTGCAGGAGCAGATCGGCGTCCCGCAACTCCTCCAGAGTAGCCTTGAAGGCGCCCATGAGCGATTTTGGCAGGGAACGAATGAAGCCGACCGTGTCGGTGATGATCACCTCCCGCTCTCGGGGGAAACGGAGGCGGCGGGTGGATGTGTCCAGGGTGGCGAACAGCAGGTCCTCGGTAAAAACCTCGCTCTTGGTCAGGGCGTTCAGCAGCGTGGACTTGCCCGCATTGGTGTAGCCGACAATGGAGATGATCGGCACGCCGGCCTTGACCCGCTGGCGGCGGCGCTGGTCGCGGCCCCGCGAGAGTTCTTTCAATTCCCGCTCCAGGCTGGCAATGCGGTCGCGGATGCGGCGGCGGTCGGTCTCCAGCTTGGTCTCGCCCGGGCCACGGCCGCCGATCCCGCCCATCAGGCGCGACATCTGCACCCCCCGTCCGGTAAGGCGCGGCAGCAGGTACTTGAGCTGGGCCAGTTCCACCTGAACCTTTCCGTCCAGGCTCTTGGCGCGGCGGGCAAAGATGTCCAGGATCAACTGGCTGCGGTCGATGACCTTCAGCTCGGTCATGGCCGAGATGGAGCGGATCTGGGCCGGGGTCAACTCCTGGTCGAAGATCAGCATGGTGGCCCCCCGTTGCAGGGCGCGGATAACCACGTCGCGCATCTTTCCCTCGCCCATCAGGAAACGGGGGTTGAGGTTGCGCGGTCGTTGAATAAAGGCGTCCAGCGCCTCTACATGGGCGGTACGGGCAAGTTCCCGCAGTTCGGCGATGGAATCCTCCGCCTCATGGCGGGTGCCGTCAATGGTCACGGAGATCAGGATGGCTCGCTCCAACGCCTCGATACCCTTGGCCGTAATCCGGGTATTCCGTTCGAGATCCGCTTCCAGTTCGGGGATGAAGTGGGCGTAATCCAGGTCGATCCGTTCCAGGGGGGTGACCGGGTCGATGATGGCCGACGGTCCCTCTTGGGTCGGGGAGAGCCAGGCCAGTTGTGTCGAGATATGCGGTTTGCCGGGGGTGAAGAGCAGGGCGGCCAGCAGGTCGAGCCGCAGGAGCGACAGGTCGGTGATGTCGTCCTCGCTGATCTGTTCGTTGCGCAGGTGGGTGTGGATCAGGCGCAGACCGCGCAAGGGGCGCTTTCCAAGCGGGTAGTCGCGCAACTCCGGGATGACAAGCCCCTTCTCGTCGCCGCAGATGACGTATTCCACCACGCCGTAGCGATTGATCAGGATGCCGACCTGGCGGCGGATGTCCGAGGAGATTTCAACGAGGCGCGTAGCCAGTTCATGGGTACAAAACTCGGCCACGGGCACGCGCCGCCGGTAGAGACGCTCCAGGGCCTGGATCTGGCTCTGTTTCAATCCTGCAAGATTGCCGAAGGGTTCTTTGATGGGAAGTACTCCGGGGAAAGTTAAATACAATCTCTCACAGAGCTCACAGAGGCTCAGAGATTCTCAAGGAAGAAAAAGGTGATACACGTCCTAAAAAACTATCGCCGGCGGTTATGATGCTTCTGGTTTTCTCTGTGTCTCTGTGCGCTCCGTGAGATAAGCTTTTTGATTTTTTATAGGCCGATCACGTTGTAGCCGCCGTCCACGTAGTGTATCTCGCCGGTGACGCCGCTGGACAGGTCGCTGCAGAGGTAGACCGCCGAGCGGGCAACATCCTCCTGGGTGATGGTGCGGCGCAAGGGGGCCTTTGACTCGACAATGTTGAGGATGTTGTGAAAGCCGTTCACGCCGGCAGCCGCCAGGGTGCGGATCGGACCGGCCGAGATGCTGTTGACCCGGATTCCTTCGGGGCCGTAAGCCTCGGCCAGGTAGCGTACCGAGGCCTCCAGGGCTGCCTTGGCCACACCCATGACGTTGTAGCTGGGGAAAACCTTGACCGCGCCGAAATACGTCATGGTCAGGGCGGATGCCGCGCGCCCCTGCAGCATGGGCTGGGCCTCCTTCATGATCCCCAGGAAGGAGTAAACGCTGATGTCCATGGCAGTGGCAAAGCCCTCGCGTGTGGTGTTGAGGATGGTTCCCTTGAGTTCTTCCTTGTTGGCGAATGCCACCGAATGGATGATGATGTCGATGCCGTCCCAGACCTTGCTCAGCTCGGTGAAAACCGCCTTGATCTCGTCATCACTGGTGACATTGCAGGGGAGGATAGCCTGGGCGTTCAGCGACTCGGCCAGGGGGCGGACCCGCTTTTCGAACGCCTCGCCGGCGTAGGTAATGGCCAGTTCGGCTCCCTGTTCGTGAAATGCCTTGGCAATGGCCCAGGCAATGCTTTTGTCATTGGCGATACCGAAAATAAGTGCTTTTTTGCCCTGCAACAACATTGAGACCGACCTCCGTCTGGTTGAAAATAAAACTATGACATAGTAGCAGAAATTGCTTTTCAGGCAAGGGGTAAAGATGCGTCCGTCGAAGCCTCTTCTCCGGTGGGGCCGGCGGGTGGTGGCTCCGCGGATGCGAAGGTATGCTGCCCGTGTTGCACCGCGCTCAATTGGGTCTCGATTGCGGCAAGGCGTTTTTCGACCCCTGCCAGCACATCCAGGGTCCGGTCCAGCTTCCCCTTGATGGTAAGCACCACGAACGGCATGATCAGCCATATCACTGCCAGGAAAAAACCGAGGATGCTCATCATTACCATGAAACCGCCAAATATTTCCATAGGGTCTCCCAAATCCGCCATTCTGACGTCTATAGCACAGCAACGATAAAATGTTAATCGGAATAATTTCAATCGAGTCCGTGACGCCTTCACAATCCCCGCTAACGTGGAATACCAGTTTTCACGCTATGATGCCATCGGCACTGTTTTTTGTACGCGAGTGCAAAAAGCGGTGAATGTCGCCATGAATTGTGCTATTTTGCCGCTGTTGATTATATGAACAAGGTGGTGTCGTGAATCTGATTCCCATAACGTCTCCCCGTTTCCTGGGGTCCGAGCTTTTGACTGCCATGCCCGACTGGCAGTGTGTCTTTGGCAACCACAACCCGCTGGTGCTTGAAATCGGCTGCGGCGTCGGCGATTTCGTCACGGAAATGGCGCAGTTACACCCTGAACGAAATTTCATTGCCCTTGACTATTACAACAAGGGGTGCCTGAAGACCTGCAAGCGCATAGACAAGGCGGGGCTGGACAACGTACGGGTGGTGCGTGACGAGGCGCGCAGCTTTATGGTGCGCTGCATACCGCCCGAATCGCTCGTGGGGGTAATCGTCAACTGTCCCGACCCGTGGCCCAAGGCACGCCACCGCAAGCGCAGGCTGGTGAATGCTGACTTTGTGGCGTTTCTTGGCGGGTTCATGCAACCGGAGGCGGAGTTTCACTTTGCCACGGATTTTGATGACTACGGCGAGGATGTGGCCGCTATGATGCCCGCCATTGCCGGTTTTGCCAATTGTCTGGCCCCGGATCTCTATCGCCATGAGTTGGTGGGGTACCCCTTGTCCAAGTACATGCGTAAATTCATGGCCGAGGGGAAACGGATCTACTTCGTGCAGTACCGGAAGAAGTTTCAAGTTTGAAGTTTCAGGTTTCAGGTTTTAGCTTGAAACATTCAACATGAAACCTGAAACTGGTTCATACGGGAGAAATGGCTATGACGGAACCCAGATTTAAAGACGTCAATTTTTTTCGGCCGCGCGGAACGACCATGCGCCGCGATACCCGGGCTATCATACTGGTCCTGCTGGGGTGGTTGCTGGCAATTGCCGGCTCCCAGGGTGTGGTACTACTGCTGGTACGTTGGGAACAGGCCGGTCTGCTCCCCCACTGGACCTTTTTTAACCTGCCGATCCCCTTCTGGCTGACCGGCCAGTATCTGCCGCTCTGGTTCATAATCCTGTGCATACTGTTCAATATCTGGATGGACCGGCATGCCTCCCGGGATCTGGACGGCACCATGCGTTTCCGCATACGCACCGTCCCAAACGGGGAGGAATAGCATGGACGCGACCACGGTTCACCTGCTTCCTCTTGCCATGGTGGTGGGAATGTTCGCCCTGTTCATCCTGTCGGGGATGCGCACCAGAAGCCGTCAGGCCACCGAGTACGGTTTTGCCGGCGGCTACACCGGCCGGATGGGAATCGGGGCTGCCATTGCCAGCAACTGGATGAGCGCTGCCAGTTTCCTGGGATTGGCCGGGATGTTCTACCTCAAGGGGTACTTTGCCATGGCCTATGTGGTGGGGTGGACCGGCGGCTATGTGCTGCTCCTGGTGCTGATGGCCACCCAGATCCGTCGCTTCGGCAAATATACCGCCCCGGACTTTGTCGGTTTCCGCTACGAGTCCGAGATAGCCCGTACCCTGGCGGCGGTCATCGCCATCGTTATTGCCGTCATCTACAGCGTGGCCCAGTTTCGCGGCATTGCCCTGATGGTGTCATGGCTGTTCGGCATCGCCTACACCCCGGCGGTGATCATCGGCGCTTCGCTGGTGGTCAGCTTCGTGGTCGTCTCCGGCACCATGGGGGTGGCCCGAAACCAGAAACTGCAATACTTTGTGCTGATTATCACCTTTATTCTGCCGCTGATGCTGTTGACCCGCAAGCTGGGCTATTTCTGGCTCCTGCCCCAGTTCGGCTACGGCGCGGCCATTACCGAGCTGCAACAGCAGTTCGGCTTTGCCTGGTCCCAGCCGTTTGTCGGCTACACCCCATTTGCCTGGTTTGCCCTCTGTTTTTCCCTTATGTTCGGTACGGCCGGCCTGCCCCATGTGCTCTCGCGTTTCTACATGGTGCCCGGCATCCGTGATGCCCGCTGGGGGGTGGTGTGGGGGCTGTTCTTTATCGCCCTTATCTACTGGTCGGCGCCCGCCTACGGCGTGCTGGCGCGCCTGTTCGAGGCGCGGGGCGGTATTCCCTTCAACGCCGCCGATCTGGCATCCGCCGATATGGTTGTCCTTTCGGCCGCCCACAACGGCGGCTTGCCCCAGTGGGTAACCGGCCTGCTGGTGGCCGGTGGGATGAGCGCGGCATTCTCCACGGTGGCCGGGTTGATCCTGACCGGTTCCGCTTCGTTTTCCTACGATATCTATCCCCGCCTGATCCGGCCAACCGCCTCGGAGACGGACAAGGTCTATGCTGCCAAGGGGTTTTTCCTGGTTCTGGCGCTTGCGGCGCTTGCGTTGTCCCTGTGTCCCACCCATATGATGATCGCCGAGATTGCGGCCCTGGCCTTTGCTCTGGCCGGCAACACCATCTTTCCCGCCTTCCTGCTGGGGATCTGGTGGGGGAGGGCCAATGCCGCGGGAGCGATCAGTGGCATGCTGACCGGGGTGGTGATCACCTTTGCCCCGCTTGTGGCGGGCAATTCCGCGCCGTTCCTGACCGACCTGTTTCCAGCTACCTCATCAGCCTTTCTCGGCGCGCCGGTGGTGATCATCGTGATGGTTGCGGTCTCGCTCGTGACCACCCCCCCATCGAAGACGATTCGTTCATTTTTGAGCCGCGAAGTGCATGATTGTCCGGAGGAATAATGCAGATCGTTATTTCGTCCAAGGGAAGTGATATCAACGCCTGGCGGCAGGCAGGAGATTTCGGGGCAACGTTCCGCCAGGCTCTGCTCGACAAGGCCGCCACCCTGACCTCGGCAGAGGCTGAAGCCCTTTTCCTGGGCGTGGGGGAGGAGCTGGAGCTGCGAGCCCATGGCCACGATGTTGCTCTGGCCGGGATCAGGCGCCTGATGGAAGAGGCCGCAGCAACGGTTGACCCTGGCCGTCTGAAAGGGGTGATACGGGAGTTCTACAGCGCCTGTTACGCCTTATTCGCCCAGACCCGTTCGGCCACGGCCTTTTACCGGATCAGCGAAGAATTTCTTCATGTCGTGGCCGGGACACTTCTCGCCAGCGCCATGATGCGGTTGGGCCTGCCGGGCGATACGCTTCCAGCATTGGCGTTGATCGCCCTGGGACCTGCGGGGCGCCACGAATTTTCTCCGTTTTGCAGCCTGCAACTGTTGCTGGTCCATGGCGGGGCAGAGCTGCCGCCGGCCGCGTTAGGCCAGACACTGCATGAAATGTGCGAGGAGGCGGGGCTGCGCCCGGACAATAACATCACTCCCCGCAACCCCGACTGGTGCGGTACCCTTGACCAATGGCGGCAACGGCTCGTTGCCGGCCTGGAACGGAGGGAGTCGCTGGAATTGATAGATCTGCTCCGCCTGGCCGATCAGGCTCCGCTCTTCTTCGCAGGGAGGCCGGCGGAGGAATTCAATGATATTTGCCTGCCGCTGCTGCGAAACAGCCGCACTACCCTGGCCTTTCTGGTGACACGGATTCTGGGCCTCTCCAACGGCCTCGGCATCATGGGGGGGCTGCGCCTGGAACGGAGCGGTCCGCATCGCGGTCAGTTCGCCCTGCTGGATCATGCCCTGCTGCCCCTGACGGCATCGATCACGGCACTCTCCCTGATGATGGGGGGCATTGCCGTTGGAACCCCCCAGCGCATCCGTGAACTGCTGGCAGGCCGAAAACTGAACGTCGAGCAGGCCGAACGCCTGCTGGATGCATGGCATACCCTGAACGAATTACGGCTGGCCCATGAACGGGACCTGTTTCCGAATTGGGACGAACATGCATCGATCTACCTTGATCCGGAGAGCCTGTCGGATGCCGACAGGGAGCGTTTCCGGGAGGTTCTCGAGATAGTTGCCGTTCTTCAGCGGCATGTGGCCATCGTCTTCAGCGAATTTGAGGAGCAGGCGGCATGCTGATCTCCCTGTCGACCGGCACGCTCTTTACCCTGCCGTTGCAGCGGGTTTTTGAACTGGCTGCCGAGGTCGGTTTCGACGGCGTCGAACTGATCATCAACCAGGATTTTCAGAAGGTAAACCCGGTTAAGTTGATCACATCCCTGCAGGAAATTATCCCGATCCATTCCATTCATGCGCCTTTTATGCCGTTGGACGGCTGGGGCGGGCCGGTGGATTCCCTCAAGCGCTCTGTCGCGCTGGCAGCGGAGTGCGACATTCCGCTGGTCAATTTCCATCCCCCGTCCTGGATGGGATTCGAGATCGGTTTCCTGCGCTGGCTTTACAGCATACGAGATTTTCAGAAGGAGGTCGGGCTGGACGGCCAGGTGGCCGTCACCATCGAAAACATGCCCTGGGTCGGAAAGATGAAGATCAACCCCCACATCCTCTCCAACACGCAGCACATGATCGATTTTATCAAGGAACACAACCTGTTCATGACGTTCGACTGTACCCATATGGGATCGGGCAAGACCAATTTCATCAATGACTTCTACCTGTGCTATGAAAGCAGTCGCATCAGGAATATCCATTTCTCCGATTACGGCCATGGGCGTGAACACCTGTTGCCGGGGCGCGGCATCCTGCCTCTGACCCGCTTCCTGAATCACCTGCGCAATACCGACTACCGGGACACGGTGACCCTGGAACTGAACCCGCACGAATTCCCCAGGGGAGAGCGTATCATCTTTGAGAGTCTGCTGGAGATCCTGGCATTTCTCCGTAAGGAGACCTGGAAGCAGGTTGACGACCAGGTGCAGGAATACGATCAGAGCTTCGAGCCGGTTTCAGTGCCGGGCTAACTTGCATTTTGGATAATTGGTTTTGGGTTCGCTCAAAACTTCGAACCCGAGAACCCTATTTACATGTCAGACAGATATATTGAAAAATCGTTTCTCTACCTGCTGTGCCTTTCGCTGCTGATCCATCTGGGCGTGTTTGCCCTGGTGTATTACCTGCCCGAGACCAAACAGCCGCCCCCCAAGGAACCTGTCTTCATCGATTTGCAACAGATGCCGGAGTTAAAGCAACCACCACCCCAGCAGCAGGAAGTGAAACGTTACTCGGACCAGCGCACACGGGTGGAACGCGAGATTGCGCCGCGCGGCTCAAGTCCCCACGAAGCCGCTCCGGCCGTTCCCCGACAGTCCCCCAGGCCGCAGCCGCCAGTCACGGGCAAGGTAGCACCTCGCGAGAGCACCACGCCGGTGCCGCCGGGATCATCGATGTCCGGCTTGCTGAGGCCGCGCCAGCAGACCGCTCAGCGACCCCAGCCGCAGCTCTTTCCCGGTGCAAACCGCATGGCCAAGCTGGAAAACAGCTATCGCCACAAGTTCGAAAAGGATGTTGACGAAGGGGATACGCGTTTCCTCAACAGCGATGACATCCAGTTCGGCTCGTTTCTGAGGCGATTCGAGACGGCGGTCTACGGCGTCTGGCGGTATCCGGCCGAGGCGGCCAACAAGGGCATCGAGGGAATTACGCCGGTCAAGATTACCTTCAACCGTCAGGGAGAGATCGTGCATGTGCAACTGCTGGAAACCTCCGGCAGCAGGATACTGGATGAAGAGGTGTTGCGTACCCTGAAGGAAGTCGGCCCGGTGGGCGCCTTTCCCAAGGGATATGACAAGGACGAGTTTCACCTGATAGCCTTTTTTCAGTACGGTGGTGCGCGGAGATCGCTCAGGTGACCCAACACGCCTTCTTGATAGCCGCGCCCCGGAGCGGCAGCGGCAAGACCACGGTGGCCCTGGCCATCATGGCGGCCCTGGTGCGGCGCGGCCTGACCGTGGTGCCCTTCAAGTGCGGGCCCGACTTTATTGATCCGGGTTATCATCGTTGTGTCACGGGCCGTCCCTCCATCAACCTGGATGGCTGGATGTGCCCCGAGTCATTTGTCCGCGAGACTTTTCAGACACGTCTGACCGGTCAGACAATAGCAGTCATTGAGGGGGCGATGGGGCTCTTTGACGGCATTGGCGCTTCTCCGATGGAAGGGAGCAGCGCCCAGGTGGCGGCCATTACCGGGGCGCCGGTGGTGCTGGTGGTCGATGCCCGCGGCATGGCGGCCAGCGCGGCGCCCCTGGTCAAAGGATTTGCCGGTTACGATCCGCAGGTTCGGCTGGCCGGGGTGATCTTCAATAACGTGGGGAGCGAGGCCCATGCCAAGCTGCTTTGCCAGGCCCTTACCGATTCCCTTCCGGATGTGACTCTCTTTGGCTGCATCCCCAGGGACGAATCCCTTGCAATCCCTTCGCGCCATCTGGGGCTGGTCACTGCCGAGGACAACCCGTTGTCTCCCGACTATCTTGAACGGTTGGCGAACATGGCTGAACAATATCTGGATCTGGATGGGCTGGCCGATTTAGTTTGTGATCCCGCTCAGCCAACGGAGAGTGGCCGGTTGGTGAGCGGAGTTGAACCAGCCGTCCGTATAGCCGTTGCAAGAGACCCCGCCTTTTGTTTCATGTACGAGGACAACCTGCGGTTGCTGCGGGAAGCGGGGGCTGAGTTGGCTCCCTTTTCGCCGTTGGAGGATGATGGTCTGCCCCAGGGGATTTCCGGCATCTACCTGCCGGGTGGATATCCCGAACTGTTTGCGCAGGGGCTTGGCGCCAATACTGCCATGAAAACAGCCATACGCGGAGCCGTGGAGAGCGGCATGCCGGTTTATGCCGAATGTGGCGGCCTGATCTACCTGACCCAGGGGATGGAAGGGACGATGTCCGAATTTGTCGGCATTTTCCCGCTACGGGCACGCATGCTGCCCAAACGCAAGGCATTGGGCTACCGGCAGGTTGATTTTCTGACCGATTCCGTAGCCGGGCCGACCGGGACGGTCGCTCGCGGCCATGAGTTTCACTATTCGGAGATCGGGGAGATGCCCAACGTTATCGCTTGCTGTTACCGGGTGACACGCCAGGGGAAGGAGTTGGGTGTTGAGGGGTATCGCTACCGCAATTGCCTGGCCTCCTACATCCACTTGCATTTTGGCAGCAATCCGGAGATTGCGCCGGCCCTGGTAGCGGCGTGTCGGAGTTATCTTTGTTCTTCCCGGTAAATGATCAGTTGCACTACCTTGGTCTGCCGTGCTACAAGACCACATCAAGCAACTTCCAGTCCAAGGGAAGCCGGTGTAAAACCGGCGCTGCCCCGCAACTGTAAGGGAGGACCGACTCCGCACAACGCCACTGCCCCTGTCGGGTGGGAAGGCGCGGATAAGGCACGATCCCCGAGCCAGGAGACCTGGCTGGAAGGCACATAGTCACTCCAACCGTGGGGAAGGGAGCGTATCATGAGTCGTCGTTGTTGTATCCTGTTGTCCGCAATCCTGCCTGTTGTCCTTCTGCCGTCCCGTTCATTCGCCATGCACATATCCGAGGGAATTCTGCCCTTTTCCTGTGCCCTGTTCTGGTTTGCCGCTTCGGCGCCGTTCCTGGCCCTGGGGCTGACTACCCTGGCCAAGCGCTCGGCCAAGGATCTCTCCAGCAAACCGCTGGTGGGGATGGTGGCAGCCCTGGTGTTCGTCATCTCCTGCATGCCGGTGCCGGTGCCGACAGCCGGGACCTGCTCCCACCCCTGCGGTACCGGGCTGGCCGCGGTGCTGCTCGGCCCGACCCTGGGGGTGGTTGTGGCCGCGGTGGCGCTCCTGATCCAGGCGCTGTTTCTCTCCCACGGCGGGCTTTCCACCTGGGGTGCCAACCTGTTTGCCATGGGAGTGGTCGGTTCGTTTGCCGGTTACCTGGCTTTTCGCACCCTGCGGCTTTGTGGTGCCGGTCCGGTGGTGGCCGCCTTTGCGGCAGGGCTTTTGTCCGACTGGGCCACCTATGCCACCACCTCCATGATCCTGGCGGCCGGGATTCGGGGGACCAGCCCGTTCTGGCCGCTGGCAGGCAAGATCGCCCTGGCCTTTGTCCCGACCCAACTCCCGTTGGGGATCATCGAAGGTGCCATCACGGCTGGTATGGTATCGCTCCTGGCGCGGAAACGCCCGGATTTGCTGGCACGAACCGCCCTGGCCGGGCTGAAGGGGGAGGGGCGATGAGACGGAAGGCTATCTTTGTTGCAGGGGCCGTGCTGATTCAGTTGTTTTTGCTTAGCGGTGCCTTGTTCGCCGCGGAACAGTGGCAGGGGGTCGATGAGGCGGTGGTCCAGAAGATCGCCCGCGAACATGGCCGCGAGGCCACGAAACCCTTCATCGATACCAGCGGGGGCGACTTGCAGTTGTTCGCGTTTCTGGCTGCCGGGGCGATTGGCGGATTTGCTGCCGGGTACTGCTGGCGGGCCTTGCTGGAGGGGAAAAGAAAGGGAAACGGGGGCGACCGGAATATCAGCCCGGACTGACCTGGCGGAGGAATTCCAGGCTTTTGATCCGCCTGCCTGCATGGGCGGCGAGGGCGTCATCCAGCAGGCTGCCCGCCTGCGCCAACGCCTCGGCCGGAAAGGCGACCAAGCCAAACCGGCCGGTACCCAGGCAGGCCTGCAGAACCTTGAGGGTGTCGGCAGCCAGCGGCGCGCCCGATGTGGCGCAGACCCTGCATACCGGTTCGCCTCCTCGCGGAAGGATCGCCCCGGCCGCTCCGAAGGGGGCGTCGCAACGGCTGCACGTCTCCAATGAGGGGCGATAGCCGAGGATGTTCAACAGATTTATCTCAAAGAAGCGGCGGTCGTCCTCGACCGCCGCTTCCGTTTCCATGCGGTCCAGCCAGGCAGCAAACAAGCGGTACAGCCGCGGCAGGGGATGCCCTTCAGGGGTCATGGCCTCCACCAGTTCGCAGGCGTACAGGGCATGGGCGATGCGGCCAAGGTCGACGCGAATGCCGGGATAAACCGTGATGATATCGGCTTGCAGGAGAGTTGACAGCCCCTCCTTGAGCCTGACCTGGGTTTCGATGCGGGCAAATGTTTCCAGGGCCGCGCCGAAGCGCTTGCGGCTCTTCTTCGCTCCGCGTGCGAACGTCTTGATACGGCCGTACTCCAGGGAAAACAGGGAGACGACCCGGTCGCTGTCGCCATAATCGAGGGTGGAAAGGACAAAGGCCTGAAGTTTTTCAGCGTGCATGGTTCAAATCCCTATTCATACCAAGTCCGATGGATCTCCCTGCTGGATGAGACAGGTGAATCATGCCACGTCGCATTCAAACGCTACGTTTGTGGGCGCAGCCGGGGCCGGTTGTTGAATGATTCCGTTTACGCTTTTGACATTGTCGTCAGGGGCGGATATTATTTAAAAATAAACATGAAAAATAAATAATTTAATGAGCGTTGCAGTTGCATTGGAACAGAGGATATGAACATGTCAATTACGTATTGGGTTGACCATGAACGACGGCTTGTCATGCTAAAATGTCTGGGCGTCCTGACGGTTGGTGACCTCTTCGAGTACAAGAATGACGTCCGGGTGCGTCCCGAACTGGCCGGCTACGATGAGTTGGTCGACCTGAGCGAGGTTCAGGAGATTGTCATGCAATCTATCAGGCCTTTGATGGAGGCCGCTCGATTCGCGGCCGATCTGGACGTTGATTCGCCCCGGGCGAAGGTGGCCATTTTCGCACCGACAGACTTGATGTTCGGGATGGGCAGGGTATATGTGGCGCATCGCAACATGGCGGACACTGCCACCAAGGATGTCGAGGTATTCAGGGTGTTGGCGGCTGCCATGACGTTCCTGGGTATCAAGGCTCCTCTTCCCGATGAAAATGGCCTGCCCATTGTATTGAACGGCGGTCGGTCCGCAACTCCCTGACCTGCTTACAGGTGTCGTTTACCCTCAGTGCGCCTCACTCCAGTTGGCCCCATAGCTGATATCCACCTTCAATGGTACCTTGGTTTCCACCGCATGGGACATCTCCTCCTCCACCAGCAGTTCCATCGCTACCAGTTCCCCATCCGGCACCTCAAACACCAACTCATCGTGGACCTGCATGACCAGGCGGCTGGCCAGCCCCTCGGCGCGGATGCGCTTATCCACCCGGATCATGGCGCACTTGATGATATCCGCCGCAGAACCCTGGATCGGGTAGTTGATGGCGTTGCGTCGGGCAAAGGCGGCCACGTTGCCGTTCGTGCTCCTGATGTCCGGGATCGGCAGGCGCCTCCCCAGGATGGTCATGACCGAGCCGGTCTCCTCGGCCTGGCGGATGCACGAGTCCAGGAACGCAACAGCGCCGCTGTGCCGCTCCTTGTAGGCGGCAATGAACTCCTCGGCGGTCTTGCGGGCGATGCCCAACTGTTTGGCGAGCGAAAAGGCGCCCTGGCCGTAGATGATGCCGAAGTTGATGGTTTTGGCCTGGCGCCGCATCTCTGAGGTGACCATCTCGGGGAACAGGCCGAACACCTCGCTTGCGGTGCGGGTGTGGATGTCCTCGTCATTGGCAAAGGCGTGGCAGAAGACCTGGTCGCCGGACAGGTGGGCCAGGACGCGCAGTTCGATCTGGGAATAGTCGGCCGAGAGGATCACGTGCCCGCGTGGGGCGATGAAGGCGTGGCGGATGCGGCGCCCCTCGTCGGTGCGGACCGGTATGTTCTGCAGGTTGGGATCGGATGAGGAGAGCCGGCCGGTGTTGGTGACGGTCTGGTTGTAGGAGGTATGCACCCTGCCGGTACGGGGGCTGACCAGGCGCGGCAGGGCGTCGGTATAGGTGGATTTGAGCTTGGACACGCCCCGGTAGTCCAGGATCAGACGTGCGATCTCGTGTTCCTCGGCAAGGACGGTCAGCACCTCGTTGTCCGTGGACCAGCCGGTCTTCCCCTTGGTCTTCTTGCCGGTCTTCAGATCCAGCCGCTCGAAGAGCACTTCTCCCATCTGCTTGGGGGAGTTGAGGTTGAACGGCCCGCCGGCCAGTTCGAAGATGCGGCCTTCCAGCTCAGCCAGCCGTGCGGCAAAATCCTTTGACAACCCATCCAGCATGGTCGTATCCAGCAGCACGCCGTGGTTCTCCATCCCGGCCAGGATCGTTACCAGCGGCATCTCCACGTCGCGGAACAATCGCTCCAATCCTGACTCGGCCAGAAGCGGGCCGAATTTTTGCCGCAGGAGCCAGGTGGCGTCTGCATCCTCGCAGGCGTAGCGTGAGGCGGGCTCGATCTCCACATGGGAGAAATTCACCTGTCCTTTGCCTTTACCGGTCACCTCCTCGTAGGAGATCATCTTGTGGCCCAGGTGCTCTATGGCCAGGGCGTCCAGGCCGTGCCCGCTGCGGGCCGGGTTAAGGACGTAGGAGGCCAGCATGGTGTCGAAGCCGACCCCGTTTACCTGCACGCCGCTGTTGGCCAGCACCTGCATGTCAAACTTGATGTTCTGGCCCACCTTGGCCAGGTTCGGGTTTTCAAAGATGGGCCGCAGGCGCTGCAGTACCGCCTGACGGGGGAGGCCGGGTTGGAGCGCTTCCCCCCTCCCGGCCTCCCCCCGCTGGGGGGAGGTGTTTTGCTCCCTCCCCAGGAGGGGGAGGGTTGGGGAGGGGGAAAAAAGGTTTATTTCCACTGCCGGAGGGCTAGGGTGGTGGCTGGTTGTTACGTGTCCCACCGGGATGTAGTACGCCTCATGCTCGCGAAAGGAGAACGACAGCCCGACGATCTCGGCCACGCGCGGGTCAAGGCTGGTGGTTTCCAGATCAAATGCGAACTCGCCGACCTGCTCCAAGGCCTGGGCCAGCGTCTCCAACTCCTCTGCCGTGACGATGGTGTGGTAGCTTTCGGTGGACAGGGTGGCCTGGGCGGTCAATTCCTTGATCAGCGTGGTAAAGCCGTACTGTTTGAAAAAGGCGTTCAGCACCGGGGTGTCCGGCTCCCGGGCGATCAGGTCGTCGGGATTGATCTCTATCGGCACGTTGCACTCGATGGTGGCCAGGCGGCGCGACAGGAGCGCCTGGTCGCGGAACTCACGCAGCTTTTCGCCGTTCTTCCCCTTGACCTCAGCGGCACGCTCCAGGAGTTGATCCAGCGAGCCGAACTCCTGGATCAGTTTGATGGCGGTCTTCTCGCCGATGCCCGGCACGCCGGGGATGTTGTCCGAGCTGTCGCCGGCCAGACCGAGAATGTCAGGCACCTTTTCCGGGCCAACACCGAAGCGCTCGATTACCTCGGGGATGCCCGATTGTTTGTCCTTCATGGTGTCCAGCAGGGTGATCCGGTCGGTTACGATCTGCATCAGGTCCTTGTCGCCGGTCACCACCACCACCCGCCCGCCTTTGGCGCTGAAACGCCCGGCCAGACAGCCAATGATGTCGTCCGCCTCATATCCCGCCAATTCCAAAGCCGGGATGTTGAAGGCACGCACCACCTCGCGGATCGGCCCCACCTGCTGGCGCAGATCGTCCGGCATGGCGGCGCGGTTGGCCTTGTATTCCGGGTAGAGATCCGTGCGGAAGGTGATCCGTCCGGCATCGAAGATCACCGCCACGTGCTTCGGGTCGTGATCCTTGAGCAGTTTGAGCAACATCTGGATAAAGCCGTAGATGGCGTTGGTGGGAAATCCGCTGGGGGAGGAGAGGTGGCGGATAGCGTAGTAGGCCCGGTAGATGTAGGAGGAACCGTCAACCAGGTAGAGGGTGTTGTCCTTGCTCATAGGGATTCACCTTTGTCCGGCTGTTCGCGGATAAATACCACAAACGCCATGGCAGGCCTCCGGCTGGATTCGCGCATCGCAAACTGCATGCCGTTGAAATGCCATCCCTCTGCGGTCCATTGGTTCAGCGTCTCTTCGATGGTTTCATCGGTTACGGTCGCAAGTTCCACTACCTTGTAGAGCATCATCATACCTCGTGGTTGTTTCGGACATAGTAGCCAATGGCTGTTCCGTCTTCAAGGAGAAACGAAAAAAGGCGGCTCGAAAGCCGCCTCTTCTCATGGATGATAGCGTATGCTATTTCTGGAAGCCCAGTTTGGAGGAGATCTCCTCGGCAGCCTTGATGACCAGGGGGATCAGTTCCTTTTCCACGCGTTCATCGGTGAAACGCATGGAGGGGCCGGAGATGCTGACCGCGCCGATGATGCGGCGGGTATAGTCACGGATCGGTGCGCTGACGCATCTGACGCCAATGTCCAGTTCTTCGTTGTCAATGGCGTAGCCCTGTTCGGCGATGATCTTGAGCTGTTTTTTGAGTGCTTCCCGGTCGGTGATGGTGTTGTTGGTGTAACGCTTCAACTCCTTGGTGGGAAGGTAGTTTTCCAACTCCTCATCGCTCATATAGGCGATCTGGACCTTGCCGGCGGCGGTACAGTAGGCGGGCAGGCGCGAACCGACCCGCGGTACGACCCGTACGGTCATATCGGTTTCCACGGCATCCAGGTAGATGATGTTGAGTTCCTTGAGGATAGCGACGTAGGTGGTCTCGTTGCACTCTTTGACCAAGGCCTCCAGCACCGGTTTGGACTGGCGCAGCAGCCCCATCTGGCGAATGAAAGTCTGGCCCAGTTCCAGTGTCTTGAGGCCCAGGCGATAGTTCTCCGTTACCCGGTTCTGTTCAATGTAGCCGCGCGATTCCAGTGTCGCCAGCAGCCTGAAGACGTTGTTCTTGTGGAGCTTCAGCCTCTTGCTGAGTTCGGTGACCCCCAGCTCGTCGATTTCATCGTGGAACTGCTCCAAAAGGTCCAGGGCATGGGATACGGCCTGGATGAGGTAGTCGGATTTTTCTTTTTTTGCCATGTTCGTGTCCTGTCAGGTGATTTAATGAGAATGATGTGTTTCGTAATATACTGAAATGTTTAAAAAAAATCAAAAACGAGCAAAAGTTGAGGTTGATTTATAACGATTGTCTAAAACATAGAATATGGTTTTATAATTGTCAAGTGCTAAAAATTGCTTTATATTTTATTTCGATACCGAAAATTTGCGGCATAGTGGCAGTGGGTAAATAGAACAAAATGGAGGTTGTGGGATGCTGAACCTGAGCAAGAAAATACTCGTGGCTATCGATGGTTCGCCGCAGTCCGACAAGGCCGCAGAGGAGGCTGTCAGGATGGCAACCGATAATCGCAGCCCGTTCAAGAGCCGAATCTATGCCATGTTGATCCTGCCCAATGCCCCTACCGCAACCTATACCGATTTTGTCCCCTCGGCCCCTGTTACCGAAACCGCCAAGTGGGATGAATTGCGGCAACGGATCTTTTACGTGATTGAAAAATGCGCCTCTGAAAATGAGGTTCCCCTGGAAATGATCGTCGAATATGGCGAACCGGTGGATAAACTGCTGGATTTTGCCAAGCAGGAAGAGATCGATGTCATCGTCATCGGCAGTTCCGGCAAGGGCTTTATCCAGCGCAAGCTGAAGGGGAGTGTCTCCCACAAGGTCGCCACCAGCGCCCCCTGCTCGGTCTACATCGTGCGGGGATAACTACTAATAGAATCTGCCACGGAGACACAGCCAAAAGTAGGCGCTTCTAAGCGAGACACAGAGAAAATCTTGAGAAAGTAAAAGCCCTCGGCAGACCAATTACGACTATATTCGCCACCTTTGCAAGTACACTTCAACTCTGCTAAAATCTCTGTGTCCCTCTGTGTCTCCGTGTCTCTGTGTCTCTGTGGCAGATGTTCGGTTTTGATCCATTCCACCAAGAAAGGCAGTCCATGACATTTTCGCAGTTCTTCCGTCCCCTCCTCGCAGCAGTTCTCCTGAGTATGCCGTTACCAGCGCTGTGCGCCGAAACCTTCCGGGTCCCGATCCTGCTGTATCACCGCATGGGGCCGACCGTTGCCGACGGCATGACCATCACCACCCCGGTCTTCGAGTCACATATGAAATACCTGCACGACAACGGCTATACCGTGATCCCGCTTCGCAGGCTGGTTGACCATTATCGCGGCAAGGGCCCCGCGCTTCCCGCAAAATCGGTGGTGATCGTGGAGGATGACGCACATAAATCGGTCTACGAGTACATGCTGCCCATAATCCGTAAATACCGTTATCCGGTCACTGTGTTCGTCTACCCGTCGGCCATTTCCAATGCCAAGTACGCCATGACCTGGGACCAGTTGCGCGAACTCAAGAAGACCGGCCTGTTCGATCTCCAGTCCCATACCTACTGGCACCCCAACTTCAAGCGGGAGAAACGCAAACTCAAGCCGGACGCGTATGAGAAACTGGTGGAAACACAGTTGAAAAAGGCCAAGGCCAAGATCGAGTCCGAGACCGGCGGGCCGGTGGATATGCTGGCCTGGCCGTTTGGCATCTATGATGACCACCTGCTGAAAAAGGCTGCCGAGGCAGGCTATATCGCCACCTTTACCATCGAGCGGCGTCACGCCACGCAGGCCGATTCGGTCATGAAGCTGCCGCGCTACCTGCTGATCAATGCCGACAGCGGCAAGGCCTTCTCCCAATTGCTGGAGGGAAATGCGGTCAAGCGAAACGTGGTGTATTGATGGGGGATAACCCCCTTAAAAAGCATCCGTGTCCCGATTGTACCTGCTGCCAGTGGTGTTCCGACGACCGCTGCCGGCTTTGCCTCAAGAAGTCGGGGTGTCGTCGCCGCAAGCTTTCCCTGGACGAGCAGATCGCGCTCTATGATGCTCTGAACAAGGGCGCGACAGGCAATGATGATCCCGTGAAATAGGGTGTTGGCCGGTGTTTTACGGCTTGCAACTGCAACCGCATGAGCAGGAAAGTCCCCTCGCCTTTCCGAACGACTCTTTTCCCTCCCGCCACGACAGCCAGGCGATTGACAGGGCGCCCAGGGCATCGAGGCTGGCGATGCCGGTCAGCTCAAAACCGCCGCTTGCCGCCAGCAGTACGAGTGACAGGGCAAGGCAGGCCCGCGAGCAGGCGGCATCGGCCAGGATGGCGGGCGAATCGAGGGCTTTGCCCACCCTGGTCTTGAAACGGATCAAGAGCCACATGAAGGAGATGGACACCAGGGAAACCACGATCCCCCAGAATGTGGTCTCCGGCCGGTGCCCCTGGAAGAGATCCAGGCCCGCCATGACGACCAGTCCGGCCGTCAATACATAGAAGGCGGCCCCGGTAATCGTCAAGGCCCGCCGCTCGAACTCGTCCCGCGTCTCCCCGGCGTTGTCCCTGATGCGGCGGAGCATGTGCCAGACCCCCACCGCGGAAATCACCTCGATAAACGAATCCACGCCAAACCCGAACAGCGCCAGGGTTTCGTCGCCCAAGCCCAGCCAGACCGAGACGCCCCCCTCCACGAGGTTGTACAAAATGGTTACAAGGGCCAGGAGAGAGGCTCTATCCTGAAGCCGTTGGCGCGTCACCGTATCCATCAAGGTTTGTCCTCCGTCCCGAGTATTTGCAGTAATTCCCCGAATTCCCGATCCGTCAACGCCACCGGCGGCATACGCGCCCAGGATCGAACGCTGCGCGGATTTTTCAGCCAGCGGGCCAGATGCGTCCTTGTCCAGGGTTTGCCAGTGGCGAATGATTCAGGGTAATAAGGCGACAGGAGCCCGGACAGGTTGGGGCCGATATCTCCATGCCCAATGGCACCCAGTTTGGCGGTCAGCGCTCGATGGCACCCCCCGCACGAACGGTTAAAGATATCCTTTTTGTCGTTTTTGGCGCTGTCAAAGTGAACTACGAGAGGCCTTTCCCGTAAGCCTGGTTTCTGGCCCCGGGCGTTGGCAAGGATGGCCGTCACCACGTCTATGAGTCGATCTTCCGGGAGCCGGAAATCCGGCATGGCCTGTGCCGGTGTGCGGATCGCCGCAACCAGTTCCTCGGGCGCCTTCTGGCTTGCTGCCGCGTCCAGGTTCGTTGCCAGCCGGTTGCCCCTGTTGCCGCTTACATGGCAACGGCGGCAGGCGAGCTGCTCCATCAGTCGCTTTCCTTTGCGCACCTCTGCCACATCTCCCAGGGTAAAACGGGCGAAACGGCCGTTGATCAGCCCCTGGTGGGCTATATTCCTCCGTTCTGCGTCGGGATTGCCCCGGTGACAGGCGGTGCAGACACCTTGAGCCACGTAGTGGGAAGGGTGGCAGGTAAGGCACCGCTGCTGCCTTTGGCCTGCCCCGGCGGGCAGGCAGGCAAACAGGCACAGGCTTAGGATCAGAAACGGACGGAAAGCGACCAATTCGGCCCCCGGAACAGCAATGCAATAATGGTGAGCCCTATGATGGCGAGGGAAACGGTCACGGTCAGCAGGTTGACGCCGCGCTGCTCCCGGGGAAACCAGCGGGCGCGGTAGGCATGGCCGCTGCCCGGCAGCCAGGGGAGAAACAGGAACAGGAGCGCCAGGACTACGACCGGCCAGATCATGAGGCGTGACCAACTGACCAGTTCCTGAATCCAGAGCAGGAACCAGGCCGACTTAACCGGGTTGGGGGTGCGGGCCGGATCGGCTGCCTCTTGGAGCGGGGCAGGCAGCAGTACGGGTAGCAATAGAAGAACGGCTACCAGCAGCAGGGCCGAGCGCTCGATTAACCGGAAAAATCGGGGTGAGCTTTTGACGAAATCACTCTTCATAGGTAGGGCAGCACCCCCTTGTTTTTCCTGACCCGGTAGAAATGCAGCAAGGAGAGCAGCAGCAGCGCAAGCGGAATGATCATGATGTGCAGGGCGTAGAAACGGAGCAGGGACAGGGAGAGGCCGATGCCGTCCGGCACCAGCAGGCTGCGCAACGCCTCTCCAAAGGGGAGGGTGGTCACCAGTTCCATGCCGGTCTGGGTGGCCCAGTAGGCCAGTTGGTCCAAGGGAAGAAGGTAGCCGCAATACGCCTCGAAAACCGCCAGGAAGAGCAGTAGCATGCCGATCACCCAGTTGAGCTGGCGCGGGCGCTGCCAGGCGCCGGTCAGGAGCACCCGCAGGGTATGCAGGAAGATCAGGATCAGGAAAATATGGGAGGTCAGCCGGTGCAGGCTGCGCAGGTACTTCCCACCCCAGACCGACGACTCCAGGAACAGGATCGAGGTGAATGCCCGCTCCGGCGTGGGCTGGTAATAGACCAGGAGCAGCATGCCGCTGGCCAGCATCAGCAGAAAGGCGGTGAAGGCCAGCCCCCCCAGGCAAAGGGTGTAGCTGATACGCAGGTTGCGCTCCAGCACCACGCGGGGAAAGAGATGTTTAAGAAAGTCGCCGATCATTATGCCAAAACCTCAACCGTTTCTCCTGTCACCTCTACCCGCAACCGTTTCAACGGCCGGTCGGCCGGGCCTTGCAGTACGTTGCCCCGTCGGTCGAAGCGGCTGCCGTGGCAGGGACAGGAAAGTTGTTCTTCACTCACGTTCAGCGTGCATCCCAAATGGGTGCAGACCAGGCTCAGGGCATAGGTCTCGCCCCTGTCGCGCATCAAGGCCAGGCGGGCCTCCCGGTACACCAGTGCGCCGCCGGAGGGGATGTCGGCCAGGGCCGCACGCGCCAGCACTTGGCGTTGCCGCGGCATGGCCGGTGTCAGGTACCTCCACAACAGTGTGCCCGACCCGAGGAGCAGGGTCAGGGTCGTGAGGAAGGTTCGACGCGATTGAGGAACTGTTGCCATTTTTCGATGTACGCCCTTGTGTATGCCGGATTCTTTCTACTCATTGCACGATACCGGGCAGCCGGCATAAAGCTGCCGTTCACCATCCGCTGGCCGGTTTGGTCCCAAAAGGACCCCAGGGTCATGCCGTCTTTTTGGAGCTGGTAGATGCGTTGCGCTTCCGGCTCCAGCAGGAAACGCCGCGGGCTGTCGTGACATGCTTCGCAGGTAACGGTCCCCCGCTGGATCGTGTGGGGGAAGAAGGCTCGCCACTCGGCGGCCAGCAGCATGTTTTCCGGCCCGTTGTCACGGGCCGACTGGATATCTGTATAATAGGCGATGTACTGGGGCCGGATCGGAGCGACGCGGCCTGCGTTGTTGATCCCCAGCGCTGGTGCGTCCTGTTTCCGCAGATAGGCGCTGGCCAGGTACTCGGGGTTGGGTCCGGGCTTGAGATCGAAATCCTCCTTTTGTTGCGCATCGCGGAACCGGAGGAAGAAACTGCCGAACTCCTGGGGTGCCCAGGCGGAGTGGCAGGCAAAGCATTCCATCCGCTCCAGGTGGGCCGCAATACGGTGCTCGATGATCCGCGGACTGGGTTTGTGGCAGTCCCGGCACCCTTTGGCGGTCTTTTCTCCCCGCGCCAGGCTGGCCATGGAGTGGCAGGCGCCGCAGGTCATACCTGCCTTGTAATGCACGTCCGGCAGCATCTTGAGGAAGGTTTCGCCGTTTACGGCGATGCCCCGCTGATAGCGCATGTTGTTTTCGCGCGGTGCCCGGCCGGAGTAGTCCCAGCCGGTGTTGTAGCCTTTGTGGCACCCCTGGCAGACCGCGACGCCCGGTTTGGTGATGGCGTGCCCTGTTCCGTGACAGTCCTGGCAACCGGATACATGGCATGAATCGCAGTTTTTCTCCCAAAAGCCGCTGTCAACCCGCGCATAGCTGCGCTGCACAAAGGCGCGCTCACCGGTGCGGACGGCCATGGCGTGATCGAAGATCCGCTCGTGCCCTTTGTGGCAGGCCACGCACCCCACGGCGCGGTTCCCCATGGCGGCCGGGTCGGCCACGGTGCCGCTCTCCCGGAGGTGGCAAGAAAGGCAGGGGAGGGAGGCATGGACGTCCCGCAGCGTTACCCGGTGGCAGACCGTGCAGTTCTCTCCGGTAGCGGCATGTATCGTCTGTGGATAATATCCCAAAGAAATAACTACAAAAAACATGATAACTGTTCGCCAAAATAGTCCCCTCCCCCTTGATGGGGGAGGGTTAGGGTGGGGGTGAAACCGGCTGCCCTGGACATTGCAGTTTCCCCCTCCCCCTAACCCCCTCCCACAAGGGGAGGGGGGATCATGCAGGTTATCGCCCAGACAGCAGGCGGCGATGAAGCGTGTCGTCCAGAGCACGATAATCCAGTCCTTTCCGGTAGATGGGGTCCTTCGGTTTGTCATGGCAGGGGAGGCAGAGGTTGACGGAGAGCGCCCGCTTCACCTCGGCTCCGTTCAGCGGCCGGGCGTTTTCGCGGGTAATGGCCGAATAGGCGTTAACCTTTCCTTTGTCCAACGTCAAGAAGCCGTCCAGAGGCTTGCTGTCCGACCGCTCGCAGATCAATGTCCCCTTGATACTGTTTCCCTCGATTACATGCTGCCCAAAGCCGAGAAAGGCCGGGTTGGCGTGGCACTCTACGCACCCGACCGCCTTTTTACCGGTATTATGGGAGTAGAAGGGGGCAAAGCGCAACTGCTGTTTGCCCTTGAATTTGGATACGTACTCTGTTTTTGACTGGCTGCCGTCGGCCTCGGCAACGGTGACGAATGTCTGGCAGCCGGGTGTTACGGGCGAGATTCGGCCGCGCTGGTTGAGTGCCAGCGGAAAGGGGGTGAGCATCCGGTAATCCTCGGTTTCGCTGAAGGCACCGGGGGTGTCGGCTCCCTTGATGAAGTCATGAGCGTTCTGTTGTTTGTCATAGGTAGTATGGCACCCATAGCATTGCGGCACGGCCTGGGAGTGGCAGCTATAACACTCAAGCCGCTCGTGACCGGCAACGGTATGCTCCGGCGTGCCGGTGATTACCTTGCTTTTATACAGCTTGCCGCTTTGTTTGCCCTGCACCCAGATCGTGTTGTCACGATAAAAGACGTTGGAGTAGCTCCGCCCTTTGGATGTCTGGATCATCCGCATGCCTGAAGTGACAGGCCACTTGTAATTTTTGGATTCCCGTAAGGCCTCGTCGTTTTCGCGGGTGATCTCGCGATAGCGGGGCACCTCCCTGGCTCCGCCGTGGCAATCCTCACAAGCTATTTCCGTTTGCAGATACATGTTCCGATACGCATAGCCATCCCCCATCACATCACGTGAGGTGTGGCAATCGATGCATGTCATCCCTGCTGCAAAGTGAACATCCGGTGAGATGTGGACCAGGCTGCGGGCGCCGCTTGCCATCACCGGCCCGCCCTCGCCCCCATTGGTCGGTACCAGGCCGTTATTGCCATCATACAGCCCCTGATACGAAAAGCCGATTCGTCCGCTTCGGTTGTGGCAGCGGGTACAAACCTGGGTATCGGGCAGGGTTGTCATGGCGTGGCTTGCGGAGTGTCCAGCCTTGCCGGCCATGGTTTTGTCGTTTCCCTCATAGGTGCCCTCGTTATTCCAGGGAAAATGACAGGCGGCACAGCCGGAGGAATGGCTGGCGCCGTAGACACCTGAAGTCTGGGCACCAATATGACAGCGGGAACAAAATTTACGGAACAACTCGCCGGAAAGGTTGTTCAGTTCGGCCACCGGTTTGGGTAAAAACGGTTTTCCATTGGCATCAAACTGTTTTTCGCCGTGAGTGGTGTAGCTGTTACCATCCGCCCCCTCCCAGGTCAACTGGGTATTGCGGATCATCCCGGCCGCCGTGTACATCAAGTTGGCCTTCATCCGCTCAAACTGATCCTTGTGACAGGGAGCGCAGCCATTCTCCCAACGTCCGATATATTCAGGGTTGGCAATGCCCAAAACACCCTGATGGGCCTTTTCCTTAACCTCTTCCCGTGGTTTGCCGCCATGACACGAAACGCAGTCACCATGGGTTTTGGAAACGTGTTCGATACCGTTATGGCAGCGGACGCAGGATGATTGCCTTATTCCCTTCTGACACCCGGAAAGGAGTAGCGGAAGACAAAACAAAAGCGGAAGTATGATATGAATTGTGCTGCGCGCGGCGGAACGGCTCGGCATTTCCGTTAAAGACCTTTGTTTCTCGAAGTTTAGAAACTATAGCACGTTATGATGCGTATACTAAATGAAAAAGAGACCTGGCAGGTATGAAGACCTGCCAGGTCATTTTACAGTACTTGTTTCGACTATGATCAGAAAATCAATTGCAGTTGGGTGATGAATGTGCCGAAGTCCTGGGTTGATGCATTCTTCTTGTCAAAGTCGGTCTGAGCGTACTCCATGGACAGCTTCAGGTTCTGATCGCGGAAATAGTAGTTTGCGCCAAACCCATACCAGTCGACACGCTGGTCAAAAATGGTGTCTGCGGTAGCACCGGTGCTGCTCAGGTTCAAAGCGGCGAATTTCCATTTTTCATAACGTGCGAAGATCTGTAGCGGCAACTTGGGAAGCATGTAGGCGCCTTTAACATACCAGCCGTTCTTTTCTCCGTTAAGTCCGATAGCGCCCACATCAGGGTTTGCACCTTTGTAAGCACCACCCAGGTCGACATCTTCATAAGCGCCCGAGAATGTCACCGTTCCTATGCCGGCAATCGGGTACTCGAAGAAGAGGTCGGCCGTCCACCCCTTATAATCAACTGCCCCGCTTTTGTTTGTCGTATCAGTATACGCCACATTCGGCTCCCACTGATAGGCGCCTCCGATGGTCAGTACCTTTTTCTTGCCGAGGTAGGTGCCTTTGTAGCCATAGCTTGTTTCAGGGTCGAGCAGGGAAACATGGGCACGGCCGGTGTAGCGGAAATTGGACTTGGGGGTGACCGACCCTGCCGCGCTGCGGCCATTCATGACATCCAGGCGATACTGAAAGATGTCGTTGAACAGATTGCCCCAGACAGCAACGCCCTTGTCGCGCGTGGTGACATACGGCGCACGGATGAACAGCGACCGGTCGAGTGTCAGCGGCGCTTCACACGCCTCCAGGTTTTCTCGGCTCATGTTGTATTTCAATTTACCGAGATACACATTGAGCGACTTGTGGAATTCAAAGCGCATCTGGGCATCCAAAATGGAAAAATCGGTGTTTGCATCGCCGTCAACCACCGTAAGCGGGGTAATATTCTGCTTTTCCAGGAACTCGGTCTGAACATACATACTCATCGTATCGCCATAGGCGCCCATCAGGGCAAGACGATTGCGGCGGAAGTTGAATTCTGCCGTTGTGTCTCCCTTGGAAGCTCCGCTGCCGGTATCACGAGCCATCACCTGAAACTGTCCCTTGTAATCCAGTTGCAGCGACCCCTCGTCATTAGGACCAAAGGTCATCCGAGGTCCAGCAAATGCTGTACCGGCAAAAAGCATGGTGCCTGCCAGCACAACGCCAAGAATGTTTTTTTTCATCTGTAAACTCCTTTCGAATAGGTCAGCCCCTGTCCGGGCATTTCAATAGTGATGCATGTCAGCAGCCGCCACCGGCGCTGCCTGCACTGGTGGTTGTTGTCGTTGTCGTTGTGGCCACCGGCGTTATGTAGAGCAAGTCGGCAATCTTCATCTGATTGGCGCGCGGATCAGTGACCGAGTACATTGCGCTGGCAACGGGATCTATCGTCAAGGCGGTTGTTCCCGTGGTTGTCAATGTTCCTTGTGTGCGCGGCAAGGCTGTTCCGGGGGTATTGATATCAATTCGCCAAGGGCTGGCGGCGGGCAGGTTGTTTGCTGCTGTAACCGTATTCAAGTAATAGGTTGACCATTGATTCCAAGAGCCGTCATACAGTCTTACCGGCCAGTTGAGAATGCCGTCGAGAATAAAAAAAGTGGATGATGCCCTAGTGCCGGAGGCGCAGTACACATAGGTCATGCTTTTTTGGGCAGTCACCCCAAAGGTGGCAAAACGCGCGATCAACGAGGCGTTATCTTTATAGGTGGAGGTCTTGCCGGTTATTACATTACTGTATTGTGCATAGTCATCGACCTTGGCGTTTGCCATGTACACGGTTGGAGCCCCGCCCCTGACATCAAGAACCGTGATGCCCGTATCACCCGTGCTGGCCGTACCAAGATTGATGTTGTCGACAAGGGAGATCATTTCACCGATTGAACTGCGAAGCGCAAAGTTGTTCGTGTTGTTTTTTACACTGTAGGTAGATGGGGTAACAGAAGGGGCGTCCGTGGTTAGCGCGTATCCGGCGCCTACCCAGGCGTCATCTCCGCCGTCCAATATTTTCAGACGCTCTTTGGGAAATCCCCAGTAGCGGAAAATATAATATGCGCGTGCGGCATTCAGGAAACTGCCCCCTTTGTTTACCGTGAAGATGATGGTCGTATTGGCATCAATTCCACTTCTCCTGATAATTGGGTCGATTATGGTGCCATCAATTACCTGAGTGCCAATCTGTGCAACGCCTTCAAGCCGTGTCTGATTCAATTCCGTAGTATTCATTAACTGGGCGCCGGGAATATGCCCAAGCAGATAATTTGCAGGATCGGTTACGGATAGGATTACCAGTTTTTGAGCGTTAGAGGATGTCGCTGAACGATTGTTTATGAGCCCGCTATCAATCCATGCCTTAATATCCGCAGGCGTAGCAACGGCATTGTTGCTGGCTGTTACCAAGGCGGCAGCAGCTTGCGGCGCTACCGGCACATCATAACTTTTAGTCCCCCCACTTCCGCAACCCCACATGGTAAGCATGGCAATCATTACTGTTCCAAGCAGTGCCGCGATCAGCCCCTTGCTTTTCTTCATCATCTTTTCCGACATAAATCCTCCTCGTAAAAAAGTGTGAAAATGCAACAGTTACCGTGGTGCTTCAATCTGCAATCGCTTTTTCTCAGTCACCCCCTTCAGGATTATTTGCCCTTGGATTATTCAAGCTCGGGCATGAAGACGTAAAAAAAACCGACGGCAATTACTGCCGTCGGCATAGCATTGAAGGAGATGCCGTATCAGATAAGCGTTCCTCTTCATTGCTGAACCATGCTGTTCAAAATCTGTTTAAATATCATAGGGCTGCCCCGTTGGACTCTATGTCCGTAGCCATCTGCAGAGCGTGACCCATGCCCTTCGGTGGCTTGACGCTAAGCCCTTTCCTTGGTGAAGAAGGTGTATGTATTTTTGGAATTTTACTGCCCGATAATCGGATCTGCCCATTTGAATTTGACCAACGGCTTTGCTGTGTCCGGCTGTTGTCGAGTCTGTTTCGTATCTTGAGGTGTTCTTGATGCTTGCGGCTTCTCTACAGCCGGTGCGGCTTGAACTTGATCTTTGGACGGAAGATATTGCACCGCTGTTATTGATTTTATAGAACCATCAAGCTGTATGGTTTGAGTCTTTCCGTCAGAAAAGCTGATAACCACAGTATCCGCCCGAACTACTGTGCTGTAAGAAATAATAAATAAAGCCATTAGAACTATTTTTGCAGTATTCATTATTATAATTCCTTGTGTTTAATTTGTGTACAAACTAAATAAGTTTTACTATTAAGCTATAAACTAAATTTAAATCCACAAGTTAAGTAACCTTAAGCACGAATTATCCAAAATTCGAATCAGCAAATTGATTGTGCTCAGTATGTAGTACACTTTTATATGATTGTTTGCTCATATGAAAACGAATTTTAATCATGGTGCTATGAGATTTGCGCAATAAAACAATGGATTGTGGATTCAGGAGAGAAAAGTGACATGATTGCAGCTAATTATAAGTCTTGCAAAGGTTGGCCCGCATGCGTGGTAAGGAATATTTTTAATTGCCGTAGTTGGTAATAATTGATTGTTCTATGGATTAGTCGTGCTGCAACACGTATTCCTGCACGGGTATAAAGACATGCCAGGCATACCGGCGGAATGGGAGCGGTCAGCAACGGTTGAGACATTCAGCAGAATTTTGTGTGGTCAATCTGGAAGAAGAGAAGGGTTTCCAAACGCGTTAGGTGGGTATGATCGGGGCTGTTGGAGTCGTGGCAAGGAGCCCGCTCATAGATTATCATTGGCAATGTTATTGCTCCGGTGAATAAGCATATAAACCCTGCTGTAGGGGCGTATGTTTATTCACCGGAGCAATAACGCAGAAGACGATAACTGACATTGGTAAAAACAGCTCTCTTGTTATGATGCCCCCGACTATATGCCGGCTTTCCTTTTGCCAACAGCCAAAAAGATGGGGTAGAGGCGTTCTTTCTCCTCAAGAGTTTTCTTGCGAACGGTTGCGGCCGGAACGACGCGGACATCGGAGCACCCACTTTCCGTCAGCACCCCCTGCATGAAGCCGCGGTCAAAGCCGTGGTGGCACACGCCGGTCTGGTCATCGTGAAAACTGCCGTCCTCGGTCTCAAGGTCGGCCAGGGCCAGCCAGCCGCCCGGATTCAGGGCCTGGACAAAGGCGGATACCAGCGCCGCTGTGTCGGCCACATGGTGCAGGGTCATACTGCTGACGATCAGGTCGAACCGTCCTTCGAGACGATCCTGCGCCGCCAGATCGATCAAACGGGTGGAAACGTTTGCGATCCCCTGCTTCTGCACCTTTCGAGCCAGCACATCCAGCATGCCCTGCGAACTGTCCGCTCCGATGATCCGCCCCACGTGCGGCTGGATTCCCAGGGTCACCAGCCCGCTGCCGCATCCGTAATCCAGGGCCGTCATATGGCGGGACAGGGGTATTTCGTTGCGTATGGCCGCCGTCACCTCACTGGCCAGTTTGACCCTCCGGGGCTCTTCATCCCACGTGGCCGCCTTGGCATCAAAATCGCGTTTTTCGTCAGTCTGCATGGTGATCTCCTCCGGTGAGCCCAAGAACTTATTCGCAAAGCTATTTACGGCCAAGTTCTACAGCGTATGGGTTATCATTTCCTGATAGGGCCAGGCCAGAATGCCGCCATCCATGAATCTGGTGTTTTCAAAACCGGCGGCGTCGAGGATCTTCTGGGCTTCATAGCCTCTCAGGCTGATCTTGCAAAAGGTAATGATTTCCTTGTCCCTGGGAAGTTCATCCAGTCTTTCCCGCAACATCCCCAACGGGATGAGCTTGGCGCCCTCGATGCTGACCTCTCCATGCTCAGCCGGAGAACGGACATCGAGCAGGATGAAATCGTTCTCTTCATCGAACTTGCGCTTGACCTCCTTCGCCGAGATGCCTCTTGCATGGCCGGACAGCTTGTTTTTCATGATGTCCGCCGCTACGATGAGATTGTCCATGGCCGCCGAATAGGGCGGGGCATAGGCCAGATCCACCTGGGACAACTGTTCCGCCGTTGCGTGAAAGGTTATGGCGGTTGCCGCGGCATCGAGCCGTTTGTCCACGGCACCTTCGCCCACTGCTTGCAGACCGAGGAGTCTCCCGGTTTTCCGTTCGGCGACCAGTTTCAGGACAATCGGTTTTGCGCCCGGAAAGAAGTGCGCCTTGTCATGGGCCGGTGAAATTACGGTTTCTACGTCAAACCCGTTGGCTCGCGCCTCGGTTTCGGTCAGGCCGGTTTTTCCAGCATTGATGTTGAATACCCTGAGGATGCTGGTGCCGATGACGCCGGCAAAAGTCGCCTCGCCACCTGCGGCATTGATTCCGGCCACGCGCCCCTGCTTGTTGGCGGTGCTGCCCAGCGGGATATGAACCTTTTTGCCCGTGACCAGGTGGGTGGTTTCGCAGCAGTCTCCGCAGGCATATATATTCGGATCGCTGGTGCAAAGCCTCGCATCGACCGCAATCGCCCCGGTCGCGCCGACATCGATTCCCGCGGCACGGGCCAGCCCCGTATTGGGGGTGACGCCGGGGGCAAGAACCACCAGGTCGGCCGTCACCTCATCCGTGCCGATAATCACGCTCTCCACCGAGGTTGTTCCAGTAAATCCGGTAACCGTACGGCCGGCCATTACCGTCACCCCCTGCTGCCTGAGCTGCTTGGCGACGAGAGCCGCCATCTCGGGGTCCAGAACGCCGGGCAGGAGCTGATCACGCATCTCGATGATGGTGACCCGCATCCCTTTCTGTTTGAGAGCCTCCGCGGTTTCCAGGCCGATGAGCCCGCCCCCGACAATACAGGCCGTGTCGCCGTGAACGGCGCTTTTTTTCAGCAGCTCGGCGTCCTCGATGGACTTTACGGTCAGGATGTTGGGGAGCACGACATTGCTGATTTTGGGAATGAACGGCGTGCTGCCCGTGGCAATGATCAACCGGTCATATTCCAGGTGCGATTTCTCGGCGGTTGTTGTTTCGAGGAGATGGACAATCTTGGCTTCGCGGTCGATTCTGGTGACTTCGGTGTTTGTCATCACCGCAACACCTTTGACCTTCTTAAAAAAATGGGTGTCGCGGATAACGCCGACCGGGGTGCTCATCAACTCTTTCACGTCCGCTACGGTGTCCGATACAAAGTAGGGAATACCGCACGCGCCATAGGAGATGAAGTTGCCCCGGTCAATCAGCGTAACCTCCGCCTTGGGATTGATCCGTTTCGCCTTCGAGGCGGCCTTGGCTCCGGCGGCGTTGGCGCCGATAACGACAATACGCATCTTCATATGCTATTCCTCCATAAAATGAACGGGTGACCTGAAAAAGCACCGTTCTCTTCGTTATTTCTCGTGGGGGCGTCCGGCCCGTCTCCAGTCAGCCATGTGCCCCGCGAGAAGCGCCACGTTGCGATAGCCGAAGACACCGAGCAGGCCCTTGGCAAGCTGGGCGCGAGGACCATGTTCACAGGTCACCACCAGTTCGGCGTTTCTGTCGGAAGGGATACGCGCCAGGCGCAACAGTATTTTCCACGCCGGTGCATGGATCGCACCGGCTATGTGGCCGGTTTTAAACTCGAAGCCGGTCCGGACATCGATAATGGCCGGCGCCTGTTTTGATTTCATCCGTTTCAGCAATTCCTGGGGCTGCATGGTGTCTCCTCTTTTTGTCACTGTCCTGTCTGGTGCCTGAGATCCAGGAGTATCCTGTAGGCAAGAAGCACAAAGGGCCACGCGTGCCAGACCAGGTCAAAGATGTCGATGGGCCTTTTCAGCGTGCCGGCCATCAACATCCTGATCTTTTCAACGATATGCGGCTGCGGATAAAATGGCGCAAAGCCAAGGAGCAGCACAATCGGTATGAGAAGCCGGTAGTCGAGTAAGCTGTTCATAATTGCCTCATCTGTCCAATCCTGAATTGCCCGCGGGTTGCGTGTCGGATGCCTTTTCTCCCGCTGCGCCGTCCGGGCCGACCGCCAGTGCCTTGTGCCCGACAAGGGCCTGGGCCACCTTGCGCCGGGCATTGGCCAGCAGTCGCTGTACCGTGCCGCGCGAGACACCCATGCAGACACCTGCCTGCTCCTGGTTCTTGCCCTCGCCGTCACACAGATGCAGCGCTTCCAGTTCGTCGTGGGCGAGCGCGATAATCTCCATGTCCTTCAAGGGGGTTCCAGCCGGTTTAAAGACCGCGCTGTAGCCGGCCCGGTGCGGACAGGCGCAGATTCTCGGTTTCCGTGGCCTCGGCATGATTAGTGGGAGCAACCGTGACTGTGGCCATGACCGCCGCAGGTGTGACCCGGCAGATATTCGCGTAGTGTTCCGACCTTCAGCAGGCCGATATTTTCGGAAATCGAACCGTCATGCGCCTGAAATGCCCGTATGCCGGCCATGTTCAGCTTGTGAAGCGCCCCGCCGCCAATACCGCCGACAACAATAGCGTCAACATGATGGCCGCCAAGCCCCGCAACCGGATTGCACGCGCCATGCTGATGCACCTGATCGTTGTTGCTTATGGACTGAAAGGTGTTGTTTGCAATATCTACAATAACAAACTCCGGTGCTGAGCCGAAATGGTTGAATACCTGGCTGTCCAGGCCCTGATTCTCGGCTACCGGAAAACAAACCTTCATGGTGTACCTCCTGAGTTTTAGTGTGTATATGCACAAAATAGAATCTAATAATATGAATGTCAATATATTTAAAATAAAAAAACCTCAAATGGGAAAAGCCACTCGTGGAGGGTGATAGGTTGTTTTCAGGTGTGGATTGTGCAGATTTTGCACGGGGGGGGGTGGTAGTGCACTGGTTGCACGATGTTCATCCTTATGTGCATTCCGACTTTTGCTTGCTTCGCAAACATTGAATGACCTTATTCACCTCCGCCTCGTCAGGAAAGACTTCCACAGGGATGGACTTGCCCCCTGATGCCTTGTAAACCTTGTACCGGGCACAGGACTCATAGTCTCCATTACACAACTTGTTTTTTATATATTCGGCAGACTTTGGCATGTCTTTCATTTTGTCGTTGAAAAATTGGCAACACGCCGCTATTTCGCAGGCCATTGCAGGACCTCCATTGCATGATTGCAGCACTTACCGGACACCGGACCGGTGTCAGGAGATGGGCCTTCAGCCACCGCTGAAGCATTCGGGAGAAGACGATGTGCCAGTGGAAAAGGAGGATAGCTCTTTTTTTACCTCGCTCGAACCACACTCCAGACAAGTTGTTTCCCGTTCCATTCCCGGCTGCTGTACCTTTTCGAAGCGAAAGCCGCATTCCAGGCAACTGTACTCGAAGATCGGCATATACAATCCTCCATTCAGGCTAACGATGAACAACTCTCGATTTTCGGGCAGCAGCAACGTCGGACCGGACTGACTCGAAGTGTTTTCTATCCTTGATGGCAGGTAGCGAGAAATCCCCGGCCACGTGCCATTTGTCCTTCAGGTAAACCCAGGGAGCCAGCGCCGAAAGGGAAAAGCCCGGCTCCAGTTCGATCTTATCCGATTGCATGTTTCCGATAAACAGCCCGTTCTTGTTTGCCACTACCTCATGGCTGCCGTTGAAGGGCAGGGCACCGGGATCGCTGTATTCCCATGTCACCTTTTGCAGTTGAGTCCCATCCGGCGATGCGTGGCACGAGTCGCATGAGCGGCTTTTGCCCAGTTTGTGCGACATCTTATCTATCTGGATCCAGAGCATGGCCCGGTTATTTTCCGGCAGTCCTTCGAAAAGGCCTACATATGCCCAGGCATCATCGGTCCGTTGCAGGTCCGGAAGATCGGCCGGAAAACGCCAATGCAGACCCGGCGTGAATGGCGAGGACTTCTGGTTCATGACCGCCATGGGAAAAGGTTTGACCGGAATCCAGCGCCCCTTTTGATCCCTGATCAGGATCGGTTCCGGCATGTAGCCATAATAGGCCTTGAACTTGAAATACGGGGTTGCGCTGCCTGCCAGCTTGCCCGGTCCCCAATAGGTGCCCTGGTATCCTGCCACCTTTTGGACGTGGCAGGCTTCGCAGGAAAGGTTTTTGTGCTGCGATGCGGCATGACTCCTGACCGCCTCAGCGTGGCAGCGCTTACAGGATTCCTGGGCCTGTCGCTTGACCATGCCATGACCGATGCCGGGATTGCTCTTGGTGCTCTCGTGGCAATCCAGGCAGCCGACCTTGGCTTTCAAGTGAACGTCGGGTGCGTTCCCTTCGGGAAACGAGAACGAACCGCCGAAATATCCGGCCCCGCGGCGGCGATCCTCCGGCCCTGCATGGCAGATGGAGGTCCGGCCATTGCCATAACAGCTCTCGGACGGCGGAGTTTTCACAAAACTGTGGGCACCCTTTGATGGGTCGGTCGCATTTTTCTTTTGCGGATTGAAGTGACAGTCCAGGCACCCCACATGGCAGGTATTGCAGGCCTTCTGGTTGATGCGGTTGCTCTCGGCCGACATGGGGAGCGTGGTATTCGCCTGCATCGTTTCGAAGTTACCCTCAAACCAAGGACCGCAGTTGTGGGGGCCGCGCTCCTTGCTGGTCCACCCCTTGTACTGGCTCTGCTTGCCGTTGGTTGCCATGGTGCTCCGGGAAAATTCGTCAAACTCCTTTTCATGGCACGCGCCGCAGCTCTTTTTCATGACGTTGAAGTCCTGGCTCAGGGTGTCGGGGTTTTTGTCGTGCCATGACAAAGCCGCCACTGATGCATCCCTGACCGGCTTACCGTTTCTGTCCGTAACCGTAAAGATTCGGCTCATCTGATTCGTACCGTACTCAAGGGGATGGCTGCGTGGGGCGGAAACCGCAGTCAAGCCCTTTTTGGATACGACGAGCAGCCGAGCCATCCCTTTATGGGCGGTCTCCTTATCTTTTGCAGCCGGGTTGCCCAGGTGACATTCATTACAGGTGGCCGGCATGCGGCTCTGCGCCTCCACCTCCTTCTGGGTCATGAAAAAATGGCCATACCCCAGAGACTCCATTTTCAGGCGGTTTCCATGGCAATCATTGCAGCTGTCGGTTGCCTGAACAGCGGGTGTGGCAATAAACATCATCATGAACAGTATGATGGCACGTCGCACGGTTTACCCTCCTTGCCGTTGTGGCTTGCATCAGCAACAGGTAATGCTGCCTGTCATGTCCGCGCAAAGGCGAAGATACGAAAAGTGTCAAGGGTGCGGCGAGTCCCCGTCGTTCTTGCCTGGTGTTTGCTCCGGCTTCTTGGCACCCCGGTCCCCGAGGTCGCACGCGTTGGACATTCAGGTGTTTACCCCGAGGCGGGGTAGGATGAATTTTTGCAGCACAACCCACACGGCTAGGAAGCCGATTATCATCAGCACGTCTTTCATGAAAACACCTTCCTTGATAGTTCTGATGCGTAGGTACCTTCTTGCGGTAGTACGGTTCAGCCGTTAAGCCTGAAGTGTGCCACGGAGTGTTGTAATTCCTGGGCCAGCACCTCCAGGCGAGCAGCCGCCTGGGCTGTCATCTGTGAGCTGCCTGCCGTGTCCTGGACCACCTCGGTGATGCGCTGTATGTTGCCGCTGATCTCTTCGGTCGTGGCGGTCTGCTCCTCGGCTGCCGTTGCTATCTGGTTGATCTGTCCGGTTACCTCGTTAACCTGTGCCAGTATCTCCACAAGCGCCTGGCCGGAACGGGCCGCGTCTGCCGTACCATGTTCCACCTCCCGTACCCCTTCTTCCATGGCGGTCACTGCATTGCGGGTTTCCCCCTGGATCGCCTTGATCATGTCGCCGATCTCGCGGGTGGCGCGGGTCGTTCGCTCGGCCAGTGCCCGCACCTCGTCGGCAACGACCGCGAACCCTCTCCCCTGTTCGCCGGCCCGGGCCGCCTCGATTGCGGCGTTGAGCGCCAGCAGGTTGGTCTGGTCTGCAATGTCCTCGATAGTCCCGATAATCTCGCCGATCTGGTCGGAACGGGTGCCGAGGCTCTCCACGGTACGGGCCGTTTCCTGCACCTTGCCGGCGATGCGGGCCATCCCCTCGACGGTTTGCTGGACAATGGCGGCGCCCTGGGTTGCCGTGGCACAGGCGCGGTTGGAGCTTTCCACTGCCATGGAGCAGTTGCCGGCGATATCGTTGGAGGTGGCGGCCATCTGTTCGCCGGCAGTTGCAACGGTCGTCGCCTGGTTGGCCACGTGTTCCGACCCCGTGGCAATCTGCTCGGCGTTTGACTTGAGTTCCCCGGCGGCGCCTGTCACGGCGTCAGCGCTTGACCTTGCCCGGGCCACCACATCCTGGAGGGTGTCGGCGATCTGGTTGAAGCAGGTGCTGATTTCGCCCAGTTCATCGCGGGAGGTAACCGTGGCGCGTGCCGTGAGGTTTCCATCGGCCAGATGCGCGGCAGTGTCTCGCAGCATGGCTGTGGATCTGCCAATGGAGCGCGCAATCAGGAGCCCGGCGGTCAATCCGGCTACAAGGGCCACCAGGGTGGCGGCAATGATGATATTTCGGAACAGTGCGGTACGGGCCTCCGCCGTTTCGTGGGCCGTTCTGGCCAGGTCCATCTCGCGCTTCATCATGGCTTCCATGGCCTGATTGGCCTTTTTGATGGCCGGGTTGATGACCTCAAAGGTAATGCGGTATCCTTCGTGGAAATCGTTGGCAAGAGCCGCTTTCATGGCCGGTTCGAGCCCGTTCTTCACATAGGCCGTCCGCTCCGCGTGAAACGCGTCGGCAAGCGTTCGCGCTTCCCCGGTGGTCTGCTTGGCGTAAAACTCGTTCCAGGCCTGGTTGATCTCGTCGATGTTCTTTTGTATCAGGTCGGTGTGGGAGCTGGTGGGATGGTCGTGAAGCGCGCTGAACTCGTTGTTGGGATCGTGCTGAAGCGCCAGCAGCATCTGGATGCGGGTGCCCCTCATCAAGCCATCGATCCGCGACAACAGGTTGGAATTTTTGAGGTTGTTTTCATAGACCCCTTCCAGAGAGCTGTTGCACTCCCTGAAACCGGCCAAGCCGATCATGCCGATAATGATCATGAAGAGCGACATGATTGCCATCATACCGAGCAGTTTGCCCTTGATCCCGAAATGCATCATTGCATCCTCCCCACAAAACATTACGCATGCTGAATAATGGAATAATCCGAACGGTATGTTACCGCGTCTCTCGCATGGGCATACCGCCCCGGTTTTAAGTTACTTTTGCGCCAAAACCTTCACATACAGGTAAAACGCAATACCTATTACACTGATAATGCAGGCAGCTATTCCGAGTCCGAATTTAATAGTGTGCAAGTCCATTTTATACGTCCTTTCAGTTTAGTATGTGAGCCTTAGACTTATTCTTTATTACTTTTCATTACTTGAACCAACCTTTATCGACGCATTTCTCTCGAGCCGCGATAGATGCATCGACGGCCTGACGTGATTCAGGCGGCATGGTGTCGTAGTTAAGTTTATCCTTGGGTGTGACGAGAAAATGAACGTATTGTTCGAAACTTACTTCCGGCGGCAGCGCTTCGCCAATGCATTTGCAAAACTTTGCGCTTCCCACGGCCTTAAGGCATTGCTGCTCCTTATCCACCGATAGTTTCTGTTGCTCCCTGAGCGTCTTCAACTGCTGGATCTGTGTCTCCAACAGTTTGATTCTCTCCATGATGTCGTCCTGTGATTCGGCACGGCTCCACGTCACCAGTGCCGGGGACAGAAGCATGATCAGGACAAGAAAAAGCAGATTCAATCGTGACGGTTTCATACGTGTCGCCTCCTGTTGAACTCAACATGGCAGTAAAAGGGGGCACGTAAGGAACGTGCCCCCAGCCAAGCTCACGATTAACAGCCCGCTACTTCCTTTTTGCCTTTTTTAGCCGGTTTTGCAGCTTCTTTTTTGGAGCTTTTTTTATCTTTCTTTACGTCTTTTTTGACAGCCTTTTCGGTTGCGGGCTTCTCTTCCTTTTTCTCTTCCGCCAGCACAACTGTGGCAAAGCTCAGTGCCATCATTGCTGCTACCATCATCGCTGCGAATCTTTTCATCGTTTCTCTCCTTTTCTCTGGTGGGTTAGTCCGGCATGCCGGATATGGTTAAACCGTGAAAGCAAACATCCGTCTTGCTACGACAAATGACTGAGTTGGCCAGCATACACAAAGCTGAATCGAATGATCAATCCGCCCGCCAGTACCATGAGTGCACTCAGGTTCATTTTGAACAATGCATCGGTGGTCAATTCCTCGCCGTGATCTTCCTTGACTTCGAGGAACTTCATGACAAGGGCAATGGGGAAGATAACAAGCAACAGGAGCATGGCCAGTCCATACCAGAAATATTCGTGGTTGAACGTGAAGAATGGCATGATCGATTCCCTGTGCGCGCCCGAAGAGGTGTACTGCCCGTAGAAAAAGAGCGGCAGCATGACCATTTCCGCCAGTACCAGCCAGATATCGACCTTGGTGAAGTAGAGCTTCACCTTTTTCTGGTTGGAGATCATGATCATGAACGCTGCCCCGGCTGACATGGCCGATGTCAGAAAGATTACGGGCAGGATTGCGGAGTTCCACAACGGACGTGCTACGAACGAACTGAGCAGTACCCCCGTGTACACGCCAATGAAAACCCCCATGCCAAAGTTGATGGCCGCAAGTTTGAGTTTGAACTTACTCAACCACGCGGAGAGCTCCTGTAACTGCCGGAACATCAGGAGATGACGTTTGGATTCGGGAAACATGGCCAGTGCATACAAGATGCTGATCGGGTAGAAGACAAGCAGCCCCCAGGAGCCCCATGACATGGGCGAAAGAGGGTTGACAGTCAGGTAGAACCAGAACACGTTGAGTTTCCGTTCCAGGTCAAGAAAGATGAAAAACATACCGATGCTCAGGATGATGGGAACATACAGCGGGGCGCTGATGGCGGCACGTTCGCCTTCCGCCAGGTTTCCGCCTTTCCGGACATGCAGGACTGACGTCATGATAGCCAGACCCGCGGAAAGTCCTCCCAGAAAAAGATACAGTGATACTCGCCAGTCCCAGACGTGAAGGTGCGGCGAGGTAATAGCATTCAAGCCTGTTGTTGTGATTTCCATGCCCGTCACTCCTATTCCGGTTTGCCGTATTTTCTGATGTAATAGACTCGTGGTTTCGTTCCCGCATTTTTCAGGAGGACCTCGCCGTGGTTTTCCCGCAGCGCGATGCTGACAGCGCTTTTCGGATCGTCCAGGTCGCCGAATATCCTTGATGTCCCTATGCAGGTGGCTACGCAAGCCGGTTGTTTGCCGTCCTTGACGCGCTGTTCACAAAAGGTGCATTTGTCGGCAAACCCCTTTTCCTCATTGATGAAGCGGGCGTCGTACGGGCAGGCCGCGACACAGGCCTTGCAGCCGACGCAGCGATAATGTTTCAGCAGAACCATCCCGTTTTCCTTGTTTTTGTAGGACGCACCCGTGGGACAGTTGTAGACGCATGGCGGATTGTCGCAGTGATTGCACAGTTCCGAACGGAGCTCCATGCGCAGCTTGGGGAACTCGCCCTCTACATTTTCCACGACCCTGGTTCTGAACTGCTCAGGCGGGACATCGTTTTCCTTTTTGCAGGCAACAACGCATGCCATGCAGCCGACGCAGCGCCTTTGATCTATTACCATGGCATACTTAGGCATTGGTTACCCCCTTCTCTAAACGGACAAAATTCACCCTCATGCCCGTTCCTCCGCAGATCGGGTCAACCGCGTAACGGGTGATAAGACCCTGGTCATCGGCTCCCTTGCCATAGGCTTTTTTCAGTTCCTTGCTGGTGCTGCCGAATCCGTGAACCATATAAACACAATCCTCCCTGATCCGTTCGGTCGCTTTGACCCTGATGCGGTTGCTTCTTACCCCATCCTGGTTTACCAAGGTCACGTAGGTGCCGTTGGTAAGCCCCATTTCCCGTGCCTTGCGGGCGTTCATCCAGACTACATTTTCAGGAAACAGCTCGCTTAGTTCAGCGTTGTTGGTCGAGCGGCTGAACGTATGCACCGGGCTGCGGCCGTAGATGAGCCGGAATTCGCCTGCTGCGGGTTGCTGATGCTTCGTGTAGCGGGGGACAGGGTCAAACCCCTTCTCCTTCAACTCCTTGCTGTAGAGTTCTATCTTGCCTGATGCAGTTTTGAATTCCGGCTGGTTCGTGGCGGTAATGTAGGGGGTGGCGGTATCGGGAATCGTAATGATCCCGGCCTTCTTCAGCTCTTCGTAATTCACGCCCCATTGTGCGCACTGCCCCTTGATCTTGTCCTCGTAGGTATTCCAGGGGAAGTATTCACCTACCCCAAGCCGTTTGGCGAGCTCCTTGGCAATCCACCACCCAGGTTTTGATTCATACATCGGCTCAACAACCGGTTGCCGCAACGACACGGTCAGCGATTTCCCCTTGCCGACGGCCAGTGCGTCATGGCGTTCCAGGTAGGTGCATTCCGGCAGAATTACGTCAGCCATCATTGCGGTGTCAAACGGCATGACGTCCACGGCTACGAGCAGGTCCAGTTTTTTGATGGCTTCAAGCGTCTCCTTTTGATTGGGGATGGCTTTCAGCAGGTTGGTGCCGCTGACGAACCACCCCTTGATCGGATATGGAGAACCGCTGATTGTTGCCGTCCGGATTGCCTGTGTAACTCCCTCGCCGCTGGCAAAGGGGAAACCCCCGAGGTTGAGCGCCTCTTTGGTGGGGTCGGGATACGGCTTGTGTTCAATCTTCGGGAACGAGGCCTTGGTGGCCAGGTATGCTCCACCTTCTCTGCCCCAGGTGCCGAGCAGTGCCATGAGGATGCCCATGCTGCGGCTGCGTTGAGCATCATCTCCATACCAGGCTGTATGGCGTCCGGGGTGGATGCAGACGGCAGGGGCATTTCTGCCCAAAAGGCGAGCCGTCTCCACAATCTGCTGTGCCGGAATATCGGTCTCTTTTTCCGCCCATTCCGGGGTGTATGGTTTCACGGCGTCGGCCAGTTCCGAGAATCCGTTGGCATATGCGGTGATGTATTGTTTGTCGTACATCCCTTCGGAAATGATCACATTGATCCATGCAAGGATGAGTGCAATATCGCTTGCCGGCTTGATGGGAAGCCAGGTGTGGGCCTTTCCCGCCGCGGTTGAAAAACGAGGATCGATGACAACAAATTTTACTCCCTTACCCACCGCTTCGGCAAAATCCTGCACCTGAGAATTGTGCATGTTTTCTCCGAGATGGGAGCCAAAGAGCACAACAACCTTGCTGTTGACCATGTCAACACGTTCCGGCGAACCGATGCCCTCGCCGAAGGTGAGTTCCAGGCCGACATCGCGCGGACCCCGGCATTGGGCAAATGATGGCATGCCGACGTTTGGTGAGCCATAGGCCGAGATCAACGGGAGGAAATGATCAGTCGGGGTTCCATGGGTGAAAATTGCAACCGCTTCCGGGCCGTACTGCTGCTTGATCTTGTTGAGCTTGTCAGCGACCACGCCCAGCGCCTCATCCCACGATGCCTTCCGGTATTTTCCCTCTCCACGGGCGCCGGTGCTGATGAGGGGGGTCTTCAACCGGTTCGGATCGTACAAAAGCCCCGCACCTGCATTGCCCCTGCCGCACAGTTTGCCCCGTGCGCCGGGATGAGCCGGGTTTCCTTCAAGCTTCACGACGCGGCCGTTGAGGACCTTAGCCATGACGCCGCATTTCCAGAAGCACATTTCACAGAATGTGGCGGTATAGGTTGGCTTGATCATTCCTTGTTCTTCGGCCCATAAGAGAAACTTGTCGGGAAGAGCCGAGGTTACTGCCACCCCGGCGGTTAAAATCCCCGAAGTTTTTAAAAATGTTCTGCGAGAAAATGTGAATGACACGTACTACCTCCTGTCGGATGTCGTGAAACGTTACTCGTCTTCGTGCTGTAGTTTAAGCAACTGATCGAAATAGATCGCAGGGCTGGTGAGCTTTTCAATCTCCTTGGCGCTGTAACCCAGTTCTTTAAAATTCAGCACCCCATTGACCGCATGACAGTTGACGCAGCTCAGCGCCTTGTTCTTGGGCGCCACCTGGTGGCTGCTGGCAAAATAGATGGTCTGCCATCCGGGAACAGCTTCGTAATCCTTGATGCCAAGTATTTTTGCTGCGGACGCTACACCGGCAAGGGTGTCGCCGTTTGCCGTGGGAGGGGCGAAGTCCATTGCCATGAGTGTATCGTTTTTCTTGTTGTAATAGGCTTTGCCCTGGAAAATCTTGAAGGGGTAAATCTTGCTTTTGCCGTCAGTACGACTCCCTTTTGGCCCAATAAAATGCGGCGTATTGGTGACGGTCAGGTTGTACCAAGCGTACACGGGAGCTGTTTCATTAACTTCGCGTTTGAGCGTAGACGGCTCGTAAAAACCGTTGGGCTGTTTTTCCCACTTGGTGAAGTCCTTGGAAAAAGCGCCCCCGGTCCGGGGAATGTGACAGGTCTGGCAGGCGATCTTGGCGGTATGTCTGTTATGATCGGCATCCTTGTGAGGTTTATCGGTGTGACATTCGCCAACACAGGTCATGTAGATGCCGTCATTTGCCCAGTTGTTGGGATCATGGCCGGTGGGGAATTTGTGGTTTTTTACCTGATGGCAGTCAACACAGATTATGCCCTTGCTTACATGGACCTCGGCCTCCTTGGCCATAGAAAATCCCCGCTTGATCATGGCACCACCGCCGGCGCTTTCATGACAGATCATGCAGTTCTTTATGCCGGGTTTACCGATGTTTAACGCCGCTTCGGTGCTGCGGTCCTGGGTCATGACCACATTGCCGTTTTTATCCTTGATCGCCTTTCTCTTGCTGTAATCATACTTGCTGGAGTGGCAGATCAGGCAATCTATCGCCTGTTCGGCTTGGGGGCCGGTGCTGCCGACGTCACTTGCATGATCACCCGGATGACAGGTGTTGCAGCCGGTGAACTTGGTTTTACCCAGAGCGTTCGGAGGGATCTCTTTAAGGTTGTTGACGATGTCGTTACCGTTGCAGAGCGTGTAAATACGGTTTTTCATGCCATACTCTTGAGTGGGGTCGAGATTATCAACATTGGTTACCTTGGAGGCATGTTTCCAATGTACCGTGCCAAGAAACTCCTTTGCTTTGCCGGGATGACATGCTTCACATGTTTTCGGGCCTTGATAGCCGTTTTTCAAAATATACTCTTTGCCGGGGTGCTCCTTGGCTTGGGCGGTCGAAACCACGATGAGACATCCAAGCATTGCCATGATTCTGTGAAACATCGCCTCTCCTTTTAATGATCCCCTGTAAATTTGTTCCTACTATATGAATAAATGAATGTTTTTCGGTAAATAAAAAAGGTTGGAACGCCCCACGTATACACGTGGTCGTGCCGTTTCTACATCATGTAGAAACGGCACATGTTCGTGTCTTTAATCTTTCGTGATTTTGTAGGTTCCCTGTTTGCCGATCTCCACTTTGGCATTGAGGAACTTGACATTTACGTAGCCAAGATCCTTGAGGGAGTGGTAAGCCATCTCGGCCCGCACCCCGGTTGCGCAGTGGGTGACAATCAGTTTGTCCTTGGGAATCCGGGCTGCATTGGCCTTGAGTTCTTCCTCAGGGATGTTTACCGCATTTTTCAGCTTTCCCGTCTTGGCTACTTCATCAGTGTTTCGAACATCGATGATCATGACCGTGGCAGGAAGCTTGTCGGCGTACTTTTTAAATTCGGCCGGGGCAATCTCACCGGGGAGCGGTTTGGCGACATAGACCGCCTTGGTTGCCGGTTTACCGGTTGCCACGTGGTACTGGGACGATTTCCAGGCGTCAAAGCCCCCTGAAAGTATCTTTACATTGCCGTAGCCAGCCTTGATCAGAGCCTTGGCAACTGTTTCAGCCTGTTTGCCCCCATGAGCGTCGTAGATGATGACTGGTGGTTTTTTATCGCTGGGGGGAAGATTATTTATCAATTTTGCGGCTTTGGAAGCCGGGAACGATACCGCCCCCTTGATGAACCCCTTGGCGGCATGTCTGGCATCTCTCACGTCAAGGAGTACATGAGGGATGTCCCTGACAAGCCAAGCCTCTTGAAGAGATTCGGGGGACAGTATGGTAAAGTTTTTTTCGGACCAGCCTGGAACACCGTCGCGGTAGACTTTGATATTGGTGTAACCCAGCGCTTTGGCCTTGGCTGCCGATCCGGGACTCATGCTGCAGGTAATGCCCGAGCAGTAGAAAATAACCAAGGCACTTTTATCCTTGGGAAGTTTTTCGATGTTTTTGTCAAAGGCCGGAAACGGCAGATTGACGGCCGTGGGAATCGCCCCCTCCTGGAAGCGCGACAGCGGACGTGAATCGAAAAGGAAGTACTTCCCTTTTTCCGGACCAAGAGCAACCAGTTTTTCAACCTCCGCGGTTGAGATCAGCAACTCCGGCGATACCTTTACCGGCGGCTTCTCTATCAGCCGTATTGCTGTTTTGACGCCATCCTTCTCGGTGTACTCGATCTTGATCTCTTTCCCCTGCTTTGTTTTATGCAGAGCCTCGCCGTCAGTAGATTTGCCTTCGGCGGTCACTACCTTGATATCGTCCTCGTCAAATTTGACCAGTTCGATGGCATCGTCGATCTTCATCTGGATCGTATTGGACTTAAAGGCAACCTTATCAAATGTGCCCCGAAGCGTGCTTGGTTCGGCCTTATGGCAGCTGGTGCATATCCTGGCGATGGTCGGATTGGCTACAGGCGACTGTTCTGCTGAGGAAAATGCCGCCAGGGCAAGGGTTGCTCCGGTTGCCAGAGTACCCATAACGTAACGTATGGAAGTGCCTCGAATCATGAAACGAACTCCTTTTAGTATTGAAAGAGATCCCTAGCAGCCCGCGGTCTTCTTGAATATTTTGGCGGTGTTCTTGTCGCCTTGCTTGTCGTATTTGCAACGAATCTCATCACCCTCGACTATGCGATGGTCCTTGAACTTGTCGAGTGTCGTGTCGTCGGTGACCGTAATAATGACATCCGCCCCGCTTTTATTGTCCTTGAGGGTAACGGTTGCCGACTTCTGGTCTGCCGACATTACGATCTTGGTGGCGACGCCGACCATTTTAATCTCTTCGGCGCTGGCGGTTTTAACAATCATGAACGTTGAAACGACCATCACAGCCAACAGCATAACTACAGATACGATCTTTTTCATGAAACGCTCCTTTTGAATGTTTTTTTGGGTGTAGTGATTTAAGTTTGCTCTTATCAAATTCTACCAGACCTCCGGGGAATTTAAACCCCGGAGGTCTGACATGATAGCTTGAAACCTCGATTAGAAATGCACCTCAAAGGTAGCATAGACGTCATGTGCTTCCTTCATGGGCGCAAGAAGCATCAGGTCGGTCGGCTGGATTTCGGAAATTTTGACCGGGGCGCCGACCCAGTTATTGCTGCCGGTGTACTCAAAATCATAATACTGGTAACCGACCCTGATGAAAGCCTTGCTGAGGTATGAGGAGATCGGCTTCAGGTTGAGTTCCTGGATGATGTAGGGCTCATACACATTGCCACGGGTGCCGACCTTGCTGGTCCACATGTCGTCCGCGGAAGGAGCAAAGGTGATCCAGTCTTTCGAGCCATGATTAAATTCGAAGCCGAGCTTGGTTTTCGAAGGAAGGTCGTAGCGAACACCGGCATATACTGCCCAGCCGGTCTTGTCTTTCGGCGCTTCCTGCGCAAAGAATGCACCGGTACCCAGCCCTTCGAACCCGGCATTGGCGGAGACGTTGCCATTGGGGTGGGTAACGCTCAGGCCAAAATCCGTGAACATATTCAGGTCGCCGGGGCCGACATTCTTGAGGGTGCTCATGGCGCCGGCACCGTACCAGTCGATGCTGCCCAGGTTTGTAGAGGGTGCGGTGTTGCCGAACACGGTATTGTTCATGGCCGGGAAATCAAAGATATCGAAGCCGCGGTTCCATTGCAGCCAGACGCGCAGCGGATCGGTATCGACCGGGATAATTGCAACCCCCAGCATATCGGTGTCTTTTACGCTGTTGGCCGGTGTCTTGATGCCGCTGTCGAAACCGCGGCCGTAGCAGACCTTGGCATAAGCGCCGGGGAGAAAATCGATGTCGGGTGCCCAACCGAGGGTCATACCGTCAAAGGCGTAGTCAACCAGCAGGGCTGGGGTGCCGCCGTTACCCGGACGCTCGTTGTTGAGCCGCAGGTTGGAAGGTGCGCCGTTGGTGGAAGGGCGGCGACCGACCGAGAACCAGACCGGCTGATCGGCTATGTTGCTCCAGGTGGCAAAGGCGCGGTCCACATTCAGGAGGCTGTCCGATGGAATGTGGCTGAGGGTGCCGTCAAACACGCCGACACGATCCGCAAAATAGTTGCCGACCACTTGTGAGTCGCTTTGGGAACCAAAGGTCTTGTACATGTCAAGCTTGGCATGGACGAGGATATCCTGGGTCGCCTTGATGGTCAGGTCAAGACCGAACTTGTTGGTGTACAGAGTCTCGTTCTTGGGCTTGTAGGCGGGAACCAAGGTAAGGTTACCGCTGGTGGCACCGAGAAAACCTTGCATCAGCATCTGATTGGCAAGCTGTTGTGAAGCAAGGGGGAAACCGGCAAACACCTGCCCGACGGTAGTTGTTGTGGGGGTGCCTGCGGGCAGAACCGCCATCATGCCGGGAATAGTGCCTACCTGCATAGCCATGACGCTCGGCATCACCTTGGTACCCAGGGTGTTGAGGATGCCCTGCTGCTGGGCAGTGAGGGCGGGAACACTGGAAGGGTTGAATCCCGGGGTGTTCATCGCGGTGAAAAGACCCGGCAAGGAGGCTGCCATCGCTTGCGGCATGTACTTGTTAAGGATGGTGTCGAACTGGCTTGGGCTGAACAGCGCCCCGGACTTTCCCATCATTATGAACTGGGTTGCGGAGGGGCTGGTGTTTTGAGGTGTTGGAGCAGTGCCCACTGGAGCATAACCGATAGTCGAACCTGCTACGCCAGTAAGAGGATTAGTAAACGCACCCACCAGATTTCCCATCGTCCCAATTGCATCGGTATACGGCACGGTCTTGCCGTAAAGCGAATCGACCCTGAAACGGTAGTCGCCACCGATCTTCAACCATTTGCTGAGAGACTTGTCCTCGTCTTTTTTGACTTGGCCTTTGAGTTCCATTACTTCCTTGGTCAGTTGGTCGAGCCTTTTTTGCAGGTCGTCGTCGGCCGCACGCGCCGCAACAGGAAGCGCCATACCCGCGACAAGCGTCATGAGCGCCAACTTCAATACAGTCTTCTTCATTGAATCCTCCTTTTGTTTATGATGCACCAGCTGTTGAGTCCCTGACTCAAATCCGCTTTCGGCTTCTCATTCCCTGCTCGCTCTCGTGATCACCTCCCCTAAGTTCTATAGGTGCTCTACAGTAAGACTAAAACTAAATGCAGTATGCTGTATGCTGTATGCAATTAATCAACGCACTAAAATAATTGAATAATATGTAATTAAAACGCTTGTTTTTTGGCAAATGGTGCGGCGGTAACGATAAAAAAATGCCGACGGTTTTATCCGTCGGCGATCACAAAGAAGGAGGGTGTTGCTTTGCCACTTCGTAGGTGCTAAAGTTTTGTTTCATATTAAGAAAAACATTGGTGCACATCAGGCACAAAAAAATGATGTTCCCAAGGAAGAGACTCATTTCAAAATACCCCGGCATGGACATGTCTCTCAAACCGATTGTAACTAGCTGGTTTTCCATAGGTACCTCTACACCCCGCTGTTGTATGGATATCTTCGTTACCTTGGTTTGTTTACATAGGCATAATTAATTATGTATTTAATGCTATTTTAGGATATATTGAAAACGAAATATTCGCATGCAGCTATGCGTTTTGTGCAATGGGCTGATGGGAAAAAGGGGCTTAGTAATGAAATCTGAATATTTCCAGACTCTTGTGGAGGTTGTTGCCGCGGGAAGCTTTTCGAAGGCGGCTGAAAGACTCTTTGTTACCCAATCCGCGGTTTCTCGCCGAATTCAGTTTTTGGAGGAGCACTACGGCTATCCGCTTATTGACAGGAACAGCCCGGTGCTGGTGCCTACCGAGGCGGGCCGGATTGTGATGGAAAAGGCAAACAAAATGATTGCCCTTGAGAGGGAGCTGGTACAGGACCTGCACGAATACGAACATAAACCCGGCGTTACCTTTTGCTGCACCCCGGCCTTCGGGATTGCCTACCTGCCTGAAATCATGAAAAGTTTCATGTTGTTGCATTCAAGTACGTCAGAGATGAATTTTTCTTTTGAATTGCCGGACAAGGTTGTGGAAGGTCTGCGTGAAGGGATCTATCAGGTTGGGGTGATTGAACACTCGGAGCGTTATGATCTCAGCGGGTTTGAAACATTTGAACTGCCGGATGATGAATTGGTCTTTGTCAGCTCGCCGTTGCTCGGTCTTGGCGAACAAGAGGTGACGATTGATCAGCTTGTTGCCTATGATCTTTACGTCAGGAAGGAGGGGTGCTGCTCAAGCAAGCTGCTTTCATTCAACATGAAAAAGAATGGCAGAAGTTGCGCTGATTTTGCGCGAACCATTGTGTGCGACGATCTGCACTTGATTATCAGCACGGTTTGCGAGGGAAACGGCATTACATTTGTCTCGCGGTCACTTGTAGAGCAGCATCTCAGGCAGGGAACCCTCCGGGAGCATCGTATTGCCGGGTTCAATCATACGCATCACCGGACACTTATTGTGAATACCACCTGTTTCGTAACCCCGCTTTTGCAGGATTTCGTCGCCGGAATCTTCGCGGCATTCAGGCTACCAGCGCCAGCGTTACCAAACTGATTTGCTATTGAAATCAGTAATATTCGGTTAGGTTTTTTCAATCCGCAACATCCTCCCTCTCCCTAGCCCTCTCCTTTAGGCCCTTTGGGTCCACAAGGGGAGAGGGGATTTTAAGCCCCCCTCCCTTTTCCTAACCAGACAACGCTGCATTGAACTACTCTTTGCCGATGGAACGCCTATTTTCCGGAAAGCTCCCTGGAACGCCGGGTGGCCGCATCAACCGCGTCCATGACCAGTCCGCGAAACCGGCCGTTTTCCAGTGCATGCAAGCCGGCAATGGTTGTTCCGCCGGGTGAGGTGACGCGTTCCCTGAGCAGCGCCGTGTGCTCGCCGGTTTCGGATGCCATGGCCGCCGCTCCGAGCACGGTCTGCACCGCCAGGCTCGTGGCCACATCACGTGGCAACCCGTTCTTTACACCGGCGTCGGCCAGCGCCTCGATAAAGGTAAACACATAGGCCGGCCCGCTGCCGGACAAGCCGGTTACGGCGTCCATCTGTTTCTCCGGAACCGTAACGACCACCCCGACGCGGGAGAATATTTCCCGGGCAATCTCAAGATCCTGGCCCGTGGCCTTCCTCCCCGGGGAGAGCGCCGTGGCGGCAGCCTGGATCAGGGCCGGCGTGTTGGGCATGCAACGCACCACCCGCACACCATTGGTAAGGGTTTCTTCGATGAAACCGGTGGAAATGCCAGCCATGATGGAGATGATCAGCGTGTTGGATGATATGACCGGTTCAAGACCGGTCAGCACACTGGCTGCCACCTGGGGTTTGATAGCCAGGATGATGATGTCGGACCGGCGCGCCACTTCCAGGTTATCGTCGGTAACTTCCGCGGAATATTCCGTAGAAAGAAAATCCCGGCGCAACTGCACCGGCTCTGCCACCATGATGGATCCGGCCGGGACGTTCCCCGCCAGCAGCCCCTTGATAATAGCCTCGGCCATGTTGCCGCCGCCGATAAATCCGATCTTTTTGCCGTCAAGCATGGTGATGCCTCCGATATGAAGGGTTTGAAGATCAAAAACGGTTTCTCACTCGCTCACTTCGTTCGCTAAAGTTCACGAAGGTCACAAAGAACGTCAGAGTATATAAAAAATCTCGCTTTCTTTGAGTGCTTTGTGAGCTCTGTGAGAGACCGCAGTAGATTTTTTCCTAGCTGCCGCCGCTCTTGGTAATCATCATCACCCCGATGCAGACCAGTACGGTCCCTGCCCATCGCAGGGGGGACACAACCTCGCCCAGGAAGTACTGGGAGAGAAAGGCAACCAGCACATAGTTGAGCGCCTGCATGGGAAGCGCCACCGACAGGTCTTCCCAGGAGAGCACCGCCAGCCAAAGAAAGAAAAATACGGCCAGCATTGAGGTGCCGACAATGAGCTTGGGGTTGGTCAGGGCTCGCAAGGCTGCGTCCATGATGCCGCGCAGGTTCATGGCCGAGATGTCCCCCATCTCCTTCATCCCCTTGGCCAGCAGGATATCCCCCACGGTTCCGGCGGTTACCGCCATGAGCATAACGATCAGCGTTTTAAGCATGTCCCTTCCTGTCTCCCCGATAATTGTACAGTTCGATTCCCAACGAATTCAGCTTCTGTTTGACCTGTGGGCTGGTAATGGCCGCCAGTTCCCCCTCATGGCGGTAATCCGGCATGCGGCGGCTGATCTCCTCGTCCGGCAGCATGCCGGGGTGAAAATAGATCTCGGTCAGTCCATCTTCCAAGCCGTCGAGGATGTTGAGGATGTATTCCTCGGTCATGCGCCCGGAGTTGAGCACCCCCTTGACCTCACCGGCGTGGCGGATGCCCATCCGCTTCAGCTCGGGCAGGGCATGGGCGGCAAGCGACCCGAAGATGACCCGTTCCACAGCCTTGCCCATCTTCCGTTCGCGGTCAAAGGCCAGGTTATGGAGGAGGCGCTCCCGGGAGAGGCGGAAACTGGTGATGCCGTGGCGGGGCATCAGATCGCACAGAAAGGCAAAGACCGTGGGGTGCAGGTGAATATTGAGATGCCCGTCCACGTGGGAAAGCGGTATGCCTGCCTCGCGAACCTTGACGATCTGGGCCTCGATCTCCTGTTTCACCTGTTTGTACAGACCCTTGTCGAAGAAGTAGCGCATGCCCGCAGCAACCGGGTTGTCGGTAAAATTGCCGTCACGATCCACCAGGCCGGGAATCCGGTCCGGCGGCAGCACCGCTTTCCCCTGCACCAGGGTCAGGTGGAGCCCGACCTGCAGGCCGGGGTTGCGACGAGCGATCTCGACCGCCTCGTCAAAGGCCGACCCGCCCGGCATGATCGAGGCATTGGTAAGGATGCCGTCGTGCCAGGCCCTTTCCACTGCGGCATTGACGCCCGGCGAAAGGCCGAAGTCATCGGAGGTGACGATCAGGTGACGGCTCATTTGCAGTCCGAGCAGGATTCCTTCCGCTTGCGCATGTACTCCAGGTACTGCTTGCCTTCCTTGAGTAATTTCCTGCGCTCTTCGCTGTCCACGATCATCCTGCCGATGCTGCGCAGGATGTATTTTGGCCGGAAGTAGAACTTGTTGTAGAACTCCTCCACCGAGTTGAATATCTCGGCGTTGGAAAGATGCGGATAGTTTATGACGCACTTCTGATGGCCGGTGTCGTCGATGAAGTTGTCCGAGGAGATCCAGCCCTGGTCCTTGCACAGGTCGTAGAACTCGGTGCCGGGGTAGGGCGAGGCCAGGGATGCCTGGATCGAGTTGAGATCCAGTTGTTTGGCGAATTCGATGGTCTCGCGGATGGTCGCTTGGGTCTCGCCCGGCAATCCCATGATGAAGGCGCCGTGGATGGAGAGCCCCAGTTTTTTGCAGTCCTTGGCAAACTGGATGGCTTGGCCTTTGGTGACCCCCTTCTTTATGTTCTTGAGGATCTGCTCGTTGCCGGTTTCAAAGCCGACCACCACATGCCGCAGGCCTGCCTCACGCATCACCTTGAGGGTCTCATAGTCGGTGTTGGCGCGGGCGTTGATGGTCCAGGATATGCCCAGGGGCTTGATCAGTTCCGCAATACTCCGGGCGTGCTTCCTGTCGGCCGAGAAGGTGTCGTCGTCAAAGGACAGCTCCCGCATTTCCGGGATGTTGTCCACGATCCATTTGATCTCTTCATAGACATTCTGCGGGCTGCGGGTGCGCATCTGGCGGCCGGAGAAGGTCTGGGGCCAGAGGCAGTAGATGCAGCGTGACGGGCAACCACGGCTGGAGTAGATCGAGACGTAGGGGTTCTTGAAGTGGGGGATGACATACTCGCTTATCGGCAGGTCGCGCTTGTATATCGGTGCCACGAAGGGGAGAGCGTCCAGATCGGCGATTGGCGGCCGGTCGGGGGTATGAACAACCTGTCCGTCTTTCAGGAAACTGATGCCGTCAACCTTGTCCCAGTCGCGCCCCTCGCACAACTCCTTTGTGGAATAGTCGAATTCGCCACGGCAGACGATGTCGATGATGCCCTTGCCGGCGCGCAGCGACTCCTCCGGCAGGACCGTGACGTGCGGTCCGGTCAGGACGGTCACGATTGCCGGTTTGATCTCCTTGATGCGGCGGGCCGTCTCGATGTCGATGGCCAGGGTGGGGGTTGATGTGTACATCACCACCATGTCAAAATCCCTGGCAATCTTCAGGCAATCGTCCAGGGTGAACTTCTGCACCGGCGCATCCACAACGCGGCTGCCTTCGATCATCCCGGCGGGAAAACAGAGCCAGGTCGGGTACCAGAACGAGGTCACCTCGCGGGATGCCTGGTAGCGCGCACCGGCGCCGCCGTCAAAGTCCTCGAAGGTGGGAGGGTTTAAAAATAACGGTTTCATTACTACTCCTTATGCCTGTTCGTAAAACATCTAACTTATAGGTAAGCCGCGAGAAAGTCAAGGTTTACACCATGCGGCCCAATAGCAACGGGGCATCCATGCCTGGATGCCCCGTGCGTTGCAACAGCCATGTTGCAGAGGTTATTTCTTTTTCGGCTGCTTCGCGATGATCAGGTCCTTGATCTTCTCGTAGACCGCATCGGGGATGACCTTTTTGGATTTGAGCTGGGTCTTGTTGGCATAGGGGCGGTTGACGACGATCTTGGCAATGTATGCATCGCCCAGGCCGGGGATGGCCTTCAGTTCGGCGTCACTGGCGCTGTTGATGTCCACCGGCTCTTTTTTCGCGGCGCCCTTGGCCTTGGCGGCTGCTTCCTTGGCGCCCGGCTTGGCGTTGTCGGCCGCCGGTTTTGTAGCCGGCTTGGCAGCGGGGGCCTTCGGGTCGGCGGCAAAGGTAAAGCTGGCGGAAAGCAGCAGAGCGACCATGGTCAAAACGATGCTGGTGAAATGTTTTTTCATTGGTGAGCCTCCTGAAAGAGAATGAGAGTGAGTTTTTCTAGCAGGTGCGTCCGTGGTTGTCAACGAGGAACTCCCTGATGACGGCAAAAGTCTCGTGCGGTCGTTCTTCCTGTGGGTTGTGCCCGCAGTCGGGGATAATGTCCAGCCGCGAGTTCCGCAATTCCCGCTGCAACCGCTCGCCCTGCCATTGCGGGACAATCCGGTCGTGTTCGCCCCACACAAGCAGTACCGGGATGGAAAGGCCGGCGTAGCGTGCGGTGATCAGCGCGGTGTCGGGGGGGATAAACTGGCGCACCGTGCGCGACAGCGCCGTGGATGCGTCTTTGCGGCGGTACCCGGCTGCGTAGCGTTTAATCAGTTGTCCGGTGATCCGTTCATGGCGGTAAAACGCCCGCTTCAGTGCGGTGAGGGCGATCCTTTCGGCCGGGACCGCATTCATCAGCAGGGGGCCGATGAAGCGCAGGGCGAGTATCCGCATGAAGGGAGGTACCTGCTGGGGAAAGCCGGGCGCTCCGATCAGTATCAGGCGGCTGACAGCCGGGCAGTCGAGTGCGGTCAAAAGCGCCACCGCGCCTCCGAAGGAATGGCCGATAAGGCTGACGTCGGCCAGGCCGTGGGAGCGGATATAGGCCGCTATGATACGGGCATTGTGCAGGGCCGAATAGTCGCCGGGCAGCCGTGACGAGCCGCCGTGCCCCTTCAGGTCAAGCAGGTGCAGCGTGTACTCCTCCCGTGGAAAGAGCGGGGCCAGTTCGTCCCAGGTGCGGAGGGAGGCGGCAAAGCCGTGCAGGAGGACAAGGGTGTGCGGGCCCGTCCCCACGACCTGATAGTGCAGGTATTCATCGGGAGAATGGACGAAAGTCTTGTCAGGCATGGTTGATGCGCCCTTTCAGGATGGTTCTGATAGCTTCATAGGTCCGCCCCGTCATTTTTGCAAGATTTTATTTTCGCCATTGCAACGGGAGTGTGATATGTGAAAGAAAAGAATGTAGAGCATCCCCAGGCAAGGAGATTATGCGATGAACCTCAAGAAACCGGAACTAACCTTCAAGTACCTCTTCAATCACGGCTATAACCCGACCTATGTCAACGGTGCCCAGGGAGGCTTCTCTCCCCGCGGCGAGATGGTGATCCATTTTTACCTGGAGCGCCAGGGACTGCCTGAATCCATCTCCCACGAGATCACCCCTGATGGCGCCATCGGACAGGAAACCGCCGTGGAACCGGCTGACCTGTCACAAAGCATGGTACGTTTTATCGATACCGGCGTGGTGATGAATTACGATAACGCACGGGTTTTTCACGCCTGGCTGGGCGACAAGCTGCGTGAGATGCAGGAGTTGCATAACGTACATGCCGCCTTTGAAAAAGGCCCTGCCGGCGGGCAGGCGTGATGGGAAGCATGCTGGATGGAGAGCAGGGGGCGTTGGATGATTAGATTTGTGGGATACCGGTTCATGTTGCTGCTGGCGTTGCTTGTGCTGGCGTCGCCCGTTTTGGCCTTTCCCGTCCCGGAGCGCCTGGAGTTCGAGATAACCTATACCGGTATCCCGGCTGGAAGGGCGGTGCAGGAGGTGACCATGGAGGGGGATGAGATGCATATCGTCTCCACGGCACATTCCGCCCCCTGGTTGAAAATCTTTTTTCCGGTGGACGACCGCATCGAATCGGTGCTGGTCAAGGGAACCGCATCGCCCGTCATCGGAGTGCCCCGGCTCTACCGCGAACGTATCCACGAGGGATGGACCCGCTTTCAAAAGGACGCGGTTTTTGATCATCGAACCATGGAGGTGACCACCAAGGACTTCCTCAAGAACAACGAGACCACCCACAAGATTACCCCGAAGACCTTTGATACCCTGTCCAGTTTCTACTTCTTCCGTACGGTGTCGCTCCATGTGGGTGCATCCTATTTCATCGATATCTTCGATTGCAAGCGGATGTGGAACACCGAGGTAAAGGTGCTGCGGCGCGAGGAGATCGAAACCCCGCTGGGGAGGTTCAAGACGGTGGTGATCATGCCGCTGCTCAAATCGGAGGGGATCTTCGCCCGCACTGGGGACATGCACATCTGGCTCACGGACGATGAGCGCCGCATCCCGGTGCTGATGAAGTCCAAGGTCAGGATCGGCAGCATCACGGCCACATTGGTAGGGGGAAGCTACTGGCCCCAGAAGAAGTGACGGTCATGGACAGAAGACGCGAACAGCCCGCCTTGAGCGGGCTGTTTTGCGTTTGGACTGTGCGCTTAGTTACTCAGAGTTATCCGGCCAGGAAATTGCTTTAATAGATTTTGGCTAGAAACCACTGCCTTGCACCCTCCCCCTATCCCCTCCCATCAAGGGAGGGGGGGCTTGAATCCCCTCTCCCCTTGTGGACCCAAAGGGCCTAAAGGAGAGGGTAGGGAGAGGGGGAGAAGTCTGCTGATTACTTGCTGAGATAATCCCCCAGAAGTCCGCGTGAATGCTCGTCCTCGTGGCAGTGGGTGCACAGGTTCTCCCAGTTGCTGCCATCGGGCGGGTTGTTGTGGTGGTTGCCGTCCTTGTGGTGCACGGTCAGCAGGTTCAGGTTGGACTGGTCGAACTCCCGTCCGCACTTGGCGCAGACCGGGCCATGGATCTTGATGGATTTTGTTCGATAGTTGCTGTTGTCCTCCGCTGCCCCGCGCATCTGCTTGACAAGCGCGGCCGCCTTCTCGGCGCTGGGGAGGGTAACGGTTTTCGGGCCTCGTGATCTCATCGGTTGTTTCCTTTTTACTGTCACTTTTATTTTGATTCTACACAGGGATCGATTCTACCTGCAAGCCATAAAGCCCCCTCTGGAATTCCTTTCGCGCACATAACACCGTGGTTTTGTTGCTTTGTAAAACTTAATGAATAAATTAGACTTTTAAATCAAATAGTTAGCTTGACATTCGCTGGTATGTTTGCTACCTCCGTAGGCATGGAATAACTATCAAGGGGCATGCCACATGATCAGCGTTGAATTCCTCATTACCTCTCTCATCGTCATACTTATTCCTGGCACGGGAGTAATTTTCACTGTTTCCACCGGAATCACTCAGGGACGCAAGGCCAGCGTTTACGCAGCACTTGGCTGCACATCCGGAATCATTCCCCATCTTCTGGCAACCATCCTCGGTCTTGCCGCCATTATGCATACCAGCGCGCTGGCGTTCCAGACCCTCAAGTATGCTGGTGTGGCTTATCTGCTCTACATTGCCTGCGCAACATGGAAAGACACCTCTGCATTTGCCCTGGAAAACACACCGTCACGCAGCACAGCCATGTCATTAGTGGTAAAGGCCTTGCTTCTCAACATCCTCAATCCCAAGCTGACCATATTCTTTCTGGCATTTCTACCGCAATTTGTAACACCCAACTCCGCCGACCCGCTCTTTCAACTTCTGCTTCTAAGCGGCGTCTTCATGGCCATGACCTTTGCGGTTTTCGTGGTCTATGGCCTGCTGGCCCATACTTTCCGCACTACCGTAATAGAATCGAAGCCCGTACAGGCTTGGTTGCGCCGGAGTTTTGCCGCTGCTTTTGCCGGGTTAGGTGTGCATCTGGCGCTTTCGGAAAAATAGAGTCAATACAGAGAGTGAACCCGGAGGGGCAAACCTACACTCTTGATAAAGTGAAATGTGTAGGTCTGACACCCAGGTATTTCCCCTTTCGGAGAAATAACGTCAATACAGAGAGTGACTAGCAGTTGGAGCGGGTGTTGCCGAGGGTGTAGGGAAGAAATGTTCGTTTGGGGGATGAGCAGTTCGCACGCGTTAACTGGCTCAATAAGGAGTTGGCTGAAAGAAGAAGAGGCGAAAAAAATGGAGCTGAATAACAGTAGAGAGATTTCCGAGAGCAAATGGCGAGACCTCGTCGGTGGATTCATCTTGGCCTTCGGAGAAATAGAGTTCATCACGTACCGTCTATGGAATGATCTCTTTCCTGACCAGAAGGCACCAGATAAGTTTCGACCGCGTACAAACCTGATACTTGACCACCTAAAGGTATCACCCGAAAAAAATGAAAATGTGATTCAGTTACTTACCGATGCAGTTGGGCTTGCGGAGAAAAGAAACATCGTCGCGCACAACCCAATGCAGGTCCAGGTGTACCAGCACGCACGTACACGCCAAATTATGATTGACCATGCGATATCATGTAGAAAGACAGAAGAGTACATAGAGGATTGTGATTTGAAAGAGTTTCGCGCGAACGCAGAGACTTTGGTTTGGAAGCTCTACCTAACGCTAGAGTATATTCCAGAATTTCCTCAGCCGAAGTAACAGTCAACCATCGGGTGGTGTGGTTTTCATCGCACACTCTCAGCCCCGTTGTCCATTCAGGTTTAAAACAGGATAGGAGCCTGATAATGTCTTTTAAATTTATTTTTCAGGTTCTTCGTCCAACTATAATAATTTTTTCCCTTATAATTATTACGTTGTGGCTCTGGCCGTTCAATAACACACCTGAAGGATTTGTGATTTGTAGCGAAGGTTACTATAAATGTGAGAAGTGTAAAAGTCTTGATGGGGGGATATTTGGCAAGGGACCCTGTAAGAATTTTATGACTAAAAAAGCCACATTTTGTATTCATAAATGGGAAAAAATATCCAAATCTGATTTTAGAATTTATGCAACTCAGTGGTTTAACTATGACTGGACCAAGGAAGATGGTTTGTGGTGGAATGACTGGCAATACGTATCAAAATCTCCCAAATAAACCCGGGATCCGGGATCCGCTAGGGGGACGTAGTTGCTTTATTGCTTTATGATTCGATTTCAGTTTTGGATAGCGCAGTTAAAACAATAAAGCAGCTATGCCCCCCAATTTCCCTTTCTCGACTACAATAAAATCCATAGACCGGTTATAGCAAATACGCTATACTGAAAACCATGACTTGGACGATCACTTATTACGACGATTCAGTACAAGACGAGATCCTTGCGATGCCATCAGGGTTTCTCGGTCGCTATCTTCGCTATGCCGACAGAATGGAGGTCTATGGACCTGATCTCGGTATGCCGCATACTCGCGCAATGGGAGACGGTCTCTTTGAATTGCGATTGAAGGCATCGGAGGGAATCGCACGGGTATTCTACTGCACGATAATTGGCCGAAAAATTGTGATGTTGCACCAATTTATCAAGAAGTCAGACAAAACCCCGCCAAGAGAACTTGAAACAGCACGACGAAGAATGAAGGAGTTCAAAAATGCTTACTCACAAAGAAGTTAAAGCCCGCGCCCTTGAGCGCGCAGACGTCAAAGCCGAATATGATCGGTTGGACAAAGAATTCCAATTTCTCGATGAATTTCTCAAAGCTCGCACCGCTGCAGGCGTCACGCAAGCAGAAGTTGCCGAGCGCATCGGTACTACCCAGTCTGCTGTCGCTCGCCTTGAATCAGGTCGTGGGAAGCATTCTCCGTCAATTGCGACGCTAGAAAAATACGCGCATGCCCTCGGATGTCGCTTGGAGTTGAGATTGGTCAATGAAACAGTCTCAAGGAAAGTTGAAGAGCAAACAACACGCTCACCCGGACGTACGAAAAAGTTGCGTGCCGCTTGAAGTCTCGTCTTTAGCCCGAAAACGACGCCGGGAAATAGCTGAATTGCCCAACGAGCGGCACGATCAGACGGCGCAACCTCATGGCGTTCCAAAGAGCATAAAGAAAGGCTTGCTGTCGCACGACAGCAAGCCTTTCCAGTTCAGTGGATATAAGCTCCTACAGACGGCCGACAGATACCTCACCCGTTCAACAACTTCACCGTGGCCCGGTTGTCGGTGTAATAGTCGATGATGTTGTAGCAGCCGTAGGTCTGTTCGATGCTGAACATGCTGCTGAGCGGCGCGCCGATGGCGTTCAGCAGGATGATGCGGTTGACGCCGCCGTGCCCCACCACCAAGACCTCCCGCCCGTTATGCCGCTCAATAATCTCGGCAATCACCGGCATGACCCGTGCCTGCACGTCCAGCAGGTTTTCCCCCTCCGGCACCCGGTAATTGACCAGGTCGTTCAGCCGGGCCTGCCACTTTGTTGGCCAGCGTTCCTTTATCGTTTTCCAGGTAAGCCCCTCCCAGATGCCTATGTTCAGTTCCCGTAACTCCCGCCGAAAAACCGGTTCAATGTTGAAGTCCCGGCAGATGATCCCGGCGCCGGCTACACAGCGCCCCAGGTCGCTGGCATAGCAGGCCGAGATGGGACTGCCGGCCAGGCGTTCCTTGAGCACGTGGTACTGTTCGATGCCGACGTCGGTCAGGGCAACGTCGGCCTGGCCGTTGTAGCGGGGCTGGTCAAATCCTTCCACCTGGCCGTGGCGGATGAGATGAATGCGGGTGCGGGGTGTCATGATACTCCTCGTTGTTTGTGCCGCGTATGCCATGGCAGGCAGCCGCGGGTTGATTACATGCGTTACCCCTGGAGAATCTCGCTGATCTTGGAGTACAGGGCCTGCAGGGAAAACGGTTTCTGGATATAGTGAAAGTTGTCGGACAGCATGTTCTGGCGGGTGATGATGTTTTCGCTGTAGCCGGACATGAACAACACCTTCAGGTCGGGCCGCCGGCGCTTCAACTCGTTGTACAGGTCGAGGCCGTTCATCTCCGGCATGATCACATCGCTCAGGAGCAGGTCTATCTCGTCGCAATGCCGCTCCATGATGGCACATGCCTGGGCCGGGGTTTCCGCGACCAGAACCCGGTAGCCGCGATCGGTCAGCAATTCGCCGGCCATGTCGCGAACTATCTGGCTGTCCTCGACCAGCAGGATCGTGGCGTCATGCACCAGGAGGCACAGTTCATTTTCCTTCACCTCGACGGCTTCGACCTGGCCCACCTCTGTCAGCCGAGGGAAGTAGAGGGTGAAGGTGCTGCCGTGGCCGACCTCGCTGTAGGCATTGATGTGGCCGCCATGCTGCTTGACAATGCCGAAGACGGTGGCCAGCCCCAGCCCGGTCCCCTTGCCCTGCTCCTTGGTGGTAAAGAACGGTTCGAAGATGCGGCTCAGGGTGTCTCCGTCCATACCGCTGCCGTTGTCGCTCACCGCGAGCTTGACATACGCGCCGGCCGGCAGGTCCGGCCCGGTGGGGGAATTGGGGGACACGTAACAGTTGGCGGTTTCTATGATGAGTACCCCCCCGGCCGGCATGGCATCCTGGGCATTGATGGCCAGGTTCATGATGATCTGCTCGATCTGGGATGCATCGGCCATGATCGCCCCCAGGCACGGGTCGAGTTTCAACTCGATAGGCACATCCTCCCTGATGGTCCGCTCCAGGATCAGGCGGAAGTTTTCAATGGTCCGGTTAAGATCGACGACCGTCATCTCCAGCACCTGTTTGCGGCCAAAGGCCAGCAGTTGCCGGGTCAGGTCGCGGGCCTTGCCGGCCGCGTCGAGAATTCCTCTCACCCTTTTGGCGGACCGTTCGTCGGATGCGACAGCCCTTTGGAGCATTTCGGCATATCCGAGGATCGGGGTCAGCAGGTTGTTGAAGTCGTGGGCCACCCCGCCGGCCAGACGACCGATGGACTCGATCTTCTGGGAGTGCAGCAGGTTCTGGGTCAGTCGCCTGTTCTCGGCCTCGGCCCGTTTGCTGTCGGTCAGATCATGCCAGGCGGTATGGATGATCCAGCGCTCGTTCATGGGGATGGCGGTCAGCATCACCTCAACAGGCAGATCGCTGCCATCGGCCCGTATATGCAGCCATTCGAAACGGTGGCTTCCCTGTTCATAGGCCAGTCGAATCATCTCGGCCGTTTTTTGCGACGACAGGCTGCCGTCAGGCTGATACTCGGGGGACAGAGCCGCGGGGCTTAACGAGATCACCTGCTGCTTGTCGTGATAGCCGAGCATTCTGAGGGTGGCCGTGTTGCAGTCGATAAAGACCTCGCCGTCGATCAGCAGGTTGGCATCGCCCGATTTTTCAAAGAGGAGGTGAAAGAGTTCCTCCTTCTGGGACAATTCCCGTTCCACCCGCTTGCGGTCGGTGATGTCCAGTATGACCCCTACCAGGCCGCGTACCGCGCCGTCCTTGTCCAGCATGCACGACTTATAGAAGATCACGTCGCGGAGCCCGCCGTCGGCAAAGGCCATGCTGGACTCATAGGTTTGGGTCCCGGAACGCTCCATCAACTCCAGGTCTGCCCGGCGATAGATCGCGGCCAGATCAGGGGAGGCGATGTCGAATACCGTGGCGCCGATGATCTGCTCGCGCGGCCGGCCCAGGCAGGTGCAGAAGGCCTCGTTGCAGCCGATGTAGATCCCGTTGGAATCCTTGTAAAAGATCGGGTTGGGAATGGAATTGATGATGGTGTCGAGCAGCTTTTCATTCTCGATGATCTGGTGTTCCATGGCCTTCTGACGGGTAATGTCCTCGGCAATCCCCAGAAAGCCGCTGATGGCGCCCTGCTCGTCGCGGATGGCGGTCACGATCAGGCTGACCAGCAGCATGCTCCCGTCTTTGCGCACATAGGTCCATTCATGGTGGTCCATGCCAAAGAGCCGGGCGTTTTCCGCAAAGGCCTGGAACCCGCTGATCGGGTGATCCAGGCCCTCGCTGAGCAGCCGCGCCCGCCCCTCGACCTCGGTTCCGAGATGGAACACCAGGGGGGTCTGTATGCCGACCATCTCCGCGGCAGAGTAGCCGATCATCTTCTCGGCGCCGTGATTGAAAACCGTGATCAGGCCATCGGGGTCGGTGGCGATGATCGCGACCTCCGAGGCGGCATCCAGCACCGCCTGTAACTGGCGGTTGGCGGCAGCCAAGGTGGCGCGGGTCTCTTCCAGTTCGCGGATGTGGCGTTGCAGTTCAGGGTAATAGCTCTTTCGGGCCGAGTGTTCCCCCAGACCGATGATCTGCTCCCTGAGCCTGTCCCAGTTTTCGTCAGAAGGCGCGCCCATAGATTTCCTCTATATCCCGTAAACGCTCTTCGGGCTGACGAACTTTCCGATCACCGCGTTCTGTCCCATATGTCCGCCCTCCTTGCTGCTGAGGATCACATCTGCACGGTCGTGGTTCTCCCGCCAACCGCACATCGGATAACGGTTTTATACATAACACAGTTTCATCGGTTTGGCAGCAGGGATTATCACCGGTTGCGGCATTGCCAGAGCCAGGCATTTTGAGCAACAATTCCCCTAACCCTTACCGGCCGGCAGGATGCCGTGCAGGTGGTGTACATAGCGATCTTCCAGTCCGCGAACCTGTTGCGGACTTTGGTTTCGGGCAGCAGAGCAGAAGGCACGGAAGGCCTCTTTCAGGAGGAGATTGATATCTTCCTTGTTGAACCGTTCCGGACTCCCCGTATCCCCGGAGTTGCGACAGAGCCCTCCCGTACCGGCCCCATCCCGCCGGAGGTTGTCCATGCTCATAAAGTATTCCGCTGCCAGCCGTCCCATGGCCGAGCAGACCTGTCCCACCCGGTCATCCCGGAAACGGTAGCACGCCTCGAAGGGGAGACGCGGGTCCGCCGTCAGCCGCCCCTCGTGCTCGAAGCGCTCCCAGGCCGTGGAGCCATACAGGACGATCTGGTTGTGGTAGAGCAGGTTGGCGGTCAGGTCATGGTCGGTCAGCAGGCCCAGCCCTTCCAGGAAGGTGTAGTTCGCGTCCAGCTCGGCCAGGGTTGTATCGGGCTCGAACATGATGAAGCCGATGGTGAGGTGGATCCCGCTTTCCCGGCAGATGCGTACCGCCTGCGCGGTCTGCTCCGCCGTAACCCGCTTGTTGATCCGCTTCAGAACCGCATCGCATCCGGACTCGATACCGAGAAATACCGAGGTTGCACCATTGTCGACCAGGGTTGCCATCAACCCCTCATCAATGGTGTCCACCCGGGTTTCAAAGCCGAAGGGGAGGCTGAAACCCCGAGCCATCCGGCTGATTTCCACGACCCGCTCCCGTTCGTTCGCTCCGCCGCCGATGAAGGTTGGATCGATGAAGTACAGACTGTCGATTGTGCGCCGGGCCAAACGTGCCTCCAACTCCCGCTCCAGCGAGGCGACCGGACGTACTCTCCGCCTGCTGCAACCGTAGAAACGGTGGATAAAACAGAAACTGCACTCTCCGTAGCAGCCCCGGCTGGCGGCGATGTTCAGGGTGGCATAGGTGCAGTTCGTGCCCACGTCATCCGGTATGGCTAGCCCGGCAAGGTCGCTGATCAGCGCTCGCGGTACATACTCGCCATTTCGCAGGGCAACACCGGGCAGCGGTGTAACCGAGCGCTTATCCATGAAGCTGTCCAGCAGTTCGGCCAGTGTCTCTTCAAACTCGCCGGACAGGATGAAGTCCAGGTGCGGGGCGTACTGCAAGAGGCGCTGGCAAGAGAGGGTGGGAAACAGGCCGAAGGCACCCAAGGAGGCGGGGCTTTCACTGCGCAGCAGGTCGAGGATTGCGCATACGGCCTGCTCGTGACCCCAGGAATAGACCCAGTGGAAGAGGATCAGGTCGCCGGCCTCGGCCAGGATGCGGCTGGCAATGGTCTCCGGGGCGTCCGTGCTGGAAGTAAAATTCAGGTACGCCGTGTCCCAGCCGGACCGGCGGGCGATTGCCAGGGCATAGCCGCTGTTCAGGCTGGCCGACAGCGGCGCATTGGCCACGTCGTTGTAATGTTCAACGTTCTTGGGGCGGGGATTTTCGCAGATGACGATCTTCATAGCGGACTTTAATCCAGACACCATTTTTAACAGGACCCGTAGGGCCTAAAGGATACACGGGATAAACTTCTGATTTAACCTAAAAAAGCAAATGCACGCGGAGACGCGGAGGACGCGGAGTAAAACAGGTGATTAGCCCAAATAACCCAACACCTGATTGGTGTAACCATCGTTTCCAATAACTCCTTGAATTTCTCCGCGAACTCCGCGTCTCCGCGTGAGCAACTTTTTTCCCGGTTCAATCCACCAGCAATAGTCCGATGTACTGGACAAAATCATCCGTGTTGCGCAGCGGGGCGACCGGGATGCCGCACCGCTCCGCCAGGGCAAAGACGTCGCAGCCGCAGGACTCCAACGACGGCCGCCGCTTCTCCGGAAAACGGCATTGCTTGTCGTCGCACTTCTCACACCAGCAGCAGGGACCGCCGCTGAAGACCAGCGCCTTCTTGAACCCGCCCAGAAAGGCCTCTCGCTCCAACTCAAGCAGATTTTCCTGAAATTCACGCAGCGGCGGTTGTCCTGCCACCAGCAGGGCTCGTGAGTAGTCCCCCAGCAACTCCTCGAAACCAGCCTGATCCATGGCATGGGGCGGGCAACTCCAGCACGTGCCGTACCGGGGGCAGCCGTAGGCGCACTTGGCCCTGACCCAGGCCTCGCTGCGGATGATGGCCGGGTCAAGCTCGACGGCGGCAAAGAAGCCATGGGAGAGGGCATGGCGACGCAAGGGAAAAAGTGATGTTTCTCCCCGGTACGGCTGCGTGCGGCCGGCAACCAGGGCCAGGGACAGGGAGGGAAGCTCGATGGTCGTGGTATGGGCGAATCCGGCGGTGTGCAGCATGGCAACGGTCTCGGCGGTTGAATAGGTGCGGCCGTTCCAGGTGTTGACCAGCATGTGCAGGTCGTACAGGGCGCCGAAGCCGTTGGCGTCCCGAAAGAAGTCGTGGACGATCAGCAGGCCGTCCTGTGCCAGCAGATCCGCCGCCTGTTCAAGCAGGGCCGTGTTTTCCTCCGGGCCGTAACAGTGCAAGACGTTGGAGAAGAGCAGGACATTGGCCTGGGCGCGGTACTTCTCCACCAGTCCGGCCATCTCCTGCGGATCAAGGATGTTGCAGGGATGAAGCGTCAGATTTGCCGAAACGGTTTGAGCCCCCAGTCCGGCGCAGACATCCGGCAGATCGCAGGCAATGCCGTGCCATCGGGGGTGCCGGACAAGGAACTCGCGGAGATAGGTACCGTCCCCGGCCCCCATATCGATGATGGTGCCCTGTTCCGGCACCAGCGGCAGCGCACCCCACAACTCTTGCGAGCGGACCGCAGCTGCCTCGCCCATGGCCTGCTGATAGATCCGCAGCCGCTCTTGGCAGGCATCCGGTGCCTGCTCCCGGATTAGCGCCCCCTGGCCTTCGTGCAGCAGTATCCCCAGCTTGCCCCAGTTCTCCTGCAACAACGGCTCGAACTCCAGGACATGGCGCTGGCTGGTGGTGCTCGACCGGCCCAGGTAGCTCCTGCTGAAGCGCGACAGGTAGATTTTGTCGTCGTACCGCTCCAACAGGCCGACATTCACCAGCAGTTCGATGAAGCGCCGCCCCTCCGCGGCCTTCAGGGAACTCGCGGTCAGCAGTTCCTCAAGGTCGCACTCCCCATCCTCCAGCAGGTCGATAATACCGGACTTGACCGCCTCCTTGATGACGCAGAACATGCGGTAGCCGCTGGTCAGGTCACAGAAGGTACGGTAGGAGTTATCGGAGGGGAGGATTTTCATGGCTTGTCATTCCTGTAGATGCATTCAATTTGCCATTTTGTAGACCTTTGAGGTTTTGAAAACCTCAAAGGTCTGGCCTAAACCAAGTGCTATCTGTGGTTGCAAAAGCGAATCAGATCTTATCGCCCCTGAGGTCGCAGGCAAACAGCTTGCCCGCCCCGCGCGAGGCGCAGAAATCGCCGCACATGGTGCAGGTGTCCTCGTCCTCCGGGGTGCGACTGGCGCGGATCGCACGGGCGTCCTCCGGGTAGAGCGCCAGCTCGAACTGTTTCTCCCAGTTCAGGTCGCGGCGGGCCTTGGACATCTCCTTGTCCCGTTCACGCCCCTTTTCCGGGTACTTGTTCATATCGCCGATGTAGGCCGCGATCTTGGCCGCCTTGACCCCCTGGCGCACGTCTTCCTCGTTTGGCAGGGCCAGGTGCTCGGCAGGGGTGATGTAGCAGATCAGGTCGGCGCCGAAACGGCTGGACTGGGCCGCGCCAATGGCTGCGGTGATGTGGTCGAAGCCGGGAGCAACATCGGTGGTGATGGGGCCGAGCATGTAGTAGGGGGCGCCGCCGCTCATGCGTTTCTGCAACTGGATGTTCCCCTCTATCTCGTCCAGGGGCACGTGCCCCGGCCCTTCCACCAGCATTTGGCACCCCATGTCGCGGCCGATCTCGGCCAGCTCGCAGTTGAAGAGCAGTTCCTGGATCTGGGCCCGGTCCGAGGAGTCGTGGATCGCCCCGGCACGCAGGCCGTTGCCCAGGGAGAGCACGGTGTCGTACTTCTTGAGGATGCCCACCACCCGGTCGAACTTCTCGTAGAGCGGGTTTTCCCGGTTGTTGGCCAGCATCCAGGCCACCATGGAGACACCGCCTTTGGATACCAGGCCACCGTAGCGATACCCCTGCTTGCGCAGGCGCTCGACCGTGCAGAGGTTGATGCCGCAATGCACGGCCATGAAGGCCATGCCGTCCTCGCACTGTTTTTCGATCAGGTCGAAGAGCATCTCCTCATCCAGTTTGTTGGGGTCGCCATATTTACGGGCCGCCTCGCAAAAGGCTTGGTAGAGCGGCACGTTTCCCACCGGCAGGTCAACGCTGGCAATCACCTCGCGACGCACCCGGTCCAGGTCCCCCCCCACGGAGAGCTCCATCAGGGTGTCGGCACCCGCTTCCTGGGCCGCCCTGGCTTTACTGACCTCGGCGGCATAGTCGATGATATCGGACGAGGTGCCGATGGAGGCGTTGACCTTGGTGGCCAGTCCCTTGCCGATGCCGGCAATACGGGACGGTTTGCGGTTATGGTTCCAGGGGATGACAATCTTTCCTTCGGCCACCATCCGGAGGATATAGTCGGAGGAAACATCCTCTTTCTGGGCAACGGCGGTCATCTGAGGGGTGAGGATGCCCTGGCGGGCGGATTCGATCTGGGTCAGCATGGAGGCTCCTTGGGTGGTGTATTTTTTTTCTGACGATTCTGACTTGTCGGACCAGTCAGACTAGTCCGAGTGTTTTAAGATTTTAGTCTGCATTCCCGCCAGCCGCGCACCGAGTTGATCAGCCAGATTTTGTCGGCCTTTTTCAGGTCCGCCAAGGTCAGCACAGCCTCGTGGATGGCCCCGACCTCCAGCAGCTCCTCCCGCAGCACACCGGGCAGCAGACCGCATGCAAGCGCCGGGGTCAGCAGTTTACCGGCCAGCGAGATCACGATGTTGTTGTAGCTCCCCTCGGTCACCTCGCCTCGTTCGTTGAAAAAAACGACATCGGCAGAGTCGGGGTGCAGCCCGCGTTCCCGCTCGAAGCGCTCCCGGCGGGTGGTCTTGTGGTACAGGAACGGGTCGGTGGAATCCACCCGTACCTGCGACAGGGCAAGAATGGCGAGCGGGGCAGGGCAGGGCGGTTCCGCCAAAGGCTCGGCATCAAACGTCATGCTCCCATCGGCCGCCAAAAGGACGCGCACCTTGTGGACCCCGTCCAGTTCCCGTCCCAGCAGGTCAAGCCGGTCAGCCATGTAGTCACTATCAAAGGCAAATCCGAAATACGATGCCGATTCCGCCATTCTCCTGATGTGCCGCTCCAGCAACAGATACCCGTCCCGGTCATGGCGCACCGACTCGATCAGACTAAAATCGGGGGTATCCCGGCAGAGAAAGGCGCTCTTGGCCAGGCATTCTCGGTACTCGCTCTCGGCTCCGGAGTCCCAGGTAATGCCGCTGCCGATGCCGATCTCGCCCGTCCCGGCGGCCATGTCCAGTACGGCCGTGCGGATGGCTACGCTGAAGGTCGCCTCTCCACCGGGGGAGATATAGCCGATGGCACCGCAGTAGACCCCACGCGGCCCCGGTTCCAGGCTACTGATGATCTCCATGGTGCGCCGCTTGGGGGCGCCGGTGACCGAAGCGCAGGGGAACAGCGCCCGGAAGATGTCGGTTATCCCCCTGTCTGGCAGGAGGCGGGCGGTGACGGTGGAGGTCATCTGATGTACCGTGGGATAGGTTTCGACGTCAAAGAGCGACGGCACCGCAACGCTGCCCGTCTCGGCGATGGTGGAGAGGTCGTTGCGCACCATATCCACGATCATCAGGTTTTCGGCCCGTTCCTTGGGGCTGGCGGCCAACTGTTCCCGCTGGAGCCGGTCCGCGCAGGGTTGTGCCGCCCGCGGCGCGGTCCCCTTCATGGGGCGCATGGTCAGGCAGCCTGCCTGCAACCGGAAGAACAGCTCCGGCGAGGCAGAGAGGATGCGGTGGCTCCCGGTATCGATCCAGGCGCAGAACGGCGCCTGCTGGTTGCGGCACATGCGGCGGTAGAGGCTGAAGGGGTCGCCGCTGAACGCGAAACGCTGGCCGGTGGTGAAATTGACCTGGTAGGTCTCACCCCTGGCAATGGCGCTACGAATGGCGTCTATGGCATTACCGTAGGCTGTCGGGCCGATGGCGATTTCCGGTGGGGTGATAGGGCAATCGCCGATGTCCGGCGATTCCGTACCGGGTTTGCACTCGTGGCGCCCGGCAAAGATGCCGAACCAGACCAACGGCAGGTCTCCCGGTTCGGCAACGGGCAGATCGGGATTGAGGCCGGAGGCGGCTTCGTAACCCACAAACCCGGCTGCGTGCCTCCCCCGCGCCACGGCCTGTTCCACCTCGTGCAGGGCCGGGATGACCTCGCCGGGGGTGCGGGCGATTATCATTGACTCCAGGCCGTCAAAGCGGAAGGAACGGGCACATTCGCCACGGGAGAACGCTTCCAGCAGGACTTTCGGGGCATGTGGCCGTGAGGTCGCCATCTAGCGGGGCAGCAGGGGCAGGGCGGAGATCAGCACCAGGGCCAGGATCTCGTTCAGTTCGCTGATGCAGCCAACCACATCGCCGGTCACCCCGCCGATGGCGCGGTTGAACCAGGCCCTGGCCAGCCAGGTGAACAGGACTGTCGCAGCCAGGGCGATCAGCCCCGTAATCCCCAGCAGCACCCAGGCGGTTGCCAGGGTCAGGCCAAAGGCGATCACCAGATGGAAACTGCCGGCCCCGGCGATAATGGTTGAGCCGAGACCCGTTTCACGGGCATTGCGGGCAAAGGCCACGGTCTGGACCTGGCAAAAGCGGGCAATGACGGGGAACAGCAGTAATGCCTGCCATTTTATCCCCTCCGGTATCGCCACCAGGGCCTGCCATTTCAGCAGCAATCCCAGCACCAGCCCGACCACGCCCACCGCCCCCACCCGCGAGTCCTTCATGATTTCCAGGAAGCGCTCCCGGCCGCCACGGGCGGCGATGCCGTCGCACACGTCGGCCAGGCCATCCAGGTGCAGGGCGCCGGTCACCACCGAGAGGAACGTGATCAGCAGGGCATCACACAGGGGACGGGCCAGCCAGGGGGATATCAGCCAGTTCAAACCGGCCAACAGTGCGCCAATGGTCAAGCCGGCCAGCGGGAAGAGCGCCAGCGAACGCCCCAGGTCCTCTTTCTCGCATTTCACGGCAAAGGGGAGGGGGATGATGGTCAGGAATTGTAGGGCAAAGAGGTAGAGACGCATTGTTAGTGGGTGACCCCGGCCTCGTCAAAGGTCGCCATCTCCTTCATGATCTTGACCCCGGCCTCGATCAGGGTCATGGCCAGGGCTGCGCCGGTTCCTTCGCCCAAGCGGAGTTGGAGATCGAGTATCGGCTCGACGCCGATACGCTCCAGCATGAAGCTGTGGCCGATCTCCACCGACTCGTGGGCCGCGAAGATGTAATCACGGACATTGGGGTGCAGTTCCGAGGCGATCAGCGCGCCGGCGGTGGATATGAAGCCGTCGATGACCACGGCAATCGAATTGGCGGCGCACCCCAGCACCAGGCCGGCAATGGCGGCGATTTCCAGCCCGCCCACCTTGGTCAGTACATCCAGCGGGTCGTTGGCGTTCGGCCTGTTCGTGGCCAGCCCCTGCTCAATGACGCGGACCTTATGCTGCAATGCCGTATCGTTGATTCCCGTGCCGCGATGGGTTACCTCGGCAACGCTTTTTCCGGAGATTGCGGCAATCATGGCCGATGACGGGGTGGTGTTGCCGATCCCCATTTCACCCGTGCCGACCAGGGCGATGCCTTCGGCCATGCAAAGGTCGGCCAGATCGATACCGACCTGCATGGCTGCAAGCATCTCGTCCCTGGTCATGGCCGGACCCTTGGCGAAGTTTCTCGTGCCAGGGGCCACCTTGCGGTGGATCAGCCCCGGCACGGCGCCGAAATCATACTTGACCCCCACGTCCACCACCCGTACCTCGGCCCCGGCATGACGGGCCAGCACATTGACCCCCGCGCCCCCCCGCAGGAAATTGAAGACCATCTGGGGGGTGACCTCGCTTGGGTAGAGCGAAACCCCCTCTTCGACAATGCCATGATCGCCGGCAAAGGTGAAGATCACCTTTTTCGACAGGTCGGGCTCCTCGGTGCCGCAGATGGCGGCCATGCGGCGCGAAAACTCCTCCAGCCTTCCCAGCGAACCGGGGGGTTTGGTCTTGTTGTCCAGCCGGGCCTGGGCCTGGTGCAGCAGGCCGGGGTTGACCGGTTTGATGCGGGCGAGGGTGGCTGTTACGATATCCATGTATGTTGCTCCTTTATTGATTTGTCTGACAAGTCTGACAGGTCGGACTGGTCGGACAAAATTATTTCAGGCGCAGCGGTATCCCGCTGATCACCACGTGGGCCTCGTCCGCCGCCGCCGCCAGTATCTGGTTGGCCCGCCCGGCGATGTCGCGGAACAATCGGGCCATCTGGTTTTCCGGCACGATCCCCTGGCCCACCTCGTTGGATACCAGGATGACCGGTGTCCGCAGCCCTCGCAAGGTGCTTGCCAGGCGATGAACGTTCTCCATGATCCGCTCTTCCACATCATCACCCATCTCCTCGTAATGCAGGAAGAGGTTCGTAATCCACAGGGTGATGCAATCCACCAGAATGGCCTTGTGCAAGCCGTCATTGCCGGCCAGGGACTGGGGCAGGTGCAGCGGCTCCTCGATGGTCTGCCATACCTTGCCGCGCCGGTCCCGGTGCATGGTGATCCGCTCCGCCATCTCCTCGTCCAGCGCCTGGGCCGTGGCCAGGTAAGCGAGCGGAGCGCCGAATTGTTGCGCCAGTTCCTCGGCGAAACGGCTCTTGCCGCTACGCGCACCGCCGGTGATAAAGATTGTCTGTGCCATATGCACCTCCAAAAAAAAGCCCCTGCCATGGAATAGGGCAGGGGCTCGAAAATACCAGATAGAAAAGATGCTCCGGCTTCGGCCCCTCTTTCCACGGAGGTCCCAAAACGTATCGGCATGGCAGGTTTCCTGGCTTCAGGGTCATCTTACTCGCCGCGCCTTCCCAGGTATGACCCCAGTGGCTTTTATAGCGGCTTTCATCGCCTGTTACAGTTGCGGGACAGCGAGGGACTTGCACCCTCTTCCCTTTTAACCGCACCCTTCCGTGGGCACGGCACCAGACCGGTTGATAAGCAATTGTGGAAAGGTTTGTAGCAGACGGATGGGGATTTGTCAAAGCAGAATGCGATATAAGCCCAGTGAGATCTTCTGTGTTCAAATTTTCTGTATAACCTTTTTCAACTCCGACAACTTATACGGCTTCTGGATGAATCCTGCCATCCCTCTGCCAGCGAATTTTTGAGAAACCTCCTGTTCGCTGAAACCACTCGATATGACCACCTTCAATCCTGATTTGATCTCTTTGAGTTCCCGGAAACACTCTTCGCCGTTCATCTTCGGCATGGTCAGGTCCAAAATGGCAAAGGCGATGTCAGGAACGGCCTTGAACATCTCAATCGCTTCATTGCCGTCATTGGCTGTGATGACAGTGAACCCTAACTCTTGCAGCATTTCCTTGCCAATTTCCCTTACCGTTTCTTCATCGTCCGCAAGCAGAACTTTCCCTTGGCCTCTCCAGTCGTTGTTTTGCGTTTGGTACTCTACACGTTCAATCAATTTTTCAGATGCCGGCAAAAACACTTTAAAGGTTGTGCCTTTGTCAGGTTCGCTATAGATGTAGATAAAACCCTTGTGGCCACGGACAATTCCTTGCACTGCGGCCATGCCTAATCCTCTTCCGGTGAATTTGGTGGTAAAGAACGGATCAAAGACTTTGAGGAGGGTCTCCTTGTCCATGCCGCAACCGGTGTCGGCTATCTCCAGATAGACATAGAGGCCTGCTTTGATGCTCTTGTCAAGCACGACATTTTTCAGGTAGTTCTGGTCGCAGTCCATGCAACCGGTTGCAATGGTAATGACGCCATTCCCTTCTCCGATCGCTTCCGAAGCGTTGATGACAAGATTCATGACAATCTGGCGGATCTGGGTTGCATCTACTTCTACGGAGGGGATCGGTTGAGTCAAGTCGTAGCGCAGCATGACCTTCTTTGAGATGGAAACATCGAGCATGTGTCCCATCTCTTGCACCAGTCGGTTAATGTCTATCGTTTCGACGATGAAATTACCTTTGCCCGAATAGGCGAGCATCTGTTTTGCCAGCTCGGTGGCCCGTACGGCGCTCAATTCAATCCTTTTAAGGTTCTCAAGGGCAGGTGATTCGGGGTTCAGGCGCATCAGGGCGAGCTCGGTGTTACCGACGATTGATGTCAGTATGTTGTTGAAATCGTGGGCAATCCCCCCGGCCAGAACGCCGAGGCTTTCCATCTTCTGAGCCTGCAGCAATTGGCGCTCTAGGGACAGACGCTCTTCTTCGGCCCTTTTGCGGTCGGTGATGTCGTCAAATATGACGAAGACTTTGTCCAAAACCGGTATGCCAAAGATGAGCGTCGTCTTGACTGTGTCGTCCTTGCAGGTGATCCGGTATTCGCGGCGTTCGATTTCGCCCTTTTCGGCTATTGCTTTTCCGACAAGACCCATCCATTGAGCGATCACTTCAGCGCGGTAGGATTCGTCAGGATATGCTTGAACCCACCAACGTTCCATATTCGGAATATCGCAGGGGGAATAGCCGAATGTTTCAATGGCCCGGCGATTTATTTGCTCTATAGTTCCGTCCATACTGACTATGGCCATCGAGATGGGACTCAGTTCGATGATTTCTGCAAGAAGATCTTTATTGTTCTGGAGCGCCTTCTCGCCCTTTTTGCGATCGGTAATGTCTCGGGTTATCCCCAGCAGAGAGACAATTTCGCCATGCTCATCACGAAACGGAACGGCATGGGTCTCCAGCCATTTATGTCGACCTTTGAGACCAATTGTTTCAAATTCAAGCATCCCGGAAATTCCTTGAAAGACTTGCTTCGTAAGAGCCATGAAGGGTTCTCTATACGTATCAGTAATTAGTGGACATACGCATTTGCCCTTCACCTGTTCAAAAGAGTCAGCTTCTATCATTTCCAATCCTGCCGGGTTCATCATAAGCAGGTTGCCGTTGATATCGAGCATTTTGATGCATTCAGGTTCCGAGTCAATGATGGCTTTCAAAAACCGTTCACTGTTTGCTAAAGCTTGCTCTCTGAGGATGAGTTCTGCCTCTACCTGTTTACGTTCTGTGATGTCCTTTGATGAACCGAAAAGTATCAGTTCGCCTTCTTCCTTCCCGGCCTCACAGCGGGTTGTCTCGGATATCCAGCGCAGATCACCCTTTTTTGTGATTAACCTGAATTCCACCTGTTTCACATCTCCCGGAATCAGGCTTAATACATGGGAAGCAACCGCTTGTCTGTCATCAGGATGAATTACATGTAGCCAACTGCCATGCTCAACAACCTCTTCAACACCGTAACCGGTAATGGATTCAACAGAGCCTCCTATCCAATTTATATGATAAGGGGCTGTCCCTTTCCTGGAACATTTATGAATATAATCCGACGTAAGGCTGGCAATGTTGCGATAGTTTTCTTCGCTGGCTTTAAGTTTTTTTTCAAGGAGCTTGCGTTCTGAAACATTCCTTGCAACGCCCATGACCGCCGGTAGCCCATTATAGTCAATTAACCGTACATGTATTTCAACGGGGAACTGTGAACCGTCTTTCCTGAGATGGATGGTTTCAAAGAAAATTGGGTGTATTTTTGAAAGGCGTTTGAAGTGTTCCGAAATTGATTCAGAAGTTGTATAGACGGCATCCAGATCAGAGATAGTCAGAGAGTATAATTCTTCCTCTGAGTAACCAAGCTCAGCCAATGCTTGGTTATTAACTGCAACAATCTTCCCTGTCATGTCAGAAATGTATATTGGGTCCGCTATACTCAGAAATAGTTCTTTGAACTGATTTTCGTGCCTGATTTGCATGAGCCTCTCCTGTTTTTAGGAGCTTGAATTTATTGATCTTGGTTCTCCAAGTAATGTTCATCACAGGCTCTGTATCTTTTTTGGTTGGCTGAGTGCTGATTAATTTTAATAACATAAAAAAAGGCGCACGGACAACTCAATAACACCAGCCCCGTGGAGAACGAGAGAGCATGGCAAAACAATTATCTGAAATCACTCACGCCACACGCCCAGCAGACGTCTTGGTTTGGGTGGTGGGGAGAATGGCGTAGAGGAATACGGCATAAGTTTGATGAGACCTTCGGGGGTTCTTGGGCTCCGTAAACAGTGGTAGCTCCAGAATGCGAATTTATTTTCATTCCCCCCCTTGATTTTTACGATACCCTTGTTTATATTCCTAGAGTGTTAGCACTCGATAGTTGTGAGTGCTAATCTTGTCTTCGACAATTCACCACCACAGAATAGAAAGGAGAAGGACAACATGAGTTTGAGACCATTGCAGGACCGTATCATTGTCAAGAGGGTCGAGGAAGAAACCAAGACAGCCGGAGGCCTCTTCATCCCCGAGACCGCCAAGGAAAAACCGCAGCGCGGCGAGATCGTGGCCGTCGGTAACGGCAAGAAGACCGAAGACGGCAAGGTGCTGCCCTTGGATGTCAAGGTTGGCGACATAGTGCTGTTCGGCAAGTATGCTGGCACTGAAGTGAAGGTTGACGGCGAAGACCTGTTGATGATGCGCGAAGACGACGTTCTGGCGGTCATAGAATAACGCGATTTTGCAGGGAGCATGGTATGCGCTCTTGCTGAGACAAACAAGGGTGAACGCGGTTCACCCCACCAATATCAATAACATCTACACGGAGGAATAACGCATGGCAGCTAAGATCATCAAATTCGACCAGGACGGCCGCAACGCCATCCTGAAAGGCGTCAACACCCTGGCCGACGCCGTCAAGGTAACCCTCGGTCCCAAGGGCCGTAACGTCGTAATCGACAAATCATTCGGCGCTCCGCTGATCACCAAGGACGGCGTCACCGTTGCCAAGGAGATCGAACTGGAGGACAAGTTCGAGAACATGGGCGCACAGCTCGTGAAGGAAGTCGCTTCCAAAACCTCCGATGTTGCCGGTGACGGTACCACCACCGCTACTGTTCTTGCCCAGGCCATCTATCGCCAGGGTTCCAAGCTGGTTGCGGCCGGACACAACCCGATGGAGATCAAGCGCGGCATCGACAAGGCTGTCGAAACCATCGTGGCCGAACTGCAGAAGATCTCCAAGCCGATCAAGGACCACAAGGAAATCGCCCAGGTTGGCACCATCTCCGCCAACAACGACAAGACTATCGGCGATATCATTGCCGAGGCCATGGAAAAGGTCGGTAAGGAAGGGGTCATCACGGTCGAGGAAGCCAAGGCCATGGAAACCACCCTGGAAACCGTGGAAGGGATGCAGTTTGACCGCGGTTATCTCTCTCCCTACTTTGTGACCGATCCGGAGCGCATGGAAGCCACCCTTGAAAACGCCACCATCCTGATCTACGACAAAAAGATCTCCAACATGAAGGACCTGCTCCCGATCCTTGAGCAGACCGCCAAATCGGGCCGTCCGCTGCTGATCATCGCCGAGGACATCGAGGGCGAAGCCCTTGCCACCCTGGTGGTCAACAAACTGCGCGGCGTGCTGAACGTCAGCGCCGTCAAGGCCCCCGGTTTCGGCGATCGCCGCAAGGCAATGCTGGAAGATATCGCCATCCTGACCGGCGGCCAGGTGATCTCTGAGGAGTTGGGCTTCAAGCTGGAGAACGCAACCTTCGAACAGCTCGGTCGCGCCAAGCGCATCACCATCGACAAGGACAACACCACCATCATCGACGGTGACGGCAAGGAAGCCGATATCCAGGGTCGCGTCAAGCAGATCCGCGCCCAGATCGAAGAGACCTCCAGCGACTATGACAAGGAAAAGCTCCAGGAGCGCCTTGCCAAGCTGGTTGGCGGCGTAGCCGTGATCAAGGTCGGTGCCGCAACCGAAGTCGAGATGAAGGAGAAAAAGGCCCGCGTGGAAGACGCCCTGCACGCTACCCGCGCAGCCGTTGACGAAGGCATTGTCCCTGGCGGCGGCGTGGCGTACATCCGTGCTCTGTCGGCCCTGGACGGCCTCAGCCTGGCCACCGAGCAGCAGTTCGGTGTCAACGTGATCAAGGCTTCCCTGGAAGCGCCGATCCGCCAGATCGCCGACAATGCCGGCATCGATGCCTCCATCGTGGTGGACAAGGTCAAGAACGGCAAGGACGCATTCGGTTATGACGCGGCTGCCGATGAGTACGTGGACATGATCCAGGCCGGCATCATCGATCCGACCAAGGTCTCCCGTTCGGCTCTGCAGAACGCCTCCTCCATCGCAGGCCTGATGCTGACTACCGAGGCCCTGATTGCCGAGAAACCGAAGGAAGACGGCGGAGCAATGGGTGGTGGTATGCCTGGCGGTATGGGCGGCATGGGCGGCGGCATGGGCGGTATGTACTAAGAGGGAAAACGTCTCTTTTCCGCCCTGGCTGCGTTAATCGGCGGGCTTGCTTGTGCGGCGTAGCGCTGTTTATGCCCTTTGGGTACTACGCCTCCGCGCAATCCCTTGATTTCCTGCCCAGGACGAAAAATAGAGCGTTTTCCAAGCAACTTTTCTTAAACAAAAAGGCCGGAGGCAGAATGCTTCCGGCCTTTTTGCGTATGAAAACTGTTGCTAGTCGGGTGGTGTATACTTATTATGTGACTGGCTGAATTCTTTATGCAGGGGAGGATGGTATGGATATATTCGGAAAAGCTTTGACCATGAACGAACTGGTGGCTTACTCGGAAGGCTCGGTGGTCAGCAAGACACTGATCGATAAAAAGATCGGAACCGTGACCCTGTTTTCCTTTGACGCCGGCCAGGGGCTCTCCGAGCACACCTCACCCTATGATGCCTTTGTGCAGGTGGTGGATGGTGAGGCGGAGGTGATCATCGAGGGCGCTCCCCAGACGGTTTCAGCCGGCCAGATGATCATAATGCCGGCTAACAAGCCCCATGAACTGAAGGCGGTGAAGCCGTTCAAGATGTTGCTGGTTATGATACGGGCCTGAAAGGTCTTTTACACAGGACACATCTCACTATTCAAGGATGGATCGCATGACCGAAAAGACCGCCGTTCTTTTGCTCCAGATGGGTGGACCCGATTCGTTGGACGCCATCGAGCCGTTCCTGTATAACCTCTTCTCCGACCGGGACATCATCCGTATCGGGCCGGCTTTTCTCCAGCCGCTGATCGCCCGTTTCATCTCCCGTAAACGCGCCAAAAAGGTCTCGGAATATTATAAGCAGATCGGTGGTAAATCGCCTATCCGCGAGTTGACCGACCAGCAGGCGGTTGAACTGGAAAAGGTGCTGGGGGAGGGGTATCGTTGCTTCGTTGCCATGCGCTACTGGAAGCCTGACACCATCGAGGCGCTGGCAGCCATCAAGCGGGAAGGGATCAGCCGGGTCATTGTTTTATCGTTGTACCCGCACTACTCGCGGGCCACATCAGGCTCAAGTTTCAATGAACTGGCACGGGTGCAGGCGCTTTCCCAGGTTGGGTTTGAGTTCCGCTACATCCGGCAGTTTTTCGATCATCCCCTCTATATCGCGGCACTGGCCGAAAAGATCGAACAGGGGCTGGCCGGTTTTGACGACCGCACCGGCATGCAGGTGCTCTTCTCTGCCCACGGTCTGCCCCAGTCGTTCATCGACTCCGGCGATCCCTATCTCGAACATATACAGACCACGGTACGGCTGGTTATGGAGCGTTTCGGGGGTGTTTCCCACCACCTGGCTTTTCAGTCGCGAGCAGGACCGGTCAAGTGGCTGGAGCCCTCCACCGAGGAAAAGCTTATTGAACTGGCGTCGGCTGGGTGTACCAATCTGTTGATGGTGCCGCTCTCGTTCGTGTCCGATCATATCGAGACATTGTACGAGATCGACATCCAGTACCGCGAAGAGGCCGGAAAACTGGGTATTACGAACTTCCGCCGCACGGAATCGCTCAACATATCACCCGGGTTCATCAGGTGTCTGGCTGAACTGGTGCGGACTGTTTCATGAGGGGTGCATTGACACTGTTTTTCTTCTGAATGGAGGGGGTGTTGCGCGGCAGTTTTCGTATGATCGCACTACTGAAACTATAGCTCAGTCCTGGTTCAACTCCTTAATGATCTCGACCTGTCTCTGGTTGATGTATCTCATGATGAGGGATTCCTGGGCTCTCGAAATATTGATTCGGAATATCTGGTGGTCGGAATCCGATCTGAACAACACAACCTCCGCCTCGATTTTCGTCGGAGCACCGCTCAGCGGGAGAATAAAGGTGGCCTGTGCCGTGTCTCCGGCAGATAGCGGCAGATCCGCTATCGTCTGCGCCTTGAACGAAGTGGACGAGGTGTCAAGCATTTTGGTAATGAACTCCCCGCCACTGCACGAGATGGTCACATCAAGGGCTGGGGCATTGGTGACCCGCAACAATTGCCTCATGTCTGTGTGGACCTCAATGGGGAGAAACCTCGAAAGCAGAATCTCCTGCTGATTGTCAGCCGTTTGTACATGACGCCGTATGCCCACAACGGTGGCCTTGAATGAATAATCCTGATACCTGAGGATCGTGTAGCGGTCGATATTCATGAGTTTCGCTTGAACCGGGTGACACATCAGGCATGCCACGCCTTCCTTGTCGTAATCGATAAACTTGGCCACGTAGGAGATGGGAATTTCCTTGTAGAAGTTCAGCAGCCTGACGTTTTGATTGGCAAGTTTTTTCAGCGTTCCCTGGACATCGATATCTTCGAGGCGTTTGCTTGTTGTCGAGAAGTAATTCCCCATCTCGTATTCCCCTTCGGCTTGCTCTCATGGTGCGGACGTGAACAACATCAAATCGGCACATGCCGTTGTATTATAATTAAATTTTCCATATCCATACCATCTTTATCGAATAAATTCAAGTTCATAACAGAATTATCCCCTTTCTGAGTTCAGAAGATCAATCGCCCACTTCAGTTGTAAGGCAAGTGTCTTGCATTCGTAGAAAAACGTTAAATACAATTTAAAAAAAGTTTTGTAAGATCAGATTACTATGGTATTAAATGGATCGACATGTATCCGGAATACTAGTGCTGGCGGACAATGACGCAGGTAAATGACCGAAGTGATTGCTAACAATTACGACAAGGAATCGGCATGAAAATGAAACTGGCGTTAAAGGTATTCTGCATAATCGGTATTACGTTATTCCTGGGGTTCAGTGTCCTGGGGGTCACCTCCCTTTGGCTGGGGATCAGTTCAACAATCCGGCTCCAGACAACAGCGTCGCGGGAGATTGCCGCTACCATCAGGCAATCCATCGAAGAGTTCATGATGAAAGGCGATACGGAAGCCTGTATCCGCTACATAGAGCAGCTCAAGAGCAAAAAGATCGTCCTCGATCTGGCTCTCTTCGGCAAGGAAGGCAAGCCTTCCGGCGGTAAAGGGGCTCAGGAGCCCTTGGTCCTTGAGACCTTCAAAACCGGTAAAACTCTTGATCTCCGGCGCGAATCGAACGGGATTCACACCCTCACCAGCGTCATTCCATTACCCAATGATCAGCGTTGCAAGTCCTGTCACCCCGAGGCAGGGCATACCGGAGCAATAATGCTCACTACCTCGCTTGAGGAAGGATACAGCAGCGCAAAACGGCTTGCCGTGCTTCTCTGTGCGGTCGGCGCAGTCTGTTTCTTCTTCATTGTTGGGGGGATGTACCTTTTCTTCCGTTTGACCATCATTAACAACATCGTCAACGTATCGGAAAGTATCCAAACCCTCTCGCAGGGGGCTGGCGATTTGACCGTACATTTGCCCGTAAAGTCGTCCGACGAGATCGGGATATTGACCGAGGGGGTGAATAATCTCGTCTCCCGGCTCAGGACGATCATGTCGGAGATTTATGGCCAGGCCGGGCATGTGGCCATCACTTCCTGTAGTACGGTGGTGAGCATAGAGCGCCTGGCCGCGTCGATCTACGAGTCGAAAGAGCTGTCCTCCTCGGTAGCGGTGGCCTCCGAGGAGATGTCGGCCACCCTGAACGATGTGGCGGCAACCACGGCCAAGGCCTCGACCCTTTCGCAGCAGGTGGACAACGCCGCGCAAGAGGGGCGTAATGTGGTGGGAGAGACCGCGGACAGCATCGACCAGATCCGCGCCGGGGTGGAAGAAACCCTTGGGGTGATGAACCGGCTGGAGCAATCGTCGGGCCAGATCGGCGAGATCGTCGGTTTGATCGAGGAT
>Ga0208789_1000080_pt1 | contig 144987 bp, 125 predicted proteins | sample Methanotroph_Enr_FD_187368 | JGI IMG/M metagenome (GOLD analysis project Ga0208789, IMG submission 187368) | Enriched soil microbial communities from Old Woman Creek wetland in Ohio, USA - Methanotroph_Enrichment_5 (SPAdes) (version 2) | ecosystem: Environmental > Terrestrial > Soil > Wetlands...
CGGGCGCATAGCGCGATGCGTCCAGCAGAGTCTGTTGTTCTTCCAGAGTCAGTGTCTTGATGCGTTTCATGTTCACCTCTGTCGCTTCAACTCGACTGGCTGCATTTTGCCGGTTTTTTTATGTATGTGTACTTATTAACGGCTTTTCATCTAATCTTACAATTGTTTTAATGACCTAAACAACCGTCGGCAAAAACGCCGGCGGTTGTTTAGAAATGCTTCCGACCACGCACAGTATTCTTAAGCAACACGCAATAATTAGTACGTACGGGTTGTGTTTATCTCCACTTTCGACAGCAAAAACAACTTATTTTGGCTCATTGACTTGGCCGTCCGCTTCTGTAACGGTAAATTTCCCAACATACCGCACCGATGCTCCATCCAATTTATCTACCCCAAAATCTCCTAAAATAATAAGCCATTAACCAAAAAAAGCATTTATACTTTTCCTCATACCGGGGGCTTGGCTACTGATGCTGTTCAGGCTACCGGATACAAGCAAATAATAAAAATAATAATAGAACAAGGAATCACCATGTCCCTATTTACCCGTCCCACCACCAACCTCGCGCTGCCTTTTTTATTAACAATAACCCTATCCGGCTGCTCCGCCATGCGCAGTTACGATGATGAACTCAAACAAACCATCAACCTTGTCGAACAAGGCCAGATCGACCAAGCTTTAACTCAACACGAATCCAACAATACCGGCGGCGATTTCGATTTGCTTTATTACCTGGAAAAAGGCGAATTATTACGCTTGAAAAACCAATACAAAGGCAGCGCAGGCGCTTGGCTATTGGCCGATCAAAAGGTCAAGGAATGGGAGAATGAGGCCAAAATCAGGGCCGGCGCCATTTTGGAAAATGTCGGCACTGTGGTTTTAAATGACAAGACTCGTCGCTACGATGGTCATGATTATGAAAAAGTGATGTTATCTACGCAGCTAGCATTGGATCACTTATTGTCCGGCGACTGGAATTCCGCCAGAACCGAGATTAAGAAAACCCACGAGCGGGAAGCCATTATCGCGGAAATCAATGCGAAGGATACCGAGGCGCTGGAACAGGAAAGTAAAGAAAAAGGCATCACAACAACCTTTAAGGATCTAAACGGTTACCCGGTCGAAACGCTGAACTCGGCCGAAGTCACCGCACTGAAAAACGGTTACCAAAGCGCTTTCAGCCACTATTTGGCCGGTTTTGTTTATGAAGCTTTAAATGAACAGGGGCTTGCTTCTCCCGGCTATCGGCAAGCGATTGAACTGCAACCCAATATTAAAATCCTGGAAGACGGTTTGGCTACCTTGGAAACCCGTCCCAGCCTTCGTAAACCTACCGAAACCGATGTGTTATTTGTGGTTGAATCCGGCGCCGCGCCTGCGCTCAGCTCAGTCACTATTCCTGTCCCGGTGATCGTCAGCAATCTAGGCGTTATTCCTATATCGTTCCCGGTTTTGCATTCAGACCCTAGCCGCACCTTGCAACCCAGCACTGTCGGTATTGACGGCAAGGATACCCTGCCCTTAGCCGCCGTTACCAACCTGGATGCGATGTCCAAGCGGGCGTTGAGGGACGATATGCCGGGGATTATTGTTCGCGGCGTTCTCCGTGCCGCGGCGAAAACAATGTCTCAAAAAGCGCTGATGGATCAAGGCGGCGGTGCTGCAATTGCCGGCATTGCTTTAAATGTAGCCAATGTTGTTACCGAATCTGCGGATGAGCGCACTTGGCGCACGTTGCCTGCAACTATCAGCATTGGACGTGTAACGCTGCCTTCCGGCAAGCATGACATTGCCATTGGCAACAGCAAGCAGTCCGTTGATATTCAAGGTTCGCATGCGATAGTGGTTACCCGTTTGCTGGGCAATCAGGTTTATTGGTCGCAACCTGCTTATGGCCCGCAAATGCCTGTTTACGCTGCACCGGCTGTAATTCAACCTACTGAAAATACCGAGAACGCGGCAGTAACGGAACCCATCAAAAAGGCGCCATCAAAACTCAAAAAGAAAAAAGCCCCAAAATCCGTCACTCAAGCACAAGGATAAATAATGCAACCCTTTAAAAACGCATCGTTAATTATCGCTTTCACTGCTTTGTTGTTAAGCGCTTGCGCCAGTCAAAAGCCGCCACCGCGGCCGGGAAGCATTAATGCCAAGGTTGAGCAATTAAGCGAAATGTCGTATTTGCAGGTGACTGACCTACGCGCGGTAAAACGTAACCATCTGTTGACTGTGCAGGCGGAGGTCAATAATTCGGATTCGGATAATCAACAATTTTATTACCGGTTTAAGTGGCTGGATGCCAATGGTTTTGTGGTTGGAGGTGAAGAAGCTTGGAAACCGGTGCTTGTTTATGCTTACCAGAAACAAACCCTATCGGCTGTTGCGCCGTCGCCTCAAGTTACGGATTTCAGGCTTGTTGTGCAAAGTCCGGATAACACGGGGCAAATGCCTTAGATTATTTCTAAAAAAGGCTATTCCCGACAGCTCACTAAGCCGGGAGTGCAAGCTTCGCCTAAAGCGCCTACTTTTGGTGCTTGTACTCGCAGGCAAAGCCTGCACTCCGGCATGACTGAAAAAATAATAATTTTTTGAAGAGGCGGCTTGCAATCGCCCATTAACTTTAAAGAGAGACAATTCATGTATAACTATTCAAATGCTTTCAAAGCCGCCGCAATAGCACTGTTGTTAAGCGGTTGCGCAACCAAATCGCCAACGCTCAGTTCGGGCAATGTTGAGTACGGCGACAGCAAAACGGTTGAAACCTTGACCAACGAGTTTGGTTCCACCGATCTGCAAACCATAGCGGAATCCATGGCCAGCTCACTTTTGCAAGCGCCTGTCATTGCGGCAAAATCGCGCCCTTTAGTCACCGTTGCCGAAGTAAAAAACAGAACCAGCGAATACATTGACACTAAATCGATCACCGATTCGATACGCACGAAAATCTTAAAGAGCGGCATGGTGCGCTTTGCGGTAGACACCAGCGCGATGCAAACTCAAGTCGATGAATTGACAAGGCAAAATCAAACCGGTTTGTATAAGAAAAGCAAATCCAAAAAAATGGGCAATATGGAAGGCGCCGATTTTCGTATTGAAGGCACTATCACTTCCATCGTTAAACGTGCCGACGATGTCAAAGACGTGTATTACAAATTCAGTTTGCAACTGGTAGATAACGAATCCGGCGTTATGGAATGGGCGGATGAAAAAGAGATTCGCAAAACATCCAATAAATCCATGTTTTAGCGAGATACACAATGAAACCGTTACCTTTGTTATTCTTGCTGTCGTTGCTTGGAGCATGCAATGCGCAAGCGGCCAAAATCGCTGTAACCGACTTGGCTTATGCCGAGCGGGTCAGCGGATATTTTCATCTTGTGGATTATCACAACAAGTCGTCGGAACGAGCCAGCCACAGCGAGCGCGAACGGGATAGTTTCGAAAGCTCTTCGGCATCGAGCCGCTCATCATATAGCGGAAAATCGCAGACCGATTATACCGAGGTTGAAAGCAGCTACAGTTATATCGAGTATGGCGAGTTGCGTAAATTTGTCGGCGATATTAAAGGAGAAATCCTTAAGAACGACGGCTTCCAATTGTCGCAAGCCAAACCTTATACCGCCAAGGGCAGCGAGAAAATCTACGACATTATCGAACGTATCAAAAAAGGCGCCTATCCAGGGGCTGATTATGTGTTGTTCGGCACGGTCAGCGAGCTTGATTTTCGCGATGAGGTTAATCCGATTATCGGCACCGATACGCTATCCAATACATTTAGCCTGAGCCTGGTGGCGGAATTCAGCCTGATCAACACCCGCACTTACGAAGTAAAAGCCGCATTTAGCGCTACCGGCGAAGGACAGGATGTTCGTGTTGTTACCGGCGGAAGCCGTGTGGTACCGAGTCGCGGCAGGGTCGTCTCGGAAGTGTCTAAAAGTTTGGGCATAGATGTGGCGAGGCAGATTAATGAGCAACTAGGCGGTGGTCCTTATCAAAATGCCAACCCAGCAGCGGGCGGCAATACCATGCAGGAAGGGGAAGTCATACACTTTAGCCAATGAAGAAATTCTATGTGCGATTAATTAAGGCTGAGCCGGATTCAGCGTTACAATAGTAACCATGAATACGAATCTCACTCCTTTTTCCGCACTGACTCCCGATATTATTTTGAACGCGCTCGACAGTATCGGCCTGCATAGCGATGGCCGACTGCTGGCGCTCAATAGTTATGAAAACCGCGTCTACCAGATCGGCATGGCGGACGCATCTTTTATAGTAACCAAGTTCTATAGACCTGAACGTTGGACATCCGAAGCCATTCTTGAAGAACACGCTTTCGTTCAAGAACTATTTGAATCCGAAATCCCTGTAGTACCGGCAATGCCGTTTGACAATGAAACCTTAATCCACGCAGACGGCTTCCGCTTTTCGGTATTTCCAAGACAAGGCGGCCGTGTACCTGAGCTTGAGGGACGCGAAAAACTGGAATGGATGGGACGGTTTATCGCGCGCATTCATGCCGTCGGCGCTCTAAAACCTTTTAAGCAGCGCCCGACGCTTGATATTGCCGGATTTGGCGATGAACCCAGAACTTATTTGCTGGCGAATAATTTTATACCTGCCGACCTTATCGAGGCTTATCGCACTGTAACCGATCATGCGCTGGAGAGTGTCAGGCGCTGCTTTGAGCGGGCCGGTAAAATAAAAAACCTGCGCCTGCACGGCGACTGTTATCCCGGCAATATTTTATGGACCGACGACGGTCCGCATTTTGTTGATTTTGACGACAGCCGGATGGGACCTGCGATACAGGATTTGTGGATGCTGCTGTCAGGAGATCGCACGGAAATGACCGTGCAATTAAGTCATCTGTTGACCGGTTACCGGACTTTTTACGATTTCGATAGTCGGGAGTTGCATCTGATAGAAGCCCTACGCACCTTGCGCCTGATCCATTATTCAGCGTGGATTGCGCGGCGCTGGGATGATCCTGCGTTTCCGATGGCGTTCCCTTGGTTCGATACGCCGCGTTATTGGCAGGACAGGATTATTGAGCTGCGCGAACAGATTGCGTTAATGAACGAAGGGCCGCTTGAGCTGGCTTAAGGTAATTCTGCGGAAAACACGAAGAACACTAAGAATAAAAACTTCGTGTTCTTCGTGTCTCGGCAACTGCTCCCTGCGTTGCTCTACCTCCTGCATCCGTGCAGTCGTTCGTGGTGATAGTTTTTAAATCGTTGCTTTAGATCTTACCCTGCTGCAACAACATGGTTTTTACCGGATTGAATGTTCTTCGGTGTATATCTAAAAAACCGAACCGCTCGATTTCAGCCAGATGCTGTTTGGTTCCGTAGCCTTTATGTACATGAAAGGCAAAGTCAGGATATTGTTGATGATAGTCAACCATTAGCTTATCCCGCTCGACTTTCGCCAATATGGATGCGGCGCTGATCGCCTGCACTTTGCTGTCGCCTTTGACAATAGCCTGAGCGGACATCGACAAAGTGGGAACACGGTTACCATCCACTAGAACTTCATCAGGCTGGATATGCAATCCTTCTACCGCCCTTTGCATTGCAAGCATCGTTGCCTGAAGAATATTGAGTCCATCGATCTCTTCAACACTGGCCTGGGCGATCGACCAACTTAAGGCCGCTTCTTTAATGATGATATAAAGACTATCCCGTTTGCTTTCGCTAAGGATTTTAGAGTCGGCCAATCCGGTTATCGGCCGCATCGGATCCAGGACTACTGCTGCTGCGAAGACCGGGCCTGCAAGCGGCCCGCGGCCTGCTTCGTCAACGCCGGCAACCATTAAACCTTGGTGGATTTTTGCTGAGAATTCGTCATCCATAACAAGTTTTAGTCCTTAAACAGTTTAAGTGCGAATTTAATCGCACTTAGCGCAGTATGCCTCGAGTTACATTACGCAAAAAACTGACCATATCGGACAATTCTTTACTGTCACCGGCCAAATCTTCCATTTTGTCGATCGCATCTTCCAAGCGTAGATTGGTCTTGTAGATCATTTTGTAAGCTTTTCTGATTAACCTGATGTCTTCAGGAGATATGCCGTTACGTTCCATGCCGACTGAATTGATGCCATGCGGACGGGTTGGCTTGCCGCCAACCATAACGAAAGGTGGAATATCCTGGGTAATCGCACTACCCATCGCAGCAAAGCTGTACTGACCGATTTGGGTAAACTGATGCACCAAGGTAAATCCGCCCAAAATGGCATGGCTATGTAAATGTACATGCCCGGCCAGTGAGGCTCCGTTTGCCATAATGACGTGATTACCGATGACGCAATCATGCGCCACATGGGTATAAGCCATGAACAGGTTGTCGTTGCCTATCTTGGTAACGCTACGATCCTGTTTTGTCCCCCTGTGCATGGAGGTGTACTCGCGTATCGTGTTCCTATCGCCGATTTCCAGGCGAGTTATCTCAGCCGCATACTTTTTATCTTGCGGATCTTCGCCGATGGAAGTGAATTGATAGATACGATTGTCTTTACCTATGGTGGTAGGTCCTTTAATAACAACATGGGAACCTATGACAGTGCCGGCGCCGATTTTCACATCTGGGCCTATCAAAGAAAAAGGGCCAACCGATACGTTATCGTCCAGCTCAGCCTTGCTATCAATTATCGCAGTTGGATCGATCAAAATTAATTTACCACCGCCGCACATCTGATTTCAGCGCTCGCAACAAACTCGCCGTCAACTTCCGCACAGCATTCAAATGCCCAGATATTACGCTTGCTTTTAAGGAACTTTGCTTCAAGCATCAATTGATCGCCCGGCACAACAGGTCTTTTAAACTTGGCTTTATCAATACCGACCAAGTAATAAATCATGCCGGCCAGTTCATCCCCTGCTGTTTCCGATGCCAGCAGTCCGGTAGATTGCGCCAGCGCTTCTAAAATCAGCACGCCCGGCATAATGGGTTTTTGCGGAAAATGTCCTTGGAAAAACGGCTCGTTATAAGTAACGTTTTTGACGCCCAGCAATCTAACGCCGGGTTCGCACTCAATAACCTTATCAACCAATAAAAAAGGGTAACGATGCGGTAAGAATTGTTGTATTTGTAAAATATCTAGCTTGATGGACATATCGAGGATAGTTCTCTTAAAAGTTGATGACAATGCAATTAAATAAAAACGCGTGTGTAATTATTCAGGCATGGTTGACAACTTTTGTTGAACTTGAGCAGTCACATCGATTTGTTCGCTGGCATAAATAACGCCATCAGTCAGTAACAAATCAAAATTTTGATCTTTGGCTATTTCCCGAATTGCTTCAACAATACGGCGTTGTAATTTGCCCAATTCTTCATTGCGGCGCGCATTAAAATCTTCGCTAAATTCCTGTTGAGCTCTTTTAGCGTCTCTCTTTTTATTCAAAATATCTTTTTCCAAATTGGCTCGAGCCGATTCTCCCATCACGGCTGCATCTTTGGTCATTCTTTCGTCCATGTTTTGGATTTCTTTTTGCTGGGCAACTAATTGCTTATCGCGCGGAGAGAACTCTTGTTCCAGGCGTTTTTTGGCTTTTTCCGCCTGAGGCGCTTTTTCAAGAACGGCTGGTATATTGACAAAGCCAATTTTTAAATCAGCATAGCTCACATTAGCAGCAAGCAACAATCCTAAAAATAAAGCAATCTTTGTTTTCATCGTTAAACAGTTCTCTGGTGGAATTAAAATAAGTAATTAAAAATACGGCTATTCATTAAATTATAGGGGATATGCTTGTTAAACAAAAACAACTTCTTCTAGAAGTTCTGGCCGAAATTGAATTGAAACATCTGTTTTTGATCCCCTGTAATAGCGCCTGTAATAGGGTCCGTTGTAGTAGACTTAGCATTTAACGGTAATGCAGCACTAACGGATAAAGCGCCGAAAGGCGACAGCCATTCACCTGAAACCCCGACGGAGTATTTCAGGTCGTTCGTTTTAAAACCGTTGCTAATAGACCCGGCGTCTAAAAAGGTTCCTAACCTGACTGATTTTGTCTCAGGCATAAAAGGCACCGGAAAAAACACTTCGGCATTACCGATAATTTTACTGGAACCGCCGAAAGGATAACCATTGGAGTCTCTTGGGCCCACAGTATTATTCTTAAAGCCGCGTATTGACCCTGTACCGCCGCCGAAATAATTTTCGAAGAAAGGCAAGCTGGTTGTTTTTCCATAGCCATTACCGTAGGCCGCTTCGGCTTGAATCCTGAACGTCAAATCCCGGGCCAGAGGGAAATAAAGCTGATGTTTATAATTGATTTTATAATATTCCAGGTCGCTACCGGGAACTGTCGCCAAGGCGGAAAAACGCTGCTGTTGGCCTTTATTCGGGAAAATTGCCTTGTTAAGCGTGTCGTGGGTCCAACCTACTGACGGCGAGAGCGTCAAAAATGAATCGCCTGTAGCCTTAACTATTGGCCGGCTATTGACGACTGTTCCTGGAGCAGCATAGTTGTTTGAAACGTTTGAACAAGTATCCTTACCGGTATTGCCATAAAGAAAATCGCAAATTTGATTGGATGAATAAGCGGTTGCGCTTAAAGTCGTATGTTTCGCATCGACATCAAAACGCAAGCTGTCGAATTCGTTCAGCGGTATTCCAAAATTAATCCCTGCATTCGCCACATTGGTTGAATAATTGGCAATATTTACCGCACCTGCATTTCGTTTGGTGTAGCCCAAGTTATAACCCTGACTTACGCCATCGACGGTGAAATAAGGATTAAAAAAACCGAATTGATAACTTGTCGAATAGTCACTGTTATTAAAAGCAACATTCACCCGTTTGCCGGACCCGAAAACGTTATCCTGGGCAATATTGGCATTCAACACGATCCCTTGGGTTTGAGAAAAACCGATACCGGCCGACAAGTTACCGGATGGCTTTTCCACTACCGTATAATTAACATCAATCTGATCGGCGGTACCTGCGACCGGCGGCGTTTCAACATTCACCTCTTCAAAGTAACCCAAGCGTTCAAGACGTGTTTTCGACCGCTCAATCTTTGAGCTTGAAGCCCAACTGGACTCCATTTGCCGCATTTCGCGACGCAACACTTCATCACGGGTTTTGCTGTTACCTTTCATGTTAATGCGTCTGACATAAACACGTTTGCCCGGATCGACAAAAAAAGTCATATCGACTGTTTTCTTGGCTTCGTTAATCTCCGGCACCATATTGACGTTAGCAAAAGCATAGCCATCATCGCCTAGGCGATCGGAAATGGCTTTAGAGGTTTCGGTAGCGTTTTTTCTGGAGAAAGTCTCTCCCGGCCCGACCTTTACCAACTTGATAAGTTCCGGTGGAGCAACTACCAGATTACCGGCCAGCTTGACTTTTTCCAGCGTATAAATGTCGCCCTCTTTAACATTGATAGTGACATAAATATCTTTTTTATCCGGGGTTATGGCGACCTGCGTGGATTCGATATTAAAGTTAATATAGCCGCGATCCAGGTAATAGGAGCGCAAAGTCTCCAAGTCTGCCTGCAACTTCTGTTTGGAATACTGGTCATCCTTGGTATAGAACGACAACAGATTGGAGGTGTTTAACTCCAGGTTGCGCAACAGTGTTTTATCGTCAAAAATGTTATTGCCGACGATATTGATCTGCTTGATCTTGGCTACCCTGCCCTCGGAAATCTTGATATGAATACCAACCCGGTTGCGGGTGAGATTAGATACGTCCGTAGTAATTTTTAAACCGTATTTACCGTGACTGAAATATTGACGGCTTAATTCCTGCTCAACTTTATCCAACACCTGTTGGTCGAATACCTTACCTTCGGCCAAACCGATTTTCTTTAAAGCTTTGGTCAAGTCGTCCTTACTTAAATCTTTGTTGCCTTCAAAAATGATTTTTGCAATGGAAGGCCGCTCTACCACATTAACAACCAATGTTGAGCCTTCCCTTTCCAGGGAAATATCCTTAAAAAAGCCGGTTTTGAATAGCGCCTTGATTGCCGGGCCGACATTATCCAATGAAAACCTTTCGCCTACATTGATAGGGAGATAGTTATAGACGGTTCCTACAGAGATACGCTGTAGGCCTTTGACTTGAATGTCCTCTACAATAAACTCTTCATCACCTTTAACCGTCTGGGAAGCAAATAGAAGCAACAATAGCAAGCGAGAAACAGTATTTAATTTCATGTAGAAGTCTAAAAATAAAACAGCATTGTCCAATGTTGAAAAACTGCCGGATTATATCACAGTAAATATTTAAAAAAGCTTAAGCCCTGTGAATAGAAAAACTGAGCACATCATCAATGGATTTACTACCCGATAACACCATCAATAAACGATCCAGGCCTATAGCCATGCCCGAGCATTCAGGCAATCCTGATTTTAAAGCTGAAATAAGACGTTCATCTTTAACTGAAGTAGGCAGTTTTTGTTGCTGTCTGATAGCCAGCTCTTTATCGAAGCGCCGGCTTTGCTCTTCTGCATCAGCCAGCTCATAATAACCATTCCCCAGCTCTATGCCATTGATAAATAATTCAACCCGCTCGGTGATCAGCGCATTATGCCGATTAACTCTTGCTAATGACGACTGGCAAGCTGGATAACCATAAACCATGCATAAAGCGTTTTCACCTAGATATGGTTGAACTTTATGACTGAATATAAAATCCAGCCACAAAGCATGGTCTTGTCCGCAAATATCCACAGCTTCGGATATCTGGCATTCCCTGGCAAAAGCGCAGTAATCCTGATAAGAAAAAACCAGGGGATCTAAACCGGTACGGGAAATAAATATGCCCTGATAACTGACTCTTTGCGTTTCCTGTAATGATTGATCACTGAACAACCCTTCGATCAACTCGGCGATTTCATCCATTAACTGAGTCAAGGTAAAACCGACCCGATACCACTCAAGCATGGTAAATTCAGGATTATGAAAACGCCCCGACTCGCCGTTCCTGAATGCCTTGCCTATCTGGTAGATAGAACCGCTGCCGGCTGCCAGTAGCCGTTTCATTGCAAACTCGGGCGATGTTTGCAAGAACAATGTTTGCCTTTTTGGCGGCAAACAATACTCCGTAGTAAAAAATGCCAACTGCGGATCTGTTCCGACACTGTGGCTAAGCAACGGCGTCTCCACTTCCAGCACCGACCTGTCGGCAAAAAATCGGCGTATGTCGGCCAGCATCCGCGCTCTTGAACGCATCAGCTCCAGTGAGCACGTCGGTTGCCAGTCTTGCAGCACTATTCTTTTACGCGGGAAACGTATTCGCCGGTTCGAGTGTCGACCTTAATGACTTCGCCTTGCTGTACAAACAAAGGCACTCTGACCACTGCGCCTGTATCCAGAGTAGCCGGTTTACCGCCGCCGCCCGAAGTATCACCGCGTACGCCCGGATCTGTTTCAACAATTGCCAACTCAACGAAATTGGCAGGAGAAATAGCCAAAGGCGAATCGTTCCATAAAGTTACCGTGCAGGAATCCTGGTCTTTAAGCCATTTACCGGCATCGCCGACAATTTTTTCATCGCACTGATACTGCTCGAAAGTGTCCGGCACCATAAAATGCCTGAACTGACCGTCGTTGTAGAGATATTGCATCTCGACATCGACAACATCGGCGCCTTCAAGCGACTCGCCCGATTTAAAGGTTCTTTCCATGACCCGGCCGGTTTTCAAGTTCCGGATTTTTACCCGGTTAAAAGCTTGGCCTTTTCCAGGCTTAACAAATTCATTTTCAATAATTGCGCAGGGATCGTTATCCAACATAACTTTTAACCCGGCTTTAAACTCATTAGTGCTATAGATAGCCATTTTATCCTCAAATATGACAAACAATGTAAACTCAGCCATTATAATAGAGGCAACAACCGATAGAAACTCTAATAAGCCATTTCATGCCCGAGCCACAGTCCGAAATCCAGCACTTAAGCCAAAACTGGCAGCAACAACTCACCGAAGCTTTTAATAACATTCAAGACCTTTGCCGTTATTTACACTTATCGCCGGATGACTTGCCGATTTCAATTGAGGCGGCTAAAAACTTTCCTTTACGCGTCCCTTTAAACTTTGCCGCCTGCATGGAAAAAGGCAATGCGCACGATCCCTTATTACGCCAAGTATTACCTGTTAAAGAGGAATTGTTCGATTACCCTGGGTTTAGCAACGATCCTGTCGGCGATCTTGCGGCAGCCGCTCAAACCGGTGTTTTGCACAAATACCATGGCCGCGTTTTGTTCATCAACACCGGTAGCTGCGCCATCAACTGCCGGTATTGTTTCCGGCGCAATTTTCCGTATGCCGATTTACAACTTGGCAAACAAAAGGAAGATGTCGCCGTACAATATATACAAGACGACACCAGTATCTCGGAAGTTATTTTAAGCGGCGGCGACCCGTTGCTGCTAAGCGACGCCAGACTGATCCGGCTGATTCGGCAATTGGACAGTATTCAGCACTTGAAGCGCATTCGAATACACAGCCGGCTCCCTATCGTCCTACCTGCCCGGATAACCGATGAATTCATTAACACCCTGGCCCAAAGCGCCAAACAAATTATAATCGTCACCCATTGCAATCATGCCAATGAAATCAATGACCGCGTCATTGCCGCCTGCAAATCACTGAAAAACGCCGGAGCTACCCTGTTTAATCAGGCCGTGTTGTTAAAAGGCGTAAACGATAGCGCGGAAGCCCTATGCGAACTGAGCGAACAACTGTTCAGCCACGGCATCATTCCTTATTATCTGCATTTATTGGACAAAGCGACAGGAACGGGACATTTTGAAGTTTCTGAAACCGAAGCGCTGGCGCTTATCGGACAAGTCCAAGCCACCCTGCCCGGCTATATGGTGCCAAAGCTGGTCAAAGAACAGGCGGGAGCCGGTTCAAAACTGGCTGTTTTATAGCTCAGACTTTTTGATTGACGATGCCATGCGGCACATGCGCGGCAGCAACATGCCGTGCGGCAGACTCACAGTGGCCTTGTTGATCATCAAAGAAAATATCCGCACCGAATGCCTTTAAAAAAGCGCCCTTATCCAAGCCGCCCAGAAAAAATGCTTCATCGATACGAATACCCCAGGCTCTTAATGTCCTGACAACCCGCTCATGAGCCGGAGCGGAACGAGCTGTCACCAATGCAGTCCTTATTGGTGACGACTCGGGATCAAATTGTGTTTGAATATAATGCAAAGCGCTCAAAAAATCCTTGAAAGGCCCGCCGGGTAAAAGCTTCTTGGCGGCGCTACGCTCATTTTCGATAAACACATCAAGACCGTACTGTTGATAAATTTGTTCCGACTCATCCGAAAACAACACCGAATCGCCATCGAAAGCGATGCGCAACTGATCGGAATGATGCGCCATGGAAGGGCCGCAAAGAATAGTCGCCGCCGCAAAACCCGCGCACAAAGCCTTGGCGACATCATCCGCATTGGTCGATAAAAATAAATGAGCGCCGAAGGCAGGAATGTAACTATACGAGGATACGCCGCTGGTGAAGGCCGCACGAACAATATTTAACTGATAATGGGCAATGGAATTGAAAATCCTCAATCCGGTATCGGCACTATTTTGTGATAACAGGATGATTTCAACCAGTGGGTCATCAAGACAACTGTCATTTAAACTCAAAAACTTTTTAACCAGAACGAACCCGAAACCCGGTTCCAAAATTTCATCTTCATGTTTTATTTGATACCGGCAGAAAGCTTCCTTGCCTTGCGTTTCGAATATCGCATGCGATTCATCCAGATTGAATAGCGCTCTGGATGATACCGCCACAACAAGCTTTTTCTCTCTCATAGCCGGAGCATTAGCCCTAATTATCGCTCACCCAAACCGAATCCAAATTCAGTGTTTGTTTGATCCTGGTCGTATTTGCATTGGCTTCCGCTTTGGTTTTAAAGCCTCCGACGCGCAACCGGTACATAGTTGTATTTCTTTCATGAACGGGTATTACTTCGGCAAAAATACCTTGCCGTGCAAATTCAGCCGCTTTGCTTTTGGCAAACCATTCCTGCTTGAACGCCACCAGATTCACTCCCCATTTTCCCACCGCCTCAGGTCTTCTTTCCTTTACCGGCTCTTCCTTGACAACAGCTTTTGGCGGCTCTATCGGCTGAACCGGCTTAGCTGTTACCGCTTCGGGTTCTGTTTTCACTTTGACAGGTGCGGTTTCTACTTTAGCAGGCGTCGCGCCATGCATATCACCGTCTTTGGTTGGAGTTATTTTATGTGCGGCTACTTCCTTGCCCGGTGCAGGTTCGTGGGCAATTTCCTTTTTGCTCGATACGGTTTCAGTTTTAACAGGAGCAGTCTCGTGCGCCGCAGCTTCTTTAACCGGCGCCGACTCATGTGCGGCTTCAATCTTGGGCGGCTCGGCAACAGATGGTTCCGAAGACGCTTTCCCTTCTACGCCTACTTTGACCTGCAATACGTCAAGCGCTTTGCTTACCATGTCCTGTTTCGCCGCGATGTCAGACACTTTGTTATTTAACAAATCAATAGGGGACTGGGGATTTCCTTTCAGTTCCGTTATAAATCCATTAACCTGCTGATTTAACTGCACCACAGAATTTCTCATCGCCTTAATTTCTTCATTAGGCGGAGTTGCGGCATTCTTTGCCAGATTTGCTTCAAGGTTTGAAACGGCTTCAGTTAGTTTTGAAACTTCAGATTTTGCATTGTAAGTCACCACGCCCAAGCCAGTTGCCGCGCTTAACGCCACAGCACCAAATCCCAGCGCCACATAACCGAAAATCTTGGTTTTTTTAACCTTCTTTTCCGCCTCTTCCAGCTGTTTGAGCATGTCTTCCCGTTCAAACTCGAACGGTTCCAGTTTTACATTCTCAACGCTTTCTGCATTTCCTGTATCGGCAGCTTGTTTCGGCTCAGGTTCAGCCACAGCCTGGTTAGTGTTTGACTGTAATTCCGCAGTTTCCGGCTCTAAAGCCTGTACAGTTTCATCTTCATTCAAGAAATCGCTATCACCGAAAGCATCCGCGAACTCGTCTTGTTTAATTCCAGTATTACCGCCGATGTCAGATATTTCCGTATCGGCAGTAATATCAAAATCAGGTAAAAGAAAATCATCGTCCTGAGTTAACGACTTTTCAGTCTCGGCTAATTGAACGTCCTCTATTTGCATGGAGAAATCATCATTCCCTCCATCTAACTGGAAAAAGTCATTCAAATCCGCATCATCGCCAAACTCATCTTTCGTTATAGGCGTTTGCTCCAGCTCCTCCTCTGCCTCAAGCCCGGCATCCGCGAATAGACTATCAAAGCTATTTTCATCATCCCGGAAATCATTGGATAATTCATCAACTGTCGCCAGTTGCTCTTCACTGGCTTTAGCTGGAACCGATGTCTCGGCGTCATCATCCGTAATCAAATCTGATTCATCAAAGTCATCGCCAAAACCGGAAAAATCATCGGCTTCGTCCGGCAGCTCATCTGCTTTTTCGTTTGCTTGTTCTAACGCATCTTCCGCATCAAACCCGATATCTGCGAATAGACTGTCAAAGCTATTTTCATCATTCTGCAAATCATTAGGCAATTCTTCAACTACTGCCTGCGGTTCGTCATTGTCTGCGGTTAAATCCGCCACCGCAGGAGCCGAGGCTTCAACCTCATCGTCCTGAATTAGGTCCGACTCATCAAAACCATCGCCGAAGCCGTCAAAATCGGCAAACTCATCAACTTCCTCAGCTAAGTCGGCATTGTCAGTCGGAGAAGCTGAGCTTTCGACAGCCTGTTCGGGTTCCTCGGCTTCGACTGCCGGAATCATGTCCGGCTCATTGAAATCGCTAAAATCCGAAAAATCATCCGGTTCTTCTATTTCACCGGCATCTTTCTCGTCTGATCCCCCAACTGTTGCCGGCTGCTCTTCATTGTCTGCGGTTAAATCCGTCACCGCCGGAGCCGAGGCTTCAACCTCATCGTCCTGAATTAGGTCCGACTCATCAAAGCCATCGCCGAAGCCGTCAAAACCGGCAAACTCATCAACTTCCTCAGTTAAGTCGGCACTGTCAGCCGGAGAAGCTGAACTCTCGACAGCCTGCTCGGGTTCCTCGGCTTCGACTGTCGAAACCATGTCCGGTTCATTGAAATCGCTAAAATCCGGAAAATCATCCGGCTCTTCAATCGTAGCAACAGCCTGTTCCATATCGCCATCAAGGCTGACATTCATCAGCAGCCGGTCAATGGCATCCTCCTCATCTAGCTGCTCATTTAATGACGCAACGGGCAATCTCTCTACAGCCCGTTCTAATTCCCCGGTTTCGGCTGCCTGAGTTTTTTCCGGTACATTAGAATCCTTGCCAAAATCGTCAATACCTAAAAAATCATCCAGATCATCATATAAGCCGACATCTTCAACGGCTTTTGCATCCGCTTGCATCAGCTCATCATCTTCATCAAAGCCGGCATTCATCAACAATCGGTCAATGGCATCCTCTTCATCCTGCTGCTCATTCACCGGAAGAAGAGAAGATTCCGCCTCGTCCAGCAGGGCATCCAGATCAACATCGAGACTGTCGCGTTTTTCATTTGATTTTTTATCTTTTGAATCAGTCATATTCGGGCTCAGTAATGAGAAATTAAGATAACCACAAGATTTAAATATAGCGTTCGGTGCTTATCGACAGAAAAACAATTTTAATCATTTTAATCCCAAATAAACTTAATGTTCATCAAGTTTCAGCCATTTGATGCTAAACTCCAAAAAAAACTTCCAAGAAAAAAAATGCAACTAGCCATCACTGCCTTAGGCAATCATCAGATTAATTTTATTGCCGAAATATTACCCGCCGTACGCGACTGTAAATGTACTGTTTTGGAAATACGACTATCCCGTCTCGCTCAGTCTACTGCGGCGTACCTGCTTATTTCAGGCAACTGGAATCAAATTGCCAAATTTGAAACGACGCTGGACATCATACAAAGACGCCTGGACATCAAAATCCACGCCTTGCGGCCCGAACAAAAAGACAAGCCCAAAGAATGCGTGCCCTACTCATTGGAAACCATATCCCTGGATCGAGATAATGTCACCGAATCCATTACTTCTTTTCTGTTTGACCGCGAGATAGACATTGAAGAAATAACCGGCAGTTGTTATCAAGCCCCCTACATCCAAACTTCAGTATTCTCAACCAAATTTATCATTCTGATTCCGCCGCAAGTTCACCTGCTGTCGCTACGAGAAGAGTTCCTGGATTTTTGCGACCGGTTAAATATAGACGCCATTCTTGAACCCATAAAACGATAAACTTAACAATGATAACTCTAGGCAACCCTGTACCCGATTTTGAAGCTTTAGCTACCGGCGATAAAACAGTAAAGCTAAGCGACTACCGAAACAAATATCTTGTTATCTATTTCTACCCCAAAGACAACACGCCCGGCTGCATCCAGGAAGGCCAAAGCTTTCGCGATAACATCGACCGATTCACGGCGCTCAATACCGCCATAGTCGGCGTATCCCGCGACACTGTCCGCGTTCATGAAGGCTTTAAATGCAAACAGGAATTCCCGTTCGACTTGCTCTCAGACCCGGATGAAAAGCTGTGCCAGCTGTTTGACGTCATTAAAATGAAAAACATGTACGGCAAACAGGTTCGCGGCATCGAGCGCAGCACTTTCCTGATCGATCCTCAGGGCTTACTGATTCGTGAATGGCGCAAAGTAAAAGTTAAAACGCATTACGAAGAAGTTCTGCAAGCCCTACACGAACTTACCGGCGCCTGACCATGAATATTCAAACTTCGCCGGATAAAAAACTGTTTGTCCTCGACACCAACGTGCTGATGCATGATCCAAGCGCCATCTTCCGCTTCAAGGAACATGATCTTTTTATCCCGATGATTGTTCTGGAAGAACTCGATCATGCCAAAAAAGGCCTCACCGAACTGGCGCGCAATGTACGGCAGGTCAGCCGGTTTCTCGATGAATTAATCTGCGACGCCAACCAGCAAACCATCAACGACGGCCTACCGTTGTCGAGCATAAAACACGGGCCGAATACCGACACCGCTGAAAGCGGCCGCTTATATTTCCAGACCAGCACCATGACGGCGCTGCTGCCGGAAAGCATGCCCGGCAACCTGGCCGATAACTCCATACTGCGCATCGTTCTGGCGCTGACCAAGGAACTGCCCGACATCAGCGTTATACTGGTATCGAAAGACATCAACATGCGCATCAAGGCTGCGACATTGGAGCTGCTTGCGGAAGACTACCATAACGACCAAACCCTGGATGACATCGACCTGCTATACAGCGGCGCAATGGCGCTGGACAAGGATTTTTGGGACCTGCATGGCGCCAAAATGGAATCCTGGCAGGAAAAAAACCGTACTTATTACAAGCTGGAAGATCCCATTGTCAGCGAGTGGTACCCCAACCAGTATTTGTACATAGAAGACGAAACCAATTTTGAAGCCATCGTCAGGTCTTGCGACGGACAAATTGCGGTATTGGAACTGGCAAAAGATTATCGCGCCAAACATAACAATGTCTGGGGCATAACAGCAAAAAACCGGGAGCAGAATTTTGCCCTCAATGTCCTGTTAGATCCCAACATCGATTTTGTTACCTTATTGGGCACTGCGGGCACCGGCAAAACCTTATTGGCATTGGCCGCCGGACTTACCTTGACCCTGGAAAACAAGGCCTACCAGGAAATCATCATGACCCGCGAAACCGTGCCGGTCGGTGAGGACATCGGTTTTCTGCCCGGTACCGAGGAAGAAAAAATGGCGCCCTGGATGGGTGCATTAATCGATAACCTTGAACTGTTGGGCAGCAATGCGGAACATGGCGAATGGGAGCAAAGCGCAACCAGCAACATCATCATGAACCGGGTCAAAATCAGGTCGCTTAATTTTATGCGTGGGCGGACGTTCCTCAACCGCTACCTGATCATCGACGAAGCGCAAAACCTGACATCGAAACAAATGAAAACACTGATAACCCGCGCCGGACCGGGCACCAAAATCATCTGCATCGGCAACCTGTCGCAGATCGATACGCCTTATTTAACAGCGACAACTTCAGGGCTAACTTATGTTGTAGACCGGTTTAAAACTTGGCCGCACGGGGCGCATATCACCTTGCGGCGCGGCGAACGCTCACGCTTGGCCGATTACGCTTCGGATATTTTGTAACACTATTAATTAACTATTCAGCCACGGATTGGCACAGATGCACACGGATTAAAGAGTTAGACAAAAGGCGAAAGGGTGCTGATTTCAAAAAATGTCATTTATTTTTACCATGAAGAGCATGAAGAACTTGAAGAGATGACTGTATTGATTTCATGTGTATATTATTGAGACGGTTTATAAAACACGGGTCTCTGATGCGCACCTAATCACCTTATTCGACAAATCCCCCTTCATTATCTTCATGTCCTTCATGGTAATAAAAGCAAGTTATAAACATTGTGCCGCATCAGCACCCAGGCGAAAGGCAAAGGTCGTGTCGACGCTCGGTTTTTTCGCCTTTAGCCCTGTGCCTTATCCGTTTAATCCGTGTTGATCTGTGGCTGAATAGTTACTGTATCTTAATGAATTGACGACACCTATACTTGACCATGAAGTGTCGAAGCCCCTGTCTTCGGCACGAAACCTTTAAAGATTCGTACCGATACTGCTATCGCCAATCCGCGGCCACGCAGTCAGCACCGCCTTGACAACGGTCGCCAACGGAATCGCCAGAAATACGCCCCAAAAGCCCCATAAACCGCCAAAAAACAAAATGGCGACGATAATTGCAACCGCATGCAAATTAACCGCTTCGGAAAACAATACCGGCACCAAGATAACGCCGTCCAGCGCTTGAATAATTGAGTATGCAATAACAACGTACATAAACTCATCGCCGCCGAATCCCCACTGAAAATAAGCAACGCCTAAAACCGGAAAAGTAACCAAAGTCGCGCCGATATAGGGAATAATCACTTGCAAGCCCATCAGAACCGCCAGCAGCATCGCGTAATTCAGCCCCATTGTCGCGTAAGTGACGTAACTGACGCCCCATAGGATAAAAACTTCACCGAACTTGCCGCGCACGTAATTACCGATCTGCATATCGACTTCTTCCCAAACACGCACAGTCAAATGCCTGTCTTTAGGCATAAACTGCACAAACCAGGCTATTAATATCTGTTTGTCTTTTAAAAAGAAGAACACCATCATCGGCACCAGGAACAAATAAATCATTACGCTAACCAAGCCGACAACAGATGCCGCCGAATGAGATAACAGGTTTTGCCCGTAAGTTAATAACTCCTTCTGCACAGCGAACATCATCTGTTGGATTTTGCTTTCCGAAATAAATTGCGGATACATTTCCGGCAAGCTCATGATTCCGATTTGCGCCCTGTTAAGTATGTCCGGGATATGCTGAACAAGCTCGACGGCCTGTTGAGAAACAATCGGCATTAGATAAAACAATAAAAAAACCAGGCACGCCATAAATACCGAAAACACCAGATACACAGCCGGCAGGCGCGGCATTTTCAGGCTTTCCGCCTTGCAGACCAAGCCTTCCAGTAAATACGCCAGCACGATCGATACAAAAACCGGCATTAACAGGTCGGACAATGAATAAATCAGCACAAAGCTGGCAATCAAAATAATGACTAACGCGACAGCCTGCGAATTCGGCAGAAAATGCTTAAAAGAAGATTTTAAAGAACTTAGATTTGCGGACGGTGCTGGGGTTTGAGTTGCCATTGATAGCCGGAAGGGTGTGAGTATAAAAAGTCCATGTAAACCGATTTAAGTAAACCAGGCATCCTGTTTAAAGTTAGTCGCCCAGCATCCATAGTGTAAATGATTATCCTAATCTCATCAGGATAATCAAAAGTAATTAATAAACCGCGTAGAGCATGAAGTTTTGTAACTATTCAGCGTTATGACCCAATCCCATTGATTAATCCCTGTAGGAGCGGGCCATGCCCGCGGTGAGAGGGCTTTAGCACTTCCATCGCGGGCATGGCCCGCTCCTACTCAGTACCATGACGTCATAACACTGAATGGTTACAAAATCAGCAACTGTATGAAATTATTTACACCTTCGGCTTATCTTGTAATAATCGAAACCTATCCAGCCTACGGCCCTCAAACATTTTGTGTTCCCGGCGTTTATTCCTGCATCGGTACCCACGTCCGCCATACCCTCAGTGAATTAAAATCATGCTCGACTTTCTAATCATCGGCCAAGGTTTGGCAGGCAGTTTACTCGCATGGGAGCTTATCCGGCGCGGTTGCACAGTTATCGTTGTCGATAACGGACGGGAAAATGCTTCACAGATTGCAGCAGGACTAATCAATCCAATAACCGGCATGCGCTTTGTAAAATCCGCCGATGTCGACACGCTTTTACCTACAGCAAAACACTGTTACTCACAATTAGCCGAGCTTTTTCAGCAAGAATTTTATATAGAAAAACCGATGCTGCGGTTTTTCCGTAGCCCAAACGATTTAAAAAACGCTGACAAGCGCGTTGACAACCCGGATTACCAGGCTTACCTGGGCAACATGCAGCCGCCGGGCCATGTCATCAACAACCTTGTAACGCCCTTCGGTTTCCTGGAACAAAAACAAAGCGGTTATTTATTGACCCGTCCGTTACTAAGTTGTTTAAAAACGTTTTTCATCGACAAAAACAGTTATCGGCAGGCTGACTTTGATTACCGGGACGTACAGCTTCATCCCTCTTTGCGCTGGCAAGACCTTGCGCCCAAGCAGATTATTTTCTGCGAGGGCTATCGGGCTACGCAAAACCCCTGGTTTTCCCGGCTGCCTTTCCAACCGGTCAAGGGAGAAATTCTGACACTGGAGCACCGGATCGAATTGCCCGATAAAATCCTCAATTACGGTAACTGGCTGATTCCGTTAAACGCCGGTCAAATTCGTATCGGCGCAACCTTCGACCGGGAAAACCTGGATACCCAAGCTACCGATCAAGGCAAAAACGCCCTGTTAAATGCGCTGAGCCAAGTTGCCCCCGCTTTGACTGATACAATCCTGGTCAACCATCAAGCCAATATCCGGCCATGTACTCAAGACAAACAGCCCTTTATCGGACATCACCCGGAACATGACAACATGGCAATTTTTAACGGCTTCGGCGCCAAAGGCAGTTTGCAGATACCTTGGTATAGCCGGCATTTTGCCGATGTTTTATTAAACGGCACCGCCCTGCCCCAAGCTTGTGACATTCAACGCTATCAGGCGCCCAAGCTTTGCTTGCCCTTGCAGGCAAAGCCTGTACCCCGGTAATCGCAAATTCAGCATACTTAAACTTATGAAGCGTATTTCACTGGTTAACGCAGCCCATGACTTAATCCGGGACATTCTCCGCCCCGGCGATATTGCCGTTGATGCAACGTTAGGCAACGGTCACGATAGCGTATTTCTTGCCGAACAAGTCGGCCCATCCGGCCATGTTTACGGCTTTGATATACAACAGGCGGCTATCGATTCGACTCGGGAGAAATTCAGGCAAAACCGGCTGTCGGATTGCCTGACCTTGATACATGCCAGCCATGCCGACATGGACAATAAAATCCCCATGCAACTCCACGGCAAAATTAATGTCATCATGTTTAACCTGGGCTATTTGCCGGGCGGCGACAAAAGCATCATCACCTTAACCGATTCCACATTGACCGCATTGACGATAGCGATCCGGCTTTTGGCAAACAACGGCATCATTACCCTGCTTGCCTATCCCGGACACCAAGGCGGAGACGAGGAAACCGATCGGGTCGAAAAATGGTGTAAACAGCTGGATAGCAGGCAATTTGAAACCCGGACTATTTACAGCACTGAACACAAAGACTCGGCGCCCAGGCTTTTTGTAATCCGTAAAGTAACTATTTCAGCACATAGAGAAATGGAACACGGATGACGCGGATTGGACGGATTTACGCGGATTTTTATCCGTGTTTATCAGCTTAATCCGTGTCATCCGTGTTCCATTAATCGTCGTCAGTATGTTCGCTGAGTAGTTACAAATTCGTCACCATCGCCCAGCAATTTGGTAATGGCTTCAAAATCGAATTGACTGACGCGGTCTGCCAGCACATCGGCTAACGGTGCGTCAATTGCTTTAATCTGCTCAATGACGGCCAAGCTTTGCTCTATATCCAAGCTCATCCCGGCTTGCTGTAATTCAGACACCAGCGCTTCGGGCAACTGCTTTAAACGTTGCGCATTAAGCACTTGCTCAGCCGCGTTGTTCTCGCTAACCGGTTCATCGTAAATAAACTGCACGCCTAGATGTTTTGTCATGCATGCGAAAATTTCGGCGTCGCGATAAGGCTTGCCGACAATATCATCGGCGCCTGCATCTAAAAACTCTTGCCGCTGCTCGGTAAAAACCGATGCGGTGACCGCAACGATTTTCACTTTGTCGCCATTGGGCAAGCTGCGGATTTTTTGGGTGGCCGCGATGCCGTCCATAATGGGCATGCGTCTGTCCATCCAGATAAAATGCGGTTGCCATTGCGTAAATTGCTCTACGCCTTGTTGTCCATTGACCGCTTCAAATACCTGGAAGCCGACGGATTCCATTAATTTTTTTAACAGCAGCCGATTTTCCAATTGATCTTCAACAATCAAAACGCGACAGTGGGGTTGCCCTTCCGCCAATCCCAGCACTTGCTTACCGTCGAGCACTAATTTATTGATAATCTCCGATTGATCGACCTTGGTAACGGGTAGCATCAAAGTAAAACACGATCCCTTATCCAATTCACTGGACACAGTCACTTGCCCATCCATTAATTCTGCATATTGCTTGGTAATCCGCAGTCCTAAACCGCTACCTTGCTGGTCGGATTCTCTACCGACTTGGACAAAGGTATCGAAAACAAACGGCAAATCCTGTTCGGCAATGCCGATGCCGGTATCTTTGATCTCGAAAACGACCAAGCATTGCTCAGGCTTAGCTAAGTCTTCAGACTTTAAGCGCACAACGACCCGGCCTTTCTGTGTGTACTTAATGGCATTGCCGACCAAATTCAGCAAAATTTGCCGTAATTTTGCCTCATCGGCACTGACAAAACGCGGAAAACTGGACGATTGATCCAATATCAGTTCCAGGCCTTTGGCTTCGGCGCGTTCGTGCATCATGTCAATGGTGTTAAGAATTAACGCGCCTAAATCGAAATTACCGTTTTCAATCACGACGCGCCCGGCTTCGATTTTAGCCATGTCCAACACATCGTTAATCAGTTCCAGCAAGTGCTTGCCGCTGTTATTAATGATATTCAGCGTCTCGCGTTGCGACGGGCTAAGGCCCCTGTCTCTTTGCATTAACTGCGAAAACCCCAACACGGCATTCATCGGCGTACGCAGCTCATGGCTCATGTTGGCTAGGAATATACTTTTGGCGCGATTGGCCGCTTCCGCTTCGTTTTTTGCCGTTACTAATTTCTGTTCGGTTTGTTTACGAATAATGATTTCTTGCTGCAATAGGCTGTTGATATGTTGTAAACGGGTATGTCCGAGAATTTCGTTTTTTAATACCAGCGCGGCGTAATTAAAAAATAGCGGCAATTGATTATGCAGATCGCGCATCGCAACATGCAGGCTTTCCATTTTAAACACGCCGATCACAGCGGCGCCGATTTTAAGCGGATAAATCCAGGTGTAGGCATGAGTAAAGGCGGGCGTCAGCATCTGGGTGTCGCTAAAATCATGCTCATATTCGCTGGCTTTCCCGGTCGCGAAGGCATCGCCGATACGCTGGTCGTCGAGTTGTTGCAAGTGATGCTTCACGCCATAAACATCGGCAGAAAAAATATCGGTATCGATTTTGTAATACAGGATCAGGTTGGCCCCGCCGATGACATCGACGATGGAACGCAACATATTGTCGATCACATTTTCCAGGCCTGAGGCTTCGCCCATTTTTCTCATCAGCTGCATGACCAGCTGTTGATTGGATTTATCCAAGGCGAGTTTGGTGGCGCGTTGTTTGAGTTTATCCCACTCGGCAGCGGGGATGGTGATTAGCTCACTAGGCATGCATAGTATCCAGTTTACGGCTGATGGCGGTTTGCAAGACGTTTTCGAGATGATCCAAACCGACATCGCGCCATTGCACAGGTAGATCCAGCATAGCACTAATATGCTCGGCCTCCCGGCTAAAATCATTGGATTGAGGGGTGCGCAAACACAACAGATACCGGTGTTGATCGTGGAAAATGTCGCGAATAACGTCGATATTCGAGCCGAAGGTTTTGGCAATGGCCTCATCCCAATTGCGTACCCAATCATCCAATAAAAAGTACGCGCCCTTAGCCAACTCCCGATTAAATTCTTCCGGACCCAACAGCATTTCAACACAGTTTTGTCCCCATGTTCGCAGGGTACCGGCCTCGTCCAGCATAGTGTCCATCTGCGGGTGGCAAGCTCCGTAAAAGACAACGGTTTGCTCGTGCGCATGCCGTGATAAACCTTTGTGCAAGGCGCAAGCCAAGCGCTTGAAGTCGATATGCAATGAAGCGGGTAAAAAATCCGTGGTTAAAGGCCAGTTATTTTTTGCAATTAAGAAGCTCACTTCTTTTCGCAAGATACCGCAGCCGACTAGGCTTAGTGTTTGTGGTGACATGGACTTAATAATTAATATTCTGCCACGGATTTACACGGATAAACACGGATGAAACATAATGTTGCGCGAGAATGCTAACTTTCCAAAATGGTGCTGCGAGGCATGGATGTAAGCAATTGTTCATCTGTGTAAATCCGTGTAAATCTGTGGCTAAATAATCATAACCGCCCATATTCATAAACAGCATCCAACATCGCCCTGATATTGCGTTCAGGGATTTTGTACGGCATCAGGATCGTGCCGAAAAGAAATTTACCGCCGGCCATGCCGGCCGCCAACATGCGTTTTACTTCCTGCTTGATTTCCTGTTCCGACCAATCGATCAGTTTAATATCATTGATAACGCCACAGGTTAGGCCACGGCCGTCGATAATCTGCTTGCCTACGCCAATATCATCCAGCGGGCTTAAATAATAAGTTTCTATGCCGATTTGAGAAATAACGGTTTCAATCACTTGATTGAAGCGGGCGCCACCGCAGTAATAAACAATACCTTGCAAGCCCGCGCTTAAGTCCTGTTTCATCCACGGTATGCCGGTTTTGACAATATAGGGAAGCGGCACAAAATCGGTGGAACCGAACGGGTTGGCGTAGACAATCACATCGGCCCCCAATTCCCGCAACGCGGCAATATGGCGTTGGCAAAACAAGGAGCATTTGGCTAATAACTCATCGCGGACTTCCGGCGGTCCCATGAACAATAATTCGAACCATTTATCCATGCCCATTAACAACGCAGGCAAGGCCATGGCGGCAGTGACATAGCCGCAGATCGGATAACGCCCGCCGACTTCCCGCTTCAGGATTTGCAGGCATTTTAATTCTTCGGCAAAAACAGGGTGATGAATAAAATCGTCCGGAATTTCCAGGTTGTGGATATCGTCATACGATTGAATAACAAAATGTTCAACATTCGGCGGCCCGTCGGGCGAGAATAAAATCTTTTTACAACCTAGCAGTTCGGCTTCCTTACCGACGTAAAACAAACTCCAGACATTGTCGTAGCCGTATTTTTCGCGCATTTTCAATTGCGCTTCGGCAACATATTCACCGCGCTGGTAATATTCGTATAAGGACTTTAAACCCAGCTCGTTAACACCTTGATCCAATAAATTGCAAAATACCGGAATGCGATCCGACTTTTCGCCGTTTATTGCTGCAACCAACCTATCCATTCCAGTAATCATTTACGCATCCCCACAATTAAATCCTTAATGACTTTTCCTGCCGAAACGCCATCGCTGGCCCACGCGTCGGCTTGGACGACTTTATAAAGTTCGGTATCCCAGGTATAAGGCGCGCCGCCGACAACGATTTTAATGCGGTCCTCCAAGCCGCGTTCCTTAAGTAACTGCCGTACTGCAAGAGAACCCTGTTCACTGCGGGCGGTATGCACCATCATCGAGGAAATCGCGATAATGCTTGCGTCATGCTCCAGTGCCGCATCGACAAAGCGTTCGGCGCTGACATTAACGCCTAAATCAATCACATCAATCATCAGCGAACGCAGACAGCCGCTGACAATGCGCTTGCCCAAGGTGTGCATATCGCCGTGCGAGGTGCCTATGACTATATGTCCGATAATCTCCGGACTTGATTGAAACAGCGCCACCATTTCATCGGTGACTTGGGAAGCAATTTGCGAAGCCATGAAATGTTGGGCGAGATTGGCGTCAAAATCTTCGCTGATGGCTTTAATCATCAGTTCCATGGCCGGAATGACCACTTTAAAAACAACATCCTCGGGTGTAAGGCCTTGAGCGATGGCTTCGTGGATAACCTCGAATGCTTTATCGCGGTCAGTATCAAAAACGGCTTCGTTATACGCCGCGATAACATTTTTCAGTATCATAGTTCTTAGTTGAGGGGATATTTTGTCAGTGCAATTTTAAGGCGTCTTTTTCAGGGCAACAGGTTGTAGCCCTGTTCAAGGAAAAGCTTCAGGCAAGCGTCCACTACCTCAGGATTATACAATATCCCCCTGTTACGCGTAATTTCCTCCAGTGCCGCCTCGACCCCAAGCCCTGCACGATAAGGACGATGTAAAACCATGGCTTCGACGACGTCGGCTACCGCGACAATCTGGGCTTCAAACAAGACGTCTTGGTCCTTGCGGCCATGCGGATAACCCGAGCCATCGAGCCGCTCATGGTGCTGCAATACGATTTGCGCAATCGGCCAAGGGAAATTGATGGATTTGAGTATTTCATAACCGGTTACCGGATGCTCCTTGATCAGGCCGAATTCCAGATGGCTGAGCCGTCCCGGCTTGCTGAGTATTTCAGCCGGAACCCGGATCTTGCCAATATCATGCATCAGGCCGGCCAGGTTAAGCCCCTCGATTTGCTCAGCCGGTAGCTGTAGTGTCCTGGCCATTGCCGTAGCCAAATTGGCGACGCGACGCTGATGACCGGCCGTATAAGGATCGCGCATCTCAACCGTGGTGGCGATTGCGGTGACGAAATCGAGCAAGCTCGCCCTCAGCATTCTTTCGCTTTCCCTAAGCTCGCTGGTACGCGCTTCGACCTGTTCCTCCAAATGGTTGCGCAAGCGGTCCACTTCCAGGTGAGTGCGAACCCTGGCCAGCAACTCTTCGCGCTGGAAAGGCTTGGTGACAAAATCCACGGCCCCCAGTTCAAAACCGCGCACTTTCTCCTCGATATCCAATATCGCGCTGACAAAAATGACCGGCACGTCGCGGGTTTTAGGATGCTTCTTAAGCTGCCGGCAGACTTCAAAACCGTCCATCTCAGGCATGCGGATGTCCAGCAATACCAGTTCCGGCGGATTATTGAACGCGGAATACAAAGCCAGTTCCCCGTTGATCGCGGAGCGCACGTCGTAACCTTCCTCCATCAGAATGTCCGACAGCAATTTGAGAGAGGCCGGAGTATCGTCGACAGCTAGAATTTTGCCTTTGTCTGTCATTAGCTTCTCAATCAGTTTCCCGCAACGCTTTCAGGATCGCCGGGTAATCAAAGTTTTCGGCAAAATACGCCAGTGTTTTCTGCAATTCCGAATCGATCGGCGCAATCTGCCGAATCACCGAAGCGATGCGCTTGTTTTCCAAATTCTCCAGCGCATCCTTTAGCTCGCTACGCAACGCCTCGGGCAAGATAGCCAGCATTTCCGGTGTCAATGCGATGCCCGGCTTGTCCGCTTCGGGAAGGCCTTCATAAATATATCGTACGCCCAATTGCTTCGAAAGACACCCGTAAATTTCATTGAAACGGTAGGGTTTTCGTACAAAATCGTCCATCCCGGCATCCAGGCTTTCAGCCCGTTGCTCGATAAACGCGGATGCGGTGACCGCAACTATTTTCACGGCCTGGCCGCCGGGAAGACTGCGAATCATCCGCGTTGCTTCCAGCCCATCCATGACCGGCATACGGCGATCCATCCAGATCAAATGCGGATGCCAGCTCTGGAAAAATTGCACGCCCTGCTCGCCGTTCTCCGCCACCTTGACCAGGAAGCCGACCGACTCCATCAGTTTTGCCAGCAGCAACTGGTTTTCAAGCTGATCCTCGACAATCAGGATGCGGTATTCGGGCTGCCCGTCAGCCAAGCCCACCACGTCGCCTTTTTCCACTTCTCTCGCTTTGCCGATGTCGGCTTCTATGACCTCAGTCAAAGGCAAATCGATTCTAAACAACGAGCCCTTGCCCTGCTCGCTTTCCAAACTGATATTCCCGCCCATCAATTGCACGAATTGGCGCGTAATGCTCAGTCCCAGTCCGGTACCCTTGCTGTCCTTCTGGGTACCCAATTGTATGAAGGGGTCGAAGATACGCTGCTGATCTTCCGGTGAAATGCCGGGGCCGGAATCCTCGACCTCGATCATCAGGTGCGACACTTTATTTTTTCTGGTACCCAAGCGCAGGGTAACGCCGCCTTGCTGGGTAAATTTAATCGCGTTCCCTATCAGGTTGATCAGTATCTGGCGCAGGCGGGCCTCATCGCCAATGATGTAGCGAGGAAATTGCGACGATTGGTCGACCAGCATCTGTAGGCCTTTTTCCTCGGCGCGCATCTGCATCATGTCGGTGACATCCCGCACCATGCCTCCCAAATCCAGCGGGATATTTTCCAGTTGCACGCGCCCGGCCTCGATTTTGGCCATTTCCAGTACGTCATTGATCAGGGCCAGCAAGTGCTCGCCGCTACGGTTGATAATGTCGAGATTCTGCCGGTGATTGTCCGGCAATAGCGTGTCTTTCCGCATCAGGTTGGAGAAACCGAGAATCGCATTCAGCGGCGTACGCAATTCGTGGCTCATGCTGGCCAGGAACACGCTTTTCGCTTGATTCGCCGCTTCCGCCGCATTGCGCGCCAATACCAAGTCCGCGGTACGTTCAACGACCCGCTGCTCAAGTTCTTGATTGAGCTTGCGGATTTCATCCTCGGCCCGCTTGCGCTCAACAATTTCCCAGGCAAAATCGGCAATCAGTGAAACGCTCTCGACATCCTTTTCCAAATAGTCGGTAGATTTATTACCTAGCCCCAGAATGGCGGCTATTTTTTCGCCGCGCAACACCGGCACAACCAATTCGCGAGTCACTGCGGCATGGCCTTCGGGCATGCCTTTACGATCAGGAAGAGATACATAATCATTATGGATAACCGCTCTACGCTGGCGGATACCATCGGCCCACACGCCGGCTTCAGCTATTGGGTAATGCAAGCCCTTTCCTTCCACTTTGGTTCTTGTCGACCAGGCCTGAAGCGTTAGCGTGTCTTGGTCATCTTCAACAAAATGATAAAAACCGATCAGGCTGCCGGTCAGTTTCTCGGTTTCATTGAGTGTTTCTTCAAGTAATTCATCCAGGGAATGCGTGAGCGAGAATTGCACCAAATGCAGTCGTGAGGCATTGACGGCTTCATTCTGCTTGCGCTCGGTGATGTCCCTGGCGATGGTTGAAATCCCGGTGATATTGCCGGAAGCATCCTTGATCGGCGAGAGTGTCAGCGCGACATGGATCAAAGCCCCGTCCTTACGGATTCTTTCGGACTCGTGATTGACAACGGTCTCGCCCATTCGTATCTTTTTCAAGAATTCATGGATCTCGTTATAGCGCGAAGCCGGCGCAAGCATAGTAATGGGTTTGCCGATGATCTCTTCGGCGGTATAGCCGTATATTCTCTCGGCGCTTTTGTTCCAGTGGGTAATGATGCCGTCCGGCGTTTTGCCGACAATCGCATCGTTGGAGGATTCGACAATCGCGGCCAGTTGCGTACGCATCGTTTCCGCCTGCTTGTTCTCTGTAATATCGCGTGCCGCGGCAAATACGCCCAGTACCTGGCCGGCCTCGTCCCGATAAACACTGGCGTTATACAACACGTCCGTAATATGCCCATCTTGGTGACGGATGGCCAACGGGCAGTCGGTGACCGAACCCTCAATAAAGGCTTGCCGATAGCCGTCACGCGCTTTGTCCGGCTCGGTGAAATAACCTGAAAAATCCGTGCCGATCAGTTCCGCGCGGCTCTTGCCGGTGACTTGCTCGGTTGCGTAGTTGACATCGGTGACGATGCCTTCCGGGCTGATAGTCACCAATGGATCAAGACTCGCTTCGATCAAACTTCGTGTATAGAGCGATGACGCGCGCAGCTGTTTTTCATTTTTTGCCAGCACATCCAACATCCGGTTGAAGTCATCGGCCAGCTTGCCGATTTCGTCCCGGCGCCCTGGGATATGCGCGCGGGTATTCACATTCCCGGCCTGCACGTCCTCTGCCACCTTCACCAGTAAAGCGATACGCGCGCCCAGCCGCTTGGCGATAACTATCGCGGCCAGCAAGGAGAGTATGGTAGCGAATAACACGAAAACCGTATTGTCGATTATCCTTTTGCGCAGTTCGCCGACAATGCCTTCCCGTCCCACTGCCACTCTGGCCCAGCCTATATAGCGCCGGTCAATCTCAATAGGCACGGCAACGTCGACGCCCGATTCGGTGGCCGTCACCACCCGGCTCTCAACCGGGGTCTTAAGCAGAGCAAGACTGGAAGCGTCGGACAGGAACAGGCCCACCTTGGTCCGATCGCTATGCGCAATAACACGGCCCGATGGTGAAATAACCATCGCGTAGCGCAGCTCCGGATAGGCTTGAAAAGAATTCACGACTTCCTGCAAGCCCGCCACATCATTGGCCAAAACCCACGAACGGGAACTGACCGCAAGCGATTGGGCCAAGCCTAGCGTGGCGCTATTGCTGTCTTGATGGCGGTAAATACTTTCGGTCTTTATCATGTAAGCGGCGAATGCGCTGATCAGGCAAAAGGAGCCGACCACGAAAGTGAGGATGATCTGCCGTTTGAACGATCCTCCCGGCAACGAGGGTTTTCCGGTCAATGCGTTCATTTCTGCCGCACCTCCAAAGGCCGAACAGTCTGGCTGAACTGACGCAGGAAATCATCGATTACGCGATAACGCTGATCGTCGGCCAGTTCAAAGCGGGATAAGGGCATGCGTGCCAATATGGCTTTACCTTCCTCGGTAGTATGCAACGTATCCAGAAGTTGGGCTACTTGCCTGACCAGCGCTTCGGGCACGTCATCCCGCGCCACCACACCGTTATTAAGCAGCGGTTCGGTTTCCCATTTGACTTCCAGTTCTTGCGCCTGGTCCGGATGTTCATGCTGGAAAGCTTCCCACGGCAATGGCCAAGTGGCGCCGGCAGCCACGTCGCCGAGATAGACGTTCATGATCGACGATTCCTGCGAGCCGACATACAGGTTCTCGATGTCATGATTGACGTCCAGGCCGTGGGTCTGGAGATAATATTGCGGCATCATTGTCGCAGCCAGTGCCGTCGCGGCGGGATACGAGACTTTCCTGCCTTTCAGGTCGGCGACTTTTTCGATACCGCTGTCGCGCCTGACCAGGATAACGCCGGTGAATTTATAGTCGTCGCCCATCTTGGCGATCACATGGTAGCCGTGGCCGAGCGCATTAAGCGTCTGGTAAGGGTTGGGTAACGCGAACGCGAGTTCGCGTCCGTAAAGCTTGTTTTCGAACGCCTCATAATTGCGCGACGCCTCCAGCCGGAAAGTAGCGCCGGAAATATGCCGGTTCAGGTAATCGATCAGTGGCGCGTAAACCTCGAACAGACGAGTCGGATTGTGCAAGGGATGGATCGCGAAAACATATTCCCGGTTAGCCTCCGGACTTTGCGCGGCGTATTGGGGTTGGGTCGTCTCGCTTTCTTCATTCTGTCCGCAAGCGGCAAGTATCAGCACGATGTATAGAAACAATAGATTTTTCATTACCTTCCCCGTGGATAACACCTAGCCCAATTGAAAATTGTTTGTAACTACTCAGCACATAGAAAAACGGAACACGGATGCCAAAAGTAGGCGCCTCTAGGCGACACAGATAGTACGGATTTACACGGATTTTTAGTCCGAACCCCAGTTTGTTTGCGTTTTTAAATCCGTGTTTATCCGTTTAATCCGTGTCATCCGTGTCATCCGTGTTCTATTGAGCATACGCTGAGTAGTTGCAATTGTTTAACGTAATTAAAGGACCGGGCGTTTTTGTGTATTAACCAGGCGTCGTATATTCATTCCTGATAGCGATAAACTCGTCCAGATGATCGAAGAACAGCGTAATCATGTCAGGATCGAAATGCCTGCCTTTTTCCAGCTGGAAAATTTCCAATATCTCATCCAAACTCTTTGAAGGCTTATAGCATCGCATAGCGCCGAGCGCATCGAACACATCGGCGACAGCGGTAATGCGTCCGGCAACGCTGATTTCTTCGCCTTTAAGACCATAGGGATAGCCGCTGCCATCCCATTTTTCATGATGTTCCAACGCAATAGTAGCCGCCAATTTAAATAATGCCCGCTGAGGCGCGTGTTGCGACAGGTTGAGCATCTGAAAACCCAGATGGCTGTGGGTTTTCATCACTTCCCATTCTTCCGCAGTCAACTTACCGGGCTTGTTTAAAATACTATCGGGAATAGCGACCTTGCCGATGTCGTGCATCGAAGCGGCTTGCTTCATTAGCTCCAAATCTTTAAAACCATACAGCTTTGCCAGTAAATACGAGTATTCGGCGACACGTTTTACATGTTGCCCCGTTTCGTGCGAACGGGTTTCGCAAATTTGCCCCATGGTAAAAATAAGTTCTTGCTGGGTGCTGATGATTTCCTGGTTCAAAGCTTCAATTTCACTAATGCCAAGCGCTATTTTTGCCTCCATGTCATCTTCATAAGCTTTTAAGCGCAAATGCGTGGCAACACGGGCCTTTACTTCTTCAAATTGAAAAGGTTTATTAATATAGTCGAGGCCGCCTGCATTGAAGGCTTTGATTTTGTCGGCAACGTCATTCAATGCGCTGATAAACAACACCGGAACATTCCTGGTTTCCGGATTATTTTTTAACGCTTCACAGACCTCATAACCATTCATTTCGGGCATTTTGACATCCAGCAAAATCAAGTCCGGTTTTTTTTGGGTAACCGCCTTTAATGCCAGAACGCCACTGTTAGCAGGACGTACTTTGTAACCTTCTTCTTTCAGAAGGGTCGATAATAGTTGTAAGTTAGCCAATGTGTCATCGACAATTAAAATGTCAGCTGTATATTCCAAAAGTAATCCTGTTTATGATTTTGATGAACTTAAAATTTGGGTAGTGCTAAACATGCAACGCTACCCGTTAATTATTACCAAATCGCCTTTTTACGGACTATGCGTAACACCAATTATAGAAACACTATTGGGTTTTTACCGATCCGACGCCTCGGTAAGATGAATAATCCGGTCAAATTGGTATTGTTGAGCCATATTCTGCAAACCTTCAGCAACCTCGGGGGCTAGCGCTCGAATTTGGTCGATAATAGCATCGGTTTCTTCCGTATCCAGGTTAAGCGCGGCCTCGTGCAGTTGCCGGCGTAACGCCGAAGGTAGCTTAACCAGCATTTCAACCGTTATCTCCCGGATGGGCGACGGCACAAGAACCGGTGCATCCTGATAAACAAATTTAATTGCCAGATGTTTTGTCAATTCGGCAAAAATCCCCTGTGCCTGAAAAGGCTTATGTAACACGGCATCGCAACCTGCGTCGATAATGTTGCCATGTTGTTCCTTAAAAGCGCTGGCGGTCAGGGCAATAATTTTAACGGCATTGCCGCCTTTTAATTGCCGAATTTTTACCGTGGCGTCATAACCGTTCATCACCGGCATTCGCATATCCATCCAAATTAAATGAGGTTGCCACTGCTCGAAGATTCTAATGGCTTGCTGACCGTTTTCCGCCTCGCGCACTTGAAAACCGGCTTCTGCCAGGATAGAGCTTAGCAATAACCGATTGTCGGCATTATCATCGACGACTAATAAGCGCCAGGACGGCTGACCGGGTGCAATGCTTTTAACCGGACGCCATTCTTCCTCAACGCTCATATTATCAATACTTGCGAGAGCGGCCGGTAATTCAATCTTAAATGTCGAGCCGCTCCCTAAGATACTGGTGAAGCGGATACAACCGCCCATCAATTCTATTAATGATTTGGAAATGGCTAAGCCTAGGCCGGTGCCTTTCGCATCTAAATTTTCCTGTACCAATTGCACGAAAGGCTTGAATAACTCGTCTTGCCTGTGTTCGGCTATACCAATCCCGGTATCGGCGACTTCGATGTTCAGCATTATCATAGCGGCATTAGGCAATGGTTGGGTCTGGGCGCGCAATATGACCTCGCCCTGCTGAGTAAATTTTACCGCATTACCCAACAAATTAATCAGGACCTGCCGTAACTTCCCGCTGTCCGCTTTAATATACTGCGTTATATCGGAAGCTATTTCCAACCTGAAACTTAACCGTTTATCGGCCGCGCGAACGCTGATCATGTCGCCGATATCCCGCAGTAAATTTATCAAATCGAACGCCCGAATATCCAACTCAAGACGACCCGCCTCAATTTTTGAAATATCCAATACATCGTTAATCATACTGAGCAAATGCGCACCGCTACGCTTGATGATAGCCAGCGTATCTTTTTGTGCGGCAGTCGCAGCGGTATCCCGGCTCATAAGTTCGGAAAAGCCCAAAATCGCATTTAAAGGCGTGCGCAATTCATGGCTCATCGTGGCGATAAAGGTACTTTTGGCAATATTAGCCGCTTCGGCCGCTTCCTTGGCGATCGATAGCGCCGCCGTGCGTTCATCGACCAGTTTTTCCAAGTGCTCGTGATACTCTTTGAGTTCTGCCTCGGCTTGCTTACGCGCGGTAAAATCGATAAAAGTCGCCAGCAAATCATCGCCAAGGGTGACGCCGGAGATTTCCATGGTGCGCACATCGCCATTCTTGCAAGTCACCCGGTATTCGACCGGTAGAATGTCTTGCCCCGACTCCGCGGCGGTATGGACCGCGGCATTCCAGGTCGCGATAACCCAACGGCGATAATCCTTGTCGGGGTAAGCAAGATGCCACCATTCGTCAATAGACCGAACATCCTCGTGCGTGTAACCGAAAACCTGAATAAACCGATCATTGAGATACTGGATTAAACCTTCTTTTGAAACATAAGCAAGAGGAATCGGCATGATTTTCACAAGCCGTCGAAAGCGGGCCTCGCTTTCGAACTTTGCCTGTTTTTCTTCATCAATCACATCCAGCATCTGATACAGATGGCGTGCGAGTACACCAATTTCATCCATTCGCTTAACATCCTCGCGCTGGAACGCCTGTCCATGCACGGCATCGACGGCAACCCTGGTCAAGCGGTCCAAGCCATTTGTCAGTCTGCGCGCCAGCCATCTGGCGATGACACTGATGATCGACACAAGAAAAACGGCGATGCCCAGTAGTTCAGCGGCAATCTCACGTAAATGGGCATTCGCCTCGCCTCGCGTTAGCTCGATTCGCACCCACCCGGCAAGGCGATGGCCAGCCTTGATAGGAACGGCAACATCGATCAAGTCAGGTTCATCCAACAAAATTTGCGACTCCGGCTGTTGCCCTAACAATCGTTGGCTGATCGCATCGCTGAAAAACCGGCCGATATACTCCGGCTTCGTTGAAGCCAGCACTTCGCCCTGCGGCGAGAGCACAACGGCAAACTTGAGATCGGTGGTTTCGGCGGTACCTCTCAACACTTCCTGCAAACCCGCCAGATCATTTGCCAGCGCCCAAGATGAACTGCTGTACGAAAGCGATTGGGCCAAATCAAGTGCATGCTTGGTGCCTTGGCTATAAAGAAAGTTGCGTTGAAAAGAGAAAAGGAGATAGCCGGTCCCAAGAATAATAACCAGGGCGACAAGGGAAAACGACCATATCAACTGACGGCGAATGGATCGGCTCCATCCTTGGCTCAGTCTGGCAAGCAAAGCTCGAATTGGATTCATTGGACTCATTCAATTCAATAGCCGATCTGGCGAACCGTGAACTTCCGGGATATTTCTATTCATATTTAGTGTAAGCATTTGCCAGCCGCGTTATGGTAAATATCGTCCGCTTCATGCCGCTTCCGATGAGGTTAGACATGATGTTTACCCACGCCAATAAAATGGTTTGGATTGATAATAAAAGCATTGGCTTGTTTTGTATACCCTTGTTACAGAATGCTATGGCGCAACTTTACGGGCGCCAAGGAAACCTCTGTTTTCGCGAGGCGATTGATGCTCCCAACTCAGGTTATAAGAAGAATCGCAAGTTAAAGACCGCATTCGTCAATAGCTGCCCGGAATTAATCCCAATGATCCGGATTGATTTGATAACGGGATGACTAAACCGGCATTAAATCTGTAAAATAGCCGTTTTTTATTGTCCAGCTTCTTAAAATATAATGCGTACTACTCAATTCCCGCTCAATACCGTTAAAGAAACGCCGGCTGATGCTGAAATAGCCAGCCATCAACTGATGATCCGCGCAGGCCTGATCCGCAAACTGGCCGCCGGTCTTTACAGCTGGTTACCCTTAGGATTACGGGTAATGCGCAAAGTCGAAAAAATCACCCGCGAAGAAATGGAAAAAACCGGTGCGTTGGAAGTGCTGATGCCCGGTCTGCAACCTGCCGAACTATGGCAGGAAACCGGACGCTGGGAACAATACGGCCCGGAACTGGCGCGGTTAAAAGACCGTCATGACCGCGATTTCTGCTTGGGGCCGACTCACGAAGAAATCATTACCGACTTGGCGCGTAACGAAATCAAAAGCTACAAGCAGCTGCCTATTACTTATTATCAAATTCAATCCAAATTCCGCGATGAAATCCGTCCCCGTTTCGGCGTGATGCGTTCGCGCGAATTTATTATGAAAGATGCCTATTCCTTTCATTTGGATCAAGAATCGTTGCAACTTACTTACGATGCAATGTACCAAGCTTATACCAATATTTTTAATCACTTGGGTTTAAAGTTTCGTGCGGTGATCGCCGACTCCGGTTCTATCGGCGGCGCGGTATCGCATGAATTTCATGTATTGGCCGATTCCGGTGAAGATGCGATTGCATTCTCAACCGGCAGCGAATATGCCGCCAATGTTGAAAAAGCCGAAGCCGTGGCGCCTGCCGGTTCTCGCGGCTCGGCAACGGAAGCGTTGACGTTGATCGATACGCCTGACCAACACAGTATCGAGGAAGTCTGCGGTTTTCTAAATATCCCTGCCACCCAATGCCTGAAGACCTTGATTGTTAGAGGCGAAGAAGACACGCTGGTTGCGCTGCTGTTAAGAGGCGATCATAACCTTAACGAGATCAAAGCGATCAAAATTGACGGTATTGCTTCCCCGCTCCAATTCGCCGGCGATGAAGAAGTGGCCAGCGTTTGCAATTGTAAACCCGGCTCCATCGGCCCGATTGGCTTAAACATCAAAATCATTGCCGACCGTAGCGTAACGTTAATGTCCGATTTCGTTTGCGGCGCTAACCAGGACGGCAAACATTACAAAGGCGTCAACTGGGAACGCGATTTGCCTGTTCCTGATCACGTTGCGGACTTGCGCATGGTCGTTGAAGGCGACCCCAGTCCGGACGGCAAAGGCCAAATCACCTTGGCGCGCGGCATTGAAGTCGGCCATATTTTCCAGCTGGGCACCAAATACAGCGAGGCCATGAAAGCCGGTATCAGCAACGAAGACGGCAAAAACCAGATCATGACCATGGGCTGTTACGGTATCGGCATTTCCCGTGTTGTAGCCGCCGCTATCGAACAAAACCACGATAGCAAAGGCATCATCTGGCCGACCAATCTTGCGCCGTTCCAGGTCGCGCTGTGCCCGATGAACATGCACAAATCCGAGCGCCTGAAAGAAGCTTCGGAGAAGTTGTACCAGGACTTGCTGGCTGCCGGAATCGATGTGTTATTCGATGACCGGAAAGTTCGCGCCGGATTCATGTTTTCCGACATGGAACTGATCGGCATCCCGCACTGTATCGTAGTCGGCGATCGCGGATTGGATTCCGGTACGGTTGAATACAAGGCTAGAACGGCTGACGCAAATGAGGAAATTCCGTTTGCGGATGTTATTGACTTTTTAAAGGCGAAGCTGGCTTAAGCCGTTAAATTGTTACCACGAAGGATATGAAATTTATTCTTCGTGGTCTTAGGTTTTAACCCAATTTGAAAAAACCGACTTCTTGATCCAAAACTTTGCTTTGGTCATTCAGCATAAAAGCGGTTGCCGATAATTGTTCCGATGCCGCTGCATTACGCTGCGTAACCTCATCAAGCTGCTTCATCACCTCACTGATTTGTTTAATGGCTCCGGCCTGCCGGTCCGATGCGGCACTGATTTCTTGAACCAGCGTAGCCGTTTTCAAAATATCCGGCAACATACTGGTAAATAATTGCTCAACCTTTTGTGTCACTTGTTCCGACGTCGTGATTAATGCGCGAATTTCTTTGGCCGAATCATGACTGCGCCCGGCCAATTTACGGACTTCAGTGGCAACCACTGAGAACCCCAAGCCATGGCTACCGGCTCTGGCCGCTTCAATAGAGGCATTCAGCGCCAGGATGTTGGTCTGATACGCAATATCCTCAATTAAACCAATCTTCCGGCTGATTTTGTCCATAGCATCTACGACGCCTTCAACTACCTGACGGCCTTGAATAGCCGAATCCGCACAGGTTTGCGCAATTTTTTCAGTGCTTCGGGCATTGGCGAAATTTTGCTCAATCGAACTGCGTAATTCATCGACTGACGCGGTCGTTTGGTCGATGCTGGCCGCTTGCTGGCAAGTGCTTTGGCTAAGCGATCCCGCTGCCGAGCTGGTTTCGCTCGCAGCCTCTAAAATCTGTTGGGCGCAACCGTGTATTGTTTTGATAATCCCGCTTAATCGCGATTCCATCATGCGCATTGAGGCAAAAATACCCTGATGCCGATGATGATCGTTATGCTGCAACAAATGGCCTTCGGCAATCTTTTCAGCCATTCCGCACACTTCAGAGGGTTCGCCGCCTAATTGACGCGCAATATCCCGCCGCAGAATAAAGAATAAACTCAATGCTAAAAATATTAACGCACTAACCGTAACACTGATCAGCATTAAATAGGTTTGAGCCTGCATTTTTAAAGCGCCGGCTTTTTCAAAAAACAACGAGGCCAACCGATCCTCGACTTTTTTCAATAAATTGATTTTGTTGGTTTGCTTGCTAAACCAGTATTTTGCATCGACAGCGAACTGTCCCTGCTCGGCTTGTTTGAGCGCAACACCGCGCATCCGCTGAGTTTCTTCAACATCTTGCCCGTTTAACGTTTGCCGGTAAAACTGCTGCGCCGTGGCATCGGCAAATGATAAAAACACATCCATGAATGTGTTTTGGATCGCAATCAAGCCGACTAATCGTTCATACATCCCCGGCCCAAAATGATCCATGGCGAATGTATTGGACAAAATCGCCCGCTCGATACCGGCCCGCTCTTTGCTTTTAAGAAAATTAGCATAAGCGGACAATTGCGCGCTCATAGCGGTATCAAGACTTAACTGCGGCAAATAAGAAATAATATCCAAAAATTGCTCGTTGACATCCGAATAATAGCCGATCGCTTGGGCTGCGGGCATCGATAAACCGGCAATCTGTTTACGCATTTCAGGTAATCGCTCCAGCTCTCCCAATACCTTTTGCAGACCATCTGCTATGCGCGGATCGGCCTGAATATTTAAATCCTGCAAACTATCCTGCAAGGTATTCAGTTTACGAGAGGTTAACCGATGCTGATCCAACAATTCGTGCTGAAACTGTTGGCCTTTGCTGCCTAGAAACCCTGCCGACATGCCTCGTTCTTTTTGCAGCTCGTGCACTAAAGCGCTGGCATTAAATGAAAATGTAGCCAACTCGCTGACTTTATCGGCAGCCGACATCGATTTAAATTGCTGGCCAATGGTAAAGGCGGATAAGCCCAATAATCCGATCAACGGAAAAACCACCAAGGTGATAACTTTCTGATTAAATGACAAACGTTCAACTAGCATTATCCGTCTCCCGGTATTTTTGTTATTTTGTAAATGCTTGGCCTGAAGCTTAAGGTTAATTAGGTATCGAGTAAAACAAATATTTCCCGATAAAGCGTAGCGGGGCAATACAAAAGTGGCATTATTCAATCTGTCCCATTGATTATTACCCTACCCGTCGCAATCGGCACGATCTGCTGCTGCTCCGCGACGCGTCTGCCCGTGCCGGTTGCGGCTAAGCCTTGGCTCCGCCTTCCTGACTTGAGCTGGAATGATCTAGGGCGAGACGAAAACCCAGGTCGTCGCTACGGAGACCAGGCCTGCGCCTGCTGCGGATGGCGGAACGGACGCCCCCGCCGTCGCCGCGCCAGGAGCCGCCGCGCGCAACGCGGGCGGATACCGATTGTTGCCATGGGTCTTGTACCGCTTGATGTCCCAAATGTTTCTGCCAAGCATCTTCGCACCATTCCCAGACATTGCCGTGCATTTCATACAAACCCCAGTCGTTGCAGGGATAGGATTTGACCTCGGCGCTTTCCCATTTAGCGTTCTGCCCCCATTCATCGGCTTCATTTCCCCATCTCCCCCAGTAATTGACCTTAGCCAAGGTCAATTCATCGGCAAAATTAAACGGCGTTTGTCGACCGGCGCGACAGGCATATTCCCATTCCGCCTCCCACGGTAGCCGAGTTTTTAAATGGGGAAGGGTTTGATTCAGCCGTTTAATAAAGGCCTGGGCATCGTCCCTGTCGACTGATTCCACGGGCCGCTTGTCCCCTTTGAAACGGCTTGGGTTTTCGCCCATCACGGCTTGCCATAAGGTTTGGGTCACCGCGGTTTCCGCCAACCAAAAACCTTGGCTGAGCGTAACCGGGTGTAAATCTTCATCATCATAGCGGCCTTGCTCCGTTTCCGGCGATCCCATCATAAAACTGCCCGGAGGCAACCAGCGAAAGGCCTGCCGTATGCCCAGATAAGTGAAAGCCTGCCAGAGGCCGTACCGGTCTTCACCCCAGTCGGAGGCCCAGGGATATGGGAATACGGGCGGTGAAAGCGGATGATGATGGTTCATTTTGTCTCTATTATTAAATTAAACTCGTTCCCACGGGCTCCGCTCGTCGTTATAGACAACTTTGTCCGAGAGTCGTCATACCGGCATGGATGCCGGTATCCAGCGCCATGGACGGTAACTTGGCGGCTCTACAGGTACTTGAGTGACGCGAAGTTTCACCTCCGTGTGCCTGGGTTCCGGCATCCCTGCCAGAACGACGGTGTCTCGCAGATACTTGTGTATAACGTCGAGCGCCGCGCGTGGGATCGAGAACAAGTGCTTGTTGCTGTAGGGCGTGCCGTGCGCGCCCTTCCCGATGCTTGAAAAACTTTGCTACGCCTTTGGCGCGCACGGCACGCCCTACTAACATTTCGTTTACTTTATATTTTTTTTAACTTAGGAACACGCAAATTAATTTAAGCAATCACCATGAAGAGCATGAAGGACATGAAGATTTCAATCCTTCATGCTCTTCATGTCCTTCATGGTTTAAAAATAAAATTTGCTCAAGTTATTTCATGCATGTTCCTTAATGGCATTGATGTGCCGCGTGGCAATGAGAACATCTTTAAAAACTTATGTTTCATTTTTTCTTTTTACTCCCTTTGCTAAACGGTTTTGTTAGATGTTTTAGCCCATTAGCCCCAGGCTCGCCATCCGCGATTGGCAGAGACCCGGTCTGCCGCTGCTCCGCGACGCGTCTGCCCGTGCCTCCGCCAACCGCTAGCTCCTGCGCCTCTCCAGGCCTTAGCTCAGCTGACCTAGGGCGAGACGGAAACCCAGGCTGCTGCGGTCAGCAGTCCAACCCCTGACGCGGATAGCGGAACGGACGTCCCAGCCGCCGCAGCCCCAGGAGCCGCCGCGCACAACGCGGGCGGTGACTCCGTCGGCTTGCATTATCAGCGGGTTGGTCACCGGTTCAGCCGGCAACTGCTGTTGCCAAACATCCTCACACCATTCCCAGACATTGCCGTGCATCTCGTATAAGCCCCAAGGGTTAGCTGGAAGCGATTTAACCGGGACGGTTTGCTGTCGACATAAACCCTTTTTGCCATCGGCGTAGGGATAATTACCATCATAATTGACCTGTTCCGGGCTGATGTTGGCGCCGAATGAAAACGGCGTTTCTGTTTTTGCCCTGCAAGCATATTCCCATTGGGCGTCGCTGGGCAGTTTTGCCGACAGGCCGGGAAACAAGCCGTTCAGTTTTTCGATAAAAACCTGGGTATCTTGCCAACTGACTTGTTCCACCGGATGTTCAGGGTTGCTTTTGAAACGGCTGGGATTATTCCCCATCACCGCTTGCCAGAAAGCCTGGCTGACGGTGGTATCGGCCAGCCAAAAGCCTTGGCTCAAAGTAACGTGGTGCAGGGTTTCGGAATTTTTTCCTTCTTTCATTCCATCCCACTCCCGTTCTAACTCATCCTCGGGACTCCCCATCCAAAATGTACCCGGTTCTATCCAGCGGAAACGCTGAGTGACGTTATTGACGCTAAGGTCTGCATAAAGACCGAAAGCGTCTTCGCCAAAGGGTGCGGGCCACTGCCACCCCCCGTCGGCTTCGGTTTTGGAAATTTGCCAAAAAACTGCCTGTTCTTGCTTCAACCAGACTATGCTCGTCCATAAACCCTGCGCATCACGCCAGATCCGGCTGGCCCAACTGGGGCGACAGATGGCGTCCAACTCCAATTTTAAACCTCCCGATTCCAATATGGCTTTCCCGTTTTCCGGTAAGGTTACAGTCAAGCCATGATGTAGCATCCGGGTAAGCGCTTTCCCCGATGCCATTATGGTCAACCTTGGCGAAAACACGCTGGATACTTCCATTCTGAAAGTAATTAAAAACGCGGCATTTTCCAAACTACACGGCTCGCATTTAATTTGGCCTTGATCGCCGACCTGAACAATGTGCCACCACGGCTTTTCTTTTCTGGCCGAGATATTTACCATCCATTGCAAACGCTCAGGATTAAAACCAGACTCAAGTTGCTCCGGCCATCGCCCGGCGAGGATGTCTTCTTCGTGGGCAACGGCGTAGATAGGGTAAGCCAACTCTTGTAGCTCACTGTTCCAAATGGACTGGGGGAGTGTAGCCAGTACGGTGCGGCATTGCAGCCGCAAGGCTCGCTGTTGCACGGGGTCGTTACCGCTTTGCATGCCGGTGGCGCAAAGACGCTGGAAATACTTGTGCATCTCCGGTTTGTTTTGCTGTTTGAACAGGCACTGCTTCAATGTCTCCAATTGCCGCAGGCCTTGATAGGCTCCTTGATGATGCTGTTCGACGGTGAGCCAAAAAATCCCGGCTGCATCGCTACCGGCGAATTTTTGCTGGAAGCGTTGCTGATAGCGTTCGGCGACCTGTTGCTGCAAGCAGATACCAAGACCGATGTCGCGCACCTCAGGATGGTTCCAAATCGCCGCTTCCAGGGCGCTATCGCCCCATTGCATGGCGATACGCAAGCGGCGCAATAATCCGGCATCAATCAGCGGCAATGCTGACAGCCAAGTGAGGATGTCCTTGATGCTTTGCGCCGACGCTTCGCTAAAGGCAAAACCCTTGCAACTCGGGTGGCGCGGCATGGGGTGATAATCGTTGAACGGATTGGGTCTAAGCGGGTGGCAATACGGGCTGTCATCGGGGGAGCAGGACGCCGGGCTAAGAGTCAACAGGCTGGCGCGCTGTTGCAGGCAGGCCAGCTGGCGTTGCCAGCCTACGGCGGCACGGCTGTCGTTGCCGCCTAAGTCGCTAAGAATCAGGATCGCAACATCGAGCGGCGGCGCTTGCCAGAGCCGCCAGTAATCTTGGTCTCGGGTCGGCCAAGGCAGGCAATAACAAACTTCGCTGCCTAAAGTATCGTCGTCGAAACGTAACGCCTCCACCGCTTCTTTGCCCAGCAGGGTTTGCAGTTGCCGGACGATAAACTCGAAATCGGCCCAGTACGGTTCCAATCGGCGGCTGGCATCGACAATGATTTGCAAGCGTTGCGGCCAGCGTTGGCGCTGTTGTTTGGGCAGGCGCTGCAACGCCCTGCCCTGTTCTATCCGCCGTAACAATAAACGATGATCGAGACTTTGGCCGCTTTTGGCCTGCGCCAAGCCGTTGAACAGCAGCGGCAACAAACGCGCCATCGGCATTAACGGCGGCGGCGCGGCAAAGCGGTAAGTTCCGGTTGGCGCATCCGAGGCTTGAAAGCGCATATCCGGGTCTGACAGATAGCCGGGTTTTTGCCTATCGTTACGGTCGGTCTCGACATTAACAATTTTGTTAACCCGCAGGAATCGGGCCGGGGGACGTTTGGGGACTGTAGTTTCGGTTGAAATGGTGGTTTCCGGAGCCGAATGAAAAACGCCGCCGGCCACTGCCATACCGCCATCAATACCCTGATCCGGTTGTTTGGCGTAGCCGAATACTTCGGCGAGCTTGTCCAGCGCCTGTTGGTCATCTGCGGCCTGTAGCAAGGCCAGCCGTCCCCAGGCCATGCTCTCGTCGTTATACACAAGTGTATTTCAGAGTCGTCATACCGGCAGGGATGCCGGTATCCAGTGCCATGGACGGTAACCTGGCGGCTTTACAGGTATTTGAGTAACACAAAGTTTCACCTCCCTGTGCCTGGGTTCCGGCATAACCCACAGGGATGTGGGGAATGCAGATATTGCATAAGGCCATGGATGGCCTGTAGTAGAGCAACGCAGGAGCAGTTGCCGAGGAGCAAATATCTGTCCCTGCCAGAACGACGGCTTCTCTCAGACACTTGTGTATAACGACGAGGGCCATGCTAGGGTTCCAGGTCTTTTTTCAGGGCGTACTGGGCAATTTGTTCCAATCGCTGTTGTTGGTCTTTGTGGCTTAAGGTTTTTATCGCATTCAGCAGGTCGATGTATTCCGCCAATCCCGGCGGGCATTGGCTGTGCGGGCTAGCGTCCCGGTCTTGCCACAATAATTCTGCCGCCAGTTGATAAACCGGTTCGGCGATTTGCTCGTCAAAATGCAGGCGGCCGCGTTCCATCAGCCAGTGTTGGCGTTTCGGTAGCGGTTTTTCATCATCGGAATTTACCGGCTCGGCGGATTCTTCCATGGTCAAGGTATGAACAAAGCAACGGCGCACAAAAGCCTTCGGCAGTTCGCGTTCTTCGTTGGTGGTGATAATAACCAGCAACCTGGACGGATCGGCTTTGATTGGGTTAATGGTTTCGCTTGGCCGATCCGGGTGATCGATATACGGCGCGGTAAATTGATACAACCCCAAGGTTTCCAGTAAGCCGTTGGGCAAATCCGGTTCGGCCTTGTCGATTTCATCCAACAGCAATACCACGCCGCCGGTTTCGGGCTTCCAGGTTTTGGCACTTTGACTATTAAGGTCAGGCTTTTCCGGCTCGGGCCGCAAATGAGTGGCGCATTTTTGGTACTGCTGTTGCGCCGACTGCCACTGAAATGCCCACCAGAACGCACCCGGTGCTAAAAAGTTGACCGGATCGAGCTTATCGGTTTTGTTAGTGCTGTTATCTTGCATCCCCCGCGCTTGGGCCTCACCTAGGCGGCCGATGGCATCGAAATGCCAGTGCAGATCGCTAAGTTCGGTGCCGCCCCGCACCACTTCGCTGACAAAAGCCCAGCCGAGTTGTTCGGCGATCGCCCGCGCCATCTGGCTTTTGCCGGTGCCGGGCTTGCCCCGCACCAACAATGGCCGCCCGGCGGAGTAAGCCGCCCATAGCGCGTAGCAGTCGGCTTCGTTGAAGATGTGGTGGAGATTGCGGCTTGGGTTGCTGACTTTGAGTTCGGCGGGTTGAAAGTCGGCTAGTTTGGGGGTTTTGAACATGGGATGTTTCCTAATACTGCAAAGCGATTAGATTGGCGACCAGATCCAACAATTGCGCCTGATCTTCGACACTCGCTGGACGTTCATTCGGTTTGGCTGAATTATCGCAACAAATGAATTGTAAGTAACCGGCCAACTGTTTTTTAACTTCCGGATACCAATCGCTCGATTCCAAGGTTGTTAAATAAGCTTGTGAAACCAGATAGTAAATGAGTTTGCCTTTCTGGGTTTTGTGATGCGTTTTCGCTCTAGTCGCTATTTTACTTAGCGCATCAATGTCCGCCGAGGGTGAAACTCCATGTAAATCCTTATATATGCCGGTCAGCAATACCTCCTTTGTTGCTGTCGGATGCGCATCAAAAAACATGACATCATGTTTATGGCTTGCGGGTTTAGGCTGGTTGTTTTTATCCAGGATATAGCGGGCGTTTTGGAGCAGGCTACGAGAAATCACAACTTCAATGTATTTAGAATCATGTAGGGAAAAATTACTGCTGATGCTGGTCTCGACAGTCTTTCTTAGTTTGATCTCGTTATGAAACCACCAAATGGGATCGACACTGTTGAGCAACAACCAGCCGCAAAGCTGCTCGGCATCGTTGAAACAATTTTTCCATTCCGTGGAATTGCTATCAAGCAATGATTTTTTTTCTTCCATAACTCGCGTCAGAATGGCGATTGCATTTCCCGCTTCCGTTGCAGCAACCAGTTGAGTAGCGATATTGCCAATATCATTATTGGCTGATACCTCTAATTCTTCCCTGAACTTTTCATCGGCATTGATATTTTTCCTATTCAGGATGATTTTAATTTTTTCTATCAGCGTTTCGCGCAATATTTTAGTGGATTGGCTTATGGCTTCCGATACCGCAATCTTCGTTTTGCCTAGCAGTTCACTCAGGTCAACATCGACATTAGCGCTTTCCAAGGAAACATTGAGTATATCAAGATGCGGGAAGATAATTGCCGACCAAGCGGCATCAATGCGTTGCCAAAGATCATCATGATTGACATTATGTTTTTTCAATAATCGAACAAGTTCGTTGCGAAGTGCTTCATTGCCGTCAAAGTAGGTTTTCGCTTCAGTCCATTGATATGTCACCATAGCTTCCGAAAGCCGCAATGGCAAAATAAAGCGCTGATCCAGATCGGCCCACTCGTTGATGCTGACCAATTCGAATAGGGTATAGGCCGACTGAAAATATTCGGGACTGAGGAACAGGAAAACACAGCGAGCGGAACTCAAATCGTCCATAAACTCGATCAGGCTGTCGCCTTGTTCGGTGCGGTTTTGGTCGTATTTCAGGGTCATGTGGTGCTCGCCGCAAATGCCTTCAAGTTGTTTTCTGGCTTGAATATCCCGGTCGATTTTGCAGCGGTAGGACAAATAGGCGTGTATGGGGAAATTCGCCGTATCCATTTAATTGCAACCGGCCAGGTTGTAGGCCAGCAGCAACAAAGCCAGCAGACCTGAATAAACCGGCCAGGTTGCGGGCGAGGTAAATGCTTTCACCAGCAGTTGGTGCTTACAGCCCGCTGGGGACAAATTGAATAAATCGCTTGGGCTGAAGGTCTGCTGGACAATCTTGGCGGCGGCTTGGTTAAAACCCGCGCGGAAACGATTTTCCAGCATCAGGTAATAGGCATCCAGAAAATAGCAAATCAACACTGGTATCAGTGTCAGCCAAATCAACGAATAGGTTTTTTCCTTTACCGCAAATACTAAAATCGCGGTCACCAGAGGGATACACCATTGCTTGCAAGCCGCGCTGTTAGCAGCCATACGGGTGATGATGGTTTGGTACATTTCCATGGTTTTGATTACAGCACTGTCTGAGTGTTTCAGCGGTTCATGGGTTTTAGTTTGATTTTCCATTCGCTAGCCTTCTGTAATTTTAGTTAGTCAATTGCTTTGGTTGTCGGTGGCGCTCGAACGCCCTCTCGATTTTATAGGCAGATAAGTTGATTTGCCAGGAAGATCCTGGCAAAAATCAATCACTCACTAAAGAATGCGCAATCGTAGCTGCTAAAGTAAGGTGACGTAGGCTCTGACAATCTGTACCGATTAGGAAATGGCAAAAATCGCTAAGGACCTACTCTCTGCCGCAGGAGAGAGGTGTTGCGTTTCGCGATAAATTTTATTGCGGCCCTATCAAATTCAGCGTTCGTTCGGGCAGGTTTTCTTTAGTTACGCCCTCCAAATGCAAGCGCGCATCTTCATGTACGGTGGTCATGAACCGGATTAACTGCATCTCGTGCTGCATTTTCTGTTCAAAATCATCCGTTTCCCACATTTTATTCAACAAATATTTCGCGTGATGATGAATGGTGAAAGCGACCGCTTCGGGTAGATGGGTATAACTGGCCTGAATTGAAGATTTAAGCTGATCCAGCGCGGCCAGATACTGTTTATAGTCTTTAATATCCTGTTTACACTTGGTCTTAAACATCGACAACTCGGCATCGTGTTTAGTCTTTAACAGGCTGATGTCGTGCTCCAGTTGCACGCTTTTCTTTTTTAGTTCGGCCTCCAGGGCTTTCTCGGCCAAAACCCGGGCATGTTTAAGTTTGGTTTGGCTACCCTGGTTGGCTTGCTGCCATTTCAGGTTTTCATCTTTAGCCGAATGGATCAGGTCGATAATATTAAAAACCCATTTTTTTAAAATATTCATGTGTTAAACAAGGCTGGATATTTTTTGCTGCAATTTTAACAACGCCTCAATGTCCTGCCGGTCTCGATAGCGGGCATTATCTTGTTGCAGTTGCAAATAAGTTGTTCCCGGTAATTTTGTCTTGATCGAGAGCAGGTCTTTATCGATAGCTCTGGACAGCGATTGAATATGCTTGCGATTATTCAGCTTTAACAGGCGTTTTCTGTTCAGCTCATTAAAATATTTAATTTGCTTCGTTTTAAAATAAAACAAGCGCTTAACCTGATCCTGCTTGGCCTGCACAAATAACAACCGCCTTAATACTCGCTGTTTAGAGGAAAAATAATCTAAAACAGAGCCGATGATTATTTTACAAACAGCCAATAAGCCGGTGGCGGCTAATGCTGCAAATCCGCTTAACAGCATTGCCGAGCCCAGTATGGTTAATACCCCCGGCAGGCCGGGTACCGATAACCACAGCAACAGCTCCACCAATAAAAACACCGGCAGCGAAACCAGAATCAACAACAGGGAAATTCTAATAATCAAAACGAAAACCGGAAAATCAAAAAACAGTTTTGGTAGACATGTTGAGTATTCTACTCAACTTTTTATCAAAGGTTTAATCGGTATCCCTACAGTTGGCTGGCAATAGCTGCTACCTGCTCGTCATAAAGCGCGGCGATTAAATTGGCCTGATAAACCATGCCCACCAGCCTATTTTCGCTGTTCACTATCGGGATTTGCCGATGGCCATGGGTCGACATTAATGGCACAAGATCGACAATGTGAGTACTTTCGGGCAGAACAATAACGGAAGTCGTCATCATGTGGCCGACTGACTCAGGCTTATCGGTTGATACATTCGGCGTACGGCGTATAAATGCCCGAAACTTGTCCTGAAAGGTTTCATAAGCACTCAAATTAATAAATTTAAAGAAGTCATGCCAGGTAATAATGCCAATCACCCGTCTGGCTCTATCAATGACCGGTATGGCTTTGAGTTTTTGCTTATGCATAATTTCCCAGGCGTCTTCAACTTCCGTCCCGTATTCGACAGCCGCTACATCCCTGACCATAATATCCGCGCAAGTGATATTGCCTTTAAAGCGCTTGAAGCTGTGCGCCTCGGCGTCGGTCAGCAACTTGCGCAGATCTCCCGCTGAAACATCCATGAACATATCCATGTTTTTCAATGCCAACTTCAAATCCTGATCCGAAATGCCGGTTTGCTGGGCGGGCTTAACCAAGGTGTTTTTATTGCCCGGAACTACCGGATATTCATATCTTAATACCCAGCGGTTAATGACTATCGCCATAAACAGCATGATCACGGCATTTAAGCCTACCGGCATCAAAACAAAACCATAGTCCAACGAACCGTCGGCCAGAACGGGTGCAATTGCAGTCGCCGCACCGGGAGGATGCAGGCAACGAAGCAACAACATGACCAAAATACTGCCTCCAGCGGCACATGCCGAGGCTATTGCAATGTCGGAAAACCACTGAGCGGATGCAACGCCAATAATAGCCGATACCAATTGTCCGCCAAAAAACGGCCAAGGCTGCGCCAATGGACTGCTGGGCATTATAAATAAAATAACCGCAGAAGCGCCCATGGAGGCGACGATAATCGGATAAGCGCTATCAATACTTAATTTCTGCGTAATCAACGCCATAATTAAAATAGCGCTGAAACCGGAAATAACAGAAAGGAGCTTGCCCTTAAGGCTTAAGTTTACCGGATCAACGGTAATGAAACGGATAAGCTGGCTGATATTCATCATTAGGTTAGACTATCCTTTCTGCATTAATAAGACTTCACGCCTCAAAGTTGTCATCAAGTATATTCCAAGACTCTGGAACCGGACAAAAGCATTATTAAGAGCCATCGGTTTTATCAAGCAAATATTTATAAATTAAAACCGATACAACCGCTCAATTATTCTGCATATTATTAATGTTAAATAAAACAACATACTCGATAAAACTGTCTTACTTAACCTTAAACTCCTGCACATTAAAATAACAATACCAGACAATGAATAGATTATGGGAATTAGGGCTTCCGTTTGTACCCTTGAGAAAACCGGGAAAACTGCCATACGATGTACAAAGTGTATCGTATGACCTTGAATATGGCTCAGCTTCACTGGAACGAAATGATCGTGTTTTATTGATTGATGACCTGCTGGCTACCGGCGGAACGTCAAAAGCGAGTTGAGAATTAGTTGAACAACTCGGTACCAAAATAGAGGCATGCGCCTTTGTGGTGGAGCTGGATTTTCTGGAAGGAAGAGGCAAACTAAGGAGCTACGAAGTCCATTCGCTACTGCATTATTAGGGCGAAGGGCAAAAGGCGAAAGAGTCAACCGGATTACAACAGGACCTCGCCTTTTGCCGTTTACTTCTTTATCTGTGTTTTTTCGACTTTTTTAATTTATCCAGCTTATTACCGGCATCTTCAAACGATTTGGCGGTGCTATCAAACGATTGAGCGACACTGCTAAATGAATGCGAGACTTGCTCGAACTCTTTAGTTTTCGGATCCAAGCGTAGCGCAAAACCTGTCTTGTTGCCTGCATTGGCATCGCCCGATGCCCCGGAAGCTGTGCCATTGTCGCCATCAAGCGACTCGTCGCCAAACCCATCGACATCCGCAGACGCTTCAGCCTTTCCATCCGTAGCCAAGTTATTACGCCATTGTAAAAAAGATTCACGCGTAAACACATAAGGATCCAGCGCGGCTTCATCGATAAACTTTAACGCGCCTTCCGCACTGGCTCGCGCATTCAGCATGGCCACCAGCTGCACAGGCATACCTATGTAACTTGAGGGATTTGCCGCCGTGTCGAATACTGCTCCAGGAATGCCGCGCGCTGTTGACGGCCCAAGAATAGGCAGTACCAAATAAGAACCTTTAGGCACGCCCCATACCGCCAGAGTCTGGTCAAAATCTTCTTCATTTTGTTCCAACCCTACATGTTTGGCTACATCAAACAGGCCGCCCAAACCCACTGTTGAATTGATCGCAAACCGCCCAGTATCTTCAGCGCTTTGTGAAAATTTAGCCTGTAAAACATCATTAATCACCACATTGACGTTTTTCAGATTATTAAAGAAGTTAAACACCCCCGTTTGCATGAATTGAGGAGTTATCCATTTATAAGCATTTGAAATAGGTTCGGCTACATAATTATCAACGGTATCGTTAAAACCAAACATTTTTCTATTGAAGTTTTCATAGGGATCGGCCTTGCTTGCTACTGTCTGCTGCTCAACAACCTCTGTTGTTGCACAGCCGCTCAAAGTAATGACAGCTCCGATCAATATCCCTGAAAATACATGTTGTGTTTTAACTCTACGATTGCCGTTGTCTGGTCTATTCATTGGCATAAAACCTATTGTTTTGAATAATTATCAATTTTTTCGTTAATCTTGGTTATTAAGGCGTCAAAACCTTCGCGCTGCAAAATAGTAGTATATTCAGACCTTTTCAAGGCTAAATCACTTACGCCATTGGCAATAATATTGATAATCCGCCAGCTGTTGCCCTTTTCTTTCAGCATGTAATCGAATTTAACGGGCTTGTCGCCGGGAATAACAAAATGAGAATGCACAACAACGCCGCCTCTTGTTGTTTCTTCTTCCGAATCGAATACAAACGACTCACCCGAATAATCTTTAAAGTTATGTGCATAAGAAGCAATGCTCAACCGGCTGAATACATCGGCCAGTTTTTGTTGTTGGTCCTCGGATAACTTCTCCCATTCCTTACCGACAACAATGCGGGCGATTTTTGTCAGTTCGTGACTGTTGGACACTGGATCTTTTAGTTTTTCATATCTGCCGGCATATCCCAGTTTCTTGCCGTCTTTCATCACTGCAATAAGTTCAGCCTGGAATTTCTCTACTACCTGTTTTGCCGTTGCCCCGCCTTCATCCACAGCAAACGCGTTTACTGTCCCGAACAGAAGGACCATAAAAACGACAACTAACTTCATATTTTTTAAAAACATAATTAAAAAACCTCGTAAAAACCAATTTAAATCGGGCAAAAGGCCAAGGGCGAAGGACAAAAAACCGCCCTTCTTTAGTAGCCTTTAGCCTAAATAAATTTTAATCGACAATTTCCACTCTCACAGGAATTCCTGCAATGGTCGATGACAATTCTTTTTTTGCATAGTCGGGCGTGGCCTCGGGAACCATAGCGCCTTCGGTTTTTGGACCTCGAATTGATGTCAACAATGCCTTCACCGGATGGCTCAGCATATCTTCGACAGCGGTTGCTTCATAACCGCAATGCGCCATGCAGCCGGCGCACTTAGCGTTATTGACAGTACCGTATTTATCCCAGGGCGTGGTATCCAGAAGTTCTTGAAAACTTGAGACATAACCTTCATCAGCCAGCAAATAACACGGTTTTTGCCAACCAAACACATTGCGGGTCGGATTGCCCCATGGCGTACAATCGTAATTTTGGTTGCCTGCCAAAAAGTCAAGATATAGCGATGAATGGTTCAACTTCCAGTTGCGCTTTTTGCCGATTTTAAAAATACCCCGGAATAAGTCCTTAACATCGCTACCTTTAATAAACACATCCTGCTGCGGCGCATGTTCGTAACTGAAACCGGGAGCAATGGTTACGCCTTCAACGCCAAGTTCCATCGCATAATCCAGGAAATCTGCAACTTCCTGGGCGTTTTCACCTTGAAACAAAGTGCAGTTTACGGTGACCCTAAAGCCCTTTGCCAAGGCCAATTTTATAGCTTCAACAGCCCGTTCAAAAACACCTTCCTGACAAACCGACGTATCATGCCTTTCCTGCATGCCATCCAAATGGATTGAAAATGTCAGGTAAGGAGAGGGTTTGTAATCATCAATTCTCTTTTTTAATAAGAGTGCATTGGTACACAGGTAAACGAATTTTTTCCGCGCAATAATGCCGGCAACAATTTGCGGCATTTCTTTATGAATGAGCGGCTCCCCGCCCGGAATCGACACCATGGGCGCATCGCATTCGTCAACAGCCTGCATGCATTCTTCAAATGAAAGGCGCTTGTCAAGAATATCATCGGAGTAATCAATTTTGCCGCAGCCGGCACAGGCTAAATTGCAACGAAACAACGGCTCAAGCATCAATACCAAAGGATATTTTTTAACGCCTTTCAATTTTTGCTTAATTAAATAACTACCTACAGTCAACTGCTGACGTAAAGGAACTCCCACGCGCAAACCCTCCAAAAAAACTTCGATAAACTTAATGGCGTCCACAAAAAATGACCGCCCTGAAACTACCCTATAGATGATAAACCTGTATCAATAAAACAACAAACGGACAATATTCACCAAAATACAACCACCTACTGCTTTTTAACGACAGCGGCTAAGGAATATCAATAAGCCTATTATATAATACAATCGCTTATCTATTGTTGACTAGAATACTATCTTTTAACTGAGGACTCCAGTTTTACAGTTAATTATGTATAATCGCCGACACAGAACACAATTTCATGCTGCTAACATAAATACTACACAACAATAGATAAGCCACTGTTTATATTACAAGTTACTTATTTTTAAGCCCTATCGGCTTTGCATATTTGCAACAAAACAACATTGCTTTGCAAAATACCAACAAACAGTCTATTATTGCTTCCACTAACTTAAATTAACCGCACGAGTCGATATCAAAAATACCATGAGTGAAACTCAAATATCCCTGGATAATCCAAAATCACTCAGCAATTTATCTGATGATGAATTTCAGGCGCTATTGCTTGAAGGCGTCTCCAGAACTTTTGCACTAACTATTCCCCAGTTACCGGAACAGTTATATAGCGCAGTAGCCAATGCTTATTTGCTATGCCGTATTGTCGACACCATAGAAGATGAAGTTTCCCTATCTCCGGAACAAAAAAAATATTTTTGCTCGGAGTTTATTCATATCGTAAAAACCGGAACCAATTCGGAGCCGTTTGCCGTAGAACTTGCGCCGCTGCTTTCCGCGCAAACGATTCCCGCCGAGCACACACTAATTCATGTATTGCCGCGGGTTATTCAAATCACCCATAAATTCGACCCCGATCAAATCGAGGCACTGGCTTCCTGCGTGGAAACCATGGCTGAAGGCATGCCGATCTTCCAGGCGCAGGATTTGCACGGAGGTCTGGCAACGCTGGCCGATATGGACAGATATTGCTATTACGTTGCCGGTTGTGTCGGAGAAATGCTGGCCAAGCTTTTTTGCCATTACTCGCCCGAAATCGCTCAACACAAAGACGAACTACTTAAACTGTCGGTATCTTTCGGCCAAGGCCTGCAAATGACCAACATCTTAAAAGATATTTGGGACGACGCAGAACGCGGCGTTTGCTGGTTACCGCAGGATATTTTTACCGAAACAGGCTTTGACCTTAAAAACCTGACCCCGGAAACCAACGACAAAAATTTCAGATTAGGCTTGGAACACTTGATCAGCATCGCTCACAGCCATTTGCATAATGCGTTGCGATATACGCTACTGCTTCCTAACTATGAAGTAGGCATCCGTAATTTTTGTCTGTGGGCCTTAGGCATGGCCGTTCTGACCTTAAAAAAGATCAAACAAAACCTGGATTTCAGTAATTCCGACCAAGTCAAAATCACTCGCAACAGTGTTAAAGCAACGATTCTTGCGACTCGCTTAACCGGACGCAGCAACATGATGCTTAGCTTACTTTTTAACTTAACAAGTCGCGAGCTCAAAACGCCCGACTGGACATACTTAACACCCTCCTCAGAAGCCAAGGTAAATTTTTAAGGACGTAACTTATGTTTAACGAAGCCAATTCAGAGATAAATTTCAGCACCATTTCGAGTTCATCGAATACTGTCAATAACTACGCGTTTGATCTCAATCGAGCCATTAACAAAGCGCAGGAAAAACTATTAAGCCTGCAAGACAAAGACGGCTATTGGGTATTCGAACTGGAAGCGGACTGCACGATTCCGTCAGAGTACATCATGATGATGCACTATCTGGGCGAAATCGATGAATCGCTACAGGCCAAGATCGCTAACTACTTAAGGCCGCGTCAATCCAAAGACGGCAGCTACCCTTTATATACCGGCGGCGAAGGCGATATCAGTTGCAGCGTAAAAGTCTATTACGCATTAAAAATGGCCGGAGATTCTATCGACGCGCCACATATGGTTCGGTTAAGAAATTACATCCTCAGTCAAGGCGGCGCCGCAAAAGCGAACGTGTTTACACGTATTGCACTGGCAACTTTTGAGCAATTGCCTTGGCGCGGAGTTCCTTATATTCCTGTTGAAATCATGCTGTTTCCCAGCTGGTTTCCATTCCATTTGGACAAAGTATCGTACTGGTCCAGAACCGTTATGGTCCCGTTGTTTATTCTTTGCACCTTAAAAGCGACAGCAAAAAACCCTAACAAGATCAACATACTGGAACTTTTCACCATTCACCCTGATGAAGAAAAACATTATTTTCCTGAACGAACAACCTTAAACAAAATATTTCTGGGCTTGGATAAATTAGGCCGTGTAACACGCCCACTGATCCCTAAAAAAGCGCATGAATTGGCGATTGAAAAAGCTAAAAACTGGTTTATTGAACGCCTGAACGGCGAAGACGGCCTGGGAGGGATTTTCCCGGCGATGGTCAACTCTTATGAAGCCATGTTGCTGTTAGGCATGCCTAAAGATCATCACCATGTCGTTACCGCACGCAAAGCCATAGACAAATTACTGGTCATTAATGAGCATGATGCCTATTGCCAACCCTGCTTGTCCCCGGTTTGGGATACCGCGCTTGCCGCTCTGGCATTACAGGAAGCCGACAAGGTAGGCAACAGTCACAGCCTGACCCGCGCCTATGACTGGCTCAAAAGCAAACAGCTGTCTGACGAGCCCGGCGACTGGCGGATTTCCAGACCCGACTTAGCAGGCGGCGGCTGGGCATTTCAATTTGAAAATCCGCATTATCCTGATGTCGACGACACAGCGGTTGTTGCCTTTGCGATGGCGGAATCGAACGTGCCTAACCTCGACGAATCGATACACCGTGCAACCCGTTGGATAGTCGGCATGCAATCCAAAAACGGCGGTTACGGTGCGTTTGACGTTGATAACACACACTATTATTTGAATGAAATCCCTTTTGCCGATCACGGGGCGCTGTTGGATCCGCCTACATCGGATGTCAGCGCGCGTTGCGCAATGCTGATGGCTAGAGTGGCTCAAGATCATGCCGAATATTTGCCGGCACTGGAGCGCACTATCGAGTACATCCGTAGCGAACAGGAACAGGACGGTTCATGGTTCGGCCGTTGGGGCACCAACTACATTTACGGCACATGGTCGGTATTGCTCGGACTGGAGCAAACCAGCCTGCCTAAAACCGACCCGCTATACACTAAAGCCGCAAAATGGCTAAAAAGCGTACAACGCGGCGACGGCGGCTGGGGCGAAGATAACTACAGCTACCATGATACAAGCCATAGCGGCTTATACGGTTTCAGCACCGCATTCCAAACCGCTTGGGCTGTTTTGGCGCTGATGGCGGCCGGCGAAGCTCACAGCCACGAAGTAAAAGCGGGCATTGATTTCATCTTGCGTAATCAACAAGCTGACGGCGTATGGAATGATGAATGCTTTACTGCCCCCGGCTTTCCAAAAGTCTTTTATCTCAAATACCACGGTTACGATAAGTTCTTCCCGCTTTGGGCCTTGGCTAGATACCGTAACGAGCTCAACTGCCGCTCCAGCTCCCGGTTAGCTTGCGGCATTCACACCGCTCCTGGCGATCGCCACGCCGGCTCCCTACCGGCTTGTGGCATACACACCATCCCTGGCGATAAAAATTGATCACCGGCATTATCGTTGCTTTACCGGAAGAACTCAGCACCCTAACCTCAAAAAAAATTGATAAAGGGTGCTGTGTTTTTATTACCGACACTATCGTTCTCGCCTATTCAGGCGCCGGCATCGACAACGCGCGGGCAGCGTCCGCGTTATTGATTGCTCAAGGCGCAACCCGCCTGATCAGTTGGGGCTGCGCTGCCGCTCTTGGCGAAACGTTAAAACCCGGCGACTTGGTTTTAGCCGACACCTTGATAGATGCCGAAGGCACTCAAATCAACATTGATTCCGACTGGCTTAAACTGACAAAAAACCGGCTGTTAACAACCGGTATAAAAGTCCACACCGGCAGCTTAGCCGAAAGCAGCCGCATCGTAGCAACCAGCAAGGACAAAAAACACCTGCATACACAAACCGGCGCCATTGCATTGGACATGGAAAGTGTTGCCGCAGCCAAAATCGCCCAACTAAACAACCTGCCTTTTTTAGCCATCAGGACTATTGCCGATCCGGTTAACATGGATCTGCCCCAGGCCATCAATCACTCTCTTAATGATGAAGGCGACATTGTTTTAGGCAAGTTGCTATTATTTATCGCACTGCACCCTGCTGAACTACCGGGACTTATCAAACTGGGCCTGCATTTCAATGCTGCAAAAAACACGTTAAAATTGATCGCTAAACAGCTCGATCATTTGACCGCATTACCCAGCCAAACCCTATAAACAGCATGTCATCTTTTTTCAACACCCTTATCGGCTGGTGCGAGCGGCAAATCATGCGCTGCCCGTGGACGCTGTTATTGTTATCGTTATTGCTCTGCGTCGGCACTCTGTACTATACCTACAAAAACCTGGAAATTAACACCAACACTGCTGAAATGCTGTCGCCGGACTTGCCTTTTCAACAAAACCAGGCACATTTTAACCAAGCATTTCCCGAGGACGCCACGACCATTATTTTTGTGGTTGAAGCCGAAACGCCGGAAGAATCCTCTCAAGCAGCCGGCAAGCTTGTCGAGCAGTTAAACAAAGCAAAAGACCGCTTTGATTCCGCCTATATACCCACCGATAATGCTTTTTTCAGGCAGCAGGCTCTGCTCTATCTCGATCAAAGCGACCTGGATGATTTTGCCCAAAAACTCACCGACGCCCAGCCCTTCATCGGCCATATGGCGCAGAATTATCATCTTGAAGGCTTACTCGGCAGTATCGGCCAAGCGCTTAACCGGCATGACAATGCCCTGCCTATGGATTTGAATCCGATACTTCTGGCTATTGATAATGTTTTAAAAAATCAGTTAATCGGTCAATCGCACTATTTATCCTGGCAGAACATACTGTCCGCTGACAATTACAAAGATACGGCAGCGCAAAGCCAATTTAGCCGCACTATCGTCATCGCCAAACCTAAAATGCATTTTAATGAAATGCTTCCCGCCGATGTCGCCCTTTCGGCAGCGCGCGAGATCAGCCACGCAATGATGGCGGAAAACCCGTCGCTGAGCATTCGCATGACCGGCGAAACCGCGTTGGAACACGAAGAACTTGAAAGCGTCACCAAAGGCGCCACTTTATCCGGTTTGTTGTCGCTGGTTTTAGTGTTTGCAGTCCAATGGATAGGCCTGCGCTCAATGAGGCTATTGATCACAACTTATATAGTGCTGGTCATGGGACTGATATTGACAGCCGGATTCGCCGCCATCACCGTTGGGCATTTAAATGTCATTTCCATTGCTTTCGCCAGTTTATATATCGGACTAGGGGTGGATTACGCGATCCATATCTGCCTGCATTATCGCGAAGGCAAGGCGGACGGCCTATCGAATAGCGAAGCCATTCTGATCAGTATCCGCGATGTCGGTTCTTCATTGTTTTTATGCGCACTGGCCACAGCCATTGGCTTTTTTGCCTTTATCCCGACCGATTACGCAGGCGTATCCGAATTGGGCGTTATTTCAGGCGGCGGTATTTTTATCGGCCTGATTATTTCATTGACCGTGTTACCGGCCTTGTTCTGCGTTTTTCCGGTCAATAATATAAAAGCGATACGTTCACCGTTAACGCCGAAATTTATTATTACCTTCCCGTTCCGCTATTCAACCGGCATAAAAATCGTCTCCATATTACTGGGCATCGGCGCCTGCTTTGTCTTGGTCGATCTTACTTTCGATTACAACCCAATCAATCTCAGAGATCCAAACAGCGAATCGGTGGTAACCATTAAAGAACTGTTAAAATCCAAAACCGAATCCCCATTCGCACTAACCGCGCTGGCGACCAGTCTTGACGCGGCCGGTAACATTGTCACCCAGCTGAAACAGCAGCCGTCCGTACACGAGACCATCACCTTGGCGAGCTTTGTCGCTAAAGATCAGGACGAAAAACTGGCGACGATTGAAGATTTAAACCTGATGCTGGGCGGACAACTTAAAAACTTCGACAGCACTCTCGATACCGCCAACCAGCAGGCCGCATTAATAAAGTTCAACGAAGCACTGAAAAAAGCCATTACCGAACAGTCCCCTAATGTGCCGCAACAAACCTTACTGCAATTACAACAGCGCATTGATGCGTTCATGAAGCAGACAGACGCCACCCAGGCCCCGGAAGCCGGTTACATACAGCTGGAGAAAAATATCCTGGGCCTGTTGCCGTTTACCATAGAGCGCCTACGGACCAGCCTGACCGCCACCGCATTCGGCCTGGACGATTTACCGTCGGAGATAAGATCGCACTGGATCAGCGCCAACGGTCTTTATAGAGTCCTGGTCACGCCTGAAAAAGATCAAAATAAACCTGAAAACCTGAAAGAATTTGTCACCCAAGTGCAAAGCGTCGACAACACGGTTTCCGGCCTGCCGATCATCAATCAGGCTGGCGGCGATGCTATTGTCAAGGCATTTATTAAAGCCTTTAGCGGTGCTTTTATTGCCATTGTGATGTTATTATTGCTGATGTACAGAAGTATTAGAAAAACCTTATTGGTGATCATGCCATTATTGCTTGCCGCTTTACTGACCGGCGCAACCAACGTATTACTGGATAACCCTTTCAATTTCGCCAATATCATCGCCCTGCCCTTACTGCTGGGCATGGGCATCGATAGCAGTATCCTGATCATGCACAGGCATCACTCAAACTCATGTGAAGATGAAAATTTGCTGCAAAGCAGCACCACCCGAGGCATTATTTTCAGCTCCATAACAACCTTGTGCAGTTTTTCCAGTTTGGCCTTCACCGCCCACCAGGGCATGGCGAGCATGGGTTTAGTATTAGCCATCGGCCTTACTTTCACAGTGATGTGTTCTTTAATAGTCCTGCCTGCTTTTAGCGGCAAAAGCATTTAATTTTTTGAGGTATCTAATGTCATTCAGCATCGCCGAACTTTTTTCTCAACACAGTACTGATAAATTTGATCTGCACGAACAACATTTAAACAATCAAATGGTCAGAGTGTTAAAGACCATAGGCTACGACCGCCACTACAAAAAAGCGGTCGGACAATATCTCTACGACCAGGACGGCACCGAATATCTGGACCTACTCAGCGGCTTCGGCGTGTTTGCGATCGGCCGTAACCACCCGACCGTGATCAGCGCATTGAACGAGACCTTAACACTGGAATTGCCGAACTTGGTACAAATGGATGTGTCCGTACTGAGCGGATTACTGGCGCAGGAAATTTTAAAAACCACGCCGGACAACCTGAACAAAATGTTCTTTTGCAATTCCGGAACCGAATCCGTAGAAGCCGCAATTAAATTCGCCCGCTATACCACCAAGCGCGAGAAAATCGTCTTTTGCGAACACGGCTATCACGGACTGACTATGGGTTCGTTGTCATTGAACGGCGAAAACATTTTCCGCGAGGGTTTCGGCCCGCTGCTGCCCGGTTGCAGCGCGATTCCTTTCAACGACCTTGCCGCACTGGAACAGGCTTTAAGCAATAAAGACGTTGCCGCTTTCATCGTCGAACCTATTCAGGGCAAAGGCGTCAACGTACCGGATGACAATTATTTACCGGAAGTCGAACGCTTATGTAAAAAATACGGCACCTTGTTTGTCGCCGATGAAGTCCAAACCGGCTTAGGCCGCACCGGAAAATTCTGGGCCATTGATCACTGGAACGTCAAACCGGACATGATTTGTATGGCTAAAGCCCTGTCCGGTGGATTTGTTCCGGTCGGCGCTGTCGCCATCACCCAAAAAATCATGGATACCGTTTATAACCGTATGGATCGGGCTGTCGTGCATGGTTCCACGTTCTCCAAAAACAATATGGCGATGGCAGCGGGCCTTGCCACACTGCATGTGATGGAAGACGAAAAGCTGGTCGAAAACAGCATGAAAGTCGGCACCGACATTATCGACACCCTGAACGCGATGACCGGAAAATACGAATTCCTGAAAGAAGCGCGTGGCAAAGGCATGATGATTGCGATTGAATTCCAATCCCCTAAGAGCCTGAAACTCAAAGCCGCTTGGGCAATGTTGGAAGCGGCGAATAAAGGCTTGTTCTGCCAAATGATCACCATTCCATTATTTAAAGAGCATCACATATTGACTCAAGTTGCAGGGCACGGCATGAACGTGGTCAAACTGCTGCCTCCATTAAACTTAACGCAAAAAGACCGTGACACCATAGTCGACTCATTCGATAAAACCATAGCCGATACCCATCAAATTCCCGGCTCGATCTGGGATTTAGGTAAGAATCTGGCGGGTCATGCATTGAAAGGAAAAAAATAAGAAATAGAACGCCGATGACGCTGATAATTATGATGAACGCAGAGTGTTCAAGAAATCTTATTTAATCATATTCATCTGCGTCATCAGCGTTCTACTCTTAATAATCTACATCTGCAAATAGTTACAGACTGGAAAAGTAATGAAAAAATTATTTCAATTCATTTTATTATTTTTAACCTTGTGCCAAGCACATTGGGCTGCCGCTCATGCGGTGATTACCGATTATTCGCTGAAAATCGCGCCCATTCATGTCAACAGCCAGGCACAGGTCGAACTGTCGTTCAATTCCCAGATAGAACTGGGCTTGTCGCAAATTTTCCTGGTCAGCAAAGGCGATAAACACCAGTTATTAAAAGCCGTCAACGGCAATAAACAAGGCCAGGTTATTGTCGATATTCCGCCGCTGGAAGCCGGTGATTACGCCCTCAGGTTTAAAGTCTTCGCCGCGGACGGTCATTTAACCGAAGACGTCATTCATTTTTCCGTTTCCAAATAGGAGTTGGCAATGGCCGGTATAGCTGATTTTCTCGATTCTCTTATTGGCGGGTTCGACCTGATTTGTTATTCACTAATAATCGGGGGCCTGTTTTGGGGGCTTTTTGTGTTGCGTCCGTGGCATTATCAAGACGGATACTCGGCAACATTACTACAAAAAACCGTCGCTCTTCTTTATAAAGGCGGTTTTTGGCTGGCTGCTGCGCAACTTTTCAAAGTCGTCCTTAAAGTTTGGTTAATGACCGCCGTACTTGAGCGCTGGCCTTTTCCCGAATTCGCCGATACCACCCAATTCATAGGCGGCATAGTACGCACGGTACTGACTGTGTTTTTGGCCGGTTACTGCTATCAATACCTCCGCAAAAATCCTTTTTCCAAACAGCACTGGATCGCCGCCGGTATCGTCGCCTTACCCATGATCGTCTCGGGTGCTTGGCTGGTACACGGTGCCGGTCGTTTTGAAAATCAAATTACCTTGATGTCGCTGACGGTCATCCATCAACTGGCCGCTGCAGCCTGGGTCGGCGGCGTTTTTCAACTGGTTAATCTTTGGCTGTTACGTAACGGCAAGCAAGTTCCGGCTACGTTATGGCCTTTATTGCTGAAAAGATTTTCCACTTTCGGCATAGCCTCGGTCACGATGATCCTGATCTCGGGACTGCCCATTGCGCTACAATATATCGATACCTGGAACGGCCTGATCGGCACCGGTTACGGCAATCTATTGATGGTAAAAATCATCTTAATGAGCATTGCGCTGGGCTTTGCCTGGTTAAATAAAAGCGCCGTGTTGGAATTCGGGTTTTCCGGCAATAGTCATGCGTTAAATAACCGCGTCCCTTATTACATTGAAGCGGAAACCTTTGTTCTGGTTACCTTGTTATTTACTGCCGCCAGCCTGGCTTCACAGCCTCCGGCTATTGATATTCCTACCCTGACCGCAAGCTGGCAGGAAGTCCTGAATACCTTTAGCCCGCAAATTCCAAGAACCAGCTCGCCAACACATACCGATTTAATTGCCGGAGAGGCCGGACGTGTTGCTATTGTCGGTCAAATCCCATCCCTGGCCGCAACCGAATGGTCGAACTACAACCACAACATCGCCGGCATTTTCCTGACCGTGATGAGCTTCTTCGCGATGCTGTCATACGTCAAAAAATCCGGGTTTGAATACTTCAAATACTGGCCGTTGGGCTTTGTCGGCCTAGGCATCTTCCTGTTTTTCCGTAGCGATGCGGAAACCTGGCCTTTGGGGCCGATAGGCTTCTGGGAAAGTACTTTTAATAACGGCGAAGTGTTGCAGCACCGGATTGCGACCTTACTGGTGTTTGTACTCGGCATCATGGAACTCACTGCCAGAATAAGCAAAAACCCAAGCAGCAAATTGCCTAAGGTTTTTCCGTTGTTGGCGGCTTTTGGCGGTTTAATGCTGCTCACCCATTCACATGTGGGCTTTCAACCCAAAAGTGCTTTTCTTATCCAGGTCGGCCACACCATGATGGGGATTTTTTCCCTGATCCTGGCCAGCGGCCGTTGGCTGGAATTAAAATTGGACAAACCGGGCAAGGATATTGCCGGTTTTATTTCTGTTGCGGCCCTGTTTCAGATCGGCATCATCCTGATGTTCTATCGCGAACCTCTTTATTAATATGAATACATTAGATAATTACCCATTGCTCAAAGATATCAATACCCCAGCCGATGTACGCAAGCTGTCGAAAAACCAGCTTAAACCTTTGGCAAAAGAACTACGCGAGTATTTAACCCATACCGTGAGCATTTCCGGCGGCCACTTTTCCGCCGGTTTGGGTACCGTTGAATTAACGATAGCCTTGCATTATGTGTTCGATACGCCATCCGACCAGCTGGTTTGGGACGTGGGCCATCAGGCTTATCCGCACAAAATTTTGACCGGGCGTAAAGAACGGATGACCACTATACGCACCCGAGACGGCGTATCGGCGTTTCCCAATCGGGCAGAGAGCGAATACGATGCCTTCGGCGTCGGCCATTCCAGCACCTCAATCAGCGCGGCCTTAGGCATGGCGATTGCGTCCGAGTTAAAAGGCGAAGACAAGAAAATGGTCGCGATCATCGGCGACGGCAGCATCACCGGCGGCATGGCGTTTGAAGCGATGAACCACGCCGGCGCTTTGGATGCCAACCTGCTGGTCATCCTGAACGATAACGATATGTCGATCTCGCCTCCGGTCGGCGCGATGAACAATTACCTGACCAAGATTCTGTCCAGCAAGTTTTATTCGTCAGTGCGCGAAGGCAGCAAAAAAGCCTTGAGCAGCATGCCCAGCGTCTGGGAACTGGCGCGGCGCACCGAGGAACACATGAAAGGCATGGTCGTGCCGGGCACTTTGTTTGAAGAGCTTGGCTTTAATTATATCGGCCCGATTGATGGCCATGACATGGACATGCTGGTATCCACGCTGGAAAATCTGAAAGACATTTCCGGACCGCGCTTTTTACACATCGTGACTCAAAAAGGTAAAGGTTATGCGCCTGCCGAGAAAGATCCGCTGGCCTACCATGGCGTACCGGCTTTCGACCCAAGCAAGGATTGCCTGCCCAAATCCGCGCCCTCTCCGCACCCGACTTACACCGAAGTGTTTGGCGAATGGCTCTGCGATATGGCAGCCCTTGACGAACGTTTATTAGGCATTACTCCGGCCATGCGCGAAGGTTCCGGGCTGGTCAAGTTTTCGGAATGTTACCCAAGACGTTATTTCGATGTCGCGATTGCCGAGCAACACGCAGTAACACTGGCAGCCGGACAAGCTTGTCAAGGCGCCAAACCGGTCGTGGCGATTTATTCGACGTTCTTGCAACGCGCTTACGACCAGATGATTCATGATGTCGCGATCCAGAATCTGGATGTATTGTTTGCACTGGATCGCGCCGGTTTAGTCGGTCCCGACGGCCCGACCCATGCAGGCAGTTTCGATTACAGCTACATGCGCTGCATTCCCAATATGCTGGTCATGGCGCCTGCCGACGAAAACGAATGCCGGCAAATGCTCTACACCGGCTTTATGCATGAAGGCCCGGCATCCGTGCGTTATCCACGCGGCAAAGGTCCCGGCGTTGCCGTCAATAAAGACATGGCCGCATTGCCGATAGGTAAAGCTGAAGTTCGTCATCAAGGCAGCCGCATCGCCATCTTGGCCTGGGGCAGCATGGTAGCCCCGTCCATGGAAGCAGGCAAACAACTGGGCGCAACTGTGATTAACATGCGTTTCGTCAAACCTATCGATACCGAACTGGTGCTTGAGTTAGCCAAGAGCCATGAAGTACTGATTACTGTCGAAGAAAACGTACTTGCCGGTGGCGCCGGCAGCGCCGTGAATGACTTCCTGCAATCGCAACAAATCCTGATGCCGGTGTTGAATATCGGCCTGCCGGATAGTTTTGTCGAGCAAGGAACAAGAGAGGAACTACTGAGCTTATGCGGTTTGGATGTACAAGGAATTCTTGCTCAGGCTGAGAAGTTTTGCGCTTAGGAATGTAGTTTTTTACCACGAAGACACGAAGTTCGCGAAGAATAGAACCTGTTGGGCATGCTGTTTATGCCCAACATTTTCATGTTTCAATATGGCGGCATATGGCATATTTCGAGTTTACTCTCTGCTATTCCATCGTTGAATGTCAAAATGTCGGGCGATGAAAAGCAGTTGCCCACCCTGCTTTACTTACCATTGAAATGCCGAAGGTGCGCACGGAGCATACCCTACAGCGTTTGTGCTTGACAAGCAGTCACTATATGTTAAGAATAGAAACTTAACTGGGAAGTTATGAAGCTTCATTCTTTTATTTTTATTGCACACCGGGTGTTTATGTTGTAACTGGGCTTGCGTTGAGAGAGTAGTATCCGAGCTTGTTACTAGCTGAATTCAATTTTTGTTAACAACAAAATAGCCTATGAACAATACATTGGGACACATTTTAATGAGTATAGAATTTATTAAACAAGAATATAGAAATTCTTTATTTTGTTGGTTTTGTTATGACTTTTTCTTGCCAATTTTTTTTACTGTCGGTTTTTGGCCGGTTGCCCAATTTTTAGTTAAAACTCCATTCGCATTTGAAAAAGTTTTTTCTTCAGCGGACCTGCTTCTAGTCGCTAGCCTGCTCATGCTATCAAGTTCACGTGAAATTGATATTGAGAATAAACTCAACAGAATTTCTTGCGACATGCATGTCTATAAGCAGTTAGGAATTGTTATTCCAATAGTGTTATTGTTTATGTACTGTGTTTTGAAATATTACTCGATAACATATCAGTTCCCCATGAAACCAGGCGAACCAATTGATGATGTGATTAGATTGATTCCATATTTATCATTTACTGCTGTTTCAATGGCTGGTGTTTTTTGTAATATGACAAAATGGGGAATTATTCGTTCGTTAAACCAAAATATTTGCCAATGAGCGAAAATATTCTTTTCGAAATATTTGTCTATATTTCCACCACCGCACTTCTTTTCGGAACAGTATATTTTTTATATGTAGGAATGAAATTTCGAAGAGAATCTTTAACTGCTTGCTGTCTAGTGGATTATCCAGTTAAAAGGCATAAGAATATTTCCACGACAATCGAAAATATAATACACAACAGAAAACTCTTGTCATCTACAAAACTGACTCAAAATGAAAAATTGTTTAATAGTGCTGCTGACCTTGGTATCGGGAATATAGAGTTTTTATTATACAAAATCATCAACACCGAAAAAAAAATCCATATTTTTTGTATTAACAAAGGTGGTGCGCTTATTTCAACATATCTTGCTCACAGACTTCATTTAGATCCAAAATATTTAGTTAAATGTGATTACAATAAACGAACTGATAAAATATATTGTGAAGAACGACAACTTTCGACTCCTATTATTCTTATAGATGATGTAGCCAGAACAGGCAAAACTTTGTCCAAAGTTAAAAAACATCTTAAAATAAAATACCCAAACGTGCCTGTATTTTGTTTTGTTCTGGTTGATGCTAGCGGCAATAGTGATGAGACTTCGGAGCATGTTGTAGATTATGCACCTTGGGTCACTAACAATAAAGATATAACTTTTCAATGGAGTCCGTGGAGCGGAGCTGACATGATTGAAAAGCCTCTAAAAGATGATAGACGATTTTTTAATCTGCTTGTTAAAGAGTATTTTAACGACACAGCAATGGATCAAATAGTAGAAAGAATAAAATCCTTAGAGGTTAAAACTAAAGAAACAAGTTAGCGAATCTTCTTCTTTTTCATCTCAACATAATAAGAAATCATTTTTCTAATATTATGTTATTCATTTCCAAAATATCAATAAGAAGGTACGCGCCCTATTTTAAATAGTCAGTCCTGAAAAAAGCCATCCCAACAATACACGCCCACGTTCTCAGAAGGGTAACAAGCCCTTAAGCTGAACCCGCTTCAATGAGTAGTTTAGTAGAACCGTCTCGAATACGAGGACAAGTTCGCGTCCCTTGAGAATGGGAGGCGAAGGCGGCATTATGCTGCGACCTCTATTTGCCGGGTCTCGATAGTCAAAGGCAGCCCGCGCTCAGCGCGAACCTGGAGGCACTGGTAAATTGCATCCTGGATGTTTTTTAATGCCTCATCCTTTGTCTCGCCTTGGCTGACACAACCGGGAATAGCTGGGCATTCGACGACCCAAATACCATCCTCGTCACGGTCGATTGTCACATTAAACTTCATATAGTATCTCTAAGTATTCTTTGTTAACTTAAAGGTGGATACATCTTTTTCGCATGAACAAACAATGAAACCATTTGCCCTTGCGCCACTGAGTGTAAAACAAAAAGACTTGCCGCGCAAAAAAGCTAGCAAGTTACACATCGCGTACCATTAAAACTTAAGGAATTAAAAACATGCTGATCATCCTTGAACTCCTCGTATTAAACGACAACTACATTTACCTGCTGCACGACCCGGTATCAGGCGAAACCGCTGCTGTAGATCCCGCTGTTGCCCAACCGGTTCTGGATGTTCTTGAGCAAAAAGGCTGGCGGCTGACCACGATTCTAAATACCCATCACCATTCCGATCATGTCGGCGGCAATCTGGAGCTGAAACAACTTACCGGCTGCACGGTTATTGCGGGCCTTTCAGACCGGCATAGAATCCCCGGTTTTGATCACGGCGTTGCTGACGGCGATGTGATAACGCTTGGCGAACATTCGGCCAAAGTTATCTCAACTCCCGGTCACACCAGCGGCCATGTTGTTTATCACTTTTCAGGCGACAACACGCTGTTTTGCGGCGACACATTGTTTGTAATGGGCTGCGGCCGGTTGTTTGAAGGCACTGCGGAACAGATGTGGCATTCGTTACAGAAATTGAAGTCATTGCCTCTAGCCACCAAAATCTATTGCGCCCATGAATACACCCAAGCCAATGGCCGGTTCGCGTTAACGGTAGAGCCTGATAACCGGCAGTTACAGCAAAGAATGGAAGTTATCGATCAGCTGAGGGCAAACCGCTTGCCGACGGTGCCGTCGACGATAGAACAGGAACTGGCGACCAACCCGTTTTTCAGGGAAGACAGTTTAGCGTTGCAGGAAACTATTAAGAGGGTAGGCAAAAAGCCGGTGGAGGTTTTTGCGGAAGTCAGGCGCTTGAAGGACAATTTTTAACTGATATTACAAAAGAACACCACGAAGACATGAAGAAATAAAACTTCGTGTTCTTCGTGTCTTCGTGGTGAACAGCTCTTTAACCCTTAGGCCGCATATGCGGAAACAGCAACACATCGCGTATTGACGGCGCATCGGCGAACAACATGACCAAGCGGTCGATGCCTATGCCCTCGCCTGCCGTCGGCGGCATGCCGTGCTCCAACGCGACGATATAATCCGCATCAAAGTGCATGGCTTCATCATCGCCGGCTTCTTTTTCTTCGACCTGTTTTTGGAAACGCGCGGCTTGATCTTCGGCATCGTTCAGCTCGGTAAAGCCGTTGGCAATTTCCCGTCCGCCGACAAAAAACTCGAAGCGATCGGTCACATGCGGATCGTCATCATTGCGCCGCGCCAATGGCGATACTTCAACCGGATAAGCCGTGATAAAAGTCGGATTCATCAACCGGCTTTCGACGGTTTTTTCAAATATCTCGATCTGGATTTTGCCCAGACCGTAACCGTCTTTAACCGGAATGTTCAGTTTTTTAGCGACTTCAGCGGCGGCTTCACGGGTGGCGAGATTTTCAGCCGTTAAATCGGGGTTAAAGTGCAGAATTGACTCGACCACGGTCATACGGTCAAACGGTTTGCCGAAATCGTATTGCTCGCCCTGATAGGTGATCATGGTTTGCCCTAACACTTCAATCGCGACACCGCGCAACATGGCTTCGGTTAAATCCATTAAATCATGGTATTCCGCGTAAGCCTGATAAAACTCCAGCATCGTAAATTCGGGATTATGACGCGTCGACAAGCCTTCGTTGCGGAAGTTGCGGTTGATTTCAAATACCCGTTCAAAACCGCCGACCACTAGGCGCTTTAAATACAATTCCGGTGCAATACGCAAATACAGCTCCATATCCAGCGCATTATGGAAAGTCGTAAAAGGACGCGCCGTTGCACCGCCTGGAATCATTTGCATCATCGGCGTTTCAACTTCAAGGAAATTGCGCTCGATCAGGAATTGACGAATATAGGCGACGACCTTGGAGCGGATCAAAAAGGTGTTGCGCGATTGCTCGCTCATGATCAAATCCAGGTAACGCTGGCGGTATTTTATTTCCTGATCGGCAATACCGTGGAATTTTTCCGGCAAAGGCCGCAAAGCTTTGGTCAGCAGGCGAATATCGTCAACCTTAACGCTGAGTTCGCCGGTCTGGGTTTTAAATAATGTGCCTTCCGCGCCGACGATGTCGCCGATATCCCATTTTTTGAACTGCTCGTTGTAAAAGCCTTCGGGTAGCGTATCGCGGGTCACATAAAGCTGGATTTTGCCGGACATGTCCTGAATATGGCAGAAGCTGGCTTTGCCCATCACCCGGCGAGTCATCATCCGTCCCGCTAACTTCACCCGCAGTGGTTCTGCTTCGAGTTCTTCCTTGGATTTTTCATTGTATTCGGCCAGCAACTCGCCTGCGACTACATTGCGGCGAAAATCGGTAGGAAAAGCAATGCCGCCGTTTTCACGCAACTCATTCAATTTGCTGCGGCGTTGTTTGATTTGTTCTTGTTCGTCTTGTTGGATTTCGGACATGGGTTTTTAATAATTTAAATTTAAAAATAATGCGTAACTGCATTACACGGTGCTACTGCCAAGTTCAATCAAACCGCTAACACCATTAATAAAACAATTAAAGCTATGAGAATAATTTTGATGAATAGTCATGTGAGCTGCAACTTTCTTAGCGCCACTAACTTTACGATAGCCTTTGACTAATTTTTCCAGTTCTTCCGACGCATTGGCTAACTTATCAGGTTCTTTATATTTTCTATTTTGTTGTTGTCCTGCCAGTTTTTTGATATTGAAGGCTTTTTCAACAGCAGCCAAATCACCTAAAAACCAGGATTCCAATTCATGACAGGCTATGCGCACCAAACTATCACCGCGTCCTGCTTGTTCACATAATTTTACCAAACGTTTTTTGACTTCAAGACAATCGGCACGATCTTTGTCACGCACTATAACAAAAGACGTTCCTGGTGTTTGCCATGCGCGTAATTTGATGGGTATTGATTTTTCAAGATTTTGTTTGCCTTCATGGGGGATACAAAGAAATTTAATCTCAGGCGGTAAAATTTGCGGTAATAAAATATCCAGCAATACTTTCATCGATTCTTCTTCCAGTAAAAAAACCAGTTGTTTCATTGAGGATTAAGCCCATTAAATAAACCTTGTTTCCATAAAGCTCCCGGCAAATCACCTTCTTTAATTAAATTAACTAATAGGGAGTTTTCACTGGCTCGCTCAATAACCGTAATGCCCTGTTTTTTAGTTAAACAGAAAATTTCATTGAGCTTAATATAATTTAAAACATCGGGCGAATGTGTAGAAATCATGACTTGCCCGCCTTTATCCGCATAATCACGAAACTCTTCCACTAAACCGCAGAACAGGCTCGGATATAGCTGATTTTCCGGTTCTTCTACACACAATAACGGATGCGGATTCGGATCATGCAGCAATAAAAGGTAAGCAAACATTTTGATCGTACCGTCTGAAACATAACGGGCAATAAAAGGATCTTTGAAAGAGCCATCTTGAAATCTTAACAGAATGCGTCCGTCCTCTGTGTCTGTTGCTTCCACGTTGGAAACTCCAGGTACTCTCTGTGCCATTTTTTTCAGAATTTCATCAAAGATTGGGCGATGATTCTCATACATAAACTGAGCAACTAACGCCATATTTTCGCCGCGTGTCGAAAGATGTTCAGCATAGCCTGTTTCTTGGCTTGGCCTAGCATCACCGATATGAAAATCAGAAACATGCCAACTTTCAATTAGCTTACGAAAACTATTGGCCGCTTTAAAGCGTTGAAATTGGCCTAAACCTTTTAAGGCCAAAATATCTGCTGAATCAACGGTTTGCTCCTCTCTTTCCTCTTTAGATTCTTTATCTTCATAGCTGCTTTCGTTAGTAATCGCCATGCCGGAGCCTTTTTTGAAATCCAAGAAGTGCCAAGATTTCCCTCTCTCACCACGTCGATATTTAAGGATTTCACGCTTGACTACAGGTTGATTGTTGTCTAATTCAATGACCAAAGAATAAGTAACTAAAGGGCTATGTTTATCCTCATCATGTTCCCTAAATTTAACTTCAATTTCAATCGAGCCTGCCTCTCCGCGTGTTATCACCTCTTTAAAACCACCACGTTTTTGTAGAGCCACCCGAACATTATCTTGCAAGGCATCGCGCAAGAAGCCAAAAACATCAAACAGCGTGGTTTTGCCCGTCCCGTTTGCACCGATAAAAACAGAAATTGCCGGAAGATTGGTTAACTTAATGTCTTTGAAGGCTTTAAAGTTTTTAACACGCAAGGCTTCTATTTTCATAATGATTGATCTTAAGGGTAATTAAAATGAGTGAATAGATGGATTCGTAATTAAAAAAATTCGCAGGAGGAACGCCTACAGGCCGCTCTTCAAACTAGCCTCGATAAACTGATCCAAATCACCATCCAAAACCGCTTGGGTATTGCCTGTCTCGACGCTGGTGCGTAAATCCTTGATCCGCGATTGGTCCAAAACATATGAACGAATCTGGCTGCCCCAGCCTATATCGGATTTGGTATCTTCCAATGCCTGAGCCGTCTCGCTACGTTTACGCATTTCCAGCTCGTACAATTTGGCTTTCAATTGCTTCATCGCGGTGTCGCGGTTCTTATGTTGCGAGCGGTCGCTTTGACATTGCACGACGATACCGGTCGGATTGTGGGTCATCCGCACGGCCGATTCGGTCTTATTGATATGCTGGCCGCCTGCGCCGCTGGCACGGTAAACATCGATACGGATGTCGGCGGGATTGATGTCGATATCGATGTCGTCGTCGATTTCCGGCGATACGAATACCGAGGCAAACGAGGTATGACGGCGATTGCCCGAGTCGAACGGCGATTTCCTGACCAGGCGATGCACGCCGGTTTCGGTGCGCAACCAGCCGAACGCATATTCGCCTTCGAATTTAATCGTGGCGCTTTTAATACCGGCCACGTCGCCTTGCGATTCTTCAATCAGTTCGGTTTTAAAACCTTTCTGCTCGCCCCAACGCAAATACATGCGCTCGATGATCGACGCCCAATCCTGAGCTTCGGTACCACCGGAACCTGACTGTATATCCAAAAACGCGTTATTGGCGTCCATTTTGCCGGAGAACATGCGGCGAAACTCCAGGTCTGCAACTCTTTTTTCAAAGTGCTCCAAATCATCGACGACAGTCTCAACCGTTTCTTCATCGTTTTCTTCAACCGCCATCAGCAGCAGTTCTTCTGCATCGCTAAGGCCGCGTTCCAAATCGCTAATGGTGTTAACGATAACTTCCAGTTGACCTCGCTCTTTGCCTAGGGCTTGCGCTTCTTCCGGGTTATCCCAAATTTTCGGGTTTTCCAGCTCTCTTAAAACTTCGACTAAACGTTCGCTTTTAACGTCAAAGTCAAAGATACCTCCTAAGGGCATCGCCACGGCTTTTTAAGTCGGCTATTTTGTTTTTGATCGGATTTATTTCTTGCATGAGGTGTATTTAACCAATGACAGTCGAGATCAAGCGCACAATGTGCATTTGATCGTTGAAAACTTTAGAGGGTAATTATAAACGATAAGCCGAACCCGTTCATCCCAAGTTACCGGCTTAATGCCATTAAGTTAAGGAATTAGCGGCAGTTTTAGCCACTTCGCCAAATCGACTATCCGCAATCAAACGGATGAAAAACTGACCGGCATTCCCAATTTCAAAGCTAATTGCTGTTCGGCACGACCTTTATTGACTGCAATTTCGACCAGGCCGCTGGAATTTTTATACCAGAAAGCCTGTTGCTCTTCGACATCGCCGAAAGTACCGGCCTGTTTGATCGCAATGCCGTTTACGGTTAGCGTCTTGCCGGAATCGTCTTCGTGGTAGAGCAGACCGGTCATCGCATTACCGTAATAATCGAAGTAAATTATTTCAGCCGAATCATGCGGCCAATCGTGTAGGTCATTCCGGTTAAATGACTGCAATAAACCGTCCGCCGCATTAATAGCCAACTTTGCGGCAACGGGAGCGAATATATCCCTGCCGTGAAAGCTCATTGAACATTGTTCCGGTCTCCAGATGATTTCCGACCATTGCGTGTTTTGAGACTGGACGGCGACGGTATTCAACAAGCCGTTATCCGGCCCGACAAACGTTTGCCCATCAGCCTGTAAAACAACAGCTTTACGCTCACTGCCAACGCCAGGATCAATTACAGCCAGGAAAATACTGTTTGCCGGAAAACTGTAGCGCAATGCGGCTAATAAGTAGGAACTTAAACGCGGGTCGGCTGTCGGGGCATTACTCAGCAAATTAATAACATGGATATTGGGAGCAATCTGCTGCAACACCGATTCCATTTGCCCGATATAAGGGCCGGATGCCCCGAAATCGGTAAAAAGAATAATACTGGTCACTGAGCCAATACGTCTAAACCGGCATTCGCCGCGCCAGTTCCCAACTGGCTAGCGGCATACACACTATCCCTGACGATAACCTGTTCTTCGACTTGTTGGCTACGCATTAAACTGGCAAAATCAAATAACTGCGTATCAGCTAACTGCGAAGGCGCGACATTTTGCAGGCTAGCGAAAATAGTTTCCAAACGCCCCGGAAACTGTTTATCCCAGCCTGTTAACATTACTTTCATAGCTTGGCGTTGCAGGTTTTCCTGCGAGCCGCACAAGTTGCACGGAATAATCGGGTAGTTTTTAAATGCAGCAAGGCGTTCGATGTCTTTTTCGCGGGTGTACGCCAAGGGCCTGATGATAATGTTTTTCTTATCGTCGCTTAACAACTTGGGCGGCATGGCTTTTAATTTGCCGCCGTAAAAAATATTCAGGAAAAAGGTTTCGAGTATGTCGTCGCGATGATGACCCAAGGCTATTTTAGTGACATTGTTGGCTTCGGCATAACCGTACAAGGTGCCGCGCCGCAAGCGCGAACACAGTCCGCAGGTGGTGTTGCCTTCGGGAATCACCCGTTTTACCACGCTGTAAGTGTCTCTTTCGATAATATGATACGGTACGCCTAACGATTCGAGATATTCCGGTAAGACATGTTCGGGAAAACCGGGCTGCTTTTGATCCAGGTTAACCGCGATCAGTTCGAATTCAACCGGCGCGGTTTTTTGCAAATGCATCAGGATGTCCAACAGGGTATAGGAATCCTTGCCGCCGGACAGGCACACCATGACCTTATCGCCGTTTTCGATCATGTTGTAGTCGGCAATCGCATCGCCGACCGTGTGCCGCAATTTCTTTTGCAGCTTGTTAAACTGGGTTCTGGATTTTTGGTTTGGATCTGACATGGTCAGAGATATGAGGTATTTGAAAAAAGGGAACTAAAAATCAGCACACGGATGACACGGATTTGACCGATCAACACGGATAAAAAAGCTAAATCCGTTTAAATCCGTCTTATTAGTGTCATCCGTGTTCTATTAAAATGCGAGAGCGTATATCCGAACTCTCGCGACATCAAGCATTAGCCGTTGTAACGCTGGAAAATCAGTGTAGCGTTGGTGCCGCCGAAGCCGAAGCTGTTCGACATAATGGTATTTAACGTAATGTTGTCTTTACGTTCACGCACGATCGGAATACCTTCTGCGCCCGGATCAAGCTGAGTAATGTTGGCTGAAGCACTGAGGAAGTTTCCTTCCATCATTAACAGCGAGTAAATTGCCTCATTAACACCCGCCGCACCTAATGCATGACCTGTCAGCGATTTTGTCGAACTGACTAACGGCACGTTATCCTGACCGAACACATTGCGCAAAGCTTCAAGTTCCCTGGTATCGCCAACCGGCGTACTAGTGCCGTGAGCATTGATGTAATCGACCTTACTGCCACCGATAGTCGCCATCGCCTGTTGCATACAGCGCACCGCACCTTCACCAGACGGTTGAACCATATCGTAACCGTCGGACGTTGCACCGTAACCGGTCAATTCCGCATAGATTTTCGCGCCGCGCGCTTTAGCATGTTCCAGTTCTTCAATGACCAAAACACCGCCGCCCCCGGAAATAACAAAACCGTCGCGGGTTTCATCATAAGGTCTTGATGCTGTTGCCGGCGCATCATTGTATTTGGAAGATAAAGCACCCATCGCGTCAAACAACATCGACATCGTCCAATGCACTTCTTCGCCGCCACCGGCAAACACCACATCCTGCTTGCCCATTTGGATCAATTCCATCGCATGGCCGATACAGTGAGCACTGGTCGCACACGCTGAACTGATGGTGTAATTGACACCTTTGATTTTGTAAGGTGTTGCGAGACAGGCAGTATTGGTGCTGGACATGCTTCTTGGAACCATATAAGGCCCCACTTTTTTGATGCCTTTTTCGCGCAAAATATCGGCCGCTTCAACAATGTTTGAGGTTGAAGGGCCGCCGGACCCCATTACCAAGCCGGTTCTGAAATTCGACACATCCAACTCATCCAAACCGGAATCATCGATCGCTTGCTGCATCGCGATATAGTTGAACGCAGCACCATCCCCCATAAAACGTTTTATTTTACGGTCGATAAACGCGTCCAAATCGATATTGATCGGCCCATGAACATGGCTGCGGAAACCCATTTCCTGATAAACATCGGCAAAAGCAATCCCTGAACGACCTTCTTTTAAGGAATCGACAACCTCTGTTCGGTTATTCCCAATGCTGGAAACAATGCCTAAACCGGTGACTACGACTCTTTTCATGGTTAACGCCTCTAAAAATCTTCTGTGGAAGTAAACAAACCGACTCGTAGATCGGTAGCCTCATAAATCACTTTGCCATCGACTTCCATGGTGGCATCAGCGATACCCATCACCAACTTCCGCATTATCAATCTTTTTAAATTAACCCGGTAAATCACTTTTTTAGCAGTAGGCAATACTTGTCCGGTAAATTTAACTTCACCGACGCCCAAAGCGCGTCCTTTGCCGGGACCGCCCATCCAGCACAAAAAGAAGCCGACCAACTGCCACATCGCGTCCAGCCCCAAACAACCGGGCATTACAGGGTCGCCTTGAAAATGGCAGTCAAAAAACCATAAATCAGGCGTTATATCCAGCTCAGCAATGATCTCGCCCTTACCGTATGTGCCACCTTCATCCGTAATAAGGGTAATACGATCCATCATTAACATATTCGGCAGAGGCAATTGCGCATTTTTCGGTCCGTACAGCTCTCCCCGGCCGGACATCAGCAATTCTTCGCGCGTAAAACTGTGCTGTTTCTCCATATTCTTTAAATACCTTGCGTAATTATTATTATTCTAAACTGTACATTATCTAACAGACCTCGAAAAAAATCAGCTCAATTTTTAGCCGGGAAGCACATCAAGCATCAATTCCTTTATCCTCAAGCCCTTTCTTTCGACTGCATGGATGCAGGAGGTAGAGTAATGCATGGAGCAATTACCGAGTATAAGCTGCTGATAAATAATGGCGTAAGAAAGCACCGAAGTGACATATTTCCTGGTTTCCTTGAAAGGAATAGTTTCTATCCAAATATCGGCAGGCACGGACTCGGCACTCGGCAACCATTTCGCCACCCGGCCCCCCCCGGCATTATAAGCGGCAATTGCCAAGGCAAAATGACCGTGGAACTGTTTTAACAGCTTTTTATAATAAAAAGCGCCGTAGCGGACATTAACATCGGGATTAAACAGGCTGTTGTCGGACAGCCATTTTTCCTTCAGCTCACGGGCTATCTGCATGCCCGTTTTGGGCATAACCTGCATTAAGCCGCGCGCACCGACGGACGACTCAGCATTCTTATTGAAAATACTTTCCTGGCGAATCAAACCGAAAACAATGGCCGGATCGAGATTATGCAAGGAAGCATTACTATGAACCTGATTCGAATAATAAACCGGAAAACGCAAGGATAAGTCATCCCAATAGTCGGCCTTAACCAGCGTAGCAATGGCGACTTGGTCCCAATGCCATTGCTGGGCCAATTTGGCTGCAATCATAAGCCGTTCTTTGCTCAACTTTTTCGTTGCATACCACCACTGGCGCTCGGCCTCCATGTCCCTATTCAGAAATTTAAACTCCTGCGCTACTTTAAAATCGGTTTCATTTGCCAAATTTTCGAGTTCATTTTCCGCCGTAAAAACCGGTTTGTTGGCAAATTGATAAGGTTTATTAACGGTGTCGGCCGCAAGGAATCCGTAAAAGCTCCGATCATTAGCGAGCTTGGTGTAGACATCTTGCGCCTGCAAAGAGTTCCCGGTTTTATCCAGCGACCTGGCTAACCAGTATTGCCATTTAGGATCCTGCCGCTCCTGAATCGTCAGTCCAGCCAGCGCATCGGCGACATGTTGCCAGTTTTGTTCAAGCAGAGCCGCCCTGACTCTCCATTCATTAATTTCCGCATCGACGACCGGTAGTTGGCTAAGACGGTAATAAGCATCCGGATTCCGGCTGCGCGCCGAACTAATCGCGAGACTACGCTCCAGTTTCTGCCCCGTCTGGTTATCTATCTGGAAATTATCTTTTCTATCGTCCCAAAGTTTAATTGCCAAATTCAAATCCAGCTTTGCCAAGCGATCGACGCCATGAGCAAAAATCCGCCCCATTTGCGGGCTCAAGAAGCCGTTGTTTTCGATTAGCGTAGGGCTTTGATGGACCCGCAGCCAAATATCGGCGATATCCTGATCCGCTCTATTCATAGATCGGCGAACATATTCAGCCACAGAAACATTGTCTTTGTTCAGGGCTAGTTCAAATCGCTGCCATATCAATTCCGGGGTAAAATCGGGCGACATTGTCAACACCAACACCAGCGGATCGCATTCTTGCGGCAACGAGTCCCCGGTAAGCCATAAGCGTTTGGCTTCGTTCAATGCCTGCTGTTGATTGCCTGTTTTATAAATAGCCAGATTGTATTCGCATTGAAGAGCCGTATTTTCAGTTGCTTTCTCCGCGCCTGTTCCATCCATAGCTATATAATGCCGGATGAAATCGTCCCATTGCTCATTCTTAGCCAGATAATCCAGCCATTTCAAGCTCAATAATCCGCCATAGCGGGTGTTTTTGTAAGAGGCTAGAAAAGATAGAACCTGGCTGGTTTGATGTAAGTTATCTTTTAACCACAGGTATTGCAGATAAGGATACAGAGGGTAATCGGTTAAAGTATCGCTGATGCGCATAAAAGCAGCAGTATTGCCTTGAGCAAGCAATTTTTCCGCCTGCAAAAAATTATTTCTTTGCTGGTCGAGTCCATTGCCAAACACTGCACCGGAAAAAACAACCAAACATAACAAGCACTTCCCACGCAGGTGTTTCATATTTCACTCACAGTAAATATATTCCTAAAGATGTTATAATCAAGCGCTTCAAAAACCTCCCTATCAAATCCCGTGCAATCGAAACAGGCCTCCCACGCTTACAGCTGGAACACCATTTACCAAATTGCGTTAGAACACAAAAAAGAACTGATTGCCTCTCATTTTATCGCCATTCTGGCTACCATAGCCAGCGTTCCGGTGCCTTTACTAATGCCGTTGCTGGTTGATGAGGTTTTGCTGCATAAACCCGGCGTTATCATTGAAACCGTTAACCTGTTTTTTCCTGTAAGCTGGCAACTCCCGATTCTTTATATCAGCGTTATTTTGCTGATCAGCGTTATCCTGCGTATTATTGCGATCATCTTCAACATCATTCAGTCCCGGCAATTTTCCTGCATTGCCAAGGATATCGTGTTCCGCATCCGCGCCGACCTGATCGGACATTTGCAAAACATTTCGATGTCAGAGTATGAAAGCTTGGGTACCGGCACCGTGGTAACTCATCTGGTCAAAGACCTGGATACGATTGACACCTTTATCGGCACCACCGTCAGCAAACTGCTGGTATCCGGCCTGACCATTATCGGCACTGCGGTCATCTTATTATGGATGCACTGGCAACTGGGTTTGTTTATCCTGCTGCTGAATCCCGTGGTCATTTATTTCACCCGCGTGATCGGCTCCCGCGTCAAAGACTTAAAATCTCGGGAAAACTCGGCTTTTGAAGTCTTTCAGCAATCATTGACCGAAACCCTGGAAGCCATCCATCAAATACGCGCCAGCAACCGCGAGAAGCATTACTGTCAACAACTGATCGAATCGGCGCGATCGGTTAAAGATTTTTCCACCGCTTTCGCCTGGAAAAGCGATGCCGCAACGCGCATGAGCTTTTTGGTGTTCCTGTTCGGCTTCGACATATTCCGCGCCTGCGCGATGCTGATGGTGTTTTATTCGGATCTCAGCATCGGGGAAATGCTGGCCGTGTTCGGTTACCTGTGGTTTATGATGGCCCCGGTGCAGGAAATCCTGAGCATCCAATACGCTTTTTATGCCGCCAAGGCCGCCTTAATCCGCATTAACCGGCTTAATGCGTTGAAACAGGAACCGCACTACCCTCATCTTGAAAACCCGTTTTTAAATAAAAAAACCGTTTCCCTGCGCGTAGAAAACCTGCATTTCAGTTACAGCGATGACCAATTCGCCGGGAGCGAATCGGCATTTACCCGCGGGGTGCCGGGCAGGACAGACCGGCATGAAAAAGTGCTCGACGGCATCCACTTACAAATCAAAGCCGGCGAAAAAGTTGCGTTGGTTGGCGCCAGCGGCGGCGGCAAATCGACCTTGATTCAAACCTTGATCGGCCTGTATCCGCCCGACCATGGCCAAATTTATTTCGACGAAGTGCCGATCGACCGCATCGGCCTGGAAGTAGTCAGGGAAAATGTCGTTACCGTGTTGCAACACCCCGTCCTGTTCAACGATACCATCCGCGCCAACCTGACCTTGGGCAAACCGGCTACCGATGACGTATTATGGAATGCACTGGCTATTGCGCAACTAAAAGACACAGTTCAAGACCTGGACCAAGAACTGGACACCATTGTCGGCCGATTAGGCATGAGACTTTCCGGCGGTCAGCGGCAACGCATGGCTATTGCCAGAATGATCGTTGCCGATCCCAAAGTGGTCATACTCGATGAAGCCACCTCGGCGCTGGACAGCGAGACAGAACACAAACTGCATCAAGCGCTGGCGGAATTTTTAGAAGGCCGCACTACCGTTATTATCGCCCATCGCCTAAGCGCCGTTAAACAGGCCGACCATGTTTATGTGTTTGAACAAGGTAAAATCTGCGAGCACGGACAACATGAAACTCTACTCAGCCAAAACGGCCTTTATGCAAAACTCTATGGCGAGTATCAATAAAAACGCAGCAGTACGGATTTATCCATTTAAACCTCCCGTAAGCTAATGTTAAGTTTGTGTGATTATAAAAACACATTCCTTATGATTTACACCTGAAATATCTATGATTGAAAACTACGACCTGCACTGCCACTCTACCGCCTCCGACGGCGCATTATCGCCCACGGAATTAGTGCAGCGAGCCTATGAACACGGCGTTACCTCGCTGGCTTTAACCGATCACGATACCGTCTCCGGGCTCAGCGAAGCACAAACGACGGCAACTGCGACAGGCATTAAACTAATACCCGGTATTGAGCTGTCAACCAGTTGGCAAAACAAATGTTTTCACATTGTCGGACTGGGCATTGATCCAGCCTATCCACCATTGCGCGAGGCTACCCATAACCTGCAAATCATGCGCATGGAACGCGCCGAAAAAATCGCGCATAAACTGGAGAAAAAACGCATTCCCGGCGCACTCGAAGCCGTTAAAAAAGCGGCCGGTGACGGTATGATTACCCGCACTCATTTTGCCGACTTCCTGGTTTCGCAGTTTCATGTATCCACCCAGCAGGAAGCTTTCGACCGCTATCTTGGCGCTGGCAAAGATGCTTATGTTGCCACGATCTGGGCTGAATTGGAGCTGGCGATAAACTGGATCACCCAATCCGGCGGCGTTGCCGTATTAGCACATCCTTTGCGCTACAACCTGACCGCCAGTTGGATGAGACGTTTGTTAGCGGCATTCAAAGAAGCCGGAGGACAAGGCATAGAAGTGGTAACGGGGCGATATAATAATGACGAAATAAAACTGGCTGCCGGTTATGCAACGCGCTTTGAATTGGCCGGTTCTGTCGGTTCCGATTTTCATAGCCCCGCCAACCAATGGGTAGAACTAGGCAGGCTCGCCCCCCTGCCTGAGCAGATCAAACCGGTATGGGAGTTGCTTGGGAACTGATGTTATTGCAGTCATCTTTCACCACGAAGTTCACGAAAAAACTTTGTGCTCGGCGCCTTCGTGGTGAATTAATCAATCTTTTAATGAGCAACGTCACATGAGCTTTTGGAAAACCAAGAAACTATCCGAAATGACCACCGAAGAATGGGAGTCATTATGCGATAATTGCGGCAAATGCTGCCTGCACAAACTGGAAGACGAAGACACCGGCGACATCTACTTTACCAGCGTCGCCTGCAACCTGATCGATCTGGATACTTGCCGCTGCACCCGTTATACCGAACGCACTCAATTAGTCCCCGAATGCCTGGACTTAAAGCAACACGACTTTGCCGAATACAACTGGTTACCGGCAACCTGCGCTTACCGGTTATTAACCGATGGAGAAGAACTTCCGGCTTGGCACCCTCTTCTATCCAAAAGCTCCGATAGCGTTCAGGATGCCGGTGTTTCAATCGGCAGTTATGCGATGAAAGAATCTGAAGTTGATGACCTGGAAGACCATATTATCGAATGGCTGGAGTAGTTATTTCATCTTGGAAGGTAAATGGATTGTCTCACCGGCAACCATGAACGCGCCTTCGCCAAGATGATGAATCGTTTGCGGATGCTCCTTCCGCGGATCAATCCAGGCTTTGACCACCTCAAGGATGAAGAAGTTGTATTGAACTATCATATTCCGATCAATAACCTTGCATTCAAGATTGGCATAGCATTCGTCGATAAGCGGCGCCTCGACACACGAGGCGGCCATTGGCGTGAGTCCAAACTCCTTGAACTTGTTGACCGTACGTCCTGAGCAATTCCCACAGATTAGCCCGAACCTCTTAGAGGCACGAAGCACGGAAAATACACTGCCTCATTTGACCACTCGCTTTATAGCAATAGAGCTGTAGTGAATCCACATCTTGGTAACCCACCATAGATTCGAGGTCTCGGCGGACTGTAGGTGCAAACCTCCTTATGAACTTAAAGTTTTTTGAAAATAGCGTAGAAATCTTTTTTGGTCTTCCCGGCCTGTTCAGCCATGCTCTTGATCAGTGTTTGCGAGAAAGGCGCTTTGGGACAATCAACGGTGACTTTATAAAACTTACCGTCTTCTTCTTTAACCCATTGTTCGTGTGATGTGCCTTTTCTCGGTCGGGGCGTAAAGTTGAGGTAGGCTAAGATTAGCTTTATTTCCTTGCAAGTCAGTGGCGGAAATTCACCGCTCATGCTGGCCTCAACGGCATTGTTTCATCAAATATATGGTTGCTGCTATGGAAAATTTTCATAACATAGTATTTAAGCCATGCCGAAAGAGGGGCGCGTCTGCTTAGTAACTGGTTTGCGTAAGCTTTATCTTCGCCCTCCAACGCATCATAAACATATTCTTTAATCATCGCTTCGAGTCTGAGCTTGGCATCTTCAAACGAATCGCCTTGCGCAGCAAGATTAAAGTCTAAACATAGAGCTACCCAAACGCCGTTTTCGCATTCAGCATAACATTTGATAATTAATTGCTTTGGATTCATTGTTCGCTCTCCGAAGTATTTTTTGCTGTAACATCCAATATACTGTACTTCGCCATATAAACTATATGGTCATCGATTTTTATTTCAAACCCGCTATAAATGACTAACGATCTATATGCGGATCAAGATGAACGATATGTCCATGATCGTCAAAATAAACAGTAATCATTGACACATTCCGGCACTGCTGCAATTCATCGGCTTTCACTTGATAAAACACGCACAGCTCCGTATCGCTGACAACCTTATGCGCCGCCGGAAGTATCGCCCTGCTTCTTAAGGTACGATAAAAAACCCAGCATAACCAAAGCGCAACCATCACCAACAAGGTTACAACGTAAATCTGCATCAGTTCCAGCAGGCTTTTATAGCCGCCGAACCAGCGCATTTCATTGATCATCTTTCTATCGCCCAGCACCCAACTGCTTAAGGTGGCTAATGGAATCAGCAAATAAATCCACATCACCCAACAGACGAGCCAAACGAATAAAGCACCGACCCGCTTTTGCAGGCTTTGCAACTGCGGTGCGTTGATAATGTATTCTCTCATTTCTCGCGCAAGCCTCTGTCCAGGGTGACCCAAACCGCGCGTTGTCCGCGCTTCTTTTTTATCGCCCGGACCGAACCGACGATAGTGGTACCGACGTTTATCATCCAGTATATGAGCGGGTACCATACCATCCAGTAGTAATACCGCGCGACGCCTCCGGTTCTATATTCGTAATGCGAATCTATGAACAGGCTGACGCCGAATTGGATAAGACAGGTCAGACTCAATAACATGCTGGTCCAGTTAGGGCTAAGGTCGCGCAACGATTCGCTGGTCGATTCATTAAACAGGTCAACGGGAGCGTAAAGCACATGCAACAGTATCAAGAACGCCCAGAAAATGCTGATCAGGCATTCGCCGTATAACAGCCACATGCCGCGCGACGACCAGCGGAACAGGTCGCGAAAATAGCGCAGCAACACTTCTGTTCCGCCCTGCGCCCAACGCATTCGTTGCTTCCATAAGCCTTGCAGGGTTTCCGGCATCAACACCCAGCACAAGGCGTTCGGTTCGAAGTAGATCGACCAACCGGCCAGCTGCAATTTCCAGCTGATATCGATGTCTTCGGTGACCATATCGTTGCTCCAGTAACCGACATCGTGCAATGCGGATTTACGGAATGCGGCAATAACGCCGGAAACGGTAAATACTTGCCCGTAAGAGCGTTGCGCCCGTTTAATCATGCCGACGATAGCCGAGAACTCGCCGACCTGAATCCGGCCTAACAACGTGGAGCGATTGCGAATGCGAGGATTGCCGGTAACCGCACCGACGCCTGGATTATCAAGAAAATGCCGTACCATCCAGGCGATGGCTTCGGGAGCTAACAACGCATCGCCGTCAATGCAAATCAGAATTTCGCTATTGGCCAACAATGCGGCAGTACGCAAGCCCATCGCCTTGCCCTGATTGGTATGCAAGTTGACCACGCGGAGCTGATCATGCTGTTCGGCCAACTCCTGCAATATCGCCAGGGTGTTGTCTTTACTGCCGTCATTAACAGCGATAATTTCGAATGCAGGATATTTCTGCCGCAGCAAAATTTCCACGGTTTCACGAACATTGTCTCCCTCGTTATAACAAGGGATCAAAATGGAAACAGGGGGATACTCCGTTAATTCAGGCAAGTGTTCGGTATTACCCTGCTGATGCCATTCATGGCGAAAGTAAAAAATAATCGCGCCGAACATCCAGATGTAGGCCATAAACAAAGGATAGTAATAAATGAATCCTTCGATAGCGCCATCCAGCGGTTCCCATACACTCACAAAGTCATGCCATTGACTCTGAAGCATTGCACTCAAATTCTGCAATGAAGTATTCATGGTTTTTCAGGACACACGGCATTGCCCATCCTATATAGGTTGGTTAAATCGAAATTCATGACTAAGGCTGGATAGGAAGTGAAAAATGCTGTTGTAAATCCGTCAAACGAGGCTGATCCTCAAAAACATTGTCCGGATAATAACCGATATGGTTAACGCCCAATTTTTTTAGTAATTCCAGTTGCTCGATAAATACCGGCATCGGAATTTTCTGTTGGGCTTTCCAATCGACCGATTGCAGTTCGAAAACGGTCTTTTTAAGGCCTTCAGGCTGTTTAGCCGCGGTTTTTACCAGTTGTGTAAGCCACTGCTTGGGGTTTTCAGCTTCTTCCATAAACGGCATGGCTTCAATGGCAACGTAATCGTAATGCGTTAAAAAAGATTTAAAAGACTGAGCGTACCATTCTTCGCTGTAAGGCTTTAGCAAAGGCAAGGCATAAAAATTACGCGCGGTCTTTATGCCGGGCCGATAAATGCGTACTCGGTTTGCCAGCTCGTCGGTAAACTGATTGATCAAATCGGTTTTATGTTGCGCCCAAGCCATGCGCATGTTGCTGGTTGCGTGCAACTGCTCAAATTGATCGGGCAAGCCCCATACTTCTTTCGCATAAGCCAGCGCTAACGGCGAGACGTCTTCATAATCCGATAAAATTCCGTCGTCATGAAACAAGATGCCGTCAAAACTGCAATGTTTGGCCAAGTCTTCGTAAATTTCAGCCACATATTGACGCGCTTCGGGATTGAATGGCGACAGCCGGGTATAAATATGACTGGCTTTTTGGGCTTTGCCGTCGCGCCATTCCTGGACATACCATGACTCCGGCGCTTTGCCTTGATAAGCCATAATCGGCATCCAGGCATAGACTTTCACTCTGGCAACTGTTTTTAATTGCCAAGCAACCCGGCTGAACAAATCCTGCTTTACCGGCAAATGTCGGTTGGGAAAATATAACGCATCGGCATTGCCGTCGCCGTCCGGATCGGCATAGGCTTGCAAATAAACGGTATTGATGTGCATGTCCTTGATGCGCTGAACAGCAGCATCCAGGTTATGCTCGGTTTGCTTGGGATCTTCATCGTAAAGATAGTCCATATCCAGATGCACCACCCGTAACGGACGGTCGGCACGCAGCCCGGTAACAATTTCTGCAAATTGGTTGACGTCGGGATTATCGACCATAATCAAACGGCGCAAAGCACTGATATTCGCCACTGTATTGAAGCCGTCGACCAAGCCCATCGTCATCGGCATTCCGGCTTCACGCGACGCCTGCACGGTGAGTTGATTGTATTCCCCATACGGCCAAACCATAGCCCTGGGTCTGATCCCGGCATGTTGAAAAATGAACTCCGCGCTTTTCAGCAGAGCGGCATTGATACGTTCTCGATACTGCTCATCGGTTTCGTAAACCAGCATCGGGTCGTCATACAAGCGGGTAACCACCGCTGCCTGCGAATTGGCTTGAGGGTTAGCATTCGCGCCTTTATGCAAGTCGTAACTGTGCGAAGCAACTTCTACCAAACCGGATTGCACCAGTTCCCTTACCTGCTCCCAATTGAGCAATGGCTTGCCCGGATCTTCAGCCGTAACATTGCCGTCCATCCAGGTTCCTACCAGGGCAACCGTAGCCGGATAATGATATTTTTTTAATAGCGGAAAGACGCGGGTATAAAAACTGAGATAGCCGTCATCAAAGGTCAACAGCGCCGCTTTATCAGGCAATGTATCCTTGCCTGCGGCCGCATCAAGGACATTTTGCACACTGGCAATCTTGTAGCCGTTTTTTTTCAACCAATTCAGGTGTTCTTCAAGATGATCGACACTGACATCCATCGAATTAAAAGGGGGTTTAGCGCCTTCCGCCCCGACGATATCGTGATAATTGAGAACCAGAAAATGATGTTCTTTGGCCGATGCCATGCCGAAAAAACCGATAAGAAAAATCAACAAACACGCTTTATTTAAGTAATTGACTGCTGTAGCAGGAGTAAAAATGGTCATGACATCCGGATTGCAAAAAGAAAAACTCACCAACGGGTGACAATATTAACCGAAAAACGTGCAAACCAGATTGAATAATCGATTGAGTATGATTATACCGCCGACTTACGAGCCAAAAACCCGCTCAACAGTCTGTTACTTAAGCAAAAGTGTATTAAAATAAATGGCGCCCTGCCTCGTTAATATTGCCCAATTAAAAATCAAGATCCTCGTCATCAAAATCACCAAGCTGTTCCTGTAAGCGTTTTTTCTCCCAGTACAGTTCGATTTTCCTGCGCGCCGCCATTTTTTTTGCCGCTCGCTCGCTTTCATTAGGAAGCGTTATATAGTCACCGCTCAAGCCCAAATCGAAGCCTTCAACGTCAAGATCAACTTCATCTTTAGTTTTGTCGACACCAGCTTCAGGCGTGGATTTATCTGATACAGATTTAGATACTTTCATAGTCATAATTAATCTAGCCTTAAAAAACTCACTTTTTAATTACTTATGCCAAGCTTGTAAAGCGAAATTTTAATGTAACCGTAATAAAACTCGGCTATGAATAGTGGATTTAGCATTCCTTTTAAAAATATCAATTGCTTGGCAAAGCTACACATAATCGCTTCTCTCATTTTTTATTTGTTGGTACGCCAATTAGCTTATCTCTATATTTTTTTAGCGCATGACTTTTTTAAATATTACAATGCCGGATCTTAGATAACAACACAGCGTAATTTATGAAAGCAAGCGTACAAATTCTAATCGGTATGGCGTTTATTGCACTGACGGCATGTTCGACTCAAGAGGTCAAACAAGAGACAAAGCCCGTGCCGGCTCCCGATAAATTGCCGGCTATAACTGACGAATCATTGCAACCATCAGGTCAAAATCCGCCGTTGACGCTAATTAAGGGCGATAAAACGCTAAACCTGGTCAGAGTAATGGACGGCGGCGCTTGTAAAAACGACTATCAAGGTGCTAAAGGCGCTTTTCTTGTCTATGCCGACCCGGCCGACATAGAGCGGATTAAACGTGAGAAAGGGGCGCAAATTTTCGGTAATTTCGAAACCCAAATTCAGAGTTTTTCGATTCAAGCCTTGCAGGACGCCATTAACGCGACCAATCTCGCTGAAGATCCCTTTGCGCTGGGTGCAGATGAGGCACAAGAGAAGCTGACTAAACAATTGTCCAATCATTTCCGTAACAGCATCGCCGATGCCGTTAAACTATTCCAAAAAGAAACAACATTGACCGTGGATGTTGTTCCGTTTGCTCCATCATTGATTTTTTATCAACAAGGCTGTGAAGCCACCCATCCGGAGCCGGATAATTAAGAGAGTTTGTTATCCTTCATCATTTCACAAGCAGACAAGAGGTGAACATTATGAGCTGGAGAGAACGTACACATGAAGCTACTTATTCCGACGCCGATATTGAGCAACGCTTAAAGGAAGAATTACCGCACTGGTACCTGGAAAACGGCTGGATTCGGCGCAAATACAAAACCAGCGGCTGGAAAGCGACACTGATGGTTGTTAATACGGTAGGACATTTGGCAGAAGCGGCATTCCATCACCCGGACCTGACTGTATCTTATGCCTTTGTAACCGTTAAGCTAATGAATCATGCGGCCAAAGGCATTACCAACAAGGATTTTGAGCTAGCCCGTAAAATCGAAGAAGTGGTTATGTGGCAGCCCGGCGAAGAAGGAGGCGCATTAGAAGGCACGCCCGATGACCCGAGATTTAAATATATCAAATACGATTAGGTTGAATGAGCGTAATGAGTAGGAGGTGCCATGCACGCCTTGGTTTCTGCTAGGCATTTTGTCCACGAAAAACACGAAAGGCACGAAAAAAGCAATATTTGATTGCCTACCCGGATTTCAAAAATCAGGCGAAAGGTGAAGAATACCACGTCAACATAGCCGAGTTTTAGGGTTACGTTTTTTTCGTGTCTTTCGTGCTTTTCGTGGACTAATTGTCGTTTCTAGGTTTATCAGTGCTTATCTAAACTGCCGAACAGTTACTGTTATTCGATTATTTTCAGTTTCAACAAATGCACGCGTCGACTATCCACCCTAATCACTTCAAACTTCATAGTATCGACGACAAGACTCTCGCCTTTTTTGGGCATATGCTCAAGCTGGCTGACAATAAAACCGCCGATGGTATCGTATTCATCAGTTGCCAAATGGGTGGAAAAGTATTCGTCAAACTCATCCATAGGCGTTAACGCTTTAATCATATATTCATTCGGGCTGCGCTGAAAAATATAGCCCTCGTCTTCATGATCATCGTGCTCATCTTCAATTTCGCCGACGATTTGCTCTAACACATCCTCAATGGTGACCAGGCCCGCCGACTGCCCGTACTCATCGACAACAATGGCCATGTGATTACCATTGGTACGCAGCTCTTTAAGCAACACATTCAAGCGCTTACTTTCCGGCACAACATAAGATGGCCGCATTATTTCATGAACTTTCAGGGTTTTATTTTCCAGGACACGAGCCAGTAAATCCTTGGCTAACAATACGCCGACCACTTTGCTCCGGTCGCCGTCAATAACCGGATAGCGTGAATGCCCGAACTCGGTAACCAGCGGCAATATGGTATCCAGCTCGGCATCTTTGGGTACGACAACCATTTGAATGCGGGGAATCATAATATCCCTAACCCGCATTTGAGACACCTGCAAAACGCCTTCAATCATGGATAACGCATCGGTATCCAATAAACGTTTTTCCCGCGCTTCCCTTAATACTTCAAGTAGATCCTCAAGGTCTTGCGGCTCCCCAGTCAGTAAATGGCTGATTTTATCAACCCAGCTTTTCTGTGGGGAGTGTCTACTTGGGGGTTGTTCGTCACTCATTTATCTCACCTCTGTATAGGGATTATTTATATTTAATTTGCTCAAAATGGCTATTTCTTTGTTTTCCATAAGCTCTGCGTCGGCATCGTCGATGTGGTCATAGCCTAACAAATGCAATACGCCATGCACAATGATATGCGCCCAATGATGCGCTAATGGCTTGCCTTGTTCCAGCGCTTCTTTTTCCAGTACCGGAGTACATATGACCAAATCACCGAGCAAATCCAGCTCGACACCTTTGGGCAGGTCAACCGGAAAACTGAGAATATTGGTCGGCCCTGATTTATGGCGATACTGTTCATTAAGCTCGGCACTTTCCTGCTCATCAACAATACGCACTACAATCTCGGTGTCCTGATCATACCCGGCCAATGCCGCGTCGACCCAGTGCTGGATTTGTTGTTGATCCGGTTGGCCAGCCGATTCAAAAACAGCCTGGATTTCTATTTGATTCACGACTCGGCCTTATTTGCCTTTTCGTAGGCTTCATAAGCGGAAACAATGCGTTGTACCAACGGATGCCTGACCACATCACGCGCATTGAAAAAGGTAAAACTGATACCTTCAACATTCTTCAGCACTTCAAGCACATGGCGCAAACCGGACATTTTTTCAGAGGGCAAATCGATCTGGGTAACATCGCCGGTCACTACAGCCGTCGAGCCGAAGCCGACGCGGGTCAGGAACATTTTGATTTGCTCGACAGTAGTATTTTGCGCCTCATCCAGAATAATAAAAGCATCGTTCAGCGTTCTGCCGCGCATAAATGCTAATGGCGCTACCTCTATAATGCCTTTATCGATCATTTTTTCAACCCGCTCAAAACCGAGCATGTCGTACAACGCATCGTACAAAGGCCGCAAATAAGGATCGACTTTTTGCGCCATATCGCCCGGCAAAAAGCCCAACTTTTCACCGGCTTCCACCGCGGGACGCACCAGAATAATTTTCCTGACTTTTTCGCTTTGCAAAGCCTCAATGGCGCAAGCGACAGCTAAATAGGTTTTACCGGTTCCTGCTGGTCCGACACCGAAATTTATATCATGAGTCACAATTTTCCTCAGATATTCTTGTTGGTTAGCCCCCCGCCCCCTAATCATCCCGCATTTGGTCTTGATACTGACGTTTTGTTGGGACGAGGTTGCCGGAACGTCCAACAACTCTTCGATCGACGCATCCTGCATGGCTAAATGTACGAGTTCGGAAGTCAGCTGTTCTTTTTCAGTGGAGGCAAACAATTTCTGCATAACGGCGCAGGCCGCTTTGACTGAACTATCCAAGCCCGTCACCCTGAATTGATTGCCGCGGTTGGCAATCTCGACCTGAAGACGCGACTCAATCTGCCGCAAATGCGCATCGAATTGACCGCAAAAATTGGATAACCGACCGTTATCGGCAGGTGCCAGGGAAATTTCCTGTGAAATCATAAATCAATTGTTACCAATAATTTTATCAACGGAAGCATCGACTACTCGACCTCGTAAAGAATTAGGCAATGCCTCGGCAATCAGCACATCGACAAACTGTCCGGCCAAGCGGGGATGCCCGATAAAGTTAACGACCCGATTATTCTCTGTTCTGCCCTGCATTTGCAACGGATTCTTTTTTGATTGCCCTTCAACCAACACCGTTTGCACAGTACCGATCATGCTCTGCGAGATAGCCGCCGTCATTTCATTAATCCGATTTTGGAAACGTTCCAAGCGCTGTTTTTTAACTTCCGCCGGCACATCGTCCGGCAAATCAGCCGCGGGCGTTCCGGGACGTTGGCTATAAACAAAGCTGAATGATAAATCGAAACCGACTTCCTCAATGAAAGACATGGTTTCTTCAAACTCGGCATCGGTTTCACCGGGAAAGCCGATGATAAAATCCGACGACAAGTAGATATTGGGCCGTACCGCACGTAACTTGCGGATGATTTCAAGGTAATCGGCACGCACATGTCCGCGCTTCATCATTTTTAAAATGTGGTCGCTGCCGCTTTGTACCGGCAAATGCAGATGGTCAACCAGTTGCGGAATTTCAGCAAAAGCCTCAATCAGCTCATCGGTAAATTCCATCGGGTGCGAGGTAGTAAAACGAATACGATCGATGCCCTCCACCGCCGCCACATAATGCAGCAATAAAGAAAAATCGGCGATGTCGCCATCGTCCATGGCGCCGCGGTAAGCATTAACATTTTGGCCCAATAAATTGATTTCCCGAACGCCTTGTTTAGCCAACGCGGTAATTTCGGCAATCACATCATCCAATGGACGGCTGATTTCTTCACCACGGGTATAAGGCACTACGCAGAACGTACAGTATTTGCTGCAACCTTCCATCACCGAAACAAATGCTTTCGGACCTTCCGCCCTTGGTTCAGGCAAGGCATCGAATTTTTCTATTTCAGGAAAGGAAACATCGACGACGGGCTTTTGCTGACTACGTGCCTGATCCAGCAGTTGCGGCAAGCGATGCAGGGTTTGCGGCCCGAACACTATATCGACAAAAGGCGCCCGCTTTTGGATAGCCGCACCTTCCTGGCTGGCGACGCAGCCGCCAACGCCAATAATCACGTCAGGACGCTTGTCTTTAATTTTTCGCCATTTACCCAAAGCCGAAAATACTTTTTCCTGCGCTTTTTCGCGTATCGAACAGGTATTCAGCAGCAAAACATCGGCTTGTTTTGGGTCGTCAATCAATTCAAATCCATGTGAGGCATTAAGCACATCCCGCATTTTATCGGAATCGTACTCGTTCATCTGGCATCCGTTGGTTTGAATATAAAGTTTTTGTGTCATATTTTTGATAGCTAAATCATCTGGAAGATCACTGAGGCCGCACCCCCGTTTCTTGATTTTATTGGGACGAAACGGCGGCACTAAGCCACCTTGTAATAATGAAAAAAGCCCTGGACAATCGACCAAGGCTTAGTAAATGGCGGCTATTATAACCCGAAGACTATTTAAACAGAAAGCATGGTGCGGAATGGGCGTTTCCGGCTTGTCGCGCAGCATACCGGAAACGCCTGTTTTCGCGCTACAGAACTAAAATTCTTCCCACTCATCACCACCAGAAGAAGTTGGTAGCGATTGTAGTTTCGGCTTGACTGCCGCTACCGGCGAATGTTTTCTTACATTCGTCTTGGCTATCGTTGCTTCTTTTTGTATCAGCGCCTTATTAAAAGAACCACCATAAGCACCTGAATTATCATGCAATCTAAAATGCGCCACCACACCCGACAGGTCTTGCGTTTGTTCTTCCAGCGACTCTGCTGCTGCGGCGGCTTTCCCTACCAGTGCGGCATTTTGCTGAGTCACATCGTCCATTTGAGTGATGGCCTGATTAACCTGTTCGATGCCGGAGGTTTGTTCAATTGAAGCCACGCTGATCTCGGACATAATATTAGTAACGCTATGAATAGAGTTAACTATTTCCTCCATGGTTGAGCCGGCTTGGGCGACTAGCTTGGTACCGTCTTCAACCTTCTCCACCGAGTCTTCAATCAGATTTTTAATTTCTCCTGCGGCGGTAGCGGCCCGTTGAGCAAGGTTGCGCACTTCTACCGCCACCACGGCAAAGCCCCGGCCTTGTTCTCCGGCTCGAGCCGCTTCCACTGCGGCATTGAGGGCAAGAATATTGGTCTGGAAAGCAATTTCGTCAATGACCGTAATAATGTCGGCAATTTTATGTGAAGATTCATTGATGTCATTCATTGTCAAAACGACTTGACCCACCACGCTGACGCCTTTAGCTGCAATATCGGATGCATCAACAGCAAGCCGGCTGGCATGTTTGGCGTTACTACTGTTTTGCTGTACGGTAGAAGTCAGCTCCTCCATGCTGGCGGCGGTTTGTTCCAGGCTGGCCGCTTGCTCTTCGGTGCGATAAGACAGATCGTTATTACCCGTCGCAATGTCTTTAGCCGCAGTACCGATGGTGTCAGAGACGTCCTTGATTTCATCAACCAGCGCTTTGAGGCTTTCTACCGTGCTGTTAATGCCATCCTTGGCTTGGCCGAACAAGCCGGGGTAGTTTTTGTTGACGGTTTGGGTCAGGTCGCCCTGAGCCAATGCATTAGCGACACGCAGTATGTCGTTGAGGCCGACATCGCAGGTCTCAATCAGGTGATTGAAATCAGTCAAAATCTCCTTGAACATAAACTCAAACCGATCCGCACCGCTACGCTTTGAGAAATCGCCTCTAGCACCCGCTTCGGCAAGCATTTTGATTTCGTTGTTGACATCAAGGAAGGCCTTTTTTATACCGTTCATGGCTTCAGTAATCACGACCGTATCGCCCGGCAAAATTTCCATATCAACAGAAAAGTCGCCTTTGGCATACTGATTGACAATACTGATCAGTCTTCTATTGATAGCGATATGCGATTGAATCAATTCATTAACTTCATGCGCTATCTTGCCATAAACACCATGAAATGCGCTAACGTCCAGCTGTTCTTTAATCCAGCCTTCTGCGTGCTTTTGCGCCATAACGTCCAAACCGACCACGAAAGCGTTAATAGAATCCTGCATGGTTTTCATTGAAAGCAACATGCCTTCCGTTCCACCTCTTTGCTGAGTGTCAATTGTGGAATTCAAATCGCCATCGGCTATACGCTTCGCTAAAAGAGCGACCGTTGTCGACTCAATGCCTTCAAGCCGCAACTGAACCGCCAAAAACACCAAAATTACCGACTCAAATATCACATACGCGGCATGAACCAGCACAACGCCAAAATTCGCTCCATTACGAAATACCCACACATCCATCTGCGCGGCTTGTAAAAAGTTACAAGCCAAGTGGTGAACCGCGACCAGCCCTGCTGCGAAAACAATCGGCCGCCAATCCCGATAAGCCAATAAAAAGGCAAGTACCGCAAATAGCCCAAAGTGCGTCTCTATCAGGCCATGACTGACTTGAATTTGAATTGCGATTTCAATGACCAACGCACTTGCCATCGCCAGTCTCGAAATCAGCGTCCCCGGCATTGAGCGCCATATGAAAAAAGGCATGACCAGCGCCGGAATCCCGACAGCCAAACTAAAAATCAGCCCGTCATAAAACAGCCCGATAATTACCGTAACCAAAAATACAAAGGTAACGGTAGCTATCATTACACCGTCAACGCGGGTACGAATGGGCTTTAATAAGTCTTCTTGATCATTCATCATTTTTTCCTAAAATTTAAGTTGCATGACTTGTGCATTGAAGAACAGCCGGTGTATCCAATATGAACCAGCCTAGCGCACAGGCGCTATAAACCAGCCATATCACGAAAAGAACAGTCATCCTGTAGCTCTTGCGGCAATAACAAGGAACTGTTTTTGTTGGAGCAACTTTATTGTTTCGTTGATCGATAACAACCATTTAAACTCCTGGCAGCTGAGCCTGTTACAGCCGTAACAAAAGCGAAGATAGAAAAAAGCGGATAATATATTGAGCTTGTCAGATAGGATGTAGCGATTTAAAAACCAGACTCCATCCAACCCAAAAATGCATTTTTCAAAAAATCGGAAGCGTAAACTTAACAAAGCATACTCAAAGCGGGCACGGACTGCGGCTTTTGCCTCTCCCCTTTAAGGTTGAGGGAGATCCTAAAAAGCGCAATCCGACCATTTACAGTATCAATGACCTACTTAAAACTCTTCCCAATCGTCACTACCAGCCGGCTGTAACTGAGGTTTCGACTTGAGTGGAATCGGGCTTTTACTTACCGCCGGCGCCACATGCGGAGAACTCTGGATACTGGATGCTCTAGTATCAACAGTAAAGCGCCCGACGGTAACCGACAAATTTTGCGCCTGTTCTTCCAGCGATTCAGCAGCGGCCGCAGCCTGCTCAACTAAAGCGGCATTTTGCTGGGTCACCTCATCCATTTGCCCAATAGCCTGATTGACCTGTTCGATGCCGGACGTTTGTTCAACAGAGGCGGTTCTGATCTCGGACATAATGACAGTAACGCCGCGAATGGCGCTAACAATTTCCTCCATGGTCTTTCCGGCCTGAGCAACCAGTTTAGTGCCGTCCTCTACTTTTTCCACCGAATCGCCAATCAGGTTTTTTATTTCTCCCGCGGCTGCGGCGGCGCGTTGGGCAAGGTTGCGCACTTCTCCGGCCACGACCGCAAAACCACGCCCCTGTTCACCGGCACGAGCCGCTTCCACTGCCGCATTGAGGGCAAGAATATTGGTTTGAAAAGCAATGCCGTCAATCACTGTGATAATGTCCACAATCTTGCGAGAAGATTCATTAATATCTTCCATTGTCGTCACAACCTGCCCAACCACATCAACGCCCTTGCCTGCAATATCGGTCGCGCCGACCGCAAGCTGATTGGCCTGCTGGGCATTTTTAGCATTATGCTGCACGGTGGAAGTCAACTCTTCCATACTGGCGGCAGTTTGCTCCAGACTGGCGGCCTGCTCTTCGGTGCGATGCGAAAGATCATTGTTACCCGCTGCAATTTCCTTGGCTGCGGTGTTGATGCTGATGGTTGAATCCTTGATTTCCCCTACCAGCCCTCTAAGATTTTCCACAGTACCGTTCATACCGGCAATGACTGCGCCAAAAGTGCCGGGATAATCCTTGTCGATAGTTTGGGTCAGGTCACCTTCGGACAAGGCGCTTGCAATAAGCGATATGTCATTCAAGCTGCCCAGTGCGTCGAGCGAAAGATTGATATCGTCTTTCAATTTACCGAGATCGCCGTGCCCTTCGGCCTGAACACGCTGACTAATGTCGCCTTGGGCAACACTGCCCATAACCTTGCCGACATCGCCTAACATGCTTTGCATAGCCTGCATGGCTTGCATCGCATTATCTACCGCACGCTTGTATTCGCCTTCGACATTAATATCGACTGTTTCGTTAAAGTTACCCAAAGCCATAGCATTCATAAGCTTCGTGATGGCGGTTGTGGTAGAAGATAATGTTTTTGCAACAGCATTAAGCTGTTTCAGCGCCGATGCAAATCCGCCGTGCAATCCTTGCGGATAGCTCTTTCGACTAAAATCGCCATAGATGACGTAAGCCATGGAATAATGCATATCGACCTGTGCAGTTTCCACCTGATCCATCAAATCGTTCAGTTTCCAGGCAAGCTGTTGGAGTGGCCGTTGTTTACCGCCGATATGGGTAAGCCGTACATCTACAGATCCGTTCCTCCATTCCTGGCTTGCATCAAGCAACTTCTCCAGCAACTGGCGATCGTCCGATCTTGATGCGCGCCACCAAGCAATGGATAAAACCGAAGCAAGCGTCAACAAAGACGGCATAATCGCATCCCCGCCGGCTCCGCTCAAGACAGAACCCAGAACAGGCATCCAGATATAAACTAACGCGCCGGCCCAGCACAAAGCAACAGCCGATAATGCGGCAGACTCGTTATTTTTAAAGCGACTGTAATACATTGATAAGCTCCTCGTAAGTAACGCCCTTGTCTTTTAATACACTAGCCAATACCGCCCCGGAAGCCGCCATAGCCTCTTTCGGACCTGCATTCCGCTCGGCATCCAACATAGCCCGATAGACATCGGCCACAATCGGAATGGCCTTGGGATTAGGCATACGGCGCACCGAGCTGTAGCCTACCTTTTGTTTATTCTTGTCTTTCAAAGGCGCGACATGGGTAAATACCCAGTAGAAGCCGCCGTCTTTCGACATATTTTTAACGAAAGCGAAAATTTCCTTATCTTCCGCCAAGTAGTCCCATAGCAACTTAAATACCACCCTAGGCATATCGGGATGGCGAACGATATTGTGCTGACTGCCGAGAAGCTCCTCCTCGCTATATCCGGAAAACTCAATAAAAATCTCGTTGCCGTAGATAATGCGCCCGGTCAAATCGGTTTTGGAAACAATGAAATCGTTTTCCCGCATCACTCGTTCCTTATTTGTCGGAACTATATCTTTTCTCTTCATTTATTCTTCCTCCTCAGTAATTGCCCTGACATCGCTCACGACTGCATAGATGCAGGAGGTAAAGCATGATCGCCATGGATGTGGCGAATGCAGATAACGTAGACGCGAATATCCGCTCATGCAGTGACCTGTTAATTATTTTTAACTAAAAAAGCCAATACTTACGAAGACTTGGCAAGCTTTCCAGTCAATTTATTTTCATCGGACATCAAACAAATAGTCATGTTCATCTTATCATTGCCACTTCGAACACATCCTTACAAGCAATGAGAAAATAGTCGAAAGTAAATGAAAACGTCAGTTTCTTGGTAATTACTTTCGCACGACCTAAATTGTCTATCTACTCCCAGCAGACAGAGTGTTTTGCTCATATGAATTTTCTATTATGTACCCCGCCTTAGCTTCTTCTTAATAACATAAAAATCATTTAAACATTACTTTATTTAACACGCGTCGCGCATGAATAGATTAACGCCGCGGGCAGCGTCTTCGACAATTGCGTAGCTGCTTACTTATTATCTCGCGTCCTCAACACCAATTTACTCAGCGCCGGAAGAATAATAAACGTACAAACCATAATCCAGAATATACCCATGGTAATAATCAAGCCCATACTGGCAATGCCCTGATGCGGCGAAAATGCCAATCCGGCAAAACTTGAAGCGGTGGTCAATGCACCGTAAAACATGGCTCTGGCAGTGCTGGATTGATAGATATTCTGTGCTTCGGAAAGCGAATGGTGCAGCTTTTCAACCATATGAATGCCATTGTCGACGCCCAATCCCAATAACAACGGCAAAGCGATAATATTGGCAAAGTTAATAGGCGTATTGGTGATGACCGTACTCGCCATGGTAAACAACCCGGCCAGTATTAACGGTGTCATGACTAACGCCGTATCGAGAATGTTGCGCCGGATTGCAAACAACAACAGTGCGATGGTGACCAAGGCAATCACAATAGCCTGTTGAAAAGCGGAGATAACCTCTTTCATCGACTCCCAGTACATAATCGGCAAGTCGGTTGTTTCAGGCGCGACGGATTGCACGTCGGTAATAAATTCTTCCAGATGGGTCAATTCGTTCAGGTCTTTTTTAGGAAATATCTGAATACGGTACGAGCCGTTCTTGCTCAGCCATTTATCCTTGATGTCGGCAGGCAGATCAGCCAAGGTGACTTTTTCGGCATTGAAACCCGCCGATAGTTCATTCATGACATTCGGCAGCGTACCGAGCAGCGTGGTCTGGATTTTTTCGATGAACATGCGCCGATCGGGTTGTTGCCGAGCATCAAGCTCAATCAAAATATCCTGCAATTCTTTTTTAAAATCGGTCAGCGAGGCGCGCTCATGAGCATCGTTTTTTTGCGGCAAGATGGTGTCGATAGTTTTTATCAGACGATTAATGGCGGGAATCGGGTCGGGATCGGTTTTTAGCGCCGGAAAACTCTGCGTCTGCGCGCCCAGCATCAGGCCCATTTCTTCAATCAAGGCCAGTTTTTCATCCTGGTCGGCAGGTTGGAAATCAAAAAGACTGACGGTTTTGTCAACCGAGGCTAATGTCGAAAGCTTTTGCTCCAGAGCCTTCGCGCTGCTTTCATCCTTGGCCAGAACGGTCAAGGTCATCGGCGTGGTTTCCTTATCCTTCATCAAATTTTTGAATGCGATAACCGATTCGGTATTAGGATCGCGAAGGTTAATCGGATTGAAATCGGACTTTACCTGAAATGTCAGCACGATGGAAACGACAGCGATAACAAAGGTTGCGATAGCAATCGGCTTAGCATAATGAAGCGGTAAAATCGCCAGCTTTTCCGACAGTTTCGCAAGTCCGTTCCGGCTTTGTTCCGCCGCCTGAAACTTTGCCGGAGCCGGAATTATTTTTAACAGCGCAGGTAAAACAACCAGAGTAATCAGCAGACAGATAAACAAACTGGTACCCGCCAGCAGTCCAAGCTCGGATACACCTTTGTAATCGGTCGGAATAAATGCGTAAAGCCCAATGGACGTGGTGCCGGCGCATAACAATAATGAAGGAGCCGTGTTTATTAAAGTGCTGCGTAGCGCCAAATCCTTCTGAATATGGTGAGTCAGATTATCCCGGTAACGCAGGCAAAAATGGATCGCATATTCCACGCCCAAACCGATATTGGACACGGCAAAAGCCACCGAAATCAGGTTTAATTCTTTTACCGACAAGGCCGCGAACGCGCCGCAAAAAACCATGCCTAAAGCCAGCGTTATTAACGTGGCTACAGTGAGCAAAATGGAGCGGTAGGCAACCAATAAAATAAACAGCACCAGTACAATCGAGAAAATACTGGCTGTAAACGTGCCGGTACTCATGCCTGACAATTCATCGTCTTCAAGGCCGACTTCGCCGGTGACCCAAACTTTAACCGCAGGCAGATTGGGGTCCTGAATCTCGGCAACGGCTTTGCGGATAGAATCAATCGCATTTTCCGCCGGACGGATTTGCGAGAAATCGAACTTCGGCGAGACGACAATAAAACCGTTGCGGTCATTATGCGTTTTATTATCGCCAATCAACGATTCCCAAGACAGTAAGGCATTTTCGCTATTAATTGTTTTATGTAAGGCCGACGTAACCTTGTCAATCAGCGAAGTGAGATCGATAGGCACGACCTGAGTCTTGTCTGTCGAGGTCAAGGCATCTTCAAAAATCGAGAAAAAGCCGGTCAGATTGGGTTCCTGGGCAATTCTGCCAATAAACGGCTGGGCCAGCGACAGATTGTTCGATAAGGTCTGCAACTCGTCGGTATCGAGATAAAGCAAGCCGTTCTGGTGGAAAAACTCGTTATCGTTGGGGATATAGGCCGAACTAAAATGGTCTTTGTTGGCATTGAGCAGACGCAACAGTCTTTTAGTGGCCGATTTGGTCAGTTCCGGCGTATCCGATTCAACCACCAGCAACAACGTATGCAAATCCTGCGAAAAAGCTTTTTCATAATTACGGCGGTTCTGTTGAAAAGGCGCGTCGGGCGCAACCAGCTCGGCGGTATCGGTATTAATATTCAAATGCCCGGCCGTATATTGCAAGGCCAGGACACTGAACAGAACCACTACTAACAACACCACGAACGGCCTGCCTAGCGTCAAGTTTCCCCAACGGGAAAAGATAATATGACTTCGGGATTTTAACGACATAACTTGGATTCAGGCATTATTGTATGGTGAGATTATTCAAAGTGTTCAGTGCGTCACTTCGGGATTCGATGAGTTCGTTGCCTTGCAATTCGATGAACAGGGCGGGGATTTTTGCGCTATTCGCAGCTGCCATACCGTCTTTTTGACCCAGGCACAACAGCGCCGTAGACCAGGCATCGGCAACTGCCGGATCGCCGAGCAGGACGGTGGCGGAAACCAGGTTATGAGTAACCGGCCTGCCGTTGCGGGCGTCGAGGATGTGGCTGTAACGCTGGCCATGGTCATCGAAATAATGCCGATAAGTGCCGGAAGTCATCACCGCAATCGGCGCGTCCTTAGGCATGGTAACAACCTTGTGCATAGTCCGTTCGTCCGGTAACGGTCTTTCCACTGCGATCCGCCAGGGTTGAAGACCCGGTTTGTAACCGTTGGTTTTCAACTCGCCGCCAATCTCGACCAGATAATTGCTTATGCCTTTTTGCGCCAGAACCTTGCTGATCCGTTCCACGCTATAGCCTTGGGCAATGGACGATAAATCGACTTTCAGGTCGGCCTGTTTTTTACGCAGATGCGTGTCATCGACAACTTCCAGTTTTTCCGTGCCTATTTGTTTCAGCGTGGTAAGAATGGCCGAATCCTTAGGAATCGTCAGCGCATCGCCGCGAAAGCCCCATAAATCGAACAATGGCTTGATGGTTAAATCGTAGCAACTGTGACTGGCCTGATGTACGACCTGTGCAATTTTAACCAGCGACACGATTTCGCCGCCAACTTCCTGGCTTTCAGTATTCTCGACACTATTGAAAGTTTCTATGGTCGAATCGGGACGGTAATTGGACAGCAGCTTATCGATGACTGCGAATTCGTTTTCGATACCGGCTTTGATGTCCTTAGTATCTACCGGTGATTCGGACCAGTAGCTGATGTGGTAGGTCGTACCTTGGGCGGGACCTTCAAGTTTTTGAATGGTTGGTTCCGAACAACTCGTCAGCATGACTAAAAACATGCAGGAGATGAGGCCGTGAAAGCGTGTTTCAAAAGTGAAACCAGAGTTCATTTTTATATTTTTCAGGTTAGTCATCCATGTCTGCCGATTTTTTATCATCAATCACAGGATATTAATAATAAACTTCATAAAAAACGTGGCGCATCTTTACAAACGATGGTTTGAATCGATGACTTACCCACCATGACTGCGCTCGTTAAATATCGCATTGAAAAGCGCCGCTTATTATAATCCCAAAGAGGTGAAGGTTTTTTAAAAAATGAGATTTGCGCCTATCAGCTATCAGTAACGGATAAAAATATCGCATTGAATAAAATCTCTAAAAAGACAAACCATTAATATCCCGGTTAAACTTAAAGCACAGCGATGCGTTGATAAAACGAATGGTTTTAATCGCAAAACAAGCGCCTAATTGGGCTCAGCACCTCAATGATTTATTGATTTTTACTCATGAAAGCACAAGTAAAACTATCTGCCATTATCGTCGGTTTATTAATGGGGACTTCATCGCTGCAAGCGCAAAACTTATCGGAAACCTATGAGCTGGCTTTGCAAAATGCGCCTGCTTTAAAACAAGCGCAGGCCAAGCAGTCTGCTATCGGCGAATCAAAAGATCAAAGCATTGCCCGGCTTCTACCTAACATATCGGCCACCGCAGCCAGCAGCAAAAACCAGCTGCATAACAAGAAAACCGGCAGTTTTCGCGGGCCCGATCCCAACCAGGAATACTGGGACAATACCTTTAATGTCAACTTAACCCAACCCCTGTTCCATTGGGATCACTGGATACAGTTAAGCCAGTCCGACAATCAAATCGCCCAGGCTGAAGCTGCCTATTTGTCTGAGCTGCAAAACCTGATGGTCAACACGACCGAAGCTTATTTCAATGTACTGTATGCCCAAGATAACCTGCAATTTGCCACGGCAGAAAAGCAGGCCATCGCCCGGCAACTGGAGCAAGCCAAACAACAATTTGAAGTGGGCATTATCGCAATAACCGATGTTAACGAAGCCCAAGCCGGTTTCGACCAAGCCAACGCCAATGAAATAGATGCAGCCAATAACCTGGATAATCAAAAAGAAGCGCTAAGGGAAATCATCGGCGAAAACGACGCCTCGCTGAACGGCTTGGGCGACCAACTGCCTCTACTCAAACCCGAACCGGCGGATATTTCGGCGTGGAGCGATAGCGCCGAACTCAATAACTTCAGCATTATTTCGGCATTCAACCAAGCCGAAGTGTCGCGCAAAGCCATAGACCTGCAACGCACCGGCCACCTGCCTAGCCTCGATTTGGTCGCTTCATACGCAGCATCCGACAACAACAGCAGCTTTGGTTTACGGGGCGACAATCAAAGTATCGGCGTGCAACTGCAAGTACCGCTGTTTGAAGGCGGCGCGGTAAATTCCAGAACCCGTCAAGCCGCCTATGAATACCAAGCCGCCAAAGAAGATTTGGTTGCGAAAAAGCGGGCGGTAAAACGTCAGGTGAAAGATGCTTATCGCGGCGTCGTCTCCGCCATCAGCCGCGTAGACGCGCTAAAAGCCACCGTAACATCGGCGACCAGCGCCGTGGCGGCGACCGAAGCAGGCTTTGGCGCAGGCACCCGAACCATGGTCGATGTACTGAACGAACAAAGGAACTTATACCGGGCAAAACGGGATTTTGCCCGTAGCCGTTATGATTATTTGGTCAACAGCATCAAGTTAAAACAGGCGGCCAGCAGTCTTAGCCAGGATGATATTGAACGGGTTAACCGGTTATTGGTGGGTATAGGGAGCAAACAGCCTGAGTAAAAATGCCGTAGAAAAACAACCTGAACCAAGTTTCTTGGCTATGCCTCATCCTTCGTAGCGGCATGTGCGCAGATCTCACTCCATAGCCGGTCAAGCAAGGCACGGAACGCTTCGTCTTCGGGTAGCGAGTCGATGCGGCTGTCGGCCAATTCATCTTCGTAGAGCTTAAGACCGCCTAGCGTCAACGCCTCTTTCAGAAGTATCTCGCTCTCCGTCGTTCGCCCCAATAAAAACAGCGCATAGGCTTGGTTACCGAGAACCACTGAGCGATCTTCCTGCGCCACATGAACAGACGCCTGTTCAAATTGGGTTAACGCTGTTTGCAACAGATCATGCTGTATCTCAGGCTTGCCGAAGACTTTTTTGGCTTTTAGCAGCGAATCGAAGCCCTTGCCGTTCAATGCCTTACCTATTAGCACCTGCAAAACGGATTCCGACGATTCACCGAACCGCCGTAGCAGTTCATCATAGACGGCTATTTCTTTATCACTCCGTTGCAATTGCCCAAACGCAACGCCTTTATTAATCAATGCCTTGGCGACTTGCTCTTGCAAAGCCAATACCTGGGATTCGCCAAATCTCCGTAGCAACTCTTCATATGCGGCAATTTCTTCATCGCTCCGTTGCAATTGCCCCAACGCAAAGCCTTTGTTGACCAAGGCCTGGGCAACTTGCTCTTGCAAAGCTAATACCTGAAAGTTGCCGAATCGCCGTAGCAGTTCGTCATAGACGACGATTTCTTCTTCGCCTCGTTGCAATTGCCCCAATGCAACGCCTTTGTTGAATAAAGCCTGAGCAACTATTTGTTGCTTACCAAGTTCAACAGTATCTGCATGATGATGTAATAGCGTATCAATAGCTGTGACCGACTTTTCCAGACCCCCCGTAAAATAATAAGCCAATGCCAAATTTATCAATAAACGAATATCCGTAGGATTTTTTGCCAAACCTTGCAGAGCAATGCCCTGTATTTGCTGCCAGTCGCCTCGCTGCATTGGCTCTGTCATTTGCTGCAAATAATAATCTGCATCAACTGCCGCAACTTCTTGAATCCTTCCCACTAAACGGAGATAGGGTGTATCGGAACTGAACAAATCGCCATCATCAACCAACAGGCGATCCTCGAAGGCTAATAGCGGATGATAGGGAATAACCAAAGGTTGCTCCGCATTATAAGCACCGGAAAAATCTTTTTTGATGGCCTGCATTTTTCTAAAAAACGGCGTACCTTTGTCCATCGGCATGACCGGAACAGGCGAGGCAACCAGGATGACGTCGGGATGTAGCGGCGCTTTGCGGATCGAATCGAATACGAGTTTGGCGCCTTCCAGGTTTTGTCCGTTCAAATTAAACACCAGCACCACGATGTCGGCCAATTGGTGCGTAGCAATACCGCCGATTTCAGAAAGGCCGGTGCGCGAATCGATGAACACATAATCCGGCTGATAGCGTTCAATGATATGCCCGCGCAGATTTTCGAGGATTTTATAGCCGTCTTGCTGGGTATAAAAATCGCTCCAATTCATTTTGTTCAGAAAAGCCCTATAGCCCGGTTCACCGTGGCGACCGGCAGGCATCAACCAAGTTTTGCCTTCATCCGTGCCCAGCCCCTTACACTCATGGATATAGTCGTCCAATTTATCCGGCAGGCCGTCTTGCAAACAAGTTTCCAGATATTCGGCAAATCCCGCCGGTCTTTTTTCGCCATTCTTAGGTTGAAATACGCCGAAATGCAGCAAACCTGGGGCTTCCAGATCAAAATCAAGCAACACTACTTTTTTGCCGCGCGCCGCCAACGCCCGTGCGCAATTTGCCATTGCCAGGGTGCGGCCCACTCCGCCTTTATAAGAATAAAAGGCGACGAAGCGGGTCAGTGCGGGGAATTTTTCAGCCTGGGCGGTCATTATGCCGCTCGAGTAAACGGAAGAGCGGGATTGCCAAATACAGTCAATCTTTTCAGCCGGTCCGGATCTGCATATTTACAATCCATAACCACCTCCTGCTGACCGGAATCTTGCTTCGGATTGATCGTATCGAGCGCCTCTTTGCCCAATATCGATAAAAAAAGCTCATGTTTTTTAGTGCGCCTTAGGCGGTCGATCAATCCTGCGTTTTCCAGCTTTTTAAGTTCATTGGAGATATGGCTGGCGCTTTTATTGCACAGTTCCTTTAACTGGGTTGGCGTTATACCCGGTTGCTCTTTGATGTACTGCAATAATGTACCGCTGACCGTGGCCGGCAGCGCCAAACGCAATTGTTCCAACGGCCTGCCGCTTTCCAAGGCCAGTGTCAATACATCGCCTAGCGCTCGCCAGCGATCACCGGGTTTTCCGGTACTGTCGAAACGGTCTGCCAGTGCAGACAAATCGGCGCAACAGCCTCTGACTTGACGCATGGCTTCAATGTCCTGATTCAACAACGCCGAAGCGGCGGCGGCAGTCAGCCAAGCCTTTTCCTGCAACAAAGCTTGGTTATCAGTGTCTTTTAACGCTTGTTTATAAGTGTCGCGATGTTGGCTTAGCTTATCCATAGTTGCTTACCCATAGTTCACTTAAGAATTAAATAAATGTGTGAAGTAATTATTCGTATATATTATAGTTCATATCAATATCGACCTCTACTATGAATAAAGAAGGGTTTTGCTCTTTAGGCTCCAAATCGTCTTTTGCCGGTCGATAAGCGAACATGGAAGCCTGCCAGCCGCCATCCATCCGAACATTACAACCAAATGCCGCCGCACCCCATATATTACCCACCGTCCGGCAACTGTCGTTGAAACGGCTCAAACCTTTCGACATCACCGGTACAAAATAAATATCAACCGGCATGATCTGCCAAAGCCCATCACAAAGAAAATCCAGGCAAATTGGCGTTGCTATCCGGCCCAATGCAGTGTGGCGCATCACCAACTGCCGCGACAACCGAGTAGGCTCAAAAGCCGGCGATTGAATCCCGAAAAAATCGTTAGCTTGTTCAGCGGTCAAATCAAAAGGCTGACGCTTTTCCTGCTCCCATTCGATTTCGCCGCAATGATTGAGTACCGTACAACGGTTACTGTAAACGTTGTTCCCATTGCTATCGATAACATGGCGCGTTCCGCCGACAACCAATCGAATGTTCGGTTCAAAAGCATTATGTTGCACCAGCCAATCGCCAAGCTTCATTTGCAAGACTTCGGTCATGACCAACTCGGGAAGCAGCAGGACATGCACTTGCTGCTCATGGGCCTTCATCAACACAGCACTAAGCCGCTCCCAGAGCGCTTGTTCATCTTGAGCGCCATCACACCAGAATGGGATACTGCCGTCGCGCTCATCCTCTGCGTCACAGCGCCAAATCATGTCATCTATACCGGCAAAAGGAGATAAGCCGATTTTTACATGCTTGAGGGATGCAGCCATAAGCACATCGAACACATCGCTACGGCTTATTGTTATTTCAGCGGAACGCTCCACAGCCTGCCATTGATGACGCAAACCCAGCACACCGTTTACGCCGATTTCGGCATTACGCTTGAAACGCTTATTTTTCGGAATTGCTTTGGCAATCGGATGTTCCGCCAAATGCGCCAAGATGTACCGTGAACCATTTAAAGATACTTCGATAAAGCCATTGAGCGAATGGGGATGAGGCTTATTTCCAAAACGACGACCCAGAACATATAAGCAGCCATAAGCGCTTAGATAATCATCGTCTTCAAGTGTAGGTTTTGTCAGCAACAGAGAAATATTGTGCTTCGTTAGACGGTACTCGTTCAGCCGTTCACTGCGACAAAATCTGATAACACCGGCCAAACGCTGCCTGTCCTTGATTACAAATCGCTCATACAACTCGCACCATTGCGCCAATAAATTTTCATCGAAATCGCCGTACATAAATCATCCGAACTTTCATATAAGTTGAGTTGATTTTAACTCAGCCTTATCCATACGCCGCATGTTTCATCGTACAAGGAACAAAGATCACTCAGCCCGCAAAGCCTCCAACGGCTCCAACCTAGCGGCTTTCATTGCCGGTGCCACTCCCGCCGCTATGCCGATCAGCAACGAAACCATAAAAGCCGCAACGATATAGCCCCAGGCCAGTTCCACCGGTAAAGCGGGCAGCGCGGCATCAAGTATCCTGACGATGGTTATGCCCAACACCACGCCGCAAAGCCCTCCCGCGCCGCTTAGCGCCAAGGCCTCGCACAGAAACAACTGAAAAATGGTTTTCCGTTCAGCGCCTACCGCCCGCAACAAACCGATCTCTGAAATCCGCTCGGAAACGGCAATGCTCATGATGGTCAATATGCCGACCGAACCGACCAGCAACGAAATACTGCCCAACGCCGCTACCGCCAAGGTCAGGATGTTCAGGATGGAATCCATGCTTTTCAGCATCTGGTTTTGGGTAATGATGGTGAAATCTTCCCGGCCGTGCCGGGCAATCAGGTTTCGTTTGATCGCTTTTTCCACTTCGGCAACCGCGGTATTGCTTTTATAGAGCAGGTCGATTTCCATCAGCCCTTCCCTGTTAAACAACTCCAGCGCTTTGGCGGCCGGGATATAGATGGTGTCGTCCATGTCGAAGCCGAGCATTTGGCCTTTTTTTTCCATCACGCCGATAACCCGGAAACGGTCGCTGCCGATCCTGATGCGCTGGCCTAGCGGACTGGCCGTACCGAACAATTCGGTCGCCAATTTATCGCCCAACACGGCAAAGGCGCGCGGGTTGCTTTGCTCTCCTTCCGGTAAAAAACGACCGTTGACGACCTTGATTCTCCAGAGCACCGGCACCGATGAACCGACACCCAACACGTTGGTGCGCCGCTGTTTTTCCCCGGCTTCAGCGCGCGCATTGCCTTGTACCAACGGAGATACGGCAATGATATTTTCCAGTTTGCTTAAGCTGACCGCATCGGCGATGACCAGCGGCCTGACCGTGCTGATCGATGCGCCCGATACGCCGAAAGTGGTGATTTTGCCGGGATGAATGCCGATCAGGTTGGTGCCGAACTGGGTGAATTCGGCTAAGACAAAGGTGTGAATGCCTCGTCCTATCGAGGTTAATATGACTACCGCCGCGATACCGATAATCAGCCCTAACGCGGTCAGCGCCGAACGCAGTTTGTGACTGGTAACTGTCCGATATGATAATAAGATCAGGTCGGCGAAACGCATGTTTTACCGCTTCGCCAATGCGACGACAGGATCGAGCTTGGCTGCTTTCCTGGCCGGCAATACGCCGAACAGCAAACCGGTAAACAACGACACCGCCAAGGCGGCAAGCAATGCCCAAGCCGGTAGCTGCATCGGAAAATCCGGGTACAAAGCCTGTAAAACGCCCAACGTTAAATAGCCCAGCATCACGCCCAGTACTGCGCCCGCCAACGACAACATGGCGGCTTCGGACAAAAACAGCCACAACAGCTGGCGCTTGGTAGCGCCTAATGCTTTCAGCAAGCCGATCTCGGCAGTGCGTTGCGCGACGCTGACCAGCATCACATTCATCACCAATACGCCGGCCACCGCCAGGCTGATTCCGGCGATACCGGCCACGGTCAGGGTCAACGCGGTCAATATCTTATCGAAAGTGCTGACCACGCTGTCTTGGGTAATCAACGTTACATCGTCCTCGCCTTCATGGCGCGCCTTGATGATGGTCTTGATTTCGTCGACCGCCTTGACCATATCCGGCTTGGATTTGGCTTCAACCAGAACCCTGAATAATGAGTGCGTGTCGAACAAAGCCTGTGCGGAAGCCACCGGGATGATCACGATTTCGTCAAAATCGATACCGACCGATTGCCCTTCCGACGCCAATACGCCGATCACCCGGAAGCGCCGGTCATTGATGCGCAACCATTGCCCAAGCGCCGGTTGATTGGCAAACAGCTCATTGCGGATGGTTTGGCCGATTACGCAAACCGACAGGGTTTTGTCGATCTCGGTTTGCGGCAGGAAACTGCCCTGCGCCACGGTCAAGCGGCGCACCTGTCTTAATGCGTGGGTTGAACCTACGATATTGGTTTCGCGCTCCAGGCCCAAAGATGAAACCGGCGCGGAACCGATGGTCAGCGGCGCGATGGCGGCAATATGATGACTGCGGGATAAGGCTTCGGCGTCATCCAGTGTCAAATCGCGGGGCGTTTCGCCGAATAGCGGCGGCTGTCCGCCGGTGGTTTCGGTGCGTCCCGGCAATACGATAACCAGGTGAGTACCCAATGTTTCAAACTCATTAACCACATAACGGCGGGCGCTGTCGCCCAAGGCGGTTAATACGGAAACCGAAGCGATGCCGATGCTCATTGCCAGGATAATCAACCCTGCACGCAAGCGCTGGGTGCTGATTGCGGCTAAGGATTGGATTAGCATGTCTTTGATTAACATTGGCTCTTCTGCATGTAGATTTAATTAGCTCACCACGAAAACACGAAGTTTTTTATCTTAGGAATGCGCATGAAACAACTTCCGCAAGTTTTATTTTTAAACCGTGAAGAGCATGAAGGACATGAAGAGTTAAATCCTTCATGTCCTTCATGCTCTTCATGGTAATTGCTTAGCTTTTCTTCGTGCTCTTCGTGGCGAATTCTTATATCTTGATCGCTCAACCTATCCGCCCATCAACAATACGGATTTTCCGCCTCGCCCTGTCGCCCAAACTCTGGTCATGGGTAATAATCATCAACGTTACGCCCTGCCGGTTTAGCCCTTCCAGCAACTCGATAATTTCCTTGCCGGATTTGCTGTCGAGGTTGCCGGTCGGCTCGTCCGCCAATAATATTTCCGGACGCATGATCATGGCCCTGGCAATGGCAACGCGCTGTAGCTGTCCGCCGGAAAGCTGGTCCGGCTTGTGGTCTGCCCGATCTTGCAGACTGACCGATGCCAGCGCTTCCCGCACCCGTTGTTTGCGCTCCTTAACCGCGACGCCCGCCAATATCATCGGCATTTCAATATTTTCAGCTGCCGACAAACGCGGAATCAAATGAAAAAACTGGAACACAAAGCCGATGTTTTCGCGGCGAATCTTGGCAAGCTCATCATCGTCAAGCTGGGTAACCGGCCGGTCGTTTAACAGATACAAACCTGAGCTTGGCTGATCCAGCAGGGCGATGACGTTGAGCAACGTCGATTTGCCGGAACCCGACGGCCCCATCACCGACACATATTCGCCTTTTTCGATGCTGACATTAATGTCATTCAAGGCATGAACGGTTTGCTCGCCGACCTTAAAATAGCGGTGGACATGTTCCAGCCGTATCATTTTTTTACGCGGGCATGAGCGCCGGCCGCCACGCCTTCACGGCCTATCGACAGCACGACTTTATCGCCGGCATTCAGCCCCGACAGCACTTCCACGAAGTTCCAGTTGCTCAGCCCCGGCGTAAAACTGCGCTCTTCAAGCAAGCCGTCCTCCCGCATCACCAAGACCTTGTTATTTGCCAATACCGCCTCGGCAGGCACCCTGAGCGCTTTGGGCTTGTTGGCTAACAAGACTTCAATGTCGGCGCTGTAGCCGGGCAGCAAGCCTTTAAGATCTTTCGGATCGGTTAATTTAACTTCAACTTCTACGGTGCGCGCCTGCTTTTCTTTTTCCAACACATACGGCGCAATGCGGCTTACCGTGCCGGAACAACGCTTTTCAGGAAAAGCATCGAGTGTCACACAGGCGCTCATGCCGGTTTTGATCTGCGGCGCATCGACTTCATCAATCGGCGCGGATACATATAAACAACTGACATCCAGCAAATCAATGGCGGGCAAGGTCGGAATACCGGGTGGCGACGGCGTGATGAATTCCCCCAGCTCGGCGTTGATTTCAGCCACGGTGCCGTCGAAGGGAGCAACAACCAGAGTGCGTTCAACGGCGGCTTGAGCCGCATTGCGGCTCGCTTGACTGACGGCGATGGCTTCAAGCGTGGCATTGCACGATGCCCGCTTGGCGCGTGCGCCGGTCGCTTTAATATCGACCTGCTCTTCGGAAATAATATGATCGAATTTTTGCAGGCGTAATGCACGGTCGGCCTCGCGCTCGGCGCCTGCTCCAAGCTGGCAGGCTTGTTCGGCCGATGCCCGGTTAGCCTTGATTTGAGCGTCCTGCAACGTCACTTGCGCCTTCAAATCCTTATTCCATATCTCCAGCAGCAGTTGGTTTTGTTTGACGCTGTCGCCTTCCTTGACATGCAACTCGGCAACCTGTCCGCCTGTCGCCGGTGCAAGATAGGCGCGCCGACAAGCTTTAACCGTACCGACGCGGGTATTGGATACCGTCGCCCTCACCTCGCCTTGCTCCAGGGTAACGACTTCAACATCAACAAATTTCGGCTGTTTGGTTAGAACATAAACGGCAATGATCAGCGCAACCCCGATGATGATAATGAGTATTTTTTTGCCCGGTAAAGTCATATAAAGCGTTCCAAAATAGTTCTGTCTCGTTTTTCCCGATTGTAACAGGGACAAAATAGTTCCGAATAACTAATGGCAGCGTTCCATTGGCAAAAATCCGAATAAAACCGTACCCCGAAAAAATTTCGAATAGTAGATATAACGTTATACCATAGCAGCTAATGGTTACCTGTACCGGAGACTCGCCTTGAAAAAATATCTACTATTGATTTTCATAACCCTGCTTGGCAATTGCGCCTTTGCCGCAGAAACCACTATCGAAGTGATTCCCTTAACCAATCGACCGGCATCCGAGATATTACCGCTGCTGGCGCCATTACTTGGCAACACCGCCCAGCTGATCGACAACGGTTCCAACCTGCTGGTCAAAACCACGCCCGACCAAATGGCCCAGATTAAGGCCATTGTCAGTCAATTGGATGTGCGCCAAAGCAATCTGGTTATCACTGTTATGCAAAGCAGGCAGACTAGCGCCGATGAACTTAACGCAATGGCCGGCGTCCAACTGAATGTTCAGGCTAATAATCCGTCGAACTCCAGCGCTAGAATGATCGGCCATATTTATCAGACGCAAGATAAAGACACCGATGAAAAAACCCAAACCGTTCGAACCTTGGAAGGCATCCCGGCTCACATTACAGTAGGCAATACTTATCCACAGCAAAATTTTTCAGGCTACGGTTACCCAACGACAATCCAATATACCGAAGCAACCACCGGTTTTGCGGTAGTACCGCGACTGGCAGGACAACAAGTCATTCTGAGCGTATCGCCTTGGTCGGATAAAATGAACGGGCGGGGACAGATCGAGACCCGCAATGCGCAATCAACTCTCAGGATGAATCTTGGCGAATGGGTGGAACTCGGCGGCGTTGGCGAAAGCAGTAGCAGCAGTACCAGCGGCGCGCTTGTTAATACGCGTGAAACCGGCAAAGGCCGGATGCATATTTTGGTTAAAGTTGACCGGGTGGATTAGCCGACCAATGGAAAAAAACGGCCGAATCTGGCATTATGTCGCCTCGATAGGCCTTGTATTCGACAAGGTTGCAACAACTTACATTAAGGAAAACAATGAATAACCTTCCCAAATGCCCCAAATGCGGCTCAGAATTCACTTACGAAGACGATCTTATGTACGTCTGCCCTGAATGCGCACATGAATGGCCGAAAGATGGGACAACCGAAGATAGTTCCGATGTCCGTATTGTTAAGGATGCAAACGGCAACGTGTTACAAGACGGCGATACCGTCACTGTGATTAAAGATCTTAAAGTTAAAGGATCGTCATCGGTTGTCAAAGTCGGCACCAGGGTCAAAATCCTCCGCCTGGTCGACGGCGATCATGATATCGACTGCAAAATCGACGGTATTGGCGCGATGAAGCTCAAATCGGAGTTTGTTAAAAAAGCCTAATACCAAGCCCAGGCTCATTCAGGAAGCGCACTTTGCGTTTTCCGAACGAGCCTGTTTTTATCATCTGTTCGAGCATCTTCACACCTTGCCAAGCTTGCGTTCCTATCGCTAAATAAGCAGACTAAACGGCTCAACGATTACTTTATCGCCTGCCTGCACGCCTTTACACGCTTCCGCCAAAACGATATAGCAGTTACTCTGGCTCATGGAGCTGAGAATATGCGAACCTTGCCGACCGGCTGAAGCGACAAGGAACTCGCCATTTTCATTTTGACTTAAAATACCGCGTTGATATTCCTGCCTTCCCGGAGACTTTTTTAATGCGGAGGTGCAAGTCGCGTTGAATCTTAGCGCTTTGAAAGACGGTACGCCGGAAAGCTGCCTTAACGCGGGCGCTACAATCTGATCGAAGGTGACGACAACGGCCACCGGATTGCCGGGCAAACCGAAAAACCAGCACTGCCCTATTTTGCCGAAGGCCAGCGGTTTACCGGGTTTTATCCCAATTTTCCAGAAATTGACTTCGCCGCAGCTTTGCAGGATTTCTTTGACATAATCGGCTTCGCCGACTGAAGCGCCGCCGGTGGTGATGATCACATCGTAGTTAAGCGACGCTTCAATAAAACTGTCTTCAAGCAATTGTTTATTGTCGGGAATCACGCCAAGGTCGGTAACGCTGTAGGCAGGGTCCAGCAATAACCCGCCCAACATGGCGCGATTGCTGTCGTATATTTTTCCCGGCTCCAGCGCTTCGCCTAATGCAGTCAGTTCATCGCCGGTGGAAAAATAGGCAATTTTTAACTGACGCTTAACAGTCACTTCATCAATACCGGCAGAGGCCAACAAACCCAGATCGACCGCGGTCAGTTTTTTAGGCTCGGCCATTAAACAAGCGCCTTGTTTTACATCTTCGCCGATTTTCCTGACATTTTGCTGCGCTCGTGTGTCGGCCGGAAAATGTATGACTTGCCCCTGAACTTGTACATGCTCCTGCATAATGACCGAATCGGCTTGCTCCGGCACGACCGCGCCGGTAAAAATCCTGACGCACTGACCGGCTTGCATCTGGCCCTGAAACGGCCGTCCGGCCCATGAAGTTCCTGCCAAACTCAGTGTGAATGCTTGCCCCTCAGCCATATCACGGCTAGCGAAAGCATAGCCGTCCATAGCCGCATTACGGTCATGAGGAATATTGATCGGCGAATAAACCGGTTCTGCCAGCACTCGTCCCAAGGCGTTTTTTAGCGCCAATTTTTCTGTGCTGTTTATAGGAGACACAGCGATTTTGATTCTGTCCAATGCGTCATCAATAGACAGTAACAGCTTGGATTCCCGGCTGCATAGGTCAATCATGGCTTTTCATAATATGGTTTTGGATAAAGACGGCAATCGTTTCGGGCCGGTTTAGTTCCAGTTGCACTAAATAGTCCGGCGTCTCCAGCGCGGCATCGGTCGCTATCGCGATGATGTCCGGGTCGTTTGGGTAAAGCAAAGGTTTTTCAAGCGAAGGTCGATGCAATTCGATTTTAGGGAACTGTTCCGCCCTAAAGCCCTCAACCAGGATCAGGTCCAGCTCGGATTGGTCGAATTGCTTCAACTGGTCATCCAACCTAGGCTCTGCTTCCGGGGAGAATTCGGTAATAATCGCGCGCCGGTAGCGGGATACCAGCATCACAGGCGAGGCGCCGGCTTCTCTGAGGCGAAAACTGTCTTTTCCGGGGCGATCGATTTCAAAATCATGATGACTGTGTTTGATCAAACCAACACGCAGACCGCTTTGTTTTAAAATCGGGATCAATTGGGTTAATAACGTGGTTTTGCCGGTTCCGCTTGCGGCAACAAAACCTAAAACAGGAATTTGTGCATTCTGCATATCAATCAACATTAGATTGTTATCATAAGATGTCATATTCTAAGGTATTATTTATTCAAACACTATGCCTACATGGATGTAGGCAAGGGGCGCGAGCAGGAGCGGAAGCCTTGCCTACATGGCTGCGACCGCTCCTCCTGCTGTCTCGGCATTTCCACCTTCGATGGTGGCCGGATGTAGATAAAGACCGTAAGCCTTAAGAACAGTATTAATCCGGGAGTAAACCTTGATTCGAATTTATCTGATTTTGTTATTAATCGTCATTGTATTTTTCGGGATGCGTAGATTTTTAAAAACCTCGCCCGCCGTATTGGCGCGTTACAGCAAAATTTTCTTCCTATCGGCCACGGGACTGGCTGTGCTTTATTTGGCCGCAAGCGGACATTTGAACTGGCTTTTTGCGCTGGTCGGTGTGGTTGTTGTTTTTATGTCCCGCTTATTGCCGGAATTGTTACGTTATACGCCTTATTTACACCGGCTATGGTCAGAATTTAAGGCAGCAAAACAAAATAGCTCTCAACGACAAAATAAGCCGGGCACTAAAAACGATATGTCGGTTGAAGAGGCTTATGAAGTGTTAGGTTTAAAAGCAGGTGCATCCGAATCTGAAATTATCGCCGCGCATCGCAAACTAATGCAAAAAATACATCCCGACCGTGGCGGATCGAATTATTTGGCAACGAAAATAAACCTGGCTAAAAAGATTCTATTAAAAAAATAATCCGCTATGACATCCATTCATTCCAAGCTTATTTATATAGCCATAGTGTCGGCTTTATTAGATGGCTGTTCTACCGTCGGCCCGAACTATGCGCCTGTCACTACAAACTCTCCTGATATTGTTAAAGACGAAACAAAATATCATCAGGTAAAAAAAGGCGATACTTTGTATGCAATAAGCCTGATGTATGACCTGGATTATCGGCAAATAGCGCAATGGAACCGGATTGCTCCGCCCTATACGATAGAAATAGGTCAAAAAATAAGACTTTCCGACCCGAACCCGGGAAACAAGTCTCCAGATTTAGCAGCCGATCCCCAAAAGCCGAAGGAGACAAAACAAAAAACTGTAATAGCACCAATCAGCTCACAGAAAAAAGCCGTTATTTCGCCAAATAATAAGCCCAATTTGGCTTACAGGCCGTCATATAAAGCCCAATCTCCTAAAGATAGCGCTGAAAAATACGGAAGTAGCCCACAAAAAAAATCAATTATTTCAATTGATAATGAAAACATGTTAAAGTTAAACTTTCAATGGCCAGTCAAAGGAAAAGTTTTAAAATCTTTTTCTCAAGCCGATAACAAAGGCATTGATATAGCCGGCGAAATAGGACAAGACGTGAGTGCGGCTGAAGCCGGTAAAGTTGTATATAGCGGGCAAGGCCTGATCGGCTACGGCAATTTGCTTATTATCAAACACAACGATTTGTATTTGAGCGCTTATGCAAATAACAGCCGACTGCTCGTGGCAGAGGGACATATAGTAGAAAAAGGCGAAGTTATTGCGAAAGTGGGGCAAGCAAAGTCAGACCGAGCATCGCTGCATTTTGAAATAAGAAAAAACGGCAAGCCGGTGAATCCAGTCAGTTTTTTACCGGAAAAATAATAAATCATTTCGGCGTGGACCGAACCATGTAGAGGTTATCATGAAGGCAGAATTAGTTGAGTTACTGGATGATGATGTTTGTGTATTATTTGATGACGACTTATCTTTTGATGACGATCTCCAGACAAGTCCCACTGGCCTGGACTCAGGCAGGCGGGCAATACATGGGGCATTTGCCGAGGATATTGACGAGATAATTACTATCGAGTCGCGACAAGACAAGAGCATGGATGCAACACGGGTTTATTTGAATGAGCTGGCCCGCTCGCAATTGCTGACCGCCGACCAGGAAAAATTTTACGGCTCCAGGGCTTTGCTGGGCGATGAAGCGGCCCGTAAGATCATGATCGAAAGCAATTTGCGTCTGGTTGTTAAAATTTCCCGCCGTTACCTAAACAGAGGCTTGCCGTTGCTGGATTTGATTGAAGAAGGCAACCTGGGCTTGATGCGCGCCGTTGAAAAATTCGACCCTGAAAGAGGTTTCCGGTTTTCAACCTATGCAACTTGGTGGATACGGCAAACTATTGAGCGCGCCATCATGAACCAGACGCGAACCATTCGTCTGCCGATTCATATCGTTAAAGAAATGAATACCTACCTTAAAGCCCAACGCCATTTGGCGCAATTACTCGATCACGAACCCAATGCCGAGGACATAGCGGAACATCTGGCTATCCCGGTCAATAAAGTTGAAAAAATGCTTAAACTTAATGAGCGGGTTACATCCATCGATATGCCGGGCGGTAAGGATTTTGACAAGCCTTTGGTCGAGTCGATTTCAGACGGCGACAGCTTGTCGCCTGCCGAGAAAATCCAAGAGGACGGCATCAGACATAATATTGCCAAATGGGTATTTCAACTTTCCGAAAAACAACGCGAAGTCATTTGCCGCCGCTATGGACTTTGCGGCTACGAAGGCTCAACCCTTGAGCAGGTTGCTCAAGAGCTGGGCGTAACCAGGGAGCGCGTTAGACAGATTCAGATGGACGGATTAAAAAGAATGAAAGAAATCCTGGAATTTAATGGCTATTCTTTCGAAGCTATTTTTAATTAAACGTAGGGGCTGGCCTTGTGCCTGCCCTGATAGACTGTCATCAGGGGCAACCACAAGGGATTGCCCCTACGCAACAAATACATTTTGCAGCGGCCAGTCCCTGTAGTTAAAGACCTGTCCTTGCTCCCGCACTGTACCGCAAGCACTGAGCGATACCTCGGCAATAACCCATTGCACCGCATTAAGCCGGCCTACAGCCAAAATGCCGTTATCGGGAAAACCGCGATCCACAGGCGTATAAATAGCCGCCGCGCCGATATTGACATCCACGGCCTCAGACCACGGCGCATCGCCTACCAAGGTTGCCTGGACGACATAACACTGGTTTTCCAGGGCTCTTGCCTGACAACCTATTTTAACGCGATGATAACCGGCCATCGTATCGGTACAGCTGGGCACTAAAATAAGATTGGCTCCGGCCTCGACCTGCTTTCTTGCCAGCATCGGAAATTCACTGTCATAACAAATACTGATGGCTATTTTTCCATAGTCGGTATCAAAGCACTTTAGTTCATCACCTTTCTGAATCAGCCATTGTTCATTTTCAAAACGGGTCATCATCAGTTTGTCCTGATAATCGATCCGGCCGTCCGGCATAAACAAATAAGCCCGGTTCCGATAGGCACCGGAATCCGTTTTCACAGGAAACGTACCGGACTGGATGATGCACCGGTATTTTTTAGCCAAACCTTGAAACAACTCCAGGTAATCGTCGTGCAGCGACTGCATCGCCGCCAATTGCTTGCTTAAGGACGAATAAACCTCTTTGCCGAACAGCGAGGCCAGTTCCATACTGGCGTATTCAGGAAAAAGCAGAATCTTTGCATCCTGTTCCGTAGCTTCGGCAACCCAGCGTTCAACTTTGCTTTGATATGAAGACCAGTTTTCCAAAAAGCTGATGTCGTATTGAGCGCTCGCAACTTTAACGTTCATGCTTCAACCAGAACGTCATCGGTTTAGGTGTTTCATCAACATCATCCAGATCTTTCCAGATATAAGTAGTATGAAGTTCAGGATGTTTGACATAACCGCGTTTGGTCCAGAATTGATCCAGCGGCACATAATCGGCCGGCCTTCTGGGATGATCTACCGGCCTTTCTACACAACAAAAACAAATATGCTTGAAGCCGCCCAATTCTTTGGCATGAGCTTCCCTCTCCTCAAAAAAACGAACGCCGATACCGAGACCGCGATAATTTTTATCCAACACCGACTCACTACAATAAAAAACTTCGTCGAGATTATAACCATGATCGAGAAACGGCTTTTTCAACTCGTCGGTTTCATATTTCATAGGAATTGCGGTCGATGCTCCAACCACTTTATCGCCATGGATGGTGTGTATGCCGGAATCCTGCCGGGAGCTGGATCGGCTATCGCTATCAAAAGCAATGACAATAACGCTTTCGGGGCAATCGATATAAGTCTGTAAATATTTTTTTTCATACTCGATATTACCGTCATACAAATACGGAAAATCCCGAAACACTTGAATTCTAAGCCGGGCGAGTTCAGGAATAAATTGTTCCAGAGCCGGGCCGCTACATCTTTCAATACGAATATTTTTAGCCATAAGGTCACAAAAGCAAAAAAGAATCGCATTTTAGCTGAACGATGATGCTTTGCGTAGTTTAAGCCTTAAAAAACCGATTCTTCGCCAGCCCTTTTGCAAAAAACCTACCCATATTAAAAAAGTGGCAATTATGAGATGATACCGGCAACAATTATTCGGTGTGTTTCATCGTATCTGTCTTCAAAACTTTTGTATTACTTCGTTTATTTATGAAAATTGCTTCATTCGCTATATTGATTGTTTTGCTTAACGGCCTGTTGGGCTGGTCAACCAACTTACCTCAGGATGTAGGGGCGGACGTCCCATCGGGAAAACTCAACAGCCTGTCTTTTGCTCCGTTCCGGGAAGGCCAAGGGCCTTTGGATGAAAAATTCCCTAGCCCCGAACAAATTGATGAAGACTTGCGTTTAATGGGTGAAAAAACTCACTCCATCCGCACTTATGCCAGCGCGGAAGGCAGCATGCCGGCCATTCCCGCGTTGGCACGGAAGCATGGCTTAACGATGATTCAAGGCGCATGGCTGGGTTCTTTAAAAGCGGACAATAAAGCCGAAATCGCCGAACTCATCCGCTCCGCCAACGCCAACCCCGATGTGGTTAAGCGGGTTATCGTCGGCAATGAAGTGCTGTTACGAGGCGACCTGCAATCGGGGCAGTTGATTGAATACATACGTGAAGTAAAACGCTCGGTCAAACAGCCGGTTTCTTATGCCGATGTGTGGTCGATGTATATGAAATATCCCGAGTTAATCAAGGAAGTGGATTTTATTACCATCCATATTCTGCCTTACTGGGAAGATGAACCTATTACCGTAGATCAAGCTCCGGCGCATATCGAGCGCATTTTCAAGCAGGTTCAACATGAAGCCGATAGCATTGCTCCCGGCAAACCCATATTGATCGGCGAATCGGGATGGCCGGGCGAAGGCCGTCAACGCGGCTGGTCCGTACCTAGCGTGGTAAACGAAGCTAAATTTATCCGTGCGTTAATTAAAGTGGCCAATGAAAACGGCTTCGATTACAACATTGTCGAAGCCTTTAACCAATCATGGAAAAGCGAGCTTGAAGGCGTGGTCGGGGCAAACTGGGGGCTTTATTCAGTCGATCGTAAAGAGGTTTTTCCTTTAACCGGCAAGGTCTACGAAAATCCCGACTGGCTTAACGGCGTTATCGCTTCAACGATACTTTTTCTGGGCATCGTTGTTTGCTGCTGGAAGCCGCTACAATCATTATCTTCGATGCGTTTGGCGTTTTTCTTGCTATTCTCGCAAGTCCTCGCCTTGTTGCTGGCGGATATGGCCGAGAGCTTATGGTACACCAGCTATAGCGACTGGCAGCGTTTCCAGACAATATTAACTGTCGGCTTAAATGCCAGCTTAGCCGGTTTGATATTGCAGCGCGGCTATGGCCTGTTAGCCAACCGCGCCGCCAATCCGAAATTCGGCGCCTGGATTTACACGCTTTATATAATATTCGCCGGATTCGCTATTTATAAAACCTTCGGTTTAGCCTTGAACGGACGTTATATCAGCTTTCCGACGGCATCGGTTTACATTCCTGTCGTAGGAATCTTCGGCTTAATGATCATCAGTTATATAATCGAGCGTCCCCGGTCATTGACGTTCATTGAGATTAACAAATTGGTAGGCCACCTAAATACCAAAGCCGATCAGGATAAGATAATAGGTTATGCCTTGCTGGCGATGAGCTTGACCCTAACTATCTGGGAAACCAAAGCATTCATAGTCAGCCGCGACTTTATCCTTGCTTATCCGAACATCGCCGAAAGAGTCGGTATCGCTTTCATTTTTTCAGCAACCAATTATCAATTGCTGGTCTGGTTAACGTGTTTAGCCGTTCTCACCTTACCGCTTCTGGTGAGTGGACATAAAACAGGCAAGAAATAAATGAGGCTATACTTTCAGAAATAACCTGAAGTAAACTAGGGGAAAATAAAAATTTTAACCGGCAAAAAATTAGGGAAAATATGCGTAACATTAAACTGTTTGACTCCGTTGACCACCGTTTTATTTTGCTCAATGAGAGTGAACCGGGCGAAGAAGATGGCGTACGTTCCAACCAGTATTTAATCACCCATCATAATGAAGGTGTGTTGCTTGATCCAGGGGGTTTTGGGGTAATGCCTCGCGTACTGGTGGAAATGTTGCGTTACATGAAACCGGAGCACATTAAAAGTATTTTTCTATCGCATCAAGACCCCGACATAGTCGGCGGCTTATCAGCCTGGCTGGAATTGTGTCACTGCCCGGTCTATGTTTCCAGCATTTGGATACGTTTTTTGCCCCATTACGGTTTAAAGGATATGGCGCGCTTTATCGGCATACCCAACGAGGGCATGGACTATGAACTGTCCCCCGGTTTCGCATTAAAAATCGTACCCGCACACTTTTTGCATTCCGAAGGCCAAGTTAATGTCTACGACCCGATTGCCAAAGTCCTGTTCACCGGAGACATTGGTGCGGCGATGCTGCCCTTGGATAAAAACGAAGCGTTTGTAGACGATTTCGACAGCCACATCCCCTATATCAAAGGCTTCCACCGCCGCTACATGTGTTCCAACAAAGCGATACGCTGCTGGTTGGAAACCATTGCCGATTTGGAAATTAATATGATTGCCCCTCAACACGGACCGATTTACCGGGGCGCGGCAGTTCAGGATTTTCTAAACTGGCTCAAAGACCTGCAATGCGGTATTGATTTGATGCAGTCTGGCGGACGCTTTCAGCTTGAGGACTAAGCATGAACGATTTAACGCACAACTGTACGGCGGCACAAAAGGACGACTGCATGGATGCTGGAGGTACGACTCCACGGATGGAGAAGGTAGAATCGGGTCTGCAACAGCGATCGAGAGCAACCCAAGGAGCAGTTGCCGAATCCAATCATCTTGATGTTTTACGCTTCAAGGTTATTTGCCAGATTGCCGAAATCCTGGAAAATCAAACACGCACCCAGCGCTATGCATCAGGTTTATCCGAGTTAAACCATAACGTACACCAGGAAATCATCAGTAAATTGCTGGCCGCTATGTCGGCTATGGCTTCGGACGACTCTGCGTCGATGATTACCATGATTCCGACGATTAGCCATATCATTAATACCTGCGCCCGGCTGGATCAGAGTCTTAACTTATTATTTCAACAACGTAGCGACCAATGGGCATCTAGCGATCAGAATATCCAAAACCTGATGATCGAGTTCAATCAAACGTTGCTGGAGCTGTCTTCTGTTTTGATTGAAAAAGACTTATTGGAGCGGCAAAGCCAGGTTTTGGAACGGATTATCCTGTCGCACGAACATATCTCGCAATGGAAAGAGTTTGTACAGGAAATTCTGTCCGATTTTTACACCATTTTTCCATTTAACTTTTTTTACATCGCTTTTGCCGAAGAAAACGGTTTATCGCTCTATTTATATTATCTGGGCCAATGTCCTGATGAGGTTCGCGTACAGGCGCGCGGCTTATTAAGCCGGCAAATGTTGCAAAGTATCGGACTTCCGCCCGATGCGGCCTTGGATATTGAAGAATTCAATATCCACTGCGGCGCCGAAATCAAACCGGATTTGGACATCCGTATGATTAGCGTGCCGGTACCCGATCATTCTCCCAACCTGGCAGGCTTGTTAGGTGTCGCTTACGCTGCCGAGGATAATTTATCCGCCCAGGAAGCCAGCGTGATCCGTGCGATACTCGCTGTTATGGTGATGGTTGTAGGATCCAGCAAAGTATTATCGCGTACCCTGTTGGAACTTGAATATTATGCCGTGCATGATCCTCTTACCGGACTGCACAACCGGCGCCAATTTAACGATATTTTACGTTACGAAATCGGCCGCTCCGAGCGCCATCATCATGAGTTTAGCGTGCTGATGCTCGACCTCGACGACTTCAAAGACATTAACGATTCCTATGGACATCCGACCGGCGATACAGCATTGTGTGCAATCGCCAATGTTCTGCTTGAACATACCCGCAACGGCGATTTATGCGCCCGCATCGGCGGCGATGAGTTTGCTATTATCCTGACTGAAACAGGTCCAAAAGGCGCACGAACCGTTGCTGAAAACGTAAGCCGCGCACTACGGGAATTAGCCATCACATCGGCGCAAGGTAACCGCTTTCATTTAACCGTCTCTATCGGCGTGAGCAGTTACCCGATCGATGGTCAAACCATGGATACCCTGCTGGAAGGTGTCGACGCCGCCATGTACAAAGCCAAGGATATGGGCAAAGATAGCGTTTGCACTTTTGATGCAACGGAAACACGCGTCAGTATTCGCGAGACGCGCGACAATGCGGAAAATTTGCGCGAAGCCCTCAAGGAAGGCCGCATCGTTCCTTATTATCAATCGATTGTTAATTGCCAGTCCGGCGAATTATTTGCTTTTGAAACGCTGGCCCGGCTCCAGTCGCCAACAGGCGAAACAACTTCGGCGGCGATGTTCATCGAAACCATTGATAAGTACGGTTTAGCCCGAGAACTCGACCTTGCGATGATCAACAACGCTTTTGCCGCTAAACGCGCTTGCATGGATGCCAAGCGCCCGGAATCGAATGCGAAAATTTTCATTAACTTATCGGTACAAGAAATCCAGGGCCGGGGCATCTTAGGTTATGCCGAAGAACTCTGCCAGAAACTACAACTTCCCCCCGAAAGCATTGTATTTGAATTACTGGAACGCGATGCGATCGGCGATATGACCAACATGCGCCGGTTTCTGACCAATTTGCGCCGTAAAGGTTTTGCTTTTGCCCTGGATGATTTCGGCACAGGCTATAACTCGTTTCATTATTTGCGCGAACTGCGTTTTGAATACGTCAAAATCGATGGCGCATTTGTACGCAACATATTGGCGTCTAAGGTGGATTACGCATTGGTGCATAACTTGTCCCGGTTATGCCAGGATCTCGACATTCTGACCGTTGCCGAATTTGTTGAAAATCAGGAAATTTGGGAGGCGCTCAAAAGCATGGGCATCAACTATGCCCAAGGCTATCACATCAGTATGCCGCTGCCTGAGATGCAACATACCTTCAAACCGTAATTTAAGAGTCGCATTGAGGTTGTCACTGACATATAGCCGCAAGTTTGTGATTAATAAACAATGAAGGGCATGAAGAACACGAAGGGTAGTGCTAAACCTAATGTAACTGCGCTCAGCAACTAAAAATAGAACGCAGATGACGCTGATCATTATGATTAAATAAGATTTTATCTGCATGATCAGCGTTCCAATAAACTTCATGGTTTTATGCCTTAGCTTATGCGTATAAGCTAAGAAGCCTATAGCAAGCGGTCTAAAGCCTCCGAACCTATTGCTCCTCCAGCTGTTTTAAAGCCGCAATGGCCTCAGCCAAACCCTGGTCTGCCGCTTTCCGGTAAAAATCGGCAGCCTGCTTGTTATTCTTTGCCACACCCACGCCGTTTGCATACATAACGCCCAGATTGTATTGAGCTTGAGCATCGCCCTGTGCTGCCGCCTTGCTGTACCAGGAAACGGCCAGACTATTATCCTTCGCCACGCCCTGCCCTTCTGCGTACATCAAACCCAGGTTATATTGCGCTTGAGCATCGCCCTGTTCGGCTGCTTTATAACACCAATAAACGGCCGAACTATAGTTCTGCGCCACACCTTTTCCTGTCGCATACATAAAACCCAATTTGGTTTGCGCTTCCATATGCCCCTGTTTGGCCGCCTTGCCAAACCAGTCGGCTGCCTGTTTATCGTCCTTTGTTACGCCCTGTCCATTGACATAGATCAAGCCTAACTGAAACTGCGCATCCGTATTTCCCTGCTCCGCCAACTGCAAATAAAGCGGCAACGCTTTTACCACGAGGCCTTGTTTAACTAATTGTTTTGCCTTTTTTAATATTTTTGCAATATCTTGATTAGCCTGCGCCGTTACTGCCGGCTTTGTTTTTGAGTCGGAAATATAAAGAAGAGCAGTTACAGACACGATACCGACAAAACCTGTAAACCAAAAAATCCAGTTTAATTTGGCTAATATTTTGATACTGGCGAGCTTTATGCTGTGGACTCTGAAACAGGCATTTTTCCAGAGTTTATTGATTGTCATCAGGTAACTGGCAGGAGGATTATTCTGAACCCTTACCGGCGGCGCGACATAACTTTTCGTAATAATGTTCATGATCCGTTGCGCATCGCTGCTGGCCTGTTCCCTTTCCTGTCTATCTATCCATTGATCATGCTCGGCTCTTTTTTTGGCATCGGATAAAACCGCGTAAGCGCCATTGATCATTTTCATTATCCGAAGCGCTTCTTCAGGCCCGCCCGCATATTTATCGGGGTGATAGTTTTGGCAAAGCACTTTATAAGCAGCCTTGATAACGCTGGCAGGCGCATTACGCGATACGTTTAAATTGTCATAATGAGTTCTGAATTTAGCCATACAGTTTTCAATTGTGCAGGGTATGAGGCCGTGGAAAAATCGCGTTTAATCTACTGAATTAACAAAAGTCACTTTCTTCATATCCTCTGTAGTGAATAATTTTTTACCCGGCCTGGACAATACTTTCATCGCCTCGCCTCCTACACGGCTATCGCCTGTTAACTATCAATCGACAAGCTTGATTCCGCTTTTATCGATAGTAATCAATTGTTGCTTGTACAACGCGCCAATGGCTTGTTTAAATACTTTTTTACTGACTCCGAACGCGGCATAAATAGCTTCCGGCGGACTTTTATCGCTCAGCATCAATACGCCGTCATTGGCTTTCAGCTTGGCTATAATGCGGTCGGTCAGCGAGACTACTTTGCCGTATCCGGGTTGGTGCAAACTGAGGTCGATTTTATGATCTTCCCGTATCTGCTTAATATAACCGTCCAGTTTTTGGCCTTTCCTGACCGGCTGGAACAGCTCGTTTTCATACAACATGCCCCAATGGCTATTATTGATAATGGCTTTAACGCCCAAATCGGATTTATCGGCGATGATCAGCGACACTTTTTGCCCGACCTCGTAATCGGACGACTCATCGCTAAGTAATTTATCAATCTTGGTCGTCGCAGCAATGCGGCCTTGCTCGTCGAGAAACACCTTGACCAGATAAGACCGCCCTACTTCCATTTCATGATATTGCTCGCTGAACGGCACCAGTAAATCTTTAGGCAGCCCCCAATCCAGAAACGCACCGACATAATTAAGCGATACTACTTTCAGCCAAGCTATATCGCCAACCTGGGCCAGCGGCTTTTTGGCGGTGGCGGCCAAATGGCCTTCCGAATCCACATAAACAAATACGTCCAAGGTATCGCCAACTTGGCAGTTCGAAGGCAGTTTTCTGTCGGCCAACAACACTTTTCCCGAGGTTCCGTCGTCGAGATAGACATTAGCGCCTTGTTGTTTAACTACATTCAGCTTATTTATTTTGCCGATATTTATCATAATTTATTGGGTAGATTTGGGTTTAATATGCATCGCAATAAGCATTCAACATCAACGGGTAACTGAAGCGAAAGAAAGACACGAAAATGTTTTAATAGAGCATTCCGTTCAACTATTGCTATGGAAGTTTCACAAACACAGCACCGCCTTACACATCTGGCAAAGCTCTTTTTGTACCCATACTCCATCTCTTTTTCGTGTCTTTCGTGCTTTTCGTGGACAGAAAAAATCAACTGGTAATCACAAACCTGACCGCATCCAGTCTTAGCTGCGCGGCTTGGATGTTCTCATGCGCCAGCATGGTCATATCCTTTAGCTGCTCGATTTCTTCAGTCCTAATCGTCGGATTGACTTTTTTCAACCTGACCAATCGTTTGATTTCATTGCTTAACGATTCCAACATGGCTTGGGTCGCATCATCGACTAACTGCTGCATATCGGCTTTGGCTTTTTGCTCGGCCACGCTCAATAAGTTGATAAGGTGCAGCCGCTGGCTACTCAAAAAGGCGATGATTTTATGTTTATCGAACTTGATACCAGCCTCAACCAAGTCGCGGTGGTCAATGTCCGCACTTAAATCTTTCGTATTTTGATCGATCAATACACGAATCGGCGTATGCGGCAGGAACCTTCCGATTTGTAACTCGGCAGGCGCGCTACACTCGGCAATGAACAAACACTCCAGCAAAAACTGCCCGGCTTTAAGATCGCTATGTTTGATTACACTGATCGCGGCGTTGCCGGTTTCGCTGGACAATACCATATCCATAGCCGCAGTAACCACAGGATGTTCCCAGGTCATAAACTGCATATCTTCCCGCGCCAAAGCAATCTGCCGGTTAACGGTGAAGGTCATGCCGTCTTCGGTTAAGCCGGGAAAATGCGAGACGCGCAAATGGTCGCTGGGACGGACGATAAAGCAATCCGGCGAATGGAACTCGGTATCGACGCCGTAGCATTCGAAGACGTCTTCCATATAAGGCCAAAGCACGCCTTCCTTCTCGTAAGTGTTCAGCTGCTCAATAAGCTGATCGGCCAAGTCCTTGCGGCAGGAGTTCAATTCCAGCAATTGATCGCGGCCGTTATGCATCTCCGCTTCAAGCTCTGTACTGAGCGTTTTGGTTTTTGCGATAAGGGCATCAATATCTTTAGGAGTTTTACTATCCAAAACAGTCATCAGCTCATCGTGCAAAATATCCGCAACCCGCTGCGCGGATGAGCTGTTACAAGCAAACGCATTCAAGCCTTCGTCATACCAGCGGTACAGTGCGGCGCACTCGGTATGCTCCAGGTAAGGCACATGGATCTGGATAATATGCTTCTGCCCGATACGGTCAAGACGACCTATACGCTGTTGCAATAAATCGGGGTTGGTCGGCAAATCCATTAATATCAGATGATGCACAAACTGGAAGTTCCTGCCTTCGCTGCCGATTTCGGAACAAATCAACAGCCGCGCCGCACTGTCAGGATCGGCAAAATAAGCCGCCGCCCGGTCGCGCTCGATGATGCTCATACCTTCATGGAAAACAGCCGAAGCAATACCGGCTCGGTTTTTCAGGGTTTGCTCCAGGTCAATCGCGGTTTGCGCCTGTTTACAAATCACTAGCGCTTTTTGACCGGCCAATTGCTTGACTTTATCCACCAGCCACAGGTAGCGCGGGTCTTGTTGCCAATCATCGGTATTGGGCTGACCGCTTAGAGCATAGCCGTAACGTTCCCGCTCAGGGAATCCCTGTACAGTTTGCCGCGAATTCCGGAATAAAATCCGCCCGGTGCCATGATGATCCAGCAACACATTAACCAGTGCATCGCGCGCCGCCGCTGATTTTTCAGGATCATTCAAGTTTTTCAGCAAGCCGTCGACATTGTCATCCTTAAGCAGCGCGGTTAAATGCTGTTGCGCTTCTTCATTCAACGGTTCATCGGCCAGCAGTAACTTGGCTGCGTTAGCGACCGGCTCAAATAAACGCTCTTCTTCAACGAAAGCGGCAAAACTGTAAAAACGGTCGGGATCGAGCAACCTTAGCCGGGCAAAATGGCTTTCTTTACCCAATTGCTCCGGTGTAGCCGTCAGCAAAATAAGGCTGGGAGAAATCCGGCCGAGTTGTTCAACAAACAAGTAATCAGGGCTAGGCGCCTGTTCGCTCCATTCCAGATGGTGCGCTTCGTCGACAATCACCATATCCCACCCCGCATCGATAGCCTGTTGCTGGCGACGGGGATAATTGGAAAAAAAGCGTTGACTGCATAGAATCAATTGTTCGCTTAAGAATGGATTATCGGTAGAGCCATCCTCCTGTTCCGTTTCAGCGAGCATGTCGTCTTCAGCATAAGTATCGAGACAACGCGCTTCGTCAAAAATGCTAAAACGCAGATTAAAACGCCGGAGCATTTCAACCAGCCATTGGTGCAACAGTGTTTCCGGCACGATAATCAAGACCCGGTTGCTCAAGCCGTTAATCAGCCGATGATGCAAAATCAGACCGGCTTCAATGGTCTTGCCCAAACCCACTTCATCCGCCAACATGATTCTTGGCGCCGACCGGTTAGCCGATTCATGTGCAATGAATAACTGATGCGGAATAAGCGAAGCGCGCCCGCCCAGCAAGCCTTTAACCGGCGATTGCTGATGTTGTTGCAATCTGCGCCAAGTCTCGTAACGCAGCAAAAACCAGGCGCTGGGATCGACTTGTCCGATAAACAGCCGATCCTGGGGCTTGTTAAATTGAATATGATGATTCAATTCCACTTCATCCAGGCGAACCTCCTGTCCATCCTCGTCCTTGCCCAGATAAGTGATTAAACCGTCCTGCTCGATGACACCGGTGACAGTCACTTTATCTTCATCGATCGACTCGATAACGTCGCCTGCCGAAAACCTGACGCGCGTTAACGGCGCGTTATCTTGCGCATACATACGTTTTTCGTCGCAAGCCAAAAAAAGCACGGTGATTCGCTTGTGCGCCACTTCAAGAATAAGACCTAAACCGAGTTCTGACTCAGTGTTACTAATCCAGCGTTGACCGGGGGTAAATTGTTCCATTTATTAAGATGCCATTAAGATTGGGTAAACAATAATTCAAGTGGGCTATTATAAGCGACACAGCGGAATTATTCCGGCAATTAAACCAGCTGATCGTGATTTGAGAATAAGCTTTAGCGCCCTTTTCAACGGCTACATTTGTTAAGCGGCCATTAAGGTTAAAGCGAATAATATAATTTCAAAGTTTATCACTGGCTAATCAGCCTTTGCCGACTTAAAAACCAGATTAAATCAATTATTTAAGGAAGATAGCCATGAAAAAATCGTTTTTTTTATTTCACTTGATTGCATTTGCAATTATTTATTCGTCTTCATCCTATGCGTCCGGGGGTGAAGGTCACGGTCGCGGCAAAGGTCATCACAAACATCGTCATTCTGAAGACGCCGGATATTATCCGGAACAGCCCCGTTATTCAAATTACCAAGATCCGCGCTCGCACCAGGGCTTGGCCGGTGGCGTTGTAGGCGGCGTTTTAGGCTACGAAATAGGTAACGGCAACCCTATTGCAACAGGAGTGGGCGCTGCCGCCGGTTCTTACCTTGGTAACGGAATATCAGGAAGACGTTAATCCGAGTTGATTTAAATGATGTGTTTTTTGGTAATCGGCAAACTTGATTTTGTTAATTCAACAATAAACCTGAATAATTTAGAAGGAAAAATCTCATGAAAAAGTTACTTTTTTTGATTAATTTAATTGCCAGTGCAATTTTGTTTTCCCCCTTATCTTACGCTGATGGCGATTCAGGACACCGTGGACATGGTTGGGGACATCATGGTCATGGTTGGGGTCACCATCACCATGGATATTATGCGCAACCGCAAATAAATTATTACCCGCAACCGCAAGTTAACTATTATCCGGCACCGCAAATTAATTATTATCCTCAGCCCCAAGTTAATTATTATCAGCGGCAAGCGCAGTATTCAGATCCACGCTCACATCAGGGCTTGGCGGGAGGTGTCATAGGCAGCGTATTCGGTTATGAAATGGGTAACGGTGATCCTCTTGCTACCGGGATAGGCGCCGCAGCCGGTTCTTATCTCGGCAATGGAATGCGCTAAAGACTTCATAAGGGATGATTATCCGATTTACTGCCAAGCTTTTTAGTAACTGAAAATAAAGGGATTCAGCACGGGCTTATTAGGCTGAATCCCTTTCTCTCCCAAGAAAACCGGTTTCTTCGACAAAAAACTCCCCGTTTCGCCTTTAAACACAGACGACATACACTGGAAGCGCCAAAGGCAAGACCCAAGCATATTAAGAACTGATGTTACGTATGGCCCCCAAAAACCGCAGAGACGGTTTGAATGCGCTTCATGGTTTAAAAAATAAGTTATGTACGGCAAAAAATAGCGTCAGGCTCCCAAGCAAAGAAGACCGATTACTTAGCCTTTAAAAATACAGTTGCTTTTTCGGCAATTTGCTTTCCTAACGCTTTTAAAGCTTGCAGTTTTGCTTCGGATTGCCCCGCATCTGAATCGGCGTACATGTATGGACGGATTGTTTTTATCTCACCTTCGCCTCTGGCTATACCATAAATATACCCGTTTTTAGTATCTACCAAAGCCGCATCAAAGACTGCATAGGAGTCTCTATGGTGTCCAGGCGATATCCACATGCCAACCAACGTGAGATTCAAAAAACTTAGCGGGTTTAGATATTTGTCGGTTACTACCGAATATCCGATGGAAATAACTGCATCGGCTTGTAACTTTGCTGCTGCGGTTCGGGAACAATCATTAGTATTGTAATAACAGCCTTCTTGTTTTAGAAAATTGGGCATTACCACAAGATCGCTTGCAAGACCTACTGCCTTTAACTCGGGTAACCAAGATTCGATTGCTTGAACTTCTTCTGAAGACCACTTATCAACTCCTGTTGGTTGTGCAACTACGATTTTTATCGGCGGATTGATTTGAGGTTTAAGTTTGGCGATTTCTTCCAAAGAAGCCTCGGTAAACTGTGGTTTTTGTGAAGGTAGTTGTGCGTACATCCCTGTTTTAATGTTCTTGGTAGGAGAACATGCAGCGAGACACATAACCACACTAGCTAAAACAAATTTATTCACGGAATCTCCAATAGTTAATATTTCAGGCAACGCCTAACTTGAAACTAAGGCGCGCGCCATTCGAACGCAGGTTTATAGCACATTTCCCCTCCTTAGCTCGGCAAAAAAGCCGCTAAAAATCATCGCGGCTTACTGAAGGCAAATTAGCCCAAGATGAATCGACGCGCCAAGCGGCCGCCCAAGCAGGTATTTCACTTGCCGGCATGGGCCGGGCTATGCCGTAACCTTGGCCCAGTTCACAGCCGAGCTGCAACAACATTTCGCCATGCTCTACCGTCTCCACCCCTTCGGCGATGACTTGACGGCGAAAAGCAACCGCAAGACCGAGAACGCCATCCAAAATAGCCAAGTCGTCGCTATCGCCCAGCATACCGCGCACGAAACTTTGATCGATCTTGAGCAGTGTGACCGGCAGGCGTTTCAGGTAGGTCAGCGAAGAATAACCGGTGCCGAAGTCATCCAACGCAAAGGTCACGCCAATCTCCCTACAGGCATTGATAACCCCGGATATTTGGGCCAAATCCTCCAAGGCGCTGGTTTCCAATATTTCCAACTCCAAATCCCCAGGATTGACATTCGGATGAGCCGCCAGCAAGGTGCGCAAACGCCCGACGAAGTTCGTCTCCTGCAATTGGCGGGCTCCGACATTGACGCTCACCGGAATATCCAGTCCGACTGCTTGCCAGCATTCTATTTGAGTCAGGGCATTGTCGATCACCCACTCGCCCAACTCAACAGCCAGCGGATGATCCTCGATCACCGGCAGGAATACTGCCGGCGGTAACAGGCCTTTTTCCGGATGTTGCCAACGGATCAGGGCTTCGGCGCCGATAACTTTCCCGGTACGCATATTCACCTTGGGCTGGTAATAGAGCACGAATTCGTGTTCTGTCAGAGCGAGCCGGATGCGTTCCAGACTTTCATGATGACCGCGAACACTACGGTCCTGTTCGGCATCGAAGAGGTGATAGCGGTTTTTACCCAGCAACTTGGCCTGATACATGGCTTGATCGGCTTGGCGCAACAGTTGATCCGCATCTATGTCTTCGCTCAACGAATAAAAAGTCACGCCGAGACTGGCCGAAACCTGAAGCAGGAGACCGTTTAAACGCAGCGGCTGAGAAGCGGCGGCGAGCAGGCGGCTAAGCATCGGTAGACTGGTTTCGATGTCGGCCAGATCGGGCATCACTGCAACGAACTCGTCGCCGCCTAATCGGGCGAGGGTGTCGCCTTCGCGCAGGGATTGCTTCATTCGAGAGGCCACGGCAATCAGCAACTGGTCGCCGGCTTCATGTCCGTGGTTGTCATTGATGGCCTTGAAACCGTCAAGGTCGAGATACACGACCGCCAGCCGTTGCTTGCGCCGTACCGCTTGCATCATGCCTTGATGCAAGCGGTCGGCCAGCAGCACCCGATTGGGCAGACCGGTCAGCGCGTCGTAGTGGGCGATGCGTTCCAACTCGCTTTCGTGCTTTTTGAGCGTGGTAATGTCCGAGAACAAGGCCACGTAATGCTGGGTGTTGCCCTGAGCATCGCGCACGGCGCTGATAGTCAGTATCTCGGCATAGACTTCGCCGTCTTTACGCCGGTTCCAGACTTCGCCGTACCAATGGCCGTTCTTGATCAAATCGCCCCATAAGGCGGCGTAGAACGCCTTACCTTGTATTCCGGAGCTAAGCAAATTCGGAGTTTGGCCCAAAACTTCGTCGCGGCTGTAGCCGGTAATATTGGTAAAAGTATCGTTGACATCAATAATCTTGCCGTCGGCGGCGGTGATCATGATGCCTTCGCGGGCATGGGTAAATACGCTTGCGGCGAACTGAAGTTTTTCTTCGTTTTTTTTGCGCTCGGTGATGTCGGTTTTTAACGCCACATAATGGCTAACGGCGCCTGACGGGCTTCTGACCGGGGCGATATGGGTTTCCTCCCAATATAACTCGCCGTTTTTGCGTTTGTTGATAAATTCGCCATGCCATGCCAGACCGCTGCTAAGGTTACTCCACAGCGTTCGATAAACGTCTTTGCCGGTCTGCCCTGACTGGAAAATGCGCGTGTTTTGTCCGACGATCTCGGTAGTGCTATAGCCGGTGATTTCGGCGAACCGGGGATTGGCATACTGAACGCAGGCATCCAGATCGGTGATGATGACCGAAGCAGGGCTTTGCTCGACCGCGATGGAAAGCTTGCGCAGCATTTCCGCCGCCTGCTTGTGCGCGTCGATTTCCGCCTCAAGCTGCCTGGTGGAAGCCTGAAGATTTTCCGTCATCGCATTAATGGACAACGCGAGTTCGGCAAATTCATCACTGCCTTCACACTGAATCCTGTAACTCAAGTCGCCGCCGGCAACAATCCTTGCGCCGTCATGCAGCGGCACCAAGCGCTTGCGGATCAACCTGCCAAGATGTATTGAGGTCAGGATAGTACCAAACGCCAGCGTGGCTGCGAACAAACCGATAATAACGGTCAGATATTTGTAGGTCCGCTCAACGCGTCTATCGCTTGCATCCTGCAAAGCCGTCACCGTATCGCGGACTGCGGCGGCTTTTAACAGCAGTTGGCTGGAAAGCCTTTTATCGAGTTCTTCATAAACAGGGCGGTTGTCAACGGCTGTTTTCAATACGTCGCTATTACTGACGATGCGGTGGAATATAACCGCAGCATCGTCGATATTTTTGTGTAAGCGGTCCAAAACCTGCCGGTCCTGTTCGTTATGGAATTGGCTATTGGCTTGGTCCAACAGGCGATCGGCTATTTCTTTACTTTTGTCCCACTGTACTCGCGCCCGGTCTTCGCGGTACAGAAAATATTGGTCCCTGAATGATGCCTGTTCGAAAAAGTTAACCTTGATCGCGTCGGCAAGAATATAGTCGTTTTTTGCTCTTTTAAATTCGACGAACGACCAGATCAGCACCGGCGCCAATACAACGAAAGCGGCTACGGTGATTCGTGAAGTGATTTGTAACCGGGTAGTGATGCGCATGATGACCTAGTGGTGCATCCTGATCGCTTCGGGTTTGACGGCATGAAGGCTATCGACATGGATGAAGCTTAGATAATCGGGCATAACGGTCTGGTCGGTCAGTTTGTTTTTCATTGCCCATCTTGTTTCATCTTCCAACGTGATCAACAGCGTTTGGTCGAGCACAACCTGATAATTGAACTCGTTCCAGACCTCGCGGATCAGGCCTTGGTCTATCTCTGTTGTTGAAGCCATGATCGCTTGCGCTTCGTCCGGATTCTTCGCGACGAAATTCTCCGCCTTGATCAAGGCGCGAAGAAAGCGTTTGACTGTTTCCGGATTTTTTTGGACAAAATCCTGCAATGCAGCGATGTTGAATGTCTCGGTGTAGATTTCCCGGTCATAAAAGATTGCGCCCTCATCGCCAAGTTGTTGCTTGATTTGGGTCAACGGATAGTTCCAGATGGAAACGGCATCGACTTTTTTCGCCATGACGGCATCCTGAAACTCCTCGGGTTTCATCGCGACAGGCTGGATTTCTTCACGGGTAAAGCCGTTTGCCGTCAATAGCGAATCGAGAAAGAAGTCGGACGTGGTGCCGGGAATAAAGCCGATACGTTTGCCTTTTAAGTCGCCGGGTACCGAAATACCGGCATCCTTTCTTGCGATAATTGCGTTGTTCAGGGAGCTTGCTTCTATGTTGGCGATGACGAAAATCTTTTCGCCTTTGAGCACATTGAACATGACCGGAGTTTCCGCGACTGTCGCAAAGTCGGCCTTATTGTCGATGACCGATTGCAGCGCCGCCTTGCCGTAAGTATGCATCAGCGGCTGGGCATCGAGTCCTTGTTCGGCGAAATAACCTTTTGCCATGGCGACATGAACCAATGTGCTTTGCGGTTGATAGGTGTAGGCGACGGTGACTTTTTGTAGCGGCTGTGTGGCCTGTTGTTCTGCGTCTTGGGGCGATGATTGATCGCAACCGGTGAGTGCCGCGATGAATATTAAGGCGATGGATGTTTTCGTGCGCAGATTGCGCCATTCCCGAATGAGAAAAGTCATAGCATGTCTTCCAATTTTAACTTAAGTTCAAGCGCCTATAAGACGCTTGAACTTCTTCAGGAAACGGGTTTCATACCACCCGATTGTATCCGTGATTCAAAAAAGCCGCCCTGAGGTTTTCTAACGAACGGAAGCGTTTTTTAACCTGTTTTTTTTACTACTTAGGCCATGCTTTTATCGGCTGGTCCGGCATATTTCTTTTAAATATTTCCACGACATCCAACATGGCATGTTCATGATGCTCATAAATGGGCTTTGTAACCGCACAAGGCGATATCGAATAGTCGGGATAATAAACTTCACATCGGTATAACCCCACCTTGGGATCAAGAACAGTCTCAATACGAAAATGCGCCATGTCAATTTACCTTTTTGTCAATCCAGCATCCGGCTGGTGCGGAGCGCCGTGCGCCTGTTTTATTTCACCAATATTATACACTTGCAAGCCAAAAGTTGGTTTAGCAGAATAAATCAGCAAGATAAACTTGGCGTTAGGCTGAAAGCAGGCCGATAGGCAGACCTTCCAGGTTTTTACTGGAGCCGCTCCCGGCGGCTCCAGCACTTCTGACCTCCATGGATGGAGGAAATGCCGAGGACTGCCGGGAGCAGTCTCGGCCGCCATCCATGGCAGTCGTCTTACCTGGAAGGTCTAATAGGCGACGCGCTAAAGAGCTGAATTCGTAGCGACTTAATCCATTTGATTTATACTGCACAAAATTAAGCATCCGTAACAACCTGCCAACTGTCATGCCTGATCCGGTAACACCACAACACAGCGACGAACTCTCATCGCATATCGAGAAACTCCTGGAAGCCGCCAACTCCGCCTCTCAGACAGTGGCGGCGCTGCATGTCGCCTTTATGGCCTTCGTCACCTATCTCGGCGTCATCGTCTGGGGTACGACGCACGACGACCTGCTGCGCATCAGCCCGGTCAAATTGCCGATTCTGGATGTGGATCTGCCGCTTACCACTTTTTACAGCTTCGTGCCGTGGATGGTGGTGCTACTGCATTTTAACCTGCTGATGCAATTGGAATTGCTCTCCTGCAAACTGTGGAACCTGGACCGCGACCTGCCCGATACGCCGGCCGGGCAACAAGTGCGCAACCGCTTGTTCATCTTCCCTTTCACTCATCTCATCGCGGGGCGCTCCGAAGTCTGGTTGATTCGCTGGCTGCTGTCCTTGGTAGTCGGCATTACTGTCATCGCTTTACCTTTATTGATGTTGCTGGCCGCACAAATCCGCTTCTTGCCGTTTCACGACGAAGCCATCACTTGGTCGCAACGCATTGCGGTTTGGGTCGATGCAGTCATGCTGATTACCTTGTGGCCGCTGATCGCATCGCCCCAAGACCGGGCACAGGAATGGTGGAGTAACTTTAGCCATCGCTTGCTGGCTTATTGGCCGGCTTGGCTCCGCTATTTGAGCAGTCTCGGATGGAGCCGGCTAACGCGATTAATTCAGCGGCGCTGGCCGAATCTGTCCGCGCGTGAAATTAGCCACCGGCCTATGCTACGGCCTGGAACCGAACCTAAAGGCATGATTTTTTTATTAGTCTCTGTGCCGGTGATTATTCTGGTCAGTATTATCGCGCTGGTACCCGGCAGTATTACCGTCCAGACTTATTACGCTTGGGAAAAAGACCGGCCCGAGAATACGCCCAGCTACTTCGAGGATTGGTTGATCCGTAAAGTACCAGAGGCATGGCTGAGTGTCGCCGCCCATAAATACGACGTTGTTTCCTGCACGTCGCTGGCAATGGCTAAAAAGTCGGATGCTTCTATTCTCCAGGTCGTGCTCGGTCCCTGCTCATTGTTCAATTTGGACTTATTTTCACGCAACCTGGACCTCAGGGAAGCCCGGCTGGTACCCAAGGACGTATCCTTATCCTTATTGACCCGAGCAATAGACCCCGATAAACAGGTGCGTGACGCCGCATTTAAAGAATTCGACGGACTCAATTTACAAAATCGCGACCTGCGCTTTGCCAATTTTTTCGGGGCCGTATTACCCAAAGCCGATCTTCGCCACGTTCAGTTACAGGGCGCGATCCTGTTAAAAGCCAAGCTGCAAGGCGTAATCGGTTGGGACAAAACCCAATTACAGGGTGCGATTTTGGGTGGAACTCAACTACAAGGCGCCGGCCTGATCGAGGCGGATCTGCAAGGCGCAGACCTGCGCGGAGCCAATCTACAAGGTGCCGCGCTGGATTGGGCGAAGCTGCAAAGTGCGGATCTACGCGGGGCGGATTTACAAGGCGCGAGCTTGAATGAAGCAAAGCTTCAAGGAGCGGACCTGCGCGGAGCGAAATTGCAAGGTGCAAACTTGCGCGAAGCAAATTTCCAAGGTGCGAATTTAGTCTATGCAAAACTACAAGGCTCGGACTTGACCCTGGCTGCGCTACAGGGAGCGGAACTACGCGAAGCTGAACTGTTCGGGGCGGAGTGGCCGCAAGCTAATCTTGACGGCGCGTTTATTGCCGAAAGCATGATCTCGGGTTTGAACGAGCAGCAACAGCGCAAACTGGAATCGACACTCAGGCCGATACTGGATAGCGAAAAGTTCAGCGCATTCCAGCTACGTATGAATTCTGCCGGTACCGAAGCACCGCTGGGAAAACCGGTCAGCCAATCGGGTTGCTATAGCGACAATCCAGGTTTATTGTCATGCGAATACCGCAATGTGTTGCAAATGGATAGTTACCGTACCCAGGTGCTACAGCCGAAACTGATCGATTTGGCTTGTTCGGATGCGGCCATTGCAACAGGTATTGCCAAACGCAGTTTTAATAAGTCCGCGAATGACGATCCCGATTTTGGCTTGGCGGCCGCCTTGCTTAAAGCGCTGGATACCCCAACCCCTTGCGCAGGCTTGGCCGCGCTGTTCGAACAAACTCGGCAAAGATTAAGGGAAACGGCGGAACAACAGAAATAAGCCAAGTCAAAATGCGGGAGTAACTGAATCATATTGTGAAAGTATAGGTTTACATTGTAAATATTTAATCCGGCCGTTTACAGGCAATATCCGAAACTATGATTATTCGCTTCCGGCCGGAAGCGGACAGTCAGTAAAAGGCCGGTAAACGTTACGAATTGTTTACATGCCTACAAAAGCCGCCGATTTTTTGAGCTAGTCAATATAGGTATCATTACATATTGTGTATTCAGTTTTGGATATGTATTGTTGACCCATGGACGGGGTGATGGATTAGCGGTTTCGGACCTGATAATGTATGAACATTTTCGGTCAATTGCAGACCTGCATATCATTTTGTCCAGTCAAGCCCTCCCCTTTGAGAAAAGGGAACTTAAATAAACCACGAGGATTTTAAAATGGCTGAAGAACAGGAAAAAGACTACACATGGTGGATCGCTGGTTTTGCTATTGCCGCTATTATTGTTTTAGTTGTGCTGCTGAAAAAGGACGAAACCAAGCATTTGCAAAGTGGTGCGGTAGAGCAGTTGCAATCTGAAACTTTCAAGAATATAGAAAAGAGAAAAACCAGCAACGTCACTGGTGATGTAGGTAATTGAAACAACACCCCCGTTATAAAAATAACGGGGGTGTTGTTACTTTATGTTGATTCCCCTATCGGTAAGTAGCCAGCGAGAAGCTCGTTTGCATTGTTAGCACGGCACAAGCTATCGATGTAACGCAGCTTCTTCCGATTTTCCCACTATTAAGCGCTACTATTCCAGTCGATACAACATGTTCTGGTAGTGACCGGCAAATTTTGGCGCTCTTTTGCACGCATCACGCCAACGATTCTTCTTTCTGAATGACTGGAGAAAAACCGGTATCAATCCTCGTCTTTAACCATTCCGGAAATTGTTTGACAAATATGTCTGCCTCCTCGCTTGACCTGAAATTCCTAAAATCGACTACAACACCCCCCTTCTCATCCTGTTGTGTGTTGCACAATAATTCGAAATTCTTCGAGAGCGCGTAAAGATGCAATTCGGTGTCAATGCTTTCGTACTCGATATTAAGCTGAGAATGGGTTAATTCAGGTTTGATAATGTCGCGCCCTATACATTGAACGTTATTATGATGAATATGGTATTTGTAACTATTCATTATTGAGCCTACTAATTGCAGCCGTTTAGCCCCAAATGGCGGAGCGCTTGGCAAAGATTGTGTTTTAACCGAAGCAAAAGAGAAGGCTTTTTCAAACCATCCGCACCGTTTTGCCGATAAAGCCGAAAGTAATCCCGCAAAGTCCTTTCACAGGCGTCCACCAATAAGGCGATTCTATAAATTAGGCAGCCCCCGGCTTTTTAGCCGTAATGCTTGTAGGCGGCTCCGAACTAACGGCAATGGCTGTGCATGTCTTTCTTTTTTCAAAACGTCCACTGCTTCGGAGGCGAATGCAATGCGTGTCGTCATGGTCATTTCGTTTTATTACGCAAGTGAGTCAATTAAATTAAAAAGTGGCGAATAGAAACAGGTTAAAGGTTAATCGATCATTTTTGGATATGTACGAATACCTATGCACAGCGGAGTTCGTTAATTATTGGCCGGGATTTGTAGTCCGGATAATTTTGGGTTAGTTTCTGGCCTAATACTTTGATTGGTAAGTAATCGGACGGATTTACCGATGTTTTAAAGTGAGAAACAATATGTCTCGAATTCAAGGTCTATCCTCTTACTTTTGAATTCATTTTAAAGTCCTCATGCATGACGTCCTCCCCTAGGCCAGCTTGCCACAATGCCCTTAGAAGTCTCTTTGGGCATTTTTTTAACTGATGTTACGCACTGCCCACGAAAAGCGAAAAATATCAGCCATGGGTTTCTCGCTGACGGCGTCATACCCGGCATTCATTCCTCCCCTGTGTCTGAGATACCGTCGTTCCGGCAGGGACAGATATTTGCTCCTGCAATATCTGCATTCCCCACATCCCTGTGGGTTATGCCGTAGCCCAGGCACAAAGAAGTGGGACTTCGTGTTACACAAGTATTTATGGGATGTGTCCTCATTCCGATAGTCCCCGGCCTGGCGTTGGGCAAGAAACAGGCCGATAGGCACAGCCTTATTGGAATGCGAGTACCGCAATGTGCTGCAAATGGATGCTTACCGTACCCAGGTGCTACAGCCGAAACTGATCGATTTGGCTTGTTCGGATGCGGCCATTGCAACAGGTATTGCCAAACGCAGCTTTAATACGTCCACGAATGACGATCCCGATTTTGGCCTGGCGGCAGCCTTGCTTAAAGCGTTGGATACCCCAACGCCCTGCGCCGGCTTGGCCGCGCTGTTCGAACAAACCCGGCAAGGATTGCGGGAAACGGCGGAACAACAGGAATAAGCCAAGGCAAAACGCGGGAGCAGCTGGATCGTATTCGATGACCGGTTGAGCGTTCGGCATGTAAGTCCATCTGTGACGGTATGGATTTGATTCGGCCTGTTTGGAAGACGCCTGATTTGGCGTGTCCGATGCCACCAATAGCGAAGGATTTTTAGCGGATGAATTGCCGGAGGTAGCTTGCGGGGATTTAATGACGCCAATTGTTCGGTAATAAATGGCAATAGACCGGCGAGCCTGTTGTCTTTGCGCATCGGATTGTCCTTTGCTTTTTAATTTTTCATCAAACCCGGCAAAGCTAGCGGTAAGTTTCGGGTCCAACGTGTACTTAGCGCAAAAATCCGGATAAAACCTAAGCCACTTATGAAAATCGCGGCGTTGCTGATCCGGAACATTGCGCTGACCAAGCTGTGCTTCGAACGCCTGACTGAGGGATGCGGTAACGGTCAACATGACAACCTCCAATTTCACCTATTGGCGCAGTTTGGATGATATACGGAAGGGAAAAATCCTTGCAGTTGATAAATTTATTGTTGCGGCCTAGGTTTGGTGGTAGATATACTGTTAACAGCTTAATAACTTGTTAGGCGCGAGAAGTCTATATGCGAAAACACATCAGAAAATTTGATTAGAACAGTAATATGATTGGCGCTTTTGTTTCCACGATAATGGGGATGATCATCTTAGGGTCTTGTATTTTGCGATTCAGAACATTTGATACAGAGAGGATTAGAAAGCCTGTCATTATTTCCTTGTTCGTATATGCGAGTTTTGGCCTCGGTGCCATTCTTACCAACAGGGCGGAAACGTACCAGGCGATGACGGCACTGTTTGGAGAGTTACGGTGGCACTATGACTCCGAACAAGTCGGCTCCATTACATCTATCCTGATGTTGATTTCTGTAATTGTGTCTATTGCTATGACCTGGGGAAACACAGACCATTTAGGATTCTTCGATTTTTCCGGGAGGTGGAACGCTATGATTGAGCGTCTCACGGCCTATTTCGGCGTGTTTATCGCATTGTCGATTGCAACGGCACTTGTCCTATTTACTTTTTCTTCCAAGGCCGGGATGTTTTTAATCTTTTTTCTCTTATTGGCGTTGATTGCAATTAGCAATGTAGTTCTTGGTATCGTCATGCTTGCCATAAACCTGGCATTTGCTGTTCATGCTGCGGCCACTAATAGCCACATAGATTTATTGAGCTTGTTTGGAATTATTGAATTTTTACCCGGTCAGTCAGAGGCGATTTTCGTATTCATACTCATAGTGAGTAGCATTGTGGGCTGCATCGAATTATCGCTTCAGCTTTTCGATAAGATGGTAAATGGGGAATTTCATTAATTTATTGATGCCAACGAGCATGCGAAACTGGAAATAGGCAATGAAATCACCTAATCGGGTAGCCGAGGGTCTCTAACCCTCAGCCCCCACAACACCCAATAATGTTCGGCTCATTTTTTGCTAGTTGCGACGGTTAGCCGCGATCGCTCCAAATAGCCGAACAATTCTTCCTCGGTAGCCCAGCCGCTCAGGTAATGACAGACCATTTCATAGGTCGCCTTAT
>Ga0208789_1000081_pt1 | contig 144710 bp, 131 predicted proteins | sample Methanotroph_Enr_FD_187368 | JGI IMG/M metagenome (GOLD analysis project Ga0208789, IMG submission 187368) | Enriched soil microbial communities from Old Woman Creek wetland in Ohio, USA - Methanotroph_Enrichment_5 (SPAdes) (version 2) | ecosystem: Environmental > Terrestrial > Soil > Wetlands...
TTTGGCACCTCGATGTCGGCTCATCGCATCCTGGGGCTGAAGTAGGTCCCAAGGGTTTGGCTGTTCGCCAATTAAAGCGGTACGCGAGCTGGGTTTAAAACGTCGTGAGACAGTTTGGTCCCTATCTACCGTGGGCGCAGGATACTTGAGAAGAGTTGTCCTTAGTACGAGAGGACCGGGATGAACGTACCGCTAGTGTTCCAGTTGTGCCGCCAGGCGCAGTCGCTGGGTAGCCACGTACGGAAAGGATAACCGCTGAAAGCATCTAAGCGGGAAGCCTCCTTCAAGATTAGGTATCCCTGGGTGTAACAACCCCTAAAGGCCCGTTGCAGACTACAACGTTGATAGGCCGGGTGTGTAATCACAGCAATGTGTTTAGCTTACCGGTACTAATCGGCCGTGAGGCTTGACCATAAAAATGAAATACGGCCCGGGGGAAGGGCAACCTTCCCCCAGGTCGATATAAATCAAAACACCACGCATACACAAAACCTAAACTAAAAACCACAATGCAATTGATTATAGGTCTCATAGGTCCTATAGGACTTATACGACCTATAAAAAACGATATCGCGCGAAATATCGCGAACAGATTTCTCGGTGGCTATGCCGAGGGGGTCACACCCGTTCCCATCTCGAACACGGAAGTTAAGCCCCTCAGGGCCGATGGTACTGCACGGGTAGCTGTGTGGGAGAGTAGGTCGCCGCCGGGAATAAATGAAAACGCCCCATCACTTGATAACAAGTGGTGGGGCGTTTTTGCGTTGGGGGAACAAAACAGCATGATGCAATCACATTGACTATGGCTCATTCAGGGTGCTACAGTGCCCACACTAAAAACGCCTTTTAAGCTAGTACAAAGGCACGTCTTCGAAGCCCGGACATATCTTCACCGCGTCATGAAAGGCATTCGTGTCTGTTACCATTCACCAGCTCAAATCACGTATCAAGCGCTTTGTTGGCGCAATACTGATAACCGTTATCTGTATCGCGGGTTGGAGCATTTATACCCAATATCGTGACACCATTACCTTTGCCGAACGACAGACCGAAGGCTATGCCCGTGCGTTGGCAGAGCATAGCGAAAGTGCATTTTCCGAGTCGGATCGGGTGCTGCGGGACATGCTGCACGACATTGGCAACAAAGGCGGCATTGAGCGGCTCGACAGTCTTGAACTGTTCCGGATGCTGCGCCGCCAGTCCGAGGGCTCTCCCCAGATCGGCTCGCTTTTCCTGGTTGATAAAACCGGTATCATGTTCAGCAATTCGATCGATTACCCCCCAAGGCGGATATCGGTTGCTGATCGGGATTATTTCCGCTACTACCTGACCACTCCCGGCGCCGACCAGTCCCTCAGCAGACCGGTCCTGAGCCGATTGGTCAACCGCTGGCGCTTTAATCTGATGCGGCCGCTCAACCGCCCGGGAGAACCGTTCGCGGGGCTGCTTGCGGTGGCCTTCGAGGTGGAGTACTTCAAGAAGTTTTTCGGTCCCACCAGCCTGGGGCCGCACGGCAGGGTCATGCTGATTCGGAACGATGGCGCGCCGCTGGTCTTTGAGCCCTATATGGGCAAGGCTTACGAATCAGATTTCAGTAACTCGGTACTGTTTAAAAAAATGCTGCCCTCAGCCGCATCCGGTACCTTTCATGTCAGCCGCAGCACGGTTGACAATGCCCCTCGCATCATATCCTATCAACGTCTCTCGCGCTTTCCCGTTATTGCGGTGGTATCGCTCCATATTGGGGATATTCTGAAACCGTGGGCCGACAGGGCTCTGTTTCAGTTGGTCATTACCATCGGACTCTGTCTCGTGATCGTTGCGCTGACCCGCCTTCTGTTCCGCCATCTGGACCATCTGCTGGATGCCAATGCCGTGGTTGATGAACAGCAGGAGCAGTTGAGGATCAAGGCCATCCAGATCGATGCGGCCACCGATGCCATACTTCAGATTGATGAAGAGGGGCGGCTGATACAATTCAATCAGGCGCTGGTCGCAATGACAGGCTACACCCGGGATGAGTTGCAGGGAATCAGGCTTCACGATATCGAGCCGCCCGAATTCGCGGCAAAGATCCTTCCCAATATAACGTTGCTCAAGGAGTGTGGTCAAGCGACCTTCGAATCTGCATATATCACCAAACAGGGAGCGATACTGCCGATCGAGGTTCACGCTCGCACCATGGTTACAGAGGGGCGTCCTCTCATCCTCAGTATCGTTAGTGACATCACGCAGCGCAAGCGTGATGAGGTGCGGGAACAGACCCGGCTCAAGATACTGGAAGAGATGGCCACCGGCATGTCGTTAACCGGTTTGCTGGAACTTATCGTTCGTTTTGTTGAGCAGGAGAATCCGGGCGTACTCTGTTCGATACTTCTAGCGGATGCGACCGGTACCCATCTGCGGCACGCGGCAGCCCCCAGTTTGCCCGAAAAGTATAATAAAGCCGTTGATGGATTACGAATCGCTCCGGGCATGGGGTCGTGCGGTTCAGCCGCCTTCAGCAAGCAGCGTGTCATCGTGGAGGAGATCGAGGGGCACGCTTATTGGAAGGGATTTACGCCGGCCAGGGAGGCTGGTCTGCATGCTTGCTGGTCCGAGCCGATTATGTCGTCGGAGGGTGATCTGCTTGGCACGTTTGCCATGTATTACCGTGAACCACGGGCCCCCAAAGAGGACGAGATCCAGCTTTTGGAGTCGGCGGCCCATTTGGCCAGCATCGCCATCGGACGGGTACGGGATGAAGATATTCGCAAGCGGTTGGAAGGACAGTTGTTGCACATCCAGAAGATCGAGGCGATCGGGCAACTGGTTGGGGGAATTGCCCACGACTTCAACAACCTGTTAACTCCAATCATCGTTTACGCAGATATGATCAAGCGCGGTCTGCCCGAGGACCACCCCCAGTCCCGGCGGGTGGACGGGGTGATAACCGCCGCGCACAAGGCAAGGGATCTGACCCAGAAGCTGTTGTCGTTCGGCCGCAAGCAGATACTCTGCATGGAGGTGCTGGACCTGAACGATGTCATAGATTCGTTTCAGGATATTCTCAGGCGCACCATTCGGGAAGATATTGCCATCCAGGTGCATTTGGCGTCGGGAGGCGCCCGTATCCAGGCGGATCGCGGCCAATTGGAACAGGTGCTTCTCAATCTGACGGTGAATGCCCAGGATGCCATTGAAGGAAATGGCGTCATTACCATAGAAACAGGACATGTTCTGCTTGATGATGAGTTTGTGCGGCTGCATCATGGCATGACTCCCGGCTCCTACATCCTTCTGGCTTTTAATGATAATGGTTGCGGGATGGATAACGAGACCCTACTTCATATCTACGAGCCGTTTTTCACCACCAAGGCGATCGGGCATGGAACCGGGCTCGGTTTGGCCACGGTCTACGGCATCATCAAGCAGCACGAGGGATACATAGAGGTGAGGAGTCGTGTGGGAGAAGGTACCTCGTTTGCGATCTATCTGCCGGCAACGACTCAAGATATCGCGCCAGTAGAGGAATTGCGGCCAGGCCAACCCGACAAATTCCCCCGGTCGGGCGACACAACCATACTGCTTGTCGAGGACAACCGGATGGTCCGCGAAATGGTTGTTGACCTGCTCGAATCCGGCGGTTTCAAGGTTCTGGTAGCCGATTCGCCTCTCAATGCCCAGGAAATCGAGCGATCCCATGCCGATTCCATAGCACTGATGGTTACCGATGTGATCATGCCCGAGATGAACGGCATGGAACTATACGAAAGCCTGCACGACAGGCGTCCCGGTATGCCGGTGCTTTACATCTCGGGGTACACCAGCGATGTGGTCGTTCACGAAGGGACGCTTGAGGAAGCGGTCAATTTTCTGAAAAAACCCTTTAGCGCGGAACAACTCATGGAGAGGGTCAAACAGATGCTGGGAACGAAATAGGCCGTCGATTTCGAGGCGGGCAGGGAAAAGGGGCGCCGCTCAGCGGCAGCCCCTTTTTTTTGTATCGCTCCGGTGGCCTGTCAGTAAGAAATAATCTATTCTTTTGCACTGCCCGGACATCTGGTATAGTTACCACATGCTGACCCCGGCCTTTTATCAACTCGCCGTCTATGCCATTGTCTCGGTCGCCCTGATCGGTGTGCTGCTGCTTGCCGCGTGGTGGCTGGGGGCGAAACGCACAACACCGGCAAAAGAAATGCCCTACGAGTCGGGTGTTGCTCCCAGCGGCACTGCACGCCTGGCCTGGCCGGTTCCCTTCTATCTGGTGGCAATCTTTTTTATCGTCTTTGATGTTGAGGCCGCTTTCATCTTTACCTGGGCGGTGGCCTGGGATTTGTTGGGGATAACCGGTCTGGTTCAGATTACCGTTTTTATCGTTATCCTTGCCGCCGGCCTTGCCTGGCTCTGGTTGAAGGGTGGACTCGACTGGGGCCCTTCCAGGGAAAGAAACGCAGATTTTTCGCAATCTCTGCGTAAGTCTTCGAAATAGTTCGTGCGACGTAGCGCTGTTTATGCCCTGTGGGTGCTACGTCTCCTCGCTATTTCTCGACAGCCTTGATCTTGCAAAAACTTTGCGTTTCTGAGGTCATACTTTGTACGAGAAGCCCGACAACATCCTGCTTACCCGTCTGGACGACCTGATCAACTGGGGGCGCGCCAATTCCCTCTGGCCGATGTTCTTCGGCCTGTCCTGCTGCTTCGTGGAGATGATGACCTCTTTTACCTCGCGCCATGACGTCTCCCGCTTCGGGGCCGAGGTCCTGCGCGGAACACCGCGTGAGGCCGACCTGATGGTCATAGCCGGGACGGTTTTTAAGAAGATGGCCCCTTCCATCCTGCATCTGTACGAGCAGATGGCCGAGCCGCGCTGGGTTATCTCCATGGGAAGCTGCTCCAATTCGGGTGGGATGTACGATATCTACAGTGTTGTCCAGGGGGTGAACCAGATCCTGCCGGTGGATGTGTATGTGCCCGGTTGCCCGCCGCGGCCCGAGGCGTTCATGCAAGGGCTGATGCTGCTGCAGGAAAAGATCCGCACCCAGGAACGCCCGGCGCGGCCGGTGCTGCACCTCGCCGGCGGCAGCCAGGGGACCACGGCCCCTGTCCTGGTGGATGGCGAAACCAAGTCCCGCGATACCCGCGGTCCCGGCATGGGGGGGATCGAGATCCGCGGCACGTCCGTCAAGCATCCCCGTTTCTGGATGCCCCGTTCGGACGAGCAGTGGCGTCCGCCCGCCCCACGGCACGACTATCCGGATTTCGGGCTGCCGCAGGAAATCGGCAACCTGTTCGGTGAACTTGTCACGGTTGACGGGGCAGCCACCGACATGCTCACCCTATCCGCCCCGGCAGAACTGGTTCCCGAACTGATGCTGCATCTCAAAAACCGTTCCGGCACGTCATTCCGGCGTCTGGAGGACATTGCCGCCGTGGACGACTCCTGTCGTCGCCAACGCCCGGCTTACAAGGACTTCACCCTCAATTACCACCTGCTCTCCTTTGATACCCCCGGCTATGTGCGTATCAAGGCGGAACTGGGGGGAGACGCCCCGGAAGTCCCCAGCGTCACCTCCGTCTTTCCGGCAGCCGCCTGGTATGAACGTGAAGTCTACGACATGTTCGGCATCCGTTTCAGCGGCCATTCCGACTTGCGCCGTATCCTCATGCCCCACGACTGGGAGGGGCACCCCCTGCGCAAGGGACATCCCAACCGGGCCACCGAGATGCCTCCCTATACCACCGACGATGCCCGTCGCCACAAGGCCATGCCCGCTTCGGACTTCTTCGAGCGGGTCAGCGAGGGGGAGATGGTGCTGAACCTGGGGCCGCAACACCCCGGCACCCACGGCATCATCCGCTGCATCCTCAAGCTGGACGGCGAGGAGATCACCGATTGCGACTTCGACATCGGTTACCATCACCGCGGCGCCGAAAAGATGGCCGAACGTCAGCATTGGAACCAGTACATCCCCTACACCGACCGGATCGACTACCTGGCAGGGGTTCAGAACAACCTGGCCTACGTCAATTCCGTTGAACGGTTGTGCGGTATCACCGTGCCCGACCGGGCGATCTCGATTCGCGTCATGCTTTCAGAACTGTTCCGTATCGCCAGTCACCTGGTATGGCTGGGGACATTTGCCGCGGACGTGGGCGCCATGACCCCGGTCTTCTACACCTTCACTGACCGGGAGAAAATTTTCGATATCGTTGAGATGATCACCGGCGGCAGGATGCATCCCGCCTGGTTTCGTATCGGCGGTGTGGCCGAGGATCTGCCGGACGGGTGGCAGGGACTGGTGCGACATTTTCTGTCATGGATGCCGGGGCGGTTGCGGGAGTACGAGACGCTGATCAATGGCAACCCCATCTTCAGAAAGCGTCTTCAGGGTGTCGGTATGATCTCACGTCAGGATGCCATGGAATGGGGACTTTCCGGCCCCAACCTGCGTGCCTGCGGTATGGAGTGGGATCTCAGGAAAAAGATACCGTACGCCGGTTATGACCGTTTCCGGTTCGACGTGGCTGTTGCAGAAGGTGGTGATTGCTGGGCGCGCTACCTGGTGCGCGTGGAGGAGATCAGGCAGTCCCTGCGTATCGTGGAGCAGGCCATGGGCGAGATGCCGGGCGGCCGCTGGATTACGAACGATTATCGCTACTCCTTGCCGCAAAAGCCCGATACCCTCAAGGATATCGAATCCCTGATCCATCACTTCGTCAACAGCACCCGCGGCATGGCGCCGCCAAAGGGAGAGAACTACTCGGCCATCGAGGCGCCCAAGGGGGAGAACGGCTATTTTGTTGTCTCGGACGGATTGAATATCCCCTACCGGGTACGCATCAAGACCCCCAGTTTTCCCCATATCCAGGCATTGCCGGTTATGAGCAGGGGGTGGCTGGTGGCCGACTTTCTGGCAATTCTCGGTTCGGTGGATTTCGTGCTGGCGGATCTGGACAGGTAATTTCAGTTTCAGATTTCAAGTTGAAAGTTAAAGGTTGAAAAACCCGAAACTTGAAACATGCAACTTGAAACTGCCTACGTCTGGCTGGCCTCGAAAATCGCGGCAAAGGTTTCCTTGATCGCGTCGAACGCGGTCAGCACCTGCGGGTCAAAATGGCCCGGCATGGTGCGGCCATCCCCCTTGAGGATGATATCGCAGGCCGTGTCGTGATCGAGGGCCTGCTTGTAGACCCGATTGCTTCGCAGGGCATCGTATTGGTCGGCCAGTATGACGATGCGCCCTGCCATGGGGATGTCGGTCCCCTTGAGCCTGTAGGGGTAACCGCTGCCGTCCCACCGCTCGTGATGGGTGGCTGCGATGACTGCTCCCATCTGAAGCATGCCATGGGCCGAACCGCGCAGGATCTTCTCGCCGATAACGGTATGTTGCTGGATGACGGCAAACTCCTCGCTGGTCAGGGGGCCCGGCTTGAGTAGAATCGAGTCGGGGATGCCGATCTTGCCCACATCATGCATGGAGCTGGCCACCGAGATGTTTTCCACAAAATCGGACGACAGGCCGAGGTGGAGTGCGAGACGTTTCGTGTACATGCCGATACGCGAGATGTGCTGTCCGGTATCCTCGTCCCGCAACTCGGCCGCCGCCGTGAGGCGCTCGATAATCTCCCTGCTCATATTGGTCAGTTGCCCCAGAGCCTCGTTCAATTCCGCAGTGCGCCGCTCCACCGTCAGTTCCAGTTCCCGCTTGTAATTCTTCTCGATCCGCGTGAGGCGCTTGTAGTTGATCCCCTTTTCGACCGCGTGGATCAGGTAGGGTGGCCGATAGGGTTTGATGATGAAGTCGAAAGCCCCTTTTTGAATGGCCAGCACAGCCGTGTCCAGGTCGGCATAGGCGGTCATCAGCAGGACAGGGGTCTCATGGTCGAGGAAACGGATCTTTTCCAGGAGCTCGATACCGGTCATGCCGGGCATGTTGATGTCCGTCAGCACCAGGTCCACCGGTTCGGAGGCAAAGCGCCTGACCGCGTCATGGCCGTTGTCGAACGGGATAATGGTAAAGCCTGATTCCCGCAATAATATGGATACGCTGTCCAGCACGTAGCGATCGTCATCCACCACAAAGATGGTTCCCTGGTTTTCAGGCGACATCTTCAAGCACCTCCCTGATCTTCATCAGCAATTCCTTGGGCATGAACGGTTTGGAAATGAAATGCAGGTTCCGGTCGGTTTCCCCCATCCCCTCGATGGCCTCGGGATTGTAACCGCTGTAGAATAGCACCCGCGCATCCGGTGTCAGAGTCCTGATTTCCCGGTAGACCTCCATCCCCTTCATTCCGGGCATGATGGCGTCGAGGATCACCAGTTGTATCCTTTCCCGCTGTTCCCGGTAGATTTCAACGGCCCGGCAGCCGTCAGCCGCTTCAATGACCGAATACCCAAACTCCTCCAGCAGCTCCCTGGTAAGGACCCGGGTGGGCTCGTCATCCTCGGCCAAAAGAACAAGCTCGTTTCCCCTGCGAAAAGGCACCACCCCTTCCGAAAGGGCCGGCTGTTTGGACGTATCCGTCAGCGGCAGATAGATCTGGAAGGCAGCTCCTTTTCCCGGAGCGCTGTGGCAGGTGATGAAACCGCCATGTTTTTTGATGATGCCGTAGACGATGGAAAGCCCCAGCCCGGTGCCTTTGCCGGTTTCCTTGGTGGTATAGAACGGTTCGAAGATCCGTTTGACGGTCTCTTCATCCATGCCACAGCCGGTGTCGGAAACGGTTGTCAGAACGTAGCGCCCCTGTTCGCCGAACCCGTGGGAGGAAACAAAGAGTGTGTCGAGGTCGACCACCTCGGTTTTTATGACGATGGTGCCGCCGTCAGGCATGGAGTCGCGGGCATTGGTGGCCAGATTCATGAATACCTGTTCGATCTGGATGCTGTCGGCCATAACCGGCAGCTCCTGTTCGGCCAGCATGGTCTTGAGATGGATGTCCTCGCCGATCAGGCGCAGCAGGAGTTTTTGGACCCGCTCGATGATCTCGTTCAGATTGACCCTGCTGGGATCACTGGCCTGTTTACGACTGAAGGCCAGCAGCCCCTGGGTCAGACTTGCCCCCCGTTCGGCCGTGGCAAGGATGTGGTCGACCGTGTCCTTGAGCCGGTTTTCTGCGGGAATTTGCATCTGCATGATGGTGGCATAGCCGATGATGGCGGTCAGGATGTTATTGAAGTCATGGGCAATGCCGCCTGCTAGCTGGCCGACCGCTTCCATTTTCTGGGAGTGTTGCAACTGGCTCTCCAGTTTTTTACGTTCGGTGATGTCCTCTTTGATGGCAATGAAGTTGGTTATGATGCCGTGCTGGTCGCGGATCGGCGAAATCAAGGCCAACTCCCAGTAGTAGCTGCCGTCCTTCCTGCGATTGTGAAACTCGCCGCGCCAGTCCCTGCCCGCCAGGATGGTTTCCCACAGGGAGCGGTATTCGTCCGGATTAGTGAAGCCGGATTTGAGGATGCGGGGATTATTTCCCAACAGTTCTCCCAGATCGTAGCCGGACAGTTTGGTGAAATGGGGATTGGCGTATTCGATGGTTCCCTTCAGATCCGTGATGATGATGGAGAGCGGACTCTGCTCCACGGCATGGGAGAGCTTGCGCAGGTTCTCTTCGGCCTTTGTCCGTTCACCCAGCTCCTTTTGAAGCGCTTCATAAAGACGGGCGTTGTCGAGGGCCAGCGAGGCGAGTTCGGCAAATCTGCTGAGCAGGGCTATCTTTGTGTCATCAAACCGGTTGTGCTCATCGGTATAGGCAAGGCCGATGACGCCGACCACGTCACCTCCCGAGGTAAGTGGTACACCCATCATGGCGCGCAGGATATTGCGGGCAGGATCAGGCAGTCTTCCGGGCCAGGTGCGGTAATCGTCAACCCGGTACGGTTCGCCGCTCTCCCAGACCTTTCCGGCCATACCCATGTTCTTGGTCAGTGAATGGTGGTCAAAGGTGTCAAAAACACCGAGTTGCACCTGGGTGACCATTCTGGTGCCTTCCGGGTTGAGCAGGTAGACGTAGCCATGTTCGGTATCCATGAGCTTTGCGGCCCGGGTGACAATGTCCAGCAGCAGGCTGTGGAGCTCAAGGCGGCTGATGAGCCTCAGGGTCGTCTCGTGCAGCGCTAGCAGGTATTCGTTCTGGCGTTGCAGTGCCTTGTCGCTCGCCAGCCGGGCATGCTCGCTTTCCCTGAGCAGGCTTATGTCGCTGAAACTGCCGCGAATACCCCGGTATTCGTCTTGTTCGTCAAATACCGGCCGGCAGGCATGGGTGACCCAACTGGTCACGCCCTGCTTGGTGACAAGCGACAGTTCCAGCGGTTCGGTGCAATCGCAGGTATTGGCATGACGCAAATGTTCCAGCCATGTTTCCTGATAATCGGGATGAATCATGCGGTTGAGCAGGTCAGGGTCCTGATAGAATTCGTGGTCATGATAGCCGGTTATCTGTTCGCATCCGGGTGAGATGTAGTACAAGACCGCTCGATCCGGCGAGATCCAGAAGATGAGGTCCGAAGAGAATTCGACAATGGTCCGGTAGAGGATCTCGCGTTTCGACAGCTGTTCCTGATGGTTGTCAAGGCTGGTAATCAGCTTGTTGAAGGCGTTGCCGAGAGTTGCAATCTCTTCCAGTTCCGCCTGCCGGTAGAGCCGCTCGTTGCCGGTCTTGGAAGGGAGGTCCTCCACGTGCCGCGTAAAGTTGAGCAGCGGCTCGGTCATCCTTTTCATAAAATGCCGCACGACAAAAAAAGTCAGCAGGATAAACGGTATGATGCCGATGGAGAAGATATAATTGAGCCGGTAAATTTGCCGGTAGGCCTCGCTGAGGGGGTAGTTTGCCGCCAGTATCCAAGGACTGGATTTAAGGTGCTGAAATGAGGTCAGCATGGATATGCCGCGGGAGTTGACGGTTTCATCGGTTCCGTCAAAACCTTTCAGCGCCTTGTCGAAAAGCAGGTTGACGCCCGGTGGGGTATCCACCTTCATAATCCTGTCCAAATCCGGGTGCAGGATCAAGGTCCGGTTTACAGAACAGAGATACATGTAGCCGGCTTTGCCGATCTTGAGCGTCAATATCTTGCCAAGAAAATTTTTGCGGGTCAGGTCAACGCTGCCGCCCAGGACCGCGATCAGTTTCCCCTGGTTGTCGAATACCGGGGCAGTGAACATGATGGAAGGATGGTGGTGGCTCTGGGAAGAGACATACGGTTCGGAAATGAGCGGAGCCCTTGTTTCAAAGGTTGTCTTCAGGTAGTCGCGAAACGAAAAGTCGGTGCCGGTGCGGGATGTGCCGAGGGGCAACTCGCCAACCATACGGCCGGCGGCGTCAAACAGGAACATGCCGTTATCGAAGATAGAGCCGAATTCCAATTCGTCACGGAGAAATTCAACGGCCTTTTCCGGTTGTTTCATCATTGCCGGGTTCACCTTTCCGGCAAGGACCTTGAGCATGTCATGGGTGAACTGGAGCTTTTGGTCGATTTCATCGGCCAGCATGGAGACGGTCTGTTGTTGCTGAAACGAGATGGATTCCTTGAGGGAACGCTGAAAATAGGAATGAACCAGCAGGAGGATCAGGGCAATGGCCACGCAGGACGCTATGGGCAGGATGAGGGTTGTTTTTGTTTTCAGCGATGGTCTGATCATAGGGGAACGACCTTTGTCTCTGAATGCAAACGAGATAAAATACTACCACGGCTGAAATTTTCATTAAAGACAAATCTGATGATATGTCGGATGCTTCTCTGGCCGAATGGTCGTCCCGGTTCAATTTCCCGTGTACTTCGTTGATTCGATAGGCTAATATGGGCAGACTTTTTCTGATCCGATAAAAACAAGGATAGTGCGATAGCCAAATCATTTCTGCCTGGAACGCGGAGATGATTTGTAACTTACAAAGGTGGAGTACCATGGACAAGCTTATTATCAAGGGGGGGAAGCGGCTCAAGGGGGATGTGACGGTCAGCGGCTCCAAGAATGCCGCCCTGCCGATCTTCGTTTCCACGATACTGACGTCGGGCATGAACGAGATCGGTAATGTCCCTTTTTTGCGTGACATCAACACCACCATCAAGGTACTGGAATCCCTCGGTGCCCGGGTTGAGGGGAACGGTCACGTGGTCAGGATCGACTCCAGCGGCATCAACAGCCATGAGGCCACCTATGATCTGGTCAAGACCATGCGCGCCTCCGTGCTGGTCCTTGGGCCGCTTCTGGCCCGTTTCGGTAAGGCCCGCGTCTCGCTCCCCGGCGGGTGCGCCATTGGCGCCCGCCCCATCAATCTGCATCTCAAGGGGCTCCAGGCGCTCGGCGCCGAGATCACGCTGGAACATGGCTATGTTGAGGCCAGGGCCAGGCGGCTCAAAGGGGCGCGGATCAACTTCGACATCTCCACCGTGGGTGGTACCGAGCACCTTATGATGGCGGCTGCCACGGCCAAGGGTGAGACGGTGCTGGAGAACGCTGCCCGTGAGCCTGAGATACTTGATCTGGCCCAGATTCTCATCCGGATGGGGGCACGCATCGAGGGCGCAGGCACCGACACCATCAGGATCCAGGGTGTTTCCGAGTTGACTCCCGCCAGTTATGAGGTCATGCCTGACCGCATCGAGGCAGGCACGTTCATGATTGCAGCGGCCATTACCGGGGGTGATATCCGGATTCACGGCATGAAGCCGGAGCACCTGGATGCGCTGGTGTTCAAGCTTCAGGATGCCGGGGTCGAAATAACCAGCCGCGATAACGTGGTGCGGGTCAAGGGACCCAAAAAACTGCGGGGCGTCAATATCAAGACTCGCCCCTATCCCGGTTTTCCGACAGACATGCAGGCCCAGTTCATGGCCTTGATGTGCCTGTCCGAAGGGGCCAGTGTTATCTCGGAGAACATTTTCGAGAACCGCTTCATGCATGTCTCGGAGCTGCTGCGCTTTGGGGCGGATATCACCGTCGAGGGCAATACCGCCACCGTCAAGGGGTGCAAGAAGCTTTCCGGTGCCCCGGTCATGGCCACCGACCTGCGAGCCTCCGCATCCCTGATCCTGGCAGGTCTGGCGGCGGACAACGTCACCGAGATCTCCCGCATCTACCATCTGGACCGGGGATATGAGTCCATCGAGAAGAAGCTGGCAGGTTTGGGCGCGGACATACAGAGAGTCAAAGAATAATTCCAATGCATTTTTGACAGGGATTAACGGGATAAACAGGATAAAAGCTGCAAGGCTTTTTTTGATTTGGTTTATCCCCTTTATCCTGTTTATCCCAGTTTAATAAAAGGTTTTTGAATGAACGATTACATCACCATTGCCATACCAAAAGGCCGTATCCTGGAGGAATCCGTCGAGCTGTTCGGCAAGATCGGCATCGACTGCCGGGAGCTGCTCGGCGATTCGCGCAAGCTGATCTTTGAAAACAGCGAGCAAAAGATCCGCTACATGATCGTGCGCGCTACGGATGTCCCCACCTATGTGGAGTACGGCAGCGCGGACCTTGGTATTGTGGGCAAGGACACCCTGATGGAGCAGGGAAAGGATCTCTACGAGCCGCTGGACCTGAAATTCGGCTATTGCCGCATGATGGTTGCGGAGCCGGCCAATCTGGCCAAGAACGATGACCCGAGCGGCTGGTCGCACATCCGCATCGCTACCAAGTATCCCCATGTGGCGGAGAGCTACTTCGCATCCAAGGGGATCCAGGTGGAGATCATCAAGCTGTACGGCTCCATCGAACTGGCGCCGCTGGTGGGGCTGTCCGAGCGCATCGTCGATCTGGTGTCAACCGGTGAAACCTTGAAACAGAACGGCCTGGTGGAGGTAGAAAACATTGCCGAGATCACCACGCGGCTGATCGTGAACCGGGCCAGCATGAAAACCAAATATCAGCGTATAACCGAGATCATCCGCGGGCTTGAGCGGGTTCTGTAGCTTCTTAACCCGTAGCTGTTGAATACTGTTGGGAGTTTCTGAATGTATTTTCTTGATATCCACGATACTGATTTTGACGCCCGATTCGCAGCCATACTCTCCCGCGGCGAGGAGACCGGTCGCGAGGTGGAGCAGACGGTGCTCGGCATCATCGGTGATGTGCGCCAGCGGGGCGATGCCGCCGTACTGGAACTGACCCGCCGTTTCGACCGTTTGGAGGCATCCTCCATGGCCGAATTGGAAGTGGGTAAAGCCGAGATCGAGGCCGCTTTCGGCCGGGTTGCGGCCGAGGATGTGGCGGCCCTCAAGCTGGCGTGCGAGCGGGTGGCCCGCTTCCACGAGAAGCAGAAACAGCAGACCTGGTTGTCGACCGAGGAGCCGGACGTCATGCTGGGGCAGAAGGTGACGCCCCTGGCGCGGGTCGGTATCTATGTTCCCGGCGGCAAGGCCAGCTATCCCTCAAGCGTGATCATGAACGCCGTGCCAGCCAGGGTGGCGGGAGTTGGTGAGATCATCATGGTAGCCCCCACGCCCGGCGGCGAGATCAATCCCCATGTGGTGGTTGCGGCCAGGCTATCCGGCGTGGACCGTATCTTCCGCATCGGCGGCGCCCAGGCCGTGGCAGCCCTGGCCTATGGCACGCAGACCATTCCCCAGGTGGACAAGATCACCGGGCCGGGCAATATCTACGTTGCCACGGCCAAGAAACTGGTCTTCGGACAGGTGGGGATCGACATGATCGCCGGGCCGAGCGAGATCCTGGTCATCAACGACGGCAGCGGCAATGCGGCGCATATCGCGGCTGACCTGCTCTCCCAGGCCGAGCACGACGAATTGGCGTCATCGATCCTGATCACTACCGACCGTTCATTTGGTGAACAAGTGGCGGCCGAGGTGGAGCGGCAGTTGGCTGCGCTCTCCCGAGAGGCCATTGCCCGCGCATCCTGGGAGAACTACGGCGCCATCATCATCGCCGGGACCCTGGACGAGGCGATCACCTTCTCCAACCGCATCGCCCCGGAGCACCTGGAGCTTGCCGTGGCCGATCCGTTCGCCATCCTGTCCCGCATCACCAACGCGGGCGCCATCTTCATGGGGCACTGGACCCCCGAGGCTGCCGGCGACTACCTGGCCGGCCCGAACCATACCCTGCCCACCGGCGGCACGGCCCGCTTTTTCTCGCCCCTGTCCGTGGACGATTTTGTCAAGAAGTCCTCAATTGTCTGCTTCTCCGAGGCGGGGCTGCGGCGGCTGGGGAGCGACATCGTGCGGATTGCGGGGCTGGAAGGGCTGGAGGCGCATGGTAGGTCGGTGAGCATACGACTTCAAAATATAGATTAAATTTAACAGGGAAGAACTGGATAAACGGGATAACTTCTTAACCAAAAGCCGGAATTGACGAGAAAAGGCATATATATCCCGTCCATCCTGTGCATCCCTGTAAATGAAAAAGGTTTGTTATTTATGACCATACTTCGTCCCACTATTGCTGCCATGCAAGGCTATGTCCCCGGTTTTCAGCCGGCAGACATCGGCTCGTGGCTCAAGCTTAACTCCAACGAGAACCCTTATCCGCCGTCGCCCAAGGTGCGGGAGGCCATTCTGGCTGAACTCGGCGCGGACGGCGCCAGCCTGCGGACCTATCCCAGTGCCTCAAGCCAGGCGTTGCGCGAGGCTGCCGGCAAACTGTACGGTTTTGATCCCGCCTGGATCATCATGGCCAACGGTTCGGACGAGGTGCTCAACAACCTGATCCGGGCCTGTGCCGGCGAAGGGGAGGAAATCGGTTACGTCCACCCCTCATACTCCTACTACGCCACTTTGGCCGAGGTTCAGGGGGTGCGGGTGCGTACCTTCGGTCTGACGGACGAGTTCCGTATTGCCGGATTCCCGGAACGCTACGAGGGAAAGCTGTTTTTTCTGACCACCCCGAATGCCCCGCTCGGCCCGGCCTTTCCGCTGTCGTACATCGAAGAGTTGGCAGTACGGTGCGCCGGTCTGCTGGTGGTGGACGAGGCATACGCCGACTTTTCCGATGCGAATGCCCTGGAACTCGTGAAGCGGCAACCGAATGTGGTGGTGACCCGCACCCTCTCCAAGAGCTATTCCCTGGCAGGGATGCGGCTCGGTCTGGCTGTTGCCCGGCCGGAGATCATCGCGGCCCTGGACAAGATCCGCGACCACTACAATCTGGATCGCCTGGCCCAGGCCGCCTGTCTTGCCGCGCTTGAGGATCAGGCATATTTCGGGGAGTGTTGTGCCAGGATTCGTGAAACAAGGGAGTGGTTCTCGGGGGAGTTGCGGGCAATCGGCTACGACGTCATCCCCTCCCAGGGAAACTACGTCTTTGCATCCCCGCCCGACCGTGCCGGCAAAAGGGTCTATGACGGCCTGTACGCCCGCAAGATCCTGGTGCGCCACTTTTCCGACCCGTTGCTGGCCCACGGCCTGCGGATTACCATCGGGGCACGCGAGGAGATGGAGCGTACGCTGGCGGCCATGAAGGATATTGGGTAATAAAAGGAGGCGTCATGTCACGGACTGCAACGATTGAACGGATCACCAAGGAAACCAGGATAAAGCTGTCGCTGGATGTGGATGGCACGGGCCAGGCCACGATCTGCACGTCGGTGCCGTTTCTCGATCACATGCTCAACCTGTTCGCTCGCCACGGTCTCTTTAACCTGGAGGTGGAGGCCAGCGGCGACATCGATATCGATTTTCACCATACGGTGGAGGATATCGGCATCGTGCTGGGAGATGCCTTCAAACAGGCGCTGGGTGAGAAGAAGGGTATCCGGCGCTACGGTCAGGCAACGGTTCCCATGGACGAAACCATTGCCGCCGTAGCGGTTGACATCTCCGGCAGGCCGTATCTGGTCTACAATGTCAACCTGCCCAAGGTGAAGATCGGCGAGTTTGACGTGGAACTGGCGCGGGAGTTCTTCCAGGCCTTTGTCAACCATTGCGGCCTGAACCTGCACATCAACGTGATGTACGGTTGCAACGTGCATCACATCATCGAGGCCTGCTTCAAGGCCTTTGCTCGCGCCATGGATGTGGCCACCCAGGTGGACCCGCGGGTGCAGGGGGTCCTGTCCACCAAAGGGGTGTTGTAGCTGTAGGGATCATGTCCGAATGGAAACAGAACGGGGCGCCCCGATGGGAGCGCCCCGTTTTTTATTCCTCTGTCAGGTTGTTCAGGTGGTGAACATGTCTGCTACGGACAATTCCCCACCCTCTTTCCCTTCACCTTCATGGTCATCTGTCTCCCCTTGGCCGCATCGGACTGCATCTTCATGACGGAATCGTAGGAATCCCCTGAAAACACGGTCTCACCGCTGAACGTACCGGCGCTCTTGCCGGTGCATTTCATCTTCCAGTTCACCTTGTTGCCTGAAGCCTTGAAATCGGTCATGGTACAGTCCTTATCCCGGCTGATCACCTTCTTCTGGTCCTTGACCTCTTCCTTGGTGTAGCAGTGCTTGACCGTTGTCGGTGGAACCTGCATCGGCATGCCCGGCATCTCCATGCTGGAGGTGATCTCCCACATCCCCTCGCGGATACCACCGGCGGCCAGGACCACGGTTGGCAGGGAAACCAGAGCAAGTACGGCAAGAGTGGTTTTCATCTTCATCGTTACGCCCCCTTGTAGTTTGTAATCAACCTGATCGGTTTGGTGTGCATGAACAACAAAGCCTCACTTGATGGTCCGTAACAACTCCTTGGCCTTTTTTGCCTCTTCGGACTTGGGGAATCCCTCAACCAGTTTCCTGAGGACGAATTTTGCACTCTTGTTGTCCTTGATGGTCTTGAACGCCAGCGACTGTTTCAACATGGCGGCCGGGACCTTCTCCTTCTTGGGGTAGTTCTTGATCACTTCTTGAAAAGCCAGAATGGCCTGTTCATAGTTTTTCTCGCTGTAATAGGTTTCGCCGATCCAGTAATGGGCATTGGCTACCAGGTCGCTTTCGGGAAAATGCTCAATAAATTTCTGGAAAAGGTCCCGCGCGGCAGGCATGTCGCCCGCCTTGAAGACTTCCAGAGCCTTCATGTAGGCGGCATCCGGTGCGGGAACAGTGTCTTTTTGTGCTGGCTGATCTCCGACCTTTTTGTTCAGGTCGTCGAGCGCCGCCTGCAGTTTGACAACACGATCTTCAAGGGCAAGGATACGTTTATCCGCATCATCACGGTAGCGCTTTAACTCTTCGGAAGGTTTCTTTACAGAAAGGGAAAGATCGTCAATCCTGCCGCTCAATGCCTGCATCTCAGTCCTGACGCTGTCGATAGATGCCTGGATATCGGCCGAGAGTTTACGGACAGCGGAAACATCGGTCTTGAAGCTCTTTTCGAAGGCGCCGATGCGTTCCGTTGATTGCTCGCGGGTCCCACCCAGATCCCTCTCCACGGAGAAAAGGCGGGTCTTGATTGCGTCAACGTCGGTGCGCACCATATCGAGCGATCCCTGGCTGGCGCACCCGGTGATGGCCAGAAAGAGCGGCAGTGCGGCGAAACGGGTCAGATTCTTCATGGGGTCTCCTGCCTGTGCGGAAATGATGTGTCTTTATAGCACGGAGATGCCGTGTTTTCAATATAATGCACAAGAGGTTTCGATTTGTTGTTGGCAAGCAAAGCCGGAGGGGCGGACGTTCGGGCCAAAGGGCATGTGGTAAACAAAACAGTTGACAAATCAGGCTGTTTACAGTAACAATTTTTCGTTTTTGCGCCCGGTATCAGAGCCATGAAGGGCTACAAATATACTCAGGAGGATTTGAAGCATGGAACAGTACGCAGTTGTTTTTGCCTTGGTCTGCGCGGCCGCTGCCGTGGTATACGGCCTGGTGTCGGCCCAGTGGATTCTGGGGCTGCCCCAGGGTAACGAGCGGATGAAGCAGATCGCCGCCGCCATCCAGGAGGGCGCTGGCGCCTACATGAAGCGCCAGTACACCATCATCGCCATGGTTGGCGTGATCATGTTCATCGCACTGTTTGTGAGTCTTGGACCCAAAACAGCCATCGGCTTCGCCATCGGCGCCATCTTCTCGGGCCTGACCGGTTTCATCGGCATGTTCGTCTCGGTCCGGGCCAACGTACGCACCACGGAGGCGGCAAAAAGCGGCATAGAGAAAGCGCTCAACGTCGCCTTCAAGGGGGGCGCCATCACGGGCCTGCTGGTGGTAGGTCTTGGTCTGTTGGGCGTTGCCGGTTACTACCTTATCCTGACAAAGCTTATGCCCGGCGCACCGGTCAACGAAATAGTCAACCAGTTGGTCGGCCTCGGTTTCGGCGGCTCGCTGATCTCCATCTTTGCCCGTCTGGGCGGTGGCATCTTCACCAAGGGCGCTGATGTGGGTGCCGACCTGGTGGGCAAGGTGGAGGCCGGCATCCCCGAGGACGACCCCCGCAATCCGGCTGTCATTGCCGATAACGTGGGCGATAACGTGGGCGACTGCGCCGGTATGGCCGCCGACCTGTTCGAGACCTACGCCGTAACCCTGATCGCCGCCATGCTGCTGGGCGCAATCACCTTCAGGAACACTCCCGGCTCGGTCAGTTATCCGTTGATACTGGGCGGCATCTCCATCATCACCTCCATCATCGGCACCTTCTTCGTCAAACTTGGCGGCAGTAAAAAGATCATGACCGCCCTCTACAAAGGGTTGATCGTCTCGGGCGTCCTCGCCTGCATCGCCTTTTACTTTGTCACCAGCCAGATGTTCCCGGACGGTCTTACCAACGCGGCGGGCCAGAACTTCAGTGCCATGAGCATCTTCATTTCGGCCATTGTCGGCCTGGTCGTGACCGGCGCCATCTTCTGGATCACCGAGTACTACACCGCCACCGAATACGGCCCGGTCCAGCATATCGCCCAGGCCTCCACCACCGGCCACGGCACCAACATCATCGCCGGTCTCGGCGTCTCCATGAAAGCCACTGCTCTGCCGGTGATCGTCATCGCTGCCGGCATCATTGTTGCCTACAAGTGCGGTGGGGTGTATGGCATTGCCATTGCCGCCGTATCCATGCTCTCCCTGACCGGCATCGTCGTGGCCATGGACGCCTACGGCCCGATCACCGACAACGCCGGCGGCATTGCCGAGATGGCAGAGCTGGACGATTCGGTCCGCGCCGTGACCGATCCGCTGGACGCGGTCGGCAATACCACCAAGGCCGTTACCAAGGGATATGCCATCGGTTCCGCCGGTCTGGCCGCCGTGATCCTGTTCACCTCCTACGTGGATGAGTTGAATCATGCGCTGCAACTGGCAGGCAAGGAGCTCATCAAGTTCGACCTGTCCGACCCGTATATCATCGTTGGCCTTTTCATCGGCGGCATGCTCCCCTATTATTTTGCCGCCCAGTGTATGGAAGCGGTCGGCAAGGCAGGTGGCGCCGTTGTTGTTGAGGTCCGCCGCCAGTTCCGCGAAATCAAGGGCATCATGGAAGGGACAGGCAAGCCGGACTATGCCGCCTGCGTGGACATCGTCACCAAAACCGCTCTCAAGGAAATGGTCATCCCCGGCCTGATCCCGATCCTTGCACCGGTTGTCGTCGGCTTCACCCTTGGACCCAAGGCCCTGGGGGGTGTGATCGTCGGCACCATCGTCACCGGTATCTTCGTGGCCATATCCATGACCACCGGCGGCGGTGCCTGGGACAACGCCAAGAAGTACATAGAAGACGGCCACCACGGCGGCAAGGGCGGTGATGCCCATAAGGCTGCCGTTACCGGCGACACCGTCGGCGACCCCTACAAGGACACTGCCGGCCCTGCTATCAACCCGATGATCAAGATCATCAACATCGTGTCGTTGATGCTTGTGCCGCTGCTGGCAAGATTCATGTAACTGCCAGGACCACACGTACAAAAAAGGCGGCTTGGGAATCTTTCCCAAGCCGCCTTTTTTGTACCGTAAGAGAAAATAATAAACCGAATTCCTATTTCTTCTGCTTCAGCGGATTCTGCTTCCAGTAGATCCCCAGCACCTCGCGTTCCTTGGCGTTCAGCGAGGCCCCCTTCTTCTCCATCTCCTGCTGGATCTTGGCCATGTCCTTGTTGGTTGAGAGCGCCATGTCGATGCGCTTTTCGGTATGGCAGCGGGTGCATTTCTGCGTGATGATGCCGTGGGCGGCTTTGAAATCGCCCCCCTGCACGCTGCCGAGGTTGCCGCCGGACTGCTCCTGCGCCTGAACTGGTGCGGCATAGAGGGCAACCGCCGCTACTGCAACGATGATGTTTCTCGTCATGATAAATCCTCCTGAAATAAAAAGCCTGTCGCCACTATAGCAGACAGGCTTTAAAAATTACAATTCCGACGTGCCGCTATTCCCTGACGTAGATATCCTGATCCGTCTCGTGCACCATGGTCATGATGTGGGCGTACTCCGATTCGATCAGGTCATAGTGCCCCTGGGTCTCCTTGACCACGCGCTCGAAGATGGCCCTGACCCCCGGATCGACAACGTCGTTAGCGAACCGGGTATACTGGCCGATACAGGTCTTTTCTTCAATCAACGCAAGTTCCATTGCCTTTTGCTCGATCATGTCCTCGTTGAGGGCCTTTACCAGCTTGACATAGGTCGGATTCTTTTCATCCACCGGCGAAGCGAGGTATGACGCGAAATCACCGAATTCATTCCCCTTGTAATGGTCGAAGAATGCCTTTAAATGAGCGGCCTCTTCAGTGGCCAGCAGTTCGAGCACCTTTTTGGCCCGCTCGTTTGTGGCGACCGAAGCGGCCTTGCGGTAGAAATCCATGCTGTCCTTCTCGGCCTTGATGGCCAGCTTCAGGGCTTCCTGAACCGTATATTCCTTACCCATGGCATCCTCCTGTGCTTGATGTGATGTCATCATGTGGAAAGTATAGCGGCTGTTCGGGATTCTTCAACCGAGGGACAAAAAAACACTACACTTCTGCCACAGTGACACAGCCAAAAGTAGGCGCTTCCAAGCGAGACTCAGAAAAAGGCTAGAGCCGATACATGGAGAATCTATTGAATCTCCGTGATCCTCTGTGACAGGTTGGGATCATTTCGCATGAGGTCCCTGGTTGCCGGCCAGCAGCGCGTTCACCACGACACCGGCCATGGTCAGGCCGAAGATGGAGGGGATGTAGGAGATGGAGCCCAGGATCACCCGGCGGTTGTCGCAGCGGAATACCTGGTCATCCCGGTTGGGGCAGATGCACTCCGTGCCGCAGAAGGCGGCCTGCGGATTGAGTTCGCGGTGCCCCTCGGTGGAATAGACCACGCTGACACCGCTTTCGATGCCCGCCTTCCTGAGCAGTTTGCGCACGCTGCGTGCCATGCGGCAGTTGCGTGTTGCGGAGATATCGGCAACGTGGATCTTGGTGGGGTCGAGCTTGTTGGCCGCCCCCATGCTGGAGATGACCGGGATGCCTTGGTTGCGGCAGAAGGTTATCAGGGCGATCTTGGCGGTGAAATGGTCAATGGCGTCCAGAACGTAGTCCGGCCGTGGCGAGAGTAGTTTAGCGGCATTTTCGGCGGAGAAGAATGCCTTTACGGCCACGACCTCGGCCTCGGGATTGATATCGGCCAATCGCTTCGCCATGACCTCGACCTTGGGCCGGCCGACGGTGCTGGTAAGGGCATGGAGCTGGCGATTGACGTTGGTCAGGCAGATGTCGTCGAAATCCACCAGGGTAATATGACCAACCCCGGCCCGGCCCAGTGCTTCGGCTGCATAGCTTCCCACCCCGCCGATGCCGCAGATCATGACCCGTTTGCCGGCCAGGGTTTCGAGCCCGTCACTGCCGATGAGGAGTTCTGTTCGGGAAAGCCGGTGCAGGGTCATGCGCGTGTCTCCTGAGGGGTGATGTGAATCATGCCAGCAGTTCCCGTGCAAGCCGGGCCACATCCTCCTCGGCGATGTGGCTGACCGAGATGTCGCTGGTTTGGGGCTTGCGCAGGTTGACCCGCGACGATGTCGTGATGACCCGGTTGCGTTCCGTGGGACAGATGCAGACCGGTGTGGCCCCGAAAAGGGTGATGGAGGGGACTCCGCAGGCCCAGGCGACGTGCGTTGGTCCGGAATCGCCGCCGACGACCAGGTCGGCGGCGCCGACGGCAGCCTTGAGCTGGTTGAGCGTCAACGACGGCAAGACCTGTACGTTGGGGGACAATTCGGCGATTCGGGCCGCGGTCTCCTGCTCCTGCCGGTTTCCGTGGCAGACCAGGATGTTTTCGCCCAGCAGGTTTGCCAGCCGGGCAAACCGCTCAGGGGGATAGTTTTTGTAGGCGGCGCTGGTACCCGGTACGAACAGGATGTTGCGCCGTTCCCTCGAGAAAAAGCCATCCGTTATGGCGCCGTCTTCTGTGCCCCAGAACAGAAAGGGGCAGGGAGGGGTGAGGTCCGCCGCCTCGAAATCCAGCCCCAGGGCGCGAGTCGCCAGAGCAGCGTAGCGACAGACTGCCGGCTGATCCAGGGCAACCGGTATCGTATGGTTGTAAAACAGTCCCGCCAGCCCCTCTTTTCGCGTGTCCCGAGAAAAGCCGTATTTCCTGCCACCCAGAATGGCGGCAATTACCGCCGATTTTATCATGCCGTGCAGGTCGATGATGACATCGAAGCTGCCGAAAGAGACCAGGCGTCGGTACTCGGCGGACAGTTCAGGCAGCAGGGGCTTCTTGTGTTTCAATGTCTTCAGGTCGATTCTGATGACCTGCTGGATGTCGGGCTGATGATCAAGAATATCGGCAAAGCGTCTGTCGGCAACCCAGGTGATGTGACAGTCGGGCCGGGCGCGGCGGATGATCTGCAACGAGGCCATGGCCAGGATGATGTCGCCCAGCGAGGTAAGCCTGACAAGCGCAATCTTCATTTTTGTCGTTGTGCCCGGTACAGTTCGGGATTGAGAGATGGGTCGTTGTACATCTTGAACTGTTTATACAGTTTCATGCGCTTGTTTCCGGCCCGGTAATCGTCCAGCAGAATCTCCAGCGCGCCGTACAGGTCATGGCGTTGCAGTTTCAGTACTGCCAGGCGGTGAAGTGACCGCTGGCGGTGTTCGGCGTCGATGTCGTCGCGGCGGCTGTCCTCGTCCATATGGTATATCTTGAGCGACATGATGGAAATACGGTCAACGATGCTGCCGGGGGTCTCGGAATTGATCGCCTCCGTGGCCGGCTCGGAGATGGTATGCGTGAGTTCCGCCAGGATCGCTTCGTCCAGTTTTTCGATCAGGTCGTTGCGCTGCTGGTTCAGTTTGTCGATGGCGCGCTTGACCGTTGCAATGGCACTGTCCTCCACGTCGGTGCGCCGGGCCTTGTCTTCTTCATGCCACAGCAGGTAGTTGCGCCAGGCAAGTTCAAGGGCAATGGGATTGACAGCCAGATCCAGGCTGTCATAGGTTTCGGGATCTGTGTGCCAGAATGCCAGGTAGCGGTCAAAGGCATCCTCAAGCGAGGCAAGGTTTAAAGTGGTCAACATGCTACATCCTTTCACGTGTTCACGTCGGGAATTATTCGATGAGATCTGTTACGGCATCAAACAGGGCATCCACGGAGATGCTGGTACGACATTCGTTGTCCCTTGTGCAGGCGGTCCGGCCACAGCCGGCACATTCCAAGGGAGCTTGAATCGAACGGTGCTGCTTTCCCTGGGGCGCATAGGCGGCCGCGCTGGTGGCGCGGTAGTAGGAGAGCGTTGGTGTGCCGACCGCCGCTGCCAGGTACACCGGGCCGGTATCCCCGCCGATAACCAGGTCAACCCGCCTGATAACCGGTACAAGTTCCCTGATGCGCAGCCAGGGAAGCAGCCGCACCGATTGCCCCACCTCATTGACGATCCGTTCCGCCAAGGCTTTCTCATCTGGACTGCCCCAATTTATCAGCATGGTCGAACCCGGATACCGGGTATCGATTCTTCGGGCAAGTTCACACCATCCTTCAGGGTACCACAACTTGGTGTCCCAAGTCGTTCCCACCTGGAGCAAGAACACCAGGCCATCGGGCAACCCCGCCATATAGTGGTCAGCAGCCGCTTCATCCTCGGGAGCGGAATAGATGTCGCTTGCTATGTTCATATCCCGGTAGTCCCGGCCGAACGGGACGCTGACCACGCGCAGATAGCGGTCGGTCACGTTCCGGTCGCAGGCACGGAACGGGACGCGGCGGGTGGTGAACAGTCGGTTCACCTTTTCCTGCAGAACTTCGGTGCTGAAACCGATCCGTTCTTCGGCACCACTGAGCCAGGCAATAAGTCCGCTTTTCAGGTTGCCCTGAATGTCGAATACCAGGTCGTAGGAACGTTCATGCATAGACGTCCGCAGCGCCTTCAGGTCGGCGCGGGTCTCCGGTGCAAACGGGGCCTTGCGCCATTTCTTGGTCCTTACGGGAATGATCCGCGCAAGGGCGGGATTATGTTCCAGAACCGGAAGGAACGCCTCCTCCACGGCCCAGTCGATCTCGATGCCGGGAGATGCCTGGCGCAGGTAGTCGATGACCGGCAGGGCATGAATCACATCGCCCAGGGAGGATGTTTTGATGATCAGGACACGCATGTGGTGCCACGTTGTTTTGTTGCTTGGCGGTATACGTACTGGGATGCGACAGTACGTTGGATGTTTCGGGTTGCTAAGTTTTTGGCCGTTCCGTAGAAAATCATTTTTGACCTATCAGGGTTCTAATATGTTTCTTCATGTTACGTTTGAATCTATAAAATTGTGACAACTCTTTGAGTTCAAATAAAGAATTATTCGGCTTAATAATTAGATAACCTTCGTCTTTATAATCTTTCAGAATTGTCCTGTCGCTGAAGAGAGAGTTGACAAAATGTAAGCTCCTCATTTCGGCAGGTATATTGGCAAAGTCATTTGAGATATTTCCGTTTGCATATGGTCCGTCTTCGTACAGTTTTAAGTCGTCAATGATTATAATATCTTTTGATTTTGGGCGCAATTTGCTGATTAGTTCTAGTTCATTTATCAGCGGGAGTGTCTTTTCGCTAGGAATGTTATGCGAGTAGCCTTCGAATTCACTAGAAACCTCGCCTGGAAAGTGTGCGTCAAGAAAAAACAACACGTTATCATCTTTATCAAGGGTGGGCAGAACTTTTGAGAGGGCAGTAATCGAATCACTGTTAAGTATCTCAATGCTCTGAATGTTTCTAAAAATATTTTGTGCCCTTATAGCTGTTGGATTGTGAATTTCGGTACTGTATAGCCGGGTGAAATTTCCGTTCTCAAAAGCGTGTCCAAGAGATAAACCCAAGCCTGTGCCAGTTTCAAAAAAAATGTTACATCCCGAGTTTTTCAAGCGGTATTTTCTAAGAGTTCCCATAGGTCCTATCTCCTAACTGTAGGTAATGGCGGGCTAATGCAACCGCAAATGCAAATACGTTCTTTCAACCTGATTTCCGACGGCACATCTAAGCAGAGGAGGTTGTATAGTCGTTCCCGTTGCACTGTCACATGTATCAGAACATCCATTTGTGTTGAGTTATCGACTATAAGAGGCCCCTCGACTCCAGGGCCGCTTTCACGGTGTTAAAAAATGTATCCACGGATATTTTACTGAAGCAACAGGTGTCCTTGAACATTCCCCACCGCTTTTTCCATACGCACCTGACATGTAACATATCTCCACAATGTCTGGCAATGGCGCCGGATTTGGTGGAACGCAGACAAAAATAGTGTCCGCAGAATTCGCTTTGTGGAGGCCGAAGCGATATGTGTTTTTCATTTTCGTTGAGAATGAACGGATTAGCGTATTCCGTTTGTGCTATCCAACTCTCGGGCCATACGCTTGGAAGCAACACGGTTTGCGTTCCGACCAATGCGGCCGCATGGGCAAGCCCTGAATCAAATCCCACAAAAATATCCGCCTTGCGGAAGAGAGCCGCTGCTTCTCTAAAGGTGAGCGGTCGGTCGCAACCCGGAAGCGTATAAGTTGGGCCGCATATTACCAGGCTGCCAATCTGAGAAAGTCTCTCCCATAGTTCATCAACCTTTTCCTTTGGCCACTTACGTGACATATCTTCCTGAGTGGCGATGATTGGGCGCTTGAAGTGTTGAATCACCTTGTCCGCGAGTTCGTCGTCTTCACGTGTTGTTACAAGACTCAGTTTATGCTGGCGAAAAGGTATCCCGGCATGGGTGAATATGGTGCGGAGGTTTCCCTCAGGATATACCCGCTCATCTATGATGTAGGCCAAGTCATATTCATCTTTGCGAGTATAGTAATCCTGCTTTTCACCATACAGGAAACGGGCATACAGCCCGAGCGGTTCGATAATATCTTGGGCTACCTGCATTCGAGGGCGCAACATCAAGTCTATTGAGGCATGAGGATATCGTTGTTTCAATTCGCGAGTAAAATTTTGCCCGACAACTAAAATATCGCCACGATAACCGAAATGATACAGAAGTATGTTCATGGTGTTTTCCTTAATCTCTCCAGAATGACGTTAAAAACCTCTTCCACACTCAACTCGTCCAAGCATTCCACCCTGTTGCGCGAACTGATTCGACAGATCTCCTTGTTGCAGGGCACGCATTCCCAATCTTTCTGAATAACCGTCACATTGGATACGGTTTGAATTCCCTTGTTCGCGGCGAAAGGTGATTTTTCCCGGACGTCATTTGGCCAGGGCGCCCAATACTGCGTCCAACTGGAACCATACAGGGCAAATACGGGGACGCCAATGGCGCCTGCCATGTGTGTGACAGCCGTGTCAACGCCAATGAAGGCCTTGCTTGCGCCGATGCAGGCCGCAAGTTGGGTGAGGCTGCCGGCGCTCCGCATCACCTGAGTTGTGGCGGGCGCGGAAGCAAGTATCTCCTTGAGATAGTTTTGATCCTCCGCCACAGGTGTCGTGGTAAACACTACCGTATAGCCCAGCCGTTCCCGTATCATTCCGGCCAATTGTCCCCAATGCTGTACCGGCCAGTACTTGTAGCTTCCCTTGCTATACGGGTGAAGAAGTACATAATCGGAAGCGGGGATCAACGTCTTTACCAACGCTATCTCATCAGGCCCGTAGTTCACAACCATGCGGGGCAAGGGGACAATATCCAATGGCGACAGGAGCATGAGGAGGTTCCAGACAACATGTACCCCATCATCATAGTTGACCGTTGCGTTAAGCGCATAGCCCTTCCACCACTCCTTCCCCGAATCTCGGGTAAAGCCAACTGAGTACTTACCGGCAATGGCCGCGGCTATGCAGGCCCGGTCTGAAATATTTGCAGCAATGGCCACATCGTAGCTCCGAAACAGAGACGCGAGGTGCTTCAGGTTCTTTTGGTCCCGCGGAAGCGTTATGACGTTGCTGATGTTCGGATTGTTCGCCAGGACGCCCTCGGTACCTTCAAAGATCAGGTAGTCGATTCTGGCGTGGGGGAAGGCCTGGCTGATGGAATAGGCCAGCGGCGTCGTCACCAGTACGTCGCCGATAAAGCGGAAGCAGACGATCAGGAACGACTTCGCTTTGATGGCAGGCCCGTTTTTGTTACTCATAATACAATCTTCCGTTGATCCATTTTTCCATCAGGGTATGTCCGTAGAACATTCTCTCCCGCAAGCTATGAGCCCGGTTCACAAGCTTGTCGAGGTTGCGGTTCAAGGCCCGTTTCCACCACGGCAGGTGCCATTTGCGGATAAAGTAGGCCTTGTTTTCCAAGGCATAGGGTTTGGCAACCTTGGCGGCCTTTATTGACTTCTGGGTCACTGAACCGAAGTGGTGCAGGAAGGCACTCCCGACACTCCCCAGGTTGAATCCGGCCCTGGTGGCCCGCAAAAAGAGGTCTTTGTCCTCGTACTGGCCGATGCGAAAGTTTTCGTCAAAGAGGCCGATACCGTCGAATACCTTTTTGTGAGACATGAAACAGATACCACTGACCGCGCCCCTGCGGATGACACCCCCCATGCGGCTGGTGAGGCTGCGTGCGTTCTCATCAATGTCGTAGTTGTGCTCGCCTTCCCGTATGGCGGGGCTGACCATATCCAGCCCCCAGCGCCGTGCAGCCGCCAAAAGCCCTTCCAGCCAGCCGACCGACAGGAGCACATCGTTGTTCATCACCACGATCCATTCCCCGGACGCTGCCCTGATACCCTGGTTGCAGGCACCGGCAAAACCGAGGTTTTCCGTATTGCTGATAACCGATATACCGTTGAGCGTTGCCAGGTATTCGGCGGTGCCATCGGAGGAGGCGTTGTTGATCAGGATTATCTCGACCTCTTCCGGGACGGTCGTGCGGATGCTTTCCAGGCACATGCGGGTATAGGCCAGCTGATTGTAAAGAGGAATTACAATGCTTACCGTGGGAGAAACGGCAACATTCCCCACGGCAGAGGTCATGACAGCCATGCGGTCTCCGCACCGAGCGTAATGTCGATCTCATTCAGATCCCTGCTGAGCGGTGTCACGTCGCTGCCGGTTCTGCCCGCGGCACGCCAGCGGGGCAGACGGCTCCCGTAAATCCGGACCGCGCCCATGAGCGGATTTGCCTCGGTGGCACCGGGCAGCGGCACAATGCAGGTAGCCGGGATGCCGAGTGCATTGGTCGCCCAGTGAGAATACCCGGATACGGGGGTTGCAAGCACAACAGGGCAGCAGGCCAGGGCAAACAGATCCGCCACGGGGTTGACCGTGGAGGGATGTTCGGTGCCCTTGTTTTTGTAGCCATAGTGTGATTCCACCGGCACGGTGATGATGTCGAAATTCTTCGTCAGTGTGCCGTGGGAATCCGGATCGTTGGTGCAGGAAAGAAAGAAACAGATGTCCTTGTTCCTGGCTACCAGCGCCGCCATGGCCTGTTCGTACCACCAGATCGGCACGGCTGGCCATTCAGGGGGGTCGATGGTGTAGACCGATGGGTCGCCGAGCCGGAAATCGCCATGACGGATATGGATGCCCACCACCGGTCGACCGCTTACGGCCGCGAACATGGCACGGACCTCCGACGCCAGGTGCTCCTTGAGATGGATCCTGGCGGCGACCTCCATGTAGATCGGGTCGAGCCGCTCGGGTGGCCCGTCAAGGGAGCGGAGCAGGATCTTCTTGCCGGCCAGCCGGGAAAAGAGCGCTTCGTCGCAGTTGCGGACGCGTACCGCCCCCGGCTTGGTCAGGAACGTTACCTTGCCGCGCCGGGTTCCATCGACGCTGAAGGAGTCCAACTCGCGCCAGTCGAGGATGATGTCATGGCCGTACGCCTTTTGGATGGCAAAGGCCAGGGGTAAGGTCTCCAGGCGGTTGGTGATGCCCACGAACTCTTCTATGTATAGTTTAGGCATGGTTGATAATCCTTGTTCTGAGTATGTTCTTCTTCATGGCATATTCTCTTCAACAAGTTTGCGGCGTTCCGCGGCAAGCGAAAAATAACGGTCCAGGCGCATCCCTCTGGTCAGGAGGCGATGCACCATGCGCAGATCGGGGAGTGCGCCGTTCACAAGAGCTTGCATGCTCAGGCGCCATCCCCGTGGCAGGTCGCCGTAGCGCAGGCAGATGTCGGCGACATGGTAGAGAAAGGGGCCGCGATACCGATGGGGAATCCGGGCCTGGTACTGTTCGTGGACCCGCAACGTGGACCGCCAGAACTTGACGCTCTTGCTGGTGCGTCCGCCGTGGGCGCGCATTTTGACGAGGTTGCTGTCCAGAATGCTGATGCGCTGGCCGGAAAGGTAGCCTCGCAGGAAGATCTCCCAATCCTCGCGTAAGATACAATCTTCCGTGTATCCCGGAAACGCGGAACGCCTGAATGCCGTGGCCGATGGGTAGCCGACCTGGGAGGCAAAGATCAATTCCGCACTGTCAGGGCTGATCCGTTTTGCGGAATGGCGGATGACTGATCCTTCCTCATCGATAAAGGTGCGGGGAAATGAATAGACCACATCGCACAGGGTCTGTTCGAAGGTGTCCACTACCGTGGCGATGTAGCTCTTGTCCCAGAGATCGTCATGATCGAGGAAAAAAAGATAGTCCCCCGAGGCCAACTCGGCTGCCCTGTTTCTGCTGAACGAACGCTCGCGATTTTGTTCATTGCGTTCATAGCGCAGCCGGCCATGTGCCAGTTCATGGGCAAAGCCGCCGGTGACTGTTTCCCCGGTGCGGTCGCTGGAGGCATCGTCGATCACTATGACCTCCAGGGGGGCATGTGTCTGTCCCAGTGCGCACCGGATGGCCTCGGCCACGAAGCGTTCACCATTGTAGACCGGTATGATGACGCTGGCGGTACTAGCGCTTTGCATTGGCGTCCTGTTGTAATTCGAGGCACTTCATATGTCGGTAAAATACCCCGGTTGCGTTGGAAAAGGCGATCAGGACGCCGGTGGAGCCATCGAGAAAGCCGCGTTTGAGGACAAGTGTCCTGAAAAAGGTGAGCCCGCTCCGGAAAAGGGCGTTCTTGGCCGATGTACGTTTTCCGCTCTCGAACATGACGCGTGCACCCAGGGTGGAATAGCTGTCACCTTTGCGGAAGAAATCCCCGGCATTGCGGAACGAATGGTGTTCGATGCACTGTTCCAGGTGGCCGGGCGCCCCATCCAGAACGACCGTTTCGTGCACAAGGCGATCGGAAAAACGCCCGTGCCCTTTGCGGAAGAGGCGGAGTACACGATCCGGCCACCAACCGGAATGCCGTACCCATCGCCCGCGATAAAAGGTTTTCCGCTTCATGGTATAGCCGTTGCCCGTTGGGTTTTGCACGATCCGGCGGATCTCCGCGGCCAAGTCAGCGGTCACGATTTCATCCGCATCGATGGAAAAGATCCACTCGCCTGCCGCCAAGTCGAGGGCCCGATTTTTCTGAACGCCGAAGCCTTCCCAGAGATATTCGTAAAAGCGGACCTTCGGATGCTGTTCGCATATCTCGCGTGTCCGATCCGTGCTGCCCGAATCGACCACAATGATTTCATCGGCAAAGTCCAGGCTGGCCAGGCAGTCGGCGATATTTCGCTCCTCGTCGCGGGTTATGATGATGGCCGACAGCATCATCCGAAATACCCCCGGTACCACGTTACGAAATGCCCTAAACCTTCCTCCAGCGACGTTGCAGGAGCAAACCCAACGTCACGTATGAGGTCGTCCACATCGGCGCAGGTGGCCGGAAGGTCGCCGGCCTGCATGGGGAGCAGGTTCTTTATGGCCGTCTTGCCCAGGCACCGCTCCAGGGTTTCGATAAAACAGAGGAGTTCGACCGGGTTGTTGTTGCCGATATTGTAGATGCGGTAGGGGGCGTAGCTGCTGCCGGGGTCGGGGCTGCCGCCGTTCCAGGCCGGATTGGGGACCGGCGGCGTGTCGGCTACCCGAACCACCCCTTCGACAATGTCGTCGATGTAGGTAAAATCCCGCTGCATCCTGCCTTGATTGAATACGTCGATCTGCCTCCCCTCCAGGATGGCCTTGGTAAAGGAAAAATAGGCCATGTCCGGACGCCCCCAGGGGCCGTAGACCGTGAAGAAGCGGAGCCCGGTGCAGGCCAGGCCATACAGGCTTGCATAGGTATGGGCCATCAGTTCATTGGCCTTTTTGGTGGCCGCATACAGGGAAATGGGGTGATCCACGTTGTGGTGGACCGAAAAGGGCATGGCCGTGTTGGCCCCGTACACTGAGCTGGAGGAGGCGTAGACCAGGTGCCTGACGCCGTTGTGACGGCACCCTTCCAGTACGTTCATGAAACCGACGATATTGCTGTCGATATAGGCGTGGGGGTTGGCCAGGGAGTAGCGCACCCCGGCCTGTGCCGCCACATGGATTACCGTGTCGAACCGCTCGTCGGCAAAGAGCCGCTCCATGGCTTCACGGTCTTCCAGGTTGCATTTGACAAAGCTGAAGCCCGCTTTCGGCTCCAGTTGCTTCAGGCGATCCTGTTTCAGGCCAATATCGTAATAGGCGTTAAGGTTGTCGAGGCCGATGACCTCGTCACCACGCTCCAGCAGGCGCTTGCAGACGTGGTAGCCGATGAAGCCGGCAGCGCCGGTAACAAGTATCTTTGTCATGCTGTTGCCTTTATGAACGGTAGTTGGTGTGAAAGCCGCATGGCCGCCGCTACCACGTCGTCGGCCGTGACCGTTGTCATGCAGCGATGATCGGTCGGGCATTCCCGCAGCTTGCAGGGGGCGCATTCCACATCCTTGCGTACGACCACTGCCCGGTCGGTGTAGGGGGCTGTGCCCGTGTGGTCGGTCGAGCCGAATATGGCCACCAGCGGGACGCCGAAGGCGGCGGCGATATGCATCGGTCCGGAGTCGTTGGTGATGAAGAAGTTGCAACGCTTGATCAGCGCCATCAGGTCACGTACCGTGGTTTTGCCCGCCAGGTTCAGGCATTCTCCGGACATGTGCTGTTCGATTGAGGCAGCGATTGCCGCTTCATCGGGACCGCCGAAGATAACGATCCGGGCCTGCCATTCAGCGGCAAGCCGCCGGGCGACCTCCGCAAATCGTTCCGGGTACCAGCGTTTGGCCGAACCAAAGGTGGCGCCGGGGTTGATGCCGAGTACAAACGTCTGCTCTCCGATGCCGTGGTTCGCCAATAGTGCGGCGGCGATCCGGTCCTCGGCCGGTGTCGTGACAAGGTGGGGTGTCGTGGCCTTGCCGATGATGCCGAAGTGCCGCACCAGGTCGAGGTAATAACCAACCTCGTGTCCAATGGCGCTTTCGTCGGGGCAGTAGCGGCCGGTCAGCAGCAATCCGCGTCCGTCACTCCGTTTGCCCAGTCTGACCGGGATGCCTGCCAGCCAGGGAACCAGGGCCGAGTCAAAGGAATTGGGCAGGATGATGGCCGCGTCAAAGCGGTGTTTTCTCAGCTCCGCGGCCAGCTTGAGTCTGCCGCCGATCCCTTTGTGGCTCCCGTTGCGGTCGAAGGTTATCACCCGGTCAACCCACTCGTGGGGAAAGAAGAGTTGAGACACCAGGGGATTGGCCAGCAGCGTGATCTCGGCCTGGGGAAAGCGTTCCCTGACGGCACCGATGGCGGGTGTTGTCATGACCGCATCACCGATCCAGTTGACGCTGCGGATCAGGATACGTTTGAATGAATCGGATGTCAGGTCGTTCACAATGAGTTTTCTGTCGTCTGAGGGTCGGTAACGCTTTTCGCCTCATCCGTCAACAGGACCGGAATGCCGTCCCTGACCGGAAACCGCAGGCCGCACGGGTGGCAGAGCAGTCCGGGCTCGTTTTCGGCTTGAGTCAGCGGGCCTTTGCAGGCAGGACATGCCAGTATGTCTATCAGGTCGTGAGAGAGCATAATGTCCAGGATTCAGGAAATTGAAATCGTTACATAATGCCACATGCAGCGTTATTTTTGAAGTAAATTATACAGTAATGCCGTCAGGCGAGAGGGGTCGTCCAGGGAAAGTTCGAGGTGGGCAAGCAGTGTTTTTTCTGTAAGTTCCGGTGGCAGGTGTCCCAGCTTCACGCCGTCTTTTTCGGTTGTGATGGCACAGTCCGCACCGCAGGCGTGCATGGCAACGGCAAGCTCGGATATGCGGGTATCAGTGTAGCGGACATGATCGGGGAAGGCGAGGGTTGTTACCACGTTCAGGCCGTGGCCGGCCAGTTCGTCGAAAAAGGCGGTTGGTTCGGCGATTCCGGCAAAGGCCAGGATTTTACGGTCACGCAGGGTGCCGAGCGGTGCGGGATTGCCGCCGGAAAGCGGCCGTGCGTCCCCCAGGAGATGCCGTGCCGTGCAGCGCGGTTTCCCTGCCACAGCCGGGGTGGGGGTGGCCCCCACGGGGCACCGGGTATGGATGACCAGGTGGGCGCGCTGGGCGGCAACCGCTGGCTCCCGCAGCAGCCCGGCAGGCAGTGTCCAGCCGTTGCCGAACGGCGTGGCGCAGTCCAGGAGCAGGATGTCCAGATCCCGGTGCAGGGCCAGGTGCTGAAAGCCGTCATCCAGGAGAAAGATGTCAGGGGCGAGGCGCTCCATGGCAAGCATTCCGGCCTGATGACGGTCGGCGCCCATGACCACCATCAGCCCCGGTACGGTCAAGGCCAGCAGATACGGCTCGTCGCCGCACTCTTCCGCTGTAAGGAGTATGTTGTGGCCATCGGAGACGATGGTGGTTGTGCCTTCCATGGTGCCGCCGTAGCCCCGGGAAAGGACCGCCACCCTGGCGCCTTGTTCCAGGAGCAGGCGTGCAATCAGGGCAGTGACCGGCGTCTTGCCGGTGCCGCCGACGGTGATGTTGCCCACCGAAACCACTGGCTGCGGCAGCCGTCTGGTCCTCAACAGCCCGGCCCGGTACAACCCGGACCGCAGGCGCTGGATCAGGGAATAGGGGAGCGCAAGGGGTACCAGCAGCATCAGCAACAGCCGATCGAGGACGCTGCTACGGGTGCCGTTGGCCAGATTGCGCCAGTATGTGGAGAGGGAAGGTCTCATAGATACCGGGCAATGACCTCCATGTGCCGTTCGGTGGCACCGCCGTTCTCGTGTATCATCCGCAGTCCGTTTTTCCCCAGACGCCGCCGTTCCTCGGCGTTGTCGATCAGGCCGCGGCAGGCGGCGGTCAGCCCGGCCCTGTCGTCCACCTGAATGCCGGCTTCATACCTCAGTACCAACGACGCAATCTCCCGGAAATTGGTCATGTGAGGCCCGAAAATACTGGGGACACCCACCGAGGCGGGCTCCAGGAGATTGTGGCCGCCGGTCTCAACCAGGCTGCCTCCCACAAAGACCAGGTCCGCCAAGGCGTAAAGATCCATCAGCTCGCCGATGGTGTCCACCAGGAGCACATTGCCTCCACGGAACATCCTGTTGTCCGTTCCCATGGCGGACCGCCGGCGATAGATCAGGCCGCGGCGTTCGAGCATGGTGGCGACCTCGCCGGCCCGCTCGGGGTGACGCGGGACGAGCACCAAAAACAGGCGATCCGTGACGTTCAGCAACTCGCGATATGTGGCCAGGATACGTTCCTCCTCGCCGGGGTGAGTGCTGCCGGCGGTAAGGATGATAAGCCCTGCCGATATGGAGTAGCGAACCCTCAGGTCGCCCTTTTCGATGGTGGTCGGTTGCCGGACAGGGATGTCATACTTGAGGTTGCCTCCGATCAAGGCGCGCGCTGGTGGTGCCCCGATGGCGCAAATCCGCTTCCGGTCAACCTCGGTCTGCATGCAGAGGTTTGAAAAGAGTTGCAGGGGATGGCGGAAGAACCAGCTAAAATGCAGATAACGCCTGAAGGAGCGGTCGGAAATGCGGCCGTTGGCCAGGATAACCGGGATGCCGCGGAGGGCCGCCTCGCGGGTGAAGTTGGGCCAGATCTCGGTCTCCATGATGACGATCAGTTTTGGTTTTACCGCATCCAGCGTACGGCGTACCGCCGGCAGGAAGTCAAAGGGGAAGTAGATGCACAGGTCCGGTTCCGGAAAACGGCTGGCAACCCCGCGCCCGGTTTCGGTGGTGGCAGACATGACGATGCAATGGCCGGGGTAGCGATCGCGCAACGCCTTGATGAGCGGCCGGGCGGCAATGGCCTCGCCCACCGACACGGCGTGCAGCCAGATCACCGGGCGCTTGTCGATCTTTGCCAACTCCCCGGATGGTATGTTGCCGAAGCGTTGGCCAAAGGCCGTAGGCCGGTCACGGCTCACGGAACGGTACAGGTGATAGAGGCAGACCGGGATCAGGATGAAGATGGAGAGTATGTTGTAGAGGGCGTAGAACATAGGGGTCAATCCGTTGCCGTTGGGGAGGCATCCTCACGGTCGAGCCCGAGCAAAGCCGCCAGAAACAGCGCCGTGAGATGGACCATGCCCCAGGCCCAGAGATTGTCGCTCAGGAAGTGCCCCCCCTGGGCGATACGGGCAATACTCATAAAAATGCCGAAAACCAGGCCCCCGGCCAGCCAGGCACGGGCCTGGCGCGGCCTGCTGCGGCGATAGATGAAGAACGGCGCTGTCATGTAGAACGCAGCCGATGCATGGCCGGACGGAAAGGACCGCCCCTTGCCATCTTCTCCCTTTTGCCATGGCTGCAGGAATTCCCTCTGTCCGCCGAACTGGACAACCTCCCGTGGCCTCGGCCGTCCCCAGTGGTCTTTGAAATAGCTGTTCACCAGCAATCCGGGCCCGATGATGAGAAGAAGCACAAGAAATGCGCTCCGTCTGCGCCAGGGCAGAAACGAGCGGTCTTTCAGGCTGTACAAGGCCAATAGCAGGGAGCCGAGTGCTAACGATACGGCCGGAAACCTGACCATTTTGTAGAGCGCATGCCAGGGAAACTGATCGCCGACCGGCCAGCCTCCGTTAATGTAGAATCGGGACGAAACGGCCAGATCGGCGCCGCTCGCGGCGATCAACCAGGTTGCGGCAATCAGGAAGACCACAACCGCCAGGGACTCCATCCATGGGTTTCGATTCATGACGATGCCTCCCCGGCCCGTTTCCAGCGGCGGTGCACCCAGTACCACTGGGTCGGGTGGGCTACGATATAATTTTCCACATAGCGCGACAGTGCCTGGGTCTCTTGTTTGACCCCTTCATCGCTCATGTCGCCGCTGAACTGGTGTTCGGGATAAAAGGTGATGACCTGTCGTTCTCCTTCCCGATGGATGAAGATGGGAACCAGTGGGGCGCCGCTCTTTTGGGCGATAACCACCGGTGCCTTGGATGCCCATGCTTTTCTGCCCATGACGTCGATCAGGGTTCCATCCTCGGTGAAAACCGCCTGATCTGCCAGGATGCCGACCACCTCCCCCTTTTTGAGCGCGGTCAGGATGCCCTTCAAGGCCCCTTGTTTGTAGATCACCCGGCTGTTGTAGCCCATGCGCATCCGCTCCACCATCCGGTCGAGAAACGGGTTGTTCTGGCGCCGGGCCACCACGGACACCCCCTCGCCGAACAGACTGCTGAAGGCCAGCGCCATGAGTTCCCAGTTGCCGCAGTGGCCGGTAAGGAAGAGCAGCCCCTTGCCCTTGGCCCTGGCAGCCTCGTAGTTTTCCCGGCCGCGCAGTTCGATGCTCGCGATGACGTCTTCCCCTCTTCCCTGGTAGAGCCGGCAGACCTCCATCAACGATCTGCCCAGGTTTTCGAAGGTCTCCCGGGCGAGTTCCCGCGGGTCGTCGCAGGGCGAATCCCAGAGCGGATGGGCCTTCATGAAGGGGAGGGCGCGGCTGATGTTGTCGATGGCAATGGCCCGCCGCTTGGGGACGATCAAGGGGATGAGCAGTCCCGCCAGGGTCCCGAGCCGGTAGGTGATCGGAGCGGGCAGGAGGGAGGCGATCAGGGTGAGGGTATAAAAGAGTGCGGCCTGGAGCGCCCAGAGGATCTGTTTCATGGCTCGTCGGTCAACCCGACCGTGTCCCGGTCGCTGAACTGGAGGGCGTGCAGGCGGCTGTAGAGGCCGCTGTTGGTAAGCAGGTCCTCATGGGAGCCGCTTTCCACGATGCGCCCCCCCTCGATGACGACGATCCGGTCGGCATGCAGTACGGTGGAAAGGCGATGGGCGATGACAAACGTGGTGCGGTTGACCATCAGGTTGTCCAGCGCCTTCTGAACCATCTGTTCGCTTTCCGTATCCAGGGCGCTGGTCGCCTCGTCCAGGATCAGGATCGGGGCATTTTTGAGCAGGGCGCGGGCAATGCAGATCCGCTGGCGCTGTCCGCCGGAGAGCCGCACACCGCGGTCGCCGATGCTGGTGTCATACCCTTCCGGCAACTGCTGGATAAAATCGTGGGCAAAGGCGGTCTTGGCGGCTTCCACCACCTCTTCCATTGCGGCATCCGGTTTACCGTAGCGGATATTGTTGGCGATGCTCTCGTTGAACAGGGTCGTTTCCTGATCCACCAGTGCTATCTGACTGGAGAGGCTTTTCAGGCTGATGTCGCGGATGTCATGCCCGTCAATCGAGATGGCTCCGGCGGTTACATCGTAGAAACGCGGCAAAAGCGATACCAGTGTGGATTTGCCGCCTCCCGACGGTCCCACCAGGGCAACCATCCGGTTGCGCTCCGCCGTGAGGGAAATGTTCTGAAGAATGGGCTCGGCGCCGTAGGAGAAGGATACGTTATGGAATTCCACGATACCGGACGATCGCTCCATGGCGATCGCATCGGGACGGTCAACGACTGCACGGTGCTCGTCAAGCAGGTCGAATACCCGCTCAGCGGCCCCGGCCGAGCGCTGCAGGGTGCTGTACGACGATTGCAGCTTGTTCACCGGCTTGGCAAGCATTACCATGGACCCGATGAATGCAATCAAATCATACGCGGTCATGTGTCCCGACAAGACCTGGCTGCCGCCGAAATAGATCACGGCGGCAATACCGAAGGAGATAATGATCTCCGAAACCGGTGTGGCCAGGGATTCGTACTTGATGAACCTGCGCATCTGGTTGTAATAGTCCTGGTTGGCAAGCCGGAAGCGGGTAATGGCCCGGCTCTCCAGGCCAAAGGCCTTGATCACCTTGATGCCGGAGAAGCTCTCCTGGAGGATGGCCGTGATGCCTCCCATAATATTTAGGCTCCTGCCGGAGGCATTCTTGATCTTTTTGCCGATAAGCCGGGCGGGATAGGCGGTAGCCGGGATAGCCACGAACGAAAGCAGTGCCAGTTTCCAGTTGAGATAGAAGAGATAGCCCAAAAGAGCGATGACGGAAATGAGGTCGCGGAACAGGCCGGTGACAATATTGGCAATGCCTTCCTGCATGGCGCCGATGTCGTTGGTCATGCGCGACATCAGTTCACCGGCGGCATTACGATTGAAAAAGGCCATGTCCAGCCGGATATTGCTGGTGTACATGTCGTTGCGGATATCCTGGATGGCCTTTTGGCCGGCCAGCTTGATGCTGGTGTCGTAGCTGAAACGGGTAACGCCTCGGATTGCAAACAGAATAATGATGCCTGGAGGGATCAACAGGAAGATCCCGGTGTTTTTGGAAGAGAGGATCTTTTCGAGGACATTCTTTGTCAGGGCTATTATGCCGGCATCCATCCCTCCCACGATTGCCGAGCAGATCGCCGAGATGAGCAACAGCTTCCAGTAGGGTTTAAAATAGCCGAGTGTGCGTACAATCGTCGGGTTCATTGCCGTCCCATGAGTTCTAGTGTCAATCGGGCCACGTTTTTCGAGGCACCATCACTGCCCAGCATTGCCGCGATGGTGGCCAACTCCCCCCTGATCTGCCCGGCGTAGGATGGGTCCGAGAGGATATGGGCGATCTCGGCCGCGATCCCTTCCGGATTGGCCTCGTCCTGGATCAATTCCCTGACCACCGTTTTGCCTGCCACGATGTTGCAAAGCCCGATATGCCGGACCTTGACCAGCCGTTTTGCCACCTGGTAGGTAACTGGCGACAGCTTGTAGATGATCACCATGGGGGTGCCGACCAGGGCGATCTCCAGGGTCACGGTCCCGGACACGGCGATAACCGCATCACAGGCGCGGATCAGGTCGTGGATGCGTTCCCGTGTGGTGGTGACGGTTATGCCGGCCGCCTCCAGATGGGGTTGGATATCGCTATCCAGCAGTGTGGATGCCAGCGGCAGAACAAACTGCAGATCAGGGAACCGGCGCTGCAACAACCCGGCGGAGGCAAGGATGGTCGGCAGTATTCGCTCGAGTTCGCTTTTACGGCTGCCGGGGAAGAGCCCGACAGTCCTTCTGGATAGGTCAAGGCCAAAGCTTGTGGCTGCGGCATCGCGGTCCATGCCCGCCTTGACCAGATCGAGCAGCGGATGCCCGACAAAGGTGACCGCTACACCGGCCTTTTCGTACAGGGGGACTTCGAAGGGAAAGATGACCGCCATCCGGTTGACCGTGGCGGCTATGCTCTTGATACGCCCGGACTTCCAGGCCCACACCTTCGGACTGATGTAGTAGAGCACCTTGACCCCGGCGTTGTGTGCCGCACGTGCCAGGCGCAGGTTGAATCCGGGATAGTCGATCAGGATCAGAAGATCGGGAGGTTCGCTGTGCAGGATATTCTTGAGTTTCCGGAACGATGCTGAAATGACGCCCAGGTGTCTGAGCACTTCGACCAGACCCATCACGGCCATCTTTGCCGAATCAACCAGGATTTCGACCCCTGCCTCACGCATCCTGGCGCCACCGATGCCGAAGAAGTGGAGGCGCGGGTCGATCAGATGCGCTTCCCGCACCAGATCGGCACCATAGATATCTCCGGATGCCTCGCCGGCAACGATCATGACACGACGGGCCGGAGAGGTGTCACGTGGTGTTGAACCTTCGCCACCACGCACCGGTGTCATCCGCGACAGACTCCCCGTTCGGAGCGTTCTATGAAAGCCAGCAGGTAATCTACTTCCGGGCAACCGGGGATTTCCTCCCTGATCCGGGCAATGGCCTCGGGTTGTTTGAGCTTGGCCATGAAGAGTATTTTGTACGCCTTTTTCAACAGGGAGATCGTCTCGTCGGAAAAACCGCGCCGTTTGAGGCCGATCAGGTTGAGGCCGCGCAGTTTCGCATCGCGCTTGCCCAGCGTGGCAATCATGTAGGGGGGAATGTCGAGGCCGACCAGCGTGCCGCCGCCGATCATGGCATGGGCGCCGATCGTTGAAAACTGGTGGACCGCCACCAACCCGCCCAGGATAACAAAGTCTTCCAGGGTGACATGCCCGGCCAGGGTGGCCGCATTTGCCATGACAACGCCGTTACCGATACGGCAGTCGTGGGCAACATGAGAATAGGCCATGAAAAGGTTCCCGTTCCCGATCACCGTTTCGCCGATACCGGTAACCGTGCCGCGGTGGATCGTTGCAAACTCGCGGACGATGTTGTTGTTGCCGATACGGGTCCAGCACTCTTCTCCGCGGTATTTCAGATCCTGGGAGGCGGGCCCGACGGAGGCCATATGGTAAATCTGGTTGTTTTCGCCGATCTCGGTCCAATCGCCAATCACGGTATGGGGGCCGATCCGGGTGCCGCTGCCAATCCTGACATGGTTGCCGATGACAACGTACGGTCCAATCTCCACATCTGTTGCCAGTTGCGCTCCCTCATGGATAATGGCGCTTGGATGTATCATGGGTTTCTCCCGATTGGAATCTTGTCTCTCACTCGCTCACTACGTTCGCCAAAGCTCACGGAGATCACAGAGAAAGTTGAAAAGCAAAAAGCAATTAAGAAAAGAGTGAATAAATTTATGCTGCCTTGTCGGCAAAGGTGGCCTTGAGGGCTGCCTCGGTTACCAGGGTTTCGCCGACGTACGCCTTGCCGTTCACGCCCCAGATACCGCGCCGGTTGAAGGTCGTCTCGATCTCGATGCGCAGCTGGTCACCGGGAAAGACCGGTTTCCTGAACTTGGCGTTATCTATGGACATGAAGTAGCTGACCTTCTTTTTAGTCTCATCATCGGATGCCATGTAGGCCATGATGCCGGCTACCTGGGCCATGGCCTCGACGATCAGCACACCCGGCATGACCGGATGTCCGGGAAAGTGTCCCTGGAAAAACGGTTCGTTGATGGTGACGTTCTTGATCCCCACGCAGCGTGTGCCGGGCTCCAGCTCGATGATGCGGTCCACCATAAGGAAGGGAAAGCGGTGGGGGAGAATCTTCATGATTTCATTGATATCCATCTGCATTGGAAACCTCGTCTTTTAACTTCTGCCACAGAGATACGGAGAAAAGCTTTTTTGAAACAGATTGGAAAACCGGTAAATAGGAGTCTTGTGGTATAGCGCTTACAATCTCACAAAAATCTCCGTTTTTCCTCTGTGTCTCCGTGTCTCTGTGGCAGGTTTATGGTTTGTTTTTCAATTGTGCTTCCAACTCGGCGATACGCTTCTCCAGCGCATTGACCGTTTTCTTCAACTCCGGCAACCGGGGTACCACGGCCATGGCTCTCAGCCACTCCTTGTGGGGCAGGGCGGGAATGCCGCTGTAACCGGCGTTGGCGGCAAGGGTATTGGGGATACCTGATTTTGCCCCGACCATGACATTGTCGCCGATGGTCAGATGTCCGGCAACACCCACCTGGCCGGCCAGGGTGACATGGTTGCCGACCTTGGAGCTGCCGGATATACCAACCTGGGAACAGATCATGCTATCCTCGCCGATCTGGCAGTTGTGGGCAATCTGTACCAGGTTGTCGATCTTGGTTCCCCGCCGTATGAGGGTGGCCTCCAGGGCGGCCCGGTCGATGGCGGTATTGGCGCCGATCTCCACATCATCTTCCAGCACCACGATACCGATCTGGGGGATGCGGTACCACCCCCGCCCGTCTGGGGCATAGCCAAAGCCGTCGGAACCGATGACCGCGCCCGGCTGGATGACGCAACGGTTGCCGATACGGCAGCGTTCGCGAATCACGGCATGGGCATGGATGACCGTGTCGTCCCCGATAGTGACGCCGTTGTACACAACCGCGCCGGGGAACACTACACACCGGTCTCCGATGGTGACATTGTCGCCGATGTACGCGCCGGGATGGATAGTGATTGCGTCGCCCAGCGATACGTTGCTGCCCAGGTACGCTTCAGGCAAGACACCCTTCGGGGACTGGGGCTGGACGTAGAACAGGGTCAGCAGTTTGGCGAAGGCCAGATACGGGTTTGCCACTTCGATGACGTTGCGGCCGTAGCCCTCGCTACCGGGCGCCATCAGTACCGCTCCGGCTCCGGTCTCGGCAACCTTGGCCGCATACTTGGGGTTGGCCAGGAACGTCACCTTGTCCGGCCCGGCCGCTTCCAACGGTGCCAGTCCGTTGACCCGGCAGGTTTCATCTCCCCTGACCGTGCCTCCCAGATAGTCTGCCAATTCCTTGAGTGTCGTGGTCTGCGGCATGGTCAGCTCTATTTTTTGTGGCTGGCATTGAACTGTTTCAATACCTCGTTGGTCAGGTCGGCCTTTTCATCCGCAAAGAGCATGCTTTCGTTCTTGACAAAAATGAAGGTATAGCCGTTCTTGCGGCCGTATTCCTTGATGACCTTTTCCATTCCCTCCAGGATTTTGCGGGTAAACTCCTCGTCCTTGCCCTGCAACTCCTCCTGAGCGTCCTTGGTGAAACGCTGGAACTCCTTCAGCTTCTGTTGGTAGTCCTTTTCCTTGGACGCCTTGATGCTGTCGTTCAGAAAGGCCCCCTGTTTCTCCAGTTCGTCTTTCAGTTTCTTCAGTTCATCCTGCTTGACATTGATTTCGTCCTGATATTTCTTGAGTCGCGCCGCCAGTTGCTCCTTGGCCGCCTTGCCCGCTTCCGAGCTGTTGAGCGCCCGCTGCATCTCGATATAGCCAATCTTGACATCGGCGGCAAAGGCCGTCGTCGAAGCAATGCAGATGGCCACCAATGCTGTAAGTAACCGTTTCATGATCTTTCTCCTTTGTTTAGTGATGCGCCTGTTAAAAGAGGCTGCCGATGGAAAATTCAATTCTGCCGCTGGTGCTGTCTATGTCCTTGCGCGGATTGAGAGGGATACCGTATTCGAGCCGAAGCGGTCCGATAGGCGAGGCCCAGCGAATGCCGCCGCCGTAACTCATGAGCAGCGAACTGAACATTGCCTGGTTATCGGCATAGGCATTGCCCGCGTCAAAGAATGCCACCCCCTTGATGCCCACGTCCTGAAGGATCGGAAAGGTGAGCTCGGTATTGGTGAATACCTCTTTGTTGCCCCCCAGGTATACGGTAGTCGGGACGCCATTGGCATCGTAGGCCGTGCTGGTGGGGGAAACCGTACGGGCCTTGTAACCGCGCAACGAGCCGATCCCGCCCAGGTAGAATTTTTCGTCGATCGGTACCTTTTTGCCGGCCTCCATAACGTACCCCAGGGTGAACTTGGAGATGAAAACCAGCTTTTTGTAGAGCGGGTAGAAGAAGGCATGGTCGGTGGTAAAGCGGGCATACTTGTTATCGCCCCCCAGACCGGCGTATTCGGCGGAGATGCCGTTCATCCAGCCGCTGGACGGATCAAGCCGGTAGTCGGTGGTGTTGTTGCTGATGCTGCCGGTAATCGAGCTCGTTGTCGTGGTCCCTTCCTGGAGGTCCGGAAACAGCAACGGGGCCATGGCAATGGCTGAGTTGACGTTATAGATATCCTTGATCTCGTATTTATACATCCAGAAGGTGCCCAGGTAATCGTTGAGCGGATAACCGGCCTTGATGTCGCCGCCGAGCAGGCGCCGGCTGAAATCGATATAGTCGCGTTCCGAACGGTAGATGTCAGCGCCCATGGTCCATTTGGTATCAAGAAAATAGGGATCAGTCAGACCCACGGAATAGGTGGAGGACTTGCCCCCGATGGAGACGGACAGGTTACCTTTAAGCCCCAGGCCGAGGAAGTTGCTCTGTTGGACAGAGCCCTGGCCGATGAATCCGTCAAGGGAGCTATAGCCGCCGCCGATACTGAACGTGCCCGTCGGCTTTTCCTTGACGTTTACATTGACGTTGAGCTTGTCGCTGGCGCTCCCCTTGGCGGTGGCAACGGTGGCCTCCTCGAAATACCCCAGGTTCATCAGATTCTGTTTGCTTCGCTTGATGCCGGTGGCGCTGTAGAGATCGCCTTCCATCAAGCGCAGTTCGCGGCGGATGACCTTGTCGCGCGTCTTGGGGTTGCCGGCAATGGCTATGCGTTCGATGTGGACCAACTCCCCCTTGTCCATGTCAAAGGTCAGGTCAACGGTCTTCTTATCCGGATCGGGTTTGATGATCGGGTTGACATTGGCAAAGGCGTAGCCCTTGTCGCCGTAGGTATCCGTAAGGGTGGCTATGTCGCCACGCAGGGTGGCCCGGCTGAATATCTCGCCCGGCTCGGTTTTAAGTTTCTTGCGCAGCTCGCTCTCCGATTCCAGCAAATCGCCCTTGAAGCCGATGGCGTCAACCTTGTACTGATCACCCTCGGTGATGCCGATGGAGACTTCCAGCGCATCCTTCGCATCGGTGAGCTTTACCGCCGGTTCGCCCACCTTGACGTTGATATAGCCGTTGTTCAGGTAGAAGTCGGTAAGGATCAGGCCGTCGTTCTTGAGCACCTCTTCCTTGTAGGTGCCGGCACCGGTCAGCCACGACAGGAACCATTTTTCCTTGGTTTCCATGACCCCCCGCAGTTTGCGGTTGCTGAACGCCTTGTTGCCGTCGAAGCTGATGGTACGGATGAGGATCTTGTTTCCTTCGACGATCTTGAAGGTTACATCCAGTTCGCCCGGGGTGCGTTTGTCAATGATCGGCGTAACCTCGGCAAGGTAATACCCGTCGTCTCCATAGAGCTTCTTGATCTTGGCTGCCGACTTGTCCAACTCTTTTTGGGAGAAGATGGTGTTCTTGTGGAGTTCAAGGGCCTCCTTGAGCTTGTCTTCCTTCAACTCCTTGTTGCCCTCGAATTTGATGTCGCGGACAATCGGTTTTTCCAGTACCGTGTAAACCAGTACCGTCCCTTTGGCCGACTCTTCAGTCGAGACCTGGACATCCTGAAAGTACCCCAGTTTGTAGATCGCGCGGAGGTCTGCGTCGGTTTTGCCGGTTTGAAGCGTGTCGCCGGCCTTGATCTTGACGGCATTGAGGATAACCGCCGCTTCGATCCGCTTGTTTCCCTTGACGATGACCGAGACGACCTTTTCTCCATCGGCGAACACGGCCCCGGCGCAGAACAGTTGCACCATGAGAACTGCCATAAGTATGAACGATTGTATGGGCACTCTTCCCCCGCTAAACATTAAAATTGATCCAGCCTTCCGTCAGCCAGTCGAACGACGCGCCCCATGGCGGCAGCCAAACGCTCATTGTGGGTTACCACCACCAGGGTCAAACCTTTTTTTTGCTGCAAGTCGGCCAGCAGGGCATGCACGCCTTCACTGGTTTTCATGTCCAGATTACCGGTCGGTTCATCGGCCAGCAGCAGTTCCGGTGACAAAGCCAGGGCGCGTGCAATGGCCACTCGCTGTTGTTCCCCGCCCGACAGTTCCCCCGGCCGATGCGTCAGGCGGTTGGCCAGTCCCACATCCGCCAGCAGTCCCTCCGCCTCTGTCCGGGCCTTCTCCTTGGGCACCCTGGCAATCAGGGCCGGCATCATTACGTTCTCCAGGGCGGTGAACTCAGGCAGCAGGTGATGGAACTGAAAAACAAATCCGATGCTTCTGTTGCGAAATAGCGCCAGTTCCCGGTCGCTCTTGCGGAAGATGTCGGCACCCTGATAGAAAACCGTCCCATCGGTCGGACGGTCCAGGGCACCCAGCAGGTGCAGCAGTGTGCTCTTCCCGGCGCCGGATGCCCCTACCAGGGCGACGGTCGTCCCCTGTTCCAGATCCAGGTCGATCCCCTTGAGGACCTCCACCCGGTTGGGTCCGGTAAAATAGGTTTTGCCGAGCCCGCGCACCTCTACAATATTACTCATAGCGCAAGGCCTCTGCCGGCAACATCCTCGATGCCTGCCACGCCGGGTAGAGTGTGGCGACAAAGGAGATGAGCACCGCCGTAACCGAGATGAGCACCACGTCGGACGGGATCACCTGTGATGGGAAGTGGTCCAGGTAATAGATGTCCTTGCTGAAGAAGTTCTGCCCGGTGATCTTCTGGATGGCGTTGATGATCGGTTCCAGGTTATGGGCCACCAACAGTCCAGAGGCTACCCCCAGAATGGTGCCGGTGACGCCGATGATCAGCCCTTCCAATACGAAAATCTTCATGATGCTGGCGCCGGTGGCCCCCATGGACTTGAGAATGGCGATATCACGGGTCTTCTCCATCACCACCATGAACAGGGTCGAGGCGATGCCAAAGGCGGCCACCAGCACGATCAGTGTCAGGATGATGAACATGACGACCTTCTCGGTCTTGAGGGCGAACAGGATGTTGTGGTTCATCTGCATCCAGTCCCGAGCATAATAATCGCGTCCCAGCATGGCATTGATACTGCGGGCCAACTCGCCGGTGTGGTAGACGTCATCGACCTTGATCTGGATGCCCGTGACCGTGTCGCCCAGGTCGAAAAACGCCTGGGCCTGGGACAGGCTGACATAGGCCAGGGTCGAGTCATACTCGAACATGCCGGTGTTGAAGATGCCGGTTACCCGAAACGGCTTCATCTTGGGCATCATCCCCAGCGGGGTGATGTTGCCGATGGGGGAGACGACGTTGATCTTGTCACCCACGAAGATGTCGAGATGTTTGGCCAGTTCCTTGCCCATGATCAGCCCCGGCAGGGCATTGGGGCTGTTATCATCAAGTTTGTCGATGCTTCCTTCGACCACCGTTTTGCTCAGGCGTGTAACCTGACGGTCGGATTTGACGTCGATCCCCCTCAGTACCACACCTGAGACGTTTTTGCCGGTCGAGAGCATGACCTGATTATAGATGAAGGGGGTAGTGGCGACCACCCCCGTGAGTCCCTTGAGCCGTTCCATTATCTGGCGGTAGTCGTCCATGGGGCCGCCGCTCTTGACGACCACGATATGGGCGTTGGTGCCAAGGATCTTCTCCTTGAGGTCCTCCTCAAAGCCGGTCATGACCGCCAGCACCACGATAAGCGCCATAACCCCCAACGTTACCCCTGCGGTGGAGATGAAGGTGATGATGGAGATAAAGGTCGATTTACGCTTGGCCTTGAGGTAGCGCAGTCCAATAAAAAGTTCGAATGGCATCGAGATAGCGGCTTTCCTGGTATTAGCGAGTCTCTTTCCGCAATTGCGGGAAGAGGATTACGTCACGGATGGAGGCCGAGTCGGTCAGGAGCATTACCAGCCGATCAATGCCGATCCCTTCGCCGGCAGTGGGGGGGAGGCCGTATTCCAGGGCGCGGACGTAATCCTCGTCCATGTAATGTGCTTCCTCGTCTCCCTTTGCCTTCGCAGCCACCTGTGCAAGAAAGCGTTCCTTCTGGTCAACCGGATCGTTCAGCTCGGAAAAGGCGTTGGCGATCTCGCGTCCGCCCACGATCAGTTCGAACCGATCGACGATGTCCGGGTTGTGGTCATTCTTGCGCGACAGAGGCGAGACCTCGGTCGGGTAGGCCGTGATAAAGGTTGGCTGGATCAGTTTATGTTCCACGATCTCGTCAAAGATCTCCATGATCAGTCTTCCGTGACCGATGTCGTCCGGCAGGTCCAGCCCGATGCTTTTGGCATAGGCCAGGGTCAGGTCCCGGTCATCCAGCCGCTTGGCATCGATGTCGCCGTATTCCAGGATGGCATCCCGCACGGTCAGGCGTTTCCAGGGGCGTTGAAAGCTGATGTCGAGCCCCTGGTAGCTGAAATCCAGGGTGCCGAGTACCGCCTCGGCCACATGGCAGAACAGTTCCTCGGTAAAGTCCATCAGGTCCTCAAAGGTGGCATAGGCCTGGTAGAACTCCATCATGGTGAACTCGGGGTTGTGGCGCACCGAGATCCCCTCGTTGCGGAAGTTGCGGTTGATCTCGAATACCCGGTCCATGCCGCCCACCACCAGGCGCTTCAGGTACAACTCCGGAGCGATGCGCAGATAGAGCTGCATATCAAGGGCGTTATGGTGGGTAATGAACGGTTTGGCCGTGGCGCCGCCCGGGATCGGCTGCATCATCGGGGTCTCGACCTCCAGAAAGTCGCGGGTGGTCATGAAGGCGCGGATCAGGTTGACGATGCGGGAGCGCTTGATAAAGATCTCGCGGGACTCGGGATTGACTATCAGGTCCACGTAGCGCTGGCGGTAGCGGGTCTCCACGTCGGTCAGGCCGTGGAACTTCTCCGGCAGGGGGTGAAGCGACTTGACCAGCAGGCGGATGCTTTTGACATGCAGCGACAACTCGCCGGTCTTGGTGCGGAAGGGGTGACCCTCTGCGCCGACGATATCTCCGATATCAAAGGTTTCGAAACCGGCAAATGCCTCGTCGCCGATCTCGTCCTTCTTGACATAGAGCTGGATGCGTCCCTTGCGGTCCTGGAGCTGGATGAAGGCCGCCTTGCCAAAGGAGCGGCGCGCCAGTATGCGCCCGGCCACCACGAACTGTTCATGGCCGTCGATCTGTTCCTGGTCGCCGTAGGCGGTAAAGATATCGGCCGAGGTGTGGAGCGGCCGGAAATCGTTGGGATAGGGGTTGATGCCCGCCTCCCAGAGGGTGTCAACCTTGCGTCGTCTCTGGAGCAGCAGTTCGCTGAGTTCTTCCATCGTGATCTGATCAGCCTTTCTTGGTAGCAGGTCCTGAAGTGCCTGGGGAAGGACAGATAAAAATATCGTTGAAGTGTCGCTACGTCAAGAAAAAAAGGGGGGCGGCCCGTTGGGCGCCCCCTGGTGTAATTTATTTGATTTCTTCGGTTTTTTTTGTGCGTCGCGGCCGGGGAGCCCGTATCGGTGTTTCCTGCGGCGCTTCAACGATTTCGGAGGCCGGTTTGGCGACCTTTTTGGCTGTTGAGCTGCGTGGTTTTCTGGGCGCAGGAGTCTTGACAGCCGTTTTTGCGGTCATTGGTTCGGCCACGACGGGCGGCGGTTCGGCAGGCTTCGGTGCGGCCGCCTTTTTTGTCCGTACGGCCTTGGCAGGTTTGGGCTTCTCCGGTGTCGTTGCCGTGTCTGGTGCCTTTTTTACCGCCGGTTTTGGCTTCTGTTTGACGGGGCGTTTAGTGACCTCTGCCTCTACCGGTGCGGCTTGCGTGGCAACCACGGGCATTCCAGTCCCGGCACCGGTTCCCTTTTCATCCTTGTGTCCCCGGCTGCGTCTCCGATTTCTCGTTTTGGCGGTTGCTTCAGTAACCGCTTCACTCGCCGGAGCTATGGTTTCCGAGACAGGCTCCGAAGCGGAGAGCGGCGTTTCCGTTGCCGCGGCATCGGGTGCGGCTTCACCCGTATGTTTCTTCTTTCTGCGGCGGCGCTTGCGTTTCTTGCCCGCTTCGCCCGGTGTTGCGGCTTCAGCCTCTTCCGCACCTTCATGAACCGGGTGCGCCTCTTCTTCATGGGCGGCAGCCTGTTCAAGATGCTCAGCCTGCCCGGTCCCAGCCGCGCCTTCAGCGCCATGTTTCTTCTTCTTGCGGCGGCGCTTGCGCTTCTTGCCTCCCTCGATTGCCGCACCTTCCTCGGTAGCCTGCTCCACGACCGGAAGCGGGGCGCCGACAGGCTGCGGGGCGTGGGCCGTTTTCGGCGGGACAGTTACCTTGTGCGCCTCCTCGGCCTCGGCCTCGGACTTGAGCACATCAGCCATGTGCGGCTTGTCGCGCTTGACGATCTCCAGCTCCAATTGGTTGAGCAGGAACGAGGTTTTCCCCTTGACCGTAACCTCGATGTCGTAATCGTTCTCGATCTGGGTCAGTTCTCGCTTCTTGCGGTTGAGCAGGTAGTAGGCCACCTCCAGCGGCAGTCCGCCGCGCACCTCGGCCACGGTCCCCTTGGCCGCCGCGGCATGCACCTTGCGCAGGAAGGAGACGGCCATGGCTTCCACGGACTTGACCTTGCCGCGTCCCTCGCAGTGGGGGCATGCCAGGTGGATGGCGTCGTTCAGGGTCTTGGCGATGCGCTGGCGTGACATCTCCAGCATGCCGAACTCGGAGATGCGCCCCAGGTTGACCCTTGCCTTGTCCATCTTGAGCGCGCCCTTGAGGACCTTTTCCACCTCGCCGTTGTGTTTCCGTTCGCGCATGTCGATGAAGTCGATCACGATCAGCCCGCCCAGGTCGCGCAGTCTCAGTTGGCGGGCCACCTCCTCGGCCGCCTCCATATTGGTCTTGAAGGCGGTGTCCTCGATGCCGCGCTCACCGCTGGACTTGCCCGAGTTGACGTCGATGGAGACAAGCGCCTCGGTGGGCTCGATGATCAGCGACCCGCCCGAGGGGAGCGCCACGCGTTTTTCGTAAATCTGGTCAATCTGCTCTTCCAACTGGAAGCGGGAGAAGATCGGACGCTTCTCCTTGTGCAGCTTGACCAGTTTCTCGCACTTGGGCATTGTCTCGCGAAAAAACTCCTTGGCCTCGCTATAGGCGTCCTTGCTGTCAACCAGCACCTCGTCGATATCGTCGGAAAAGTAGTCACGGATGGTACGTATGATCAGACCCCGGTCGCGGTAGACCTCACCGGCCCCCTTGATCTCGGCCGCCTGCTGCTTGATCCCTTCGTAGAGTTCCAGCAGGTTCTCCAGATCCTTTTTCAACTCTTCCGGCGTACGACCGACCGCCTCGGTGCGGATGATGTAGCCGATCCCCTCGGGGATGTTCATTTCGGCCACGATGGCCTTCAGTTTCTTGCGCTCCCCCTCCTGCTCCACCTTGCGGGAGATACCGGTGGAATCGCTGCCCGGCATGATCACCATGTACCGTCCCGGCAGGGAGATGTAGCTGGTCAGGGCCGAACCCTTGTTGTCGCGCTCGTCCTTTTCCACCTGTACGATCAGTTCCTGGCCGCGGCGCAGCACCTCCTGGATGCGGGGCCGCCGCTTGCGCTGCTCCTCGGGCACGTCGTCGCGCCATTGCCAGAAGTCGGGGTGCAGTTCCCCCATCTGGAGGAAGCCCGGTTTGGCGCGGCCGATATCGACGAAAGCGGCCTGCAGTCCCGGCTCGACCCTCAGCACCACCCCCTTGTAAATGTTTCCCTTGATCTGTTCCTTGCCGGTGATCTCGATGTTGAGTTCCATCAGGCGGCCGTCATGCACGATGGCCACACGGGCCTCCTCCGGGTGCATGACATTGATCAGCATCTTCTTGCTCACGGTTGTGCTCATTGCAATATATCCCTTTCGCGCGAGTTCGACTCACGTTTTGTCAAAAATTAATAAATTATATCGATATTTGTACCGAAAGCAACGGAAAAGGGATGAAGCACAGCAATAGTCTCGTCAAAACCGGATGTTGCCTCCGTAACGCCGACCGCCTCCCGGGAGTCCCGGAAGGCGGTCGGCGTTACTTTTTGCAGAGGTGAGGAGAGTGGAATTGCGGATGCATCGATATGCCGGGATTACAGCTTGAACCAGCCTACCATCTGCCTCAGATCGGCTGCCAGCCGGGCAAAGCCGTCCGAGGTCCCCTTGATGTCATTGACCGACACCGAAACCTGGTGGGTGACCTCGTTGATGGCCAGCATGGTGCGGTTGATATCCTCGGCGGTGGCCGACTGCTCCTCGGTGGCCGTGGCAATGGTCTGCACCATGTCGAACACCTGCTCCACGCAGGCAACAATCTCAATCATGGCCTTCTGGGTCGTGTCCACATGCGCGACGATCTTGTCAATTGCCGCCCTTTCGCTTTTCATTGACGAAACGGAGGCCTGGACCTCATTCTGCATTGATTTGACCGTGGCGGCGATTTCGTCGGCCGACTCGGTGGAGCGGTGGGCCAGTTGGCGGACGCTATCCGCCACAACGGCAAATCCGCGTCCCATGTCTCCGGCCCGTGCCGCCTCGATGGAGGCATTCAGGGCAAGCAGGTTGGTCTGGTCGGCGATATCCTTGATGATAACCACGACCTCGTTGATGGAATCGGATTTTACCCCCAATTCCTCCACCTGCTCCACCGACTTCTTGACAACCTCGGCAAAGGTGAACAGCTCCCTGGATGTGGCGTCGAGAGCGCTACGGCCGTCAATGGCGATCTGCTTCATCTTGCCGGCGGAATCGGCGGTCTGGCCGGCGTTCATGGAGACATCCTGAATGGTCTGGGTCATCTCGGTCATGGCGGTCACGGACAGTTCGATCTGTTGCGCCTGGCCGTGTGAGCTTCCTTCCAGTTGCGTCGCCGTGACTGAAAGCTCTTCGGCGCTCGTGGCGACGGTCGTGGTGGAGTCGGTTATCTTGCCCACCATGTCGCGGAGGTTGACCACCATTTTCTCCATGGATGTCTGTACCTGGCCGAACTCGTCAGCGGAGTGCTGCATGGCGCCGGTGTGAAGATTGCCGCCGGCAACGCTGTCGGTGACCTGTATCAACTGGTTGAGCGGCTTCGATACGGACCGGAACACCCATATGCCGAACATGATCCCGATAATTGCCGCGGCAATACTGATGGCAACCAGCAGCGAGATGCTGCTCTTCACCATCTTGTTGACCGAGGCGATCGCCTTTTCCTGGTCTCCGCGGGCCGCAAGTACCGTCTCCTTTCCCTTCTCGGCCTGCTTCAGCACGATATCGCGCAGTTTCTGGGTCACCTGGACGGTTTTCTGCTCCATGTCGAAACGATGCTTGAGGGTCGCCACGATGCCGTCCCCGGCAAAGAGCATGTTCTGGACGCCATTCAGGGAGTTGCTTGCACCGCGCAATACCTGTAACTCGTTCCTGACCCCCAGTTTGGTCATGGACTTTTCAAGGTTTTTGACTAATTCGCCCGCCTTGGCGAATTTTGCCTTGATGACCGGAACCGTGGCATCGATCTCCTGAATCGAGTTGAAGGTAAACAGGCGGGTCGATTCTGCCTCGATGGAAAGCCCCAGGCTCATCAGCTCGGAATTGTTGACCAGAATCGAGTTTGCGATATTGGACTGGGTAAAGTTGCTCCCCTGGTTCGAGGATTCGGCGGCATATTTGTCATTGGCAAGCACCGCATCTTGGTCGAGCACCAGAAACAGGGAGTTGATCCGGTCGGCGATGTCCTTGCCCAAGGTGTCGGCCTTGTCCCTGCTCGTTTCGTCCTTCTGCGTCAGGTAGCTCTGCTGAGCCTTTTGCAGTTCGTCGAGCTTGCCGGCGATCGTCCTGGCATCGGCAAGCACCGTTTTCGAACTTTTCATATACTCGTTCTGGCTGAGTTTGCTGATGGCCGCATTGATCTTGCCCTTGGCGATCAGCAGTGAAGTCTTTTTCTGGGCGTGCTGGATCTCGTAAAAAGCGAGCTGCATATCCTTGACAACCGCCCGGGCCGCATCCACGTTGCGCAGGCGGCCGGACAAGAGGTTGGTGTCACCCAGGGCGGTACTGAAGGCCTTGGAACGGTTGAGTTGCAGGTTCTTGATCTTGTTGTCAAGATCCTTGAACCGTGTGTTGGCCTCCTGGAGCCTTTTTCCCAGGGCCTTGTAGGAACTCTCCGCATTCTCCTGCGCCTTCAGCTTGCTGTCGGCCGTCTCGAAAAGTTCCAGGGCCACCCGTTGCAGTTCGTCGTGGATGGTGAGTTTGCTGTCCCCGTTCAGCAATTCGAGTTGCGACTGGGCGGCCTTTACTTCAGCCAGGGACTTCTCGGCCTCGGCTCGGAACGCCTCCAACTCCTTTGTGGTGGCCGCGGCATTGACCTTGGCCAAGCTGGCGGTGGCACCCTGGATTTCGCGCTGGAATTCCAGGGTGCGCATCTGGTAGGGGGTGCTGTGCTGGGTCAGGTACGAGAGTTTGCCGCTGACGAACAACATGCCGAAGATGCTGGTGGTTACCACGGCGGCAACGATGACCAGCACGACAACGATGTTGATGGTAAGTTTTGCCTTTATCTTCATGCAATCGATCCTTTAGTGCGGGGTTAGTTCCGGGATGCCCCGGGACCTCTTGGCCGGCCTGATATCGGATGCGCGGCAAGTCGCCTATTTTACCAGCTTGGCCCCTTCACCCTTGATGAAATCGATGAGTTTTTGAACCTTGGGCGAAGGTGCCCCTTTGGTTAACAGCGTGATGGGACGGGCAATCTCCGGGGTCTGGGGCGACCAGATCTGCGCGTCGACAATAGCCGCAGGACCGATCCCGATTGCCTCAAGGTTTGCCTTGACCTTGTCCTTGATGTCTTCGGCGGTGGTTGCATCCAGAACCTCTTTGGTCGGTGCGGCGCCGCCGAGCATGTTTTTGACGAACATCGTGTTTGTCCCGGGTATCAGCGTGCCCCAGACGACGAGGATCGGCATGTCCTTGCCTCCCACATCCTTCCAGTTGGCGATCTTACCGGTGAAGATGCCCAGCAGTTGTTCCTTGGAAAGCTTCTCCAGCCGGTTATCCTTGTGGGTAATCACGACAATACGGTCCTTGCCGATCACTATGTTCTGGAAGGAGGCCGGGGACTTGATCTCGTTGCCTTCCTTTTTCATCAGTTTCTGCCATTCATCATAGCTGAGACCCGCTGCCGCGGCATCGACAATGCCCCTGTCCAGGTCCAGGAACGCCTGCTTGGGGCCATTGGATATAACCGACAGGGTAAGCCCGGTCGTCTTTTCAAAGGCGGTCTTGATCGGTTTGAGAACGTTTTCGGTCGGTGCGGCGCCGGCGCCGATCCTCAGGTCATCGGCAAAACAGAGGGAGCTTACAGCGGTGAGAAAGACGGTCGTAATGAGGGTGACGGCAGCATTGCGGCGGAAAAGATGAGCATTCATAGGCACCTCGGCATGGTGGATTTGCACAACTATTCTGTGCAGTTATGCTTGCGTGCCCATGTGTATCACATTTTTAATGAAAAGTTGAGCAAATTAAACATCTGTTCAGGGTCCAGCCTGGACCGCTATGCTGCCGCCTCAGGTGAAGCCGGAACCGGCGGTACAGGCGTAGCAGTGCTCGCCCACCGGTATGGCCGTCTCCGCCGGTGGCAGTTCATGCAGATCCGAGATGTGCATCGGCCGTTCGCCGTGATGCAGCCCGGCCGCCAGGTTGAAGTCGCAGTCGTAGAGATATCCTTGCCAGTCCACCGCGACCAGCGAACGGCACATCAGGCCGGGGATGGTGCAGGGATTGAAGCTTTCGGCCAGCTTTTGCAGGTATCCGTCCAGGTTGCCGGAGCGTTCCAGCCAGGTACGGAAGCGCCCCAGCGGGGCATTGGCAAAGGTGAACAGGTTGGAGAAGGTGATGCCGAACCGGCGCCCCAGGTCCTGGCGGAACTTGAGTTCGGCCGGGGCCTGGCCGGCCGGAAGAAAGGCGCCGCTGGGATTGGCGACCAGGTCCAGTTCCAGCCCGCTCTCTGCCACGCCGTAGCCCAGTTCGTTCAGCCGTCTGAGCATGGCGATGCTCTGTTCCCACACCCCTTTGCCGCGTTGGGCGTCGGTCTGTCCGGCGTTGGTGGCGGGCAGGGAGGCTACCAGCGCCACCCGGCGGTTGCGGTAGAGCAGGGGGAGGTGCTCATGCTCCGGACGGGCCAGGGCCACCAGGTTGGTGCGGACGATCAGCTTCCGCGCCAGGGGAGCCAGTTCGCTTACCAACTCGGGGAGATTCATCTGCAATTCCGGCGCACCGCCGGTGATGTCGATGGTGTCGAAACGGATGCGCCGTGCGCAGGCGATGACCGCCTCGACCGTAGCCAGGTCCATCATCTCCCGCCGGTTCGGACCGGCTTCCAGGTGGCAATGGCGGCAGGCCAGGTCGCAGGCCAGCCCCACGTTGATCTGGAGGGTTGTGGTATGGCCGCGGGTCAGGGTGAGGCCGTGGCGGTCAAGGGTTTCCCCGAAGGTCGGTATGGTTGCGGATGATTCGGTCATAAGCGGAAATTACAGCGACATCTTCTCGGCGATCTTGCGCATCTGCACGCCGTGCACCAGCGAGGCCCCGCCCCGTATGGCGTTGGCCACATGCAGCGCCTCGGTCATCTCCTCCAGGTTGGAGCCCTTTTCCAGGCAGCCCTTGGTGTAGGCGTCGATGCAGTAGGGACACTGCACGGCGTGGGCCACGGCCAGGGCGATCAGCGCCTTTTCCCGCTCGGTCAGCGCACCCTCGGCAAAGACCGCGCCATAGTAGTCGAAGAATTTGTTCGCCAGATCGGGCGCATCCTTGCCGATCTCGCCGAACCGGGCCAGGTCGGCCGGGTCGTAGTAGGTGTCCATGGGTAATCTCCTCATATGTCGCACTGCCCGAAATGTACCAGTTATTGGCGCTGTTTTCCAGACCGAAACTACTTGGCCTTCAGCCTCGCGTACAGCGCTGGAACCAGGGCGAACAGACCCAGCAGGGCAAAGGAGCCCAGGACCCGCCAGGATGCGATGCCGGAAAGCGAGGTGATTGTGGCCAGGCTGGCCCCGGCGTTGCAGTAGACAAAGCCGCCCGGGATGATGCCGATCATGGTGCCGAGCAGGAAGGTCGGCAGCGGCAGTCGGGTCAGGCCGGCCGCCAGGTTGATCAGGAAGAAGGGGAAGATGGGCACCAGGCGCAGGAACAGCAGGTAGTTGAGGCCGCGCGCCTCCAGTTCCCGGTTGATCCCTTCCAGCCGGTTGCCGAACCTGCCCAGCACCGCGTCGCGCAGCAGGTAACGGGTGGCCAGGAAGGCCAGGCAGGCGCCGAAGGTGGCGGCGATATTGGCGTAGACCGTGCCCATGATCGCCCCGAAGATGGCTCCGGCTGCCAGGGAGAGGATGGCGGCACCGGGGAGCGACAGGGCGGTCTGGATGATGTAGATCGCCATGAATCCGGCCACCATGGCCACCCGGTGGCCGGCGTAGTAGTCGGCCAGGGCCTGGCGGTTGGCCTTGAGGCTGGCCAGGGTCAGGAAACGCCCCAGGTCGAACCAGAAGAACAGCCCAACGGCCAAGGCGGCAATGGCAAGGATGATGATTTTTTTTCTGTTCATGGGTACCGGTCGAACTCCGCGTTCCATGTTTCATGTTTCAAGTTTCAAGTTTCAAGTTTGAGGTTTTAACCTGAAACATTCAACCTGAAACTTGAAACTGCCTATCGTCGCCACTTCAGCCAGCCGGCCAGCACCCGTTTGACGAACGGCGTCAGGCGCGTCCGGTTATAGGTGTCGCCCAGTTTCTTGATCACCTCGGCCTGGGTCGGGTAGGGGTGGATGGTCCGGCCGATGGCGCCAAGCCCCAGGTTGTTGGTAATGGCCAGGGAAAACTCGTTGATCATCTCGCCGGCATGCCGGGCCACGATGGTGGCCCCCAGTATCGTGTCGCTCCCCTTCCTGATATGCACCCGGGCAAACCCCTCGGTCTCGCCGTCCAGGATGGCGCGGTCCACCTCGGAAAGCGGCACGGTCAGGGTGGTTACGGCAATCCCCTTCTCCTGGGCATCCCGCTCGTACATCCCCACATGGGCGATCTCCGGGTCGGTGTAGGTGCACCAGGGGATGGTCAGTGTCGATGTTCGCTGTCTGCCCATGAACAGGGCGTTGGCGATCAGGATGCGGGCCTGGACGTCGGCGGTGTGGGTGAATTTCCAGGGGGAACAGATGTCGCCTGCGGCGTAGACATGGGGATTGGAGGTTTGAAGCGTATCGCTGACCGTAACCCCGTTTTTGTCCCAGGCAATGCCCGCAGCCTCCAGCCTCAATCCTTCGGCATTCGGGGCCCGGCCGACACCCACCAGGATACGGTCGACCACCAGTTCCTCCGGCCGTCCCTCCCAGTCCAGATGAACGACCCGCTCCGCACCCCGCAGTTCCACGCGGGTAATCCCGGCCCCCAGGCGAAGGTCGATCCCTTCGCTCAGGAAGGTGTTGTGCATGATATCGGCCGCATCCCGGTCCTCGCGCCCCAGTATCTGCGGCGCCTGTTCGATCAGGGTCACCCGGCTGCCAAAGCGGGCAAAGGCCTGGGCCAGTTCGCAGCCGATCGGGCCGGCGCCGATCACTGCCAGGCGGCGCGGCAATTCGGTCAGGGAGAATACGGTCATGTTGGTGAGGCAGCCGGCCTCGTTCAGACCCGGGATCGGCGGCAACGCGGGGCGGGCCCCGGTGCAGATGGCGGCCTTGCGGAAGAACAGTTTTTGTCCTCCCACCTCCACGCAATCGGGCAAGACAAAACGCCCCTCGCCGATAAAGACATCCACGCCCAATTCGTCACGGAAGCGGAGGGCCGAGTCGTGCCTGCTGATGGAACTGCGCAATTGCCGCATCCGTTCCATGGCCGCGCCAAAGTCGCAGGAGATCCCTTCCGCCCCCTTGACGCCGAATTCCCCCGAGGTGCGGGTATCCCGGACGGCGCGTGAGGCCCGTATGATCCCCTTGGAGGGGACACAGCCGTAGTTGAGGCAGTCGCCCCCCATCAGGTTGCGCTCCACCAGGGCCACCCTGGCGCCCAGCCCGGCGGCCCCGGCAGCGGAGATCAGCCCCGCGGTCCCGGCGCCGATCACCACAAGGTTGTAGCGGTCGGCAGGCTCGGGATTGACCCAGCCGCTAGGATGGACATTATCGGCCAGTTCCCGGTTCTCCGGGGTGTCGGGCAATATGGTCGGCAGAGCAGGCATGGTGCCGTTCTCCAGAGACAAGAGTTGTATGGTCTATCTGGTATCAATTGTGGCTATTACTTCGGGAATGTCAACGGGGAAGGGGAAAAATCCGGGCGGGGACACGGGAATAAAAGGTGGTGCGGTCGATGGACCGCACCACCCCGAAAATCTCAGTTTTCGGTCATGAAATGCTGCTCGTACAGGTCTTCCAGCGCCTGCAGATGCCGGGTCTCTTCCTTCAGGAGCCGGGCGAAAAGCTGGCCCATGGGGGCGCCGGCGCAGCAGGATGAAACGCTGCCGTAGTACTCCACCGCACCTTTTTCCAGGTGGATGGCATAGACCAGGGCCTCGCGCACGCCGGAGTTGGGGCCCAGTTCCTCTTTCTTGAAGACGTAGTCCAGGTGCATGGTGGGAACCGGCTGATCGAGCGCCTCGCCGCCGTCCATGCGTCCTTCCAGCAGCGCCTTTTCCAGCATGTTCTTGTGCTCCAGTTCGTCCAGGGCGTTGTCCCTGAGGATCTCGCGAGCCCCCTTGTTGGTCACCTTGCGGATGGCGTCCAGGTAGTTGCGGAACCCTTCCTCTTCCATCTTGATGGCCATTTCCACGGCCGCGTCAAAGGTATAACAGACCTGATTGCTATCCATGGTTATTCCCCCTCCTGTTCGATCAATCGGGCACTCTTTATGAACACCGGCTCGACCGGGACATCGGAATGCCCCTTCTGGTTGCCGGTCTTGACGCCACGGATCTCGTCCACGACATCCATCCCTTCCAGCACCTGGCCGAAGACGCAGTAGCCGAAGGCGTCCTGTTGTTTCCCTTTATGGTTCAGGAACGGGTTGTCCACCACGTTGATGAAGAACTGGCAGGTAGCCGAATCGATCATGGCGCTGCGGGCCATTGCCAGGGTGCCCCGCGTGTTGGCCAGCCCGTTGGTGGCCTCGTTCTTGATGGCGAACTTCGGCTTCTTTGTTACCATCTCCACATCCATCCCGCCACCCTGGATCATGAATTCCTTGATCACCCGGTGGAAGATCAGGCCATCGTAAAAACCGTCCTTGACGTAGGAGAGGAAATTTTTGACCGTAATGGGCGCCTTCTCCTTGAAGAGTTCCACCTTGATGTTGCCCATGGATGTTTCCAGCATGACCTGCGGGTTCTGCTCGGACATTTCGCGACCTCCGTATGTGCGTTTTTCGTTAAATTGTGTATACGCCAGCACTCTTGTCTAGCATATCGGTTGACAAAATTAAACTGCTTTTTCGCATATTGTCAAACCGCCATGCTGCGGTAGGCTTGTGCTATCAGATGCAAACCATTCGCGGAGGAGAACCATGAAAACCGTTATGACACCAGTTTTGTTGCTCATTGCCGCAACCTGCTTCGGGGCGGGGGATGTATATGCCATGCCCGATCACCCGGCCATGGGGCCAGGCATGCACATGCCGATGCCCATGTGTGACATGCACCACGGCTCAAGGGCGGAGATCGGTTCACCTGCGCCCGCCTTTGTCCTGGACGGCGTGGTGAACATGGAGTTCAAGAAGGTCAGCCTGAAGGAGTACCGGGGCAAATGGGTGGTGCTCTTCTTCTACCCCGCCGATTTCACCTTTGTCTGTCCCACGGAGATCAAGGGGTTCAGCAAGGCGCTGCCGGAATTCAAACAGGCCAATGCCGAGGTGCTGGCGGTATCGGTTGACAGCAAGTACGCCCATCTGGCCTGGCTCAAGAGCGGCGCCCTGGACAAGTTGGACTACCCGCTCTTGGCGGACCCGACCAAACGGACGGCGCGGTCGTACGGCGTGCTGGACGAGGAGAACGGCACTGCCCGGCGCGGCCTGTTCATCATCGACCCGCAGGGGGTGATCCAGTACCAGGTGGTGCACAGCGACAAGGTAGGGCGCAGCGTGGACGAGACCCTGCGGGTGCTCAAGGCGCTCCAGACCGAGGAGCTTTGCCCGATCAACTGGCGGCCGGGGGAGAAGACTATAAAGCAGTGAGCGCCGGCGCGTAGCGTCGGTCTCTTTTTCACACACAGAGGCCGCCTCTATCCGGGGCGGTCTTTTTGTGTGTTCGAAGATCGGTACTCTGCACACGACATGTGGCATTCGTGCTGTTCGCGTCTTATGTCTTGTTTGGAAATCCTAATGAATAGATTTGAGAAACGGCGATAATTCATATAGTTATGAAATATCTTTGTTGACATTGGGGTGCTGTTTTGTTACTTCCGAAGGTAGTTTTGTGTGCTGCCATTCGGAGGGACGATATGTGTGATCATGCGTCAATGGCTGGTGATGTTGTGTGAAGGCCCTGCGTTCCGGTTACGGAATTCGGGGCCTTTTTGTCTGTTTTACGGTGGGGAAGAATAGAATACGTGACAAAATGGGTATTGAGCGTTTTACGCTGATCTCTCAAAATGGCATGTTATACAAGAGCTGTTTGCCAGTAACATCAAATTTTTACATCGATATCAAAAATTATGTTCCAAATGGCAGGTTGAGCGGGGGTTCATCAATAACGAGTTATGCAATGAAATAAGAAAAAGATGGGGTGACTTATGGAGCACGATGTCAGGTTTACGTTGTCATATAAAGGTGGGATTTCTGAACAGCATGAAATAGATCTATATGACATTGCTCAAGCATTGATTGGCTTTCAGCGATCCATTGCCTTAACAACACACTTGGTGTTGAACAATGAAATCATCACCCAGGCACCATCTTTAAAAGGAGCAGAAATACGTGCCCTTCCAGCTAAGAGCGGTAGTTGGGAAATAACTGCTGGTGTTATTATTACTATTAGTGCCGGTATTTACAAGCTTGGGACAACTAAAAATGATTCTCCAATTGGACATATCATCTATTCAGTTTATGACTGGTTAATTTCAGAAACGCTTGGAGTACATGTTGATTATAGCAAATCACTCAAGCAACTTTATGAAGAAGCAAAAGAACAAAGTTATGAGCTAAAAACTGTTAAAGAGCATCAGCTTGACTCTCTTATGGAAAAGTGTAATACGGCAATCAGAGAAATTCACAGGCCAATATACAAAACTGGATCTGCACAACAGGCCAGCATAATATCAAATGTTAATGGACGACTTATTCCTCTAACCACATCACTTTCAAAAAATACATATGAGTACATGAATGAAGGATTTACTGAGGAGATGCCAGAGTTAATAAAGGGTCGCGTCTCAAGCTATAACAGCAACACCTTCAAGGGACGAATTTATGTAATAGAAGAGGGCCGGCCAGTGGCATTTGAGTTATCAGAAAATACTAGGCCAAATCGGACAATCAGGATTATCGTTCGCAGCCTAAGCGAAAATGCTTTAAAGAACTACGATGATGAAGGCAGTTTGGTTTATTGTCGTGTCCTAAAAAACAAAAGCAAGGCGGGACACCTGAAGAGCTATACAATCATTGAAGTCTCAGAAAAGCCACTGCGTGACAACTTCTAATGCATAACGCGCCGCAGGAACCGTCTCGCTGAAGCTCGCGGCTCAGCGGCGAAGCCGTTATACCAAGAAAAATGAGAGAAAAAGGAAGCAGCCATGTTCGCCGAAATTGCAAAATCGTTTTTTGAGTTCTTGAAGCTCGCTCCAAGATATTTCATAGCATTCGGAATTATTGCCGCCTTTTTGCTCTTTTCCAGCGAAAAAACACTTAAACATTTGAGCGTCTTTGAGTTTGCACAAAACTATCGCCCGGTTATTGGACTTGTTCTCATCGTCACCGTTCCGCTTTTTATCGTCTCAATTTTTACAGACGTATTTACGGTCATAAGAAACTGGTGGAGAGAGAGGAAGTACTATAGAGAAATGACCGAGCGACTCAATAGATTGACCGAAGACGAAAAGCAAATTCTCAGGTACTACTTTGCCAAAGAGACACGCGCCAATACGCTCCGAATTGATGATGGCGCTGTCCAAGGTCTCGTATCCGAGGGCATTATTTACAGATCCGCAAGTGTCGGTAACATGGTGGAAGGGTTTGCCCATAACATCAGCGACTTCGCTTGGAATTATCTCTATGTAAATCTTCACCTGCTCGAAGGAAGCACCAATACTTATAGAACAGACAAAAGGATACCATTGTGGCAACGCGCTTCCATGTGATCTCATAACTCTCCCTTACCATTGCCCACCAGAGGAGGAAGGCGAGGTATAACCAGACAGAAGCACCGGCCTAAAACCGCTAGTATATTCACCCCTGAAAATATTTCTTGCTCTATTCTCTTGAAGGTCATAAATTATGCGCATAACAAATGCGCATAAGGAGTGCGTTATGCAACTTGATTTTTTCAACCCCAACGCACAAAAAAAACCAACTAATTTGAGTATCAACAGTGACCTGCTCCAGCAAGCCAAAGAATATCATGTTAACTTGTCACAGACGTTAGAGCTGCGCCTCGCGGAGATATTACGGGACAAGAAACGGCGGGAATGGCAGGCGGAAAATCAAGAGGCTATCGAAGAATATAATAGACGCATTGAAGCTCGGGGAGTTTTCAGTGACGGCTTGAGGCAATTCTGATGGCCCAGTTCGATGTGTATGCCAACCCGAATCCTGCAACAAACCAGACAATCCCCTATGTATTGGACATACAGGCCGATCTCCTGAGCAACCTGACAACACGCGTGGTCATTCCTCTCTATACAGTCTCCGCCATGGGAAAAGCTGCCAAACATCTGAATTTCCAGTTTTCCGTAAAACGGACCGCTGTTGTAATGTCAACGGCCGAATTGGCTGGAGTTGCGGTAAGTAGCCTTGGGAACAAAGTAGGTTCCCTCAAGGAGCATCGTAACGAAATCATAGCTGCCATAGATTTCCTCGTCACTGGATTCTGATACGTTCGCCAAAATAGCCCCATCTCTATATCGATGACATTGAATAAATTGCCACCTGATGTCTTGCGATGTATAATGCTATCAAAGATACCAATAGGGAGGTTTTCTATGGGAGGCAGGCAACTGGGTCTCAGGCTTGACGAAGCCGATAGCATGAACCTGAAGCGAATTGCTCAACGTGAAGGGCGCAATGAGCAGGATGTAATTCGGGATTCGTTACGGATGTATGTGCGCAGTGCTGACGAACAAAAGGAGTTTTTCGAGTCAGTAGAACGAGGATGGTACGAACTTCATTCAGGCCTCGGTACTGTTGTTGCGGAAGATGATACATTTTTCGACTCCATAAGAAAAGAACTTCGGAATGTCAAAACGTCCGCTTAAACGTTCTCTGGAATATCAATCACGAGTCAGGCACTATGCCGGGAATTTGGCTGAGCGCTACCGGGTTGAAGTTGCGGATGCTTTTCTGACTCGCATAGAAGCCGCTGAAAAATTTCTCTACGACAACAATCTTGCAGGTACTGATGCGCCCTATCTACTCGCCGGTCAACAGGCTGTGCTGAAAGAGTTGTACATTGATTCCGGGCCGGTCAAATACTGCATCATCTATGAGGTGACCGAGGATTATGTCGGGCTTATTTCTCTGTGGCACGGAGTTGGCTTACGGCAATCGGATATGCTGGTAAGGCTGTGGGGAATGAGCCGGTAGGTATGTTATACTTACCATCACCTTTCCCCAATAAGTTCATCAACTCGACTGGAGGAGGCACGTATGAAGAAACTGTATGGAGTTGTACTGCTGACACTCGTGTTGCTATCGTTTACCGCCATGTCGCACGCTTCAGTGGTGCGAGAGTACCAGACAAACTACGGGGTCATGACGCTCACCTTTGACGGCTCGGATGTATCCGGTTCCTACACCCACGCGGGAGGACAGATTTCCGGCACTCTCGAAGGCCGTACCATGCCTTGCAGCTGGACCCAGAACAACGGTTCCGGCAGCTGTATTGCCACCTTCTCGAATAACTTCAACCGCATAGACCTGAAATGGAATTATGCCGGTGAGGCCGGCTGGAAAGGCGACTGGGGCGGGGCTCTCATTCGTCAGCACGGCAGCTCGGAACCGTTCTACAGCGACTCCCCCATGGTGCGCGTGTATGACACCAACTACGGTGCCATGACCCTGCACTTTGTCGGCTCAGAAGTGAACGGCTCCTACACCTATCAAGGAGGCAAGATATCCGGCACGCTTGAAGGACAGACCATGCCATGTACCTGGAGCCAGAACAACGGTTCCGGCAGTTGTATCGCCACCTTCTCCAACAATTTCCGCCGCATCGATCTGCAATGGAACTATGCCGGCGAAAGCGGCTGGAAAGGCGGCTGGGGCGGGACATTGAGGCGATAGAGCCCGGAGGGACTGGCCCAACGGCACCAGCCAGTCTTATGGACGTTGCATATTCTTTCTGTCTACCCACCACCAACAAAAGCCCGCCCAAAGCGGGCTTTTGCCATATCCGCGACACTGCCAACCCCCGGAACATCTTGACGGGAGGCCTTTCGGCGGGTAAGGTCTTCTCATGCAACAGGAAATCTGGACAACCATCAAGATCCTTACCTGGACCAGGGAATATCTGGCCGGCAAGGGGGTGGAGAACGCCCGCCTGGAGGCGGAGTGGATGCTTTGCGCTGCCACCGGCCTGGACCGGGTGGGGCTCTACCTCAACTTTGAACGGCCGCTGAACGAGACGGAACTGGCGACGTTCCGCGCCATGGTTGCCCGCCGCGCCAAGCGCGAGCCGTTGCAGCACATCCTGGGCACGCAGGAGTTCTTCGGCCTGGAGTTCGAGGTGACGCCCGACGTGCTCATCCCGCGCCACGATACGGAGACGCTGGTGTCCGAGGCGCTGCTGCGCAAGCCGGGGGCGGCCAGCGTGCTGGACATCGGCACCGGCAGCGGCTGCATCGCCGTGGCCCTGGCAAGGCAGTTGCCCGAGGCAAAGGTCACGGCCATCGACATCTCCGAAGCGGCCCTGGCGGTTGCCCGGCGCAATGCGGACAGAAACGGCGTGACGGTTGAATTCCTCCACGGTTCGTTGCTGGAGCCGGTGGCAGGCCGCAGCTTTGACCTGATCGTCTCCAATCCTCCTTATATCCCGGCCGCCGATATCGCCGCTCTGGAGCCGGAGGTGCGCGATCACGAGCCGAAGGGCGCCCTGGACGGCGGCACGGACGGACTGGATATCTACCGGGCGCTGATCCCGGCGGCCTGGGCATGCCTCAATCCGGGCGGCTGGCTGCTGGTGGAGGTGGGGATCGGCCAGGCTGCGGCGGTGTCGGACCTTTTCACGCAGAACGGTTTTGACGAACTATTCACCGCCCGCGATCCGGGCGCAATCGAACGGGTGGTAGGAGGTAAGCGCAATGGATAACAAGGCATTGTGGAACATATTGGACGAGGCCGATCTGCTGGCTTCGGAGGCAGAGGTACAGCGCGCCATCGACCGGATGGCAGTAGAGATGACGGAAAGCCTGCGGGACAAGCGCCCCCTGGTGCTTTGCATCATGAACGGCGGCCTGATCGTGGCGGGGCAGCTCCTGCCCAAGCTCCGCTTTCCGCTTGAGATCGACTACGTCCACGCCACCCGCTACGGCGACAAGACCAAGGGGGCCGGGCTGGACTGGAAGGCAATGCCGAAGCTGGATCTGCGGGGTCGCACCGTGCTGCTTCTGGACGATATCCTGGACGAAGGGGTGACCCTGGATGCCCTGGCGCGGCATTGCCGCGAACAGGGTGCGGCCGAGGTGTTCCTGGCGGTACTGGTGGAAAAGCTGCACCTGCGCAAGGTGCGCCCCGGCATGAGGGCCGATTTCTCCGGCCTGGACGTGGGGGACCGCTTTCTGTTCGGCTACGGCCTGGACTACAAGGGGTTCTGGCGCAACGCGCCGGGGATCTATGCGGTGAAGGGGTTGTAATACCGCCCCTCTCCCCGGCCCTGCCCTATGAATGAAAAATCACCCCTCTCCCCAGCCCTCTCCCACAAGGGGAGAGGGGGTAAAAGCCTCCGGAGGGGATTGAGGGGAGGGTGAAGAGGGCCAAGAGGGCGAACGAGGGTGACATGACCACCAACCTCACTCACAGGGCACGAGATCTTCGAAAAAACTCCACCGATGCCGAGCGTCTGCTCTGGAGACACCTTAAGACAAAACAGTTGCTTGGTCTCAAGTTTCGCAGGCAGGAGCAGATAGGATATTACATAGTGGATTTTGTCTGCTATGAAGCATTGCTGATCGTTGAAGCTGATGGTGGGCAGCATCTTGAAGGCAGGGAAAATGACGAAGTGCGGACTCAGTGGTTGAACAGCCAGGGGTTCAGGGTCCTGCGCTTCTGGAATAATGACATCCTCTTGAATGTCGAAGGGGTGCTTGAAGTGATACGGGCTGGTTGTCTGGATCGCGTTCCTGCCTCTAATCCAGTCTAAATCTTCCCCCTCTCCCCAACCCTGCTATGAATGGAAAATCACCCCTCTCCCCAGCCCTCTCCCACAAGGGGAGAGGGAGCTTAAACTTCCCCTCCCTTTATGGACCCACAGGGCCTAAAGGAGGGGATTGAGGGGAGGGTGAAGTTGTTTCCTCTTCAATTCCTTACGCCAGCTTGAACCTCCCCACCAGCGACTACAGGCCCCTAGCCAGGCCGGAGAGCTGCGACGCGGTCGTGGCGATCTGCTGGACCTGCATAGTCACTCGTTGATGGCTACCCCTTTGTCAGGTACTCCAGCACCTGGGCCGGGTGCTGATCCGCCTTGGCAACCTTTGCCCACTGCTTTCGCACCACGCCGTCCGGCCCGATCACCACCGTGGAGCGGATGGTGCCGGTGGTTTTCTTGCCGTACATGACCTTTTCCCCGAATGCCCCGTAGGCCTGCATCATTGCTGTGTCCGGGTCGGACAGCAGTACGAACGGCAGGTTGTGGTTGCTTATGAATTTGCCGTGGGAGGCCACGCTGTCCTTGCTGACCCCCAACAGGACAATGCCCTTGTCGAGCAGTTCGCGGTAATTATCCCTGAACCCGCAGGCCTCCTTGGTGCAACCGGAGGTATTATCCTTCGGGTAGAAATAGATCACCACGGTCTTGCCGCTGTAATCGCCCAATGAGTGACGCTTGCCATCGCTTCCCTCCAGAGTGAACGCCGGCGCCTTTTTGCCTTCAAGTGACATGATAAGCCCCCTTTCAGTCAGAATTGGTGTCTGTACTGTGTATAGTCATCGATGGGTCTGAGGTCAACCAAAACCATGCTGTCCGGGGTATTCGCGCGGACCGGGGATACCTGCATGAACATGGCCGCTCTATCAGGCTGTTGAAAAACTACTATGGGTCAGATCTGCGGCGTTGCCGCTCTCTCGGAAACTCAACGTAGCGCTGCTACGCCTCGTTCCCTCGCTCGCTTGCGCCTTGCATCTCGGCCTCCTCGCTACGTTTTTCAACAGCCTGCTCTTGGAAAATCCGGTTTGACCGGCGGCACAAGCTATGTTACCTTTTGGTAACGTATACGTGTAAACAAGAATGAACGGGGGAATCATGGTAACGGGTAATGATGAGCCGACGATCTATCAGACGATTCTGGAGAGCATGGGTGAAGGCATTATCTTCCTTGATGCCGAGGACCGCATGAGCTTCATCAATCACACCGCCGAGGAGATCAGGGGCATTAAGGCGGTGAACTTTATCGGCCGCAGCATCCGCACCATACATCCTCCGAGTGCCAATGAACGGATCGGCCGGTTGCTGACCAGCCTGCGGGATGGCTCCATCCGGCTGTCACGCAGGGTGATCGAGGTCAAGGGCAAGTATTTTGAGAACAGCTATTTCCCCATCCGCCAGGCCGATGGCCGCTATCTGGGGACACTGCTGGTGAGCCGTGACATTACCGAGAAGCAGCGTCTGAGGGAGGAGAACAAGCTGCTGCGCGAACAGATGGGGCTGGGGAGCGCCTTCGAAGGCTTTGTGGGTACCAGCCAGGCCATCCTGCAGGTCTTCCGCACCATCTCCGCCATCGCCGGCATCGATTCCACCATCCTGGTCACCGGCGAGAGCGGTACCGGCAAGGAGCTGGTAGCCGCGGCCATCCATCAGCACAGCAAGCGCCACCACAAGTCGATGATCCGGGTCAACTGCGCCGCACTACCGGAGCACCTGGTGGAGTCGGAGCTGTTCGGCCACGAACGGGGGGCGTTCACGGGCGCGATTTCCAGTCATCGGGGCAAATTCGAGCAGGCCCACGGCGGCACCATCTTCCTGGACGAGGTAGGGGATCTCCCGCTCAGCGCCCAGGCCAAGCTGCTGCGCGTACTACAGGAAAAGACCGTGGTCCGCCTGGGGGCGGAACGGGAAATCGGCGTGGATGCCCGCATCATCGCCGCTACCAACAAGGATCTGAGGGCGCTGGTGGGTGCCGGTCTTTTCCGGGAGGACCTGTACTATCGTCTCAACGTGATCACCATTCACGTGCCGCCCTTGCGGGAGCGTCGCGAGGATATTATCCTCCTGGCCGAGCACTTCATCAACCGCTATGCGGAGAAGATGGGACGTAAAATCCTCGGGTTGTGCGAGACAACCAACCATGTCCTGCTCACCTACGATTATCCCGGTAATGTCCGCGAATTGCAGCACGCCATCGAGCGCGGCGTGGCGCTGTGCAGCGGCGAGTGCCTCACCCCCGGAGATCTCCCCCCCTGTTTCCTCGCCCCTTCCGGCGAAGATATGCTCACCTTTGCCCATGAAGGTGATGCCGCGGCGCCCGTGGAGTCCCTTGCGCGTTCCGTGGGAGACTACAAGCGCCAGGTGATTCTGGATGCCCTGGCCAGGACCGGCGGGCACAAGGGAGAAGCGGCGCGCCTGCTCAATATTTCCCGCAAGACCTTGTGGCAACGTCTGAAACAGATGGAAAACGGGTAACATCCTGTTACCCTGATGTTACCGAAAGGTAACAAGTGTCTGCTGTCCCACTCCATTCCTCCCCGCGTTTATCCGTAAAAAATCCATTAATTATAGTATGTTGCCGCCAGTTTTGCCGGTCTGGCACGCTCCCTGCTCTGTTGTTTACAGAATGCGCCCTGGTTCGCCAGAGCAAGACAGAAGCAGGCGGATGCAATCGACCATTATTTGACCTGGGTCATCATTTTTAACCTGCCGCATGGCATATAGTCTGCCGCGTATGAAGCCGGGGAGTGGCACCATCTATTTTCTTCCCGGCAGTCACGGGTGGGTTGTCCGCACCGGAACCATATAACCAGTATGCAAGCCAAGGAGAAGCCATGCCGATATCGGGAATCGTAGTTACGTGCGGAACGGGGGATGCCGATGCGGTGGCGAGCCGCATAGGGACCATGGATGGCATCGAGGTACAGGGTGTGGTGCCTGGCGACCGGATCGTGGCCGTGATCGAGTCCGATTCGGTGGACGGAGAGGTTGCCCTCTTCTCCCGGCTGCATGAGGTTGACGGGGTGCAGACGGTGCGGCTGGCGTACCACAACTTTGAGGATATGGAGTAAGGGCGGCACGGGCGCCGTTTAATTCTGAGTCAAAACTTCGCTGCAAGGGAGGAAGAAATGGGACTTTCCAGACGTGATTTTCTCAAGGCCAGTGCCGCCGCCGCTGCGTTTGCCGCTGCCGGTGCAGCCGTACTGAAGCCCGGGAATGCCGACGCGGCCGATGACAAGGGCATCAAGTGGGGCAAGGCCCCCTGTCGCTTCTGTGGCACGGGATGCGGCGTGCTGGTGGGGGTAAAGAACGGCCGGATCGTGGCCACCAAGGGTGACCCTGCCGCGCCGGTCAACAAGGGGCTCAACTGCATCAAGGGGTATTTCCTCTCCAAGGTCCTGTACGGCAAGGATCGACTGACCAAGCCGCTTATCCGCAAGGGGGACAAGATGGTGGAGGCCTCCTGGGATGAGGCCATGGGGCTGATCGCCTCCAAGTTCAAGGAGGCCATCGACAAGCACGGTCCCGATTCGGTTGCCATGTACGGTTCCGGCCAGTGGACCGTGTTCGAGGGGTATGCCGCCAGCAAGCTGTTCAAGGGGGGGATCGGCACCAACAACATCGAGGTGAATGCCCGGCTCTGCATGGCCTCGGCGGTGACCGGGTTCATGACCACCTTTGCCAGCGACGAGCCCATGGGCTGTTACGACGATCTCGACCTGGGGGATACCTTTTTCCTGTGGGGCGCCAACATGGCCGAGTGCCACCCGGTGCTCTTCTCCCGCATGATCGACAACCGCCTGAAAAACCCGAACGTCCGAATCATCGACTTTGCTACCCGCCATACCCGCACCTCCCAGATGGCGGACCGGTATGTCAAGTTCAATCCCCAGACGGACTTGGCCCTGCTCAATGCCATTGCCTATGTCATTATCCGCGATAGACTGTATGACGAGGCCTTCATCAAGGAGCACGTGGTCTTCAAAAAGGGGAAGGAAAACATCGGCTACGGCCTGGAGGACAAGTTCAAGTTTGCCGACGAGCCAAAACTGATCACCTTCGATGAGTACACAAATTTCCTCAAGCCCTATACCCCGGAGTATGTCGAGAAGCTCTCCGGCGTACCGGCCCAAACCATCGTCGAGATGGCCCATCTCTATGCCGACCGGAAGCGCAAGGTCAACAGTCTTTGGACGATGGGCTTCAACCAGCACAGCCGTGGCACCTGGGTCAACAACCTGGTGTACAACGTCCATCTCCTGACCGGAAAGATCTGCAGGCCGGGTGAGAACCCCCTGTCCCTGACGGGTCAGCCATCGGCCTGCGGCACGACCCGCGAGGTGGGGACCTTCACCCACCGTCTTCCGGCCGACATGGTGGTCATGAATCCCGAACACCGCGCCAAGGCGGAAAAGATCTGGGGCATCCCGGCCGGCAAGATACCCGCAAAACCGACCTACAACGCCACGGAGATGTTCCGCGCCCTGGACCGGGGCGACATCAAGGTGGTCTGGGTCCAGGTGACCAACCCCTTCCAGTCGCTCCCCAACCTGAACCGCTACCGCACAGGGGCACGCAAGGGGGATGGCCGTTTCGTCATCGTCTCCGACATCTACCCGACCCGTTCCACGGAACTGGCCGACGTGATCCTCCCCTCCGCTTCCTGGGTGGAAAAGGAGGGGGTCTTCGGCAATGCCGAGCGCCGCACCCATCAGTGGTTCAAGCAGGTTGACCCCCCGGGCGAGGCGAAAAACGACCTGTGGCAGATTATGGAGCTTGCCCGGCGCCTCGGACATGGCAACCTCTTCCCGTACAAATATCCCGAAAAGGAGATCTGGGAGGAGTACCGCAAGTTCGGGGATGGCCAGGGAAAAGACCTGGCGCCGTACGAGGCCTACGCCAAGACGCGCGGCCTGCGCTGGCCGGTGGTGAACGGCAAGGAGACCCTCTGGCGCTACGTCGAGGGGCATGACCCCTACGTGAAGCAGGGGGAGGGGATCAAGTTCTACAAGAACAAGCCGGACCATTTCAAGGCGGTCGTCTGGGCGCGTCCGTTCGAGCCTGCCGCGGAGGTGCCGGACAAGCAGTACCCGTTCTGGCTCTGCACCGGCCGGGTGCTGGAACACTGGCACACCGGCACCATGACCGGCAGGGTGCCGGAACTCAAGCGCGCCTACTCTTCGGCGGTCTGCGAGATGCACCCGGACGATGCCAAACGGCTCGGCATCAAGAACCTCCAGAAGGTGCGGATCTCCTCGCGGCGCGGCACCATTGTCCTGCCGGTGGACCTGAACGGTCGCGGCAAGGCGGAAAAGGGGAACATCTTCGTGGCCTTCTTCGACGAGGGGAAGCTGATCAACGAGCTGTGCATCGACGCCTATTGCCCCATCTCCGGGGAGCCGGACTTCAAGAAGTGCGCGGTAAGAATAGAAAAGGCATGATTCAACCTCTGCCACAGAGACACGGAGACACGGAGAACATCAAAAAGGAAACCAGCTTTACGAGATACTACCGATCAGTCAGGAGGATTCAGATGACACTATTGGTTCGAATGTTGGCCGGCGCGGCGCTTGTGCAGATACTGATGGCCCCTGCCTTGGCGATAGCCGATGACCGGATACCCAGCGAAAAGGAGATCATGCAGAGCGAGGGGATGCCGCCCCTGATGCCGCACGCCATGCCTGCGCCGGACAAGAACGGGCAGTTGGCCTGCCTCTCCTGCCACGAAGAGGGAAAGAACGGCGCACCACCCACCCCCCATCCCGAGCGGCGGATGTGCACCCAATGCCATGTCCAGGGTGAGGTGAAGACACCGGGTAAGGCCGGGAAATGAACCTCAGCCGCAAGGAGTTTTTTCGGAAGAGCCTGTTCTCCCTGGGTGAGGCTATCTGCACGGTCACCGGGGCGTTGAAGGCTACGGATGATGCCGAGCCCGAGCCGCAGGATGAACAGGCGTTCGTGCCGCTTGACCGGCCCGAGCTGATGGCGGTGGGCGACAATGGGCTCTGTCTGGCGAAAAACTGCGGCTGCTTCGCCTGCATCGAGCGGTGCGATACCAAGGCCATCCACCTGGTGTTTGGCACCGGCATCAGGATCGACGAGGATGCATGCACCGGCTGCGGCTGGTGCGAGCATGTCTGTCCGGTGACCCCAAAGGCGATCACTCTAACATCAAGGATGAGGGATGAATTATGAAGGATGAGAGTTGAAGGACGAGGGTTGAATTTCATACTTCATAATTTTTAGTCAGAATTACCTGCATCTACCGCAGATACCATACCCACGAAAGGAGAATGAACATGCTGAAGAAAAACCTGGCACTGGCAGCGGCGGTTGCAGGGGCAATAGGCCTGTTGTCCCTTCCCGGCCTGACCACCGCGGCCAAGACCAAGCCGGCCGCCAAAGTGGCCAACGACGGAAGGGCGAAGTGCTACGACTGCCACGACGAGATCAAGGCGATGAAGGAGGGGTCCAAGCACGCAAAGCTGGCCTGCACGACGTGCCACGACAAGCTGGATAGCCACATGAAGGACCCGGAGAAAAACAAGCCGGTGACGATCATAGACCAGGCGTTGTGCGGCAAGTGCCACCAGGACGAGTACCGGACCTTCTATCAGGTGGATTATGAGGCCCAGGCCCGCAAGGAGAAGGGTACCCCCACGGGCCGCTCCCCCATGCAGGACAAACTCCTGGCACCCTACGGTTTCACCTTTGAGCATGACGAGCCTCGCGGCCACGCATTTATGGTCATCGACCAGTTTGCCGTGGACCGGTTCCAGGGCGGCCGTTTCCAGTACAAGAAGGGATGGCGGGGTGTGGATGCCACCGGCAAGACCTGGGATGTGCTGGTGGACAAGGCCGAGGGGAACAAGGAGTGGAAGCCGTTGGCCCAGAGCGCCATGGCCGGCAACCCCACCTGCATCCAGTGCAAGACTTCCGATCATATCCTAAAGTGGAAATTCCTGGGGGACAAGGACCCAAGGGCCAAGTGGAATCGCGAGTCCAATGTGGTTGATGTGGCCAAGGACACCAATAATCCCATGGGGTGCATCCATTGCCACGACCCCCATGGTGCCCAGCCGCGCATCGTTCGCGACGAACTGATCAACGAGATCGACAAGGGGTCCAAGATGTTTGCCGGGGCGGACGGCAAGACCGACCTGAAGGTGATCAGCTTTCGTGAAGGGTTCCGCAAGATCGGTGTCATGAAAAAACCCGATTCCCGCATGATGTGCGCCCAGTGCCACGTGGAGTACGCCTGTGGCAAGGGGTACGAGTTCGGCACGGGCAAGGGGATTGGCTTTGATGACCAGCGTACCAATCACATGCCGCTGATGCAGGTCAAGCAACTCCTGGAGCACTACAAGAAGCTCAACTTCTACGACTTCAAGCACGAGGTCACCGGCGCGCAACTGATCAAACTTCAGCACCCAGAGGCCGAGACATACTCGGGCAGCGTGCATGACAAGGCGGGCGTGACCTGCGCCGATTGCCACATGCCGGTTATGAAGAACAAGCAGGGCAAGAGCTTCAAAACACACATGGTGGTGAGGCCCAGAAACCACATCAAGGAATCCTGCCTGGGCTGTCATGCCCACGCCAAGGAGACGGCCGAACAGAAGCTGTACCAGTTGGACGCCGTGCAGAACTATGTCAAGGGCAAGATGCGCAAGGCCGAATACTGGCTGGGGCAGTTGATCGACACTTATGCCGCTGCCCAGCGCATGGGCGTTGCCCCCACGGTGCTCGACCAGGCCCGGGCCAAGCATGAAGAGGCCCATGTGCTGTGGGAGTGGTGGACCGCCGAGAACTCGGACGGCTTCCATAACCCGTCGCTTGCCCGTGACAGCCTGACCGCCTCCATCACCGCCTCCAAGGCCGGCGTGAAGATGCTCAACGACGCCATGGCCGTGGTCAGGAAGGATGAGGCCAAGAAGTAATTCCGCAGAGGTTGGCTGTAACCCTGACAAGCCCCGTTCCGAAAGGAGCGGGGCTTTTTTTTCGCCTGCATTCATGGACAAGCGTGCCGATAGTGCGTACAATTCCCTGGTAGCATCGACCCAAGGAGGCTTTCTCATGCGCAGCTTATTCTGGCTGGTAACCCTGTCGTTCCTTTTCACCCTTTCCGGTTGCGCCTTTGTCAATGTCCCGCTGCTGTCGGCGCCGAGCGCCCTGGAGGAACAGGTCCTGGAAGGGGAGGGGACCGGGAAGATCCTCATCCTGGACATCAGCGGCACCATCTCGGAAGAGGGAAAGAGCGGCCTGCTGGGGCGTTCGACCCCTTCGATGGTGTCGCTGATCCGCGAATCGCTGCACAAGGCGGAGAAGGATGACGATGTCAAGGGCGTCATCCTGCGCATCAACTCGCCCGGCGGCACGGTAACCGCAAGCGACATTATCCGCCACGACATACTGGAATTCAAAAAGCGGAAAAAGGTGCCGGTGCTGGCCTGCATCGTGGCAACTGGCGCGTCGGGAGCCTACTACGCGGCAACGGCGGCGGACGAGATCGTGGCCCATCCCACGGCAATCACCGGCAGTATCGGCGTGATCATGATGAAGTTCAACGTGGTGGGGCTGATGGGCAAGATCGGCGTTGAGGAGCAGACCGTCAAGTCGGGGGACAAGAAGGACATCATGTCCCCCTTCCGCAAGGCCACGCCGGAAGAGGTCAAGCTGGCCCAGGATATCATCGACCAGCTCTACGGCCGTTTCCTGGATGTGGCCATGGCGCGGCCGGGCAACAAGTTGACGCGGGATGAGTTGCACAAGCTGGCGGACGGCCGTGTTTACACCGCCAGGCAGGCGCTGGATGCCAAGCTGATCGACCGGATCGGGTATCTGGACGACGTCATCGCGGATATCAGGAAAAGGGTTGGGGAAGACAAGATGCGGGTGGTGAGCTACTACCGTCCGGGCAGCTACAAGGGGAGCATTTACGCCGATGCCGGGCAACAGGCCGGAGTGATGGAGATGTTGGGCGGGATGGATGTGTTTGGGGGGTCGAGTTTCATGTACCTGTGGCGCCCCTAGACGTGCGCTCATCTTCAGGCCATCTTTGATTTCGCCTCAATCGCGAAATCCTCGACGTAGCGCTGCAAACCCTCACCCAATCCCTCTCCCAAAGGGAGAGGACAAGGCATGCTCTCCCCCTCTGGGGGAGAGATAGAGAGAGGGAAGGCCTGCGGTTTTGCTCAATCGGCTCAACCAAATCTGACCTAAACCTGAGCACCCGTTATTGACAGCACCCAAGGAAATTCTCCAACAATCGCCGGCAAACGTTGCGGTAGTCGGCTTCCCGGCGGCGGTAATCGGCGACGAATTCCTCCGTTCTGGCTGCCGTCTCCTTTGTCCAGGAACTCCACTCACGCACGAGCTGTTCATCCACCTCGGGGTGAAACTGCACTCCCCACACCCGCGTGCCGACCCGGAACGCCTGGTGGGGGCAGGCAGGGGAGAACGCCAGCCGTATCGCCCCTTGGGGAACGGCAAAGTTGTCGTTGTGCCACTGGAAGGATACGAACTCTTGCCCGATCCCCCGGAAGAGCCGATCATCGGCCCCTTCGTCAGTCAGCATGACAGAATACGTCCCTTTTTCCACATGGATGCCGGATGTCACCGCGGCTCCCAGGCTGGCGGCCAGCAATTGACCCCCCAGGCAGATGCCCAGGTAGGGGATGTCCCGCGCCGCCACCTCCCGGAGGAACGCCTTCAGTTCGGTCAGGAACGGGTATTTCAGGTCGTCGTTGGCCCCCATGGCGCCGCCCATCATGATGACCGCCCGTGTTGCCGCCAAGTGGGGGAGCGGTTCGCCCCGGTAGGGGTGGACGATCGACCATGCAACGCCCAACCGGTCGAGCTCCTCGCCAACCAGTCCCGGCGGGACCTCAGGATCGTTCTGGATGATATGAAGCATGGTTCTATCCCTTTTCCGGCTGCTATTTCTCTGAAAGATCATTGAGCAGGAATTGAACGCCTTTAACCTTGTTGACTATTTCCGCGGCCTTATAGACGTCCTTGATCGAATCGACATGCCCCCTCAGCACCACTTCTCCCGACACCGTGTACACATCCAGAGTATATTTCCGGAGGGTCGGCTCTTTTGAAAGGGCTTCCTTTACCTTGGCCGTCACCGCCGCATCATCCTTTTTCCTTTCCATCATCAATTCGCCGGGGGTTGCGCAGGCCGACAATGAAGCCACCAGACCGATTCCGATCAGGACCCTGTAGAGCAGCTTTAACGTGAACATAGGAACGCCTCCTTCATAAGTGTGGCGGGGATAGAGTCCGGCACGGCATGTCCCCGCATGTGCGTTGACTGTAGCATACTTTGGCCCGGCGGGGAAGGTGCGGCCGATAAGCGGTTGAAAACATCGGGCAGGCGGGGTAGAGTGGACCTGCAATTCCTTATCACCCACAGGATGGGGCGGGCTCGATGTCTGCACCCATAGGGAGCAATTACCATGTCGAAACGCCTGCCCAAGCTCCTCTACGCCGACCCGAAGGGCACCATCTACGACCACCCCGACCTGTGCATGGCCGGGATGAACGGCACCGAACCGGTGCTGCCGGAGAACGTCGAACTGATCCCGCTCCCCGAGGACAGCCGGCTCTTCACCATGCCCCACATGCCGCCCGTGGCCTGGGACAACCGCAAGAAGGGGTTTGTCACCATCGACAGCGTGCGTGAGGGGAAACGGACCACGCCCATCCAGGCGGTGGCCGCCTTCATGGCGCCCGGCTATGTGCGCACCCTGTTGCCTGCCTGCGATTACGCCAAAAAGACCGACCACCTGCCGCTCTGGTCCTATACCGCCGTGGGGTGGGACGAGGAGCGGGACTGCTTCGTGGTGGCGGCTACCAAGGTGGATGCCAACCAGAACTGGAATCCGGCCAACTACGATGACCGCACCCTTGACCCGCTGGTGCGCCGGATGCTTAAGGAGATGCCGAACAACCGCCTGCTGGAGCAGTTGGCCCGCTGCGCCGTGGACTACCACTGCTTTGCCGCCAAGAACCTGTTCTATCGCCGCTGGGAGGCGCCGCTCCCCACCTCGCCGGTTTGCAACTCGGCCTGCCTTGGCTGTATCTCGCTCCAACCGTCGGAATGCTGCCCGTCAAACCACGAGCGGATCGGCTTCGTACCCACACCCGAGGAGATCTGCGAGATCGCCCTGCCGCACCTGGAACAAGCGGAGCTGGCCATCGTTTCCTATGGCCAGGGGTGCGAGGGGGACCCGATCCTCCAGGCCGACACCATTGCCGAGGCTACCCGGCGCATGAAGCGGGCCACCGCACGCGGTACGGTCAATTTCAATTCCAACGGCTCCCTGCCGGACCGGGTGCAACTGCTGTGCGACGCAGGCATGGACTCGTTTCGTTTCTCCATGAATTCGGTGCGCGAGGATCTGTACAACCGTTATTATCGCCCCAAGGGATACTGCTTCGGGGACGTGCTCCGCTCGGTGCATACCGCCAAGCAGGCGGGCCGCTTCACCATGATCAACTACCTGGTGTCGCCCGGCGTTTCCGATGCTCCGGAGGAGGTGGAGGCGTTGCTGCGGTTCGTGGCGGAAACCGGCGTTGACATGATCCAGATGCGCAACCTGTCCATAGATCCCGAACTGTACAACCGGGAGATGGGGGTGAGCGGCAAGGGAATCGGCATGTACCGGCTGCTGGAGCGCCTGAAGCAGGAGTTTCCCCGGTTGCAGTTCGGCTATTACAATCGGACAAAAGAGAACTTTTTCCCGCCCGGCTATGAGAATGGGTGGCCGATTGATGCAGTTTGACAGGGATTTTAGAAACTTGGAGAGAGTTAAATTACGTCTGTTTTTATGCTTCTGGTGGTACGCATTTATCAAGATACCAGTTATCTTCAGTGCGGTTTTTGGCGTCAATACGGTGGCGTATCGTTAGCATTTTGACGGTTTTTGACAAGATTAAAATTAACCTGTTGATAAAATCTCAGTGTTTTTCATGGTTTCAGTAATGACGGCCTTTGTTATCAACATTTCTGTTGATAACTTTGTTCATAACCTTTGGGTGTTTTTTCCGTATTTCTTTGAAATACCTTTCGATTTTATCGAAATGCACATTTAGTAAGCAGTTTCGTGATGCCTGAATCCGTGATGCCTTCCCGGCTCCGCTCGCTTGGAATGCCTAACCCTGATAAACAGGATAGTGCGTTAGCCAAATTATTTTCTGCCTGAAAAGCGCAGAAAATAATTTGTAACTTACTAAGCCCTGGCGTTTGAGGCTCCAGTCACGTTTGGGGCGGAGTTCATCCGGCAGTACCGGCATGAATCTTCACGGGCGGCGATTGGCTCCGGCATTTCACTCGTAGCTCTGTTAAAACTTGGAAATCGATGCAATCTATTGTATATACTTCATTGGTGTGTAGTAATAAATTAGAGTTGGGTTGGTCGGTATGGCAGAAATTGTGTACGAAAAAAAGAACGACGTGGTTATCCTTCGGGTAATTGGCGGGGTCACGTTCGATCAGATTTACGAGGCGTTGACGCTCTATTTCCCCAACGTCACGAAACACCTGATCTGGGATTACACAAACGGTAATCTGACTAACGTAACGTCGGATGATTTCAAGCAGGTACCGGATATTTCAAAACGGTACTTTACCAACCGGAGCAGGGGCAGGACCGCGTTTGCGTGCCCTAACAGCTATGTTTACGGCATGTTCAGGATGTACACCGCATTTGCCGATATCGAGAGCATGCCATACGAGTATGAGGTCTTCCGGACTTTTGAAGAGGCCCTTGCATGGGTGGAAAGCTTTCCAGGCCAGCAGTGAGGCGAGGTACCTTTATGCACCAGACCAACAATGTCCGGTTAGGTTTTTGCAGTCCGCAACATCCCCCCCTCTCCCGAGCCCTCTCCTTTAGGCCCTGTGGGTCCACAAGGGGAGAGGGGATTAAGCCACCCTCCCTTGATGGACCCACAGGGCCTAAAGGAGGGGTTGGGGGAGGGTGCAAGGCAGTGATTAACAGCCAAAATCCATAGTACAATTCCCTAACCAGACAACGCCGACACCAGACAAAAAAGCCCGGAAATTTTCCGGGCTTTTTTGATACGCAAGCAATGATCACTGCGTCACTCGCTAGGCGATGGTATGCCTGATGTCCTTCCCCTTGACCATGAAGATCACCATTTCGGCGATGTTGGTGGCGTGATCGGCGATACGCTCCAGGTATTTGGAGATGTAGTTGAGCTTGAGGGCGCGGGAGATGGTGGTCGGGTCCTCGATCATGAAGGTCAGCAGTTCCCGCTGGATCTGCATGTTGAGCTCATCCACGAAGCTGTCGTCCTTGCAGACCTTGATGGCCAACTCGTCGTCGCCGCGCACAAAGGCGTCCAGGGCCTCCTTGAGCATGATCTCGGTCCAGTGGGACATGCGCGGGATATCGATATAGGGCTTGAGCGGCGGCTCCTGGTTCAGTTCGCGAGCGCGCTTGGCGATGTTGGCGCACTGGTCGCCGATCCGCTCCAGATCGGTTACGATCTTGAGCGCCAGGGTAATAAAGCGCAGGTCGCGGCCCGCAGGTTGGCGCAGCGCCAGCAGTTCCAGGCATTTCTCGTCCACGGTCACCTCAAGGGTGTTGACCTCGTGGTCCATGGCGATGATCCGCTCGGCCAGGGCGCTGTCGCGGTTCACCAGCGACGCGACCGACTCGCTGATCATCATCTCCACCTTGCCACCCATGGCAAGTATCCTCGTGCGCAGATCGTTCAACTCCTGATCGAAGATTGCGCTGATATGTTCACGTTCCATTTTTTAACCCCTTGGGTTCAAGTTGAAAGTTACCAGTTTCACGTTTCAAGTTTTTTCAACCTGAAACATTCAACATGAAACTTGGAACTGTTTTTAACCAAACCTGCCAGTAATATAGTCTTCCGTTTGCTTCTTCTCCGGGTTCGTAAAGATCTTCCGTGTCTCGCCCATCTCGATCAGTTCGCCTATGTAAAAGAAGGCGGTCGTGTCCGACACGCGGGCAGCCTGCTGCATGTTGTGGGTGACGATGACGATGGTGTAGCGCTCCTTCAACTCATCGATCAACTCCTCGATCTTGAGGGTCGATATGGGGTCGAGGGCCGAGGCCGGCTCGTCCATCAGGATCACCTCCGGCTTGACGGCAACGGTGCGGGCGATGCAGAGGCGTTGCTGCTGCCCGCCGGAGAGTTCCACCGCGCTTTGCCGGAGGCGGTCCTTGACCTCATCCCATAAGGCCACGCGCTTTAGGCTCGACTCGACGATCTCGTCCGCATCCCCCCTCTTGAGGACACCGTTCAGTTTATAGCCGGCTATGACATTATCATAGATGGACATGGCCGGAAAGGGATTCGGTTTCTGGAAGACCATGCCGACCCTGCGTCGGATCGCAACCGGGTCGATCGAGCGATCGTAGATGTCCGCATCGTCCAGCATGATCCGGCCGGTTACCCTGGCTGAGGGGGTCATGTCGTGCATGCGGTTGATGCTGCGCAGGACAGTGGACTTGCCGCACCCTGACGGGCCGATAATGGCGGTCACGCTGTTTTCGGCGATCTCCATGGATACGTCCTTGACCGCGTGGTTCGTACCGAAATGGATGTTCAGGTTGTCGAGGAGAAGCTTTGTGTTCATTGGGACCTCATTGCCCTCCCCCAACCCCTCCTTTAGGCCCTGTGGGTCCATAAAGGGAGGGGGGAATTTAGCCGCCCTCTCCCCTTGTGGGAGAGGGAAAGGGAGAGGGGGGAATTTAAAGTAGATTATCTTTTACCCCGTCCGCCTGCTGCTGCCCAGCCAGCGCGCGGCCAGGCTCAGACCGAACATAAGCACCACCAGCACCAGGGCGCCGGCCCAGGCCAGGCGGTGCCAGTCTTCATAGGGTGAAATGGCGAAGTTGAAGATCTGGAGCGGCAGCGCGGCCATGGGCTCGGTCAGTTTCTTGCTCCAGAACTGGTTCCCCAGGGCGGTGAACAGGAGCGGAGCTGTTTCGCCGGCGACCCGGGCCACGGCCAGGAGGATGCCGGTAATCACGCCGGTCAGGGCGCTGCGCAACGTAACCTTGAGGCTGGTGCGCCACAGGGGTACACCCAAGGCCAATGACGCCTCGCGCAACGATACCGGTACCATCTTGAGCTGTTCCTCGGTGGTGCGGAGCACGATGGGGATCATGATCAGGGCCAGGGCAAACGAGCCGGCCAGGGCGGAAAACCCTTTCAGCGGCACCACCAGAAGGCTATAGGCCACCATGCCGGTGATGATGGACGGTATGCCTGACAGGACGTCGGCGCAGAAGCGGATTGCCGTGGCCAGGCGACCGATGCCGTATTCCGTCAGGTAGATGGCGCCGAAGATCCCCACCGGCACCCCTACCAGCGATGCCATGCCGATCATGACGGCCGAGCCGGCAAGGCCGTTTGCCATGCCGCCTCCCGGTTCGCCCGGCGGCTGGGGAATGTTGGTGAAAAAGCCCATGTTTATGGAGCCGATCCCCATCCGGATAATATGATAGAAGATGATGCCCAGGGGCAACAGAACCAGAAGCGTGGCCAACCCCATCAACAGCGTGGCTCCGGCGCTGACGGCGCGACGGGCAATAATGGATCTCAGGATCATGCCACACCTCCCTTCCAGCGGCGGGTGACGCTCCAGAGCAGCAGCCGGGCCAGGAAGTTGATCACCAGCGTCACCACCAGCAGGATCAGGCCGATCTCCATAAGGGACGAGGCGTGCAGCTTGGTGGTGGTTTCGGCGAACTCGTTGGCAATGACGCTCGGCATGGTGTAGGCCGGCGAGAGCAGGGACAGGGATATCTGCGGCGTATTGCCGATCACCATGGTGACCGCCATGGTCTCGCCGATGGCCCGGCCGAGCCCCAAGATTACCGCACCCAGGATGCCGGATCGTCCGTAGGGAAGTACCGCTATGCGGATCATCTCCCACCGGGTGGCGCCCAGGGCCACGGCTGCCTCTTTCTGACTCTGGGGCACCGCCAGCAGTACCTCCTTGGTGATGGAGGTGATGATCGGGATGATCATGATCATCAGGATACATACCGCCGCCAGCATGCTGACGCCATAGGGCGCTCCCCGGAAAAAGGGGAGGAAACCGAAGTGGTCGATCAGAAAGGGTTCCACGGTGCTTTGCAGCCAGGGGGTCATGACCAGTATGCCCCACAGGCCGTAGATGACGCTGGGTATGGCGGCCAGGAGTTCAACCAGGGAGGCCGTTACGGCGCCAACCTTGTGGGGGGCCAGTTCGGTGATGAAAAGCGCGGTGCCGACACTGAGCGGTGTGGCCAGCAGGATGGCCAGGATCGAAGAGACCACCGATCCGTAGAGATAGGGCAAGGCCGCGAAGCTCCCCTGCACCGCGTCCCAGTCGCTGCCGGATATGAACCCCCAGCCGAACTTGCGCAGCGACGGCATGCTTTCGACAACCATCTCGCCCGTCATGATCACCAGGATCACTATGATACTGAACGCGAAGAGCAGGGTGATGGCGCGAAACAGCCAGTCACCGTTTTTTCGTGTGGTAGTCGTGTCCAAACAGCCCTCCATTGCCTTTCCCTGCCGTGTTCTCATGTATAGAAGAATAGCAACGGTATGTTACATCCCTGTTACAGAGCGGGAACTATCCGGCAAATTTTTCACGGCCGTAACATTCCGCTCTAGCCTAACCCCGGACATGCCGAACCCAAAAACATAAACCGGTTTCTCACAAAGGCACAAAGGCACGAAGAAAGGCAAAAACAAAAGTCTTGATGGTTACCAAAAGACTTTAACCGTTTTATCTTGGTTTCTTGGTGCCTTTGTGCCCTTTGTGTGAGTAATGTTTTTGTAAATATTGGGCTAACGGCTAATTATTGCAACCTGCAAACGGCAGTTACTCACGTGGAAACGCCCGCCGCGTCTCCGCGTGCAACTGTTTTTTAGTTCAATTGTATCACCGAAACAAAAAAGCGCGGCCCGTTGCGGGGCCGCGCTGGATGACGCTGAGCTGATGCTGTTACTTGATCGTTGCGATGGTTTTCTCCACCATCTTGACCACGTTCTCGGGCAGCGGGGCGTACAAGAGCGGTGCAGCCATCTTCTGGCCCTTGTGGAGTTCCCACTTGAGGAAGTCAACCAGTTTCTTGCCCTTTACCGCATCCTTCTGGTGCTCATAGACCAGAAGCCAGGTGAAACCAACGATCGGGTAGGCATCCTTGCCGGGCTGGTTGACCAGCGAGATGCGGTAGTCGTGGGGCATGCTCTTGGCGGCACCGGCGGCTGCTGCGCTGGTGGATTTGATGGAAGGCTCGATGAAGTGGCCGCTTTTGTTCTGCAGGAAAGCGAACGGCAGCTTGTTCTCGAAGGCATAGGCCAGTTCCACATAGCCGATGGAATTCTTGGTGTTCTTGACCTGACCGGCCACGCCTTCATTGCCTTTGCCACCCAGGCCGACTGGCCACTTGACCGAGGCACCCATGCCGACCTTGGACTTCCATTCGGCGCTCACGTTGGAGAGGTAGTCGCTGAAGATGGCGGTGGTGCCGCTGCCGTCGGAACGGTGCACGACGATGATCGGCGCGTTGGGCAGCGTTACGCCGGGGTTGTCATCGCTGATGCGTTTGTCGTTCCATTTGGTGATCTTGCCGAGGAAGATATCGGCCACGTCTTCGGATTTGAGCTTGAGGCCCTTGGCGACGCCGGGCAGGTTGTAGGTCACCACCACGGCGCCCATCACGGTCGGGATGTGGATCAGTTTGCCGGGAGCGGCCTTAAGCTCCGCATCGGTGAGAAACTTGTCGCTGGCGCCAAAATCCACGGTGCCGGCCGTAATCTGTTTGATACCGCCGCCCGAGCCGATGGACTGGTAGTTGAACTTCACCGAATGATCGATCTTGGCATACTCGCTGAACCACTTGGAGTAGATCGGGTAGGGGAAGGTGGCGCCGGCGCCGTTGATGAGCGTTTCGGCCGAAGCCTGTGACGCCACGGTAACGGCGGCCAGGAGCGCCAGGGTGAGAATGCTTTTGCGAATGGTGGAAAACATCTGAATCCTCCTTGATAGTTTTGTTAAGACTGAAACAACTGTAGCAGGAGAATGTTGCGGCTGTGTTACAGGCAGGAAAAGAGCAGGAAAATTTGGAAGCGACAAGGCAGAGTGCCTTTTTGCGTAATGTTTAAAACCTTTAAACGGTCTCTCACTCGCTCACTTCGTTCGCTAAAGCTCACGGAGGCACAAAGAAAGGCGAAAAGCAATGATCCCAAAATATCCACGAGCCGTTGTGGATTCAAAAACCGTTTTTCGAATGATTTTCTCTGTGCCTTTGTGAGCTTTGTGAGAGAACGCTTGTAACGGTTTTGCTTTATGCAACCTTGAGCGTAAAGGAGAAGACCGAGCCTTTGCCCGGTTCGCTGGTTACGGCGACGTCGCCGCCGTGGAGCTGGACGATGTGCTTGACGATGGCCAAGCCGAGGCCGGTGCCCCCCTGCTCGCGGCTGCGGGCCTCGTCCACCCGGTAGAAGCGCTCGAAGATGCGCGGCATGTCCTTGAAGGGGATACCCATGCCGGTATCGGCCACGGTAATCGTCACCATGCCGTTTGTTGCGTCCTGGTGCGCCGACAGGGTGACCGTGCCCTGCTCCGGGGTATATTTGATGGCGTTGTCCAGCAGGTTCATCAACACCTGTTCCAGCCTCCCCTGGTCTGCCACGACCCGCGGCAATCCCTGCGGTGTGTCGCACACCAGGGTGATACCTTTCTTGCGGGCGTTCTCCCCCAGCAGCATACAGGTCTTGGCCATGGTGCCGGCCGCATCCAGGGGGTTCAGGTCGAGGGCGGCATCCTTGGATTCCAGCTTGGAGAGGGTCAGGATATCGTTGATCAGCGTGGAAAGGCGCTCGGAGTGGCTGAGGATGATCTCCACGAAGCGGAGCGCCCGGTCCGGCTCGGCCACCATGGTCCCGTCCAAAAGCGTCTCGGCATACCCCTTGATGACCGATACGGGCGTGCGCAGTTCGTGGGACACGTTGGCCACGAAATCACGGCGCATGTTCTCGGCCTTTTTCATCCCGGTGATGTCGTGGAATACCGCCACCACCCCTTGCCTGCCGCCGTTGAGATTGAGCGGGGCCCAATGGGTATGCAGGGTGGTGTCGCCCGGCTGGATGGTGATCTCGCGGACCAGCTTTTCGCCCTGGTGGGCCTGCAGGTCGTTGAAGGCGGCCAGCAGGTCGGGATGGCGGGATATCTCGATCAGGTTCTTTCCCTCCACCTCTCCCCCTATGGCGAACAGGCGCCGAAATGCCGTATTGACCAGGGTGATCGTGCCATCGGACGTGGTCACCATCACCCCTTCGCCCATGCCGCGCAGGATCGTATCCAGTTGTTGCTTCTCGGCTGAGATGCGTTGCATCTGCTCATCGATCCGGTCCGCCATGTCATTGAGCACCCCGGCCAGTTCCCCCACCTCGTCGCGGGAGGTGACCGTTATGCGGGAGCGTGCCTCGCCCCGCCCGATGCGGGCTGCGGCGGCGGCCATGTCGCGCAGGGGGCGCGAGGTCAGGTTGGAGAGGATGTAACTCAGGAACAGGGCCGCCAGGACGGTCACAAGTGTTGCCCCACCCAGCAGGCCGTGCAGGGAGGAACGGGCAGCGGCGATGTAGGAGAGCGGCATGGCCAGCCGGACAAAACCATCGATCCGGTTATTGCCGTAGGGCATGGCGACGTAGAGCATATCCATCCGCAGGGTCTCGGAGTAGCGCATGGAGCTTCCCGTGCCCGTCTTCAGGGCCTGCTGCACCTCGGGGCGATCCAGGTGGTTCTCCATCCCCGGCACGCCGGCCGCTCCCACCTCGGAATCGCCGATCACCTTGCCGTTGCGGGCAATGATGGTGATCCTCTCCCTGACCGCCGAACCGATGGTATCGGCAAGTTTCTGGGCAGATGGATTCGCGCCGTCATTGACGAGCATCCGCACCAGGTGGGTCTGGCTCGTCAGGGTGTCGCGGCTCTCCTTGATCAGGTTGTTTTCAAGGATATGATCGACGTACAGGTAGAAGCTCCCGGCGATCAGCATGATCAGGAGCAGGTAGGACAGCATCAGCTTGACACGGAATTGCATCGGGTTACTCCTCCAGCTTGTAGCCGAAACCGCGCACGGTCTTGATCAGGTCGCCCGCCGCGCCGAGCTTGCCGCGCAGCCGGGTGATGTGGGTGTCCACCGTGCGGGTGTCCCCCATGTTGTTGTAACTCCAGACATTCTGCAACAGCAGTTCGCGGGAGAGCACCCTTCCGGGCCGCTCCACCAGGTAGAGCAGCAGTTTATATTCCGTCGAGGTGAGTTCCACCTCTTCTTCCCCGCTCAGCACGCGATGGCGTTCGGTCTCGATGGTGATGCCCCCCATGGTCAGCAACTTGCCGGACGCGGGAGCAGCTTGCCCTTCGCAACGCCTGAGGATGGCGCGGATGCGCAGCAGCAGTTCGCGCATGGAAAAGGGCTTGACGATATAGTCGTCGGCGCCTACCTCAAACCCCACCACCCGGTCGATCTCCTCCCCCTTGGCGGTCAGCATCAGCACGGGAATGCGGGCCGTACGCGGCTCCTTGCGCAACTCCTTGCAGATCTCGGTTCCCATCATACCGGGGAGCATAAGGTCGAGCACGATCAGGTCCGGCTCCTCGGCCCGCGCCTTTTCGAGACCGCTTATCCCGTCATAGGAGCAGAGCATCTTGAAGCCTTCCTTTTCCAGGTTGAAGACCAGCAGATCCGCAAGGTCCTTCTCATCCTCGATCACCAGAATTTTCTTCATCGGCACCTCCCGAAAGCAAAAACCTATAAAAAACAATTAACCGCAGATGGACGCAGATAAACGCTGATAAATCAAAAAACAGAGAACAAAATCGGGTTTAACCAAAAAGGTTAAAGTATAAAGAAGAATTTGTGTGGTTTTATCTGCGTTTATCCTGTTTATCTGCGGTTAACGGCCGTTTTAACGCCACGAATACCACCGTGGTTACTCTGTTGTAACATAGATTTGTTACGATTGTGTTGCAGTAGAATAACATGTTTGTGGTTTTTGAAACCGAAGATTTTTACGTACAATTTTGCTGACCGACAAGTAATTGTAATACTCGGGGTATAGATTCGAAAGAAACGATCAAGGAGGATTATGCGAATGAAGATACGCATCGATGAAGACTACTACTTCTGGTGCTGCGACTGGTGCGATACGGAAAATCTCGTGTTGTGGGCCCGGTTGCAGGATGAGCCCGCATGCGGTGCCTGCCATCGCCCCATGAGTTTCCCAGATGCGTCCGTTGCCCCGCTGGAGGGCAGGATCAGTGCGGGCGTGTGCTGAATATCTTACTGCGTTCATGGAGCGGATCATGATGGGACGGTTGTTCAAACCATTGTTCAACGGGGTTGCCGAAATCGACTCCCAGATAGATAAGTTTCGCCATTTGCGGGTTTCTGCCCGGCCTGATGTGCATGCAAAGTCCGGAACGTGGACAATAGGGCCGCACGGTCCGAAGAAGGATACGCTCTGATTACCTGATGTTCACCCCAAGCTCCCCATGTGATGTTATGTACCCGTGCTCCCAAAGCGCGGTTTTTTTTCGTCCGCTTCAAGGAACGACCAGGTTAGAAGCAGTACAGCGGTTACGGAGAAGACGAGGTAATCGGTGGGCATGCCGAGCAGCCAGTGCTTGTGCCACGGAATGAATGGTGCTGAAAAGCGGGCCAGGCCAAAGGCCGGGTTGCAAACAAACCAGAGGAAATCCTCCGTAATCCAGAAGACCATCAGGGAGCCGATGCAGCGGGCCTCCATCCGCGGGGAGGCTTGTCCGAGGACGAAGAGGGGAAGGTGAAAGGCCAGCGCCATGAAGGAAAAGAGCCAGGCATGGTAGCCGGTCATGGGCCGTCCACCCCAGAAAATGTCCAGCAACGGGTGTTTCTCGATGCGCCAGGTGGGAAGGCTTGCGGCCCATCCGTTGGGACCCTCGATCTGGATCTCGGTCATGGCAAAGAAATACCCGAGCAGCACCACCCAGAGCAGAAGCAGCAGCGGATGCATGATGCGCCGCGATACGCTCATCGGTTGTGCTCCGGACAACGGGAGAACACGATGTCGAGAACGGCCCGGGCAGCATCGGGCCTGCCGAGCAGCAGGGCATTCTCCCGTATCCGGGCCAGGCGGCCGGGATTGTTAAGCAGGTCCGTGACTCGCCAAATCAGGGCACCGGCGTCGGACGCCTTAAGAGCCGCGCCGTTTTCCATGAGAAAATCCGCGTTGCGATCCTCCTGGCCCGGTATCGGCGAAACGACGATCATGGGCAATCCCATGGCCATGCATTCCGAACTGGTCAGCCCCCCAGGTTTGGTGATGGCGATATCGCTCGCTGCCATGAGGCGTTCGATCCCCGAGGTGAACCCCATGGCTACGAGGCGGCCAGGGTGGCGCGCCGCCAGCTTGCGCAGCTTCTCCAGGAGCGCCGCATTCCGGCCGGCCAGGGCGATCACCTGAACATCGGAGCCGATGTGCAGCAACCGCTCCGCCAAGGTATCTATCCTGCCAATTCCCGAGCCGCCCGCCATCAGGAGCAAAACGGTCCCGGCCGGATCGAGCCCCAGTTCGGCGACACAGGCGGCACGCTCTGGCTGTTGTCCAAAGGCAGGCATGATCGGGATGCCGGTGGTGTGGATGATGTCCGCCGGTATGCCGCGCTCCGCCATGCGCCAGGCCAGTTCGCCATGGGCCGCGAAGTAGCCGCTCATATGGTCGTGAAGCCAGAGGGCATGGACATCGAAATCGGTTACCTGGACCCAGACCGGTTTCCTGAAACGTTTCGTGCGCACCTTGCGGGAAAAGAGCTGGGCCGGCAGGAAGTGGGTGCAGATCACGTGATCCGGGGCGATATCATCGATAACCCTGGTCAGCATGCGGGTGTTGAGCCGTTCCACGGTGGTTCTCAGGCGATTGAGGGCCGAGTCTGCCTTTTCGCGGTCGGTCCGGTCGTAGAGATAGCCCCAGACTGCGGGGTGTCGCTCCACCATCTTGAGGTAGGTGTCGACGTAGATGGTGCGAAAGAGCCTGGGCACCAGGTCCATCAGGTCGATATGCACCGCATCGACCTGGGGGAACCACTGCCCGGCAGCGGACTGAATGGCCTGGGCGGCCCTCATGTGGCCCGACCCGGCAGATACGCTGAAGATGGCGAGCTTGCATTTCCGCGGCGCTCCGCTCACGGATCGGTGCGGGATTCAGGCGCGGCACCGCTTTCCGGATACGTGTCTCCAAAAAGGATGCCCGAGAGGTATTCGCCATAGTAGATCATGTTGTCCTGCCGGTAGGCGTCTGCCAATTGCCGGAATTTCTCTATCTGCTCGTCGATCCCGGAATAATCGAAGGGGTGCCAAAGCTGTTCGCGACGTGACATGGGGCCTGTTCCTTTCGGTCAGTTTGACCGCGCCTCAGAGGCCAGCATGAAGATGCCGGTCATTTTGAACAGCATGGTGTTGATCTGGTTCAGCCCCTGGATGGATATCTCGGCCTTTTTTTCCGTCTTGATGCTCTTGATCGAGCGGAGCAACAGGGCGATCCCCATGGAATTGATCCGTCCCGTGGTGCTGAAGTCCATGATCACCCGGTTGGTCGAAACCTGCCGGATAAGGTCCTCGAAATGCCGGTCCGCCTGGGCGTCGATGTTGCCGTAGAACTGCACGGTATCGCTCCCGATCCCCTTGCGGATGTCAAACTTGAATGATTGTTCCATCGTTTTTCGCTCCTTTTTCGTTTGGCCTGAATTCGTGACACCGGAATGCCGCAGTGGCCGGAAGAGCCGGGGCCTGTACGCCGCCCGGCCGTAACAAGCCACTCACTCCGCTGGTCCTTCGCCGGGCGGTCGCGCAGTTCCTCACAGGCAACGGCAGAGGCCTTTCGGACTAACGGAGGCATGAAGGTGTCACGTATTCAGGGTTTGGGTACATGAGTGGCAGGGTGCCGCCGACAGCGGTTTCCTCTCCCGGTTTCACGCTGACATAGAAGTCGTCCATGAGGTGCCACATGAAAAAAAGTCCGCGCCCTGCCCGGTCGGTCTCGGCCTCTTCGGCAGCGAGATTCAGGGCAATGAAGCGTCTCACGGTTTCGGGGGACAGGCTCCCCCAACTGTCGCTCACCTCCAGGGCGAGCCGTTCGCCGTCATAAGCGCAGCGCAGGGTGATCTGCTCACCCGGCAGAGCACCGCGCTTGTCTCCCTTGCGGAAGAGTTGCCGGCCACTGGCGTCACGAGGGGCGGCGTAGAGGGCGTTCTCAAGCATCTCGTCCACCAGCAGCGTTGCGCGTTGGCGGAGGAAGTCGTGGGCGTCGTCGGCCCCATCCAGCAGGTGTCCCAGCCCGGCGATGATCGTTTCCTTGTCCGCCGGGGACATGACACGCCATTCATGCACCCGTCCTTGCTGCGGCAAAGGGAGGGGCGAGCCGGGTATGCAGACTATCGTGCCGTTTCCGTTCAGGCGAAAGCCGTGCACGTGCCGTGTAGATGCCTTCATGTGAGCCATTCCCGTTATCCTGTTGTTTCATCGGCAACGACGAGCAGGGTTACGTCATCCTCAAATCGTTCCGATTCGGAAAATTGTTGTACCAGATGGACCAGGCCGCGCCTGAATGGTTCGGGCGGCCCGCACAGCGCCTTGTGCAGGTAGGCACCCAGGCGTTCGTACCCGAATTCCTCTCCGTCGGCGTTGCGCGCCTCGATGATGCCGTCGGTATAGAGGAGCAGGCGATCCCCCGGACAAAACTCCATGCGCGACTCGGGATAGACGCTTGCGGCATCAAAGCCGAGGGGGAAGCCGCCCGATTCGTCCAGCATGGCCACCTGGCTGGAGGCGGCCCGAAAGAGAAAGGGGTAGTTGTGCCCGGCGTTTGCCAGGGACAACGTATGCGCCGACAGGTCCACGACCGCGACGATTGCGGTCATCATGAGGGCGTTGGATGCGGTTGCCAGCACGGCCTTGTTCATGCCGGCAAGCATCTCCCCCGGTGTCTTGATCCCCAGATCAAGGAGCAGGTGCAGGCCGGCCTTGGCAGCCGTCGCCACCATGCCCGATTGCACGCCGTGTCCGCTCACATCACCTACCATTACGCCGAGGCGGTTCTCGTCGATGACGAAATAGTCGTAGAAGTCGCCGCTGATTTCGGTGGAGTTGATCAACACCGCATCCAGAACCAAGCTGCCATGGGTGAATGCAGAGGGGGGAAGCAGTTCCTGCTGGATCTGGCGGGCCTTGTCCACCTCCTCGCGTATGCGGGCGCCGAGCATCTCCAGCGTAGCCAGCAGCCCGGCCTGGGTCTTGGAGATGGCCATCATCAGTTCGGCGACATGCACGATCCCCACGCAGCTTCCGTTGATCAGGATGGGAAAGGAATCCGTATCCAGATCGGGATCATGCTCCAAAAGCCGCGCCAAGGCGGAACTCACGTCGGTATCCGGCGACATGGCGACCGTGTGCGTGTTCATCAGCAGGCTGATCGCTTTCTTGCCGTACAGTTCCATGGCGAACTGGCGGGCAAGATGCTGGGAGAACAGCTCACGCCGGCTGATCACCCCCTCGTAACCGGTCATGCCGTCCACCGGAATCATGAGCAGGGAGGGGTCAGCCTGGAACAGGGCAGCCACGTCCTTGACCTGGGTCTGGGCCGGAATGGCCTCCACCGGCCGCATGACCTCGGCAAGCCGGGGAATGGTATGTGTCGCAAGGGAGCTCATAGTGGTGCAACTCTATCAGGCGTGTGTGACGGTTGTGTTAACGGCGGGTGATAATCCTGTGAATGGATGACTGAGTAATTGAATTGGGAGGCGGATACTTTATTTGCCAAAAATTAGAACTGAATTGTAAACGAAATCGTAACGTCCTTGACATGGCAAAGAGATATTAATGCGATATTACATACGTCGTCCAAAGTAACTGCCATTATGGCGCTATTTAACAGGAGGAGGAAAAGATGATGTTTAAGAGGAGTAGACTGACGTTTTCTGTCGCAAGCGCAATAGCGCTGTCGTTACTGGCCCTGGCGGGATGCGGTTCGGATTCAGCACCCTCCACGCCAACCACCACCTTTATGTACACATCGGATTCCCATTACGGGATCAAGCGCAGTCTGGCCTTCAACGGCTACAGCAATGCCGTCCAGGTCAACGGTGCACTGGTTGGTGTCATGAACACCATACCAACCGCCACATTGCCGGTTGATGGTGGCGTCAACAGCGGGCAGGCGATCTCGGGTGTCGACTTCATTGTAAATACCGGCGACATCGCCAACCGTTCCGAAGGGACCAACCCGGCCAACGTGGTTTCCGCCACCCTCTGGGACCAGTTCAGCACCGACTACCTTACCACCCTCAACGTTAAAACCCCTGCCGGTACCAAGGCGCCGGTCTACCTGACCCCCGGCAATCACGACGTTTCCAATGTCGTCGGCTACTACAAGAAGAACATGAACTGGAACACCATCGCGGGTGGTACCGGTAGCACCACCGGACTTGACGATACCGCGTATGTCAAGATCTACAATGCCATGATGAGCCCGGCAACACTGCTTGCCAAAGGCGCCATCACCGGGGCCGACTACACCACCACGGCAGCCAATTACACCGGCAAGCGTGTGGTAACCTCGCGGCTTGTCAATGGTGTCCTGTATGTATTCGCCGGCATGTGGCCCGATGCCACCAATCGCCCGCTGATTTCCGCCGAAATCGCCAAGGCGCCGGCCAACACCCCGGTGGTCCTCTTCACCCATGACCAGCCGGACATCGAAACCAAACACCTTACCAACCCCAGCACCACCAACACCGGCAACAACGCCATCAACGCAACGGACAAATTTGAGAACCTGATAAGCGATGCTCCGGATTCTGCCTCGACATCAGGCACCTCGATCAATGCCCAGCAAGCCCTGACGACCTGGCTGGCGGCCAACAAAAACATCGTCGCCTATTTCCACGGCAACGACAATTACCAACAGGCCTATGTCTATACCGGCCAGCCGGCCGGTACCATCAGCCTGCCTGTCTTCCGGGTCGATTCCCCCATGAAAGGCGCTGTCACGGGCAACGACAGTGCAGACGGCAATGGCGACCCGAACAAACTCTCGTTCCAGGTCGTGTCGGTCAATCCCAACAGCAAACTGCTGACCGTCCGCGAGTATCTCTGGAAGCTGAGAGCATGGGGTTCCTCTTCGACCATTTCCCTCACTCCCCGCAGCAAGTAATTCGCTGCCGATCAACCAGACCTGAAATTCACGGCTCCGTCGTTCGATCGACGGGGCCGTTTTGTCGAGCAGTTGTAACCGTATGTTTGCGGAATCGTCGCACATGAAAACAAAATCTGTGCTAACAGTATGCAATCAATGAAACCATACCTGTTCATCAATCCCCTGTCCGGGAGCTATGCGCGTAAAAGGGTAAACACGGTTCTTACCCGCCTGAAGATTGCCGGCCTGGCGCCGACCGTCTTTTCCGCATCGACACCGGCAGAGATCCATGCCTACTGCCGTCAAATCAACGAGACCGATGACGCCCCCCTGGTAATAGTCGCCGGCGGTGACGGAACCTTCAATGCCGTGGTTAATGGTCTCCAGCCGGGCAGCGCAACCCTTGCGGTCCTTCCACTCGGGACATCCAATGTGTTGGCTGCCGAGCTTGGCATCAAATCGGTAAAAAACGGCATTAAACGCATCATAAAGGGAAACACGCGACCGCTCTCGCTGGGGTTGCTGGAACTGGAGCAGGGGAGCCACCGCTTTATCCTTATGGCCGGCATCGGGCTGGACGGATCGGTGGTCAGGGATGTCTGGCCCCTGGGGAAACGGCTGCTGAAGCAGGGCGCCTATGCCCTGTCAGCGATCGCCAGCGTATTCAGATGGGACCGGAGCATGATCGAGATAGTTACCGGCGACAGGCGCCTGGAATGCCACAGCGTCATCGTATGCAGCGCCTCGCGTTATGGGGGAGACTTCATCATCGCGCCGGAAGGGGACCTGTTTTCGCCGGAACTCACGGCTGTCTGCATCAGGAAGAACCGGAGAAGGGGCTATGTGCGGCTGGCGTATGAACTGTTCCGGGGAAAGGCGGATATCAGCAGCGAACGTATCCGCATTCCGGCCGGCGGGCTGGAAATCGTCGGCACCAAGCCGATCCAGATAGACGGCGACTTTGTCGGCTACAGCCCGGCGCGGATCACCACCGTTCATGATTTTGCCCGGATCATTGTCTGATCCCCGTTGTGCGGGGATTGCACGTGCCGTCGTTATTGCGGCGGTGCTGCTGCTTCTGCCGCTCCCTGTCTTTGCCGCCTCCCCGGATATCGACATACAGGCGCCTGCCCCCCTGCTCGCCACGCCGGTTGCCAGGCAGGCGGTCGAGGATAGCGCGAACCTTTTAAAGAGGATGTTCCCGCGTTCCGCAGTCACCATCAACGGGCAGGGTGCCGGCGTACGCCTCGTTCTGCCGGGAATCCGCCCCAATTCCCCCGTCGCCGCGGCACCGGGCAGTCGCATCCCTGTCCCCGACCCCTCCTACCACTGGCGTTCCAGCAGGCAAGGAGCAACGATTGTCGTCAGCCTGAGCGCATCGTCGGCGGAAGGCGTTGCCTGTGGGCTGTACGGCCTGTTGCAGGAGCGGTTGGGGATGCGTTTTTATCACCCCCGCGAGGGCATCGTTCCCGTGCGCCGGACATGGCCGCTCCCCGCCCGGTTCAGCCTTGCGGGCCGGCCCCGCTTCCAAAAACGCGGGTTTCACCTGCACACCTTGCACCCCATCGAGCTGACCGAACAACTCCACAACCCGGCCTGGCCGAACGCGTTCGAGGATGTCGCGGCCTACATCGACTGGCTGGCCCGCAACGGCCAGAACACCTTCCAGTTCTTCCTGCTGCGCGAGGTTGACCGGGATACCTGGCCGGCCCATGCCCGGCGGATCGTGGCGTATGCCCATAGCCGGGGGATTCGCTGCGGGGTGGAGATATCCCTGGCCATGCTCCAGCAGCAGGCATTCCAGGCCATCACGCTGCTGCGCCCCTGGCCGCCCTACGACAGGCAGGTGGATGAGACCCTGGCGTGGCTCTTCCAGGCGTCGTGGGATTTCATCACCCTGGAGGCGACCATGGGTGAATACCTGCCGATTCTGGGGAAGTTTCTGCCCGGGGTGCAGGCTCACCTGGAGCGCCAGGTTACGGAACAGTATGGCGCCAAGCTCATGTACGCCACGCATGTCATAACCGCTGGCCAGGGACACAAGGTGCGCCGGCCGCTGCTGCCGTCCAGCGGCATCCTGATCCACACGGTCATGTGCTGGTCCGCCTCGGAGCAAAAGGCCCCGGTGTACGGCAACAGCAACCAGCGTTTCATGCTGGACGCGGCCAGGAGCGAGAAGGGCCGCAGGGAAACCTGGTACTGGCCTGAATCGTCCTACTGGGTCGGTTTCGACTCCTCGGTGCCGCTCCTGATCCTTCCCTACCTGGACAGCCGCTGGCGCGACATGGAAACCATGGACCGGCTCGGGGTGGACGGGCACCTCACCTTCACCTCCGGCTGGGAATGGGGCTACTGGCTGGTGGACTGGAGCATTGCCCGCTGGTCGTGGCGGCTCGACGACAATGGCAAGGAGCGCCCAACCTCACCGCTCTCCCGGCTGAACGAGCTGTTTCCCAACCCGGCGATGGAGCGCCTCTGGAATGCCGCCCTTGCGCTCCAGAACAGGTTCCTGAAGGAGCGGGAACTGCTGCGCTACCTGTCGGCCCTGACCCCGTTCTCCGAACTTCCCCATCCGTTCGACAAGCCGTTCCAACCGGAACCTGGGTTCCGCTATTCGTGGTTGTTGGATGGTGCTGGCGAGAAGGACGTAGCCGCTCTCCTGGCCGGACCGGTTACCGATCTGGAGCGCTACGCCGATGGGATGACCGCGCTTGTGCGTGAACTGGACAAGCGGATAGTCCTGTTGCCTCCCGGTTCCCGAGAGGTTCGGCCGGCGCAGGAATTGACGCGCGGGTTGATGGTGACGGCCCTGCGCGCCCGGCACCGGGCCTTGACGATCCGGGCCCTGCTGGTAAAGCGCGGAGAGCATGCCGGGCAGGTGTCCCCTTCCTCGGAGCCGCTGCTGGAAAAGGCTCGGCAGGTCAGGCAGGAAGCCATGCGCCTGGTTGTTTGCCAGGAGGGTATCTATCGCTATCCCGTCGAACGGATCGCCCGCAGGCACACCAGCCTGACCGCCTATCCCTTCGGTTATCTCTATCCGGTATCAAAGCTGTATTTCTGGGAACGGGAGGAGGAACAGGTGCGGCACGAGCGTTTCGATGCCCTGTTCATGAACCTGTGGGACGTGCGGAGGACGCTGGGGTTGGAGAGCCTGCTGTTCCGGAACTGATCTTCCACACAACTATTACACCGTCTCAACACCGCTGTAACAAGGCCATGCTACACATAGAAGGCATGAGAGCATACAAAGCAGACCTTCACGTCCATTCCAGCCACTCCAACAAGCCCACCTACTGGGCCATGCGCAAGTTCAACTGTCCCGAGAGCTACACCTCGCCCCTGCACATCTACCGCACGGCCCGGGAACGGGGCATGGACTTCGTCACCATCACCGACCACAACGCCATTACCGGTACACTGGAGATCGCCCATCTGGAGGGGACATTCGTCAGCTCCGAGATCACATCCCATTTCCCGGAAAACGGCTGCAAGGTCCATGTGGTGGTCCTGCACATCTCCGAGGCGCAGTACCGCGAGATCATGGAACTGCGCAAGAATGTGTACGAACTGGTGGCCTACCTCAATGCGGAGGGGATCGCCCATTTCCTGGCCCATCCGCTCTATGCCCAGAATGACAAGCTGGTGGTGGAGATTATCGAGAAATCCATGCTGCTCTTCACTACCTTCGAGGTGAAGAACGGTTGCCGGGCACGGCGGTTCAACGAATTCACCCGGCGGCTGGTTTCCTCCCTGAATCGCGAGACGATAGAGCGGCTGGCCGACCGGTACGACCTGGCGCCCTGCGGCGAGACACCCTGGCAGAAGGGGATGGTGGGCGGCTCCGACGACCACGGCGGCCTGTTTATCGCCAGAGCGCATACCACCGCCTACCGGGGAAAATCGGTGGACGACTATATCTCCGCCCTGCTAGAGAGGGATTGCTGGGCCGATGGCGACGACGGCGGCCCGCTCACCATGGCCCACAGCCTGTACGGCATTGCCCACAGTTTCTACCGTGAACGGTTCGGCACGCGCCGCAATTCCTCGACCCCCTTTGTCAGCGCCCTGCTGGACCGCTTCTTCAACCTGGGGAACGACCGGGGTTCATTTATCGAGAAGATGCGTCTCTTCGTCCTGAAGAACCTGCCCGATTCGGGCAACCACGCGGGCCGGAACTTCGAGGAGATCCTCGACCGGGAGGCGCGCCGGCTGCTCAATGACGGTGCTTTTCTGGCCGGCATCAAGGAGCTTGGCCACAACCACAAGATCTTTGCCGTGACCAGCCGGCTGGCCAACCGTCTGATCTTCCACTACACGAGCCAGCTCATGTCGCTCCCCTTCAATGCCGGGTTCTTCGCGTACCTCAATACCATCGGCACCATCGGGCTGGTGCATGGCCTGATCACCCCCTATTACCTCGCCTATCACCACCAGCACAAGGGCAAGGAGCTGATCCGCGATCTGAGGGCGTCGTTCCCCGAGGTTGCCGAGCGGGAGGTGCCGGAGCGGATCGCCCTGTTCACCGATACCCTGGACGAGATCAACGGCGTGGCCATCACCATCAAGCGCTTGATCAAGACCGCCCGCGACCGGGGTGTGGAGTTGACCGTCATCACCGCCGGCGATATCAGTGAGCCGACCATGGCGGGGGTGGTGAAATTCGGTTCGGTGGGCGATTTCGTGCTGCCGGAATACCCGGAGCTGAAGCTCAGTTTCCCGCCGATCCTGGACGTGATGGACTTCATGGAGCGCGAGGGATTCACCCGCATCCATGTCAGCACCCCTGGCACCGTGGGGCTTTTGGGGCTGTTGGTCGGCCGGATGATGGCAATCCCGGTGGCGGGAACGTACCACACCGATATCCCCCAGTACGTGCGCAGCCTGACCAATGACGAGTTCCTGGAGGAGGCGGCCTGGAGCTACATGATCTGGTTCTACAACCAGATGGAAGAGGTCATGGTCCCTTCCGTTGGCACACGCGACCAACTGCTCTCGCGGGGACTCCCGGCCGGAAAGATGAAGCCGCTGCCCCGCTGGGTGGACACGGAACAGTTTTCGCCGGCCAAAAGGGAGCCGCACTACTGGAACAGCCGCGGTCTCGGCGGCGATATCAAGCTCCTGTACGTCGGCCGGGTCTCGCGGGAAAAGTCGCTGGAACTCCTGGCGGACGCCTTCCGCGAACTGGTGGATGCCGGAGAGCCGATTTCGCTTGCCGTTATCGGAGATGGCCCTTACCGGGAGGAGATGGAAGCGAACCTGGCGGGATACCCGGTCCTGTTCGCCGGATACCTGCACGGTGAGGAGTTGCAGGCCGGTTATGCATCGGCGGACCTGTTCGTGTTTCCCAGCGCCACCGATACCTTCGGCAACGTGGTCCTGGAGGCGCAGGCATCGGGTCTGGCGGTGATCGTTTCCGACCTGGGCGGTCCACGGGAACTGATCGTCGAGGGTGAGACCGGGGTGGTGTTCCGGGCCGGGCGCACGGCAGACCTGGCGGCAGCCATCAGGCGTCTGACAACGGACCGTCCCGGCCTGGCGGAAATGGGCGGGAATGCCCGCAGGTTCACGGTGCAAAAAGGGCCGGTTGCCGGAGAAACCTACAGCACCATATTGCAGGGCGCTTCATCGGGAGCGGAATCGGCCGATGGTTATCAGCCCGTTCCCCTGGCCGGCGCGGTTTAACAGACTCCTGAACCCGTGATGTCTGGACGGCGGAACGAGTGAAATGCCGGAGCCAATCGCCGCCCGTGAAGATTCATGCCGGTTCTGGCGGATGAACTCCGGCCCGAACGTGACTGAAGCCTCAAACGCAGAGGCTGAGGCATTCCAAGCGAGCGGAGCCGGGAAGGCGTCACGGATTCAGGAGACTGTCAGTAAAATAGGAGGTTGACATGACATACGAGAAAATCAAGGAAATCGCCCGTGAACGGGGCATCAGGATTGCGGGGGTTAAAAAGGTGGAGGTAGTCAGGGCGATCCAGGCACAGGAGGGGAACGAACCCTGCTTTGCCACCGGACGGTCAGCCGAATGCAGCCAGTCGCGCTGTTTGTGGCTTAAGGCCTGCGACTGATTCGTCGGCACTACCGGCTGACTAGCTTCTGTAGGCCATGCCCAGCCTTACCGCCAGCCGGTTCAGGTCGAGTTCACCGCCAACGACAAACGCATTGAAGGTATAGAGGTTCATCGTTGATCATGATGCCCTGGGAGGGGATTTTCTGATCTTCAGGAATTCCTGTTCCAGTAGTCCGATCCTGCGCAGCTTCGGGTCCTCCGAAGCGGTGAGTTTTTCCACCAGCTCTTCCCATTCATGGCTGATGAACGGCTGTTCGTGAAAGGCTGCCTGCACGCGAGCGGTGTGGCTGCCATGGTTTATGTGTTCCGGTTTCATGGATATCTCTCCTTTCTCATTCATATACCATCATTATGACCGGATTCAATCGGCAGGCTGCTGGTGCGTATCCACGGCCACTGCCCGTACCGAATACGAGCCATCTTTGCCCTTTCCGTCCTGGCGGAAGATGATGACCGTGTTGCCATCCCTGCCGATCCACCGCCGGCACGATTTGTTGGGATCGGAGATGTCCACGACCCGGCACCGGTATTCCCTGGCGCCGACCTTGTAGGTGTCTTCCCTGACCAGCCGGTATCTCCGCTTGACCACGGTCACAAAATCGGTATCAAGCACCTTCAGGGTAACTTCGCCTGTCGCGCCGAATTCCATGGTTGCCTCGGGACATTCCATGGTGGTGTGCTCGTAACTGGCGCGGGGGATTTCAACCGTGCTCCGTTTTCCGTTTCTCAGGACATGGAAAAGGAATACGGCATGGTCGAGCCGTCCCTCGATGCTGACATCGTTGCCGTTCTCCCGGCTGTACCGCGAATAGCTAACCAGATCGTTTTTGCTTATGGTGCCGCGTTCGGACATGGAAAGATGGTATCCCATCCAGATGAACGAGGCGTTGATGTCGCTCAGGTTCTCGAAATGGATGACCGTCTCGTTGGGCGTCCGGCTGCTCCTCTGGTACACCGACACGTTGCCGATGCGAAAGCCCTTTGCGATGACTTCATAGCGCGTTTCGGTCCCGCCGGTGTTCGGCGTGGCGGGCGGTGGTGCGGTTACCGATAGGGTAATCGCGATAGCCGCAATCCCGAGGATTTTCACGAGCAACGGATTCATATCGGCTTTCGTCCGTTCAGGTCGATCGGGCGCAGATCCCGTGGTGTCTCAGGAATGGTCTGCGGCATGCCTGATATCTTTTCCCCTGACCATGAAGATAACCATTTCCGCAATATTGGTGGCGTGGTCGGCGATCCGTTCCAGTGTTTTCGAGACGGAATTGAGTTTTATGGCCCGGTTTATGATGCTGCGATCCTCCATCATGAAGGTCAGGAGTTCCCGCTGGATTTTGGTGTTCAGCCCGTCGACCAGGTGGTCGTCCCTGCAGACCTTTCCGGCCAGTTCCACATCCTCACGTACAAAGGCATCCAGGGCCTCCTTTACCATGACTTCCGTCCAGTGGGCCATGTAGGGGATGTCGATATAGGGTTTGATGGGGGGCTCGTCATTCAGCTCGATGGCCCGTTTCGCTATTTTCGCGCAGTGGTCTCCCATGCGCTCCAGGTCGGTGACGATCTTGAGCGCCAGCGTCACAAACCGGAGATCGCGCGCCGCCGGGCTGCGCAGTGCCAGGAGTTGCAGGCACGTTTCATCCACGGCCACTTCCAGCGTATTGATCTCGTGGTCCATGGCGATCGTCTGCCGTGCCAGGTCCGAATCCCGATTCACCAGGCTGTTGATCGATCCGTTTATCATGAGTTCGACCTTGCCGCCCATGGTAAGGATCTTGGATCGAAGGTCGTTCAGCTCGGCATCGAATGAGGCGGTGATGTGTTCACGTTCCATGGGTGGCGTATCCAAGTTGTGCTTAACGGAGATTACTTTGATGAAGATGAGTTGAATGAGTATAGCGTGGGGCTGTTACAGCACCATGGAGCTTGCGTTGTGGTTACGTAAAAGGTTGCCAGGAGAGCCAACTCCAAACGATCTGGCTGACAGCCAGCCTGGCAAGGGGACTGCCTTCACACTTCTGTTTACCAAAATTTTCAACCAGGCATCTCAAAGTCCATGTCCAGACGTTTCCTACAAATTTCACAGCCGCAATGTGACTGTCACGATACCTCAGTACAGTATGAACATCAAAAAAACGTACAGGAGGTTGCCCATGGATATTTCACGTCTCAACATGAACATTCTCACGCATACCGCCATTGCCGCCTTGAAAAATGCCTACGATGAATGCGGCGACAAGGCGGCAAAGGAGTCGATCATTACCGCGTTCAAGGCGGTAATCCAGTTGCATCACGATCTTGGCAGGCCTCACGACTGTGATGAAACATCCGAAAACGACAGCGGCTATGATCCAAGCGAGTATTGCGCGGCGGTGTAAGGGGACTGAAAGGAGATACTAAATGAAGAACAGCATGTTGAACTGGTACATCAAGCTGACCCTCGGCAAGAAAATCCTTGCCGGATTTTTGCTCATCGCGTGCGTAGCGGGATTGAGTGGCGTCTTTTCCACCGGCGTGATCTGGGATGTCACCCGGCGCGGCAGCCTCATGTACGCCTCGAATTTTACCCCTATCCGCAACCTCACTGATGTAGTGAAGGGGTACCAGACATCCCTCACCATGCTGCGGGAAATCATCATCGACAAATCGCCCCAGGAGCAGGACGAGCACCTGGAAAAGCTGAAGCAGGCCGACGACAAGGTTCTGAAGGGACTGGCCGCGTTCAACGCCTCAAACCGCTCCGCGGAGGCCTCGGCGCTCCATAAGCAGATCAGTGAAGACCTGCAGCTCTACGGATTCTTCCGCGACAAGATCATCGACTATGCCAAGACGGACCGGCGCGACGAGGCGGTCAATATCATGCGCACCCAGGCATCCGATGTCATCGAGCGTATCGACGCCAACATCGATAAAATCATGGCCCTCAACAATGCCCAGGCCCTGGCCAGGTATAACGATAATAGCTCGTCAGCCCGGATGGCCCTGTACATGAACATACTCTGCCTGCTGGCCGGGGTGACAAGCGCCGTGGTCATGGGGTATTTCCTGGCCAAGGGGATCACCAGGCCTCTCAGGCGCCTGACCGATACGGTCGCCTCCATAGCCGGGGGGGATCTGAGCATCAGGATAGACAACTCATATCCGGCCGATTCCCGCAATGAAGTCCATATCCTCTCGCTCAATATCGACCGGATGACGACTACCCTTCATACGGTGCTCACCAAGATTGCCGGTGATTCACGGGAACTCTCGTCGTCATCCGGCAAGCTCAATCACACATCGGCGTCCATGGTCCGGATGGCTGGCGAGGCATCGAACCAGATTGATTCGGTCTCCACATCCAGCGCCGAGATGAGCCTTACCGCCTCCGAGATTGCCCGTAACTGCTCCACTGCTGCCGCCAACCTCGGCCTGGTCAACAGCGGCGTCAATGAAAGCCAGCAGATCATGGACGAAACAACCCGGTCCATGCAGCGTATTGGCGAGCACGTCCAAGAGACCGCCCAGGTAATCAATAGCCTGGGAGAGCGCTCGAGCCAGATAGGCGAGATCACGGCGACTATCGATGATATTGCCGACCAGACGAACCTGCTTGCCTTGAATGCTGCCATCGAGGCCGCCCGAGCCGGCGAACACGGCAGGGGATTCGCGGTGGTCGCCGATGAGGTGCGGGCCCTGGCTGCACGCACCACCAATGCAACCAAGGAGATATCCGCCATGATCCAGGCTATCCAGGCCGAGACGAGCCGAGCCGGCATTTCCATGGGCCATGGTGTCCTGGAGGCGGAAGAAGGGGCTCGAATGGTGGTAAAAACGGGCAAGGCCCTCACGGCGATTGCCGACACCATCCGGACGGTCTCCGGCGAGGTAGCGCAGATTGCCACCGCGGCCGAGCAGCAAAGCGCCTCGGTGAGTGGGATAACGGAGAACATTCAGCACGTGACGGCTGTTATCAACGAGAACGCCGGAGGAACCCAGGAGCTTGCCGCTGCGGCCGCGGGCCTGAACAGCATGGCTGCCGATCTCCAGCAAATCGTTGCACGTTTCAACCTGGATCAAACCCGGCAGGGTGCCGTAGCGGAAGAATCGGGAGGTTATGGATTCACCTTTGCAGGATTGGCGGCGGTGGAGGCGTGAGTTAACAACGATGCGCGGTAATTGTTAAGCCGCCTTTTCGGGCATCTCTGTAAAACCTGTTGCGGGATCTCTCAAAATTTGGCTCGGTCCGCTGCTATGCATCCGTTTGTTGATGACGACGGACGAGCCGGGCTGGGCTTTTGCCGCCTTCTTGACCTCGGTGGCGAGCGAGGCGAGTTGCGCGTAGGAACCGACCGGCATCAGGAGTGTATTCAGGATGCCGAAGGAGAGGGAGAGCAGCCCGAAGGTCTCCGGCTCTCCCTTTCGGTTTACGGCGGAATAGCAGCCGGCCGTATAGTCGTTCTCACCATGGAAGACCGCCAGGTGCCCCTCAAACTCCGCGATGATCTCGGTTGCCATGCCGGCTGCCGCATTGGGGCTGGTGACCAGGATATAGTCGTCTCCGCCGATGTGTCCGTAAAAACTGGATGGCCCGGCAGCAGAACCTTCCACTACCGCCACGATGATCTCGGCCAGCGCCTTGATCACCACGTCCCCTTTCTGGAATCCGTAACAATCGTTGTACGGCTTGAAGTTGTCGATGTCGATGTAGGCGATGTCAAATGGTTTGCCCGAGGAAAGGTTGTCGTTGATCACCCGCTGGATGCTCTCGTTGCCCGGCAGGCCGGTAAGCGGGTTGGCGCCCTTTGCCAGGGTCAGGTTGCGCTCGGTTACGGCGCTGATGAAGCGGTTGATATCGACGATGCCCTCGTAGAGCCCGTTTCGCGTGACGCACATGTTGTCGGCGCGAAAGTCTGCTTCCAGCGTCTGAATGGCCAGGGCCGCGTCCTCGATGGGGGTATCGGCCTCAAGGGTAAGCGCCACCGGACTCATCAGGTCGCGCAGTTTCTTGGAATGGTTTATCTGGAACGCGAACCCGTGCCTGCCTATGACGTGCTCTTCCAGAAAGGTCGAGCGGTTGACGATTCCGACCACCAGGCCGTCATCGACCACGGGGAGCACCAGCAACCCCTTGTCCATCTGGAAGCGCTTGAGGACAACGGCAAGGCTGTTGCTCGGGTTGGCCGGCGGGATCGATAGGGACAGGTCGGCGATATGTTTTACGCTGTCCGCCGGTACCGGTGCGCCGGCGAGCGGGGCATGACCGGAGACCGGAAGCGGGGCATCCGGGGCGACAGCGCCAGGCAGTGGCAGTGCCGGCTGCGTGGGTGCTGCCTCATCACAGGCCCCCAGTTTCTGGGCCACGAATTCCTCGAACGCCGCGGCCTCCAGCGGTTTGGAGAAATAGTACCCCTGGGCATCATCGCAGTTTCGCTCCCCCAGGAACGCAAGCTGCTCAACGGTTTCCACCCCCTCGGCAATGACCCTGAGATTGAGTGAATGAGCCATGGCGATGACGGCGGTAACGATGGCGGCGTCATCCGGGTCGCTGGCGATGTCCATGACGAACGAACGGTCGATCTTGAGGATGTCGATGGGGAGGTGTTTGAGGTAGGACAGGGAGGAATAGCCGGTGCCGAAATCGTCCACCGAGATGCTCACCCCCAGTTCCTTGAGCTGGAGCAGCTTGAAGACAGTATCATCCGAGTTGCTCATGACGACGCTCTCGGTCAGCTCCAGTTCCAGGTAGCAGGGGGCAAGGCCGGTCTCATCCAGCAGCGAGGTCACCATGGCGACAAAGCCGTTGTCACGCAACTGGCGGGCCGAGATGTTCACCGACACCCGCAGTTTGGGCAGGCCCGCATCCTGCCAGATCCGGTTCTGGCGGCAGGCGTTGGCCAGCACCCACTCTCCCAGCCTCAGGATCATGCCGCTTTCCTCGGCCACCGGGATGAACCGGTCGGGCGGGATCGGGCCTATGCCGGGTCGGTTCCAGCGGGCCAGCGCCTCCATGCCGGTAATGGCAGCGCCGTTGATGGAGAACTTGGGCTGGTAACAGAGAAAAAATTCCCCCTGTTCAAGCCCGCTCAGCATGTTGGTCTCGATGCGGTGCCGCTCGATGGCCTTGCTGTTCAGGGCCGAGGAGAAGAAATGAAAACTGTTGGGCTCCTGGTCTCGGGCCTGGTTCATGGCGATATGCGCGTTCTGCAGCAGGATCTCGGCCGTCAGCCCGTCCGAGGGAAAACAGGCAACGCCCATGGCGGACGTTACCATCAATTCTCCCTGTTCTATCCTGAGCGGTTCGCCGGATATGGCCTGCAGCTTGTGCAGAACCTGGGCGATATCCGCCTCGGCAACGCTGTTTCCCAACATGATGGCGAACTCGTCCCGGCTGATACGGGCCAGGGTGTCGCTCTGACGCAGAATGGCGGACAGCCGTTCGGCCAGGGACCTGGCCACGTGGCTGCTGCCGCCGTGCCCGAGGGCATCGACGATGCCGGTAAAGCCGGGCAGGCCGATATAGATGATCGCGATGCCGCACTGTTCGCGGCTGTTCATGGCAATCAGCCGGTTAAGCCGGTCCATGAGCAGGTTCTGGTTGGGCAGGTCGGTTTCGGCATCGTAATAGGCCAGTTGCTGGATCTCTTCCCGTGCCCTGAGCAGCTTGGTGATGTTCCTCAGCCTGGTTTCGCGGCTGCAATATCGGATCAGGAGGTACATCACCGCCGCGGTGACCAGGATGAACAGGCTCCCCTTGACGATCGCCAGGTAGCGGTAGTTCCGGATGTCATGCAGGAACATGGTCATGAGTGTGTCGGAAAGGAATATCCAGGCCAGCCCGGTGGCGATGTACAGGGCAATGATCCTGCCCGGAGAAAACAGGAACTTCCGAGATACGACGTAATCTGTCATGGTTGCTCCAGTGCGCTTGCTAAAGGAATCAAAAGGCCAAACCAGCTATTTTATACACCTGTCTGGCACGTTGGTTTGTGACAAGTATGTAACCCCAACACTTGTTTTCATAACTGCAACACGATCATTACACAATGTTGTCGAACCTCCGCACGTATGTAACCTTGCTCTGCTCTACTGTGCTAACACTTATAAACAGGATAGTGCGTTAGCCAAATTATTTTCTGCCTGAAAAACGCAGAAAATAAATTTGTAACTTACTAAAACAGTACAGGAGGCTGCATGAAACCAGTCACGGCATCACCCGGCCCGGTCCCAATGGATATCCACCCCGTTATCGTCTCGGCGGCCACCCTTGCCCACGGCTTCATGCGCTCCATGGCGATCAAGCCGTATCGTCCCAGGAACCGGCGGCGCGAATTCGCACTCTTGGGGCGCTATCCCAACCTGCCCGCCATCCGCTGCCAACTGCTCCGCGAAAAAGGGGCCGGCTCCATGCCCACCATCGTGATAGGCGGGTTCGTGCCGGACGCCACCGAGACGGTGGAGTTCCAGCGCCCGCTGCTGCGCCGGTATGGCAGCATCTACTACCTCAACTACCCGCGCAACGGCTTCTCGGCCGAGATGTTCTCCGCCCAACTGGCCGACCTGATCGATGACATCCATTGTACCGGCATGAAGCCGCTCATCATGAGCGTCAGTTTTGGCTCGGGCCTCTTACTGCATTTTCTGAAATATGCCTCGGAGAGCATTCACGAAAAGATCCGGGGCTTGGTTCTGGCCAGTCCGGTGATCTGCACCGGCGACCTGATCCGGCCAGTGGGACAGAAACGGGATGGCATTCGTTTCCTGGAGAGCAGCCTGCAAAAGATCATCACCGCAGACCCCCAACGCCGGGATGACCTGGAAAAACAGGTGGAGCGCTCCCGGCGCTGTTTCCAGGCCCTGTTCGCCGCAGGCGCCGAGAACCGGGTGCTGGGGAGCAGGCACCTGGCGATCCGCAGGAAAATCATGGACGTGCTGGCCCATACCTCGGCCATCGGCGGTTTCGAACGCGTCAAGGCGTTACGCGAGATGGAGTTTCCCACTGGTGGCAGATCGCTCTTTTCCGGGCCGGTATTGACGCTTATGGCTGAGAACGAGCAGGACATCCTGGTGCCCACCTCTCCGACCCTGGATATGTTCGCCTCGCCCGAGCGGTATACGGCGCTGTTCCCCCGCTGCAAGGTCAAGAAGGTGATCACCAAGAATGCGGGCGACAGTGTGCCCCATGCCTCGCTGATCTTTCACCACGATGCCTATAATCCTCTCCTGCAAAGCTGGTATGACCGGCTGACTCCTCTGTTGCAGATGGCAGCCTAGATGGGACTCGTAGCCAGCATCATACGGACAGGGCCGATTCAGGCCGTTATCAAAACAGCAGCCGGCCTGCGGGCCGAACGGTTCCTGGGGCAGGACCCGCTCGCTGCCCAGCGCCGGATATTCTGCGACCTGGTGCGGCAGGCCCGCGAGTCCCGATTCGGCCGGGATCACGGGTTTCACGACATTTCCGGCATGCCGATCCAGGAGGCCATTGCCCGCTTCCAGCAGCAGGTGCCGATCAGGACCTACGAGGAGTTCTGGAACGCGTATTTCCAGCCCGGCCTGACCATCGGCCCGGACGGCGGCAAACGGCTGCACCTGGAGGATATTACCTGGCCTGGCAAGGTGCGCATGTTCTGCGAGACCTCGGGCACCACGGCGCCCACCAAGTACATCCCCTTTTCCGAACGGATGTTCGCCGAGAACCGGCGGGCCGGTCTGGACATGATCTCCTGCTATCTGGCCGCCAACCCAGCGTCACGGGTGACCCAGGGGAAGATCCTTTACATGTCCGGCTCCACGGAGTTGACCCCACTGGGCGACGGGATCTGCTCCGGCGACATGAGCGCCATCACCCTCCGTTTCGCACCCGGTTATCTGGCCCCGTTCGTGGAGCCCCAACCCGACATTTCGGCGCTCCCCTGGGAGGAGAAGGTTGAGGCCATGGCCAGGCTGCTTTTGGCCGATCTCGCCATACGGGCCATCTCCGGGGTGCCACCCTGGATCCTGCTGTTGCTCAAGCGCTGCGTCGAACTGGGCGGTCGGCCGCTGCACGAGCTTCTGCCCGGCCTGGAACTGATCATCCATGGCGGCACCAGCATCAAGCCCTATTGGAGCGAATTCGAAGCGCTCTTCGGACGGCATCGGCCCAACTTCCTGGAACTGCTCCCCTCCTCGGAGGCGTTCATGGCATTCCAACGCCCGGGAGAAGCCCAGATGCGGCTGACCCCCTATTACGGCGCCTTTTTCGAGTTCGTCCGTTTCGAGGACCTGGACGAGAACGGCCGGCCGTCACCACAGGCACCGGCAGTAACGCTGGAGCAGGTTGAGGTCGGCCAGCGCTATGCCGTGATCCTGAGTACCTGCTCTGGTCTGTGGCGCTATCACATTGGCGACACTATCCGCTTTATCTCGCTCTCTCCGCATTTCATCGAGTTCACCGGCCGGGACCGATTTCTGGACAAACTGGAGGAAAAGGTGACCCAGGGGGAGGTGGAACGGGCAATCAGCGACCTGAACAAGGGTGGGGAGTGGCGGGTCCGGGAGTTCATGGTGGGTGCCGACGTGGCGGCGAGGCGGCATGTGTGGGTGCTGGCGGTGCAGGACAGGGGAGGGGATACGGCCGAGGCGGCCAGGCTGCTGGATACGGCCCTGCGCGATCTGAACGCCGATTACGCAACATTCAGGAGCCAGGGGAGGATCAACGCCCCGGAGGTGCTGCTGGCGCCGGAAGGGACCATCTACGACTGGTCGAAGACGGTGCGCGGCAAGCTGGGGGGGCAGTCCAAGATACCCCACATCGATCCGACCCAGGATTCGTCGTTGATCGCCAGCCTGCGGGCATTCGTCCGGTAGTTTAGATTGTTAAGGGTCGCGTCTCCGGAAATTTGAATTTTGGAGACGTGACCCTTTTTTCCTGCCTCTTTTCTCCCGTCGTTCGGTCATTGAAAGATGGCATCCCATCCATGATATGATACGCTTATACCGGTATGAACCGGAGTGAATGACTGTCAGAGGAGAACCGTTATCATGGAAACCCTTGTAGTAGACTCGTGGGAAAATCTTCAAAGGGAACTTTTTGCCGACTCGTGGAACGAAGATTTGCGGCGTTTTAGATCGCGCTTCGCCTTCCGGGGGCTTTCCGACTCCCGGTACCGCCTTGAGACAACCCTGATCCGGCTGGGCGGACAATATGCCGACCTTGAGCGGCACCTGCTGCGGAATTTCAAGAAATACGCCCACCGCAGCGTTGTGGAGCGCGACTCTCTCTGGCACTGGCTCTCGGTTGCGCAGCATTACGGTCTGCCGACCAGGGTGCTTGACTGGACCTATTCCCCGTTCATCGCCATGCATTTCGCCACCGCCAATATAGACAATTTCGATACCGACGGCGTGATCTGGGCGGTCAACTACGTAAAGGCGCACGAGTTGCTGCCGAGGGCGCTGAAGGGAAGGCTGGAGCAGGAAGGGGCAAATGTCATGACGGTTGAACTGCTTTCGGAAACGATCAATTCGTTGCCGGAACTGGATGCGCTCGCACAGGACAAGGTGGCCATCTTCTTTGAGCCCCCTTCCATAGACGACCGGATCGTCAACCAGTACGCCTTCTGTTCGGTTATATCCGATCCGTGCATGGTGCTCGACGACTGGCTGGAGGTGTATCCCGGCATTGCGCGCAAGATCATCATCCCTGCCAGCCTGAAGTGGGAAATCCGCGACAAGCTCGACCAGGCGAATATCAACGAACGGGTGCTCTTTCCCGGCCTCGACGGTCTGGGTCGCTGGCTCAAGCGCCACTACAGCCCGCGGACGTGATGCACGTCGCATGCAAACGCTGCGTTCGTTGGTTTGTCGTCGCCCCTTCCTCTTTGCCTGCCTGTCATTCTGAATGCAACGTGGCCTGAGTGCTGAAAACAACTGCTTGCCTAACCGCCGAACCCATCGTGTTTCTTGTCCTCCTCCCAATCATTCCAGACAACGGGGTAGGTGATCAGGTAATGATCGACCGCCTGGCCGATGGTGGGAAAGAAGTGCTCCATGCCCAGTCTGTTGAACAGCCCGTAGCGCTTGAGATGGTCCTTGACCGGACCCTTCATCTGGGCAAAGCAGAGTGCTATGCCGGCCCGGCCGAGTTCCTCTACAAGCTCGGCCAGCACATCCGCCGCGGTTATGTCCACGTCGGTGACCGGTTCCGCTGCCACCACAACCCATTTGGCCGGGGTCGGGGCCTCGGACACCGCCCGCAGGACCTGTTCGCGGAACATCTCCGAATTGGCGAAGAACAGGGGTGCGTCCCAGCGGAAGAGCACCAGTCCGGGGATGCGCCGCGCCTCGGGATGGCGGGAGATGTCGTGATACCCTTTCACCCCGTCAACACGCCCCAGAACGGCGCTGTACGGGCGCCAGGCACGCCAGATAAAGGCCAGCAGCGCAAAGCCGACCGCGATGAACATGCCGTGAACCACCCCCAGCAAGGCCACTCCCAGGAAACAGATGATCGACAGAAAGAATTCGCCGCGCCGCAACAGGTAGAGCCGCCGGACCTCCACAACCTCCACCAGGTTGTAGCATACCGAAACAACCACGGCGCCGAGGGCGGCAATGGGTACATGGGCCATCAGCCCCGGGGCAAGGAACAGCAGCAGGGCGATGCAGACCGCGCTGACAACGCCGGTGATCTGGGTCCTGGCGCCGGCCGACTCGGCCACCGGGGTGCGCGAAACGCTGCTGCTGACGGAGAACCCCTGGAACAGGCCGGTTGCCACGTTGGCAATGCCAAGGGCGACCAGTTCCTGGTTCTCGTCCACGTAATAGCTGCCACGCAGGGCATAGATGCGGGAAAGGACACTCATGTCGGCGATGGAGACCAGGGCTATGGCCAGTGCGCCGGTAGCCAGGGAGGTGAATTCTGAGACGGATACCTCCGGGATGCGGATCGCGGGCAGGCCTTGGGGCAAGGTTCCGACCACCGGCAGGTGCGCCCGCGTCTCCAGGTCGAACAGCACCACCGCCACCGTGGCGCCAACCACCGCCGCCAGAACCCCCGGCACGCGGGGCATCCAGCGCCGGCAGGCAAAAATGACCGCCAGGCATGCAAAGCCGATGATGGTTGCCGTTCCGTTGACGAGCCCATCCCGTATGCCCGCCACGAACCCCGCGGCCGAATCCAAAAGGCTGGCGGCAGGCACCGAAAAACCGAGCACCTTGGGCAACTGGCTGATCAACAGGGTGAAGGCTATTCCGTTCATGTAGCCGTGACGGATCGGTTTGGAAAGCAGGTCCGTGATAAAGCCGCACCGGGCCAGCCCGGCTATGATGCAGATTATTCCCGAAATAACGGCGAGCACCGCGGCAAGGGACGCCGCCCGTATGGCATCGCCGTTGGCAAGGGGCAGGACGGTGGCGGCGATCAGGGCGGTCAGGGCCGAGTCGGGGCCGAGCACGAGGATACGGCTCGGCCCGAAGATAGCGTAGGCCAGAAGCGGGACGATAGTGGCATACAGGCCGTAGATGGTGGGCAGGCCGGCGGCTTCCGCATACCCCATTCCGACCGGCGCCAGGAGCGCCGTGAGAACCAGGCCGGCCACCAGGTCCTGGACGAACAACGAACGATTGTAGTTGGCAATCATCACCACGCCGGGCAACCAGCGGCGCAGGCCGCCGGTTCGTTTGTGGCGTATCTGGAGGGCGGATTCCGGGGTCATGCCTGGTGGTCTCCCTTATGGGCTATTGTCATATCCCTGAATTCGTGATGCCGGGGGCCTTCGTGGCCGGAAGAGCCGGAGCCCGCCCGTCGCCATGGTGTAGTAGACCGCTCACTCCGTTGGTCCTCCGCCGGGCTGATGGCAATCTCCTGAAATGCAATGGCTGAGGCCTTCCGGACAAGCGGCATGGAGGCTTCACGGATTCAGGATATCGGTATCCGCCCGTCATCGATAATCGCTTCTTCGTGGATTGGCACGCCATTTCTCCATTTCTGTACGGCTTTCTATCACATGCTCGCCCGACAGTCCACGGAATGTGTTTGAGGTATCCATCCGGATACGTTTCCTGCAAATTTCCCCGCCGAAGGAATCGCGTCGCAACGAATACCTCTCCAGGGTCAAGAGATTTGTCGCGGATATGGAACAGGGAACCGTCTGACGTGACAATCAAATGAGCGAGGTTGTGCAGCAGACAGCGCGCGGAGCCCGGGATTCGTCAGAGGCCGCAAGCGGCCTTGATGAATTGAAGGGGATTGGATTGTCGGCAAGTTCAGGCTGGCATACGCATAAAGAGGGTGGCGAACAAGCGACAGCCCGCGAGCGGTATGGTTACGGCATGATCGAAAAATTACAGAATGAAATCAGTTGATAGGAAATGTGATTTCCGGTCACGTACGATGGAACTGATGAGTTCCCTGTTGCTCTCCGTGTCCTTAGCCGCAACGAGAGTCCGAATGGAAAAGGCGCGCAAGGCGTCGGAAACCGAGAGGGTGCCTACGGCCGAATCCTTTCTGCCGGTGAACGGAAACGTGTCCGGTCCCCTCTGGGACTGACAGTTGATATTGACCCGGCAGACCTGGTTGACCAGGGGATCGATCAAGGAGGCCATGGATTCGGTGCCCCTTCCGAAGAGGCTTACCTGCTGGCCGTAGCATGATTCAACCATGTAGCGGATCGGTGTTTCTTTGTCCGAGAATGGAATTACCGGCACGACCGGGCCAAACTGCTCTTCATGATAGATTCGCATCTGTTCGTTGACCGGGTAGACCACTGCCGGATAAAAGAACGTGGCGTTCACCCTGCCCCCCCCTTCGTTGACCACTTTTGCGCCATGTTGAGCGGCATCGGCCAGAAGTCCGGTGAGGTAATCCGTCTTGCCGGATTCGGGTAGGGGGGTAATGGCGACACCCGGTTCCCATGGCATGCCGCATTTCAGGCCGGAAACGGCCTTGGAAAAGAGTTGCAGAAACGTATCCGCAACGGATTCATGGACAAAGATGATCTTCAGTGCCGTGCACCGCTGCCCGTTAAACGACAGGCTGCCGGCAATGCATTCCGAGACAGCCAGATCGAGATCGGCATCGGGGAGTATGATGGCGGGGTTCTTGGCTTCCAGCCCGAGGGTAACCCGCAGGCGATGCGGTTTGGGATGAGCCTTTTGCAGGCTGTCCGCCGCCTTGCTGGTGCCGATGAACGCCAGGGTATCCACCTTGCCGGAACTCATGAGCGGCGGTGTTATCACGCGACCGGCGCCGTAGAGCGTATTTACCACGCCGGGCGGGAACGCTTCCCGGAACGCCCTGAGCAGTGGATGGAACAGGATTACGCCATGACGTGGCGGTTTGACTATCGTGGTATTGCCCATGATCAGCGCCGGGACCAGGGTGGTAAATGTCTCATTGAGGGGGTAGTTGTACGGCCCCATGCTCAGCGCAACACCTAGCGGAGCACGGCGGATCTGTCCGATGATTCCCTGTTCGATGACGAATCTCGATGAAACCCGATCCAGTTCCTTAAGGGCATCAATGGTATCGATTATGTAGTCAACGGTTCGATCGAATTCCTTTCGAGAGTCAGCCAGGCTTTTGCCGATCTCCCACATCAGGATCTTTACCACCTCATCCCGCTGTTCCTTCATCAGCCAGGCAAATTGCTGCAAATGTTCAATCCGCTGCCGGACCGGCATGGTAGGCCACTGGCCGCGGCCGTTGTCATAGGCACGAACCGCTGCATCCAGGCTAGCCATGGCTTCGGGCTCGCCCATCAAGGGAAAACTGCCGATCAGTTCACGTACCGGTCCTTCCGCGGTGGCACGACAGACAGGGGAGTACACCCGTTCCACCGGTCCTGACCATTGACGAAGTTCGCCATTCAGCAGGTAATCGACCTGATGTACCGGCGCCAATCTGTATTCAGCCGGAATTGCCTCATGCGCGGGAAATAGAATGTCCAGGGATCCTGTTGGTGACATCATGCCTCTCCTTGCCATTTTGCGAGGTACCAGAAACGTCAAAAAGCATAATTTCAGCCTACTCCATCGGCTTTGCCGCTACCTGGGGCAGTCGCCAGATCTCGGCGTTGTACTCCCGCATGGTGCGGTCGGTTGAGAAGCGGCCGCTGCACGCCGTGTTGCGGATGCTCATGGCCGTCCACCGGTCCACGTCCCGGAAGGCGGCCGCGGCCTGTTTCTGCGCCTCCACGTAGCTGCGGAAGTCGGCGGCGGTCATCCACGGATCTCCAGGGCTGGTGATTGCGTTCACAATAGGATCGAAGATCCGCGGCTCCAACTGGTTGAAATGGCCGCTCGACAGCAGGTGTACCACCCGGCCCAGGTCCTTGTCGGCGGCAATGATCGCACCTGGATCGTAGTGGTGCCGGCGCTCCTCCACCTGCTCGGCGGTGAGTCCGAAGAGAAAGAAGTTCTCGTCCCCCACCTCCTCGCGGATCTCGATATTGGCGCCGTCCAGAGTGCCGATGGTGATGGCGCCGTTCATCATGAACTTCATGTTGCCGGTGCCGGATGCCTCCTTGCCGGCGGTGGAGATCTGCTCCGACAGGTCGGTCCCCGGCGCGATTATTTCCATGGCCGAAACCCGGTAATTGGGGAGAAAGGCCACCTTGAGCAGTGGACCTGCCTCGGGGTCGGTATTGATCACACCTGCCACGTTACTGACCAGTTTGATGATTCGCTTGGCCATGAAGTAGCCGGGCGCCGCCTTGCCGCCGATGAGCACGCAGCGCGGGGTCCAGTCGGCCGTATCCCCGCGTTTGATGCAGTCGTAGAGGTGGATGACGTGGAGCAGGTTGAGCAGTTGGCGCTTGTACTCGTGGATGCGTTTGACCTGCACGTCGAAGAGCGCTTCAGGATCGAACGTTACCCCGCACTCGTCGGCCACCAGATGCGCCAGACGCTCTTTGTTGGCGAGCTTTACCCGGCGCCAGCGTTCTCGGAAGGCGCCGTCTGCCGCCAGGGGTAAAAGGCCGGCCAGTCGATCCAAGTCCACCTCCCATCCAGCGCCTACGGTCTCCTTCAGAAGCCCGGCCAGGCCTGGGTTGCTCCAGGCGAGCCAGCGCCGGGGAGTGACGCCGTTGGTCTTGTTGTTGAACTTGTGGGGCCACAACTCGTAAAAATCCCTAAACAGCCCTTCGACCAGGAGCCGCGAGTGCAGGGCCGCTACGCCGTTGACCGAGAAGCCGGCAACAATGGCCAGATAGGCCATGCGCACCATCGGCTCGTTCCCTTCCTCGATCAGGGACATGCGGGCCAGCCGATCGCTGTCGCCGGGCCAGCGGCGGGCCACCTCGGCCAGGAAGCGGGCGTTGATCTCGAAGATGATCTCAAGAAGTCGCGGCAGGAGTTGCCGGAAAAGCCGGGTCGGCCATTTTTCCAACGCCTCCGGCAGCAGGGTGTGGTTGGTGTAGGCCATGGTATGGGAGGTGATCTCCCATGCCTGGTCCCAGCTCAGTCCGTGCTCGTCCACCAGGAGCCGCATCAGTTCGGCAACGGCGCAACTGGGGTGGGTGTCGTTGAGCTGGAAGACGTTTTTTTCGGCGAAACGTGAGAAATCCGTGCCGTGGGTTCCGACCCATCGGGCCAGCGCGTCCTGGAGGCTGGCCGAGGCGAGAAAGTACTGCTGACGCAGCCGCAACTCCTTGCCGTTTTCGCTGGAGTCGTTGGGATAGAGCACCAGGGTGATCTGTTCGGCCGTGTTCTTGGCCGTCACCGACTCGGGATAGAGGCCGGCGTTGAACTCGCCCAGGTCGAATTCATCGGTGGCTGCCGCCTTCCAGAGCCGCAGGGTGTTGACGGTGCCGTTTTGATAGCCGGGGATCGGGACGTCGTAGGGGATGGCCAATACGTCGTTGGTGTCAACCCAGCGAACCGCGAACCGGCCGGAGTGATCGCGCTGGTGTTCGGTGCGGCCGCCAAAGGCTACCCGCTGGGTGTATTCGGGCCGTTCGATCTCCCAGGCATTGCCTCCGCGCAGCCAGTGATCCGGTTCTTCCACCTGTTCCCCATTGGTTATCAGTTGTCGGAACATGCCGTAATCGTAGCGGATGCCGTATCCCGTCACCGGCAGTTGCAGGGTGGCGCAACTGTCGAGGAAACAGGCGGCAAGCCGCCCCAGACCGCCGTTGCCCAGCCCGGCATCATGTTCGGATTCGGCCAGATCCTCCATGTCCATTCCCAGGCATTGCAGGGCCAGGACCGTGTCCTCTTGCAGCCCCAGGTTGAGCATGGCGTTGCCCAGTGTCCTCCCCATGAGAAACTCCAGGGAGAGGTAGCAGGCCTGCTTGCAGCCGGATTCCTCGTAGGCGTAGCGGGTCTGCTTCCAGCGCTCCATCAGCCGCTCGCGCAGGGTCAGCACCAGGGCCTGGTAGGCGTAGTGGGCGGAACGGCAGTGGCGGTTACGCCCCAGGGAGTAGGTATAGTAACGGCGAAAGTCGTTGACCAGGCTCAGCACGTCCATTCCCAGGGGAGGGAGTTCGGTCAGGCTGTCGCTCAGCGGATTTTGCTTGAGTTGCTTTTCCATCATGATGATACCCCAGTGATATCCGGACTGTACCTGGCAGGCTTTGCTCGTACCGGAGATTGCTTCAATGATATCGCATAAAAATAGTATTGCTACATAGTAGCCGGCAAAGTCCCCGGCAAAGTCCCCGGCTGTTGACGATTCCGACCACCTGGCCGTCATCGACCACGGGGAGCACCAGCAACCCCTTGTTACCAAGATCCCCATATCGATCCGACCCCGGATTCATCGATGATTGCCAGCTTGCGGGAGTTCATGGGCGTGGTGTAAACATTCACCAGTGCAATTTCGGGTCAAAACGGGTGCTTTTGAAACGCTCACCAGCTTCGCCGCAATGCCAGGTGCATCCTCCGGGCAGCGTTGAGTGCCCCGAAAGGACCATCGGGCGAGCCGTACGGCAGCTCTCCTCCCAGTGTCACCTTCCATAGATCGGTCAGGTTGTAACCCGCCTCCATCTTGATGAGGCCGTCACCGCGCTTGAGTCCTGCTGTCCAGACCAGCTTCCATTCGCCCCACTCCTCGGTCCGGCTCCAGGCGGTGATGAGGGCCGGGAGTGTTGCCCGGTCGAACAGGAGTGTTTGGTCTATTCCGGGGTCCTTGGTGTTTCCAGCCAGGGTGATGAGCAGGGTGCCGTCGCCGAAGCCTCGTTCAACGCTCAAAGAGCCGATAAAGGCGTTGCCCAGACCGCGCTCCCGGGATAACAACCCGGCTGCCTCGCCGCGCAGAATCCAGGCGCCGACGATCCTGGATACCTCGATCCCTACACCTTCTTCCCTGGCATAGCGGCGCTCGACAGGGATGGTTAAGCCGGAGGGGCCGGCTATTGCCCGGTCGAACCGGAAATCCAGGAGTGGCGCGGGTCGCACCCCGGCTCTCCCCCATGCACCCAAATCCCACTCCCCAAGGGTGTAGAGGAGTCGCAGGGCAACAAAACCCATGTTGGGCGGTTGCGTTTCCACCTCCTTGAAGGTAGTTCCAGCAGGAAATCTTTCTACGTTGAGCGGGGCATTCCGGCTGCCGAGCACCGGAAGGCGCCAAGGGGTGGTAACCGGGCAGACAATCGATTCATAGCGCAGAGTCCCATTTTGTCCGCTCAGGCGTACGGCCCACAGCGGGATTTTTTCGTCGCTGAAAGGGTCGGAGAGGTCGCGCGGGAGAAAGGCGTCGGCCGGGGAATAGCCGTCGGTCTTGCCCCAGCCGAGCTGGAAGCGCCCCAGTTGGAGATCCAGGGACGGGGTGAGGGGGAACCGCAGCCAAAGGTCCTGAACAGAGATGGGAGAACGCCTGAGTTTTCGGTCAGCCGGGTCAAAGGCAAGAGGCCCCCGCTCGTCCGAGGTGATGCCTTCCCCGCGCACCGAGGCGGTGAGTTGCGCTTCATTGACCTTCTCCTCCCACTTGGCGAAGATCGTCCCCCAGCCGAGCGCCCACGGATCCCGGCTGCTCGAACGCTCGAAGTAGGCGAACCCCTTGGCCTCGGCATACCCGGAAATTCCCTGGGCCAGCGCCGGGATGGGGCAGAGCAGGCAGAGGGCAACCAGGCTGGCGCGAAGCCTTGTCAATCCCCACCCTCGCGGTTCAGGTTCCGGAGGGTGAAGCGGTTGGCCGGTTGAGGCTTGTCAAAGGCGATCTCCCTCAGAAGCACCGTTGTTCTGCTTCCCTTTTTGAGGTCGTTCATCTCCATTTTCCTGGCCACCCAGTGACCATTTATACTCTGGATGTCGGAGAGGATGAGTTGCTTGCCCGGCTGCTTGTCCCTCTTGAGGTAGAGATCCATGCGCATCAGGTAAAGGATATCCTTGCGCAGGTAGAGGATTTTTTTCTCGTAGACCGACTTGCCACCCTTCTCCAGCGGGGTTGCCGTAATGACGTGGCATGGTTGCCCCTCAACGATTTGTTCCCCTTGCAAGGCCACCTTGTACTTTTCGTGGTCGAACTCCTCCATGTCCTCGTAGTTGAAGTCGGTGCCGACAAAGGATGCGTCCCGGTCCTGGGCCGCGATCCGCCGCTCCCGCTTCATGGAAGGGAGATAGAGCCATTGGTCCGGATTCTGCCCACCGGGGTGCGCCAGCGAAAGGAATCCCACCCCCTTCACCTCGGGCGGATCAATAAAACGGATCAGGTTTTTGGCGTCCCCGGCGTATCCTTCCCGAAAGCTCTTCCATCCTTTCTTACGGACCTTGCCTTCCTTGTTCACCACCGTAAGTTCTCCGGCGTATTGCTGGGTCCGGGTCCGGTGCCGGTTCTCCGACTCTTTCAGGAGCGTGCGGGCATCGGCACCCCAGGCAAGGCATGCGGACATGGCAACCAAAAGTGCCGCCAATGCCAATCGGAGCGGGACCCTTACTGTCAGCTTGTTCTCGTGCATGTATACCTCCATGGCAACCAAGAGATGACGGCGGCCTGTCTCAAAAATCATAGGAAACGGCGTATTAGCGGGAACGTATATGAGCCTGTCAACAATAGGAAACAGGCAATCAAGAAGTAATGCAGAGGCAATAACTTCCCAAGCCCCCTTATTCGCGAAGGCCTGAAGTAGACTATCTGCCAGAGCTCGCGAAAAAGCCAAAATGCCCCATAAAAGGTACTCATCGCAATCCCGAGCGGTGTGCCTCCGGCAAGCTCTTTTGTGTGGACCAGGGATGCATAGGAAAAGAAGAAAAACATCGGGATCAGGAATACGTGTATCGTGTAAAGCACCTTTCCCGTGATCGCCCTGGTTTTTTCGAAATCCTCTTCCCATCCGAAACCACGATAGAAAAGACAGTGGCCGATACCCACGATGGCGGAAAGATACCCACCAAATTTTATGGCAATTTCTTCCATTGCTCTATTCTCCTCATCCACCTGATGTGTTCGGGATCATTCATACTCAATCGCCTCGGTGATCTTCATTCTCCCCGCTTGCCTGGCGGGTATCCAGGCGGCGAGCGCCGAAATCACCGGCAGGGCGATCAGGAGTTGCGCCAGGATTCCCCACGGATAATGGTGCGGCATGATCCAGCCGGTAAACAGCTCGGCAAGCGGCCCCTCCATGAATGAGGCGAAGAGGTTGCCGGCCGGGAGCGCCAGGATCAGCCCCACCAGGGCGAGGAGCAGCGCTTCCAGCAGGATGCCTCGGGCAAGCTGGCCCGGCAAGGCGCCCAACGCCTTGAGTATCCCGATCTCCCTGGTCCGTTCCGCCACCGAGATGAGGAGTGCGGTGACAATGCCGAGAAAAGCGACCAGCAGGGCAAGAAAGAGCGTGACCCGCGTCAGGGCGTAAAAGGCATCGATCGCCTTGGTAATCTCGTCGATGAATTCCCGACGGGTAGAAACCAGCGCAGGATAACGGCCGGCCAGCCTGGTGCGGATCAGGTCGCGCACCTGGGCTACGTTGGCGCCGGGGAGCACCGAGACATCAAAGATATCGGCACGGTCATCCTGCCAGTAGCGGAGGAACTGGCTGCGGTCCATAAGGATAGTCCCCTGGTCGGAACCGTAGTCACGCACCACGGCGGCAATCGTGAAGCGCACCTTTCCGCCGGGGGCAGCCAGCTCCACCTGTTGCCCGACCCCCAGTTTGTAGCGCCGAAAGAAGTTGTCCGACACCACGCACTTCCCTTCCTGAGTCAGCCCATGGCGCATCGTTTCAACATCCCCCTGGGTAAAGTCGTATTTCATCCGTTCCAGCAGCGGGGCGATCTCAATGGAGGTGACCTGGATCTGATGCCCCTGGTAAAGCGGGCGGGTCGCGCGAAAACTTTCCACGCTCTTTATCCCCGGCAACTGTAACAACTCGTCACGCAGCCCACCGGGGAAGAGGAAATCGGGACGGTTGAAATTGGCCGAGGCCCGTACAAACAGGTCGCAGGTCAGCGCATCGTTCATCCAGCGATCAAGAGCCTTTTTGGTCGATCCCATGTATCCCCCCAGTCCGAGCACAAAGGTGAGTGAGAGGGTCATGGCCATTATGGTTCCGGACGTTCTACGGGCATTGCCGAGAAGGGCATCGCCGGAAAGCCCCCCCGCCACCGGGGCAAAACGGGTTGCCAGCGGGACGAGGCAGAGGAGCAGCAGCCGGGAGAGCGGCCCCACCAGGAGCACGATCCCGGCGCCACCCAACAGAAGCTCGGTGAAGATGAACGGATTACCGCCGAACGGCGGCCGGAGAGCCATGAGGAAGGCGCTCCCCAGAGCAACCGCACCTGCTGCTATCCGCGGGACAGACCTGCGGGGAGGGCGTGCCTGAAAGGCGCCCTTGGCAAACGCCTCGGTGGGTGAAATGCGGGAAGCTGTCAGCGCCGGTCCCCAGGCTCCGATCAGCGAGGCGACGACACCGAGGAGCATGGACTCAAGGACAATCACCGGGGGAAGCCGCACCACACCCGAACTGGTGACGCCGTACAACGTCTCGGTCGTCTGTCCCATCATCCGGAGGAAAGCCTGGGAAAAGGTGGTGCCTGCCAGACAGCCTAAAAGGCCGCCGACAATGCCGATAATGAGCGCTTCGGAGAGAAAAATGAGTTGCACCTGGCGGGGGGTTGCTCCCAGGGCCCGCAGGGTGCCGATGTCGCGCCGCCGACGGTTCACCGCCACATTGAAGGCGTTGAAGATCAGGAAGATACCGATGGCAAGGGCAAACCCGCTGGAGATGTTGAAACCTGCGACGAAATTAGCGACTATCTTTTCAATCTGCTCCCCCCGCTTCACCGGGGTCTCTACCCGAAAGGCCGGGCCAAGCGCCTTTTCCAGGGTAGCGGTTCCCCGGGCGATGCTGATACCCTCGTCAAGGCGCACATCCAGCCGGTCGAAGCGCCGTCCCCGGCCGAAGAGATCCTGGGCGGCATACACGTCCATCACCATCAGGTTGCCGCCGAACGCTTCGCTGAAACCCTTGGGGGTGAGGAGTCCCCGCGCCGTGACTCGCTTCACCCCTTTGGGAACCCTGAGCGCAATGCTGCCGCCGCTCTTCAGGCCGGTCTTTGTGGCAAACTGGCGGGTAAAGATGGCCGAGTCGGGCTGGGCAAGAAAAAGGAGCGGATCGTCCAGATCGGCGTCATCCCCCTCGAAACCGTAATCCCGCATCTCCCGGTCCCCCAGCAGATCGATGCCGATCACCATGAGGCTGCCGAGCTCACCCTTTTCAGGGGTGACGATCTGCTCGATGACCGGCGAGGTGGCCCTGATACCGGGAAGCGAGCGGACCCGTTCCTGTACCTCCTCCGGAACCCCACCCTCCATGCTGATCTGTAGCTGGGCCTTGCCCGCAACCCGGTCAACGGTGGAACGAATCCCCTTTACCAGGGTCCCCTTGGCGCTCTCGATGGAACTGAAGGTTGCCACTCCGACCACTACCCCGAGGAGGGTAAGGAGCGTCTTCGCCACGTGGCGCTTGACGTAGGAAATGGAGAGGGTACGGAGCAGAAACATCATGCCGCACCTCCGGACAGGGCCGCGTCCCCCTCCATCTTGCCATCCCGCAGTTTGATCAGCCGGGCGCAGGCCGAAGCTGCTTTGTGATCGTGGGTTACGATGACGATGGTGGTGCCCCGCTCCCGGTTGATCGTCTTGAGCAGCCCCAGGATTTCCTCACCCCGGACCGTATCGAGATTGCCGGTCGGCTCATCGGCCAGGAGCAGCGGCGCATCGGTGACCAGGGCACGGGCAATGGCGACCCGCTGGCGTTCCCCGCCCGAGAGCTCGTCGGGGAGATGGTTCACCCTGGCCTCAAGTCCAACCTCTTTGAGCGCCTGGGCAACCTTTCGGGCAATCTCACCGGCCGGAACACCTGCCAGATGCAACGGCAGTGCCACGTTCTGGCTGACCTTCAACGTCGGCATCAGGTGGTATGCCTGGAAGATATAGGAAACATTGGAGCGGCGGAATAATGATCGTCCCTTTTCGCTCTCCCCGGCCAGGTCTTTCCCCGATACCACCACCTGCCCAGAGGTTGGAACGTCGAGTCCCCCCAGCAGGTTGAGCAGCGTTGACTTGCCGGAACCGGAAGGACCCATGATCGCGACCATTTCGCCGGCATTGATGGTCAGATTGATACCGGCGAGGGCGGTTACCTCTGACTTGCCGTCATAGGTCTTTATTACGTCGTGGAGTTTCAGCATGGTACATGGCCTCCTTTTTTTACCCCCCCTTTGAAAAAGGGTGGCAGGGGGATTTAGCTTGGATATATCTACTGCAAATCCCTCTAAATCCCCCTTTTCCAAAGGGGGATTTGATAACGTGCTAATCAGGTCTATTTATTCTTCGGGTAAACCCAGGCCGACTCCTGTAGATAGATCTTTCTAAACTCGCAGCGCCCTTTGAGGCGGTAGCAGAAAGCCCTGCCCCCGAAAACGAACCGATTGGACCAGAGATACAGCGGAGAGCCGCGTGTGTATCGCTTGCGGGTCATCTCGATGAGACTGTCGATGCCGCGCATGAAGAATTCACGGTCGCCGAAATCGAAGAGCCCTTCTTTGAGCCACGGCTCCATGTTCCAGTACACCCCGGCCCGGATGACCTTCAATCGCTCCGGTTCCATCTCCTCCGGGCCGTCGAAAAGGCAGGCCTTGGCAATGATCCTGTTAAAGGCTGCCTCGTCCCGTTCCAGGTTCGCCTGCTCCAACTCGCGGATCAGGCGCCAGTCTTCATCCGTTATGATGCGGGTGCAGCCGAAGTCGATCACGCCGAGGCGGCCATCCTCCATGAAGATAAAGTTTCCGGGATGGGGATCGGCAAAAAACCAGTGCAACTGGTAATAAACCCGAAAGGTGGCGACCGTCAGCAGGGTGGTAAAATGATCCCGCTTTTCCTGGCTTGGATCGGTGGCCAGAAATTCGTCGAGATGACAACCCCGCAGATACTCGGTGGTGAGCACCCGTTTCGTGGAGTATTCGCCGTAGACCCGCGGCACCGCCACGCGGTCATCGACGGTGAAGAGCAGCCGGGCTTTTTCGCTGAAACCGGCCTCCTGTTCGTAGTCCGTTTCCATCAACAGCATCTGTTCGATATCCGCCAGCTTGTCGAGCGTATTCTGCCAGTCCTCCGTCAGGCAGAGCGGCTGGAGCAGAAGGCGCAGGTTACGCAGGTCGGCCTTGATGGTCCTGGCGATGCCGGGATACTGGATCTTGACCGCCACTTCCACGCCGCTGTGCAGCCGGGCGCGATGCACCTGCCCCAGGGAGGCGGCGGCAAAGGCCTGCTGGTTGAAGGAGGCAAACATCTCTTCCGGCTCGCGGCCGAACTCGTCCAGAAAGACCTCCCGTATCAGGGAGTAATGCATTGGAGGGGCCTCGAAGTGCAGTGCCGAAAGCACTTCGGCAAACTCCTCGGGCAAAACCTCCGGGAGATTGGCCAGCATCTGGCCGATCTTCATCACGGCACCACGCAAGTAGCCCATGGTGCCGAAGAGTTTCAGCGCGGCGGCCAGATGGGCTTCGCTCTTGAGTTGCTGCTTCTTGCCGGCATTGCTGAAGCGGCTGCGCAGCCAATAGGCGAGATAGCCGGCAGTCACCCTGGCCTGGAGGGAACCCAAGGTCCAGATTCGGGAAAATGAATTTACCGGCACCTTTTTCGTGGCAATGTGCGCCAGCAGTTCAGCCAGCCGCTTCCCGGTCGGGTCTGTTTTGCAATCCTTGGGCAGGAGATCCAGGAGTTCGGTTTCGAGCTCTTTTTCAGTTTGCATGGGCTTCTCCCTGATCCGGCCCACCGCCGGATATCACCTGCACGAACATGCGGATTGAATAATCGATCAGCGACTGGCTGGCCTCCTGGTTGTGCGACTCGTCATGTGCCCAGAAGGCGAGGATTCCCAGGTAGAGGGACCAGTACATGGTCATGGCGACATAATCGGGGGCCTCGACAAAACCATGACGGCCGATGATCCCCTGCACGGCGGCCAGGTGTTCCAGGCGGGCAGCCTCTCCCTCGGGGCATACGGACTTACGCGGGAAGGGGCTCAAGGAGCGCTCGAGAACCGGGCCGAGAAAGGGCCGCAAGGGGCGAAGGCGCCGCAGGCCGGTGGCAATAAACAGAAAAAGCTCCTCTGCCAGTTCCTCTTTTCCGCTGCGGCGGCGCTGAAAATCTTTCCTCCCTTGGCCCAAGGCCTCGGCGACCATGGTCATTGCCAGGGTCTCCTTGCTCGGGAAATAGTTAAACAGGGTGCCTGCGGCCAATCCGGACGCCAGGGCGATGTCTCTGGTCGTGGTAGCCTCGAACCCTTTGCCGGTAAATATCTCTGTTGCCTTTTCCAGGATTCGTGCCCGGTTTTCCTGCTTGGCCTGTTCACTGATACGCATAGGCTTCCTCCAATAATATGAACGCGCTCACTATAATTGTTGACAGGGATGGAGTCAACAGTAAAATGAGCGAGCTCATAAAAATCGTAAGTTTGTGGGGTGGCAGGTTTCGCGGTAAGCAGGAGGCTGCCTGAAATCCCCCGCATCGGCCCCGGATTCCTCGATGATTACCGGCTTGCGGGAGTTCGCGGGCGGGGTGTGATAGGGGATATCCGGAACGGATTTTGGGTCTTACACCGGCGTGCCCATGGTGGCAATAACCGCCTGCATTGCGGGGGTCAATTGTACCACGAGCTCGGCATTGACGGCGTGAGACGTGGTATCCGCAATGACGGCGGGGGTGACGCCGAAAATCCGTGCGGCGGCAATGGCGTTCCCCCGCGACGTTGTTGCGGGCGACACCGTTGCAACCGCCGGATCGACGTTGGTTATGGCGATTGAAATGGTTTGGTCGCTGTTGCGGTAGATATCGAAGGTACGGAACTGCTGCGGAAAATCCCGGAGCGATGAGGTCTCGACCTCCCAGAAACCGAGCGTCGGGTCGCCGCCCGGATCGGGCAACGGGGTGACGGTATTGACATGACGGTGCCCGGCGATCCAGAGGATGAGATTGGGATAGGTGTGCAGGATGGCGAGTAACGACGTATCGGTAACGACGGAGATGGAACCGGGAACGGTGTTGGGATAAAAGAACCGGAAATGCCCCTGGGCATCCTGGTTCGGGCCGGTGAGGCTGTTATACGGGTACACCGGGATATGGGCCGCGATGATCATGAGCTGGTTATTGTCCTGGCCGGCCTGGAGCTCGCTTTTCAGCCAATCGAGCCGCTTCTGGTCAAGGCAGCCGAGCGCATAATAGATCTGACCGGGTCCCTTGGTGGTGTCGTCGAGCACGATGACCTTGATGGGCAGGTTTGATTTTGGCAGAAAGCTGTAACAGGCAAAGTCATCGTCGATATTGGCTTGCGTGAAACCATGGCCCACCGGGTTCGACGTGGTTGTAAAGAATTCCTTCATCCAGTTCAGGGTTGGGGATGTCAGGGTCGCGAGCGACCGGCGCGCCGGGTCGGCAACAACGGTGGGCGGGGTGGAGAAGTCCTGCTCCGGTCCTGACAGGATGACCGCACCCAAAGGGTCCGAACCGTCGATCACACCCATGTAGTAGCCGGTTTCATCCACGGCGTCCGCTGCCGGATTCGTGCTGTTACCCATGTCGAGGACCGTATTCGAGGTGCGGGCAGCCAGGGTTTTTGCATTTTCACACCACGAACCCATCCAGTCCTGATCGTGGTTGCCGATAACCTGGTACCAGGGGATGGATTTGTCGAGCCCGGCAGCCCGGAAAGGCCTCTGATAATCGATGGTATCGGCACCGGCATGGGCACCCGAGCTGGGGGTGATGACCTTGCCGTCCATGACGTCGATATACCATCTCAGCTCGTTATATTGGGTGTTGTTGATGGTGTCGCCGAGGGAAATCCCGAAATCGAACGGTGAGCTTGTATGTAACGTATTTATCGTCTGGACGGCGGCATCAAGGACCTGGGTCGATGCGAGGAGGACCGGCGAATAGGCCGACGACAGGCCAGATGATGCCGGTCCATACGGAGCGACCCACCCGATATAGAGCGGCTGGGCCGGGGATTCCTTGTCCGCGATATGGATGTCGCTGATGGTGAAGAACGACAAGAGGTGGCCGGCATGCGATGCGCCGCCATAGGTGGCAGGCATGAGGTCGAGCCGGCGTGTGCGAGGCAAGCCGGGCCCTGTCTGCCAGGCGGTGTATCCGAATTCCGCATAGCGGGCGATGTCTCTCGGGTTGATCACCGGGGTGCTTGCGGAGAGCGCGACCGGGAGGATCTGCTGCTGGACCGTGGTAACAACCTCTTTGCTGATCGGCCATTGCACAACCTGCATGCCCGTGGCAGTGCTGCCGCATCCCGTGTTCAAAGCGCCCAGATAGGCGCATGCGATTGTTCCCGCCGAGTATTTCACGAAATCGCGCCGCGTCAGCCTGAAGCCCGCCTGTAGTTCTTCGTCAGCCAGAATCTCATCGAGTGCGGTTACGTCGTTGTTATCCATGGCGCTCTCCCTGTTACGGTTCAGAGGTTGTTTTCCACGTGCGGATGTCCCTGTTCACACAAACTCGTTGACCGTCCCGACAGTCCCGAGAAGTCCATTGATGCAGGCCAGCACGTCATCAAATGTTACCGGCTTTGCCAGAAAGGTATAGTTGCCTACCTTGCTTCCCGAAGGTTCCACCGCCATTTTGCTGATCGTGGCGGTAAGAAAGATTATCGGTATGCCAGCCAGGTCCGGGTCATTGGCAAATGCCGCAGCCACGTCATTGCCATCGACACCCGGCATCATTATGTCGAGAAGCACCACGTCGGGACGGAACCGGCGGGCGGCATCAACGGCGATATGCGAATCGTTGATATCCAGCACCTCGAACCGGCCCGTTGCCTCAAAATTCCGCTTCATCATCCTGGTCAGCACTGCCTCGTCATCCACCAGGAGTATCCTCGTTTTCATGGTGTTATGCCACCTCCGCGTTGTTCATGTTCAGGCATCAGGTCCAGCAGGTTGAAGCCTCGTATTTATAATTCTTTACATTTATAACACGCGTGGTATATTTGCGTCATGGTTTACCGACTTTCATATTACAATGGAACTGTCGAAACTGAGCTTGATGCTTGGCCTGTTGGCTTGCGTGCTCGATTCCGGGCATTGACCATACGCATGGAAGAATACGGTCCCAACCTGGGAATGCCGCATACACGTGCGCTTGGTAATGGCCTTTTTGAAATCCGTGCCAAGGCAGAAGAAGGGATTGGAAGAGCATTTTTCTGCACCATGGTCGGACGAAAGATCATAATTCTCCACAGTTTCATAAAAAAGACGGATAAGACACCAAAACGGGAACTCGATATAGCGTTTGCCCGGCAGAAGGAGGTAATTAGTCATGAGCTATAAGCCGGTTTCGTACCACCCCAAGAAAAAATTGGAGAATGAGCTTCAAGCCCCCGATTTCAAAAAAGCATGGGAAGCCTTGGATGATGAATTTGTCGCCTTGGACGCCCTGCTTGCAGCACGTCGTCAGGCAGGCATGACCCAGGAGCAAGTGGCGGCTAAAATGGGTGTTTCTCAGCCATCGTTGGCGCGGGTTGAAGCCTCGCTCGGGTCTCACCGTCATTCTCCGTCTCTTGAAATGCTTCGTAAGTATGCTGCCGCTGTTAATTGCAAACTTGAGATAAAGCTGGTACCGCAGCATTCGTGATGGACTGTCGCCGTGTGGTTGTGGAGTAGTAACGGCTCTATCGGTGAGGTCTAACGCTTGGTTGGCAGCTTCGCTCCTTCAAACCAGGCTGCATTAAAAGTTGGAATCCCATGAAGGGACGCTGCTAACTAATCAACTAACTGATATTTACTTGTGTGTATTGGCGAAAATAGTTGATTCGTTAGCAGCGTCCCCCAAGCCCCTCCTGTCGTAACTGAGTCATTGTTTCCTCTCCACATCTACGCGCCATTTGTCGAAAGTGCGATTTGTTATCCGGCTTTTTGTAACAGTTTTTGTCTGCCCTGCACCGAAAAACTCCATTATAAGAAAAGACTCCATCTCAAATCCCCGTGAATCAAGCAAAGTCACCTTGAACCAAACCTGTCCGGATCTGCCAGGATTTGAAACGTCGAATTTGAAACTGACCGTATAGAAATCGCTATACTTTGACTTCTCTACAAGCCTAAGGTCTAGATTACTAATTCTAACCGCATTGTCCAGGATAAGCTTCTGCTTGATTTCTTCATTGATACGCTCTTTTTCTGTTTGATCTGCTTCGGACTTTTTTATTGCCTCTTGCTCTTTGCGTTCTTTATCGGAGAGCGCCTTTTCTTCTTTCGTTGCCGGCACACCTTCACACACTAACTCATTTCGGTCGGCCGTTTCCACGACACGGCATTCAGCCCAGGCCAACACAGGAGTTAAGATGATGGCCAAAATATAGATGACTGATTTCATACTAGCTCCCCATTTCCGAACCGTGCTTTATTCGCCCGACCGCAGATGTTTTTCAAGCACGACGTCACGTTGCACCATCTGTTCATCACCCCACGATCCGCTCTTCCAGTTCCTTCTCCCCGCGTATCAGCCCGTAGCGCACCCGCGTCATGACGCACAAAGGCCCCGGATTCCGTTAGTGGGAACTCGGGGCCTCTTATCTAAAAGTGTCAGCCGTTTTCTGTGTCATGTCCATCATCCATCCTTGGAGAACTCACCAAGCCATGGCGCCAGCATTATCCAAACACCCTCCAAATGTCAACATAACAATTTGATATTTCTAAATTTATTTATTTCATTAGGATTTGATGGGTGCTGTGTTGCAGGGCATGTCACCCGTTGCGCAATCCCAGCCACCACCCATCGTTGCCGGAATGCGGGGTCTCCAGGTGCAGCTGTTACCGGCAGCACGGGTCACCCCTGTCGCCATCCATTGTCAGCCCGTTATTTTCCCAGAACCATGCCTGCATAGGCATCAGCCGTGGCGCGTTGTTCAACGGCCTTGCGCCGGTAGAGAACCATTGTCCCGATAAGGCCGCAGGCCGCGGCAAACATCATCCAGAAACCGGGTGCGCCCTTGTCGCCGGTCACCTTTATCAGCCAGGTCGAGACGGCTGGGGTGAATCCGCCGAACAGGGCGGTTGCCAGGCTGTAGGCAAGGGAAAATCCGGCGGTGCGCACCTTCACCGGCATGACCTCCGTCAATGCCACGGTCATTGCGCCGTTATAGCTGCCAAAGATGAACGACAGCCAGAGTTCCACCATCAGCATCTTCGGGAAGGTCGGGCTGGAGACAAGCCAGGAAAGTGCCGGATAGGCGGTCAGGAGCGTCAGGATGGTAATGACCGTGAGGATCGGCCGGCGTCCGATCCGATCGGACAATGCGCCCATGACCGGCAGCCAGAAGAAATTGGATATGCCTACACAGAAGGTGACGATCAGGCTGTCGGTGCTGGTGAGCTTCAGGACGCTCTTGCCAAAGGTCGGGGTGTAGACCGTAATGAGATAGAATGATGTGGTGGTCATGATGACCAGCATCATGCCGGCAATGATGACGCCCCAGTTTTCGATCAAGGAGCGGAAGATTTCCCGCGCATCGGGACGGTGCTTGCGGGCCAGAAACTCACCGGTCTCCTGGAGCGAGCGCCGGATGAAAAAGATAACCGGCACAATCATGCAACCGATGAAAAAGGGGATACGCCAGCCCCAGGCAGCGATTGTGGCAGGCTCCATCCAGACATGGAGTTCGTAGCCGAGAGCGGCAGCGACAACGATTGCCAACTGTTGACTGGCGGACTGCCAGCTCACATAAAACCCCTTGTGGCCAGGTGTGGCCATTTCGGAAAGATAGACCGATACGCCGCCCAGTTCGACCCCGGCCGAGAAGCCCTGGAACAGTCGCCCGACCAGTACGATAAGCGGCGCCAGGAGCCCGATGGTGCCATAGCCGGGTACAAAGGCGATCAGAACCGTGCCGAGCGCCATGAGCCCCAGCGTAACGATGAGGCCCTTGCGCCGTCCGACCCGGTCGATATAGGCGCCAAGGAGGATGGCGCCGAGCGGGCGCATCAGAAAGCCGGCGCCAAACGTCCCAAAGGTGAGCATGAGCGAGGCGAATTCACTGCTGGCAGGGAAAAATGCTTTGGAGATATACGTGGCATAGAAGCCGAAGAGGAAAAAGTCGAACATCTCCAAAAAGTTTCCACTGGTGACCCGTAAAACCGTCCCGAGTTTTGAATGGGCTGTCTGCGTTCCTGACATTGGGTGCTCCTCGGACAACAAGAGTGTGGACACATATAACGTGATTTTAAAATTGCCGAGCACCCAAGTAAATATTACTGTGAAAAATATAATATTATTGATTTCAGCAATTTTGGCGATATTGGCAACAAGGGTTATGGACAATAAGTTTTGATTTTCGTGGGAGTAATCATTACACTGAACTGTCATTCATTCTATTTCATTAACATCCGGAGACGTAGTTCATGATTCAGTTAAGCAAGATGTCGCTAAAAAGCAAGATCAACTGGCTGGTGTCGCTCAACATCTGTTTTGTTCTGGTCATGGTGATTTCCGCCGTATCCTACATGATCGTCGATATCACCTTCAGGGAAACGGGGGAACGGGCACTGGCGGTAGCGCGTACCGTGGCCAGGCTGCCGCAGGTCGTGCGGGCATTCGGCGAACCTGATCCCAGCCTGGTGCTCCAGCCGCTTGCAGAGGATATCCGGAGAGAAAACGGTGCGGAATTCATTGTGATCAGCAACATGAAACTGATCCGCTACAGCCATCCGAACCCCGCGGAAATCGGCAGGCACATGAAGGGGGCGGATGATGACGCGGTGTTGCAGGGGAGGGAGAGCATAACCAAGGCCACCGGCACCCTCGGGTACGCTGTCAGGGGCAAGGCTCCCATTTTTGATAAACAACACCGGCAGATCGGTGTGGTATCCACCGGCTTTCTTGTCCAGAGTGTCTGGGGCAACCTGTCCAGCGTATTGCTCAAGGTGATGGGCGTTGCCGCGATTGCGCTTCTCTTCGGCCTGCTCGGTTCGTATCTTCTGTCCGGGCATATCAAGAGGCAGATCTTCAATATGGAACCCCACGAGATCGCCTTTGCCACCCAGGAACAGGCGGCCATCTTCGAGGCGATCCGCGAGGGGATCATCGCCGTGAACAGCGACGGCAACATCGTCGGCTGCAACCACGAGGCAAAGAAGATGCTCGGCCTGGAAGACCGTGACCTCATGGGGAAGGCAATCACCGCGGTGGTGCCGGCAACCCGTCTGCCCGACGTGCTCAGGGACGGGCTTCCCCAGTATGACCAGCCGATGGTGATCGGCAACACCCTGGCGATCGCCAACCGCGTGCCGGTCATCCTTGCCGGCCAGGTCATCGGCGCGGTCAGCACATTCCGCGACAAGATGGAGTTGGACCAGATCGAGCAGCGCCTGGCCGACATCGGCCGATATGTCGATACGCTGCGCAGCCAGCGGCACGAGTTCATGAACAAGCTGCACCTGATCTCCGGACTGATACAGATGTCCGACTACGACACGGCCACGGCGGTCATCGGCCAGGTGAACGAGGAGTATCAAAAGGCCGTGGAGTTCTATCTGGCACGGATCAGGGATTCGGCCATCGTGGGGATACTGGTCGGCAAGGCCCACCGGGCCGGCGAACTGGGCATCCTTTTGACCGTGGACCCGGAATCGCTCGTATCCGAGCAGTGCCCGCACCGGGATGTTGTTGTTACCATCCTGGGGAATACCATTGAGAACGCCTTTGAGGCGTTGCAGGCGGCAGATGCGACCAGCGGCCAGCCGGCCGTTAGCGTATTTATTCGGGAGGAGGGAGATCTCCTTCGTATCCGGGTCAGGGATAACGGGTCAGGGGTTGATCCGGCGGTCAAGGAGCGCATGCTCGAAGACGGCATAACCACCAAGGGCCAGGGGCGTGGTCTCGGTCTGTCGTTGCTTTCCCGGCTGATTGCCAATTCCGGCGGGACCATAACGTTCAATAGTTCCAAGACAGGGACGTTGGTCAGCATAGACCTGCCCATGACAAGGAGAGTCTGATGAAGCGTGTGCCCATTCGAGTGCTGGTGGTTGATGATGACTTTATGATCGCCCAGATGCACGGGAAGTACATCGGACAGCAGGATGGCTACGAGCTGACCGGCATAGCCCATAACTTCGAGCAGACCATGACCCGGGCCAGGGAGTTGCAACCGGACCTGATCCTGCTGGACGTCTATCTGCCGGACCGGTCGGGCATTGAAGTCCTGCGGGCCATCAGGGCGGAGAATATTCCCAGCGATATCATCCTGATAACCGCGGCAAAGGAGATCGATATTATTGAGGACGCTTTCCGATTGGGGATATTCGATTATCTGATAAAACCCTTTGACCTGGCGTTGTTGAAAGGGGCCCTGGAAAAATACCGGCAATTCAAGGACCACCTGTTGCTGCCCGTGCAACCGGATCAACGGTTCGTGGAGGGGTTGAAAAAGTTCCGGTCCGCGAAGCCCCTATCTGCCCAGCAGATACAAAAAGGTATCGATATCCGCACGCTGGAGCGGATCAGGCACTGCCTGGCACAGGAGGATGAGTCGCGCACCGCCGAGCAGGTTGCTCTCGCTGCCGGTGTCAGCCGCTCAACTGCCCGCGCCTATCTGGACTATCTGATTGAACAGGGAATTGCCGAGGAATTCCTGCAGTACGGCACGGTTGGCAGGCCGCAACGCTTTTTCCGGTTGAAGGGGTGATCCGGGTAGCGCAATCAAGCCGGGGCAAGCCTGTCCCGGTAATGCAAAAGGCCGTCTTTTGACGGCCTTTTGCGGTTTCTACACGTACTTCGCGATATTCTTCAGCGCCCGCTCCAACCGTTCCAGGCTGTGGGCTTCAAGGGTCCAGACCGCTTCGGGGGCATACTGCTTGAGCAGGGCGAACACCCGGTCAAAGTCGATCTTCCCCTCTCCCAGCGGCAGGTGTTCGTCGGCCTTGCCGTGGTTGTCGTGCAGGTGGCTCTCGGCGATGTACGGCCCCAGTTCCGCAAACCACTCCTCCAGGGTGACGGTGGTGAACATGTTCCAGTGTCCCACGTCGAAACAGTGGCGGAAACAGGGGTCGTCGATGGCCTCCAGCAGCGCCCGCAGGGTGGAGGGCTCCTTTTCGAAGATGTTCTCGATAGCGATGATGCAGTTAAGCTCGCGGGCGCGGGGGACGAACTCCTGCCAGAAGGCGATGCTGTTCTTCAGCCAGGCCATGCGGTTGTCGCCGTAATGCAGGTCGTCGTAGCCGGGGTGGAAGACGATTACCCGCGGCCGCAACAGTTCGGCGGCCTGGAACACCTGCTGGAAACGGCGGCGGGTGGCCTCGCGGATCGAGGGGTCCATGGCGCCCGGATTCAGGTCCATGAACGTGGCGTGGATGGTGGTGGCCAGTCCCGCGGAATGGATGGCCTGGGCCTGCACGGCCAACTCCTCCCAGATGATGGCATCCAGCGCCTCGGCCGGGAGGAATATCTCGGTGTTGAGCCGGTTGGCAATGACATGGTCAAGGTAGCCGGACAGGCGGGGATAGGGGACATGGCAATGGATGCGGTTATTCATGGGCAGCGTGTTCTTTGCGGTGATTTTTGATGACGTCGTCCGTGGCGGTCCGTCCCACCAGGTCTTCCAGCTTGGTGATGGCGCCCGGTTCTCCCAGGATGATCAGGGTGTCGCCCCCCTCGATCTTGGCCTGGGAGTGCGGGTTGAACACCATCTTGCCATGCCCCTTCTTGATGCCGACGATGATCACGCCGATCTCCTTGCGGAAGCCGGAACTGACCAGGGTTTCGCCGGCAAAGGCCGAGTGGGGCGGGATGGTGATCTCCTCCATCTGCAGGTCCATGTGTTCGCTGCCGGTGGCGATCTCGATGAAATCCACCACGTTGGGGCGCAGGATCGACTGGGCCATCCTGGTGCCGCCGATAAAGTAGGGCGAAACCACCTTGTTGGCGCCGGCACGCTTGAGCTTGATGTCCGAGCCTTCCTCGCCGGAGCGTGCCAGGATGTAGAGGTCCGGGTTCAGTCCGCGGGCGGTGAGGGTGATGTAGACGTTGGCGGTATCGGAGGTGACTACCGAGATCAGCCCCTTGGCGCGCTTGATCCCTGCCTTCAGCAGGGTCTCGTCCAGGGTGGCGTCCCCCTTGAGGTACAGAAATCCCTCATCATCCAGTTTTTCCAGGGTCTCCGGTTCCTTCTCCACCACCACGAAGGAGAGGCCGTTGGCCTTGAACTCCTTGCAGATCAGGGAACCGATCCTTCCGAAACCGCAGATGATGTAGTGCCCCTTGAGGGCATCGATCTTCTTTTCCACCTTTTTCCTCCCGATAATCCGCTGAAACTGCCCCTCGAACATGATCTGGGCCAGGCTGCCCACGATGTAACCCAGCACGCTGACCCCCACCACGATCAAGGCCATGGTGAACAGCTTGCCGGAGTCGGACAGGTCGTGCACCTCTTTGAAACCCACGGTCCCCAGGGTAATGACCGTCATGTAGAGGGCATCGAGAAAGCGCCAGTGCTCGATGGTCATGTAACCGGCCGTCCCGGCCGATACCAGCAGCATGAGGACTATCATCGATATTTTTAAGTGCCGTACAGGATCCATGGTTTCCTCGAATTCCGTGCAGATTACCTGCTGAACCGGCAAAATTCAAGGGATGATTGCCCCGAACATGAGCATCGGCCCATGTGACGCCGGTTTCATGATCAAATTCGGACCGGTATGTAATGCGTATAACCGGTTAATAATGCGCAAAACCGGAAGGTTAGAGTTGACAAACGCTGCATACTGTATACAATGATACAAAATTTATTCCGGAGCCCTCCTGATATGAAACGACCCATGGAAAAACACCTCACCCTGCGGGAAAAGATCCTCGAAAACATTCGCGATGCCATTATCTCCGGGTCGCTCAAGGCCGGCAGCAGGGTTTCGGAGCCGGAACTGGCGGACCGCTACGGCATCAGCCGCACCCCAATCCGCGAGGCTTTCCGCCAGTTGGAGTCTGAAGGGTATCTGACGGTTATCCCGCGCCGGGGTGCGGTGGTCAGTGAATTCAGCCAGAAGGACGTGGAGGAGTTTTACGCCATCAAGAGCATCCTGGAGGGGTATGCCGCCCGCCGCGCCTGCGAGAAGTTGACGGAAAAGGAGTTGGGGCGGCTTCAGGCGGTCAACGACCGGCTTGCGGAATTGGCCGAACATAACGATATCAAGACCTTTTTCAGGGTCCACGGTGATTTTCACGACATGTTCATCAAGGCCGCCGACAACGAAAAGCTGCGGGAGCTGATCAGCAGCCTGGTAACCCGCTTCCAGCGCCTGCGCCTGATGTCTCTCTCCCTGCCGGGCAGGATGCGGATTTCGGTGCAGGAACACGAAAAGATCATCGAGGCCTTTCGCAACAAGGATGCGGAAACGGCGGAAACCCTGGTGCGCAAGAACGCCGAATATGGCGGCCGGGTCCTGATGGACGGCGGGCTGAATGCGTCGCAGGCGGCGATGTTGCAGATCGACGTCTGAGAGGACGGGACATGGCTGCAACGAAGCAGGACATGCTGAGGGCTCTTCCCAAGGTTGATCGGGTGCTGGAGTGGTCAGAGATCGCGGGACTTTTGACGGCCCACCCCCGTCCGGAACTGCTGACGGCGGTGAGAAACGTCCTGGGCAGCCTCAGGCGGCAGGTGGCGGGAGATCCCCCGGGGGCGCTTCCCGGTCGCGACGGCATCGCTGCCCTGATCACGGCCGAGCTGGAGCATCGTACCGCCTGCAGCCTGCGGCCGGTCATTAACGGCACCGGCGTGGTTGTCCACACCAACCTGGGGCGAGCACCCCTGGCCGATAAGGCTGAAGAGGCCATCCGTGCGGTGGCGGCGGGCTACTCCAATCTTGAGTTTGACCTGGTGAGCGGCGAGCGGGGTACACGCTACTCCCATGTGGAGGAGTTGATCTGCGAACTGACAGGCGCCGAGGCGGCCCTGGCGGTGAACAACAATGCGGCCGCGGTCATGCTGGCCTTGTCCGCCCTGGCACAGGGCAGCGAGGTGATCGTCTCCCGTGGGGAACTTGTGGAGATCGGCGGCTCGTTCCGCATCCCCGACGTCATGCGCCAGAGCGGCGCCACCCTGGTGGAGGTCGGCACCACCAACCGGACCCATCCCCGCGACTATCGCGCTGCCCTTTCCCCTGACACCTCCCTTCTGCTCAAGGTCCACACCAGCAATTTTGCCATTGTCGGATTCACTGCCGAGGCCACGATTGCCCAACTGGCGGAAATCGGCCGCGAGGCTTCCCTGCCGGTCATGCTGGACGCGGGAAGCGGCTGCCTGGTCGATCTGTCCCCCTACGGCATTGACGGCGAGCCGACCATCGGGCAGTATCTGGCTGCCGGAGCCGATCTGGTCACGTTCAGCGGCGACAAACTGCTGGGTGGCCCCCAGGCCGGGATCATCGCCGGCAAACGGGAGTTGGTGGAGCCGATCAAGCGGCACCCGCTGCTCAGGGCAATGCGGATCGACAAGCTGACCCTGGCCGCCCTGGAAGCCACGCTCCGGCTTTACCGCGACGAGCGCCAGGCCTTGGCGACTATTCCCACCCTGCGGATGCTGACGGCCGACCCTGAAGCGCTCAGCCGGCGCGGCGACCGGATTGTCCGACGCTTCCGGCGCACGCTCCCGCCGGCCGTGACGCTGGTAAAACATAAAGGCGAATCCAGTGCTGGCGGTGGCTCGTTTCCTCTGTTACAATTACCCACAACACTCATCGAGGTGAGGATCGCCGGCGCATCACCCCAGCAGATCGAGACCACCCTGCGCGGTGTGGCGCTGCCGGTTGTCGGCCGTATCAATCGCGACCGTTTTCTGCTCGATATCCGCACCATTTCCGATCATGAGCTGCCGTTACTGTTCGAGTCCCTCCGGGCAGCGGCGACGGTGCTGGCAAAAGAGGATACATGACCACCCGCATGTCATACGCCCTGATCCCTGCCGCCGGCATGGGCAAGCGCATGGGCGCCTCCATCAACAAGCAGTATCTGCATCTGGGCGGACAGCCGATCGTTGCCCGTACCATAGCGGTCTTCGAGCAATGCAGCTTTATCGATGCCATCTACCTGGTCATCCCGGCCGATGAGATTCCCTACTGCCGTGAGCACGTGGTGGAGGCCTGCGGCTTCCGCAAGGTGGCGGAGATCGTTGCCGGCGGCAAGGAACGCCAGAACTCGGTCATGAATGGCCTCAGCGCCATCAAGCGCCGCGCGGGCGGGGATGACGTGGTGGTGATACACGATGGCGTCAGGCCGTTCATTACCCCGGCGCTCCTGCGGGAATCCATCGATGTGGCCAGGAGTTGCGATGGCGCCCTGGTGGCCGTTCCCGCCAAGGACACCATCAAAACCGTCCGGGACGGCATCGTTACCGGCACCCCGCCGAGGGATACCCTCTGGCAGGCCCAGACCCCCCAGTCCTTCCGTTTCAGTGTTATTCACGAGGCCCACCTGACCGCGGAGCGTGAGGGATTCATGGGGACCGACGATGCCTCTCTGGTGGAGCACACCGGCGGCCGGATCAGGGTCGTAACCGGAGATTACCGTAATATCAAGATTACCACCCCCGAGGACCTGATCCTTGCCGAGGCATTCCTCGCCAACCCTTACGAGGAGGGGCCGTGAAGTCACAATCTCCCGACAGGATTTTGATTGTTGATGACGAGCCGGATATAGCACTTATCCTCAAGCTCCATCTGGAGGATGCCGGCTATCGGACCATCAGCGCCCCGGACGGTGAGCAGGCTCTGGCAATCCTGGCACAGGGGGGAATCGACCTGGTGTTGCTGGACTTCAGGATGCCGCGCATGGGGGGGGTCGAGGTGTTGCGCCGTATCCGCGAGTCGGAAAGCGACGTGGCCGTGATCATGATGACCGCCCATGGCAGCGAAAATCTGGCGGTCGAGTGCATGAAGGCCGGAGCGCTGGATTATTTTCCCAAGCCGTTCACCCTTGACGATATTCTGCCGCGGGTCGAACGCGCCCTGGCCTACCGGCGCGCGGTGAGGGAGCAACAGCGCCTGGAGCAGGAAAAGGACGATTTCGTCTTCATGCTCTCCCATGACCTGAAAAACCCGATCACCGCCGTGGTCGGCTCCATCGATATCATGCGCGAGGGGCGTCTGGGGCCGGTCAACGAGGAACAGGCCGAGTACCTCCAGTCAGCCATCGACAGTTGCAACGAAGTGGTTGCCATGATCGATAACCTTCTGGACATCCACCGTTTCGAGGCGGGCAGGATGCAGATGGATATCCGCAGCTACAATCCCGCGGATATCGTCAAGGCGGTTACCGACACCTTTGCCAGGGTAGCCGAACACGAGCGGATCATCCTGACGCTCGAACAGGAAGATGCGCTGCCGACCGTGGCCGTTGACCGGCGCGCCCTCACCAGGGTCCTTGCCAACCTGCTGGCCAACGCCGTGAAATTCACCCCCGAGGGGGGCGCAATCAAGGTTTCCTGCCAGCGCATCAAGGACCATAAGGCACAGCGCGCGGCTATTCCGGACTATGCCCGCATCCCGGAAGGTTTCTCGGCGCAGCGCTGCCTGGTCCGCCTGAGCGTGCAGGATACCGGTAACGGCATCCCTGGCGAAGAATTGGGGAATATCTTTGAACGGTTTGTCCAGGCCAGGGGGAGCAACGCCCGGGAACGGGGCGGGGCAGGACTCGGGTTGGCCTACTGCAAGATGGCGGTTGAAAGTATGGGGGGAGTGATTTGGGCCGAAAGCGAACTCGGCAAAGGAAGTGAGTTTATTACCCTGCTTCCCTGCAAATGCGAGGAAGTCGCCTGTATAAAACAGAAACAGGGAGTTGGACAACAATGACAAGGATGATACTGGTGCTAGCCGTGTTGACGGCAAGTCTGCTGAACAGTGGTCCCGCATCCGCAACCGGAATGGATTTAGACAAAGCGGTGGTGATCGGCTCCGGTCCCAAAACGGTGCTTGAGTTTACCGATCCCGATTGCCCCTACTGCCGCCAAGCCTCCAAATACCTGGACGGGCGCACGGACGTGAAGCGTTACGTCTTTTTCTATCCGCTTCCCCGCCACCCCACGGCCAGGGAAAAGGCACAGTATATCCTTTCCCAACATGACAAGGCAAAGGCGTATCATGAGGTCATGTCGGGCAGGTTGGACAGCCAAACCTCATTTGCAACCACGCCGCACGGGATCAAGCTTCAGGAAGAGCAGATGGAGATCGCAAAGGCACACAAGGTGACTGCCACCCCTACCTTCATGATCTACGGCAGGGTCATCGAGGGGTTTGACCAGAAGCGGATCGAGGAAGCGCTGGGGCCAAAATAGCGTATGTAACCGGCATAATTCTTCCTACGCAGCAACCTGATGCAAAAAGCCCGGACAGTTGTCCGGGCTTTTTGCGTTTTTTCCGCAGTGATTGGGTGATCAGAACTCCGCGGGCATGGCCTTGACCTGCCTGGCGGTAAAGACCGGGCCGTCCTTGCAGACGTAGACGTTACCCACGTTGCAGCGGCCGCACTTGCCCAGGCCGCACTTCATGCGATTCTCCAGCGTGGTGTAGACCTGCTCGTCGGTGAAGCCCAACTTCTCCAAAACCGGCAGGGTGAACTTGATCATGATCGGCGGGCCGCAGACCAGGGCGATGGTGTTTGTGGCGCTGGGCGCCGTTTCTTCCAGGATGGTCGGCACGAACCCGACCCGGCCGTCCCACTCGGGACCGTTTCCGCCTGGGTCCACGGTCTTGACCAAGCGTACGTCACCCCGTTTTTCCCACTCAACCAGCTCCCGCTTGTACACCAGATCCGCCTCGGTCCGGGCACCATAGACGATGGTGATGTCGCCGAACTTGTCCCTCAAGTCCAGGCAGTTCCAGATCAGGGTCCGAAGCGGCGGCAAGGCGATCCCGCCTGCCACGAACACCAGGTTCTTCCCGAAGAACTCCTCGATAGGGAAGGAATTGCCGTACGGTCCCCTGATCCCCATGGTGTCCCCCGGCTCCAGCCGGCGCAGCGCCTCGGTCACCCTGCCCACGGCGCGGAAGCAGCACTCGATGTACCCCTGCCTGGTGGGGGAACTTGCGATGCAGAAGGTGGACTCGCCGGCCCCGAAGGCGGAGTACTCGGCGAACTGGCCGGCCCGGAAGCTGAAGCTGTCCCTGACCTGTTCGTCCTGAAAGACCAGCTTCAGGGTCCGCACGTCCGGGGTCTCGTCGATGACCTCTTCGATGGTGGCGAGATACGGGAGGTAGATGTTCTTGTTATTGTGATCGCACATTGTTTTAAACCTTTTATTCACCGCAGAGGACGCAGAGGACGCGGAGAAAAATCAAATTATAATCTTAAAGATTGGGGTTAAACCAAAATCAATTCGTTTTGTTTTTCGTTTCTTCGGTTTTCCTCTGTGTTCCTCCGCGTCCTCTGCGGTGAGACAGTCTTTGTTTATTTTTTGCTTATCTCTTCAACGATAGCTGCGATGTCGATCCCCACCGGGCAGAGGCGGATACACCTGCCGCAACCGGTGCAGAGCGTCTGGCCGAACTTGTCGTCGTAATACTTGAATTTGTGCATGATGCGGTTGCGGTACCGCTTGGGCTGCAGATCGCGCGGGTTGTGGCCCGAGGCGTGGTGCGTGAACTTCCAGAAGCCGCAGGCATCCCAGCTCTTTCTGCGTTTGCCGCTCTTCTCGGTCCCCTCGTCCACGATATCGAAGCAGTGGCAGGCCGGACAGACAAAGGCGCAGGCACCACACCCCACACAGCGGGTGGCGATGGAGTCCCAGGCCGGGTCCTCGAAGTGGTCGTCCAGCCAGGCCTTGACCTTTTTCAGGTCGATCTTGTCGGTCTGGGGCTCTGCCAGGGGGAGCTGCTTATTGCCGCTGGGCTCCGAGAACAGCCCCTGATGCGAATTTATCAGCGCCTCACCCTTGTCAGAATACGTCACACAGCCATAACCACCGCCTTGCAGCGGGGTCAAAAACAGGTCGCTTCCTTTCGTTTCGGCCGGTGACAACCCAACAGCGGTGCAGAAACAGGCATCGTCCGCCTTGGTGCAGGCCATTCCCACGATGGTGGTCCGCTTGCGCCGTTCCAAGAAGAACTCGTCCTTATAGTCCCAGGAGAATACCGCATCCAGTACCGGAATAGCGGCGGCGTCGCAGGGGCGCACCCCCACCAGCACCGTCTCGGGGAACCGGGCCGGATCGACGTCCTTCAGGTTGACCTGCTGCCCCTCCTTCTCGTAGGACATGATATCCTCGCAGAGCGGAAAGAAGGCCTCCTTGCCGGAGCGGCGGGGGAGTTGGTCGGTGACCATCCCGGCCGAGGCTGAGAGCGGCTCGTAGAGCGTTATGCCGGCGTTCAGGCGCGGCGCCACGACGCGCTTGCCCTGCTTGATCAGCGTGTCCAGGAGGGTGTTCAGGTTTTGTTCCGAGATGTACTTTTGCATTGAAACCCTTTTTCACCGCAGAGGACGCAGAGGACGCGGAGGAAAGTCTAAGTCTTTAAGATTAGGGTAAATCTAAATCGTTTTGTTTTAGTTCACATCAAAGTCTAAAGATTTGGGGGTTAACCAAGCCAATTGGTTTTGCTTTTTCTTTCCCTGGTTTTTCCTCTGTGTCCTCCGCGTCCTCTGCGGTGAGATGCCTTTATTTGATAAAGCTCTGATCGTCCTTCTCGTCGTAGCTGGAAAGCGGCCCCTTCTCTTGCACGTCAAAGCCCGCCTCGTATGCGTACAACTCTTTCAGCTCCTTGGCCATCTTGCGGTTCAACAGGTTGAGCGGGATGTCCATGGGGCAGACCCGTTCGCACTCGGCGCAGCCGGCGCATCTCCCTGCCAGATGCATGGCCCGCACGATGTGCCAGGCCGTGTTGCCGGCCGGGCGGGGGGTGGTCTCCACCATCTGGGGACGGTTTCTGTCGCACAGGCACT